>OJIO01000004.1_pt1 | contig 221845 bp, 221 predicted proteins | sample 1595621 | NCBI WGS metagenome assembly OJIO01 (sample SAMN05416776, study PRJEB24817) | seawater metagenome | isolation source: Sea water | place: Canada:Atlantic | collected 2013-07 | reverse complement strand
AGTTGAGGGTATTATTCCTTAACTGGGTTGGTCACATCCATTAAGCCACTTCATTTACGTACATCGAACAGCCAGAACTCTATCGACAGCAACAAGAAGAGGCTCAAGCAGAAAGCCAAGATAAGCCTCCCTATCCACACGACGATTAACCTTATGCCCAACAGCCGATCCCGACACAAGCCTAGGAAGGATCAGCTTTTACCGCTGGTTGGATGAGCGGATCAGCTATCGGAACAAGTAACTTATCGCAGGCAATAGCCATCACCGGGGCGATGGCATAATTGCACGGAGTAGATATAACGCAGGGTCGGAGAGAATAGGCTGATTAACGCCTTTCCCTCCACTTACGAGGATCAATGCGCCCTTCATACATAGGCAGCTCCAGCACCGGGTCACCGTCTCGGAACTGTGACCACATGCGGTTCAAGCCCGCCGTACCGAAGGTACGCACCCGCTCGACCTCTTCAAGGTTGAGTACATCGGTGAGAATACCCGAAGTCGCGCCAGGCATCCTCGCGCGGATGCGCCCCTCGGGGTCAACGATCAGGCTCTGACCTTCCCCCGCAGGCGCAGCCGAATTGGCGCTCACCATATACACCTGATTGAAAATCGCATTGGCCTGCACAAGGATTTGCTCCTGGGCGCGGTCGCAGGTGGTGGTGGCCACTTGGTTGATGATCACCTCCGCCCCCAACCAGGCTAGCTGACGCACCATTTCGGGAAACCAGATGTCGTAGCAGATGGCCAGGCCGACCCGGCCTATGCCCGGCACCTCGAACACTTCAAAGCGATCGCCCGGCTGATAGGGTTCGTAAGGCCGCCAGGGGAAACACTTTCGATAGGCAGCTACCCGCTCACCTGCAGGCGAATACACCGGCGCAGTGTTGTACAGATGCCCGTCCTCTCCCCGCTCGCATACCGTGCCAGGCAGCAGCCATACTCCCAGGTTGCGGGCGATACGTGAAAAGTGCTGGTCGCGAGGGCCATCGATCGGCTCAGCCGCGGCTTCCAGTTGCTCCCTGCGCTGCTCCGGCGTACCCGTGGCAGCACATAGATGAAGCTCTGGAAAAACCACCATCCTTGGCTGTTCAAAATCAGCACCGAAGTCACTCAGGTGTACCGCCAGCTCGGCCTCGAAGTCCAGCAGTTCGGTGTCAGTGCCGTGCGGCCGCGAAGCTTCCTGCACCACAAGGACAGGCAAATTTCTGGACATAACAAATCTCCGTTTAAAAGGTCGCTTTTTCCGAGGTGGGCACTGACTCGGGCTCAGAGTCATCAAAGGCCACTTCCGGCGGCTCGCGGCGGAAGAATCGAGTCAGATAAGCCAGTTGGGCGAGACCAATGGAAAGCCAGATCAGCCCAAGAATAAAGGCGTTGATATCCAACTTGCTCATCAGCCACAGGTTAATCAGGGCACCGATGAGTGGCACCAACATCCCTTTAATCACGCCATACTGGCGCTTTGCATCGGCGTCTTTGCTGACCAAAAAGATCACTGACAGGTTCACCATCGTGAAGGCGATGAAGGCACCGAAGTTGATGAACGAGGCGGCCGATAATACATCGAGGAACAAGGCGATAATGCCAATGGCGCCCGTTAACACGATGTTGAACACCGGCGTATGGAAACGCGAGTGCAGCGCACCGAACAGTTTGGGCGGCAGTACCGCGTCTCGTCCCATGGCAAACAGCAGCCGAGAGGCACTCGCTTGGGCGGCCAGGCCAGACGTGAACTGGGCGAGCACCATGCCAGCCAGGAAGATAGCCCCGAAGAGATCCGAACCGATGGTGGTGGCAATCTCGAAGGCAGCGGAATCGGCGTTTACGAAGCTGCCACCTGGGTGTACCAGCTGGGTGGTGTAACCTACCAGCACGTAGATACCGCCGCCGATCAGTGCCGTGAGCATGATGGCTTTGGGAATATTACGTTTTGGGTCGATGGTTTCTTCAGTCAGTGTGGTAACGGCATCAAAGCCAAGAAAAGAGTAGGCGGCCACCGCTGCACCCGCGGCAATCGCGGTGAAACCGGCCTCTTCACCCAAAAACGGCCCCAGGCTAAAAAGTGCATCAGTGCCGCCGGTCGAAAATACGTGACGAACTGAAAGCAGTACGAAGAAGGCGATCACCAGTATTTGGAAAACCATCAGCAACGAGTTCACTTTGGACGCAAGCTTGATGCCGTAGATATTCAAGAAGGTGGTGATACCGATGAAGCCCAGCAGGAATATCCAGCTCGGCACTTCGGGAAAGCGCGCGTTCAAATAAGCCGCGCCGATCAGCCAAATCACCATCGGCAGGAAGAAATAATCCAGCAGCACGCTCCATCCCACCATAAAGCCAACGCGCGAATCGATGGCTCTGCGGGCGTAGGTATAGGCAGACCCGGCTACCGGATAAGTGCGCGCCATAATGCCGTAGCTGTAGGCCGTGAATAGCATGGCAACGGTGGTGATAAGGTAAGCCGTGGGCACGGCGCCATTGCTCGTGCTGGCAATTACCCCGAAGGTGCCCAGCACGATCAATGGCGTCATGTAGGCTAGGCCAAACAGCACCACGGCTTTTAGGGATAGTGTTCTTTCCAGTTTGATATTGTTATCCGTCATGATCCATCTCCAGGAGACGTTGGAACCGTCAACGGGCAACCGCTGAGTCGGCACAAAACGAAGAGGTGGTTGATCAAGCCAGCCGCCGAGGCTAGTCCAGCTTGCTACCGTTAAGGGTCGGCTAATAACCCTCAGTTGCTGGCGTTACAGCTCTCCAGCTAGACTGAGACGCTTGGTAGCCGACCTCTTTAGAACGGTATTGGCAGCTCATCGGATCGTATATAACCCTAGCGTGGTATGGACTTGCGGATGTGTAAGTAGTGACTCAAAGCGAACATGACGAGGCACTGGCCAATACCATCATGGCCTTGGGAACGCCTGCATTGCCTCAACACTTCTCCACATTGGTGAAACAACTAGCGGCCTTCGATAACTTAATTATCATCGCTTATCACGGCGAACACCGGCCAGCAGTGCTCTATCGGGAATACACCGACCCTGTGGTTTATCTACCCATGGATAGCCAATATCTAGGCGGAGACTACCTGCTGGATCCGTTTTACCGCGAGCACCTGAAGGGCGATGTTCAGGGCATACGTCGATTGAAAGACATCGCACCCGATCACTTTCGACGCACGCATTACTATAAGAATTACTACCAGCAGACCACGCTACTCGACGAGGTAGCAGTGTTTGCCAACGTCAACGAGAGTGACACCATAACCGCCTGTTTGGGTAGGGATCGCTCAAGTGGCAAGCCTTTCCATCATCGTGAACTTGAGAAGTTGCATCAGTACGAAAACACTCTCAGCTCGCTACTGAAAAAGCACTGGCAAGATTACCGCTTTGAAGGTGTAAGTAAAGCGGCGCCCGCCCCCCTAGAGGAACGCCTTAGGGAAGCCCTGAATCAGCAACACAGTATTCGCCTGAGCCCACGCCAAGCCGAAGTGGCCCTGTTTATTTTAAGAGGCCACTCCTCCCTATCCATCAGCCTCCACCTGGAAGTTAGCCTGCAGACCGTTAAAGTCTTCCGCCGCCAACTCTATGCCAAATGCTGCATTTCATCCCAGGCGGAACTCTTCGCGCTACTGATGCCGCTGTTTGCTCGGCTAGCCGAGCACCAATGACGCCTGGCCTTATCAGGATTTAAGAGCCTAAAAGCTTGCGAAGCTTACAGTGAGATTATTAAATTAATAACTTATCGTTGCTTTACGCCAAGCCGACGAACTCCTTTATCGCGGGCAACGGCGGAAAGTGTGTCGTCGCTCTGTTTTGAATCCTACTTTCACAGCGCCCATAACAAAAAAGCGCTGGCATGATAGCCAGCGCTTTTTCAATCATTAATGTATGCTTAAGAAAGCTTAGTGGGCCAGCATCTCTTCCACGATTTCTTCGCCACTTAGTTCTGAGGCGTAATACGTTGGCCAGTTAGTCACTTCCTTTAACAGCGACTCACGATCATCGCCCCAGTAAAGGTGGTAGTGGTCTGCGTCAGTGGGGGAAATGCTGTGGTCGCTGAACTGAATGTACTGGGGAAGCGCGTCAGCCCCCTCGCCTTCGAGCTCATAAATAAAGCGAACGCCCCGGTTGCCCGCCTCGTAATTTAAAATCTCATACCCATCGTACTGATAATCACCCGACATCTCTTCGCCGTTAGCAAAGAAAGTGACGTTGCTGCCGTTGATAACGATACGCTCTACATCCGTTTCATACCCTATCTCGTAATACGCTTTGTACTCTTCGGCGGTTTTATCACCACTCTCTGCTTTATCCGCAAACACCTCATCTAGCGTGCCATCTTGTAGGTACGGATAGACGGATTGCCAGTCCCCTGCCCAGTCTGAAAGCGAGCGATCCTTGATCTGCTCATCCTCAAAGTAGCCAGAATAGATATCGCTATCATGGTCATGGTCATGGTCATGGTCATGATGAGCATGATCGTGATCGTGATCGTGATCGTGATCGTGATCATGCTCATCAGCGCTGGCGTAGTGAGCACTCGCCAGTAACAACATACTGAATGCTAAGGCACTCATACCCTTGAGTGGCGATACCTTCATTTTACTCTCGACCATCTTGCCTTCCCCGTTGTGAAATAACATCAGCCAAAAAGATACAATATAACATATCATTTAATCAAGCTGTTTTATAAAGGCATATTGATGTTGTTAGGAAAGAGAGAACGCGGGGCACTGTGACTGACGGCAGATACAGTGATGATGGCTTAGGCGGTTTTTTGTGAAGGCACAAACGCATCGGGCCCCGCATAAGCGGGGCCCGATCATCGAATCTAAGCGATTCGAGAGCTTAAATAATCGCTAGGATTAAGAAAGCAGCTTGATGTTTGATGCTTGAAGGCCTTTCTGACCTTGGGTAACGTCAAAAGAGACGTTAGCGCCTTCAGGCAGAGTTTTGAAGCCATCTGACTGAATTTCAGAAAAATGAGCAAAAACGTCGTCGCTGCCGTCAGAAGGTGCGATGAAGCCAAAACCTTTAGAATCGTTGAACCACTTAACTGTGCCAGTTGCCATGATGAGAATCCTTTTCGCTAATCGCGAATTGTAAAATTCCTGGTATTACCCAGATAAATAGTGAGTAGAACAAGGAATACAATTACAGACTACCGAAAGAATTCGAATGTCGCTGGAACCATGCTTGCTTGCTAACTTACTAACTGCGCACACCTTGCCACGTAAGCATTGGCAGGTCAAAGCCTTTATGTTTTTAAATTCATGAAAATAGCGTTTATCAGCGCGTTAAAATCGCGCAAATTAATAAAAATAGCAGTAATCTTGGCGGTGAGCCGGACCCCACTAATTCGACCGCCCGGCGCGCTCTACTGATCAGGTAAACCCCGCATGATTCGCGGCCTGGGCAGTACTTTGGAAGAGGTTTTGACATGCTATATGGACTTAGTTTGTTGGCGGGAATTGTACTGCTCACGCTGGGTGGGGAGTCTCTTATCCGTGGCGCTGTCGCTGGCGCAAAGAGAGCGGGTGTATCGCCCCTTCTGACCGGGCTGGTGGTCGTTGGCTTCGGCACATCGTCTCCCGAGCTGGTCGTTTCTATTGATGCTGCCATCAACCAACAGCCCGACATCGCTATTGGCAATATCGTGGGCAGCAATATCGGCAACATGTTATTGATTTTGGGCCTGTGTGCCGTTATCTGCCCAATGGCGGTTCAGCCACTCGCCCTGCGTCGTGATGGCTTGGTGATGGTGCTTGCCAGCTTGCTGTTTATTGGCCTCTCTTTGGGTGGCGCTTTAGGCCGCATTGATGCCGCCATCTTTATAGCCAGTCTCGTCGGCTATCTTATTTGGGCATATGTCAGCGAAAGCCGACAGCATATTCCTGCGGCTGATATGCATGCCTCAGAAGCCGAAGAGATGACCAAGCTTCCCACCACGGGCTGGATGATTGTCTTAGCGCTGGTGATTGGTTTAGGCATGCTGATAGGGGGATCACAGCTACTGCTGTATGGTGCCATCGGCTTGGCTCAGGCCATGGGTATTTCGGAAGCCGTGATCGGCTTGACCATTGTTGCGGTGGGAACGTCCTTGCCTGAAATGGCCGTGTCGGTGATTGCTGCGTTGCGCCGTCATGCCGATGTTGCCGTCGGCAATATTATTGGCAGCAACATCTTTAACGTGCTGGGCATCCTGGGTATTTCAGCGTTTCTCCAGCCCCTACCGCTTGCCCCCCGCGTGGCCCTGTTTGACCAGTGGGTCATGCTAGGTGCCGCCGGTATACTGGTGCTGTTTCTGTATACCGGCATGCGCCTCTCGCGTTGGGAAGGGGCCGTCTTACTCGCCGGCTATGCCGCCTATATCGCGCTGAGCTTTACGATTTTTTGAGCACCGTGACGATTTAATAACGATGAGCCAAAGGCCCCAGCGCCTTTGGCTTATTAGTTTTACGCTTAAGAGATAGGAATTACCGTGCACATTGCGACCTTAGGACCTAGCGGGAACAACCATGAACTGATTGCTTGGCGCTACCTACGTAGGCGCTGTTCCGGCACAGGTAGCGTGACGCTCTTCAGCCAGTTTGAAGACGCCTTCCAGGCGCTGGTGGCGGGAAAGGTTAGCCATGTTCTGCAATGCACGGCTCACTCGGCACACGGTGCTTGCGTGGGCCGTTATATGCACCGTGCTTACCCTGTGGATACGTTTATCGCTGGCAGCAAGCCGTTGGCGCTGATAGCGCAACGCGCCATTGCTAAGCCTGCCCACGTGGCGCTGCAACCCGCCACACGCTACTACACTGATTTAACGGGTTTTTCCGATATTATCGAGGCGCCCACCACGGTGGCGGTGGCCGAAGGGCTGCTGGCGAGACGTTTTGAGGCGGGCATTTGCGCTGAAGAGGTGCTAACACAGGCCCCCGACCAGCTGCGTTTAGTAACATCACTGGGGGCCGCGCTGGATACCTGGGTATTGTTCGCCACAACGCCCTTGCCAGCGTCTTCACCGCTTAGGCTGGACGCTGACTCACAAAGCTAAACCACGAAAATTAGCACCGCCCCTGCGATGACAAGGGCGACGCGTAGCCAGAACGCTTTGCGGGCAATCACGCCGAACGAAATCGCTCCTAAACCAATCGCCACTTTTACCCCATCAAACAAGGCGTCAAACGGATTAAACGCCAGCTGGATAATGTCTGGGTTAGCGACCATCGCCAAAGGAATGATGTATAGCCCGATCCCTAACGCCATGGCCTTGAAGGCGACTTTGAGCCAGTTCTCGCCCACCATGCCCGCGGCGATAAACACGCCGCCACACACTGGCGGCGTAATGGTCGACAGCAGTGCGTACCAAAAAACGAACAGGTGCGCCAAGAGCGGTTCCAGACCAAGCGATGTCAAAGCCGGACCGGCGACGGAAACACAGATTACGTAGGCAGCGGTCGTTGGCACCTCCATACCCAGAATCAAGCAAGCGAGTGCAGTGAGTAGCAACGCTGGCCACAGCATGTCATTGGAGAGCGACAAAATGGCGGAGGTAATTTTAACGCCCAATCCGGTCAGCGACAGCACGCCGACAACCAACGAAGCACAGAGGATGATGGCGCCTATCACGGCAATCTGACGCCCAGCCGTTACCGCTGCTTCTGATAAACGCTTGGTAAACCCCGGTAATGAAAAGCGCAGCGTCACGTTGAAAAACAGCAGCGCCATGCCCGCAAAAATGGCAATGCTAGCCGCATATTGAGGGGTATAGCCGCCGTTGAAAATGCGCTCTAACAACAGCACGAAGGGAATCGCGAAAAATAAAGAAGTAATGACCACGTCTTTCGCACTGGGGCGTTCGCTTTCAGCCACTGGCTGCAAATCATGCCGGGTGGCATAGGCATTAATGCCCACCCAAACGGTCAAAAAATAGAGGACTGCCGGCAGCATCGCCGCGGCCATAATCTGGGTGTAGGGCGTGCCTGTCAGCTCTACCATCACGAACGCGCCAGCGCCCATTAACGGCGGCATGATCTGTCCTCCCGACGAGGCAACCGCCTCGACAGCGCCAGCGAGCGAACGCGGATACCGCAGGCGCACCATGGAAGGAATGGTAATGGCCCCGGTAGACGCTACGTTAGCCGAAGCCGACCCCGAAATAGAGCCCATGAGTGCGGAGGAAATCACGGCCACCTTGGCGGCCCCGCCGGTAAGCCGCCCAGCGACAGCGCTCGCCAGGTTCATAAACCCCTGGCCCGCCTCGCCGGCATTCAGCACGGCGCCAAAAATAACGAAAATGGCGACGACACTGACACTGACGCCGGTAAGCGAGCCCCATAGCCCGCCTTCGGCAATCGTCAACGAGCCCACCATGCTGGGTAACGGCAGCCCAGGATGGCCAAAGGCGCCCGGTATATACTGACCAAAAGCGCCGTATAGCAAAGCCAGCAGGGCCACCAGTGGGAGCGGCCAGCCAATGGCCCGGCGCGCTGACTCAAGCGCCAGAGCGATGAGAAACAGCCCAATGGCCATCTGTAGATGGGTATCAATAAAGCCGTACTGATTGGCTAGCGCTGTTTCGTTCAACGCGATATAGCCGCAGGCAGCCACACCTAAAACCGTCAGCAGCCAGCCACTGATGCGCTGCACTGGCGTTTTGGCCATAAAAACCAGCACCCACGGCAACAGTAGTGCCATATGCAATGGGCGACTCACCAGGGCAGGGGTTAGGCCGTAAAAAATCAAGCCGAGATGAAATATGACGCTGGTTGCGCCCAGCGCTATCCAGCCTGGCGCCACGGCGCCATCATGCAAAGAAGCCGTCGCTTGCGGCAGGGAAAAAACACGCATGCCTAATCGCCTATTATCACTACTGGATCAATACAGCACTGCCACAGTGCAAGCACCATGGCAGTAAAGAGAAACGCAAAGAGCTGTTGCAAAGGTCTACTGTCAACGGCTAGCGCAGGGTATCAGGCACCTCGATACCGGCTTCTTCATAGTAGCGCAGCGCCCCTGGATGAAGGGTACCGGTCATATTTTCCAGCATCGCAGGGGTAATGCTTCCCCACCACGCAGCCTCTTCCGCCATCGCGTCACGACGCTCCCAAAACGTTTTGGTCAGCGTGTAAGCGGTGTCATCATCCATAAACGTGGTGGTGTAGGCGATCACCGGCAGCGACGTGGTTTCGACATCTTTATCAACACCGGGGTAGGTGCCGCCAGGGATCGTTTGGCGCGGTGCGCCGGTTTGTTCGATTTGCTCATCGGTCAGGCTCACCAGGGATACCGGCATGCTGGCAGCGGTCTCGATCACATTAGGCGATGGAAAGGAGCTTGCGGTCACAAAGCCATCAATCTGGCCGTTTTTAAGCGCGTCGGGGCCACTGCCAATAGCCGCGTCGGCAATTTGCACACTCTCTTCCAGGCCGAACAGGGCTAAGTAACGAGCCGCTTCACGGGCGCCAAAGGTGCCTCGGCCAATCAATAAATGCTTGTCTTTCAGTGCCGCCATATCGGTCACGCCTTCATCGCCCGCCAGCACAAAATGCATGGTGATAGAAGGAATGGGGAATAAGCCACGGATCTCTTGAAAGCGAGGATTCTGGCGTTCGGCAAAGGCGCCCTCGCCCGCCATCGCCTGTTCCACTAATGCAGGCGGCGTGGTAAAGACATAGTTACCCTGGCGCGCCATGACTTCCATGACGTTTTGAACCGAGCCCTGACTCTCTTCCAGGGTGACGATAATCGCGTCATCCGTGCCCTGCCGGATGGCTTCTGAGAGCTCGACGCCCATCTGATAGTAAGCGGTGCCAGCCGACGCCGACTTATAAGTGACCCGTGTTTCAGCATGGGCAGAGAAAGCGCTAGCGGCGAGGGCGAGCGAAGCAGCCGACACGCCAAGCGTGCGACGGAGGGAGCGAAAGGGGTTGCGCATCGTGAGTTCCTTAACGTGTCCAGGGCCGTTTTCACGGGCCTCGTTTTTATCCGACTAAGCCTGTTTTCATCCTACTAAGCCTGAGGTGGCAGGCCTCAACATACCATGACTGGGCCTTCACGGGCACTTACCCTCGCCACAGAGGATGGGGTTAGCATCGCTATTATGAAGGGCTGTTATGGGGAACTGGCAAGATACTGTAAACCGTGCATTAGCCAATGCCGTTATAAGAACCAGCCACAGCTAAATAATACTATTCGGCAATAGTATAATGGCACCTTAATAATTGACGCTAAGACAAAACGAATATCATTAAAGTTACTATTACCTAAAAGATTAATTTCCTAAAAAAACATGCTATTGCCTTAAGAAGAACTACTTTCGTTCGTTTTTATAAAGTATTGCGGCGCAATAGAGGCTGGTAAAATAATCCAGTTTTTACACTACTCCTAATAACTTAACGATGAGGATAATCGTCACATGCCTATCTTGTGCCAGCCCTCTTGCCAGCCACGATTATATCGTCGCTGGCTTTTTTTGTTAGCGGCCTTACTATTTAGCGTCAGCCCCAATGCGTTTGCGGTGACAGGTGAATTAGATTTAACCACCTCAGCAGTTGGCTTCTTTGCAGTGGCTATTTTCGTTCTGGCCTACGCCTTGGTCATGGCGGAAGAAAAGATCCATATGCGTAAGTCTAAACCGGTATTAGTGGCCGCCGGTATCATCTGGAGCCTCATCGGCTGGGTGTATGTTCAAAACGGTATGTCGGAAGCGTCTGAGTACGCTTTCCGCGTCACGCTTTTGGAGTTCACCGAGCTGATGCTGTTCTTGCTGGTGGCCATGACTTACATCAACGCCATGGAAGAGCGCCGCGTGTTCGATGCACTGCGCTCCTGGATGCTCCGCAAAGGGTTCAACTACCGAACACTCTTTTGGCTGACCGGGGGGTTGGCTTTTGTCCTGTCGCCGATTGCCGACAACCTCACCACGGCGCTGCTCATGTGCGCCGTGGTGACGAAAGTGGCGGAAGGCGACCAGCGGTTTATTAACGTTGCCTGTATCAATATCGTGGTGGCGGCGAACGCGGGGGGCGCGTTTAGCCCCTTCGGCGACATCACCACGCTGATGGTATGGCAAGCGGGCATGGTCGCCTTTCAGGAATTCTTCATCTTGTTTTTCCCCGCCTTGGTCAACTTCCTCATTCCGGCGGCGATCATGAGTGCGTTTATCAAAGATGAAAAACCTGCCAGCGTTTATGAGGACGTTTGGATGAAGCGTGGTGCACGTCGCATTGTCGTGCTGTTTTTATTGACCATTATTACCGCGGTGCTGTGCCATGTGGTGCTTCACCTACCGCCCGTCCTGGGCATGATGACCGGCTTGGGCTATTTACAGTTCTTCGGCTATTACCTGCGCCGCAGCTTACCCCGTTCATTGGAACGCAAGCGCGAACGCTATAGTCGCCAAGGGGATAACCGTAAGCTTGAGCAGTTGGGCAGCGTGGTGCCGTTTGATGTCTTTAACCGCGTGGCGCGTGCCGAGTGGGACACCTTGCTGTTCTTCTACGGGGTGGTGATGTGCGTGGGCGGGCTTGGCTTTATGGGCTATCTCGGCTTGCTGTCCGAGGCACTCTATACCGGTTGGAACGCGACGGCGGCGAACATTACGCTCGGCATCGTATCGGCGGTAATCGACAACATTCCCGTGATGTTTGCAGTGCTGACGATGGAGCCCGATATGTCGCACGGCCAATGGCTGCTGATTACCTTAACCGCTGGCGTTGGCGGCAGCTTGCTGTCGATTGGTTCAGCGGCGGGGGTAGCCGTCATGGGGCAGGCAAGGGGTTCCTATACCTTTATGGGTCACTTGCGCTGGTCGCCGGTTATTCTGCTTGGCTACATCGCCAGTATTCTGGTTCACATGTGGCTTAACGCTGAGAGCTTTGCGCTTTTCAGTTAAGTCAGCGACGGACAACCTGTGAGTTGCCCCCCTTTCCAAGCCTTTGGAAAGGGGGGCATAACGGCTTAATAGCTCTCGAAAAGATATTCAATCGGCGTGGGGCGTCCAAACAGATAGCCCTGATAGCGGTAACAGCCGTGGCCTCTTAGCCAATCCAACTGCTCTTTTTTCTCTACCCCTTCCGCGACGACGGTTAAGCCTAAACTGACAGCGAGCAAAATCGTGGTATCCACAATCGCTGCGTCCGTTTTGTCTGTCAGCAGCTCGCGAACAAACGATTGGTCAATTTTCAATTCATCGAGCGGCAAGCGTTTTAGATAACTAAGCGATGAGTAACCGGTGCCAAAGTCATCCAGCGCAAAGCGAATTCCCTTGGCACGCAGTTGTAACATGGTATTGCGCACCCGAATGGGCTCGCGCATTAACAGGCTTTCGGTTACTTCCAGCACCAGCCGACTCGGCGGTGCTTGCGTCTCGGCCAACAGCGCCTCGACATCACTGACGAAGTCCGATTGCTGAAACTGCACCGAACTCACGTTAACGGAAATGCTTAAAGGGGCATAAGCTGCCTGGTGCGACCACTTGGCTAATTGTTCACAGGCCGACCGAAGCACCCAATAACCGATCGGTACAATCAGCCGGTTCTCCTCCGCCAGCGGAATGAAAGTCGCCGGTGAGACCCAGCCACGCTCGGGGTGATACCACCGCAACAAGGCTTCCACACCAATGGTCACGCCCTGGTGGTCAACCTGAACCTGGTAGTGCAGCGCCAGCTCGTTGCGCTCAAGCGCCTTATGCAGATCAGCTTCGAGGCTGGCTCGTTCCAAAACGCTGGTCTGCATATCGGTGTTAAAAAAGCACAGCGTGTTGCCCCCGCCGCTCTTGGCCTGCTGCAAGGCCATGTCGGCCTGCTGCAGCACGTTATCCATACTATGTTCACGACCGGTGAACAGGGAAACACCAATGCTGGCACTAATGGGTAACGAGTGGCCGCTTCTTACTTGGGCAATCGTTTCCAATAGCTGGCGCGATACACGCTCCGCTTTTAGGGCGGCCTCGGTCTGCTGTTCGCCCAAGTTGTTCATCAGTACCACAAACTCATCGCTGCTAAAGCGCGCTAATGTAGAGTTCTCCTCAAGCCGCTGGCGAAGCTGGTCGGCCACATTGATCAATAGTTGATCGCCACTCTCATGACCCTGAATATCGTTGACCAGCCGAAAGTTATCCAAATCGATCACCAGCACGGCGCTATACGAAGCGGCCCACTCGTCATGGTCAATGGCGGCCGTTAAGGAGTCCATCAGCAGTCGACGGTTTGGCAACCCTGTCAGCGAGTCATAGAAGGCCAGGAAGTGAGTACGCGACTGCATTTCCAGATAGTCAGTCAGTTCAGTCGAAATTCCACACAGCGAGGGAGGTGCACCGGGAGACATCGAGAGCGGCATTTTAATCGACAAGAACGTTCTTACACGGCTCTCTCCCTTGAGAACATTACTCTCTTCAGCCGTGACTTTTTTACTCGACGCCAAGACATTGAGATCGACCTGCTCCATTTCAGCGGCGCTGCCCGCATCAAAAAACTCAGCATCGCGCTTACCAATGATTTTATCGGCGGGCAGGCCAAAGAGATCACTGATACGGCGATTAACGTATTGGTACTCTAAGGTCGGCGACTTGATATAAATAAAGGCATCAACGCTATCTAAAATAGTCGCTAACATCTCTTTATTGGTTTGCAGCAACGCTCGGTTATGCTGGACACGGCGTTTTAATAGCAGGTTGGCTAACAGCGCTAGCAGTAAAAAAACCACTAATAAGACAATGCCCCAACGCCCTAAGTAATCATCAGCACGGCGTAGCACATCAATAGGAACCGTCGCCGTAGAGGCTAATAAGACAGTATCGGCAAGCGTGTCGGCGTAGCCTAACCAATTCACCTGAAGTTCAACGCCACTGAACGTCGAGCGTTCAGTGAGATTGAAAACGGCGATGTCCTGGCTAGCCTTTGCGAAACCATTAGGCGCGCATAAACACGTCACTAACAGAAACCCTACTCCCGCTTTCAAGCTGCCACTCCGGCCAGGAGTAACAGCCTTTTTAAACCATTGGCGGCTATTATTGACAGCAACCGAATAACGCATAGCGGCTGTTCACTGGCCAGGCAAAGTAAGCGGACCAGCACGCTCCACCACTCGCTGCCACGCGGGGTCTTGTTCAATACGCGCCACAAACGCCGCAATGGCAGAGTAGTGCTCTAGCGATTGAACAGCCGCCACGGCTTGAAGGGGAAAGCTCATCTGAATATCCGCACCGCTAGGCCATGGCCCCGCAAAGTTACCTTTTGCTGATAAGTGCTGATTAATAAAGGTAAGGTGCTGTTTTAGCTGCGGCGCTAAAAACCGTTTTCTCACCGTATCGCTAATGCCTTTCGCCAGCGGTTTGATTAGCCAAGGCGACTGTTTGGGGATTTGACTAAACACCAGTTGCATCACTAGCAACGGCATCAGTGAGCCTTCGGCGTAATGCAGCCAGTAGCGGTAATCCACCCAGTCATGCAACTCATCGGATGCCGGCTGGCAGCGTCCCTCACCATAACGATGCAGCAGATAATCAATAATCGCGCCTGACTCAGCCACGGTAATACCACCATCGGTAATCACCGGTGATTTACCAAGCGGGTGGATTTTTTTCAGCGAGTCGGGAGCTTGCTGAGTTTTACCATCGCGTTGATAAACGACCAGCTCATAGTCCAGTTCTAACGTCTCTAATAACCATAGAATTCGATGCGAACGGGACTTTTCCAGATGGTGAACGTGAATCATAAATACTCCATGAGCTGAGTTATGCGCCAGCATTGCACTGGCGACAGTAATCCTTTCCTGCTGGCACATTCAGCTTAGTACCATAAAGACCATCATCATAGGATCAATAGACTAAGATTAGCACCAACACAGCGTTGAACCCATGAAAGCATCGAACTAACGAAAATTAACGGTTACCGAGGCGCATGACGCCACCGTGCTAACAGATCGAGCGGTGACCACTTGCCTTGCAGCCAGGGCGCTAATAAGCGCATTGAGAGGGGAATAAATACAAACACCATGACTGGCGTTAGCATCATGGTGCTAACCACTACGCGCGGTACCAACGCCCAGTCGGCCAATACACCACCAAATACCCATTGAAAAAGCAGCGAGATAGGAAAGAAGGCCAGCCAAACGGCCACCGCCTGTTTCCAGCGCGGCGGCGCACTGCTACCACCGTTTTGAAACCAGGTGTCTAACCCCATGGCACGATGTTCTTGAGGCGCTTCATACAAGCCTTTACCGCGCGCCAACCACGCATGGCGTGAAGCAGAGTGCTCCCAGGCGGCTAACGTTTCGCTACTGCTAAAACGGAATATAATCTGATACTCATCGTCATCAGCAGGGGGCGCTAAAACGCCCGAACCCAGGTAGCCCGTAAAATCAGCCGCTAGCTCACGGCCTTCGTTCAGCCAACGGTTAAAATCAGCATAGCGGCCGTGCTCGACGCGACGAGCCACCATCAATGTGACAGGTGAGGCAGACATGGTATATCTCCTAATGTGTCGACAGCCAAGGCTGGGTAAGCCGGCTGTTTGCTTTCAAGCGGGTGAGCCCGAAAGTCCAAGTGCACATTATACAAGCAATGTTGATGCCATGCTGTGACTGTTTAGCTTATATCAGTTTGCGAGGCGTAGAGCCCAACCCCGGCACTGGGTGGGGGCGTTCACCGCGCTGAAACGCACAGACATGGCGATAGATTTCTACCGCCCCCAGAATGGCATCCGTTTCCTGCTTATCCGGCGCTACCACGGGCCCTTTATGCTCGCCCTCGCTGCGCAACACGGCGTCTACTTCGTCTCGGTAACGACTAAGCAAATGTTCCAGGTTGAGTCTTATACGGTGAACTTCCAAGCTAAAAGCTTGGCGCTGATCAGTGCGTTTCAGAATGTCCAACGGATTATTGGCGGCATCGATCAAGCTTTCCAAGGTCGAAAAGACTAACTTTTCAGCACTGTTTAAATTGGGAATAATGGAATAAATCAGCTCATTGATCGTTATCGTTGTTTCATCGTGGTGCATAGGCAACTCAACGTCCGGTTAATGCAACAATGCTGATAAATCGGCCATGTTCAGAAAAACTTAACCGATAAATACCGTGCACACCGTCACGCCCGACCACACGGCGAATGGCCTCGGCAGGAAATATGACCCAACGCCCATCGACGCTGCGAGTGCGCACATTCGCAATGCGCCCTTCGTAATGGGCCAAGCACTCGTCATAATTCAGATTAATGGCAACGTCGATAGTGGGCATAGGAGTGTGGGAATAGAGTGTGGGGACCGTTGGAAAGGATCAGGATAGCGAAGCGTGATAGTCAAAACGTTGATGATTCATCGATAAAACCCATAGCGCTCACTTGCACTGTCTGCATCGCTCGCTAATACTTCATGGTATCCCAACTCGTACTTTGTCGGTAATTATCTATGGCCATGGCTTCCATCAGCACTTCTTCGCTCACGGCGTGGGCCAACCCATCAGTGGCCTCGCACTCACCGCGTGTCGAGCAAGCACCGAAAGATAGCGCTGTTAACAAAGACACGGCTTCTACCGACGCTTCCAGCACCAGTGAAGAAAACAGCAGTGAAACAGCAGGCCCAAAACGGGCTGATGGCACCCCGATGGCGCCGGAAGAGATTCAACAACTAGAACAGCTTAAGCAGACCGACCGCGAAGTACGCCAGCACGAGATGGCTCACCAAGTGGCCGGCGGTGCTTATACCGGTGGCGCCAGCTACGATTATGAAGTGGGCCCTGATGGTAAGCGCTACGCAGTCGCTGGCGAAGTGCCGATTGATTACGGCCCGGTGCCTAACGACCCCCAAGCGACGATCGAAAAAATGCAGACCGTGATCGCCGCCGCCATGGCCCCTGCCGACCCCTCGCCGAAAGATCATCAGGTGGCCGCTCAAGCACGGCAGTATTTACTCGAAGCCAAGCTGGACGCCGCCATGCAACGCAGTGAAATGGAGCAAGCTCGCAGCGCCGGTGCCACTGAAGTAAAGGATGACGAGGCGGCGCCAGACAGTGAGAGCCCCGCGACGAATTCATCCACCGCTATGGCTTCAGCAACGCCCGGCGCCTCCGCTGAGCAGCAGGCTGCTTAACGGTCTCATTTCCCTAGGGAGTTCCAATCTGCCCGCGTTGGCCAGGCCGCCAGCCAAGCTGGCAATGCCTTGGCGGGCATGGGACGCGCAATCCCGTAGCCCTGCGCTAGCTCGCACCCCAGCCCTATGAGCGCTTTCGCATGGGCAAGGGTTTCCACCCCTTCTGCCAGCATGGGCCGCTTAAAGCGATTCGCCATGTAAATAACGCTCTCTACGATCGCCATATCGTCTTGGTCGCTAAGCATATCGCGCACAAAACTCTGGTCAATTTTGATCAAATTGACCGGCAGCTGGCGCAAATGGGTGAGTGACGAAAACCCGGTACCAAAATCATCAATGGCAAAGCTCACGCCAAGCACCTGACAGCGCGACATATTTTGCAGCGCGGCCTGCGTGTCGTGCATGGCGGCACTCTCCAGCACTTCGAGTTTTAACATCGAAGGCGACACGTCAGGATGACGCGCCAACAGTTCAGCGAGGCGTTGGCTAAAATTAGTGGCGAGTAGATGCGTCGGGCTTATGTTCACGTTGATGGGCAACGCGATACCTTGGGTGTGCCACTCCGCCAACTGGCAGAGCGCTCGTTCGATGACCCACTCGCCAAGGTCTACTTCTAACGGCGTAGCATCGATAATGGGAAGGAACTGGCCAGGCGCAAGCAATCCCTGCTCTGGGTGCTGCCAACGAATCAATGCCTCGACCCCTACTACCTTGCCACTGCGCATATCCACCTGCGGCTGATAGTAAAGACACAGCTCGTCGTTATTGAGAGCATCGACAAAGCGCTGGCGCTGTTCGTGACGTACCTGCAGCAAGCGATCGTGGTTAGGGTCGAATATGTGAAACGTATCGCGGCCACGCTGCTTTGCACGGTACATCGCCTGATTGGCATGGCGTAACAGCACATCGCCTTGAACGTGGTCATTCGGGTAAAGCGTGACCCCTAAGCTGGCCGTCAGATGAATGCTCTGCCCATCGACCATCAGGGGTTGGCGAATGGAGGCTAACAACTGCTCAAAAAAATCATCGTCGACGCCGTGGTGCAGCAACAGTACGAACTCGTCACCGCCTACCCGCGCCAACACGTCATCACCGAACAGCAGATGGCTAATGCGCTGTGAAAACGAGGAGAGCAGCGCATCACCCACCGGCGCGCCTAATCGATCATTAATGTTTTTGAAGAAATCGATATCCAATGAGCATACCGCCAACGGTAGCTGCTTGGCCTCTGCATGCTGCATCGACTCCTGAATCAACTGGGTTAGCAGTTGCAGGTTGGGCAACCCCGTCAAGGCATCAAAATAGACTTCTCGGTTGAGATGGCGTGCATGCGCAGGGATGGCCGAAAGATCCGCCAACACAATGACATGGTGATTGATGACCGCCTGCTCGTCGCGAACACGGTTAATCGACATCATCCCCGGGTAAAACTGGCCGTCGTGGCTACGATAACTCACTTGGCTTTTACTGCGATCACGCAACTGTAGCTCTTCACGCATCACGCGCGTCGTGCGGCTGTCATTCAGCGGCAATATACTAAACGCTTCTGGCGTTTTGCCTTGCACATCGCCCAGCGTCATCCCCGTTAACTCACAAAAGGCAGGGTTCACGTCCACTACCCGGTTTTCCGCATCGGTAATGATGATCGCCTCGTTGGCGTAGCAAAATACCGTTTCAGCAAGAGAGGCTGAATAGCTAATGGCCGATCTTGGCATCAGCGTTGAGCGAGACAGTACGGATATTGGCTGGGTGGATAGCTGAGACAAAGACTGTTCCTTCGATAAATTCAAGGATGCATACATACGTCTTTGCTCTCCTTGTTGTTGTAGGCCCTTAAAGACTGACCTTTCGTTATCGCCCCCTACGGGTAGGGTCGGGCACGTATGGCGCCGTTATCCAAACGGCTGCGCTATGACGCAACACACCTATTCACATTGTGTTACCGCCTAGGTTTATTCAAAGCCACAGTAGGTTATCGGCCCCGATCGCAATAACTTAAGGCGCGGGACTCGCGGCCCCCAAAAAGCGCGCCTGCCAGTAGTCGATTTCTAACGGCACGCTGGCCACGGCGCGGCCATTGCCGGGTGCTTGAATCATTTGGCCATCACCACGGTAAATGCCAACGTGGGTGGCTTTACGGCGGTCACCAAAAAAGAGCAGGTCGCCTGGACGCGGCGATGCGATGGAAGGCAGCGCTCGAAACTGCTCATCGGCGGTGCGTGGCACACGTATCCCCGCCGCTCGGTAGGTCATCTCTACCAGTCCTGAACAGTCCAACCCTTCCGGCGTATTGCCACCGAAGCGGTAAGGCGTGCCAATGGCCTGCTGGGCGTGGGAAAGGATCAGTGCACGCTCCATAGAGAGCCCGGCGCGATTGGGAGCCTCGATAGGGGTAAGGTCGCGGCTTGCGCAGCCCGCCAGTAACAGCATTAACAAGCAGGCAAACAGCCACCTACTCATTGCTATAGAACCGCAAGGTAAAGACAACAGACGAGCCAAGCACATGGGCAGCCGCTCCGGTAAACCTACTTGCCCCCATCATCGCGCAAAGCCTGCCTAGCCGCCAATGGTTAACGGCCTATCCACTCGACAAACGTTGTCTCACCCAGGGAGTGTCGCTCATGACGCACCCGGCTCAGCGCAGCGTAAGGCAGGTCCATCGCCAATATCCGCGAAAGCGGTTGCGCTATTACTTGGCGCAGCAGGCCATTGCAGACAAAAAGATGCGCCACGACGAGCACATGCTTTCCCGGTGGATTGGCAAGCAGTTGCTGCCACACCTCCGCTAGGCGCGCATCAAAGGCCTGGATAGTTTCACCACCCGGCGGCGATACCGTGGCTGGATCGTACCAAAACGCATTCATTCGCTCGGTGCCTTCTTCTGCAAATACTTGGGCATGCGTCTTAGCTTCCCACTGCCCCAAATGCAGTTCGGCAAGGTCATCCTCCACCTGAACGGGCAAATCAAACTCTTCACCCAGCCACAGCGCAAACTCACGACAGCGCATGAGGGGCGAGGTGACAATCGCATCATAAGGCAGGTGGCCTTCTACCGTATGGCGCATAACGGCATCGGTCACCTGCTGCCAGCCCGTCTCGCTCAGCGGATGATCGGTGGCGCCACGCAGCATACGCCCGCCTACCGGCTCACCGTGGCGCAACAAATCAATGGTGGTGATCTCCGCATCGGGAAAACGCATACTCAGCCCTCGCTTATTGATGCCGCTGTCGATTAAATAATCGCGTGACGCACACGCGCGGAAACCCACTCGGACACCAGTACGGTGGCGAAAATCATGATAAAAATGACGCTGACCTGGTCCCAGGCGAGGCTGTTGATCGAAGCGTTTAGCTGCAAACCGATCCCGCCTGCACCCACCAACCCTAACACCGTCGATTCGCGGATATTGATATCCCAGCGATAGACGCTAATACCGGCAAAGGCAGGCATGACCTGCGGCAGCACGCCATAGTTCATCACCTGTAGGCGGCTTGCACCGGTCGCGCTTATCGCCTCGACGGGCGTTGGGTGGATCTCTTCAATCGCCTCGTAAAGCAGCTTGCCGACAAAGCCAATCGAGCGCAGGGCGATGGCGATAATGCCCGCCAACACGCCAGGGCCGAGGATGGTGACTAGCAGCATCGCCCAGATCAGCGAGTTGATCGAGCGGGATGAGACAATGATCATCAGCGCCAGACTGCGCACCAGCGGGTGCGGCGTGGTATTACGTGCGGCCATAAACGCCACGGGAAACGCCAACATAATGCCAATGGCAGTGCCCAGGGTGGCGATGTTAATGGTGTCCCACATGGGCTTCCAGAGCACATTGGCGTAGCCCCACTCCGGCGGCGTCATGCGGCTGATCAGGTCTGCCCCTTGACGGCCTGCGTCCTCGACAAATACCCACATGGTATTGTCGGAAATCATCTTCCAGCAGAGCAGAAAGAGACTGACACCCGCCAGCCAAGCCAGGTACTGCAGCCATTGGGCGCGGGTGGTGCGCCGCCGCCAAACCGGCAGACCCTGGGTGTTAGTAGATACTGGCATCGCGATTCTCCAAATATAACAGGCCAGGGGCGGCGAATAAGCGCTCACTGGGTCCAGCGGCGGACATGGCTCGAGCTGTACTCGCACAACAACACAATGGCGATAATGATCAGCAAAATAGCGGCAGAGGTATCGTACTCATAGCGGCTCAGCGAGGTGTTCAACGTGGCGCCAATGCCGCCCGCGCCTACAATGCCAATCACCGACGACTCACGAAAATTGATATCCAGCCGGTAAACCGAAAGTCCAATCAAGCGCGGCATGACCTGGGGCTGAACCGCATGGTTCATGGTTTGCCACCAGCTTGCCCCCGTTGCCCGCACGGCTTCCACCTGGCGCCAATCCAGGTCTTCGATGTCTTCCGCTAACAGTTTGGCCATAAAGCCAATCGTCGCAAAAGCCAGGGTGATCATCCCCGCCAGCGGCCCAAAGCCAAACATGACCACAAACAGAATCGCGATAATGATTTCTTGAAACGTCCGCGAAACGGCAATGATCGCGCGACATATAAAGTAGATCGGTAGCGGCGAAATGTTCCTCGCGGCGCCCAGGCCCACTGGGATCGCCAACAGCACGCCCAGTACCGTGGAGGTCAGCGTCATGGTCAAACTTTCCAGCAGCCCCGCCACGATGTCGTCGTAGCGGCTAACAAAATCAGGCTGCATAAAGGCGCCCAAGAAGTTAACCGCCCGCCCCGCGCCTTCAGCTACCCGCGCCCAGTTCACTTCGACCGAGGCGAGCGCCAGCACTACGTAAATCACCGCGCCTACGGCCAACCCCCAACGCAAGCGCGGGCTTTCAATCAACGGCAGACGCCGCCACTGGCCCCGCTGGGCCGCCTGCTGACGTGCTTGTCCCTGTGATAGCCGTGTTTCTGCCCGTTCGCTCATCGAGCACTCCCGGCTGCCATCGTCGGCAGGTCGCGCTGGTATGAAGTCGTTTCCGCGTCATCGGCCTCGTCATCCAGCGGCTCGGGGGTGGTATCCCAATCCTCTTCGCCATAAATGGTCGTGAGCATTTCGCTAGTGAGTTCACTCGGCAGTCCATCAAAGACGATTTGCCCAGCGCGCAGGCCGACAATCCGGTCGGCAAATTGCTGCGCCAAGGCCACATCATGAATATTGATGATCGCCGCCAAGTCGCGCTCAGCGCATAGCTCGCGAATCAAGCGCATGATCTGGCGCGACGTTTTCGGGTCGAGGCTGGCGGTTGGCTCGTCAACCAGCAGTAGCTTGGGGCTTTGTAAAAGTGCCCGGGCGATGCCCACGCGCTGGCGCTGGCCGCCGGAAAGCGCATCGGCGCGCTTATCGATGGCGTGAGGCAGCCCTACCCGCTCGAGTAGTCGAAAGGCTTCGACGACCGCTTCCTGTGGGTAGCGACGTAAAAAACTGCGCCAAAAACCCACATAGCCGAGCTGGCCGGAGAGTACGTTTTCCATCACCGTGAGCCGGTCTACCAGGGCATACTCCTGGAAAATCATCCCCATTGAGCGGCGCGCCTGACGCAGCTTCTGCCCTGACAGCTTGGTCAGCTCCGTGCCTTCCAGGCGAATACTGCCCTGGGTGGGCTCCACTAGCCGATTCACGCAGCGAATGAGGGTGCTTTTACCCGCGCCGGATGGCCCAATCAGCGCCATTACTTGGCCTTTGGGCAGCGTGAGTTCAATGCCCGCCAGCGCCCGATCCCCGGTGGGGTAACGCTTGCCAACGCCGCTTAGTGTCAACATTTTTCCCGCCTCGTCTGTATAGCGAAACGGCCAGAAAGGGATGCCTTCCTGGCCGTGCAGTACCGTTTACCTTAACGATCAGTCACAGTCGTAAGTCACACCGTTAGCATCGGCAATGGTGCGAATGACCGACCAGTTTTCCTGATAGGTAATCGGAATGAACTGCGCTTCACCGGAGTTGGCAAATTCCGCTTCCAGCGGGGTACCTGCCCAGTCATAGCTGAAGAACGCGTCTTGAATTTTCTCGGCAAGCTCAGGGTTCAGGTTGTTTGCCAACCCGTACGCCGTGGTCGGGAAAGTTTCTGAGGTGAAGATAATCTCGTAATCGCCCTCATTCACGACGCCACGGGACATCATCCGCTTGCCCACGGAGTTAGCGATGGCGGCCGCGTCGTAATCTTCGTTCACCACGCCCAGGATGGAATTGTCGTGGGAGCCTGAGAAAGCGGTTTCAAAATCTTCGCCCGCTTCCATGCCGTACTCGGAGCGCAGCAGTGCGGAGGGCGCGCGGAAACCAGAGTTAGAGGTCTCAGAGGTAAAGGCTAGCTGACGGCCTTCCAGGTCTTCAACGGTCTCGATGCCGCTGCCAGGATAGGTGATGATCTCCATTTCGTAGCCAAAGCTACCATCTTCGGCCGCCATCATGGCAAACGGACGGAAACCACCGCAGTTCACTGCCACCGGCACACCGCCAGTATTAAAACCGGCCACGTGCAAACGGCCAGCGCGCAGCGCTTCCTGTTGGGCAGCGTTGGACTGCACGGGGAAGAACTGCACTTCTTTACCGGTTGCTTCGCTTAGGTGCTCCAGGAAGTCAGACCATACGTCGGCGTAAACTGCAGGATCTTCCACCGGCGTATAGGCAAACACGAGCGTATCAGGATCGACCCACTGAGACTCATCGCTCGGTGCATCGGCGATCATATCGCCGTCGTTATCGACATAGCGCGATGAGAGGTCCGCTGAAGCGTTCACGGCCGCCAAAGCGAAGGCGCTGGCAACGGCGGCGCTGATCAACGTGCGGGAGAGAGATAACGTCTGCATGGGGCACCTAAAGCGTTGTTAGAAGATAGCGACAATCCTGACCACTTCAGATGACAACGGCGCGGCATTTATATGACCGCTTGGTGACGTTTTAGCGAACGCCACATGACAGACACATTTTATAAGCTAACGCAGTGACCGCGTCGCTCAACAAACAGGCTGTTACCGGGAATTTTTTTGGCTTGGTGTTTCAATTCAGACAATTCCGCGGCGATATCCAGCGCTCGGCAGGTCGCCGTCTCGGTGATGGGCTTTACCGCAATCGACACGCTAACAAAGGGAAAAAAGGTGACACTGTTTTGGCGGTTTTCAATCTGAATCCCCCCTCTCAGCCGATCGGCATCGTCATAGAAACCAGGCGCCATCACTTCGAAGGAGCGTAGGATTTGGCCACAGACGCTCTCCCAGTGATTCAGCGATAGCAGCATCATAAAATCATCGCCGCCTATATGACCGATAAAGCCCCCCGCGCTCTCCACTTGCGCCTGAAGCAACCGCGCTAGCGAAATGATCACCTGGTCGCCCCGGGCATAACCGTAAGCGTCGTTAAAGGCTTTAAAATTATCCAAATCGACATACGCAGCGGCAAAGCCTTGCTCTGCGGCAAGGTACGTCATCAAGGTTTCATTGATCAGAATATTACCCGGCAGGCCGGTCAACGGGTTGGCATGACGCGCTTGGCGTACCTGTATTGCCGTGATTTCACGCAGCAGGTCAACGATATTGCCCATGCCCAGGTATTCGCCTGCGTCATTGGTAATCACAAAGTCTTCCTGCTCGATATCGTGGCTATCGGTCAGCTGTTGACTCAATATCTCCAGCGGGGTGTCTGCCTCGGCGACCAGCATGCGCGCATCCGCCACATCCAACACGCGACGCTTGGCATACAGCGCATGGCTATAAGGATTCGTAAAAAGGGTTAAAAAAGCATTGCGACGCACCACTGCCAGGGGTTTACCGTTCTCCAACACCGCCACACAGCGCAAGTGGGGCTGGCGGCGAAACCGCTCGGAGATGAGCGGCACTGCGCAGTCGATAGTAATCGGTTCAATCGTGCGCAGAATCGAGCGCGCGGTGCGGCCCGCCGGGGTTTTTAACTGGGTCGACGAGGGCAGCATCATATCGAGCTGCAAAGGCGGATGCTGGCTGGGGCGGGCAAAGTAGAAACCTTGCAACAGCGCAAGCCCACGGTCGAGTTCCCATAGGCAAAGATGTTCCGCCGCGGTCTCCACGCCTTCGGCAATCAGCTGACAATCCAGGCTACGCGCCACGTCGAGAATCGAGCGGAGAAACTCGCGCTTGGCAGGCTCCCGATCAATGCCAGAGATAAAGTGCCGATCGAGCTTGACGAAATCAGGGCGCAGTTCCGACCAGTGGCGCAGGCTTGAATGCCCTGCCCCCAAGTCGTCCAGCGCGACCTGAAAGCCCATGTCGCGATAGTGCGCTACCGCTTGGCGCATTAAGTCGTAGTCATGAATCGGCACATGCTCGGTGAGCTCGATCACCACCCTTTCAGGGGGCAGGCCGCTCTCACGAATGAAGCCTAGCGTTAAGCCTTCGCGAAAATCGCGTTCGACGATGGTCAGCGGCATGACATTGAGAAACAGCAGACCAGGCAGCTCCAGCTCTGCAAAGCGCTGAATTGCCAAACGTCGGCAGAGTAAATCCAACTCCACCAGCAGGCCTGCTTGGGTGGCCACGTCAAACAACCGTAGCGGAGAGTGCAGCGGCGACGTTTTGGGGCCACGAATCAACGCTTCGTAGCCATAAATCGATTGCTGGGTGGCATCCACAATGGGCTGGAATAATACATGCAGCTCTTCAGCCGCAATGATCTGGTTAAGCCACTGCGCTTCTTGTGCGGTCATTTGCCTACTGTCCTATTCATCAGCCCCGGCATTTCACCTCACAAAGGCTGCCGGGTACTGATGTGCAACCGTCCCTGGCGGTGATTGGGAGGTAGCAATCGTGCGTCATTTTCGTGACGCTATCATGACAGTCGGCGCGTCAGCGCAGCGTACTCAAGACGTGCTCAACCACTGCACCCCCTTAGTTAAGGGGCTTTTCGGACGGCGGAAAGACCACATCGCTGCCATCGGCATCGAGCTGGCGAATATCGATCGGATGGCCTTTCTCGTCCAGCGTTACCAGACCAATGCCGCTGGCATTCCAGAGCCGCTCGCCAGCGCTGGCGCGATCAGGGTCACGGGGGTGGACACTCAGCTTACGACGCTTCGTAAACCAGTTGAGGGGCGACATCGGCGCATAAAGCCAGCGATTCAAGCGATCGAACGTATTCAGCAGTGTGACCGGGAAGGTGTTTTTAATGCCGCTTGAGGTGATCTGCCACAGGTGCGGCGAGCGCCGCTGATGGCGCACCACGATGTCGTAGACAAACGAGTAGTGCACATCGCCTGACAAAATGACGTAGTTGCCGGGGGTTTTGGAGTGCCGCCATATTTGCAGCAGCGTACTGGCTGCTCCGCGATGGGCCATCCAGTTCTCTGCGTCGACCACCAGCGGCTTGCCCACGGCGGTAAAGATTCTTTGAATCCCCTCGATCAGTTTGACCCCAAACATCGGGGCAGGCGAGATGATCACCGCACTTTTAGCGCCCATTAGCGCTTGCTGCATTTCCATGAGCGCCTCCCAATCCATCAAGCCGGAAGGGTGATTGAGGTTACGCTCGCTGCGCCAGCGGCGGGTGCGGGTATCCAGCACGATCAAGGTCGGCGTGCCCTGCACCTGGAATCCCCATCCTTGGAAACGCAGTAACCGCTCAATAAAGCCATCTTGCTCTGGGCATACCAGCGGCTGGCTGCCATCACGCAATAGGGTCGAAGCGTGATGGGCCAACGGATTGAGCTTGTCCGGGTCGTTGCCCCAGGCTTGGCAGAGTAAATAAGCCACCAGGGCGTTACCGATAATACGCTTTGAGAACGGATGCCCGTAGGCAGCAAGCTCCCAATCAGCGGAAAGATTCCAGTCGTCGGTCACGTCATGGTCGTCAAAAATCATCAGGCTGGGCAAGTGGGCCATCAGCCGCGCGCACTGCGGCAAACCAGCAACGAAGCTGTCCATCACCGCCTGCTCCTGGCGGTAAAGCTCGGCATTTTTTGGCTCTAAAGCGGGCGCGTCGAAAGTGATCACTTGCCACGGCGTCGGAGACCATACCAGGCAGTACATGGCGAGCATTTCCGCCAGCGTCATTAGGTGGTTTTGCGCATTGGCCGAGGTAAAAACGGGCTTTTTAACGCCGCTAAAAAAACGCTGGCGAAGCGCGACGTTGCTGGTCACATCCGGCAGTAGTTCGGCGCGCCGATAGTAGCTATCGGGCGAATCATAAAGCGCTTGGCTATCTTCCACCGTGGCGCCTTCCAGCCACTCATCGACCAGGCCTAGCCGTTCGATAAGCGCATGCACGGCGCGCAGCATCGGGCCAGCCACATCGTCAGCGTAAATTTGATCACCGGTCATCAACAGCCAAGCGGGCCACTCCGCCGGGGCGCCTTGCTGCTCAGCCAGCCAGCTATCGGCGCGCACCAAGCCATCGGCACTATCGTGATGCGGTTTACGGCAGGAGCCATGCATCAAACGGTGATGGCGTGATGCAATCACAAAAGCGGGATAGTCGGCGCCGTCATAACATAGCCACGGCGCCCACTCGGGCAACGAACGCCAATCGCCGTTGAGCGTTTCCACTTGCAGGTCGTACTCGATGCGCTCATCGCAGGGCAGCGGTGACTCAAGCGCGATATCAATCAAATAAATAAAGGCGCGTTGGCCGATGGGAAGGCATTGGTGATGATACGCCAACCCTATCGATTCGGCATCAGGCTGCCCGGGGCGTAGCATCAGAGTCATGTTGAGCGGCCGGGTAGCGACCATCCAGAATACCAGCCGGGTCGTGCTGAGACGTCTTAATAAGGGGCCGACGACAATATCGGGCAGCGTATCAGTGCCATTCATCCAATGAGCTCTCCGTTATCCATGCGCCACCACGGGCAGTTCGACGACTACCTCTAACCCGCCGGTGCTGGCGCGAGTAAGATGCATTTGGCCGCTATACAGGGCGACAAGATCGGTCACGATGGCCAGCCCCAGGCCGCTGCCCGAGCGCTGCTCATCCAACCGTTTACCACGCTGAACCGCCTGCTGGCACTCAGCCTCCGACATGCCAGGACCATTATCGCGTACGGTGAGCATCAACCGCTGCTCATCGATCTGTACGTCGAGCGCTACCTCGCTCTGTGCCCAGCGCAGCGCATTGTCCATCAAATTACCGACCAGCTCTTGGATATCTTGTTCATCCATATGCACTCTGATTGACTGCCCCCAGGTTTGGCGCAGCACGATGTCACGCCGCTGAGCGAGCCTGGCAAGCCCGTTAAGCAGCGGCGCCAGTGTAGTGTGCAACGCTATCGGTGCAAAACGCACGCCTTCTCCCGCCGCCGATGCACGGGCGAGGTGGTGGCGTACTGCGCTATCGATACGCGCCAACTCCACTTCCCATGCGGCGCGGTTTGCCTCGGGTAACTGGCGCAGTTGAAGACGCATCACACTCAGCGGCGTTTTCAGTGCATGGGCTAAATTGCCAGCGGTATGGCGCCCGCGCTCGATCAAGCGTTGATCGCGTGCCAGCACGGCGTTCATGGAGGCCGCAAGGGTCGCCAGCTCTTCCGGCAGGCGGGTATCTAACTGCTCGCTGCGCCCCTGCTCCACATCACGAAGGTTGGCGTGCATGCGGCGCAGCGGTGCCAACCCCCAGCGCACCTGCAGTGCTAACACCCCGATGAGCAAAGCGCCCAGGCCAATCAGCCCGCCCCACAGCAGATGCTGAAATTCACCAATATCATCGGTTAACACATCGTCCCGGGCGGCCACGCTGATATGCAGCGGCGCTTCGAGCGGAGCCAGATAAATATCGCGCTCCACCATGCGCAGCGATTGGTCACGCGGGCCGCTAATCGAGCGTGCGCTGAGGTTTTCGTTCTCAACCACGGGCAGGCGTTGGTCCCACAGCGAGCGCGACGCCAGGGTATTTTGCGCACCGTCGGTAATTTGCCAATACCAGCCGGAGTAGACATTTTCAAAACGCGGGTCGCCCAGCGCTTGGTCGTGGACAAGCTGCTGCGCTAAACGGTCATAGGTAACGCCCGCCATAATGACGTTAAGGGTCGCCGCTAACCGCTCATCAAACGCTTGGGTGGCCGAAGTACGGTAGTGGTGGGAAAGTAAGGTACCAGCAATAGGCAGCGCGAGCCCCACCATCACCAGCACGGCCAGCAAGAGCCGCAGACTGATGGAGCGCTTAGCCCAACGACGTTGCCATCGATATCGCCACGCGGCATTGACGCTCATTCGGCCGCTGGCTCTTCTTCTAATAGCCGATAGCCCTGGCCCCGCTGGGTAACGATACGCCAACTGCCCAGCTTACGGCGCAAACGGCTAACCTGAACATCGATCACGTTGGAATCGGGTTCGTGGTCACGGTCGTAAACGTGTTCTGCCAGCTCGGTTCGGCTCACCACCCGGGGTGCGGCATGCATTAGATAGCCCAGCAGGCGCGTCTCTTGCGCGGTCAAGCCCACCGGGCGCCCTGCCAACGTCACGTGCTGCGTGTGGGTATCTAAACTCAGTTCGCCCACTTTCAGCACCGGATGGGCGTGACCGTGACTGCGGCGCACCAGCGCACGCAGCCGAAACAACACTTCCGCTGGCTCGAAGGGCTTGGTGACATAGTCATCGGCACCCGCCGAAAACCCGGCGGCTTTATCGGCCCAGCGTTCTCGAGCCGTTAGGATGAGTACGGGGAGATCGATACCGTCTTCCCGCCACGCCGCTAGCCAGCGGGTACCGTCGCCATCGGGCAGCCCTACATCTAAAATCAAGGTATCGTAGGCTTCGGTGCGGACTAAAAAATCAGCCTCCTGTCCGGTCGCCGCATGCTCGACCAGCCAGTCCCCGTCGCGAAGCGCCTGGCTCAATTCGCGCGCTAGCGCTTGGTCATCCTCTACCAGCAAACACTTCATCGGCTAACTACCCTTTTCTTTACGATTAACGTCTGGCGCTTCTTGCGGCTGACCTGTTGACATCCCTGCGATTGGCGCAACGCCTTAACGCTGCATGTCGTTAATACGGGCGCCTTCAATGGACATCAGTTGGCCGTTTTGGCCATCAAACTCGAACTCCACGACTTGCCCCTGGGGGCCGAGCATTTTGATTTCGTACTCGACGTAACCGCCTTCACGCTCCAACTCTACTTCCAGCACGTCACCTCGATAGTTCGCTTCCAGCCAGTCCAAAATCGTGTCTAGTGGCACGACTTCACCACGGCTGACTTCACCGTGCAGCGATTCCCAAGGCTGGTCGCCCACAGCGCTACCCACCAGTGATAGCATTAACGCTATACCGGTCACGTTGCGCCGGGTGCGTTTCGGGACGCAGCGCAGCGGCTTTAGGAGAGAGTCTCGACGTTTGCACATAGGGCCAGCATGCCAAAGGCAACATGAACGCTAGATGAATGGTTTTGTCAGCTTAAGGAAAGTATAGCGGTGGTATAAATTCCCTGTCGCATTCGCTGAGTGGCAGTCACTCATCCACGTTTAAATACGTAAAGAAGGAATTTGTTATGAAAACCATGAAAAAAATGCTGCTGATCCCGACCTCTGCCCTGCTGCTTGCCGCTGCTGCCGGCAGTGTTCAAGCAGACGACGCACTGGCAATGGATCGCATCGATGACGTATTGAACCACGCTAATGACTACGGTTTCAGCCACTACGAAGAAATTAGCATTGAAAGCTCTAACCGCGTAGAAGTAGAAGGCTGGTTGGACGAGGAGTGGTATGCCGATGTGGATTTCTCTTTGGATAACGGCGAAACCCTTCAGGAGCAACGTGAGCGCCAGATTACCGGCGCCTGGGGCATGAGCGAAGACGATATTCGCCAAGCATTAGACGTTGCCAGCCAAGAAGGTATGGTCGAATTTGAATCTCTCGATATCAATAAAAATGGCATCATTGATGTCGAAGGCCGCGGAGAGAATGGCCGTGAGTTAGAAATCAGCGTACGCCAGGGCTCTTCAGACGTGACCCAAATTGACCGCGATTAAACGTGTTGGTTAATCGCTTTTGCGGGCTCCCTACGGGGAGCCCGCTGCGTTTTAGCGATATTTTAAGTCACGAGCCGCTTTTAGCGACAGTCCTGACAGTTACCCCGCGCCATGATGGCGGCCGCAATACGCTCGATACCCTGGCGGTAGGCGGCTTGGCGGTAGGTGATATTGCTTTTTTCTGCGAGCGCGAGCACCTTGCCAGCCTCTTCACTGAGCAGGGCGTCCAAGCGCTCATTGACCTGCGCTTCACTCCACTTTTCTCCTGCCCGGTTTTGCAGCCACTCAAAATAACTGACGATCACGCCGCCGGTATTGGCAAGGACATCGGGCAGCACCGGCACGTCACGCTTTGCAAGCACTTGATCAGCATCGCTGGTCAGCGGGCCATTGGCGATCTCTAAGATAGCACCGGCTTTCACGTCATCCACATTGTCGCTGTGAACTTGGTTTTCAAGCGCTGCCAGCGCTAATACATCCACCTCCAAAGCCAAGAGCGCATCGCCACTGATCGCTTTTCCTGCCTGACTATCGGTCACCTTGCCGCTTTTCGACTTGGCCTTTTTAACGGCATCAATGTCGAGGCCTTCCGCGTTGTAGCAAGCACCGCTGGAATCCGATACCGCCACGATTCGGTAGCCACGCTCACTGGCTAATGTTGCAAAGTGATAAGCCGCATTGCCAAACCCCTGCACCGCCACCGTCGTCTCTTCGGGTGTGCGCTCTGCACGCTCAGCCCACAAGTCGAGCACTTTTAGCGCGCCCCGCCCGGTGGCGGCCACGCGCCCGGGTGAACCGCCTAACGGCAGAGGCTTTCCGGTAATCGCCGCCGGCATTTTTGCCCGCACGATGTGTTCGTACTCATCAATCATCCAGCCCATGACCGTCGCATCGGTGTTCACATCAGGCGCCGGAATATCCCGATCGGGCCCCATGATATCAGCAATGGCGCGGATGTAGCCGCGCGCCAGCCGCTCTCGCTCCAGTGAAGAGAGCGCCTTGGCATCGACCTGAACGCCGCCTTTACCACCGCCATAAGGCAGGCCCACTACCGCACATTTCACCGCCATCCAGAAACTTAGCGTGGTGACTTCATGCTGATTGACGTCCGGATGAAAACGCACACCCCCCTTGGCTGGCCCCAAACTGGTATCGTAATGCACCCGCCAGGCGGGAAAGGCTTTTAAGCGGCCATCGTCCATCCTCACGGGGATACTCACCTGTAGTGAAAGGCTGGGCTGCATCAGGCGCGCTTGGGCATCGGCGTGGATATCGAGCGCCTTGAACACATCTTCGAGCCGTGAGCGGGCATCCTCGAACAGCGCCGCCCCCACTTCTGGGGTTAGCGTGCGAGGCGCCGTTTTTTCAGCTTGCCGTTGGGGCACCTGGCGGGGCGTTGTGCTGGCCTTTTGTTTGTCTGACGTCGCCTTGTTCGTCTTAGCGTTACCCATGCAGTGCGCTCCTTTTCCATGGTCAGGGTAGGACTTTAAGAGATTAACGTTATAACGTGTTGACAGCGTAGCAGTTGGCGGCCAAACCAGAGCGCCGACTTAATCAACGTGTTGAGGAGAAATTCGTGCTGAATGACGGCGGTGACGACGAAAGCCTACGTTTAGGCCTGGATGATCCCGTACTGCGGGATTTAGCTTGGCTGGCCGCCACACCGGATCTTGTGGAGCTACCGCCACCGATCCCCTGCGGTGGGCGGCCTACACTGAAAGAGCTGGGGCTGGAGAATAGGCTGCTGCCCTGGCTGCACCAGCTTGGCCGATCGCCATTAGCCGCCTTGAAGGGCAACCGTGGCATGCGCATGGGCCATTACCATGAACACCTCTGGCACACGCTGTTAGACCATGCACCCAATACGCGGCTGCTGGCTCGTAACGTGCGCATCAACCGCAAACGCAACACGCTCGGCGAGCTGGACATGCTCTACCGCACCCGCGCTAACCCAGCGCCAGTGCACTTGGAAGTCGCCATTAAGTTCTACCTCGGGCTACCGGAGGGGCCAGGCGCGCCAACGAGCCCAGCGCGCTGGATTGGCCCCGGCGGGCTAGACAGCCTTGCGCTGAAGTGCGCCCACTTGCGCCGCCATCAGCTGCCGCTCTCTACCACGGCCCTCGCGCAGCAAACCCTAGCTCACTGGCTTGCACCACGGGATATTGGGGTGGCGGATGGCCGATTAGGCGGGCAGCTCACTCAGCGCTTGGCGATACCGGGCGTGCTTTACTACCCGTGGCATGCGGCAATGCCTGCGCCCGAAGGCGCCACCGCCAATCATCGCCGGGGGACGTGGTGCTACTGTCGCGATTGGCCTGAGATGGCGGCCCGCTTTTCCGTCATGCCAGAGATGGTCTGGCTGGAAAAACCGCACTGGCTGGCACCACCTCCAGCGCGTGCTTTTCGCCCTGTCGACGAGGTACTGCCCGGCGTTATTGAACAGCTACACGCCTGGCGTGCCCCCCAGCAGGTCATGCTGCATTACCCATCGCAGCAGCGCTATGAGCGGCTGTTTTTGGTGCCCGACAACTGGCCACGCCAGATACCTCTGCCACCAACAGTGGGCTAGCGACGACCCTTTACACCACCACGAGGTTATCGCGGTGAATCAGCTCATGGGCTTCCACGTAGCCAAGAATCGCTTCAATCTGGTGGCTGGGCTGGCCCGCCAACTGGCGCGCTTCATCGGCGCCGTAGTTCACCAGCCCCTTCGCCACTGATGCGCCCTGCTCATCTACGCAAACCACCATATCACCACGCTTGAAACTGCCCTGCACGCCGCGCACCCCCACCGCTAATAGGCTGGAGCCTTTATCGCGCAGCACTTTCACTGCTCCGGCATCCAGCACCAGCGTTCCGCGTACCTGCAGTTGCCCCGCCAGCCAGCGCTTGCGCGCCGCCATTGGCACCTGATCAGGTCGTAGCAGCGTGCCCAGCGCTTCGCCGGCCATAATCCGATTGATAACGTCAGGCTGGCGGCCACTGGCAATCACCGTCACCGCTCCGGAGCGCGCCGCCAGCTGCGCTGCCCGCACTTTGGTACTCATTCCCCCCCGCCCCAGCGCCCCACCGCTGCCTGCTACAGCGGCTAAGCGCGGGTCGTCGGCGCGCCCTTCGGCAATCATCTGAGCGTTAGGGTTGTGGCGGGGGTCGGCATCAAACAGGCCTTCCTGGTCGGTCAGCAGCAGCAGCGCGTCCGCTTCCAACAGATTGGCGACCAGCGCGCCGAGGGTATCGTTGTCGCCAAAGCGAATCTCATCGGTGACCACGGTGTCGTTTTCATTGATCACCGGCACCACGCGCATCTCCACCAGCGTACGCAGCGCCGAGAGCGCATTCAGGTAGCGCTTTCGGTTGGAAAGGTCATCGTGGGTAAGCAAAATCTGCGCGGTGAGCATGCGATGACGGGCAAAGTGCTGCTCATAGCACTGAGTCAGGCCATTCTGGCCTACCGCGGCGGCGGCCTGCAGTTGATGCACGGCGCTGGGGCGCACCTGCCAGCCCAGGCGCACCATACCTGCCGCCACGGCGCCTGATGAGACCAGCACCACTTCGACGCCCCGCTGGTGCAAGGCGGCGATTTGATCGACCCAGCCGCCAATGGCGGTTTCATCCAGCCCGCGCCCATCGTTGGTGAGTAGCGCACTGCCGATCTTCACCACTACCCGCCGTGCACGGCTCAACGCGCCGCGCCCTAGGATTTGCTCGTTACTTTCCATGCCACCCCGCCTCAATCCGACACTTACAAAAGGGGCCGCGCGAACGCAGCCCCTTTTTTGCTTATCAACTTAAGCTTACTACCGAAGACACCCGCGCCATACCACTAAGGGGCGTATTCGACTTCAACTTCATAATCATCATCGTCGAAATCGTCATCATCTTCATCGTCACGCTTGCGACGACGATCCAGGCGCGCCTCGGTGCGCGCAACCGACTCCTCTTCCATACGGCGACGCATTTCCTGCTCGCGCGCCAGCGCCTCTTCATCTTCGTTCTCTAAACGACGCTGCTCGGTCAACCAGCGGTAGGCCGCCTGCACCAGCTTATCGGTGCCATCGCTACTGATCGCGGAAATGCGGAATACCGGGCCTTCCCAATTCAGTGCCTGAATAATCGCCTGGGCGCGCTCTTCGCGCTCATCTTCTGGCAGCAGGTCAAACTTGTTCAACACCAGCCAACGCGGGCGCTCAGATAGCGCGGGGGAGAACTGACCCAACTCGTGAACAATCGCCTTGGCGGCCTCGACCGGGTCAGACTCATCAAACGGCGCCACATCGACCACATGAAACAGCAGCCGCGTGCGCGTCAGGTGCTTCAAAAAACGTAGCCCTAAACCTGCGCCTTCAGAGGCTCCTTCGATCAAGCCGGGTACATCGGCCATCACGAAGTGCTCGTGCATACCCAATTTCACCACGCCCAAGTTGGGTACCAGAGTGGTAAACGGATAGTTGGCGACTTTAGGTTTGGCCGCAGACACCGAGCGAATCAGCGTGGATTTGCCCGCGTTGGGCATTCCCAGCAGCCCCACATCGGCCATGACTTTCATTTCCAGGCGCAGATTGCGGCGATCGCCTTCGGTGCCCGGCGTGGTGCGCCGCGGTGCGCGGTTGGTCGACGACTTGAAGTGGATATTACCCAGCCCACGTCGGCCCCCTTCGCCTACCAACACCACTTGACCGATGTCGGTCACATCGGCGATGACTTCCAGGGTATCTTCATCAATGACCGTGGTGCCCACCGGCACTTTTACGTGCAGGTCTTCACCGGCCTTGCCGCTCATCTGACGGCCCATGCCGCCCTGACCGTTTTGGGCCTTATAGAAGCGCTGGAATTTAAAATCGATCAGGGTGTTGAGCGCATCGTCACCAATCAGGTAAACGCTGCCGCCATGGCCCCCATCGCCCCCATCGGGGCCGCCCCTGGGCACATATTTTTCGCGGCGAAAGCTCAGACAGCCATTGCCGCCTTTGCCTGCCTCAATAATAATCGAGGCTTCATCGACGAACTGCATTGGATTCTCCCGGCCGCTTCCGCCGCCCTAATATGCACTACTTTTTTTCCAACTCGTTGCCCAACCCTTTATTCCCACCAGCATACTGATAAAGACAAGGTGGTAAAAACATCGTGGTGAAGCGTATTGGAAAAGAGATTTAACCGACAAAAAAGCCCCGCCATAGCGGGGCCTTTTTCTCGTCACCAAACTTGCACAGTCACGAGCATAGCATTCGCCGTTTAGGCAGAAACAATGCTAACAAACTTGCGGTTTTTGGGACCTTTGGTCTCAAACTTCACAAAACCGTCGCTCAGTGCGAACAGCGTGTGGTCACGGCCTAGGCCTACGCCTGTGCCCGCGTGGAAACGCGTGCCGCGCTGACGCACGATGATGTTACCCGCAGTCGCCGCTTGGCCACCGAAGAGTTTTACACCTAAGCGTTTGGACTCGGAATCGCGACCGTTACGCGTGGAGCCAGCTGCCTTTTTATGTGCCATTGCAAAATCCTCCTAAGGGAATTGACCGCTTACGCAGAAATTCCGGTAATTTTGACTTCAGTGAACCACTGGCGGTGGCCCTGACGCTTCATGTGGTGCTTACGACGACGGAACTTGATGATGGTCACTTTATCGCCACGGCCGTGGGAAACCACCTCGGCAGAGACTTTAGCACCACTGATCATCGGCGCACCGATGTTGAAGTCATCGCCGTCTGCAACCATCAGCACTTCGTCAAACTCGATCGTTTCGCCGGTAGCGACTTCGATTTTCTCAAGCTTGAGCGTTTGACCTTCTTGAACGCGGTACTGTTTGCCACCGCTTTTAATAACTGCGTACATGTCGCTCTCCGGACTTGTCGTTAATGCCGCTTTCGGCAGCGCTCATCGCTTTTCGCTCTTATCGACCTGCTGCGAGTGGCGCCCCTTTTGGAGCCATCTGACAGGGAGCATGATGAGTGGGTCGCGGATTATAACGACTATCTATGCATACCACAAGACCACAGCCCATTGTCAATTACCCCAGGCGTTGACGTTGACGCCTAACCGGCGCGAGTATCTTGACGCCCAACAGGCAGCCCCATAGCATGACCTCACTAGATGGCCATAACGATGGTCATAATTCTGGCCATAACTACACCGCAAATACGGGCGGCACTTCCCGCCTCCCTCTGCCGCGATGAACGGATTCCATGACCGCCAACGTCTCTTCAGCCCAGCCCGTCAGCCCAACGCCTTCACCGCTGCACGCCGTGGTGGCCGATGATTTCGCCGCCGTCAACCGGACGATTGTCGAGCAACTCAACTCCAAAGTACCGCTGGTCGAAACCATCGGTCAGTACATTACCGAAAGCGGCGGCAAACGGCTGCGCCCTTTATTGGCGCTACTCGCCGCCCGCTCGCTCAACTACACCGGCGACAAACATATACCGCTGGCGACATTGATTGAGTTTATGCACACCTCCACGCTACTGCATGATGACGTGGTGGATGAATCACACATGCGCCGTGGCAAGAAAACCGCCAACGACGCTTGGGGTAATGCGCCTTCCGTACTGGTGGGTGACTTCCTCTACGCCCGCTCGTTTCAAATGATGGTCGATGTGGGTTCGATGCGCATTATGGCGATTCTTTCCGGCGCCACCTGCATCATCGCCGAAGGCGAAGTGCTGCAGTTGACCAACATCGGCAACCCCAGCATTTCTGAAGAAGATTACTTCGAGACCATCTTGGGCAAAACCGCCATGCTGTTTGAAGCGGCTTCCCACAGCGGTGCGGTGCTGGCAGAAGCAACGCCGGCGCAAGAGCAGGCGCTGCAGTATTATGGCCGCTACTTGGGCCTCGCCTTCCAGCTTATCGACGACCTGCTGGATTACCAGGGCGACGCCGATGCCATGGGCAAGAATGTGGGCGACGACCTCGCCGAAGGCAAACCAACGCTGCCGCTGATCCACGCCATGGAGCAAGGCACGCCGGAACAAGCCAAGCTGATTCGCCAGGTGATTCGCGATGGCGGGCTTGAACAGCTCGACGCCGTGCTGGAAATTATTCACGCCACCGGTGCACTCGACTACACCCGCCAGCGCGCCGAAGAGATGGCTGATAAAGCCCTGCAGCAATTGGATGCCCTACCGCCCAGCGCCTACCGCGACAGCATGGCCCAGCTGGCCCGCTTAGCGGTTGATCGCCAAGCATAAAATTCGCTACAACCCTTGCTTGGGGGCTTGAAAAAACATGTCTGGCTCAGTATGATCCACCTCCGTTGTTGAGCGCAGATAAGCACTATTCAACAACTATCGGAATATAGCTCAGCTTGGTAGAGCGCTGCCTTCGGGAGGCAGAGGTCGTAGGTTCGAATCCTGCTATTCCGACCAAAGAATTCATAAAAAACGGCCACTTAGCTAACATAGCAAGTGGCCGTTTTTTGTTGGATTGAATCTAGGTAGCAAAATAAAAACACTGGAGGGGAGGTAGCTAATGACGAAGTCACCGCAAAAAATGACCCGTTTCACCTACCGCCTACGCCAGAATTCGAACAGTGACCACTACGCCTGGTTTGAAATCCGCTCGTAGAACCGGCGTGCCAAGATCGGCTTACTACCTTCAGAAACTGAAGAGCTGTGAATTACCTACGCTGAAATGCCTCACTCCATAGAACGTATGGTTGATGATCGAACTTGGGAAGCCCACCGAAAACCTATTCTGGGAATGCTTGCAGCTCACTATCTCACGCCTTCTCACTGACCACCGTAAACGCTGTTGAAATCCGCATGAAAACGCAAAAAAATGAGCTCTTAGAACCGGCCTCCCGCCCAGCACTGGTGGGGCTTGAGCCACTGCCGCAAGAGTGCATAAAAACCACTACATTTAGCGCGCAGGCGGGGCGGGGAGTCGACGGCGCGACGTGGGTCGTGGCCATCTGAGTCTAGTAGGGCGTACAAGAAGCTCCAATCTTTAAAGAATTGGTCTATTGTTTGTGTGGCTCGGCTACAAGGTTTTTCTGATGTCATCCTGTATGCTTGCCGGAAACAGACCAGGAGATGAGAGACTAAGGTGCTCAGAAATCATAAGTTACCCATGACTAGCATGGTGGCGAAAGTCTGTCTCTGGCCAAGCTGTTAAAGCAAGGGAAAACACTATGGGAATTAAACAATTACAGGCAGCATCAAATGCATTTCGACGAGCTTGGAATTCTAGCGATGAACTCCAAGTTATGGATCTGAATCTGGTGCGTCAAAAGGAAAAAGAATTAGCGCATCAGGCCCAATCTCTTACTAGCAGAGAAGTGGAAGATCATGAGGGAGTATTGGCAAGCGAAAATAGTACCGCTAAGCAAAGGTGCGAAAGTTACTTATTATTGTTAACTCACCATCGTCGTTATAAGAACTGGGGTAAGGCTATAGAGTTGGGGCGCCAGTATCGCGACTTACATCTACTTTTCCCTGAAGATGGTACTCTCCGTTTCCTATCCATCCATACCTACTCAATTCTTTTGAAGGAAACCGAGATTCCGTCATATATTGATGAGTCAGTAATTTCGGCTCGTAAATCTTTGGAGCTAATACCAAATTATACTGGAGCACTGCATAACTTAGCAGGTGGATTATTACGCAAAGCTAATGCATCTTCTTTAACCGAACATAAGCGGTCAGTCTTACTTGATGAAGCATTGACACGAGTAGATCAAGCTCTTCTACGTGAACCCAATTATGCAAAGTACCACGCTACGCGGGCACGTATTCTCAACTTGCTAAACCGCCATGACGAGGCAGATGAAGAAATCCGCAAAGCTATCGATACCGAAGGCAGCAAAAACGAAGATTATGTAATCCGGCTTTCAGATTACTTAGACATCAAGTCAAGCATCGCTTTGGCAAGGACAACTACTAGCATTAAATCTGAAATCGCTGCTTCTTCTCTGAATATGCTTAACGAGGCACGGCGCTCTAATATACAAATTTTAACCATTTTTATTGCTTTAATTTCATTTCTGATTGGTGGGCTAACGTTATCTGCATCTTTCACTTTCGATGAGGCAGCAAAACTTATTTTTTTACTCGCTGCGGCGATCCTTTTGGCTCTTAACGGCTTTAGCATCCTCTACGAGGGAAGTATCAACATAGTTCGTATATTCGTTGCTCTGGCTATGTCTATTGGGTTGCTATTTCTTGCCCATATTGTACCTATCACAATAACGTCTGGATAAACCATGCTCATGAAATGCTTAGATTGGGCTTGTAGCCCCGGCATGCTGCCAAATCGCAATGAAGACCATGTGCATTTTGATCGTCGTCTGGCCTTAGTGCTTGATGGAGCTACTGGTCTAGGGGATCCGCTACTAACTGGAGAAAGTTCAGATGCAGAATGGCTAGTTCATGCTTTTACTCAAAAACTGATAGAAGCTATAGACCATCACAACTCAGTGTTAGAAGGCCTGTCACAAGCGGTGCATGGAGTAACAGAACTATTCTGGCAGAAACTAGGCAAGCGTTGTTCTCTACCAAAACATCGGCTACCTTCTGCTGGAATGGCCTTGGCTGCACTCGAAGGAGAGGAAATTTTGTTAGCCCGCTTCGGTGACTGCTCGCTACAAACCCTCTCACAAGGTGTTATTCAAAGTCCATTCCCTGCATCGCCATTAGAAAAGCTTGATAATCGCGCTATCGCCTCCCTGAATCAACAAATCCATACAGGAAAGAGCTATTCTGCAGCGCGCTCTTCAATCAAAGATACTCTTAAAGAGCACCGCAACACTATGAATACTCAGGGCGGGTATTCAGCACTAAGTGTAGATCCCGAGTGCCTGTCATACTTGGAGGTGAAGCGCATCCCAATACAACATGCACCTCAACGGCTATTACTTGCCAGTGACGGTTTCGCAGCTGCTTTTGAAGCATATAATATCTGCACTGCAGAAAACATTTTTATGGGTGAGACAAAAGCATTTTCAACTCTTATCAAGAAAATTCGCCTTACAGAAAAAAAAGATATTGAGCTGAAGCGTTACCCGCGATTAAAACCTCACGATGACGCCAGTGCTCTCCTGATAGAGGTAAAAAGCTGAGCTTAAGCCCAAACACAATATAGCACCTATATATCAAACACTTAAGGAGATACCTAGTAGACAGCATTAACCTGACAACTATCAGTTTGCAAAGAATAATAAGGACATAACTTTGTCTCAGGTTAATACCAAAAAGGTTATACCTCCTTAATCTCTACATTATGTAGACATCAATTAAGAGGGACAGGAAACTGCTTTGACATGCTCAGTGTATTACTTGACAGCTTTATTCGCCTTAGCCGGGGTCAACCAGCCTGTAAGGGTAAAACTTCACCACTTCCTCCCCTAGGAAATCATTGATCTCGCTGAACACCGCCTGCACCGGCTCTAGCTCGTTGGTCACAAACAACGTGGCGGCTTTTTCCACGTCGCCGAAACCTCCGGTGTTGTTGGGGATAGGACTCGAGAAACTGGCGAGACGTTCATATGAAAAGTAGTTTTTTGCTGGTCCACCTAGCCAACACCTAAACCAATAGATTCAGTCATGAAGCCGGCTAATGTGGCTGAAATTGCTTTCTGAGGGTTATCGTAAATATCCCGCCGTCATTCAATTCTAGAGTCTCAAAAATAAAATAGCCTGCTAACAACTATGCTAAGATTGGTGGTTGCTTTGAACCCTTTCTTTCCCTTGCTAAGTGGGCCAAGACCATTCGCCAGTTAACGCATATTAAGGCCGTACTGCTGTTCGCCAGCACCATGACCGTGATGTCGGGGGCAATTATTGCGCCTGCCCTGCCGGGCATTAGCCGCCACTTCCCTGATCAGCCGCAGGTATTGATCCAACTGATCCTGACCATTCCGGCGCTGATGATTACGCTGTTTAGCCCACTGATGGGGTATCTGGCGGACCGGTTTGGGCGCAAGAAACTACTGCTGGCGATGCTGTTCATTTATGGCTTTGCCGGTGTTTCGGGCTTTTTCATTGATCGCGTGGATCTGCTGTTGAGCTCCCGGGCGCTAATGGGCATCGCGGTGGCTGGCATTCTAAGCATCAGTACTACGCTGGTGGGGGATTATTTCGATAGCGCCGAACGCGCCCGTTTTCTGGGGCTGCAGAGTAGCTGCATGGCGTTGGGCGGGGTGATTTTTATTAATCTGGGCGGGCTGCTTTCCGACTGGAGTTGGCGTGGGCCGTTCTTGCTTTACCTGACTGGCGTGCTGCTCTTGCCTTATGCCTGGGCAATTCTGCAGGAACCCAAATCCAGTGATGATAACAGCCATGATGCCCGCGATGCGCCGGTCAAGGTAGATATCGGGCGCACCGGCCTTGCCTATTTGATCGCTATGATCAGCATGGCGATGTTTTACATGTTCCCTGCCCAACTGCCCTTTCTGCTTTCTCAACAGGGCCAGATTAGCGGCATGGCCATTGGGGTGGCGCTCTCGATGTCAGCGCTGACGGCCAGCATCGTGGCGTTTTGCTATGGCTACTACAAGCCGTTCCTTTCGGTGATGACCATTTATGTGCTCGGCTTTTTCCTGGCAGCCGCCGGCTTTTTGGTGGTGGGTTTCACCCAAAGTTACGCCATGGCCATTGTGGGTGCAGCGATTTCCGGGTTTGGCCTGGGCGCTTTCATGCCGAATACCACCACATGGCTGATGCGGATCACGCCTCAGCGCGTGCGCGGCCGGGTATTTGGCGGTTTTACCTCGACCTTCTTTTTCGGCCAGTTCGCCTCCCCAGTGGTGGTCGCCCCGGCCGTCATCTGGCTGGAGTCGCTACGTAATGTGTTTACCGGCATGGCGGTGGTGTGCGGCCTGCTGGCCGTCGTGCTGATCATATTGAGCAAGACGACGCTTAAGGCAGACAGCCAACTTTAAGCATCAGCACTTACGCGGGTGGATGAATTAATCCCACAACGCTGACCAACATCAGCACGGCCCCGAGCACGCGGAAGAACAGGCCGGTGTCTGCTTTGAGCATATAGCGGTGGGCTTTCTCGCCCGCCAAGTGGCCGATGAACGCACAGGGCAGCAGCCACAGCTGGTGGATGAGCTGAAGGTCTACACCTGCAATCAGGAACGAGACCATCTTGATGACCACCAGAATAAACCACAGCACGAACATGGTATCCCGCAACTGCGCTTTGGCCACATGCGTCGCGAACACCGCCACGATTAGCGGTGCACCAATCAGTGACGTCCCACTGACATAGCCCCCGAGTGCCAGCAGCACGTAATCCACGTACTTATTCTTGCTCTTGAACGGCTTGTTTAGCACATAGCCAATGGCATAGATGAAGACGATGCCAAAGATGATGCTGGTCATCACGTTAGCGGGCAGTGTCAGCAACCCCACCACCCCAATCAGCTTGGGAATGATCATGATTTTTAGGGCCTTGAACAGATAGCCCCAATCGATATTGCTCTCCGGCGAAGCGCCTGCCACTTCCGCTTGCTGCAGTTGGCGGTGCCCGCTCCAGGCAATCCAGCTGGAGAAAATCAGCAGATGGATGGCAATAATCGGCAGGAACACCAACGGTTCGTTGACCACCAGGAGTAGGAAAGGTAGCGCCAGTACAGCGCCGCCAAACCCTAGGCTGGTTCTGACAAAACCGCTCCAGGCAAAGATGAGCCCGATCAGTAAATACTGGTACCAGAGTAGATCCGCCATTGCGCGTGCAGGGTCCTTAATAAGATGAGTGATTGCCCAGTTGCCACCAGCTTGGCAGCAGTGCGCGTACTTTAGGCTGGGCAAAACGATCATCCATTAATACCACAACCCCATCATCTTCTGGACTTCGAATCACCCGCCCGGACGCCTGCACGACCTTGATCATGCCGGGAATTTGGTAGGTGTAATCATCGCCCTGGCCAAACCGGGCGCCCAAACGCGCTTTGAGCGCTTCATTGAACGCATTGAAGGGTGGCAGGCCCAGCGTAGCGATAAACGCGCCTATCAAGCGGTCACCGGGCAAGTCGATCCCTTCGGCGAAGGCGCCACCCAGCACGGCGAAACCGATGCCCCTTCCGCCGGGGGAAAAGCGGGCTAAAAAGGCATCGCGCTGCGCCTCCGGCATGCCACGGGTTTGGCTGAAGACCGGCACGTCAGGATGCGCCTCACGAAAACGCGTTATCGCGGCCTCCAAGTAGGCAAAGCTACTGAAGAAAGCCAGATAATGGCCGGGCCTGCGCTGATACTGCTGCGCTATGGTCGCCACCATCGGCTCAATCGACGCCTCTCGATCACGGAAGCGGGTCGAAATATCGCTGCGAATACGCACTTCAAGCTGGCGCGCTGAGAAAGGAGAAACAACCTCGCGCCAGGGCGTATTCTCCGACAAACCCAATAGATCCCGGTAGTAGTGAGCGGGATTTAATGTGGCTGAAAACAGCACCACTGAGTGCGCGGCGTTAAACCGTGCGGCCAGAAAGTCGGCGGGTATCAGGTTGCGTAACCCGAGCACTGCCCGCCCGCGGCCATGGCGGGTAAGATCACACAGCGAGTGCTCGCCAAAGCGCTCTGCCAAACGGCAGAGCGCCAGGGCTTCGAACAGTAGCTCTTGCAGTTCAAGGCTGGCCTGATCCGGGTGCTCACCGAGGTAATCGGTGATCGCGGCCCCCACTTGTTGGACAGCATCCACCAGCTTATCGGGAAGCGTCTCGAGTAGCGCATAGCCCGGCGGCCCTTTATCGCCCGCCGCCTCAAGGCCTGCTGCTTTAATCACCGCCTGCCACTGGCGAGCCAAGCGTCCTAACGGGCCCGCGAGGGGACTGGGCGCGACACGGCGTAGTCGATTGAGGCGCTGCTGATCGAGTTCAGTGCTATACATCCCGCGGGCACGTTCCACCAAGTTATGCGCTTCATCCACCAGCACCCCAGCCCGCCACTCGTTGGCCTGTGCCAAACCGTGGAGCAGCGCGTGACTGTCAAACCAGTGATTGACGTCGCCGACGATCACATCCGCCCAGCGCGCCAGCTCTTGGCCGAGGTAATACGGACATACATCGTGCGCGAGCGCCACCTCACGCAGCGCTTGGCGATCAAGCCACCCCTGCTCGACGGCCGCTTGGCGCGCGGTGGGTAAGCGATCGTAAAAGCCCGCGGCCAGCGGGCAGGACTCGCCATGACAGGCGCGGTCGGGATATTCGCAGGCCTTTTCCCGCGCCACTAATTCCAGCACACGCAGCGGAAGAGTTTCGTCTTTATCACCCATACGCAGGGTGGCCAGTGCATCTAATGCCAACCGGCGCCCCGGGGTTTTCATGGTCAGAAAGGCGATGCGATCGAGCTGCTGACGTGGCATCGCTAAGAGCATGGGAAACAGCGTAGCCAGGGTTTTGCCGATCCCGGTGGGCGCCTGGGCAAGCAGGCAACGCCCGGTGCTGGCCGCCTTATAAACATCCTCGGCGAGTTCACGCTGGCCGGGGCGAAACGTGGCGTGGGGAAACCGCAGGTTACAAAGTGCACCGTCACGGCGCTGGCGGTGGTCGGCCTCCTGCTGCGCCCAAGCGAGAAAGCGTTGGCACTGTTCAACGAAAAACGCCTGGAGTTCGTCGGCAGTGGCATCATGGGTGAGCAGGGTCTCTTTGCCGCTGGCAATCTCCAGATACACCAGCGTCACGGTGATACTCTCCAGGCCTCGCTCGGCACACAGCAGCGCACCGTACACTTTTACCTGCGCCCAATGAAGCGCGCGCTGGTTATCCGCCATGCGCTCCAAGCTGCCGCGATGGGTTTTGATCTCCTCCAGGCGATGGTTCACGGGATCAAAACCATCCGCTCGGCCAGTGACAGTCAGTTGTTCATAACGACCAGAGAGAGGTAGTTCGGCAATATAGTCTGCCCCGCGTCGACTGGCGACGAGAGTGTGTCCTTCCATGCCTTCCTGGGCGCTGGGGGCAGGCGTGAAACGGTGATCGAGATCTCCCTCGCGGGCGGTGAAATCGCACAGGGCGCGCACCGCCACCCGGTAGTTAGTGCTCATAAGCCAGGCTCGCCGTTGTCCGCCCAGCGTACGTAACACACCGCGACGGGCATGGCATGGCGGTGGAAAAACGTTAGCCAGCGGCGCTGGTTATCCTGTAAGCGATCGCCTGGGCCTTTGACTTCGATCATCCGGTAGCGCGGCTCGCCGGTGGGCGCGTTGGGTAGAAACTGAATCAGATCCGGCAGGCCAGCCCGATTGGCTTTTAGATCCTCCAGCAGCCGCTCGAAGCAGTGCCGCAGGTGCGCGGCGGGAATACACGTTAGCGCCAGCTCCACCAGCCCCTCATCGACGATGGCCCAGTGCACAAAGGGAGACGCCAGGCCAACCTTCTCCCGCCAGGTTGCCCGAATGACCTCGCCGTAGCGGCCGTTTTCCAAGTGGGCCAGGCAGGCGTTAAACGCCTCTCGCCGCCGGGCCACGAAATCATCGCGGTATAAATCCGCGGGGCCATTGTGGAAGGGGTGGAAGAAGGCCCCCGGCAGGGGGGCGAAAATAGCTGGCCAGCAAAGCAAGCCAAACAACCCTGTCAGCAGGCTGTTTTCCACATAGCAGATCGGCGCCTCGCGCTCACTCAGTGCCTCTACCACCGCGCGCTCGACACCCTGCGGGCCAGGAAGCGGTAGGTTCCAGCGCTCATGGGGCGGTTCCGAGGCACTCGGTTCAGGTGGCAGCTTAAGCCGTCGGCGCAGCCGGGGCAGCAGCCGAGCTAGCGCCTGGTGCTCCGTTTCATTGGGATGATTTTCCAATGCCTGAGCCGCCAACCGGAAGGCGGTCTGATGCTCTCCCTGCCGCTCCAACAACCGCCACTGGCGAATGCGCGCCTCGCTGCTACCCGCCTCGGCGTAGAGCCCCAGCGCCAGCGCTGGTTCACCGCGCCGCTCAGCGTCGCGGCCCAGTTGGAGCAGCAACCGCGCACGACGCGTATCCAGCCAGCGGTTATCAGAACGCGGAGGGACTTCCTTGCAGAGTTCGTTAGGTAACTCGCCGGCATCCAGGCGTTCGCGCAGCCGATGCAGGGCCAGGTAGGCATCTACCTCGTGGCGCGCTTGGAAGGCGCGCGATTGAAGGGTGAAAGGCACTGTCTCAAAACGCTGCAGCCCCAGCGCCGTGAGCACGAACTCGGCCCAGTCCTGGCGTAGATTGCCAAAGAACATCAGCCGCAAACGGTCGCAGGTCTCCATCACCTGGAGACGCATGACCGGATCAGGCGGGTCAGGCCACCATTGGCATAGCGGCTTAGGGGCGATCGGTTGGCTCGCTAACGCCTCGAAGAGCACGCTTTTGGCGCTGGACGCGCCGAGCCCAGCGGCGCGTATCTCTTCCGCCAAGACTTGGCGCAGTTCGGCCAGGCGCAGCTGGTTAAACAGCTCATCAACACGGATCACCGGGTCGCTATCCACCCACCCCAGCGCGATGAGCGGCGCCATTGCCTCGGCGCTGTCACCGATTTCGGCATAGCGGAGCTTGCTGAGCCGAAACAGCTCGCCTTTACGCATCACCATGCGCACCAGCAGCGCCTGCGATTCGCGTGGCAAGCGTTCGAATTGATCAATAAAGTCGCGCTCGTCGACTGACAGCAGATCGGCGTGACGCTCCCCTACCCACGCCAGGACGAAGCGAAAGTTCGTCAGGTAGTAGAAGGGATCATCGAGAGAGGCGGTTGGGGTAACGAAGGCACTGTTCATTTATCCATTATAACAGTGCGATCGTTTAGCCGTCATGAGGATCAGCGATTCAATGAGAGCGTTTGAAAGGCGTGATAGGCCGCTATCACCGTTGCCATTTGCGCGGTATGCGCCTGCACGAATGCATCGCCGGTCACTGTCTCGTCAGGGTATTCGGTTATCAACATCAGAGGCGTCAGTTGGTCGGGATCCTCTGACAGCAAATAAGGAAAGCCATTGACGACAGGGAAGGTCAGCGCGCCCGCATGGGTTTCGAACAAGTCGATTTGTGTGGCATTGAACGCCACTAAGCCTGGCACCTGGGCAAGCTGCTGCGTCACGGTGTCGACCAGTTGCTTCGCCGCCGCTTCCCAGCCCGGTTGATGGCGCAGTATCAGGAAGAACCCTTTGGGAATCGTCCACATTTCAAAACCACGCGGCACATAGCCATTCAATGGGCGTGTCCATTCATGGGCGGGGTAGCCGTGCAGGTTGATATGCAACTCGGCACCGCTGGTTTCGATCGCTTGTTCGCGGATCGCATGCTCGAAAGGGCGACCGAGCGGCTGGCTTTGCAAGTCATTGCCAAAGGCGGTGTAGCGCGCGGCGTGGTGCATATGCCGCGGTTGAGCGGCGATAAGACGGTGCTGCAGTGCGTAACCGTCAGGGTTTTCTAGCGGCGAGATGACAAAGTGGGCCCCAGGCGCTCCGCAAAGTTGTTGGGCCGCACGTAACGCCCCTACCACTCCGGAGGTTTCGTTGGCGTGCTGGCCGGCACTGATCATCACGGCACGGTCACTGCCGAGAAGATAGCGCGCCTCCACTGCGCGGCCTGCCCGAGTGGTGGCATAGAGCGCCTGACCGCCAAGGGCGGCCATGACCGGCTTGATCTGGGCAGTGCCAATGGCTTGCTGAGCGTTCTCTAGCGCAACGTCATCACGCTCGGCAGAAAAGACCGCCAAGGGGCGCAGGCTTATCTGCAGATAGGCGGCTTCCCCCTGAGTGGATACTTCCGGCACGATCTGCCCCGGCTGAATAGAACGATCACCCAGCGCAAGGCCTGCACGGCGTTGAAAATATTCCAATGTGGAAAAGTAGAGCTCTTCATGCAACGCCTCGCTGAGACTGATATGTTCGTCGTCCCATGCCAATCGGCGGTCTCTGCTCGGCCAATGTACGGTGAAATTGAGCTCTTCAAAGTAAGGCGGCGCGGACTGCCATTGGGTGGAAGCCAACGTCGCCATCGCCGCTTGGAACAGCGCCTCATAATCGGTCTCCAGGCGTGACTCACTGACGTCGCCTTGAGGCGACGTCAACCGCTGCCAGCCACACGGCGAGTACTGCGCCTCACCCACATGATCTTGATGATGGCGGTTGGGCGCTGTCACCACGTGGGTCTCCCACCCTTCACTCCTTCGCTCCACTTGCACGCGATAGTGGACGGGGGCCGTTGAGGCAGGCGTCGTTTCAACCCCTTCCCAACGAAGCGACACTCCTTGCGGTAACAGGGCTGCCAGCGGATAGGCTTCCAGCAAAAAGCGCCGCGGCGCTTGCGCCAGCACGGGGTATTCAATCACCACCGATTGCACTGACGCCCATGAAAATGTTTCCAAAAAGAAGTGCACCAAGGGTTTATAGGCACTACGTAGACGCGCATTAATCCCGGCGTCGTTGAAGGCCGTCTCCGTTGCCTGGCGCTCGGCTTCATCATCAAAAACCCACGCCTCCAATTGATAGCCTTGATAGGCAGGCGTTGCATAGGTCTCAAGGAGCGTTCTTGTGGTGCGGGAAAAGGAACGCTCAAGCAATGTTGGCTGGGGGAAACTGTTCGTCGTGTTCATACAGAAGTACGTCCAGTGGGATCAAGCGCATCGCGTAGCCAGTCGCCCAACAGGTTGAGCCCCAACACCGTTAACAGGATAGCTAAGCCGGGAAATACACTAACCCACCAAGCCGTCTGTAAATACGTGCGGCCCTCTGCCAGCATACCGCCCCAACTGGGAATCACGGGGTCTACGCCAAGCCCTAAAAAGGTCAAGCTGCTTTCCAAAAGAATATTATTAGCCACATTAAGTGTCATTAGCACGATCACCGGACCAATCAAATTAGGCAATAGGTGCTGAAACAGTATTCGCACATCTTTTACGCCAATGGCTTTAGCGGCCAAAATAAATTCACGGTCCCGCAGTGAAAGTACAGAACCACGCACCAAGCGTGCGTACTGCACCCATTGAGAAATGATCAAAAGAATGATCATATTCGTTAGCCCGCCGCCAATCACGGCGATAAACGTAATGGCCAATAAGATAAAGGGTAGTGCGAGCTGCACATCGGCAAAGCGCATCACGATCATGTCTAGAAATCCGCCGTAATAACCTGACACCAATCCCATTATGATGCCGATCACCACCGCCCCGAGGGCCGAGTAGACACCTACCTTGAGCGATATTTCTCCACCAATGATCACTCGGGCCAGCACATCTCGGCCTAGTGGATCTGTCCCCAGAGGAAAGCCTGGCTCCACCATCGGGGGGGTTAAGCGGTAGGCGAGATTCAGTTCGGATCCCCCACCAGGAAACAGCCAGCCAGAAAAAATCACCGCTAAGCCGATACCGCCCACGAGCAGCACACCAAGAATAAACTCGATGTTTTTAAAGCGTTTTAATTTGTTGGTTTTGATAACTGCCGTCATGGTTATTCCTTACGCACTCGCGGATCGACCAACCCATAAGCGATATCAACCATCAGATTGATAGAAATGATCATCAGTGAGAGCACGGTGATAACGCCTTGTAAAACCGGATAGTCCCGTGCCGATACGGCTTCAAACGCCAACGTGCCTAAGCCTGGCCAATTAAATACCCGCTCGACAACAACAATGCCACCCAGCAGCCCACCAAATTGCAAGCCGAAGTAAGTGATCAAGGGAATGGAGCAGTTACGCAGCGCATGTTTATAAAGCACCACATTATTGGAAAGGCCTTTTGCCCGCGCCACCATGATGTATTGGGAGCGTAGGGTCTCCAGCATGGTGGTGCGTACCAGCCGCACATTGGTAGCGGTCAGGATAATACCCATGGTGGCAGCAGGCATGATGAAGCTGGAGAAGCCCTCCATGCCACTTGGCGGTAACACGTTGAAAGTAATCGAAAGCAGCAGCACCAGCATAATCGCCAGCCAAAAGTTGGGAAACGAGAGTCCAATCAAGGAAAAAATCCTAATCATCTGATCAGGCCATTTACCCCGTGACACCGCTGCCTTAATCCCCAGCGGGATCGATACCACGATAGACACCACCAGTGAGGCAAAAGCTAGCGCCAACGTTGCCGGCAACGCACGGCCAATCAGCTCACTTACAGGCGTTCCTCCCATGAAGCTACGCCCAAAGTCGCCCACCATCAGCCCCTGCCAAAAACCGATGTACTGGGCCAAAAAAGTTTGGTTCAAGCCTAAGGCTTCACGGATCCGCTCTAGGTCTGCCTCGGTAATACTGCCCGCACCTTGGGCCAGCATCACGGCTGGGTCGCCCGTTAACCGAATGGCGAAGGAGACAATCAACGTCACGGCAACCACTACGAAGATGGCCTGCAGTATCCGGTATAAAAGAAATTTTGCCACTATGACCTCTTAGCTCTTAACCCTGTCGCACTTACGGGAGCCGCTGGCTGTTTTTTAAGCAGCCAGCGTGTGTGGCTGTTATTCCGCAACATCCACTTCGGTCAAGCGCATACGGTTATCGGGGGCTGGAACAAAGTTCTCAACCCGATCGCTGACGCCGTAAAGGGCATTAATACTGTACAGCGGCATTTCCAAAGCACGTTCCTGGGTGTAACGCGCGATAGCCTGGAGCAGCTCTTCACGCTTCTCCTGGTCGGTAATGCTGCGCTGTGCTTCGAGCATTTCATCCAGCTCAGGGTCGCTATCATAAGGATTCCAACGCTCGTCTGTGTGGTACATCAGGTAAGCGGTGTTATCGAAATCGAATGTCCAGCCACCCCACTTCTGCTGGAACATCTCACCAGTGCGGCCCGCGGGAATAATATCATTGAGCAGCACGTTAGTTTCATAGGGCTGGATGGAGGCAGTAACCCCCACCCCCTGTAAGTAAGAAGCCACAACCTGCGCTACCTCGCCAAAAGTGGCATCGTTACCGCGCACATCAATCTGAACCGTAGCACCGGGTTCGACACCCGCTTCATCCAGGAGTTGACGAGCCTGCTGAAGGTCAAAAGGCAGCGGTTCCATTTCTGGGTCATGACCGAAGGATTGTGCGCCCTGGAAGCTGGCAATCATTTCTCCCTCACCCGCCAGAATGGCATCAATGATCGCCTGGCGATCCACAGCCATGATCATGGCTTTACGAACGCGTTCATCGGCAGTAATACCGGACTGGGTGTTAAAGCGAAGCGCTTCCACCGTCGGCGAGGAAACGCTGACGACGCTGGCCCCGTCGTGATTATTGATCGTATCGATCATCCCAATGGGGATCGCCGGAGGGATGACGATATCGACACGTCCGGCCTGCAGTTCGGCGACAGCGGTGGAGGGTTCAGAGATAAAGCGGTAGGTCACCTCGTCAAGCTTTGGGGCCCCACCCCAATGCTCTGCAAACGCTTCGAGCTGGATATCTTCACGTGGATTGTATTCCACTACTTTGAAGGGACCAGTGCCTACCGGGTGAGTATTGAAGTGATCGTCCCCATGCTCGGCCAAGTACTCCGGCGGTACGATCATTGCGCCATAACCGGCCAACTTGGTCAGCAAAACAGGATCGGGTTCATTAAGGTGAAAATCGACGGTGTAATCATCAATGACTTCCACGCTCTCAATAGCCGTATAATTTGAACGCTGCGGCCCCTGGCCTCCTTCCTCACCTAATAGGCGATCAAAGGTAAATTTAACCGCTTCGGCATTGAAAGGCTCGCCATTGTGAAAGGTGACGCCCTCACGCAAAGTGAACCGGATACGCGTACCGTCATCCAGTTCCTCCCACTCGGTGGCAAGACCAGGCACGAGCTCTAAATCAGGCCCTCGGTATGTCAAACCATCGAAAATATTGGTGGCGACCGACGCCCAATTAACCAGGAAGGTATCAATAGGGTCCCAGCTACCGGGATCTTGCGGGGAGGCAATGGTTAACGAGCCAGCTTGCGCGGAAGCAGAGAAAGCAGCGCTCAAGGCGATTCCCGCTATCGCTCCATTTAGCACGCGTTTGGTTATTTGCATGGTTTTACTCCTGTTTTTTTATTTACCAGCGTATTTACAATGACCAAATTTATGACCAGCACAGCACGCGATGGTCAATAGCCTGCCGACTACGCGCCTGTGTGTAATCAGCTAAGACGCCATACGCGAATCGCCATTGGCATCTTGAGCGACGAAATGCCCTTCCTCTATCTGCACTAGGGGCAGATGCTTAGGCTCATCCCCCACCTTACGAATGGGGCTTAAAATATCACCCTGTAACCAAACCCGTTCTCGGCGCTGGCCAGGATCGGCGACCGGAACGGCACTTAGGAGCTTACGGGTATAGGCATGGTTGGGCGCATCAAAAACCGCCCGGCGGCTACCCAGCTCGACAATCTGACCCAGGTGGAGCACCGCTACCCGGTGGCTCATTTTTTCCACGACGGCCATATCATGGCTAATGAACAGGTAGGCCAGCCCCTCTTCCTGCTGCAGTTCCATTAATAAATGGATGATCTGCGCCTGAATGGAAACATCGAGCGCCGATAGCGCCTCATCAGCGATTATCAATTTAGGTTTGGAAGCGAGGGCACGAGCAATACAGATACGCTGACGCTGACCACCAGAAAACTCATGGGGATAGCGTTCTGCCTGCTCCGGGCTAAGACCGACACGCACTAAAAGCTGATCCACTCGATCGCGTATTGCTTTAGTACCGCTCAAAAGGCCATGAGTGCGTATAGGCTCCGCAATTGAAAAGCCCACTGTCTTACGAGGGTCCAGTGAAGCAAACGGATCTTGAAAGATATACTGCACTTCTTGACGCAAACGCATTTTTTCCATGCGCGACATATCCGCTACTGCTTTGCCACCAAAGCGTATCGTACCGCTAGTGCTTTCCTGCAACTGCTGGATGGTACGACCAATCGTCGATTTCCCAGAACCAGACTCACCTACCAGCGCCAGGGTCTCGCCAGGAAAAATGCTAAAGCTGACATTTTCCACCGCATGCACACGATGGCTGACCCCGCCCAGGAAACCTTTACGAATATCAAAACGAGTCACTAAATTTTCGACTTCCACGACGGGCGACATATCGGTGCGGGCGGTATTCTGTTGTCGGCTTTCGCCACGCGTACGGGTAGTTGTTCCGTCTAGCTCCACCAACGGATCCATACGAGGAAGGTCCTCTCCACGCATGCTCCCCAGCTTGGGAACTGCCGCCAGTAGGGCCTGGGTATAAGGATGTTGAGGATGAGCAAAGATCGTTTCAACCGCCCCTTCTTCTACCTTTTCACCATGGCGCATGACCACCACTTGGTCGGCCATCTCCGCCACCACTCCCATATCGTGGGTGATAAAAATCACCGCCATCCCCAGTTCCTGCTGCAGATCACGCATGATGGTAAGGATTTGCGCCTGAATGGTGACATCCAGCGCGGTGGTGGGCTCGTCTGCCACCAGCACTTTGGGCCGACACGCCAGGGCCATCGCGATCATTACCCGTTGTCGCATACCTCCTGACAGTTGATGAGGGTAGCGTTTCAACATCGCTTCAGCATCGGCCAGACGCACCAATTTAAGAAGCTTCACCGCCTCCGCACTTGCAGAGACTTTGGTATGACCTTCATGTAGCGTTAACACTTCAGTAATTTGATCGCCAATCGTGTAAACGGGGTTCAAAGAGGTCATCGGTTCCTGAAAAATCATGGCAATATCCTTGCCACGAATTTTGCGCATTGCTTTGTCAGACAGTTGGGTCAGATTCTGCGGGTTATGTTGATCGGCGCTACTTCGAAAATAAATATCGCCGTGGGTAATCTCAGCATTCATGTACTCCACTAAACGCATGATGGCGAGCGATGTCACTGATTTGCCTGAACCAGATTCACCGACAATAGCCGTCGTTTTGCCGGGAAAAACATCGAAACTTAGATCTTTGACAACGCGATTAGAGCCAAAATTGACGCTCAGCGAACGCACCGACAGCGCAGGTAGTGTTGTCACAATTTGTTATACCCCTTGCCTTTGGACAATCAACAGAACGCAGCGCTTTTAAACTGGCTCTTTAACCATCCCGTGTTTTTCTTAAACATTAGTCGAGTATCGTATGCCTCTTCAAACTACTTATCTTGATAAACGTTTGTCAACTTATCTTTATAAAGCAATACCTAATTTAAAAACTACTCTTAACACCAATACCCCATGACAATTGTCCCAGCCATAAAAAAGCTCCCGCGTCGGGAGCTTTTCCATTTCTAATGAATAGGGCTTATCCATTTCTAATGAATAGGGCTTACGGATGGCGAGACTTACCCCACGCGGTGCTGCTTGAGTACGGTGAGGCTACGCTCTTCTTCGCTTAGCGGCTGTGCCGGTGCTTGGCGAGTGCCTACAAGTACGTACCATTCCGCTTCGGAAAGGTAGCATTCACACCAGCGGCCAAGGGCGGTGGCGCTCTCTTCGCGGCTAAAGGTGCCACCGCGGAAGTCGTTGGCTAGATGCAGCAGATCTTGGCGCGCGGTTCGCGCACGGGCATTGCCACCGTGTACTTTTACCAGCGGGCAGCGTCGGTCATAGGCGGCGTTGGTTAACGCATTAAGCCAACGTTCCAATTCATGTGCCTGAATTCCACCATACACTGCCACGCGCGAGCTCCCTGCCCCGTTGAAAGGGCATTAGCCTGCCCGATTTACGGGCCGCTGTCACTGGTTGACCTTTGTCCGTTGATTGAGACGCTGCTGCGTCTTTTTCAAAAATCTGCTTAAAACCTTGTAACACGTTGACTACATTGACACCGATTGCCTCTACCGCATAGCCCCCTTCCATGAGAAACACGCAGGGCAAGCCTGCTTGCGCCAAGCGCTCACCTAAAACGATGAAGTCGGCGCTGGTAAAGGTGAAGGCGCTTATCGGATCGCCCTCAAAAATGTCGACCCCAAGCGAGACGATTAAACACTCGCATTCGGCTGCCTTTATTTGGGCTAACGCTTGATCTAGCGTGGCCAGCCAAGTCGCCACACTGGTCCCGGGCGGTAATGGGTAATTGACGTTAAAGCCCTGCCCTTTGCCTTCTCCACACTCATCAGCGTAGCCCAAATAGTAAGGAAAGGTTACCTCGGGGTCACCGTGTAACGAAATGAACAGGACATCGTCGCGCCCATAAAAGATCTGCTGAGTGCCGTTACCATGATGAAAATCGACATCAAGAATAGCGACCCGGCGCTTGCCTGCATCCAATGCGCGCTGGGCAGCCACCGCGGCATTATTGAAGAAGCAGTATCCGCCGAACTGATCATGAGCTGCGTGATGGCCTGGGGGGCGGCATAGCCCAAAACTGGGGTTGCCGGTTTGCAGGGTATGCTCGACCGCGCCAAGCGCTACATCTTTGCTTGCCATGGCGGCTTCAAAGGTTCCTTCTGATATCGATGTTTCCGCTGCCAGCGCGTAATAGCCTAGCTGGCCGCTAATCGAACGCGGAATACGGTCACCGCGCATCGTTCGGGCTGGCCAGATATTGGGGATGGCCTCGCCCTGATGCCCGGCGGCGCCCCATGCTTCCCAGCAGTTGGCTAAGAATGTCACGTACTGTTCGTCGTGAACCGCCAACACCGGCGCTAACCCATAGGCAAGGGGCGTACGAATATCACCAAGCTTGGCCTGACGAATCTGATTGAGCACTAGATCAAGGCGCTCGGGGCACTCAAAGGGAGTGACCAAGGCGCCGTCGTGTAACTCCGTGCGCGCTTGACGTAAGCGGCTATCCTCTGAGTAAAACGTCAGCATGTCGGCTCCTTGGTGCTACGCCAAGCGGTAGCTGTTAATCGGTTGGCTTCTAGAGATCGTTAACCGGGCATTTCCAAGCGCACGGGCCACCGTTTGGCCCAGCGGCGTTTGTCGCTCGCGGTTTGCTGCTTTAGTTGATATTCAGCCCGGCTCGCGGCAGCGCGGTCTTCAAACGGCTCGGCGCCCAGCAAGGCAATGGGCGGGTTGGCACGCGTATAGCGTGCTCCCTTGCCCAGGCAGTGCGCTTGATAGCGTTTTGCCAAATCGTTGGTAATCCCGGTATAGGTACCCCGCTGACACTCCAGCAAGTAGAGGTACCACTGCTTGTCAGTTTGACGAGGCTGCACGACCAGGTTATTCACCGCAACATACCTTTAATTTGCGCCCACTGCCACATAAGCAAGGGTCGTTTCGGCGTGGCTTCAAGCGGTTAAGTGTGGGCGCGCCATCCACGTACCACCAGCGCTCGTCCTCTTTAACGAAACGCGATACTTCTTCCAGCACGTGCCAGCGTTTACGCCGTCGCTCCCCTTCATAGCTACAAAAAAAGGCGCGAAAGTGCACTTGGCCGCGATGGGCGAGAGCTGGCTCGGCATGCACGATAACCAGCGATTTCCAGGCTGTATCGGGGTCAGGCTCAAGCACTTCTGGTCGTGTGGAGGGGTGCCAAGTGGCTAGTAAATAAGTATTAAGGCCTAATGCAAAGGCAGAATAGCGAGAGCGCATGAGCGCTTCAGGATCAGGCGCAGCGGCGCCTTGATGATAACGGCCGCAGCACTCATCCAGCGTTAACGGGCTACCACAGGGGCAACTTAGCTCATTCGTGGGGGTCATAAAAAAGCTCGTTATTGACATCTTCTATAGCCTAACCGAAACGTCCTATGCGCGTCGCTCGGCGTGTATCACTTTTGTTTCGATATTCATGACCCGTTAGGTATATAGTAGTGGGGCAACACATTCAGACGATGGAGTACGAATCACGATTGATCATTCTTTCCAAATATTTTGGAGGTTCTCCTATGAAGGTCTTTAAACCGGAATGGCAGTGCACGTTTAGCGTAAACGAAGGCGCGGAAGAATCAGCAACTTGGAAAGAGAAAATCGCGTGGCGGCTCAGAGGCGTTGCTGACCGGTTAGAAGGCGGCGGGCGCACGGTAAAAATTGATTACCGCGTGACGCCAGCGGTTAGCCCACAGGAAGTGGATACTTGCTTAGGCAAGGGCTTCGAAGTGACTCAGCGCCTGTTGACGCAATTAGCGCAACAACAGGCGTGCGAAGATGTGATGCGCCATGCCAAAGCCGAGCTGTTTGAACAACATCCTCAGCACTGAAATGGTAATGCCAGAAATCCCACCCCTTTAACCGGGTGGGATTTTTATTTGGCCCAAACAAACGCAGTTTTAAAAAGGCGTTTCCAGCGCTTTGCCCATTTTATTCAGAAAATCCTCGCACGCTTCAAGCTGCTCAATATCGATATATTCATCGGGCTGATGCGCCTGGGCGATGCTACCAGGGCCAAGGATGATGGTTTGCAAGCCCTGCCCCTGGAACTGCCCCGCTTCTGTGGCATACGCCACTGCATGGTCGCAGCATCCTGCTGGCAAATGGTCTTTGGCCAAGCGAAGCACCTGGTCGTTTTCGCGATCAGCCAAGCCTGGCACTGTCACATTTAGCGGCTCGGTGATGATTTCAACGTGCTTGCCTTTGGCCTGCAGCTCAGCGCTTAGCTGAGCGCAATAGGCCTCAAAGCGCGCGTATATTTCATCGAAAGTATCCGTGGGCAGGTGACGAATTTCCCACTCGAACTGACACTCCCGCGCCATGATATTGATCGCCGTACCGCCTTTGATTTTACCCACGTGCAGGCTGGTATGCGGCACGTTAAAGGCTTCATCGACGCGCCCCTCTTCGACCAATGCCGCCATGGCGTCTTCGATAAAGGTAACTAGCCTTGCCGCTACGTGAATGGCTGAAGTACCTTGATTGACTTGGCTGCTATGAGCTTCCTGGCCGATCACGTTCGTACGCAGATTGGTCGCCCCTTTTTGGGCCACCACGGGCTGCATGCTGGTGGGCTCGCCCACGATCACATGGGCAGTCGTCGAGTAGTGCTCGTAAAAGCGCTTAATGAGGCTGGGCGCACCGACGCAGCCGATCTCTTCATCGTATGAAAAGCCAAGGTAGATAGGCTGCTGTAAAGGCGCCTTCGCCCAGGCAGGCACCATGGCGAGCACACTGGCAATAAACCCTTTCATGTCGCAGGTGCCGCGCCCATAGAGCCGCCCATCGTTGCCATCGCGCAGTGTGAAGGGATCGCTGGACCACGGCTGCCCGGCTACCGGCACCACATCGGTATGCCCCGAGAGCATCACCCCACCCGGCGCATCCGGGCCGATTCTTGCTATCAAATTGGCCTTGGTGTGGCACGGGCTCATCACCCGCTCAGCGCTAACGCCGTGCGCAGCCAAATAGTCTTCCACGAACTCAATCAACGCCAAATTGGATTCGCTGGAGGTAGTATCGAAACCAACCAGTTTTTCTAGCAGCTTAATGGCGTGGGACATAACGTTCTCTTTCCAGGGTAGCTTTCAACATAGCGTGTATAAATCGATTGCCGCTAACCCTATCACCCCTCAACCACTTCGCCTACTCCCGCCCGTTCCAACGGCTGTCATCAGCTATTCACCTTGCGTTCATTAAAACGTCATCGCGCCTTTCTACTGTTCAGTACATCCAAAAATACTTAACAACGCACGAAACGCCTGATGACGTTCAGGTCCACAAGGAGCCGTTATGTCTCGCTTATCACTGCATGCCCTTGCCGTTGGGGTGGCAACTGCCAGCCTAAGCCTATCTGCCCAGGCCGCCACTGAGGTTAGTTGGTGGCACGCCATGGGCGGTGAATTAGGCGAAATTCTTGAAGAAATGACCGAAGAGTTTAACGCGTCACAGGATGACTACCACGTTACCCCTAGCTACCGCGGCACTTATAGCGAGACGATGACGGGCGCCATTGCCGCCTTCCGTGCCAATGAGCAGCCGCATATCCTGCAGGTGTTTGAAGTCGGCACCGGCACCATGATGAACGCCAAAGGCGCCATCTACCCGGTGTATGAGTTGATGGAAGCGCATGGTCGCGCTTTCGATAATGAAGCTTTCCTGCCCGCCGTCGTAGGTTATTACACCGACACCAACGGCAATATGCTGTCTTTCCCGTTCAACTCTTCTACGCCAATCATGTACTACAACCAGGACATGTTTGAAGAAGCGGGCCTGGACCCCGAGCAGCCCCCACAAACATGGGCAGAAGTAGCCGATTTTTCACGCCAAATCGTTGACTCGGGTGCGGCCAGCTGTGGCTTTACCACCTCCTGGCCTAGCTGGGTAATGCTGGAAAACTTCTCCGCTTGGCATAACGTGCCACTGGGTACGCTGGAGAATGGCTTTGGCGGTATGGAAACCGAGCTGAATTTTAACAATGAGCTGGTCGCTCGCCACTGGGACAATCTCCACGACTGGCAGGAAGAAGGCGTCTTTAAATGGGGTGGCCCCGGTTCCGGCCCCGACGCTGAACCGCTGTTCTACTCCCAGGACTGCGCGATTTTCTTCGGCTCTTCTGCTTCACGTGCGGATGTCGCCGCCAATTCAGAATTTGACGTCGGCTTTGGCATGCAGCCCTACTACGATGACGTAGAAGGCGCACCGCAGAACTCGATCATCGGTGGCGCCACCCTTTGGGCACTGCAGGGCCATAGCGACGAAGAGTACGAAGCCGTGGCAGCGTTCTTTGAGTACCTCTCCCAGCCCGAAGTGCAGGCACAGTGGCACCAACAAACCGGCTACTTGCCCATCACCCAAGCCGCTTGGGATCTGAGCAAAGAGCAGGGCTACTACGATGAGAATCCCGGTGCGGATACTTCACTGAAACAGATGACGCTCAACGAGCCGACCGAGAACTCGAAAGGCCTGCGCTTTGGCAACTTCGTCCAGATTCGCGACATGATCTCTGAAGAGATGGAAGCCGTGATGACCGGCGGCAAATCAGGCCAAGAGGCCGCCGATGACGCGGTGGAACGCGGCAATGCACTGCTGCGTGACTTTGAATCTGCCAATCAGTAAATAAGCACTCACTTCGCCGCTCACCCAAAGGTGGGCGGCGATTTTGTTTGTTGATGCTCATATTTGCTAACCCATTGCAGAGCTACCCATGCAAACCAAACGCATGACCTACCCAGGTCGCTTTTTGCCCTACGCGCTGCTGGCGCCCCAGGTAATTGTGACGCTGATTTTCTTTATCTGGCCTGCGGGCCAGGCGCTCTATCAGTCCCTACTGCGCGAAGACGCCTTTGGACTTAAAACGACGTTTGTCGGCCTAGAGAACTTTGCTCGCTTATTTCACGATGGCAGCTATCTCAATTCACTGTCAGTCACGGTGGTGTTTGCACTGGGCACCACGATGTTGTCGATGACGGTGGCCCTTCTGTTGGCCAGCACCGTCAACCGGATGATTCGCTCACGCAGTGCCTACACCACACTACTGGTGTGGCCCTACGCCATTGCCCCCGCGCTTGCGGGCGTGTTGTGGTGGTTCATCTTCAACCCCTCCATCGGCATCGTGCCCTATATGCTGGAAATGGTGGGATACCAGTGGAACCACCGTAACTCCGGCAGTGATGCCATGCTGCTGGTGATTTTCGCCGCCGCCTGGAAGCAGATTTCCTATAACTTTCTGTTTTTTTTGGCGGGTTTGCAGTCCATTCCCCAATCACTGATTGAAGCCGCCTCCATTGACGGCGCCAGCCCGACGAAGCGCTTCTGGACGATTGTTTTCCCACTGCTCACGCCGACCACTTTCTTCTTGCTGGTGGTGAACGTGGTGTACGCCATGTTCGATACCTTTGGCATCATCCATGCCACCACACAAGGCGGCCCGGCCCAGTCGACCAACATACTGGTTTATAAGGTCTATGCCGACGGTTTCGTGGGGCTCAACCTGGGCTCATCGGCCGCCCAATCGGTGATCCTCATGGTGATCGTGGTCATGCTCACCATCGTTCAATTCCGCTTTATCGAGCGGCGCGTCAATTATTAAATCGGCCTCGCTGGAGTATTGCCATGGTTGAAAACCGTCCCTGGGCCAATTTCTTCGCCCACACCGTGTTGATTATTGGCGTCGCGCTGGTGATCTTTCCGGTTTATATCGCCCTGGTGGCGTCAACACAGGCACCGGGTGAGTTAATGCGCGGTACGCTACCGCTGTTGCCCGGCCATCATGGGATCGAAAACTATACCCAGATGTGGCAGTCCGGCATATCGACGGCGAATTCACCGTCAGCCGCCCTGATGCTCTGGAACAGCTTCGTGATGGCCATGGCGATTACCGTAGGAAAGCTCTCTATTTCGCTGCTGTCAGCGTTTGCGATCGTATACTTCCGCTTTCGCTTTCGGATGTTCTTTTTCTGGCTGATTTTCGTCACGTTGATGCTGCCGGTAGAGGTACGCATCATTCCTACCTTCCAAGTGGTCGCAGACCTCAACATGCTCAATAGCTTTGCCGGTCTGTCGATTCCCTTAATTGCGTCAGCCACGGCAACATTTTTATTTCGCCAGTTCTTTATGACCATTCCTGAAGAGATGCTGGAAGCAGCGCGAGTGGATGGCGCCGGGCCGTTAAAATTCTTTAAGGACATTTTGCTGCCGCTCTCCATTACCAATATCGCCGCACTGTTCGTCATCATGTTTATTTACGGCTGGAATCAGTACCTCTGGCCGTTAATTATCACTACCGACCCCAACTACACCACCATTGTGATAGGCATTCAGCGCATGACCTCGGAAGAGAATCCACAGTGGCAGCTGGTGATGGCGGCAGTCGTCATGGCAGCACTACCGCCGGTGTTAGTGATTCTGTTTATGCAACGCCTGTTTGTGAAAGGCCTGACCGAGACGGAGAAATAAGATGGCCAGCATTACCTTGGAAGGGCTGAAAAAAACCTATACCGGCAACGTCAATGCGGTAAAAGGCATCGACCTTCATATTGAAGATGGGGAATTTGTGGTGCTGGTGGGACCTTCCGGCTGCGGCAAATCCACCCTGCTACGCATGGTGGCAGGGCTTGAAACGATTACCGAAGGCACGCTAAAAATCGGCGAACGCGTCGTCAATAAGCTTGAGCCCGCCGAGCGCGATATCGCCATGGTGTTTCAGAACTATGCGCTCTACCCGCACATGTCGGTGTACAACAATCTCGCTTATGGGCTGAAAAACCGCGGCTTTAACAAAGATGAGATCGAACAGCGTGTGCGAATTGCCGCCAAAATGCTCGAGATCGAGGAGTTTCTGGAGCGAAAGCCGCGCAAGCTTTCCGGCGGTCAGCGCCAGCGTGTCGCCATGGGCCGTGCGCTGGTGCGCGAGCCAGCGGCGTTTCTGTTCGACGAGCCACTTTCCAATCTGGATGCCAAGCTGCGCGTACAGATGCGTGTCGAGATCAAACAGCTGCAGCGGCGCCTGAGAACTACCAGCCTGTACGTGACACATGACCAATTGGAGGCCATGACACTAGGCGACCGCCTAGTAGTGCTAAATGCCGGGCAGATAGAGCAAGTAGGCACGCCGATGGAGATCTACGCGCGCCCCGCCACCCTGTTCGTCGCCGGGTTTATCGGCTCGCCCGCCATGAACATGCTGTCAGTGGATTACCTAAAGGCGCAAGACGTCAACGGCCTGCTGGATAACCTGCCTGCAGGCACCGATATCGTCGGTATTCGCCCAGATGATATGCACCTGACGCCACCGGCAGTGCCGCACCTGGCTGTCGACTCGACCCTTGCGCTGTTTGAGGCTGCCGGTGCGGAAAGTCATCTGTACGTGACGCTTGCCAATAGCGAACAGCCTACGGTGATTCGCGTTTCAGGGCAGCCGCCAGTGGCTGAAGGTGAGCCCTTACGGTTTTATATTCCTCGCGAGGCGTTACACCCCTTCGATAGCACCACGGGAAAGCGAACGAATACGTTCTGACTCTCGCCGTGTCGCCCCTCGGGCCCTAACGGTTTTTAGTGATGCTAATCAGTGCTCTCGAGATCCGCGATTAGGGCCTTCATTTCGGAGATCTCTTCGCGTTGCGTTTCGATAATCGCATCGGCGAGTTCACGCACGCGGGGATCCTCTATTTGGGCACGCTCACTGGTCATAATGGCAATGGAGTGGTGCGGTATCATCGCCTTCATGTAGGCAACATCATCCACGGTCTGCTGGCTGCGCACCAGCCACAAAGCGCCCGCAAAAACCACCACGCTGCCCACCAAAATAGCCATGTTCACGCCCTTTCGGGTGTACATGTCGAGCATAAAACCCAACATGACCACCGCCATGGTGGCGCCCATTACGATGGCCATGTAGGTACGTGTCTCACTGAACGTCACGTGGTCTAGCTGGTAAGTGTTTAGGTACATTAACCCCAGCATGATCACGGTGGCCGTCAAGATCATAGCGCCAAAGCGTATATACATTTTCATCGGATTCCTCCTTGAATCAATGACTCGAATTATGAGTTTAGATAGTGATCTTCTATCGTAGTGAACAACAGCGGTGCAACCGACTGACGTTTTTCATAGCCATGTGCGATCACCAAGGCAGCAGCTCTCCATTGCTATGCCAAAATCCGCCACTATTATCCAGTGTCAGCGCCTCAATGCGCGCAGCAATGCCTAAAGCGGCTTCTTGCGGGCTAATCAACCCTCCAAAATTTACCATGCGTGTTTGCACATAGCCTGGGTGGAGCTGAGCCACTGCAATGCCCTTCGGCTTTAAGTCCATCGCCAGCGATTTCCCGAACGCGTTGAGCGCCGCTTTAGAGGCTCGGTAACCATAGCGTCCACCGGAGTCGTTATCGGCCATGGAGCCCATGCGGCTAGTGATATTGGCAATTTTGCTGCCATGGGTAAGGTTGGGTAACAGCGCCTCGGTCACGCGCAGCGGCGCGTAGGCGTTGATTTCCATTTGCTCGCGGATACTGTCGAAATCAATATCCCCCAGCGACTCATCACGAAGCAAGCCTGCATTGTTGATGAGTAGCGTGATCACGCGTCCATTGAGCGCCGTCACCAGCCGGGCAATAGCGTCTGGCTGGGTCACATCAATGCCCGCAATTACTTGTGTCGCCGTTCGATCAAGCTCTTCTGATGACTCTCGACAGACGCCAATAACCTCCCATCCTGCATCCACATAGTGCCCTGCCAGCGCTAACCCGACGCCACGATTAGCGCCTGTAATGACCACTGTCGATGTCATGTTATCTCCTGCTTCCGTTGATTTTGGGCCTTACCCGGCACCATGGAAAAGTGTGCATACGCCATACACATCGAGCCAACGATCACCCAGGCTACGCTAAGCGCTTATTATCCACGCTCGCGGGCAAGGCATAAGAGGACCCCAAAATACGCTCTGCTCCCGCGTAAATATTGAAGCGCCCGTCACGCAGAAACCCCACAAGGGTGATGCCAAATTCCCTTGCCAGACGGACGGCGTAACTACTCGGGGCGGAAATAGCGCAGACCACGGATACTCGCGCCATAATACACTTCTGAATAAGCTCGAAACTGGCACGGCCGCTGAGTAGCACAATGCGCTCGTCGAGCGGCAGTTGATCATTCAACAATGCCCATCCGGTCAATTTATCGACCGCATTATGGCGTCCCACATCTTCTCTCAAGGCTAATAGCCGGCCATTGGCGTCAAACAAGGCGGCAGCGTGCAGGCCACCAGTATGGGCAAAGAGCGTTTGCTGCTTGTTCAGCTCGCTCGGCAACGACGTTAATAGCTGGCGGCTTAACGGGGAGGAAAACACCAATGGCGACAACCCCTGCATGGCCTCGAGATTCAGCTTCTTCTTACCGCACACGCCACAGGCGCTGTTGGAGAGAGACGAACGCGCCAGTCGCTCGGCATTTGTGGTATTAAAACGCTTGAGCACCACTTGCAGGACATTGGGCTGGCCCACTAGATGATCAATCACTTCGAAATCATCCCTCGAATGCGCGACACCTTCACTAAGCATAAGCCCAGCCGCCAGCTCACGATCATGGCCGGGTGTGCGCATAGTGATGACGGGCTCGCTACCCGCCAGGCGGATTTCTAGTGCTTCCTCAATAGCCAGCGCATCCTCTCGGGCGGTGACCCCCTGGGTATCTAGGGTAAGAATATCGAGATGAACATCACCGTATGCATGCGTGCTATCCGCTACCTCCATCATAACCTCCTTGCTAACCTCTCCCTGAACGCAGCTTTTTCGCCACCAATAAGTCGGCTTAGTGCTGTGCTTAGTTGAGGCTAGTCCAGCTTTTACCCGCTGCCAATAGCGACGCCCACGCCCTACCCCAATCCCCCCTATTCCTAACAAATGCTATGAAGGCACGCACGCAAACGCCCGTTACCTAGGTTGTCATCGCTTGTTCATCCATTTGACTCGGCAGTGTCATTCAGACTGCCCACACTGCAACAAAACGTGATAAAGGGATGGATCGCTTATGCGGCTCTGCATCGTTAGTGAAACATGGTCACCGGATATCAACGGCGTCGCCCATACGCTGAGCCGTATAAGTTATGAACTTGGCCAGCAAGGTGTGCTGGTCGATGTCATTCGTCCCCGCCCGAGAGTCGCCGCCAACACGACGGGCGTTAACCGCGAACTACAGGTGCAGCGCCTTGCCTTACCGGGCTACGCCGATGTTCAGGTAGGACTGGTGACACCGGCCACCCTTCGGCGCTTTTGGCGCCAGCATCGCCCCGATGTGATTTATCTGGCTACGCAAGGCCCGCTTGGTTGGGCGGCGCGTCAAGCGGCACGACGCCTCAATATTCCTCTGGTCGCTGGGTGGCACACGAATTTTGATCATTACTGCGAAGACTATGGGGTTAACTGGCTAGCTTCTTCCACGCGACGCTACCTGCGCTACTTTCATAACGGCTGTGCGTTAACGCTAGTGCCAACTTACTTGCAAGCCAAAGCGCTTCAGCAGCAAGGCATCCGCGATACCCATGTGTTATCACGCGGGCTTGACGGAGAACGCTTCTCGCCAGCCCATCGCGACCATGAGCTGCGCCAGCAGTGGGGGGTAAACGAGCATCAACCGGTCGCTCTTTATGTTGGCCGGCTCGCGGCTGAAAAAAATCTCACCTTGCTGCAGGAAAGCTTTCAGGCCATGCGCGAAGTGCGGCCCGATATCGCCCAGGTCATCGTGGGCGACGGCCCTGGCCGGGCGACGCTAGAAAAGGCGCTACCCGACGCACATTTTACCGGTTTCGTAGGCCAGGAAGCGCTTGCCCGCCACTATGCCAGCGCTGACCTGTTTATTTTTCCCTCGCTTTCCGAAACTTGGGGGAATGTGGTCGCTGAAGCTATGGCCAGCGGCTTAGCCGTGGTGGCTTATGATCACGCTGCAAGCGCTGAACTCATTAATAGCGGTTATAACGGCATTACCGTCCCCGCTGGCGATAGTGCCGCTTTCCAGCAGGCGGCGGTGGCGCTATGCCAACACCCCGCTGACTACGCTCGCCTGGGTCGCGTCGCGCGGCTACGCGCGCTCGAGCAGAGCTGGGCGGGGATTGCCGAGCAGTTTTTGCGTTATCTACACCAAGCCCTGGAGGCTCACCATGCGCCCGCGTCCGCTTGTCGTATTCGACCGTCTTGATTTAGTAGAGTGGCAGTTATGCCAGCGAGTATCACGGCTTTCGCTGTATCGCCCGTGGCGTCTTACCTTGCAAGCCGCCAGCCGCTTAGGTGATTGGCCGGTCTGGGTACTGCTGATTCTGGCCCAGCCTTGGCTGCAGCCTAACGGCGCTTGGCGGCTGATGCAGTACAGCGTTATCGCCTTGTTTGCCGTCGCGGTCTATCGCTTGGTGAAAACACGCCTTTGTCGCGAGCGCCCTTTTATTACCTACAGTGAAGGCATCCAGTGTTGTGAACCGGCCAGGGACCGTTATAGCTTTCCCAGCGGACACACCATGCATGCCGTCATGTTTAGCGTGTTAGTGGCGGCCCACACTCCCTGGCTACTGCCAGTGATCCTTCCGTTAACGCTGTTGATTGCAATCTCCCGGGTTGGCCTGGGGTTGCACTATATTAGCGATGTACTGGCTGGCGCGGCGCTGGGCTATGCCTTTGCTTTGGTAAGCCTTTATTGGATGGGATAACACCTGAGCCCTTGTGAAAACCATCGCGTTAAGCGCCATTGATATTGATAAAGGCTACCGATAGCGATAGACGCCAACGCAAAACGCCCGCAATAGCGGGCGCTTAAGATATCCGAATCTGTAAATTATTGATTTATTGACTTTTTATAGGTCTGGCGGCATATCATCACGCTCGTCCATGCTGGCCATGAATGATGTTTTAAACATCATGTACACACCCACCCCCGAAAACCCTAAGAACAAAATAAACATGCATAACATCAATGCCATCGCCATAATCTTGTCCCTGATAGTGTGCGGTCGTTACGTTGACGTTTTCTAACCGCTGCATTTTTGGTTTCCAAGAAAGGATAGACCAAAACACACTTTTTTTCTGTACAAAAGCTATGCAAAATCAGAGACGATATAAGAAGTTATAAAAATCAATGCCTTATAAATATTCAGGCACGCAAAAAGACCACCTTATTTTCACAAGATGGTCGTTTCGCACCGGTTCCGTTCCCTGGTTTGATGAACAGCGCCTCCATGCACTGCAACCAGTGAGTGGGCGGAATGTCCTTTAACATCCTGTTGGTCTCACGGCATCCTGCCTTCCATTTGCCTGTCCGCCCACTCACTTAGTTAGTTACTCGTATCACTAATCCAACTGTCTTTATTCAAAAAGGGTAACTAGGTAACTATCTAGTAGCTGCAGGCACTGCGCCAACTCGTGCCAATAATTTAAAAATAAAAATAAAAACAATAGCTTATGAAATAAAAAAACTGACAGTGAGCCCGCTAGCACCCTCTCCGCTATGTATAGAACTGGCACATGCGACATAAACAAGCGTCTGAATCGCTTACCTATCTGATGGAAACGTTCTAAAACAATGGCGAAACGCTTCAGCAGCGATTATTTTTGCTTACGCACAGCAACGCTTTGCTATAAAAAGAGTGAGCAGGCTGATTTAAGCAGCCATCCCTCACTCACACCTTCAAGGAGAACGCTATGAAACGTACTATTGCGCTTGGCATCCTGGTCATCGCCACCCTGCTGGTAGTCAGCGGTTGCAACACCATTCGGGGTGCCGGTGAAGATATTGAACAGGGTGGCGAAGCGATCCAACGTTCAGCGAGCTAAACGTCATGATGACGGTGTATTTGTCCCATGGCCTGGAGAGCGGCCCAGCGGCACTAAAAATGCAGGCATTAAAAGGCGTTGCAGAAAAGCTCGATGATTGTGAACCGGTAGTGATGGACTATCGCGGCATCAACGAGCCACAGCAACGTCTTCAGCACTTGTTAAAGGTGTTGAACGAGCGCGGTGACGACCCCGCGCATCGTGTGCTGGCAGGTTCTAGTTTGGGCGGGTGGTTAAGTGCTGCCGTTAGCGCCCAGCAGCCGGTATTGGGCTGTTTTTTATTAGCCCCAGCGCTGGGCTTAACTGATTACCCTGAAACGTCACCTACCATTCAGGCAGGCCTCACGCACATCATTCACGGCTGGCGTGATGATGTCGTTGCCCCTGAACCGGTGATTGAACGTGCCCGTCAGCAGCGGCTGTCGCTCAGAATGGTCGATGACGATCACCGCCTACACGCCAGCCTCGATACTATTTTGGTCGATTTTGAGCGTTTTCTGGGGCAGTGCAGTGCACTCTCTCAACAGCAAGCGTAAATATTCATAAAACAAACATTCGACACAGCGCTTCAAAACCTATACAAATGGTGTACACCAATTTATAGATAGCGAGGCAACTGAACATGCTTGGTATGTTTAAGCGCGACCCAAAAAAGAAACTCCAGCAAGACTACGAACGTAAACTGCAAGCGGCGATGGAAGCGTCTCGCAACGGCGATATGCGCGCCAATGCCACTCTAACCGAAGAGGCGGAGGCGATATTGGCAGAGATCCAGCGTCTCGAGCAGTAATGGGATACTCAGCCTGCGCACGGGTCAGTGCGTCTCGGCGTGCCTCACGACAGCGCCTAGGCTGATGTAGACTTTTATCTCGTCAATGAATCCCCCTCTACTCGTCAGCCAGCGCTGGCAGCAGTGTTTTCAGTTTGCGTGTCAGCGTGTTACGGCCCCAGCCAAGTAATTCAGCGGCTTCACCTTTACGCCCACCGGTATGCTTTAAAGCGGTTTCGATTAAAATTCGCTCGAAATCGGGCACCGCTTCTTCCAACAGGTGTGTGTGGCCTTCGGCCAGGGCATGGTCCGCCCAGTCGCGAAACGCCGTTCGCCAATCGCCGTGGGCACTGCTTTCAGAAGCACTGGGTGAGCGCAGTTCCGGCGGAAGATCCTCCACCAGGATTTCACGCCCGGAGGCCATGACGGTTAGCCAACGGCAGATATTTTCTAACTGGCGCACGTTGCCAGGCCACGGCAAACGCGTGAGATGCGCTTCGGCTTCGCTGGTCAGCACCTTGATATCGGTAGTGAGCTCTTTCGCTGCTTCGGCTAAAAAGTGCCGGGTTAAGCGAGGAATATCTTCACGCCGCTCGGCAAGCTTTGGCAGATGAATACGGATCACGTTTAAGCGGTGAAATAAATCTTCACGGAAGCGACCATCATCGACCAGCACTTCTAAATTTTGGTGGGTCGCGGCGATAATTCGCACATCGACACGTACCGGCGTATGGCCGCCCACGCGATAAAACTCACCATCCGCCAACACCCGCAGTAGCCGCGTTTGCGTTTCGGCAGGCATATCGCCAATTTCATCTAAAAATAGCGTGCCGCCGTTGGCTTGTTCGAACCGCCCTTGGCGTTGCTGTGCCGCCCCGGTAAAGGCACCCTTCTCATGGCCAAACAGCTCCGATTCGATCAAATCACGGGGAATCGCCGCCATGTTCAACGCGATAAACGGTTTACCCGCGCGCGGGCTGTGTTGATGCAGCGCTTGGGCCACGCGCTCTTTGCCGGTGCCCGACTCGCCGTTGATCAAGACCGTTATATGCGAGTGGGAAAGACGCCCAATGGCGCGAAACACCTCCTGCATTGCGGGCGCTTCGCCAATGATTTCGGCGTTTAACCCCTCGGGCACGGTCACCGGCCGCTGGCGTTCACGGGCGTGGGCCACCGCGCGGCGCACCAGCGCCAGGGCTTCATCAACGTCAAACGGTTTGGGCAGGTATTCGAACGCGCCGCCTTGATAAGAGGCAACGGCGCTGTCCAGGTCGGAGTGCGCCGTCATCACAATCACCGGTAGGTCGGGATGCGCCTCGCGTACGCGTGCCATTAAATCCAGGCCATCGATGCCTGGCATGCGAATATCGGTGACCAGTACATCTGGAGGGCTTTCGAGTAGACGTGTCAGCGCGACATCGGCACGTTCAATACACTCAACGTCGAGATCGGGTTGCGCCAACGCGCGTTCCAATACCCAGCGGATAGCGCGGTCGTCATCGACAATCACCACCCGCGCAACATCGGTACGTGTAGCCTCAGTCATGACGCTTCTCCGGTAAAAGTATTACCAATGGAATCAGTAATCGAAATTCGGTGTGTCCGGCTCGTGAGTCGCATTCAATCAATCCTTGATGTTGGTGCAAAATCGACTGGGCGATCGATAGCCCAAGACCGCTGCCTTCTGCGCGCCCGGATACCATGGGGTAGAAAAGTGTTTCCTGCAGCGCATCGGGAATGCCCGGGCCGTTATCGATCACCGCCACTTCACTGACTAACCGGTGGCGTTCGGCGCCAAGGGTAAACTGACGCCGGGCGCGGGTGCGCAGTATTAAGGTAGGCTCAGGGGTTTGTGCATCGCTCATGGCTTGCACAGCGTTGCGTGCCACGTTGAGTACCGCTTGGATCATCTGCGCTTCATCGCCGGAAAGGTCGGGCAAGCTCGGGTCATAATCACGGCTAATCACCACGCTGGGATGCTCGGCAATTAACAGAGCGCGTACGCGCTCCAGCACCCGATGAATATTGACCGGTTCATGCTTGAGCATTCGGTTAGGACCCAGCATGGAGTCGACCAGGTCACGCAGGCGATCCACCTCTTCCACGATGATATGGGTATATTCACGCAGCGCGGGATCGTCTAAATCGCGCTCCAGCAACTGCGCTGCCCCACGGATTCCCCCGAGCGGGTTTTTAACTTCGTGAGCGAGCCCGCGGGCTAATATTTTGATGGTCTCCTGACGAGTGGTAAGCGCCTCCTCACGGGAGATTTGCATTAACCGGTCCCGCGGTTCCACCTCTAACAGCAGTTCGTCGTCAGATAGGGGCGTCACCGTATAGTCGACGGTGAGTGGTTCACTATTGAGGGGCGTAATACGCGCCTCGCGCTGGGTATAGGGATGAAAGGCGTCGCGCGCTTTGGCCAAGACATCATCGATACTGACATCACCCCCTAGCAGCGTATCCAGGCTGATCCCTTGAACACGGCTTAGGCTGACCGCCAACAAGGCTTCAGCGGCAGGATTCATCCAGCGCACACGCAGCTCGCCGTCTAGCAGCAGCACCGCCGTGGTGAGATGTTCAAGCAAACGCTGGTGCATGGTGGTGTCCTGAGAAATTACGTCTTCCATCGCCGTTACCGACCTGCAGGTGGATGTTCAATGAGGGAAGTGCAAAAAGCGCGCCAATTACGTCTTTATGCCTAATTGCACGGCTTGCGGGCATAGCCGCCAGCGGGGATGAATCGTTTTAGCGCAATCACGGCGCTAAATGCGCCCACGCCTGCACTATTTTAGTGCAAGTGGTTTTTTACTAGCCCCTTTTAACGAACCGTAATCGTCACCGCGGGCGTGCGGTGCTGTAAACGCTGGCTGCTATCGAGTAACTCTGCTTGAAGTTCGTGCTGCCCTGCAGGCAGCCCCGTTAACCAGAAAACATCGCTGTGGAGCGCGGTTTGGCTAATTTCACCATTCACTAACAGCCGCACTTGATGGTCTTCACGTAGCGGGGGCGCAATGGCCACTTCCACCGCGGTGCTTCGCTCTGATAATCGTGCGCCTTGCTGGGGCACAGCAATCGAAAAGTGGTCATAAGGCATGAAGGGCTGCCCAGGCTTTCCGCGCGGGCGCACCGCCGCGGGCGTGGTCTCTCGGGCAGTGGAGATCGCTGAACTTAAAGCGGGCGGCAGGCTGGGCAGTGGCGTTAGCTCTAATGCCTCGCCACCGCGGTCTGGGTCGTCGGTAAACGTCACGTTGCCGTGCTCATCGGTGACCCGGTAAACCGTTTGCCCAAACGCCGCGCCACCCACCACTCCCACGCCTAAAAAAGTGATCAGCACGCTGCTTACCACGACTGCATTGACCTTGCTCATAGCCTCCCCTTGCAACGTTTCTTCGCCCCCAGTAACAAAAAAACCCCGCCGTAGCGGGGTTCTATTAGCCATCATTGTGACCACCGCTGGCTGATGGTAACAGCCAAGGGCGAGTAACGCTGATTAGCAGCTGTACTTAACAGCTATAGTACATATCAAACTCGATGGGGTGCGTGGTCATACGAATACGCTCCACTTCTTCCATCTTAAGCTCGATGTAGGCATCGATCATTTCGTCGGTGAACACGCCACCTTCGGTCAAGAATGCACGGTCAGCGTCGAGTGCTTCCAGCGCTTGATCCAGGCTGTGCGCCACGGTCGGTACAGACTTGCCTTCTTCTGGCGGCAGGTCGTACAGGTTTTTGTCCATGGCATCGCCAGGATGGATCTTGTTCTTGATACCGTCGATACCGGCCATCAACATGGCAGAAAACGCCAGGTAAGGGTTCGCCGTCGGATCAGGGAAACGCGTTTCAACACGCTTGCCTTTCGGGCTAGCGGTATAAGGAATACGGATAGAAGCAGAACGGTTACGGGCGCTATAAGCGAGCATGACCGGCGCTTCAAAACCCGGCACCAGACGCTTGTACGAGTTCGTAGAGGCGTTAGTAAAGGCGTTCAGAGCACGTGCGTGCTTGATGATACCGCCAATGTAGAAAAGCGCCATTTCAGACAGGCCCGCATACTCGTCACCCGCGAACTGGTTTTGGCCATCTTTCCAGAACGACTGGTGTACGTGCATACCAGAACCGTTGTCGCCTACCAGCGGCTTCGGCATGAAGGTCGCTGTTTTGCCGTACGCATGTGCCACGTTGTGGATCACGTACTTCATTTCCTGGACTTCGTCAGCTTTCTTCACCAGCGTGTTGAATTTAACGCCGATTTCGTTCTGACCCGCGTTGGCCACTTCGTGGTGGTGAACTTCCACGGTCTGGCCAATCGCTTCTAGCGTATTACACATAGCGCCACGAATATCGTGGAAGCTGTCGACCGGGGGAACCGGGAAATAGCCGCCTTTAACGCGCGGACGGTGGCCAAGGTTGCCGCCTTCCACTTGGCTGTTGGTCGCCCAAGCACCTTCGTCAGACGTAATTTTATACATGGAGCCCTGAATGTCGGACTTCCAGTGTACTTCGTCAAAAATAAAGAATTCAGGCTCAGGGCCGAAGAACGCCGTGTCACCCAGGCCAGTGGACTCCAGGTACGCTTCAGCGCGTTTGGCGATGGAGCGTGGGTCACGGTCATAGCCCTGCATGGTGGCAGGCTCAATGATGTCACAGCGCAACACTAGCGTGGCATCTTCGGTGAAGGGGTCGAGGTAACCCGTACCGTCTTCCGGGCTCAGAATCATGTCGGATTCGTTGATACCCTTCCAACCTTCGATCGAAGAGCCATCAAACATTTGGCCATTCTCAAAAAACTCTTCGTTCACATCACGGGCAGGCACGGTGACGTGCTGTTCTTTGCCGCGGGTGTCAGTGAAACGCAGGTCTACCCACTTAACATCATGTTCTTCAATTAGCGCGAGAGTCTTGGCTGACATAGTGTCCTCCGGTATGAGCGTGGCTTAAAGCTAACGACAGTAAGCTACCGATAAAAGTGTTGTTCGACAAAATACGCGCTAAACCGCGCGCTTGTCATTCTTGTTCGCTCAACGTTTGCCTGGCATTTGTAAACAAATCGCTCAGCGAGCCTTTCAGACCGGCTATCGTTTTAGCACGACGCAAGGCTTATGCCTACGACCCGCTAGCCGTTTACAAATATAATGCAGAGAGCATGCCAACACTGCACCAATATGGCATAAAAAACCAGCAACCGATTGTTTTAAAAACATTATTAAATGGATATTTATGCCTCTTGATGTCGCATTGAGACCTAAGAAAGCGTATTGAAACGTCAAAACCAGACATTTCGCACCAAAGAAGGTCAAAAATAAATAACAATGCACCAAATTTGCGCATTAAAAATACTGAACCCTCTTTTTTGGCTCGCAAGTTTTTTTCCTTGCTACGCAAATAAGCCAGATACTACAATAAATTACAATTTGATAGCTTTGCTCACAGTTGGAGTCGGCAAATGGGATCGGTTTGCTTTATCGTTGATGCCATGGTGACGGGTGAAATGTTGCCACGCCACTTAAAATCCATTCGTGAATCCGGCGTCGCCGACCACTTGCTACCCATACTGGTAACGAGCACCCAAGCCCATGCGCGCTTGAGTTCGATTGAACAGCGCTACCATACCCACTGCTTGGTGACCCCCTCGCTGCCGCTAGGCACACGCCTCAACAAAGCGGCATTTGCCAGCCAAGCTGAGTGGCTAATCATTGCGCTGCAAAAACAGCCTTTGCCAGCTAACCTATGGGGCTCGCTTTACCCCCAACTGGACACCTACAGCCTAGACGCCTTAATTGTGGGCCTTGCTCAGCCGTCGTTTTCTGAACGGATTCTGCGACGCCTACTGGCAAGCGCGCTGCTGTTACCGCCCTACATCGCGGTGAGAAGGGTTTGGCTGGAACGCTTAGGCGGGTTTGACCCTGATTTAGATAACGGCCGAGCGATTGAGGACTTTTTACAGCGCTTGCATGCATGCCCCACCCGACTGAAAACATTCAGTAGCCACTTACTCAACCAAGTAGAAGTGGAAGAAGACATTACACCGCTGCCTCACACCCCTGACCCGGCCTATACCCCACCGCAGCTCTAAAGGGTTGGTGCAACGCTTACCGTTACTCTCTTGCCTACGTCTTGCCTACCCTTTTGTTAACTCTTAGCGCCCTATTTAGTTAGTGGCAGCTTTGCCTGCTATGGCGACCAGCTCAATATCTAATTTACCTTTAACCGCTTACCGAACAGCATCGCGCCCAGCGTGGTGGTATTCGCTGCTTTATTCAGCGCCACTGACCCCACTACACCCACCACGATCAATACCAGTGCATACACCCCAATCGGCAACGACAGCGGCTCAATCACCAGATCGGCGAGCACAAAGAACATCGGGTGGGCCAAGTAAATACCAAACGAATACGCATTGATATGGCGCACCCACCGCGGCGCGGGCTGCCCGGCCATAAAGCGCATGGCACACAGCGTAAACAGCACAAAAAACGGAATCACCCACACCTCTTTAGAAGAGAACTCCAGCCAACCTGCGAAAGTAGCCGCTATGATCAGCGCCACCAGCAACGCTAACCAGGCCGGGTGCGCCAACTGCTGCAACCAGGTGGGCCGCTCAGCGAATACATGCTCAGGATCCAAGGGGTAGTAGCGTACTAGCACCAATGCTAGGAAAAACACATAGATCCAGCCCAGAGGGGCAATCCATAGCAGGTAGCCGGGCAAATCGACGTCAAACCAGTACGCCAGCCCCCAGTACGCCATGCTGATCACACAGGCGCCCCACAGCCACGGCACCGGGTTCAATCGCCATAGCTGCCAGCGCGTGAACAGCCAGTACGCGACGTAAAACTGCATCGCGATGATCAAAAAATAGCCATGCCAACCCGCGTAAACGTAATACTCGATGGCATTGGCCACGAATCCTACCGGCTCTTCGGAGGACCGTTGGCGCAACCATTCGGCCGTCGAATAAATAAAGCCGTACACGAAGTACGGCACCATCACATATTTGACGCGTTGGGCAAGAAAGCCATCCGGTACGGATTTATCGTAGCGAACAGCAAACACAAACACCGATATAAACAAGAAGATGGGGGTGCCCAGCACCAGCGGCAGGCGCATTAAATCGGTAGCGACGTTATCGAGGCGTTGATTGACATGGTCTAACAAATGAAACAAAAAAACGGCTATACAGCCGTACGCTCGCAACCAATAGATCTCTTCAACTTTTCGCATTGGGCCTCCCGCCGCTACCTATTCCTGCGCTTTTTATTCTGCATCAATTTCCGTCACGACTATATTAATTAACTATTATGAACAACTAACGTCATCGTGCTGTCCGACCTCATTGAACAGTATTAATTCCTGGAGGAGACGTGTTCGCCCTTAAGCCACCCCTGAATTCCTACCGATGTCGCGCCCTGCTCACCACATTGATTGGGTGGCTAACACTCAGCAGTCACAGTGTGGCCAGCGAAGTAGAACACCATTATTTTCCTTCACCTACGCTCGGCCACGACTACCCCTATAGCGTTTATTTACCTGACAATTATGACACTCAGACGACACATACCTACCCCGTCGTCTATATGCTGCACGGCTCTTTTGGCACCGACCGCGACTGGGTTTCGCGTGGCAATTTGCAGCAAGTGGCCGATCGGTTGATTCGCGCCGGGCACATTCCCCCCGCCGTTTTCATTATGCCCGGTAGCCGCAGTTGGTGGGTGGATGGCCACAACGAACCCGCTCGTAGCGCGTTTTTCAATGACCTCATACCCCATGTGGAAGCCACCTACCGGGTTGGCCAAGATCGCCATGATCGGGGCGTCGCGGGGCTCTCCGCCGGGGGCTACGGCGCGCTTAATTTTGCCTTGGAACGGCCCGATTTATTTGCTGCCGTGGCCGCGTTGAGCCCTGCAAGCTACGCGCCCCTGCCGCCGCGCAACTCCTCGGCCTGGCGCCACCCCGCCTTTATCAACGCGCAGGGGCAGTTCGACCGAGAACTATGGGAAACGCTAAACTACACCGCCTATTTAGAAGCGTACCGCCTGCGCGTCACGCCGCGCGGCACTGAAACAGAGGGCGATCTTTCCCCCGTGCCGCTATATATCAGCGCCGGGCGCAGCGACGTTTACGATGCCGAGTTTCATGCCCGCCAACTGCGCCAAGCGATGGAGCGCATTCAACCCAACGATGTACGCCTTGACCTCTACCCCGGCGGCCATACCTGGCAGGTGTGGCGCGCCAGCCTGCCCGCCGCGCTTAACTTTCTCTTTCAATACGTAGGACAGCAGCCCAGCGAGGCAGCGCTAGAAGAAGCCACCACTGAACAACAAACCCAGGAACAACGAGCAGAGCCACCGCGCCCTGGGGAAGCAAGCAGCGCAAGCAATGAGGCAGTAAGCGGTTGAACGCACTACACTTACACAACACCCAACACGACAAGGAAGATAACGATGCATCAGCACGTAGAATGGGACGAACCGGGTAGCGCCAGCGTCGCGGAATACTTCAAAAACGACCCCGACCACCAAGCCCCCGACCCGGGCGACATTATTTCTGCCCGTTACCAAGGCGCGATGGTACGCATCAAAGTAGAAGCCTACCGCGAAGATGATGCCGTCAGCATCGGCGAAGTCGCAGCGATCATCGACGCTAACGGCGGTCGCCATAAAACCCATGGTGAGCTCGAAGTCGGCCACATCGTGCGGGTACCCGACGACAAACGCGCCATGGAAACAGCGCCAAAAGAAGACTAAGCGCTAGCGTTTTGAGCGACACCAAAAACCACCCGCTGGGTGGTTTTTTACTAATTTTGGGAAATTAGCCGCTAGCACCAATCTCAGCACTCATACTCCTAATAGCCAAGCCTACTTATTCTTCATCTGAACCTACCCTCGCCTCCTGTGATTTGCGTGCTACGCTTAGCGCTACTATTCCTCTTATATAGGCGCTTCTCATGCATCCTTTTCGTCTTCTCACTGCCTTGGTGGCTACGCTGGTGATCACTCTGCCGGTGGCGCTTCATGCCGAGGCGCAAGCCAACGGCCAGTGGGGTGAATATGACGATGTGTTTGAGGATGGCGCGCGCCATGCCAATGTTTGGCAGTGGGGCTGGACGGGCATTTACGGCACTAGCCTGGCGGTGAACGCTTACCAATCGAGTGAGGCGAGTGACGAGGATGACCGTTTTGATGCGCGGGTGGGGGTGGTGAAATCTGCCCTGGCGTTAGGCGGCATGTTCATGGATCGCCAGCCGCACCCGGCGGCCTTGGCCGAATATGAGCGTTTGAAAGCCAGCGGCGATTTAAGCGGCGTGCAGGCGCTGGGATTGCAGCTCGCGCAAGCAGAGCGTGAACGGCGCGGTTGGGGTGCCCGCGTGGGCTCTTTGGTGGTGAATGGCGTGGCGGGCGCAGTGATTGCGGCCGATGGTCGGGAAAGCGATGGCGCGATCAATTTTGCGACCGGCATGCTGGTCAATGAGTTACACATTTGGACCCAGCCAAATCAGGCGTCTTCCGCGATTAACCGCTTCCAACCCGCCAATCTATCGCTGGGGCCGATCACTATTCCTGGTGAATATGCACTGAATGTGGGGCCACAGCAGTTGGGCGCTACCTGGCGTTACTGATTCACGCCTTCCTCTCTGATTTTCCTCTAAAGCGCTGGCGGCGGTTGGCTGCCAGCGCTTTATCGTTGCCAGTTCGGTATTAACGCGTAAAATATCCAGCAATTTTTTGGCACCGCCAAACGTTATGTTATAACCTATTTGAAATTATACGAGGCCACTTGATGAGTGAGCATACGCATCGGCATAACAAAGAGGGCCCCTGCCACTTCTCGTTAATGTCGCTATCCGCGGTTAAACGGCTGCTATTTGTGGCCATGCCGCTATTGGCGCTATGGGGATTAGTGGTGTGGGCTAGCGGGTGGTTGGGATGAGTCAGCGCTCTGTATCTCGCTGCCAGTTGCATAACCTGCATCTGGCGCAGGCGCGCCGCACGGTGCTGGAAAATCTCGAAGGTGATTTTCAGCCGGGAGCGATCACCGCCCTGATTGGCGCGAATGGTGCCGGTAAAAGCACATTGATCCAGGCGATCATGGGCGAACTGCGGCCGATTAGCGGCGAAGTGGTTTGCACGGTAGCGAAAGAGCGCCGGGCGTGGCTGCCTCAGCAGTTGGCGTTAGACCTGACTTTTCCGATGAGCGTGGAAGAGCTGGTCATGACCGGCAGTTGGCCCAGCCACGGCGCGTTAACCGGTTACTGTGCGGGGCACTACCGCAAGGGCCGTGAAATCATGGCGCGGCTGGGCATTTCCCATTTGGCCCACCGCCCGCTGGGCGAGCTTTCCGGTGGTCAGCGCCAGCGGGCACTGATTGGCCGCACGCTCATGCAGGAAGCCGAGCTGCTCCTGCTGGATGAACCGTTCGCCAATGTGGATAGCGAGACCGTGGATATTTTGATCCGCATTCTGCGCCAGATGGCCGATGACGGCGCGACGATCATTGTCGTGTTGCACGATATGGATCATTTACGCCGCTTGGCCGATGAAGTGTTGATGCTTAACGGCGGCCATGGCCGCTGGGTCGCGCCCAGTGCGCTGAACCACCAACAGGCGCCCGCGCAAGTAGTGCCGTTTACCATGGGAGGGCGCCATGCTGGATCTGCTTAATGCGTGGTTGATCAGCCCGTTCGATTACGGCTTTATGCGCCGCGCGGTGGTGGGGGGCCTAGCGCTTTCATTGGCCGCCCCACCGCTGGGGGTGTTTTTGGTGCTGCGCGGTATGAGCCTGATTGGCGACGCCATGGCCCACGCGATTCTGCCCGGTGTTGCTCTTGGGTTCCTGCTGGCGGGATTTTCACTGCCCGTTATGAGCATTGGCGGGGTGCTGTTTGGCTTGATGGTCGCGCTGCTGGCAGGGGCGGTCTCTAAAATGGGCGGGCAGCGCGAAGACGCGGCCATGGCGAGCTTTTTTATTATCTCGCTGGCCGCTGGCGTGATGTTGATTTCGCTGGGGGGCAGCAGTGTCGATCTCACCCACGTACTATTTGGCTCGATTCTGGCGATCAACTCCACCGCGCTGCTGCTGATCGCGGGCATCAGTACGCTGATTGTGTTGACACTCGCGGTGGTGTTTCGCGCCCTGGTGGTGGAGTGCTTGGACCCGCTGTTTTTACGCGGCCAAAGCCGCCGCAGTGGTTGGGTGCACAGCGTGTTTTTAGGGCTACTGGTGCTGAATTTAACCGCCGGTTTTCAAACCCTGGGCACGCTCATGGCGGTCGGCTTAATGATGCTGCCCGCTACCTCGGCACGCTTTTGGAGTAAACGCCTGGAAGGTTTGATCGGCATCGCGATTGTATTGGCCATGGTCTCGAGTACGGGCGGGCTGCTGCTCTCTTTCCATCTGGATATCCCTTCAGGCCCCAGCATTATTCTGCTGGCGGGGTTTGGTTATCTCTTTTCGGCCCTGTTTGGCCGCTACCACAGCTTGGCCGCCAAGCTGCGGCGTAAAACAACGCCGTTGGCCGCAGAACAAGGGCCTTAATCGCCTTTATACTTACCGTAAGGAGTGTTGTATGTCGCTTGCCTATTTATCCTCTCGGCCGTCGCGCTGGTTAGTCGGCGTTTCTGCCCTGCTCGCACTGCCGGCCGCTATCGCCGATGAGCGCGTTCAGGTCGTCACCAGCTTTTCGATCCTGGCGGATATGGTGGAAAACGTAGGCGGCGAGCATGTCGAGGTGACCTCGCTGGTCGCCGCCGATGGCGATGCCCATGTTTATTCCCCGAGCCCTGGCGACGCACGCTCACTGGCAGACGCAGATTTAGTCGTCTTCAACGGCCTGCTATTTGAAGGCTGGATGGAGCGTTTGATTAGCGCCAGCGACTATTCAGGCGCGTTGGTCACCGCGACCAACGGCATCGAGCCGCTCTCTTTCGCTGAACACGAAGAGCATGAAGGCCACGGCCATGATGACCATGACCACGGCGATCATGATGACCACGACCATACCGACTCGCACGCAGGCCATGATCACGGCGATGAAGACCCGCACGCCTGGCAGGATATGCAGCAGGCTAAGGTCTATGTGGCCAATATCCGCGATGGCTTAATCGCCGCCGATGCCGAAAATGAAGATGCTTACCGCGCCAATGCTGAGCAGTACTTACAGGAAATGGCCGAGGTAGATGCTGAAATTCGTATGCTGATTGACGAGATTCCGGCCTCCACCAGCGTGATTACCGGCCATGACTCGTTTGGCTATTTCTCTAGCGCTTATGGCGTGAATTTCCTCTCCCCGGTAGGTCTTTCCACCGAAGCCGACCCCAGCGGCGCCAGCATGGCAGCGCTGGTGGATGTCATCGAGCAGGAGAACGTTGAGGCGCTGTTTCACGAGAACATGACCAACCAGTCGATCATCACTCAGCTGGCCGAAGAGACCGGACTACCGATTGCAGGCACGCTCTACGCCGACGCGCTGGCTACCGAGGGCGAAGCCAACACTTACCTGGGTATGATGCGCCACAATGCGCAGGTGCTGCACGATGCGCTGGCCCAGCCTGGGCATGCAACGGCTGGTTATGAAGGGGCTGACCATGAAGCGCATGGCCATGACCATGACCATGACTATGACCATGACCATGACCACAGTGAGCATAGCCACTAAATCCCTTTTATCCTCCCCCTATGTTCTGCATGCGGCTGCTCCGCTATTGGCAAATCAACGATTGATAGCCGTGAGCAGCCACTCGCGAAAACAGGCCATGGCGTGGGTTTCGGGGCGTGTTTGCAGCCGCGTTAGCCAGTAGCCTCCCAGGCTGACAGCGGTGTCGAAAGGTTGTACCAGAGCACCGCTGTTCAGTTGTCTTGAGAACATCAGTGGCGGCGCCAATGCAACGCCCACTCCTTGCATGGCCGCTTCCACCATGGCGATGGAAGAGTCGAACATAATGCTCTTGGTCATTGGCACGCTTCGGGGCAACCCCGCCGCTAACAGCTATTCTGTCCACTCATCGACGCGATAAGAGCGCAGCCAAGTTTCTCCCACAACATCGCTAGGCGTTGTGAGCCGCGCAGCGATAGCGGGTGTGCACAGCACCGAAAGCGATGCTGGCAGCAGCGGCTGTGCCGCGGTACCGTGCCAGGCACCGGCGCCAAAGCGGATCGCAAAATCGAGCCCGTCAGCGGCCATCTCGGCGCGGTTGTTATGGGTAGAAAGGCGCAAATCAATAAACGGGTAGTGGTGCTGAAAATCATCCAATCGTGGTAATAGCCAGCCCACCGCAAACGTCCCCACCACCCCCACATTGAGCACTTCGCGGTAGCTACTCTCGCCTACCCGTTCCAGCGTGTGCGCTATCTGATCGAAGGCGCCATTGAGCACCGGCAGCAGCCGCTCACCCTCCTGAGTAAGCATTAACCCACGCGGTAGGCGTGTAAACAGCGGTACCTTCAGCTGTGTTTCAAGTAACTTGACCTGATGGCTAACCGCGGCCTGGGTAACGTGAAGCTCTTCTGCCGCACGGGTAAAGCTCAAATGCCTGGCCGATGCTTCAAAGGCGCGCAGCGCCTTCAGCGGCAGATAGGGACGCACCACGTTGACCCCCAAATTTTTCTAATACCTAGTGCAAAAAATTGCTGTTTGTGAATCCTGCTAGCGCGCCTTATGTTAACGCCTATCACGCTCTTCAAGGCTAGCGATGCGTTTAGCCATCACCTGACGACAGGACTTCGGTATGCGCAAGATATTAGCAGCAAACATCGGCTTTATCATGGCGGGCACACTGCTGATCGGCAGCACTGCCTGGGCGTATGAAACAGCGGATAGCGAAGCCATCGAAGCGTTGGTGGATAAGACGATCGCCCCGCTCATGGAGCAGCACCGCATTCCAGGAATGGCGATTGCATTGAGCATCAATGGTCAGCAGCACTATTTTAATTATGGCCTCGCCGATCAAGAAACCGAACGGGCCGTCTCTTCAGAGACCCTGTTTGAGCTAGGCTCTATCAGTAAGATTTTCACTGCGGCGTTAACCGGCCATGCGCAGGCCAGTGGCGCACTGGCACTTTCCGATACGGCCAGTGAGTTGCTGCCCGCCCTGGAAGGCAGCGCCTTCGATGAAATCTCTCTGCTGGAACTGGGCACCTACACGGCGGGTGAGCTGCCGCTCCAGTTTCCCGAAGAAATTAAAAGTGAAGAGCAGATGCTCGACTACTATCGCCAATGGCAGCCTAAATCCGCGCCGGGTACACACCGGCTCTACTCCAACCCAAGCATTGGCTTGATGGGCTATTTAACCGCCCAACGGCTAGAAAAACCGTATGAAACGCTGATGGAAGAGGCGCTTTTCGGCCCGCTTGGCCTTACGCAGAGCTATTTTCAAGTGCCTGAAGCGCAGCAGACGAACTACGCTTTTGGGTACTCCCAGCAAGACGAGCCGATTCGGGTGAACCCCGGCGTATTGGATGCACAAGCCTACGGCTTGAAATCAACGGCCGCCGACGTGCTCACTTTTGTGGAAGCCCATATGCAGGGCACGGCGCTGGATGAACCGCTTCGCCAAGCCCTGGCGGTCACGCGTACAGGTTATTTTAGTGTTGGCACCATGACTCAAGGCCTGGGCTGGGAAAGCTACGCCTACCCGGTCACCCTTGAGCAACTGCTGGCGGGCAACGCGCTCGAGATGATACTCGAGCCCAATCCTGCCAATCGCTTGACGCCCCCTTTAGCCCCGCGGGAAGCGGCGCTTTATAACAAGACCGGCTCCACCAACGGGTTCGGCGGCTATGTCGCCTTTGTGCCCAGTGAACAGATCGGCATTGTCATGCTGGCTAACCGCAACTACCCCAACCAAGCCCGCATCGAAGCGGCACATCAGCTTATTTCCGAACTGACAACCGCCCCATGAACCAAGGGGGCTCATCACCCTGATGCCGCCGATGGCGGCATTTTCGGGGCGACAAAACGAGCCCCCTACCACCGAAAGTTGCATTTTTCGCTGTCAATAAGGAGACTAGCAGCCCTCCCCGTTACTTTACCTTCACTGCGAAGAGTCCTTTCCCATGCGTCTAAACGCCGATTTTAGCCACTTTGCCTGCGTTACCCCGGAAGATTATCAGTGGGTCGATTCCCCCAGTGCCGGCGTCGAGCGCATGATGTTTGACCGCATTGGTGATGAAGTGGCCCGCGCCACCAGCCTCGTCCGCTACGCGCCCAATACGCAGTTTGAGCGCCATACCCACGGCGGCGGCGAAGAAATCCTGGTATTGGAAGGGGTATTCGCCGATGAGCATGGGCGCTACGCGGCGGGCAGCTACCTTCGCAACCCCATTGGCACTGGCCATACCCCGCAGATTGGCGAAGAGGGCGCGCTGATTTTCGTCAAACTACATCAGTTTGATCCTAACGATACGCTCCAGCTTGCCGTGCCTGCCCACCGGCTTCCCTGGCAGCCGGATCGACGCCCGCGCATTGCCTACAAAATGCTGCACACCTACAAGCAGGAACGCACCAGCCTGGAACGCTGGTCGGCGGGCACTTCTATCACTTACCCCACGCTGCTGGGCGGTTTGGAGTTTTTAATTCTGGAAGGCACGCTGAGCGATAGCGAGCAGAGCTACACGGCGGGCACTTGGTGCCGCTACCCCAGCGGCGCCGCACCGGCATTAACCGCGGGCGACGATGGCGTGATGATGTACCTTAAACGCGGACATCTGCCGCCCGCTTAAAGCTAGGCTTAGACTCAGGTGCGGGCCAAGCCCAGAAACGGCAACAGCGTCAGGGCCGCAATCAGCCCCACTGCCATCAGCACCAGCACTACCTGCAGCGGGTGAGCGGCCAAACGGCGCCATAAGGTGTCTGCCTCGCCCCGCTCCACCGCTGCTTGATGCTCACGCTGAGCGCGCTCTAGGCGCTCAGCTTGGTAGGCGTCTAATGCGGCAATAGCCGCCTCATGCTGATGTGGGTTGCGCAGCCAAATCGCATCGACCCCCAAGCGGAAAAAGCCCGCCTGGGTTTCATAGGTATCAAAGCCGTGGGCAGCGAGCAGGGCGCGCACTTCCATGGCCTCTTCGTCGGTCACATGGCGTAGCCGGAACAGTAATTTAGCCATTGCTAGGCCTCATGAATCGCTCTTCCCCACCATCAAATCCGCTTGAATCACTTCGATCCAGTAACCGTCCGGGTCTTTCACGAAGATAACGTCTTGCATCTTGCCCTGGTCAGCGCGCTTGACGAAGGTAACGTCGTGCTCGTCGAACCACGCTTGAGCCGCGGCTAAGTCCGGCACGTTGAAGCAGATATGCCCAAAACCTTGCGGTTCTGCGTTGCCATCGTGATAGGAGAAGTTATCTTTGTTTTCGGTGCCCCAATTGTGGGTCAACTCCAACAGGCCTTTCTGACTGAAAGTCCAGGCGGTCCGCGCTTGCGTCTCTTCCGGCACGTTATCGCTCGGCTCTAAGTTGGCTAAAAAGTAGAGCGAGAACTGCATCTCTTCGAAATCCAGCCGCCGCATTACCTGCATGCCAAACACCTTGGAGTAGAACGCCAGGGCGCGCTCGGGGTCTTTCACCCGCAGCATGGTGTGGTTTAACCGAAATCCTTGGGTTTGCGGGGGCGTATCGACAACACCCGGATGCTGCTCACCTTGAAAACTCATGTTGCTCTCCTCTGGTTGAGATCTGGTTGAAAGGGGCGTTGAAGTGCATCATCGAACCTTAGTTATTCATCACCATGGGGATGATAAAGCCATAATGCTAGCCCCCTAGCTTACGGCAACGTATCACCCCATGAAGCTACCAATATGCGCACTAGCAATGTTTTACAAAAGCCCTACACTTATTGATCACAAGCTTTACAAAAAGTAAGTTCTGCCACGCGAGCGATGCCTACCTAGAAGGTGTCTACCAGGAGTTTTCAATGAGTGCGATTGATATGACGCTGGGCGATCAACTAACGTTAAAACAGCTTTCCCATGCCCTTCGCAACGGTTTTTCGCCGATTGTTGAAGTTGAATCGATGGATGGGATCTACAAAGTGCGTTTTCACCACGCTAATGGGGTGTCTGACCTGAGCGATAATAAGGGCCACGTCAGTACCTTTCTGGGCACCGGCGAAATCCGCGACGCTCTGGGTCAACTCGGCTTAACCCACGGCGTACTGACCTTCGCCGACCAGTGTGGTGATGAGATGATCGGAGTAGAAGGTAAAGCAATGACACCTGATGAAATGCTCACTTACGGTACACGCATTTCGTTTCGTTAGGTAACCACCGTATGCATCCGGGGCTTTACAGGGCGACTGCAGGCAAGGATAGTGACCACTCGACAGGGGCGCCTACGATGTTCAACAGGCTGAGAAGCACCCTTTGAACCTGAACCGGATAACACCGGCGTAGGGAGTCGTGGTACCGCTTACCACCTCCCCGCCGGGAGGATGCTATGACCCTACCTCCGCTTGGCGATTATTTGGCGACGCTACGCACAGCGACACCGCTAGTCCATTGCATGACCAATTATGTCGCCATGAACAGTACGGCCAATCTGCTGTTAGCCACCGGTGCGTCGCCCGCCATGGTGCATGCACCAGAGGAAGTGGCTGAGTTCACCGCTATTTCCGCAGGGCTCTCGATCAATATTGGCACCATCTCTGCCCACTGGGCTGACGCGATGCTGACCGCCGCAGAGACGGCTGGCCAGCACTCGATTCCCTGGGTGTTAGACCCCGTCGCCGTTGGCGCGACCCGCTACCGTCAATCGCTGTGCACGCGGCTACTGGCGTTAAAGCCTAGCGTGATTCGCGGCAACGCCTCTGAAATTCTGGCGCTCAATGGGTTAGCCAGCCCAGGCCGGGGCGTAGACTCAACCGCCGCCTCCGGCCAAGCCATCGACGCAGCGATAGCACTGGCGCAACAACACGGCTGTATTGTCGCGATGACCGGCGAAAGCGACTGGGTGACGAATGGCACACAGCACTACCGTATTCACGGTGGCCACCCCTTAATGCCTCGGGTAACAACGTTAGGCTGCGGCCTAAGCGCGCTGGTCACCGCGTTTGTAGCGGCTAACCGTGCAGCGCCGCTAGAAGCTACCGCCGCGGCACTCGGCTGCTTTGCCGTTGCAGGCGAGCAGGCGGGTAAAACGGCGCAGGGCCCCGGCAGTTTTCAAGTCGCGCTGCTGGATGCGCTGTATCAACTGACCCCTGACGTCCTCACTGCACACACCCAATGGGAGTCACGCCATGCCGTTTGATCTATCGCTTTATTTGGTGACCGACGCTGCGCTTTGCGACGCTTATGGCCTAGAGCAGACGGTAGAAGCAGCGGTAAGCGGCGGTGTGACCATCGTGCAGCTACGGGATAAGCATGCCAGCGATGTGCAGATGACGGCCCAAGCCAAGCGGCTAAAAGCACTGCTGGCAGGCACCGGCGTGCCACTGATTATTAATGACCGGCTACAGGTAGCGCTAGAGAGCCAGGCAGATGGCCTGCATGTCGGTCAGAGCGATGCCGCTGTTGAGGAAGCCCGCCGAGTGCTGGGTGAGCAGGCAATCATTGGCCTGTCGATCAATACCTTCGCTCAGCTCCAGGCGGCACCTATCGCGTTACTCGATTACGTGGGTATTGGGCCTGTGTTTGCGACTGGCAGCAAACAGGATCACGCCCAGCCGATTGGCTTTGGCGGCTTAGCGTCACTGGTCAACGCCTGCCCTCTACCCAGCGTGGCGATTGGTGGGTTGAAAGCGGCGCATGCCATTAGCGTTCAGCGGGCGGGAGCGAACGGTATTGCCGTGATTTCCGCGATCTGTGGCCAGCCCGACCCTCGCCAGGCGGCACGCGCCTTTCAACCGGCTGGGCAGTTATAAACCCGCTCGCAACTATCATTGGTTTACTGCCATTGGTTTGCTGCGCGCCGGGGAGTCAGCTGCTGCTTCGCCTGGAACGGTCACTTAAAGCCGTTAACTAACGCTGTCAATTAGAACTATCGCCTGGCTTTTCTTATGATAAGTGCTGGCACCGCTGCGGAGAGACACCATGTTACCTAGCCTATTTATTTCCCATGGTTCGCCCATGCTGGCACTGAATAAAACCTCTGCCCATACGTTTCTGCGTGAACTTGGCAGTCAGCTCTCACCTAAAGCGGTGGTGGTGGTGTCGGCTCACTGGGAGAGCGAGGATTTACTGGTAAGCAATAGTGCTAAACCAGAGACTATTCACGATTTCGGCGGCTTTCCCCAGGCGCTTTTTGATGTGCACTATGCCGCGCCTGGCGATCCTGAACTGGCGGAACGGCTAGCCGTGTTATTGGGCGCCAAACCGATAGCGCGTGGCTTCGACCATGGCGTTTGGGTGCCGCTCTCGCTGATGTTTCCAGACGTTAATGTACCCGTCGTTTCACTATCACTGCCGGTGCGCTGGAGCAATGCGGCGCTTACGGCACTGGGTGAGCGCCTGTCGGCACTGCGGGACGAGGGCATCTTAGTGATCGGCTCGGGCAGTCTGACCCACAACTTATATGAGCTGATGCCGCAAGATAGCCCGATGCCCGGCTGGGTAGATGAGTTTGCGCACTGGGTGCACGATCACCTTGTCGCCAATGACCGTGAGGCGCTATTACAGTGGGAGAATGCCCCGAGCGCACGGAAGAATCACCCAACGCCGGAGCACTTTCAACCCTTACTAGTGGCGATGGGCGCGGGCGGTAACGCCACCCAACGTCACCACAGCGTGGAACACGGCGTGCTGGCAATGGACGTTTACCAGTTTGCTTGAGTGCTAGGCGGTGGGGCGGCGCTTCAGAGTAGTACGGCGGTCGTGATACGCGACCGCTAATCCGCTGCCCATAATCAGGGCGCTGCCCACCCACACCCAAAGGTCGGGCATTTCCCCCCAAAACCACCAGCCGAGTAGCACTGCCCAAAGCATCGCGGTGTAATCAAACGGCGCGGCAATGGCGGCTGGCGCATAGCGAAAGGCCAGGGTGATGAAGGCGGTCGCCGCCACCCCGAAGATACCGGACGTGAAAAACCCAACCCAGTGCCAAGGCTGGGGAGTTTGCCATACCCATGGCAGCGTTAAACCAGTCACCACTAATGGCACAAAGGTCATATAAAACAGCATGGCCCAGAGGTGCTCCCGGGCGCCGTAGCGGCGGGCGGTAATCATCATCAAAGCATAAAAGAGCGCCGCGCCCACCAGCACCAAGGCACCGAGTTGAAACGCATCGCCATTAGGTCGAACAACGATCAGCACGCCCACAAACCCAACTAACGAAGCTATTAGCACCGGAGGGTCGATACGCTCTCCCAAGAGTGGCACCGAGAGTAGCGTTACAAATAGCGGAGCCACAAAAGCGATCGCCGTGGCTTCTGCCAGGGGCAACAGCGTTAGGCCCCATACAAAACAGACCATGGTGGCGGTATAGATTAAACCGCGCAGAAAGTGAACGCCCGGACGCTTCGTGCGTAGCTTACGCAAACCACCGGCGAAATGCGCAAGCAGCGCAATCATCGGCAGCGAGACCAAGGCACGAAAGAAAATAATCTGCAGCGGCGAATGGGTTTCGCCTAACCATTTGGAAACGGCATCCCCCAAAGCAAGAAATAGAACACCTAGACACATACAGAGTATGCCTTTCAGCGAGGTGGTCACCGCGATCTCCTTATTGGATTGTTATTTAATCGCCATCAAGAGGCTAAAAGCAAAAACCCCGCCAGTGATGAAGGGCGGGGTGAGGTGAGCCAGCATGTAGCGCCGCCATCAAGGCAGGGCTTGCGACAATCGCTTAAAGGCTGGCGTTAACGACCATACAGTCCATGCCCTGGGAGTGGAGTTCACGACATGCCTGGCGTGCGCGCTGCTCATCCAATGCCATTAAACGGGCACGGTAAACCGGATTCTGACCTTCGACCGTGTCCACCGCCACGCGGCCGCCTAAATTTTGCGCAATACGCTGGGCTGCCTGCTGCGCCAATTGCCGTGCCTGGGCTTCCTGACTAAAAGCACCGACTTGTACGCCCCAGCCACCTCCCGCGTCAGAGACAGAAGCAAGCTGGCGCTCGCGCTCAATAAAAGCCTGTAAGGGATCTGGCTGCGCGGTGTCACTAGCCGCCGGGGGGCGCTGCACACTGGAAATATCAGCTAACTGCTCTTCAAGGTCCACGGCAGGCGCTGTCGCATTTGAGTCCGGTGAAGGTGAAAGCGTGGTGGTCTCCACGACCGCCAGCAAGGGCTGACGCGGCTCAGGGGTCGCTGGGGCTATCGGCTGGGCGGGAGGCGCGAACGCCATGAACTCTTGCGAAAAGTCGGTATCGGCCATCCAGCTTTGCTGGTCACGCAGTGAGGCGCGAAGGAAGCTTCGATCCAACAGGTTGGCCATATGCGTATCGCGTGACTGAGAGGAGAAGCCACCCATCACAACCCCCACCAATCGGCGATCGCCTCGTACGGCCGTCGTTGCCACATTAAACCCAGAGGCGCGGATAAAGCCGGTTTTCAGCCCATCGGCACCGGGGTAATCACGCACCAGGCGGTTGTGGCTGGTGTGCCGTGTACCGCGATAGGTAAATTCCTGGAGGCCAAAGTAGTGATAGTACTGCGGGAAATCCTGCATTACGCGTACCGAGAGGGTCAGCATATCCCGCGCGGTGGTGATCTGGCCATCATCTGGCAAGCCTGACGCATTGCGAAAGGTGGTCGCGTGCATACCTAGCTCGCGCGCTTTGGTGGTCATCATATGCGCAAATCGCGCTTCCGTGCCCCCCAGCGCTTCTGCGACGACGGCAGCAACATCATTGGCCGACCGTACCGCTAGTGCGCGTATTGCGGTATCAACGGGAATGGAACTACCTGCCGCCAGCCAGAGCTTAACGGCAGGCTTAGCGGCGGCGTAAGGAGACACGGGCAGTGGCTCGTCGAGGCGAAGCGTTCCCGCTTCCAGCGCTTCAAAGGTCAAATACAGCGTCATCATTTTGGTCAGCGATGCAGGATAACGTTGATCATCGATATTTTCAGCGTAGAGCACTTCGCCATTATCCAAGTCGACCACGATACCGGCATAGCGCGGGTTGTCTGCCTGAGCGCTGGACATGACCACCAGCATGATCAGCCAGACGATACTCAGTGACCAAAGCGCTGCTGCACTGCCAGCGGTGAGCTGTTTTACCCTCGCATACATACCTGCCCCTTGCTTGTTATCAACGCGCTGTGACTCGATCCATTGCCTCACTACCATGCCACACTCAAGATGCAACGCAAGGCTTTACCTGATGTGCACTATGCGGCGTGGTAGTGACCTTAATTAGCTGAGTATATACGGTGTTCGGCTGAGAAAAACTAAGCTAAATGCGTTTGAGAAAAAGATAAATATACCAGCCAAAAAAAACCGACCCTCGGAGGGGTCGGTTTTCGATCGCTACTAAAAAAACCTAGCGCAGAGGATTACTCTTCTGCAGCGGCTTCTTCAACAACCGGACGGTCAACTAGCTCAACGAACGCCATAGGCGCGTTGTCGCCGGTGCGGAAACCACACTTGAGAATACGGACGTAACCGCCCGGACGCTCGGCGTAACGCGGACCTAATTCGTTGAACAGTTTGCCGACGGCTTCTTTAGAGCGCGTGCGGGCAAACGCCAAACGACGGTTTGCAACGCTATCCTGCTTAGACAAGGTGATCAGCGGCTCGATAACGCGACGCAGCTCCTTGGCTTTCGGCAGGGTTGTCTTGATGACTTCATGCTCGACCAGCGAGACAGACATGTTCTTGAACATGGCCTGACGATGCGAGCTGGTGCGATTCAGATGACGACCACTCTTACGATGACGCATGGTTGTAATTCCTTACCAAACTGGGACTCAAGTCGACGCTCACGCGGAGGCTTTGTCGTCCTTCAGGCTTGCCGGTGGCCAATTTTCCAACCGCATGCCAAGGGACAAGCCGCGAGCCGCCAATACATCTTTGATTTCATTCAAAGACTTTTTACCGAGATTCGGGGTCTTCAACAGCTCAACTTCTGTGCGCTGGATAAGATCACCGATGTAGTAAATATTCTCGGCTTTTAGGCAGTTCGCGCTGCGAACGGTCAACTCAAGATCGTCTACGGGGCGCAATAGAATTGGATCGACATGATCCTCTTCCTCTTCGACTTCCTGTTCTTTATCAGCTTCCAGGTCGACGAAGGCGGCCAGCTGCTCTTGCAGGATGGTCGCACTGCGACGGATAGCCTCTTCCGGATCCAGGGTACCGTCGGTTTCCAAATCGATAATCAACTTATCGAGGTCGGTGCGCTGCTCAACACGAGCGGCTTCGACCGAGTAGGAAACACGGCGGACAGGGCTGAAGGTGGCATCCAGCTGCAGGCGGCCAATGGCACGTGACTCTTCATCAGAGCCGCGCGCGTCAGCCGGTTCGTAGCCACGACCCAGCGCTACCTTAAGCTGAATTTTCAGCTCGGCACCTTCATTGACATGAGCAATGATGTGGTCCGGGTTGACGATTTCGACGCTATGATCAAGCGCAATGTCGCCAGCGGTGACGACGGCTGGGCCCTGCTTGTTCAGCGTGAGCACCGCCTCATCGCGGCTGTGCATCTTGATCGCAACATCTTTCAAGTTCAGGAGGATTTCAATGACATCTTCCTGCACCCCTTCGAGCGCACTGTATTCATGCTCAACGCCGGCAATTTCAGCCTCTACCACGGCACAGCCGGGCATAGACGAAAGCAGAATGCGACGCAGTGCATTCCCCAGGGTGTGACCAAAGCCACGCTCGAACGGTTCGAGCACGATTTTGGCGTGATGTGCGCTGATTTCTTCGACCTTGATGTCGCGAGGACGGAGAAACTCTGTCACTGAACGCTGCATATGAACACCTTTCAGGCTGCCAAACGGATACTTGGTACTCGGTACGATCTGGCGCGGGCGTTATACCCGCACCAAATTGACAAGAAACAGAAAACTGCTTACTTGGAGTACAGCTCGACGATCAGGTTTTCGTTGATGTCGGCAGTCAGGTCACCGCGTTCAGGCAGAGCCTTGAAAGTGCCTTCCATCTTCTTGGCGTCGATTTCGATCCAAGCGATATCGCCACGGTTGGCCGCAATGGACAACGCGCTTTGAATACGTGCTTGGTTTTTCGCCTTTTCGCGAATGGAAACAACGTCACCCGGCTTCACTTGATAGGAAGCTACGTTAACGGTGCGGCCGTTCACGGAAATCGCCTTGTGGCTGACCAGCTGACGCGCTTCAGAGCGAGTCGAGCCGAAGCCCATGCGGTAGACGACATTATCAAGTCGGGATTCGAGCAACTGCAACAATACTTCACCCGTCGCGCCTTTCAGGCGAGCGGCTTCTTTGTAGTAGTTACGGAACTGTTTTTCGAGTACGCCATACATGCGACGTACTTTTTGCTTCTCGCGAAGCTGCAAGCCGTAGTCTGAAAGACGTTGACGACGTTGGCCGTGTACACCCGGAATCTGCTCGGATTTACACTTTTTCTCGAAGGGAGTCACACCGCTCTTCAAAAAGAGGTCTGTGCCTTCACGACGAGACAGTTTGCACTTCGGTCCAATATAACGAGCCATGAATCTGTCTCCTTAAACGCGGCGTTTCTTCGGCGGACGGCAGCCATTATGGGGAATGGGCGTCGCGTCTACGATGCTTTGCACGCGGAAGCCGGCGGCGTTCAGTGCGCGCACGGCGGATTCACGACCGGGACCTGGGCCTTTAACCAGTACGTCTACGTTTTTCACACCATACTCGGCTGCAGCAGTTGCTGCACGTTCGCTTGCCACTTGAGCAGCGAACGGGGTGCTCTTGCGAGAACCACGAAAACCCGAACCACCGGCAGTTGCCCATGAAAGAGCATTGCCCTGGCGGTCTGTGATCGTCACGATCGTGTTGTTAAAAGAGGCATGGATATGCGCAATTGCGTCCACTACCTGCTTTTTAACCTTTTTACGGTTACTACGCGGGTTAGCCATGTTGATGTCTATTCCTGTCGTTACACCGGCTCTCTATTAAAGAGCCTGCGTATTATTTGCGGATCGGCTTACGCGGGCCCTTACGGGTGCGCGCGTTAGTCTTAGTCCGCTGACCACGCAGCGGAAGACTACGACGATGACGCAGACCACGGTAGCAGCCTAAGTCCATGAGACGCTTAATGTTAAGCGTGACATCACGACGAAGGTCGCCTTCTACGGTGTACTTGCCAACTTCAGAACGCAGGGTGTCGACTTCTTCAGAAGACAGATCCTGGATCTTGGCAGTAGGCGCGATACCGGCTGCAGCACAGATGTGCTCAGCACGGGTACGGCCAATCCCGAAGATATAGGTCAGCGAGATCGCCGCATGCTTGTTGTCCGGGATATTGACGCCTGCAATACGGGCCATCAGCTTACTCCGAAATTTGAGCGGCTTGCTCGTTTATTCATCTACAAAAGGCGCAACAGCATACCCCTTTAGTTGCCTTATGGCAAGGGGTATGCTGGCACCCGCTTAATACAACCCAGGCTATTAACCCTGGCGCTGTTTGTGCCGTGGTTCGCTGCAGATGACGCGGACAGCGCCATTGCGACGAATGATCTTGCAGTTACGGCACATTTTCTTTACGGAAGCTCGAACTTTCATCGATCTTTCTCCAAAAACCGGCTCGCGGCGCGCCCCTTCTCTAAAGCGATAGGGGAGACGGCGCCTCAGCGCATGATACCGCCGCTACCGTAGCCTTTCAGGTTGGACTTCTTCATCACTGAGTCATACTGATGCGACATGAGATGCGACTGCACCTGGGCCATGAAGTCCATGATGACCACGACTACGATTAACAACGAGGTACCGCCGAAAAAGAACGGCACGTTCCACGCCACAATCAAGAACTGGGGCATCAAGGAAACCGCAGTGATATACAAGGCACCGAACAGGGTCAGGCGTGTCATGACCTTGTCGATATAGCGAGCGGTCTGCTCGCCGGGGCGAATGCCCGGCAGGAAAGCACCTGACTTTTTAAGATTGTCAGCCACATCCTTGGGGTTGAAGACCAGCGCTGTGTAAAAGAAGCAGAAGAATACCACTGCCGCCGCGAAAAGCAAGATGTAAAGCGGTTGACCTGGGCCTAATGCCTGAGATGCACGCTGCAACCACTCCATACCTTCACCGGCACCTACCCACTGACCGATAGAGGCCGGGAAGAGCAGAATACTGGAGGCAAAAATCGCCGGAATTACGCCGGCCATGTTGACCTTCAAAGGCAGGTAGCTACTTTGCCCTGCATACATCTTATTGCCCACTTGACGCCGGGGGTAGTTCACCTTGAGGCGGCGTTGGCCACGCTCGATGAAAACTACGAAGGCGACAGTCGCAATACCTAACGCAGACAACGCTAACAGCGGCAGAACATTCCAGGCCCCTTCATTACGGGCAAGCTCGAACGCTTGGCCCACGGCACTGGGTAGTCCAGCGACAATACCGGCAAAGATTAGCAGCGAAATACCGTTGCCAATGCCCTTCTCGGTAATCTGCTCACCTAGCCACATCATAAACACCGCGCCTGATACGAACGTAATCACGGCGGTGAAGTAGAAGCTAAAGTCAGCGCTGTACGCGATGCCTTGGCTAGCCAGGCCGACGGACATACCGGTTGCCTGGACAAATGCCAGTATCACCGTGCCGTAGCGGGTGTACTGGCTAATCTTGCGGCGGCCAGCCTCACCCTCTTTCTTGAGCTGCTCAAGATGAGGGGAGACCGCAGTCATGAGCTGCATGATAATCGACGCCGATATATAGGGCATGATACCCAGGGCGAGGACACTCATGCGCTCCAGGGCGCCACCCGAGAACATGTTAAACATGCCTAGGATGGTACCCTGTTGCTCCCTAAACAAGGCAGCAAGCTGGTCAGGATTGATACCGGGAACGGGAATGTGGGCACCAATACGGTACACCACGATGGCGAGGAGCACGAAGCGCAAACGCGCCCACAGTTCACTCAGACCGCTGCCCATCGCCGGCATTTTTCCTGACTTGGCCATTTAGTCCTCTACCTTGCCGCCAGCGGCTTCGATCGCTTCACGGGCACCTTTGGTGACCTTGATTCCGCGAACGGTAACCGCTGTTTTCAATTCGCCAGAAAGGATAATCTTCGCGTGTAGCGTAGCATCCTTCAGCACGTTGGCTTCTTTCAAAGATGCCATGGTGACTTCGCCACCGGCAACTTTAGCAAGCTCAGCCAGGCGTACTTCTTCAGAGACCAGCGACTTTGCAGACGTAAAGCCGAATTTCGGCAAACGACGCTGCAAAGGCATCTGACCGCCTTCGAAACCGGGCTTAACACTGCCGCCACTACGTGATTTCTGACCTTTGTGACCACGGCCACCGGTCTTACCAAGACCGGAACCGATGCCACGACCCACACGCTTTGCAGCGTGTTTGGAGCCCGGAGCCGGGCTTAGGTTATTGAGTTTCATGGATTACTCTCCCTCAACGCGCACAAGGTAAGTTACCTTGTGGATCATGCCGCGTACGGCAGGGGTGTCTTCCAGTTCAACCGTATGACCGATGCGACGCAGGCCCAAGCCTTTCATAGTAGCCTTGTGCTTGGGCATGATGCCGATGGTGCTGCGGATCTGGGTAACCTTGATCGTTGCTGCCATGGTGCCTTACCCCGTGATCGCTTCGACAGACAAACCGCGCTTAGCGGCAATGTCTTCCGGTGCTTGCATGGAAGAGAGACCTTTAACAGTCGCTCGAACCACGTTAACCGGGTTGGTGGAACCGTAGCACTTGGCCAGTACGTCGTGGACACCGGCAAGCTCTAGTACAGAGCGCATGGCGCCACCGGCGATGATGCCGGTACCTTCGGAAGCCGGCTGCATGTACACCTTGGAAGCACCGTGACGGGCTTTTACCGGGTACTGCAGCGTTTGGCCAGCGAGGTTCACCTTGACCATGTTGCGACGAGCTTGATCCATCGCTTTCTGGATTGCGACAGGCACTTCACGCGCCTTGCCACGACCGAAACCGACACGACCTTTACCATCACCAACGACGGTCAGTGCGGTGAAGCCGAAAATACGACCACCCTTGACCACCTTGGCGACGCGGTTGACCTGCACTAACTTCTCTTGCAGATCACCGCTTTGCTGTTCGTTCTTCGCCATCGTAAAACCCTTTAGAATTCCAGGCCGCCTTCACGTGCGGCGTCGGCCAGCGCCTTGACGCGGCCGTGATACTTAAAGCCAGCACGGTCGAAGGCCACCTGGGTGATGCCTGCTTCTTTAGCGCGTTCGGCAATCAGAGCACCTACTTTAGAGGCCGCATCTGAGTTGCCGGTCGCACCCTCGCGCAGTGCTTTGTCCAGCGTAGAAGCACTGGCTAACACTTTGCCACCATCCGGCGAGATAATCTGCGCATAGATGTGACGCGGGGTACGGTTGACGCACAGGCGATACACGCCCAGCTCGCGGATCTTCGCGCGAGCGCGGCGGGCACGACGGAGACGAGATTCTTTCTTCGCGTTCATAACCCTGCCTTACTTCTTCTTGGCTTCTTTGCGACGCACCTGCTCGTCGGCGTACCGTACACCCTTGCCTTTATACGGCTCGGGCGGACGGAAAGCGCGGATTTCCGCGGCGCACTGACCGAGCTGCTGCTTGTCCGCGCTTTTCAGCACGATCACGGTGTTTTTCGGCGTTTCCGCTGTAACACCTTTCGGCAGTTCGTAGTCGACCGGGTGCGAGAAGCCCAGTGAAAGATTGAGCGTCTGGCCCTTAGCTTGGGCACGATAACCGACGCCAACAATTTCGAGAGTTCGTGTGAAACCCTCGGATACGCCCGTTACCAGGTTCTGAACTAAGGCGCGGGTAGTACCGGCCATTGCCCAGCTCTTGGCAGACTCACTCGGGGCGAAGGTCAGCTGGCCATCTTCTTGATTCACCACTACATCAGAGTGGATCGTCATAGATAGCGTGCCCTGGCCGCCTTTGGCGGTCAGCTGGTCGGCATTGATTTTGATGTCAACGCCGGCAGGCACTTTAACCGGATATTTCGCTATGCGGGACATTCCAGCCTCCTAGAATACGGTGCAGATGACTTCGCCACCGACACCCGCTTGGCGCGCGGCACGATCGGTCATGACACCATTGGATGTGGTGACAATCGCGATACCAAGACCATCGGCGACCTTAGGCAGGTTGTCCTTGCCCATGTAACGGCGCAGGGACGGCTTGGAAACCCGCTGAATGTGCTCTATGACCGGCTTACCCTCAAAATACTTGAGGGTTACAGTCAGCTCAGGCTTAGCGCCCTCCGCGACTGTGAAGTCGGTAATGTAGCCTTCTTCCTTTAGCACTCGGGCCACTTGCACTTTCAGCTTGGAGGACGGCATGGTTGCCGTCTCCTTGGTGGCCATCTGCGCATTGCGGATACGAGTAAACATATCCGCCAGAGTGTCTTGCATGCTCATTTAATGTGCGCTCCTGATGATTCTACGTGGCGTTACCAACTGGACTTTTTGAGTCCAGGAACGTCGCCACGCATGGCGGCTTCACGCAGCTTGTTACGGCCGAGGCCGAACTTGTTGTAAAAACCGTGCGGACGACCGGTAATACGGCAGCGGTTACGCTGACGCACCGGGCTTGAGTCGCGCGGCAGTTGCTGCAGCTTCAGCGTCGCCTCGAAGCGGTCTTCCTCAGACGTGTTAACGTCTGAGATGATCTTCTTGAGTTCAGCGCGCTTGGCCGCATACTTCGCGACCAGCTGAGTACGCTTAAGCTCACGCTCTACCATACTTTTCTTAGCCATGATCTCGCCCCTATTTCTTGAACGGGAAGTTCAGTGCAGCTAATAGCGCACGACCTTCTTCGTCGGTTTTGGCGGTCGTAGTGATAGTGACGTCCAACCCCCGGATGCGATCGATTTTATCATACTCGATCTCCGGGAAGATGATCTGCTCACGCACACCCATGGAGTAATTGCCACGACCGTCGAAAGACTTCGGGTTGAGACCACGGAAGTCACGCACGCGGGGAATCGCGATGTAAACCAAACGGTCCAAGAAGTCCCACATACGCTCAGCGCGCAGTGTTACCTTGATGCCGATAGGCCAACCTTCGCGCACCTTGAAGCCCGCGATGGACTTACGTGCTTTGGTCACCAACGGTTTCTGACCAGAGAGTTTCTCTAGATCGCCGATGGCATTGTCAATCAACTTTTTATCGTTGACTGCTTCGCCGATACCCATGTTCAGAGTCACTTTCGTGATCCGGGGTACCTGCATAACGTTGGCATAGCTGAACTCTTCTTTGAGTTGAGCTGCTACCTCGTTTTGATAACGTTCTTTCAAGTTCGCCATTTTGCTACCCGACTCGCGTTAGGCGTCGATCTGCGTCTGCGTCGACTTGTAGATACGTACCTTGGTACCGTCTTCCTTCACTTGGAAGCCGACGCGATCCGCCTTACCGGTCTCCGAATTGAAGATGGCTACGTTGGACGCGTGAATCGGAGCCTCACGCTCGACGATACCGCCCTGATTTCCCGCCATGGGATTTGGCTTGGTGTGACGTTTAATCATGTTCACACCGGACACCAAGAAGCGGTTTTCTAGTACCCGCTTAACGGTGCCACGTTTGCCTTTATCCTTCCCGGCGATGACGATGACTTCATCGTCACGTTTGATCTTTTGCATATCCGCCTCGCTCCTTACAGCACTTCAGGCGCTAAGGAAATGATCTTCATGAACTTTTCATTACGAAGTTCACGAGTCACCGGCCCAAAAATACGGGTACCGATGGGCTGTTCGTTGGTGTTATTCAACAAAACTGCCGCATTTCCATCGAAACGGATGAGCGAACCGTCGGGACGACGGACGCCACTACGGGTCCGGACCACGACCGCTTTTAGCACCTGGCCTTTTTTGACCTTGCCACGCGGAATCGCTTCCTTAACCGTGACCTTGATGATATCACCAACGCGAGCGTAACGACGGTGTGAACCGCCTAACACCTTGATGCACTGCACCCGGCGCGCTCCGCTGTTGTCGGCGACATCCAGCATTGTCTGAGTCTGAATCATCGGTTTTCTCCAAACCTAATCTGACTGCACTGATTGACAAGCCTCGGGATTAACCCTTGGCGTGTTCAACCACCTCGACCAGCGTCCAAGCTTTTTTCTTGGAAAGCGGACGGCACTCTTGAATAGAGACCGTATCGCCTGCCTTAGCCTGGTTCGCCTCATCATGGGCGTGCAGCTTGGTGGAGCGCTTAACGTATTTTCCGTAGATCGGGTGACGCTCGCGCCGCTCGATCATGACGACGATGGACTTGTCCATCTTATCGCTCACCACTTTACCGGTGAGCGTACGCTTTGTGTTTTCTTCGGCCATCTCAATCACCTGCCTTCTCGTTGAGCAAAGTCTTTACGCGGGCGATATCCCGGCGGACCTGCTTGAGCAGATGAGTCTGGCTCAGTTGGCCAGTGGCCTTCTGCATGCGCAGGTTAAACTGCTCGCGGAGGAGTTCGAGGAGTTGCTCCTGGAGCTCTCCTGCGGACTTTTCACGAATTTCCTGGGCTTTCATCACATCACCGTCCGTTTCGCAAAGGTGGTGGATAAGGGCATTTTCTGTGCGGCAAGCTCAAACGCTTCACGTGCGAGCTCTTCCGACACGCCTTCAATTTCATACAGGACCCGACCCGGTTGGATCTGGGCAACCCAGTACTCAACAGAACCTTTACCTTTACCCATACGAACTTCGAGCGGCTTCTTGGAGATCGGCTTATCAGGGAAGACGCGGATCCAGATTTTACCGCCACGCTTAACATGACGTGTGATCGCACGACGGCCTGCTTCGATCTGACGCGCAGTGATGCGGCCGCGACCGGTAGCTTTAAGGCCGTATTCCCCGAAGCTGATCTTGCTTCCGCGATGCGCCAGGCCACGGTTGCGGCCTTTCATCATCTTGCGGAATTTCATACGCTTGGGCTGTAACATCGACTCGCTCTCCCCTTACCTGGAACCTTTCTTCTTGGGCGCGTTGCCGGCAGGCTGTTGCTTAGCCTTGGCACGTACTTCCTCGATACCGCCGAGGATTTCACCCTTGAAGATCCACACTTTGACGCCGATAACGCCGTAGGTGGTGTGAGCTTCGTAAGTGGCGTAGTCGATATCCGCACGCAACGTGTGCAGCGGAACGCGACCTTCGCGGTACCATTCGGTACGTGCGATTTCAGCGCCACCAAGACGACCTGATAGCTGAATCTTGATGCCACCAGCGCCAAGACGCATTGCGTTCTGAACCGCGCGCTTCATTGCACGACGGAACATGACGCGACGCTCAAGCTGACCCGCTACGTTAGCAGCGACTAGCTTGGCATCCAGCTCCGGCTTGCGAACTTCTTCGATGTTCACATGCACGGGAACACCCATCATCTGGGTAAGATCACGACGCAGACGGTCGACATCTTCCCCTTTCTTACCAATCACGATACCCGGACGGGCAGTGTGAATGGTGATGCGGGCATTGTTCGCCGGACGCTCGATGTGGATGCGGCTAACAGAGGCGCTTTTAAGGCGCTCTTCCAGGAAGCTACGCACTTCGAGATCATTATTGAGCTTATCGGCGTAAGCGCCGCGCTCAGCATACCAGACAGAAGCATGGTCTTTGACGATGCCCAGTCGAATGCCTGTTGGATTGACTTTCTGACCCATCGGTCGACTCCTACTTCTCGGCTACCTTGACGGTGATGTGGCACGTGCGCTTCAAGATACGATCCGCACGCCCCTTGGCACGCGGCTTGATACGCTTGAGCGTCATGCCCTCATCGACGCAGATGGTCGAGACACGCAGCTCGTCAATATCCATGCCGTTATTTTCTTCCGCATTCGCAATCGCGGATTGCAGCACCTTCTTAACCAGCTTGGCAGCCTTCTTCGGTGAGAAGGTCAGCAGGTCGAGTGCCTCGGCGACAGGTTTACCGCGCACCTGGTCAGCCACCAAACGGGCCTTCTGGGCGGATAAACGAGCGCCAAGCAGCTTAGCTGTGACTTCCATCTCTCAATCCTCTCTGGCTTACCGTTTGGCTTTTTTATCCGCCGCATGCCCACGATAAGTGCGGGTAGCAGCGAATTCGCCCAATTTGTGGCCAACCATTTCCTCGGAGACGTGCACCGGGACGTGTTGACGACCATTATGGACAGCGATAGTGAGGCCTACCATATTTGGCAGGATCATAGAACGACGCGACCAAGTCTTGATCGGTTTACGGTCGTTCTTCTCCACTGCAGCCTCTACCTTCTTCAAAAGATGAAGGTCAATGAAGGGACCTTTCTTTAGTGAACGTGGCACAGCCGTTACCTCTTAATGTCTTGGCAATTTAGATCAGCGCGTCTTATTACGACGACGGATGATCAGCTTGTCGGTGCGCTTGTTCTTACGCGTCTTGTGACCCTTAGTCGGCACACCCCATGGGGATACCGGGTGACGACCACCACTGGTGCGGCCTTCGCCACCACCGTGCGGGTGATCGACTGGGTTCATCGCGACACCGCGAACAGTCGGACGCACGCCTCTCCAGCGCTTCGCACCGGCCTTGCCAAGTTGACGCAGGCTGTGCTCAGAGTTGCTCACCTCACCCAAGGTCGCGCGGCACTCGGCCAACACTTTACGCATTTCGCCAGAGCGAAGACGCAGGGTGGCATAGTTACCTTCACGAGCAACCAGCTGGGCGCTTGTACCGGCACTGCGAGCAATCTGCGCACCTTTGCCCGGCTTGAGTTCGATGCAGTGCACCGTAGAACCCAATGGGACGTTACGCAGCGGCAAGGCATTGCCTTTCTTGATAGGCGCGTTAACACCAGATTCCAGCACGTCACCCGCGCTGACACCTTTCGGTGCAATGATGTAACGACGCTCACCATCGGCATACTTCAGCAGTGCAATGTGCGCACTGCGGTTGGGATCGTGCTCCAGGCGCTCAACGGTGGCAGGAATGCCATCTTTGGTGCGCTTGAAATCGATCAACCGATAGTGGTGACGATGACCACCGCCCACGTGGCGGGTGGTGATACGACCGTAGTTATTCCGGCCGCCGGACTTGGACTGTTTTTCCAAAAGCGGTGCATAAGCACGGCCTTTAAACAGTTCCTCGCCAACGATCTTGACGACGTGGCGACGACCGGCGGAAGTGGGTTTGGTCTTGACGATTGCCATTATCCGTACTCCTGCCCTTATTCGGCGCCAGAGAAGTCTTCGAGCGTTTCACCCGCAGCCAGGGTCACATACGCTTTGCGGTAACCCTTACGCAGGCCAACGCCGTTCGCAGTACGTTTTGTTTTACCCTTCATGTTCAGTACCTGAACACTACCGACCTTTTTGCCGAACAATGCTTCAACGGCTTTCTTGATCTCGGGCTTGGTAGCATCAGATGCCACCTTGAAAACGTACTGGTTGCGCTCGGCTGCCATCGCGGCCTTTTCGGTCACGTGCGGTCCAAGCAGAACCTTGAATACGCGTTCCTGGTTCATGCCAGCTTCTCCTCGAATTTACGCAGGGCGGAGACGGTAATCAGGACCTTATCAAAGGCTACCAGGCTTACCGGGTCAGCTGCCGCGACATCCACCACGTCAACGTGGGGAAGGTTGCGTGCGGCCAAATAGAGCTTCTCGTCAATTTCTTCAGTGACGATCAACACTTTTTCAAGGTTGAGCTCTTTCAGCTTGGCAGCTACCTGCTTGGTCTTAGGCGCATCGACGATGAACTCTTCAATCGCGACTAAGCGCTCTTGACGTACCAGCTCAGACAAGATGGAGCGCATCGCTGCACGGTACATCTTGCGGTTAACCTTCTGGGTATAGTCTTGCGGACGTGCCGCGAAGGTTACTCCGCCGCTACGCCATAGCGGAGAGCGGATAGTACCGGCACGTGCACGACCGGTGCCTTTCTGACGCCAAGGCTTCTTACCACCGCCACGAACGTCGGAACGACTCTTTTGTGCGCGAGTTCCCTGGCGTCCAGCTGCTAAGTAAGCAGTAACGACCTGGTGAACGAGCGCTTCGTTGAATTCTTTGCCAAAAGTGGCGTCGGCTACTTCAACGGTACCCGCGCCTGCAGCAAGATTCAGATTCATTGGTAATTATCCCCTTCAGCCTGCTTTCACGGCGCTGCGAACGATAACGTCACTACCGGGAGCACCCGGTACGGCGCCTTTGATAAGCAGCAGGTTACGCTCGGCGTCGACACGGACGATCTCAAGGCTCTGCACGGTGCAACGGGCATTACCCATTTGACCGGCCATTTTTTTGCCTTTAAAAACGCGACCCGGTGTCTGACACATGCCGATAGAACCCGGCGCGCGATGCGACAGAGAGTTACCGTGAGTCATGTCTTGGGTACGGAAGTTCCAGCGCTTAACAGCACCCTGGAAGCCTTTACCCTTAGAGGTGCCAGTCACGTCTACCATTTGACCAGCTTCGAAGAGGGATACGGTGAGTTCGCCGCCCACTTCAGGAATTTCTTCGCCTTCTGCAAGACGAAATTCCATCAGTGCACGACCAGCTTCAACACCCGCCTTGGCAAACTGTCCCGCTTGCGCTTTGGTGAGGTGCTTAGCTTTACGAGAGCCAGATGTGACCTGAATCGCTGCGTAACCGTCAGAATCGACAGATTTAACGCGAGTAACACGATTAGGATCAACTTCAATAACGGTTACGGGCACGGATGCGCCGTCTTCGGTAAAGACACGGGTCATCCCGGCCTTTTTACCGACTAAACCGATAGTCATACTCAGTCTCCTATAGTGTACGGGGCTATCACCCGCTATGGCTGCCCTTTCCAGAGCATTCCACTAGCACATTGTATGGCGCCTCACGGCGCGGCGGCTGCTGCTCATGCTAGCTTCTTATGAAGCGATGAGCGCTGGGCCGCAAAGTGACTAGTGTAATTAGTTGAGCTTGATTTGCACGTCAACGCCTGCGGCGAGATCGAGTTTCATCAATGCATCAACAGTTTTCTCGGTCGGCTCAACGATGTCGAGCACACGCTTGTGCGTACGAATCTCATACTGGTCACGCGCATCTTTGTTGACGTGCGGCGAGATCAGAATGGTGTAACGCTCGCGGTTGGTCGGCAGCGGAATCGGACCACGAACCTGAGCACCAGTACGCTTAGCGGTTTCAACAATCTCCGCTGTGGACTGATCGATCAGGCGATGGTCGAAAGCTTTCAACCGAATGCGAATTTTTTGGTTCTGCATTTGCCCTAAACTCCAATGGATGTCGACGGCGCGAGCCGCCTACCCACGCATTCAAAGGATGCGCATTATAGGCACGCCATCATCACATGTCAAACATTTGCTGATGGTGCGCAGAAAAGGGGGCTCATCAGAGCCCCCCTTCATGGTTCAAGCGTACTGCTTACTTGACGATCTTGGCGACAACGCCAGCACCGACAGTACGGCCGCCTTCACGAATAGCGAAGCGCAAACCTTCGTCCATTGCGATCGGGGCGATCAGAGTAACAACCATTTGCACGTTGTCACCCGGCATTACCATCTCAACGCCTTCTGGCAGTTCACAAGTACCGGTTACGTCGGTGGTACGGAAGTAAAACTGCGGACGGTAGCCCTTGAAGAAAGGCGTGTGACGACCACCTTCTTCTTTGGACAGTACGTACACTTCTGCTTCGAAGGTAGTGTGCGGGTTGATGGTGCCCGGCTTGGCCAATACTTGACCACGCTCGACGTCATCACGCTTAGTACCACGCAGCAGGGCGCCAACGTTCTCACCAGCACGACCTTCGTCGAGCAGTTTACGGAACATTTCAACACCGGTAACGATCGTTTTGGTGGTGTCGCGGATACCCACGATTTCCACTTCTTCGCCCGCTTTCACGATGCCGCGCTCTACACGACCGGTAACAACAGTACCGCGGCCAGAGATAGAGAACACGTCTTCGATCGGCATCAGGAACGGCTGGTCGATCGCACGCTCAGGCTCAGGGATGTAAGCATCCAGTGCCTTGATCAGATTAGCAACGGCGGTAGTACCCATGCCGTTCTCATCTTCACCGTTCAGTGCCATCAGGGCAGAACCAGTGATGATCGGCGTGTCGTCGCCCGGGAAGTCGTACTGGTCAAGAAGTTCGCGAACTTCCATTTCTACCAGCTCGAGCAGCTCTTCGTCATCGACCATGTCCGCTTTGTTCAGGAACACTACGATGAACGGTACGCCAACCTGACGAGACAGCAGGATGTGCTCGCGCGTTTGCGGCATCGGGCCATCGGCAGCAGAACATACCAGGATCGCGCCGTCCATCTGCGCAGCACCGGTGATCATGTTCTTAACGTAGTCAGCGTGTCCTGGGCAGTCTACGTGCGCGTAGTGGCGATCTTCAGACTGATATTCCACGTGGGAAGTAGCGATGGTGATACCGCGCTCACGCTCTTCAGGAGCGTTATCGATGGTATCAAACTCACGCCAGTCGCCGCCGAAAACCTCAGCAGACACGCGGGTCAGGGCCGCCGTCAGAGTCGTTTTACCGTGGTCGACGTGACCAATGGTGCCGACGTTGACGTGCGGTTTGGAACGTTCAAATTTTTCCTTAGCCACTGCTATAACCTCTTTACGTTAGCTAACGGTTAACCGTTTTGATTGATGACGGCTTCAACGACGCTGGAGGGCGCCTCGTCGTACTTCGAGAACTCCATAGAGTAGCTCGCACGGCCCTGGGTTTGTGAGCGCAGATCGGTTGCATAACCGAACATCTCGCCCAGCGGCACCGTTGCACGAATGACTTTACCAGAAGAAGAGTCATCCATGCCCTGCACCAGGCCGCGACGACGACTCAGGTCACCCATGACGTCACCCATAAACTCTTCGGGTGTCACGATTTCGACCTTCATCACCGGCTCCAGCAGCACGGCCTTGGCCTTCCTGGCACCTTCTTTCACTGCCATAGAAGAAGCAATCTTAAACGCAGTCTCGTTTGAGTCCACGTCGTGGAAGGAGCCGTCGAACAGCGATACTTTAACATCAATCATCGGGTAACCCGCGATGACGCCGTTTTTAAGCTGCTCGTAAGCGCCCTTCTCAACCGCAGGCACGTATTCCTTAGGAACCGCGCCACCTACGATCTCAGAGTTGAATTTGAAGAAAATTTCATCTTCGCCTTCACCCTTCTCTTCTGCTGTCAGCGGCTCGATACGTAGCCAAACGTGACCGTATTGACCACGACCACCAGACTGACGTACGAACTTGCCTTCTTGCTCAATGCTGCCGCGAATCGTTTCACGATAGGCAACCTGAGGCTTACCGATATTGGCTTCAACCTTGAACTCGCGACGCATACGGTCAACGAGGATATCGAGGTGAAGCTCACCCATACCAGAAATAATCGTCTGGCCGGTTTCTTCGTCGGTTTTAACCTGGAAAGAGGGGTCTTCTTGAGCAAGCTTGCCCAGTGCAACACCCATCTTCTCTTGGTCAGCCTTGGATTTAGGCTCTACGGCAACCGAGATAACCGGATCTGGGAACTCCATACGCTCGAGAACGATCTTGTTATCGATGTCGCACAGGGTATCACCTGTGGTGACGTCTTTAAGACCGATACAAGCAGCGATGTCGCCTGCCAATACTTCCTTGATCTCTTCACGAGAGTTGGCGTGCATCTGAACGATACGACCAACGCGCTCTTTCTTCTGTTTAACGGAGTTATACACACCGTCGCCAGATTTCAGAACACCGGAATAGACGCGGATAAAGGTCAGCGTACCAACGAAGGGGTCGGTCGCGATCTTAAACGCCAGCGCAGCAAACGGCGCACTGTCGTCAGCTTCACGAGTATCAACGGTACCGTCTTTGTCATCGAGCTCACCTTCGATCGCCTTAACTTCAGTCGGCGAAGGCATGTATTCGATAACGCCGTCCAGTACAGCCTGAACGCCTTTGTTTTTAAAGGCTGAACCACAGGTGACCAGAACGATATCGTTTGCCAGTGTGCGCGCACGCAAGCCAGCCTTGATCTCTTCGATGGTGAGCTCACCACCTTCAAGATACTTCTCCATCAGCTCGTCAGAGCCTTCGGCAGCTGCTTCGACCATTTGCTCGCGATACGTTTCGGCGGTTTCTTGCAACTCAGCCGGAATATCGACGAGGTCATAATTCATACCCAGGCTTTCCTCATCCCACAGGATAGCCTTCATCTGAATCAGGTCGATAACGCCTTTAAAGTCTTCTTCCGTACCCCAGTTGATCTGGATCGGCACAGCGTTAGCACCCAGACGCTCTTTCAACTGGTCAACGACCATGAAGAAGTCAGCGCCGGTACGGTCCATCTTGTTGACGAAAACCATACGCGGTACTTCGTACTTGTTCGCCTGGCGCCATACGGTTTCAGTCTGCGGCTGAACGCCGGAAGAACCACACAGCACAACGACGGCACCATCGAGTACGCGCAAAGAACGCTCAACTTCAATGGTGAAGTCAACGTGCCCTGGGGTATCGATAATGTTGATACGGTGCTCAGGAAACTGCTTGTTCATGCCCTGCCAGAAACAGGTCGTCGCAGCTGAGGTGATAGTGATACCACGCTCCTGCTCCTGCTCCATCCAGTCCATGGTCGCAGCACCGTCATGCACCTCACCCACTTTGTGGGAAAGGCCGGTATAGAACAGTACACGCTCGGTTGTCGTGGTTTTACCCGCGTCAACGTGAGCGACGATACCGATATTGCGGTAGCGATTTAGTGGAGTCTTGCGTGCCACGGTGAAACTCCCGTTTGTTGGCGATGCTCGTTAATTTAGCGACGTATGCAAGCGAGGCTTATGCGACCGCCGCCACCCTTGCAGGGTAGCGGTTAGGTATTACAACTATTCTGTTGCAACGACGCGACTCAGCAAACACTTCGCCATGCTGAACAACGTGCATATAAAAACCATAAAGCCGTACTTAAAAACGCCGTACTCAGAAACGCCGATCTTAGAAACGCTGATCTTAGAAACGGTAGTGCGAGAAGGCCTTGTTGGCTTCTGCCATACGATGCACGTCTTCGCGCTTCTTAACGGCAGAACCTTTACCTTCTGCGGCATCCAGCATTTCACCCGCTAGACGCTGCACCATGGTTTTCTCACCGCGACGACGCGCCGCGTCTACCAGCCAGCGCATTGCCAGCGCTTGACGGCGAGACGGACGTACTTCTACTGGCACCTGATAGGTCGCACCACCTACACGGCGCGACTTCACTTCGACCATGGGCTGGATAGCTTCCAGCGCCTTGTCAAAGATCTCCAGCGGATCTTCTTTACTACGCTCGGCAACCTTGTCCAACGCACCGTAGACGATACGCTCAGCTATGGACTTTTTGCCGCTGACCATCAGGTGGTTCATGAACTTCGCCAGACGCTCACTTCCGAACTTAGGATCCGGCAGGATTTCGCGTTTAGCTACTACTCTTCTTCTAGGCATGATAAGCCCTCAATTAAGGATCTTTCAGGTAAACCCGAGACTGTTGCGACTTACATTACGCTAAGCGCCGCTCGACCTTACTCTTATCAGACCGTCAAATTCGTGATAATCGCTACTCAGCCGCCGGCTAACCGGCGATGCTGTCAAGCCACCCAAAGTCGATTAGGACTTAGGACGCTTAGTACCGTATTTAGAACGACCCTGACGACGATTTTGAACGCCAGAGGTGTCAAGGGCGCCACGTACGGTGTGATAACGCACACCTGGCAAATCCTTTACACGACCGCCACGAATCAAAACGACAGAGTGTTCTTGAAGGTTGTGACCTTCACCACCGATGTAAGAAGACACTTCAAAACCGTTGGTCAGGCGCACACGGCAAACCTTACGCAGGGCTGAGTTAGGCTTCTTCGGGGTGGTGGTGTAAACGCGCGTACAAACGCCACGTTTTTGCGGACAGGCCTGCAGCGCTGGCACGTCACTTTTAGTGACGGGGCGCTTGCGCGGCTTGCGCACTAGCTGATTAATCGTTGCCATGGTGTTTAGCTGACTCCAATGGTTGCCTTAGCCTTTTAACAAATACAAGCAGCGGATGCGGGCGCACCCACCCCACTGTTAAAGGCTGCGCATTCTAAAGGCTGACCCTAGGTGACGTCAAGCCTTGCCGGCGGTTTTACCGGCAAGGTGACGTTTTTAGGTCAGCAATTCGTTTTCTTTCTCTTTTACCGATGGTTCAAAACCAATGGTTCAAGCACCCGGCTTACAGCTCGTCGTCTGAATCGAGAGCGGTTAGCTGGGCACCGAGCTCCTGCTCTACTTCGGTGGCCGAAGGATTGAACAGTTGCTCTACGTCTTCGCGCTTGCGACGACGCTCTGCGTGGTGAGTCAGGCCCGTACCTGCCGGTATGAGTCGACCAACGACCACGTTTTCTTTCAGGCCGCGCAGATAATCGCGCTTGCCGGTCACCGCAGCTTCGGTCAATACGCGGGTGGTCTCCTGGAAGGAGGCCGCGGAAATGAACGACTCAGTGGCCAAGCTAGCCTTGGTGATACCCAGCAGCATACGTTGATATTTGGCTGGGAATTTCTTCTCTTTTTCCAGACGCTCGTTCTGTTCCAACACACGTACCAGTTCCGCTTGGTCGCCCGTGATGAAGTCAGAGTCGCCGGAATCGCTGATCTCAACCTTACGCAGCATCTGACGCACGATGACTTCGATGTGCTTATCGTTGATGCCAACACCCTGCAGACGATAAACGTCTTGTACTTCGGCAGTGATGTACTTGGCCAGCTCCTCAACACCCAGCAAGCGCAGGATGTCGTGCGGGTTGCTCGGGCCATCCGAAATCACTTCGCCCTTCTCGACGGTTTCACCTTCGAAGACGGCAATTTGACGCCATTTCGGAATCAACGCCTCGAACGGATCGCCTGACTCTGGTGTGATCATCAGGCGACGCTTGCCTTTGGTCTCTTTACCAAAGCTCACAACACCGCTGATTTCAGCCAGAATAGACGACTCTTTCGGCTTACGTGCTTCGAACAAGTCAGCCACCCGCGGTAGACCACCGGTGATATCTTTGTTCGCCGATGCTTCTACTGGGATACGGGCAACCACTTCACCCACACCGATAGTCACGCCATCGTCCACCGAAATAATCGAGTTGCCCGGCAACAGGTACTGTACGGGCGTGTTAGAACCGGAGACAGAAACGTACTCGCCTGCCGCGTCTTGCAGCATGACCATCGGACGCTTGTCACGACCCGCCATGGGACGGGCTGCCGACTCGATTACCTCAATAGAGGACAGGCCGGTCATCTCATCGACGCTGCGGTGCATGGTGACACCTTCGTCAAGATCGATGAACTGCGCCTTACCTTCTACTTCAGCAACGATCGGGTGGGTGTGCGGATCCCACTTGGCGACAATGGCCCCGGCATCCACGACGTCACCGTCGCGTACCGAGAGCTCGGCGCCGTAAGGCAGTTTGTAATACTCACGCTCACGACCATGGTCATCGGCAACGGCCAGGGCGCTCGAACGGGAGACGACGACCAGTTTGCCGTCAGCACGCTCAACGTGCTTGATGTTGTGCAGGCGAACTTTACCGCCGTGCTTGACCTGTACGCTGTCCACGGCTGATGAACGCGATGCCGCGCCACCGATGTGGAAGGTACGCATGGTGAGCTGGGTACCCGGCTCACCAATCGACTGTGCCGCGATAACGCCGACAGCTTCACCGATGTTGACCTGATGGCCACGGGCCAAGTCACGGCCGTAACAGGAAGCACAAACGCCGTGTGGCGTCTCACAGGTAATCGTTGAGCGTACGATGATCTCATCAACACCCATGGTGTCGAGCTCGGCACACCATTTCTCGTCGAGCAAAGTGCCTTTAGCAATCAATACTTCGCCGCTGCCCGGATGCACGACATCCAGAGCCACCACGCGGCCTAGCACGCGCTGAGAAAGCGGTACAATGATATCGCCGCCTTCGATGATCGGGTGCAGCGTCAAACCATTTTCGGTACCACAATCGACTTCTGTGATGACCAAGTCTTGCGCTACGTCGACCAAGCGACGCGTCAGGTAACCGGAGTTGGCCGTTTTCAAGGCCGTATCCGCCAGACCTTTACGTGCACCGTGAGTCGAGATGAAGTACTGCAGTACGTTCAGACCTTCACGGAAGTTAGCGACGATCGGCGTTTCGATGATCGAGCCATCCGGCTTGGCCATCAGGCCACGCATACCGGCCAACTGACGAATCTGGGCGGCACTACCACGGGCACCGGAGTCGGCCATGATGAAGACGCTGTTGAACGAATCCTGCTCGACTTCGTTACCATCACGATCGATAACGGTCTCTTTAGAGATGCCGACCATCATCGCCTTGGCGACTTTGTCGTTGGCCTTAGACCAGATATCGATAACCTTGTTGTACTTCTCACCCGCTGTTACCAGGCCAGAAGAGAACTGGTCTTCGATCTCTTTAACTTCGGCTTCCGCCGCGTCAACGATTTCGGTTTTGGCATCGGGGATAACGAAGTCGTTAACACCGATAGACGCACCGGACCAGGTCGCCAGACGGAAACCGGTATACATCAGCTGGTCAGCGAAGATGACGGTCGGCTTCAAGCCCGCACGACGATATACCTCGTTGATCAGGCTGGAGATCGCTTTCTTCTTCATCGGCTGATCGATCAGCTCGAAGGGCACGCCTTCGGGCAAAATGCGGAACAGCAGTGCACGACCTACCGTCGTATCGTAAATACGGCGGTGGAAGCTGCGCTCGCCGCTCTCTTCTTCGATATCGATTTCGTCCAGACGCACTTTGACCCGGGCGTGCAGCGAAACGGACTGCGTACCAAAGGCGCGCTCGACCTCGTTAAGGTCAGAGAACACCATGCCTTCGCCTTTGGCGTTGATCTTTTCGCGGGTCATGTAATACAGACCCAGAACAACGTCTTGCGACGGTACGATGATCGGCTCGCCGTTAGCAGGCGACAGCACGTTGTTGGTCGCCATCATCAGCGCACGGGCTTCAAGCTGGGCTTCCAGGGTCAGCGGTACGTGGACCGCCATCTGGTCACCGTCAAAGTCGGCGTTGTAAGCAGCACACACCAGCGGGTGCAGCTGGATCGCTTTACCTTCGATCAACAGCGGCTCAAACGCCTGGATACCCAGACGGTGAAGCGTCGGTGCGCGGTTAAGCAGTACCGGGTGCTCACGGATAACATCGGCCAGGATGTCCCACACTTCCGGTAGCTCGCGCTCGACCATCTTCTTGGCAGCTTTGATCGTTGAGGCATAGCCCAGCGACTGCAGCTTGGAGTAGATGAACGGCTTGAACAGCTCAAGCGCCATTTTCTTCGGCAGACCACACTGGTGCAGACGCAGGGTCGGACCTACGGTGATCACCGAACGGCCCGAGTAGTCGACGCGCTTACCCAGCAGGTTCTGACGGAAACGACCCTGCTTACCTTTGATCATGTCGGCGAGCGATTTCAGCGGGCGCTTGTTAGAGCCCGTGATCGCCCGGCCACGACGGCCGTTATCCAGCAACGCATCGACCGCTTCCTGCAGCATCCGCTTCTCGTTGCGCACGATGATATCCGGCGCATTGAGGTCGAGCAGACGCTTCAGACGGTTGTTACGGTTGATCACCCGACGGTAAAGGTCGTTGAGATCGGAGGTCGCGAAACGGCCACCGTCCAGCGGTACCAGCGGACGAAGATCCGGCGGCAGCACGGGCAGCACTTCCATGACCATCCACGCCGGCGCATTGCCAGAGTGGTAGAACGCTTCCAGTAGCTTCAAGCGCTTGGAAAGCTTCTTGATCTTGGTTTCAGAGTTGGTCTGCGGAATCTCTTCACGCAGATGATTGATCTCTTCTTCCAGATCGATGTCTTTGAGCAGCTCCTGAACCGCTTCGGCACCCATGCGGGCATCGAAGTCGTCGCCGAACTCTTCCAGCGCTTCGAAGTACTGCTCATCGTTGAGCAGCTGACCACGCTCCAGCGTGGTCATGCCCGGGTCGATGACGACAAAGCTTTCGAAATAGAGCACGCGCTCGATATCACGCAGGGTCATATCGAGGAACATGCCAATCCGCGACGGCAGTGATTTCAGAAACCAGATGTGAGCGACCGGCGAGGCCAGCTCAATGTGCCCCATGCGCTCACGACGCACGGCGGCTTTGGTCACTTCTACGCCACACTTTTCGCAGATAATACCGCGGTGCTTCATGCGCTTATATTTGCCGCACAAACACTCGTAGTCTTTCACCGGGCCAAAAATCTTGGCGCAGAACAGGCCGTCCCGCTCCGGTTTAAAGGTACGGTAGTTGATGGTCTCAGGCTTCTTCACCTCGCCAAACGACCAGGAGCGAATCATGTCCGGCGACGCCAGGGTAATCTTGATCGCGTCAAACTCTTCGGACTGAGACTGCGATTTGAGTACTTTCACCAAATCTTTCATGTGACGGCTCCTAGCTCTCTAACTCGATATCGATGCCCAGCGAGCGGATTTCCTTCACGAGTACGTTGAAGGATTCCGGCATGCCTGCCTGCATGGTGTGGTCGCCATCCACGATGTTTTTATACATCTTGGTGCGGCCTTCGACGTCGTCCGACTTGACGGTGAGCATCTCTTGTAGCGTGTACGCGGCGCCGTATGCTTCCAACGCCCACACTTCCATCTCACCGAAGCGCTGACCACCGAATTGCGCCTTACCACCCAAGGGCTGCTGGGTAACCAGCGAGTAAGAACCGGTAGAACGCGCGTGCATCTTGTCGTCTACCAAGTGGTTAAGCTTCAGCATGTACATGTAGCCGACGGTAACCGGACGGTCAAAAGCGTCACCGGTACGGCCATCGAACAGGGCCATCTGGCCCGATTCAGGAATGTCCGCCAGCTTCAGCAGATGTTTGATTTCGTGCTCTTTGGCACCGTCAAACACCGGCGTGGCCATCGGCACACCCCCTTTGAGGTTCTTCGCCAGGGCAATGACCTCATCGTCGGTCAGGGAATCGAGGTCTTCAACGCGCGTACCTTGCGTGTTGTAGATCTGCCCCAGGAAGTCGCGAATCTCGGCGACCTGCTGTCCGCGTGCATCGCGCAGCATGGCTTCGATCTTGACCCCTAGACCACGGGCGGCCATGCCCAGGTGGGTTTCCAAAATCTGACCGACGTTCATGCGTGACGGTACACCCAGCGGGTTCAATACCACGTCGACCGGCTCACCCTTCTCGTCGAACGGCATGTCTTCGATCGGCATGATCGCGGAGATAACACCCTTGTTACCGTGACGACCGGCCATTTTGTCGCCTGGCTGGATGCGACGTTTAACGGCCATGTAGACCTTGACGATTTTCAGCACGCCCGGCGCGAGGTCGTCGCCCTGGGTCAGCTTGCGCTTCTTATCTTCAAAGCGCTCGTCCATCTCTTTACGACGGTTTTCAAGCTGCTCGTCGGCCTGGGCCAATAGCTCGTTGTAGGACTCATCCTGCATGCGCAGCTTGAACCACTGCTGACGCGGCAGCTCGTCAAGGTACGCTTCGTCTAGCACGTCGCCTTTCTTCAGGTTCGGGCCACCGTTAACGGCTTGGCCGTCAAGGGTACGCTTGAGACGCTCAAAGGTGGCGTCCTCAGCGATACGATAGGTCTCTTGCAGATCCTTACGTACTTCATCGAGCTGCGTACGCTCGATAGAGAGTGCGCGTGAGTCTTTATCGACGCCGTCACGAGTAAACACCTGAACGTCGATAACCGTTCCCTTCATGCCGGTGGGGGCACGTAGGGAAGTATCTTTAACGTCCGACGCTTTCTCACCGAAGATGGCACGCAGCAGCTTCTCTTCTGGCGTCAGCTGGGTTTCACCCTTAGGCGTTACCTTGCCGACCAGAATGTCGCCGGGGCCAACTTCAGCACCGATGTAAACCACGCCCGCCTCATCCAGTTTGGAGAGCGCCGACTCACCCACGTTCGGGATATCGGAGGTAATCTCTTCCGAGCCCAACTTGGTGTCGCGAGACACACAGGTCAGTTCCTGAATGTGAATCGTGGTGAAACGGTCTTCTTGAACGACTCGCTCGGATAGCAGGATCGAGTCTTCGAAGTTGTAGCCGTTCCACGGCATGAACGCGATGCGCATGTTCTGACCCAGGGCCAGATCACCCATATCGACCGACGGGCCGTCAGCGAGAATATCGCCGCGCGCCACGTTATCGCCAGGCCGCACGATGGGGCGCTGGTTCATACAGGTGTTCTGGTTCGAGCGGGTGTACTTGGTCAGGTTGTAGATATCAACACCGGCTTCACCGCCGATAATTTCATCTTCATTGACCCGTACCACGACACGACGCGCATCGACAGAATCAATCACACCGCCACGATTAGCAACTGCACAGACACCGGAGTCACGGGCAACAAAGCGCTCCATGCCGGTACCGACCAGCGGCTTATCGGCACGCAGGGTCGGCACCGCCTGACGCTGCATGTTCGAACCCATCAAGGCGCGGTTGGCGTCATCGTGCTCCAGGAACGGAATCAATGCCGCGGCAACCGAGACGACCTGACGTGGTGATACGTCCATCAGCGTCACTTGCTCAGGACGCATAAAGGTGGTTTCACCGCGGTGACGTACCTGAACCAGATCATCACTTAGCTTGTTGGACTCATCTACCGCCGCCGACGCCTGGGCGATAACGAAATCGCCCTCTTCGATCGCTGAAAGGTGAACGATGTCGTCGGTCAACTGGCGATCAACCACTTTACGGTACGGCGTTTCAAGGAAACCGTAGCTGTTAGTGTGGCTGTAGGTGGCCAGCGAGTTAATCAGACCGATGTTCGGGCCTTCTGGCGTTTCGATCGGGCAGAGGCGCCCGTAGTGCGTGGCGTGAACGTCACGTACTTCGAAGCCAGCACGCTCACGGGTCAAACCACCGGGGCCGAGTGCAGAGACACGGCGCTTGTGGGTCACTTCCGAAAGCGGGTTGTTCTGATCCATAAACTGCGAAAGCTGGCTGGAACCGAAGAACTCTTTCACCGCCGCCGCAACGGGCTTGGCGTTGATTAAGTCTTGGGGCATCAAGCCTTCGCTTTCCGCCATGGAAAGACGCTCTTTCACGGCGCGCTCAACACGCACCAAGCCAACACGGAACTGGTTCTCGGCCATTTCGCCCACACAGCGAATACGACGGTTACCCAGGTGATCGATATCGTCAACGTCACCAAAGCCGTTACGGATATTGATCAGCTCGCGCAGCACATCCAGGATGTCCTTGCGATCCAGTACGCCGGAGCCCGTGTCAGTATCACGGCGCAGGCGACGGTTGAACTTCATGCGACCAACGCCAGACAGGTCGTAACGGTCTTCAGAGAAGAACAGATTGTTAAACAGCGTCTCGGCAGACTCTTTGGTGGGCGGCTCGCCGGGACGCATCATGCGGTAAATTTCGACCAGCGCCTCAAGTGCTGAATTCGTCGCATCCAGCTTCAAGGTGTCGGAAATAAACGAACCGCAGTCAAGATCGTTGGTGTAGAGCGTTTCGACCAGGGTAATACCGCCCTGCGCCATGCGCTCAAGCACTTCTGGCGTGATCTCGGTGTTACACGGACAGATCAACTCGCCCGTTTTGGAATCGATTTGATCTTTGGCCAGTGTTTTACCGAACAGGTACTCCATTGGCACGTCCAGACGCTCAAGGCCGGCTTTTTCAAGCTGGCGGATGTGCTTCTGGGTGATCCGACGCCCTTCTTCGACGATCACATTACCTTCGCCATCTTTGATGTCGAACGTTGCCGTTTCGCCGCGCAGGCGCGACGGTACCAGCTCCACAGAGAAACCGGATTTCTCAATGTGGAAGACGCTGGTTTCAAAGAACTCGGCCAGGATCTCTTCGGTGCTCATTCCCAGCGCACGCATCAATACCGATGCCGGCAGTTTGCGGCGACGGTCGATACGTACAAAGACGTTGTCTTTGGGATCGAATTCGAAGTCTAACCATGAACCACGGTAAGGAATCACGCGTGCCGAGTAGAGTAGTTTACCCGACGAGTGGCTCTTACCTTTATCGTGATCAAAGAACACACCGGGTGAGCGGTGGAGCTGGGAGACGATAACCCGCTCAGTACCATTGATGACAAAGGTACCGTTCTCGGTCATCAGGGGGATTTCCCCCATGTAGACTTCCTGCTCTTTAATATCTTTGATTGCTTTGTTTGAGGAATCGCGATCATAGATGATCAAGCGAACCTTAACGCGCAGCGGGGCGGAGTAAGTCACGCCGCGTAGCTGGCACTCCTTAACATCGAACGCCGGCGTGCCGAAGCGGTAGCTGACATACTCAAGCGCTGCATTGCCGGAGAAGCTCTCAATCGGAAACACGGACTTAAAAGCCGCGTGCAAACCGACTTCGTGACGCTCGTCGGGCGAACGATCTTGCTGGAGGAAGTCGTAATAGGAATCAAGCTGGATCGCCAGCAAGTAAGGCACATCCATCACTTGGGGCAGTTTGCCGAAATCCTTGCGGATGCGTTTTTTCTCAGTATATGAGTAAGCCATCTGTATTCCCCAGCTTGTTCACCATGGGTGACCGATGCGTGGTCATCTGCCCTTCGAGCTTCGTCAGACACAGACAGCAAGCTCCTAAATCGGTAGCTCGCCGTCGAAAATCTAGTTCGATAACTCAGTCGTCGATAACACTGTAGTCGATAACACTATCTTCAATAACGCTTATACATTTCTGTCGTGGCTGCTCGTGGTAAAAGCAGTTGCCATTTAACTTAAGCTACAACAGAAAAAGGCCGGCAGCGGGATATCCCGCCGCCAGCCGTGGAAGCTTACGCAGCGCGTAAAGCCGTCCGCACAAGAATTACTTGAGCTCGACGCTTGCGCCCGCTTCTTCCAGCTTCGCTTTCGCTGCTTCTGCGTCGTCTTTAGACAGACCTTCTTTGATGGTCGCCGGAGCGCCGTCAACAGCACCTTTAGCTTCTTTCAAGCCAAGGCCGGTGATCTCACGAACTGCTTTGATCACGTTAACTTTCTTGTCGCCAGCAGCGGTCAGAACGACGTCAAATTCAGTCTGCTCTTCAGCTACTTCGCCGCCAGCAGCCGGGCCAGCCATCACGGCTGCCGCTGCAGAAACGCCGAACTTCTCTTCCATTGCTTCGATCAGCTCGACAACTTCCATGACGGACATGTCGGCTACAGCATTGATGATATCGTCTTTAGACAGTGCCATTATTTCATTCCTAACTTTGCGGGAGCCTCGGTCAGCCGAGTGCTCAGGGTTCATTGCTCGGTTCAGGCAGCGGACTGGGCAAACCCTTCACGCCACCTGCAAGAAGCGCTGCTTAAGCAGCTTCGGCTTCTTGCTTCTGGTCGCGCAGAGCGGCCAGAGTACGAACCAGCTTGCCAGCGGAGGCTTCTTTCATTACCGACATCAACTTGGCAATTGCTTCGTCGTAAGTCGGTAGGGTTGCTAGACGGTCGATGTCAGCAGCCGGAATCAGCTCACCTTCGTAGGCCAACGCTTTTACTTCGAAGTCCTTGTTCGTTTTAGCAAACTCTTTGAACAAACGAGCGGCAGCGCCCGGATGGTCAGTAGAGAAGGCCAACAACGTAGGACCAACAAAGCTATCGTTCAGACACTCCCACTGAGTGCCCTCGAGAGCGCGGCGAGCCAGCGTATTACGTACAACACGCAGCTCTACACCATTCTCACGCGCCTGCTTGCGCAGATCGGTCATCTTACCAACCGTCACGCCGCGAGAATCAGCAACTACGACGGAGAGTGCGCCCTTGGCCGCTTCACTGACCTCGGCAACAATCGCTTTCTTGCCTTCAAGTGCTAGTGGCACAGTGATCACTCCTTCGTGCCGGAACCCAAGAAGGTTCCGGTGGTTACCATCTCTTCCCGTTTTGAGCTGCTTAACAATACGAGCAGCACTGAACGGGAAGCCTTGGGGATGGTGCTCACCAGAAAGCCTTTTAGCTTAACCAACTGGCGGCCACACCATCTGCGCAGGCGCTTTTAGGGCAATTAAGCCGCTACTAAAACGTCAAGCGGCACCTGCGGTCTTTGACGATGCCCCGGCCAGTGTTCATAACCAAACGGGGGACCGCAAAGTTCTTGCTCAGTTCCTTCAAAAAAGCCAACGACGACTCGCTTTACGCGAAAGCTGAGTGATCGATTGTTAGACCCGGGCCCATGGTAGTGGACAGCGTCATTTTTTTGAAGTAAATACCTTTAGAAGAGCTCGGCTTGAGACGCTTCAGGTCTGCTACGAGCGCTTCCAGGTTGCCGTTAATCGCTGCCGCGTCAAAATCCACTTTACCCAGTGTGGTGTGGATGATGCCGTTCTTGTCCGTACGGAAACGTACTTGACCCGCTTTGGCATTTTTAACCGCTGTCGCCACATCAGGCGTCACGGTGCCAACTTTCGGGTTAGGCATCAGGCCGCGCGGACCTAAGATTTGACCTAACTGACCGACAACGCGCATAGCGTCAGGTGACGCGATAACGACGTCAAAATCCATCACGCCTTTTTTCACTTGCTCAGCCAAGTCGTCCATACCAACGATGTCGGCACCGGCTTCTTTAGCGGCATCGGCATTGGCACCTTGAGTGAAGACCGCAACGCGTACATCTTTACCCGTACCGTTAGGCATGACGGTAGCGCCACGCACTACTTGGTCAGATTTACGCGGATCAACGCCAAGATTGATAGCGACATCAACAGACTCTTTGAACTTAACCGTAGACAGCTCGGAGAGCAGCGCTACCGCCTCTTCAAGTGAGTAAGCTTTGCGTGTGTCTACTTTCTCGCGAATAACTTTCGCACGCTTAGACAGTTTAGCCATGATCAAAGACCCTCCACGTTTAGGCCCATGCTACGAGCACTGCCCGCAATGGTGCGCACAGCGGCATCAAGATTCGCAGCCGTCAAGTCAGGCTCTTTCGTTTTGGCGATCTCTTCAAGCTGCTCGCGCGTCACGGTACCAACCTTCTTCTTGTTCGGCTCACCAGAACCGGACTTGATACCAGCGGCTTTTTTCAGCAGCACGGCAGCAGGCGGCGTCTTGGTGACAAACGTGAAGCTACGGTCAGAGTAGACAGTGATCACGACTGGCGTCGGCAGGCCCGGCTCAATTTCTTGAGTCGCGGCGTTGAACGCCTTACAGAATTCCATGATGTTCACGCCGTGCTGACCCAGTGCTGGGCCTACCGGCGGGCTTGGATTGGCTTTACCTGCAGCAACCTGCAGTTTGATATAAGCCTGTACTTTCTTGGCCATGGTAGTTACTCCATTTGGGTAATAGCGCCTTGCGGCTCCCCGGGACTAGCGAGACAGCCAATCGCTGCCTCTTACGAAAATATTACTCTTTCTCTACCTGTGAGAACTCAAGTTCAACAGGCGTTGAGCGCCCAAAGATCAGCACGCTGACCTGCAGACGACTCTTCTCATAATTGACTTCTTCGACAACCCCGTTGAAGTCGGCAAACGGGCCGTCGACGACACGTACTGATTGGCCCGGCTCAAACATGGTTTTAGGCCGCGGCTTGTCAGTACCGTCTTTCACACGTAGCAGGATCGCATCCGCTTCGCGCGATGTGATAGGGGCTGGCTTCTCTTTGGTACCACCAATGAAGCCCATCACCCGGGGCGTTTCGTTCACCAGGTGCCAGGTTTCATCGGCCATTTCCATTTCGACCAGCACATAGCCCGGATAGAACTTGCGCTCGCTCTTACGACGTTTGCCGTCACGCATTTCCACCACTTCTTCGGTCGGCACCAGAATTTCGCCAAAACGATCTTCCATGCCATACATCTTCACACGCTCAATCAATGAGCGCATGACATGCTTTTCAAACCCAGAATAAGCGTGAACGACGTACCAACGTTTGGACATGAAAACTCCTAACCAATGACGCCGGACATCGCCCAGCCAAGAAGAGTGTCGATCAACCACAGCATTAGCCCCACCACCAGAACCGCCACTAACACGATGGCTGTGGTTTGAATGGTTTCGGCACGGGTCGGCCATACAACGCGCTGAATCTCTTTCTTGGCGCTTCTGGCAAGCTCTACTAAATCACGACCTTTGGTAGTGGTCAGCGCGATCAAACCCGCAATCACGCACAACACCACCACACCCAGCACGCGGTAGAGCAGGCCAATATCGGCGAAATAGGTATTACCAACGACAGCAACGACAAGCAGCGCTACGACCGCCGCCCATTTGAGCCCGTCATGGCGCGTCTGCTGCACCTCGGCGCCATGTTTTACAGAACCAGGCTTCATAAAAACGAGACTCCTCAAGGGTGCGGCGAACGATAAAAGAATTTCGGAAAAAGACATACCAACCTGGGGAAGGTTGGCAGGCCAGGAGGGAATCGAACCCCCAACCTGCGGTTTTGGAGACCGCTGCTCTGCCAATTGAGCTACTGGCCTGTATCGTCGTACTGACTTTCTGAAACAACTTACATCTATTGATAAGCGTCTTTTTCAATCGCCTATACAACAGCGGGCGCCATGGTAGCGAGAAACGCCACTTCTGACAACCCCTCCTTTACGCTCAGACGCTATTTTATACCACCTGAACGCAGAGACAAAAAAAGCGAGCTTTGCTCGCTTGATCTGCAATATGGAGCTCATGGACGGAATTGAACCGTCGACCTCACCCTTACCAAGGGTGTGCTCTACCCCTGAGCTACATGAGCTAAACACAACAACTGGAGCGGGCGGCGGGAATCGAACCCGCACCATCAGCTTGGAAGGCTGAGGTTCTACCGTTGAACTACGCCCGCAGAACCTGTCGTAGAATGACAATCCGCTACGCGCCGTTTTATAGCTTTTACTAGGCTATAGAACGTAGACAATGCCCGCTACCGGCTTTTCATTCAGCACCACCGATAATATCGATGCCGCTTAAATCTGGTGGAGAGAGAAGGATTCGAACCTTCGAAGCTTTCGCGGCAGATTTACAGTCTGCTCCCTTTGGCCACTCGGGAATCTCTCCATCGTGGCGGCATATTATGCCAGCCTTCAAAAATGTGTCAAGCATGATAATCGTCATAGCTATTAAAAGCTTAGCTTACCAACGCCTTCTACATTTAAGCTATTCAGCCGACAAGACGCTTCCGCCTCGCCTTCGAACGCGCTGCATTCTGTCAAAGCAGCATTGAGAATGCAAGCCCCGCCCGAATCTTTTCTAGCGACACAGGCTCAGGCACGCGCGGTGCGCCCGACATTTTACCCGCACGTTCGGCAAAGGTCATCGGAAAGCAGGCTTCTAAACCGCCGTAAACCATGTCTGGCCATACCGCGTGAGGCACTTGCACTCCACGAGACACCACGCGTGCGTCGCCACCGGTTAACAGCATCGGTAGCGCGACGCCTTGTTGGTCACACACTTCACTATAGATACGGTTAATCGCACTCACCGCTGCCATGAAGATACCGTGATTGACCGCATCGCCAGTGCGCCTACCAGGCTCAAGCAATTCATCCGCTTCACTTTCTGGGTCGATGGCTACATTGCGGGTACCCAACTTCAAGCTCTCTTTCATAAGCCGTAAACCGGGAATAATAAAGCCACCCAAATGGCTACCGCCCGGCAGCACAAAATCAATGGTGATAGCACTGCCACAATCCACCGCACAGCAACCACCCGCAAGCTGGTAGCCAGCAAGCGCGCCCATCCAACGGTCGACCCCCAAGCGCCCTGGCTCTTCGTAGCCATTGACGACGCCGAGCGCTTCGTGGGTTGAGCGTGCTACGTGCACATGGCGCACGCGGCGGCGTAACAAGGCCACGGTTTCCTCCAACACAGCCGCCCTAGCCACGCTTGATATACGCACCGCCTCGACCACGTCAAGGTCTGGAATATCGGCCCCTGGCCGCCACTCTTCACGGGTCCAGACCGCCCCGCGCGATCGTATCTCGCTACTCTCGGCATCCTTGAGCCGCCATTTCGACAGCGTGTTGCCGATATCAAGGTCCAGAATCATAAACGCCTGCGTACGCTGATCTCACCGCCGGCTAGGCGTCGCGAGTGACCATTGTCGGTAACCCACAGGTTACCACTCTCATCTACATCTCCGGCGACGGCTTCACTGGCCTGCTGGCCCTGGATCACGCGAATAGGCAGCCCAGCATAGGCGTGACGCTGGTTCCAGGCGTCCCGCCAAGCGCTAAACCCGTTTTGCTCGAAGTCGGCCAGCATCGCCAATAAGCCTGCGACGACTTCAGAGGCCAATTGGTTGCGTGAGATCGTCGGCAGCCGCTCGAATAGCGCCGCGACAGGCTGGTCGATGGCAGCCCGTTGAGCTTCCGGCAGCCAAAGGTTCATCCCCATGCCGATCACTACCTCACAGGGGCCTGCCGCATCACCGGTAACTTCGATAAGAATACCGGCCAGCTTGCCGAGCTCGTCGCTGGCGGCGTCACCTTGCTCGGAAAGCAAGATGTCGTTGGGCCATTTCAGCTTAGGCGCCACGCCATGCTGCTCGAGCACTTGGGCAACGACAACCCCAACGGCCAGACTCAACCCTTCGAGCACCGCGATCCCGGATTCAAAGCGCCAGCCTAGCGAGAGCATTAAACTCTGCCCCCATGGCGTCGACCAGACACGACCACGACGCCCACGCCCCGCCGTCTGCAGTTCGACCAGGCACACTTCGCCGTGCCCCGCGCCTTGCTCAAAGCGTTGACGCAGGTACTCATTGCTAGAAGGCAACTGATCTTCCACAAACAGACGCGCGAGGTGATGGCGTGCCTGGGCAGGCAAACGCTCAACAATCTTGGCGCCCTCTAACGGCTCCAGCCGACGCGCCAACCGGTAGCCGCGCCCTTTGACGGCAACTAACTCAACCCCCAGCGCTTCCAGTTTTTTTAACTGCTTCCACACCGCAGCACGAGAAATACCTAGCGCCTCACCCAGCTGCTCGCCAGAGTGAACCTCGCCATCGCTTAACAAACGCATCAGGTTGCCGATGGTCATGCTCCTGCCCCAATGGGAAAAACGCTATTCTAGCGGATGGAGGTTCGCGGCGAAAACTTTCGGAGCGAGACCAAGGTCGATAAACGCACCAGTAATATCAGCGAAGCCTTCGACATGCTAGAATGGCCGTTGGACGCAAGCCCTGAGCCAAGATGGTCGGCAAATTGCCAGCCCTTGCGACCCGCATTTTCCGACCCGTGGACAAACGGGTGTTCACAAGAGTTCTCTCTCAGCATGCAAAACCAGCAAAATTCCAGCGCGGTTAATAACCTGCGCAACGTCGCGATCATAGCCCACGTTGACCATGGTAAAACCACTCTGGTCGACAAACTCCTGAGCCAGTCCGGCACCCTTGACCGTAAAGCAGAAGGTCAAGAGCGCATCATGGACTCGAACGATCAGGAAAAAGAGCGTGGCATTACCATTTTGGCCAAGAACACGGCCATTCAATGGCAAGACAGCCAAGGTAACGGCTACCACATCAATATTGTGGATACGCCTGGGCACGCCGATTTCGGTGGCGAAGTTGAGCGCGTCATGTCGATGGTCGATTCGGTTCTACTGTTAGTAGATGCCGTCGATGGTCCGATGCCGCAAACGCGCTTCGTGACGCAAAAAGCATTCGCCCAAGGCCTGAAGCCGATCGTGGTCGTCAACAAAATCGACCGTCCCGGCGCGCGCCCTGACTGGGTGATCGACCAGATCTTTGATCTGTTCGACAACCTGGGCGCTTCCGACGAACAGCTCGATTTCCCGATCATCTACTGCTCTGCCTTGAACGGCATTGCTGGTATGGATCCTGAAGAGCTGGCGGACAACATGGATCCCATGTTCCAAGCCATCGTCGATATCGTCGAGCCGCCTAAGGTGGAGCTCGACGGCCCCTTCCAGATGCAGATTTCGGCACTGGACTACAACAGCTACGTGGGCGTTATCGGCCTAGGCCGCATCAAGCGTGGCTCGGTAAAACCGAACCAGCAGATCTCGGTGATCGGCGTTGATGGCAATGTGCGTAAAGGCAAAATCGGTCAGGTCATGACCCATATGGGCCTGGAGCGCGTTCAGACCAACGAAGCCACCGCGGGCGATATCGTCTGTATCACCGGCATCGACGATCTGGCGATTTCCGATACGCTGTGCGATCCGGCCAATGTTGCAGCGCTCCCCCCGCTTTCCGTCGACGAACCCACCGTGTCGATGACCTTCCAGGTCAACGACTCACCGTTCGCCGGTAAAGATGGCAAGTTCGTGACCAGCCGGAATATCAAGGATCGCCTTGAGCAAGAGCTGATTCACAACGTGGCGTTGCGCGTTGAACAGGGCGAAACCCCTGAGAAGTTCAAGGTGTCTGGCCGTGGCGAACTGCACCTGTCGGTGTTGATCGAAACCATGCGCCGTGAAGGCTTTGAGCTGGCCGTTGGCCGCCCCGAAGTCATCATCAAAGAGATCGACGGTGAGAAGCAGGAACCTTACGAAGAAGTCATCATCGACTGTGAAGAGCAGCACCAGGGCTCGATCATGGAAGAGCTGGGCTACCGTAAAGGTGAAATGACCAACATGCTGCCAGACGGTAAAGGACGGGTTCGCCTGGACTTCATCATCCCAGCACGTGGTTTGATCGGCTTCCGCGGTCAGTTTCTGACCCTGACTTCCGGCACCGGCATTCTCACCAGCCGTTTTGATCACTACGGCCCGCTGAAGCCTGAAGCCTCTATTGAGCGTCGTAATGGCGTGCTGGTCTCCATGGTCGACGGTAAAGCCCTTGCTTACGCACTGTATGCCCTGCAAGAGCGCGGCAAGCTGATTATCGATCACGCCACGGAAGTTTACGAAGGCATGCTGATCGGTATCAACAACCGTGCTAACGACATGGTGGTTAACCCCACTAAAGGCAAGAAGCTCGATAACATGCGCTCTACCGGCAACGATGAAAACATCGTGTTAACCCCGCCGGTCAAGTTCTCGCTTGAGCAGGCGATCGAGTTTCTCGATTCCGACGAACTCGTCGAAGTCACGCCGGCGCATATCCGCCTGCGTAAAAAGCTGCTGAAAGAGACCGAGCGTAAGCGTTACAGCAAGAAGTAACCCGCTCCAAGCAGTGAGTACCGAAAAAACCCGCGAAAGCGGGTTTTTTTATGCCTTAATACCATGCTCTCCTGCATCAGGCGGCCACTTTAAGCTGCCAAGGCACTTCACTAAACGCAGCCTAAACGCTATTACGCTGGAAAGGTGCGGCGTTCTATCGCACAGTAACGCTAACTTCAGCGCGTCCAAGGCACGCTGGCATCTTTATATTCATACAGGTGTTTGGATACCATCCCCATCCTGCACTTAAACACGGACACTCTTACCCATGAGCGGTCAAAACGTCTGGACGCACAAAGGTACCTTTCTACTCGCAGCGGTTGGTTCCGCCGTTGGCTTGGGCAACCTGTGGCGCTTTCCTTACCTTACCGGTGAAAATGGCGGCGGTGCCTTTATTTTGGTCTATGCGCTGACCATTTTCGCCGTGGGTATCCCCATTCTGATTGCGGAGATCATGCTGGGGCGTCACAGTCGCCAAAGCCCGATTATGGGTATGCGGCATTTAACCAAAACCCATAAGACGTCCCGGGCGTGGGAAACGATTGGCTGGCTGGGCGCCGCTTCAGCCTTTCTAATTTTAAGCTTCTATTCAGTGATTGCCGGCTGGGCGATCCACTACACCGGGCTGATGCTGACGGGTTCGCTGGTGGGTGCCGATGCACAGACCATTAGTGACGGCTTCGATGCGCTACTGGCTGCGCCAGGGCTAATGACGCTTTACCACACTCTTTTCATTGCAGCCTCGGCGTTGATCGTCGGCATGGGAATACATAAAGGCATTGAGTCGGGGCTTCGCATTATGATGCCCGCCCTCTTTGTGATCCTGCTGGTGGTGCTGGCCTACGGGGTTATCAATGGTGACGTGGGCGCTGCGGCTAATTTCCTGTTTACCTTTAATATCGCGGACCTCAGCCTCGAGGGTTGGCTACAGGCCATGGGGCAGTCGTTCTTTACCCTGAGTTTGGGTATGGGGGCCATTATGGCCTACGGCGCCTATATGCCCAGCGACGTATCGCTAACGCGTACCGCTTTTGCCGTGGCTATCGTCGATACCGCGGTGGCGATGGTTGCTGGCTTGGCCATTTTTGCGCTGATATTTGGCGCGGGTTTGGAAACCGGCCAAGGCCCGGGACTGATGTTTGTCACCCTACCACTGGCCTTTGCCGAAATGCCGTTTGGCGCCCTGGTCGGCGGCGTGTTCTTTATCCTGGTATTGGGTGCTGCTATCAGCTCCTCTATATCGCTGATAGAGCCTGTTGCCGCCTTCCTAGTGGAGCGTTTCGACATGACCCGCCCCCAGGCAGTCACTATCATGGTGATTGCCGCCTGGGCGATGGGCCTGTTAACGGTCGTCAGCTTTAACGTGTGGGCCGAGGGGACGCTATTCCATAGCCTGTTTGGACGCAGTGCGTTCGAGTTCATTGAGCTATTGACCAATATCTTTATGCCGGTGGGGGGGTTATTAATTGCCCTGTTTGCAGGCTGGGCATTGACGCAAAGCGAAGTCATGAAAGAGCTGGGCAGCAACGCCACTTGGTTTAAATGCTGGCGGTTTCTGGTGCGCTTTGTGGCGCCCGCTGCTGTCGCCTTTGTGTTTTTACGCACCATCCCTCAGGTGGATGGCTATCTTATTCCCACCTTTGGCGCGCTGCTCATCGTTGGCGCCTTTGCTGCCAGCCAGTGGTGGCTCAAAAAACCACGACCAACAATTTAATAACAGTGCACAGGCGGCTTATTAGCCGCCTGTATCGCGTGGAGACACCATGACCCCTCTCATTGATGTACAACGAGTGAACAAAGCGTTCGGCGGCCTGCAGGTCATCAACGACTGCTCCATTCAGGTAGAGAAAGGCTCGATTACCGGCATGATCGGCCCCAACGGCGCCGGCAAATCCACCTTGTTTAACCTTATTGCGGGCGCTCTCGAACCTGATAGCGGGCATATTCTGCTTGATGGAGAAGACATTACCACCCTCAGCGCCGACCAGCGCTTTCATCGGGGGTTGCTGCGCACGTTTCAGATTGCTCACGAGTTCAGCCAGATGAGCGCACTGGAAAACTTGATGATGGTACCGCCAAAGCAAGCCGGTGAAAGCCTGTTTAGCGCCTGGCTACAGCCTGGCAAGGTGCAGCGAGAAGAGGCCGACGTCCGTCGCCGCGCGCTGGAAGTGATCGACTTCGTTGGCCTGCATCACGTTCGCAACGAGCTGGCGGGGAATTTATCGGGCGGGCAGAAGAAGCTGCTAGAACTTGGCCGCACCATGATGACGGATGCCAAAGTGGTGCTGCTAGATGAGATCGCCGCTGGGGTAAACCGCACCTTGCTGGGTGATTTGATCGGCAATATCGAGCGCCTCAACCGTGAGATGGGCTACACCTTTCTCGTCATCGAGCACGACATGGAGATGATTGCTCGTCTCTGCGACCCGGTGATTGTGCTCGCCCAGGGTAGCGTGATGGTCGAAGGCCACATCAACGAGATTCAAAACAACCCCGAGGTAATCGAAGCCTACTTTGGCACCGATGCCGCTTAGGTGTGACCGTTTCGCTATTTACCAATGGCTACAATGCTGTCGCTTTACGTAAGCGACCTTGCTGAGACCCTTTGCTTATGTCATCAACAACCAGGCCATTAATCGACGCACGGGATGTGCATGGAGGCTATGGCGGCATGAATATCCTTAACGGGGTAAACATGACGCTTGAAGCCGATGAGGTCGGGGTAATCGTTGGCCCCAACGGGGCCGGCAAATCCACCATGCTCAAAGCAGTCTTTGGCCTGCTGAAGGTTAATCAGGGAGAGATCCTGCTTAACGGCCAGCCCATCCAAAACTTGCCGCCCAACCAGTTGGTACAGCGCGGCATGGGCTTCGTGCCCCAGGAGAAGAACGTTTTCCCCAGCCTCTCGGTGCAGGAAAACTTGGAGATGGGGGCGTTTTTAAAGCCGCAAAACGTTAAGCGCATGCTGGCTCAGGTGTATGAGTTTTTCCCACCACTGTACGAAAAACGCCGCCAACCTGCCGGTGAGCTCTCCGGCGGCCAGCGTCAGATGGTCGCCATGGGACGCGCCTTGATGGCCGAGCCGAGCCTTTTATTACTCGATGAGCCCACCGCGGGACTGTCCCCCCTCTACATGAATGAAATCTTTGACCGCGTCAAACAGATCAACGCCGCTGGCGTGGGTATTTTGATGGTCGAGCAGAACGCCAAACAGGCCTTAGCAATCGCCGACAAGGGCTTTGTGCTGGCCGCCGGACAAAACCGCTTTACCGATACCGGGGCCGCCTTACTGGCCGACCCTGACGTCGCCAAAAGCTTTTTGGGCGGCTAGCCCCAGGGAGAAACGTGTGAACGAACTGGCTTTTTTTATGAATAATGTGGTGATCGCTGGCAGTGTCAGTGGCTCCATTTACGCCATTGGCGCGATTGGCGTAACGCTGATTTTCAGTATTATGCGCTTTGCTCATTTTGCCCACGCCGACATGATGACCTTCGGTGCGTTTATGGTGCTGTTGCTTACCACGCTATTCCCAGCGGCAGGCGCCAGCCTTGGCGTGCCGACGGCGGTTTTAATGCTACCGCTGGCGATGCTGCTGACCGCGGCGCTGGCAGTAGGCATCGATAAAACGTTCTATAAACCGCTACGCGCCCATGGCGTTAAGCCCATCGTGCTGGTGATTGGCTCGCTGGGTGTTACGTTGATTCTGCAGGGTTTGATTCGGCTGTTTTCGGGCACCGGCGGGCAGAGCTTGTATGTGGATGACCGCAAAGAAATCTTCCGCCTTGCGTTGCCCTTCGAAGGCGCCCGAGCGCCCATCGTGATCACCGAGCCACAACTCTATTTGTTTGTGATCACGCTAGTGGCCGTGGTCGCACTGCACCTGTTTCTTAACCGTTCGCGGTTAGGCAAAGCGATGCGCGCCATGTCGGATAACCCGGAACTGGCCCAGGCATCGGGTATCAATACCAATACCATTGTGGCGGTGACGTGGATGATCGCCGGAGCGCTCGCGGCGATTGCCGGTACCCTGCTCTCACTGGATGTCACTTTCAAACCCGATTTGAGCTTCTTTCTGCTGCTGCCTATTTTTGCCGCCGCGATTGTCGGCGGGGTGGGTCATCCCTACGGCGCCATCGCCGGTGGCTTTGTGGTCGGCTTTGCCGAAACACTGGCGGTGTTTAACTGGAACGTGCTGCTACGTCCCTTCAGCGATAGCCTGCCCGCCTGGCTGGAGTTGCCGTCGAACCTCGCCTTCGTGGGCACGGAGTACAAAATCGTGGTGCCGTTCTTTATTCTGGTCGCCATTCTGGTGTGGCGCCCAACCGGACTGTTCAAGGGCAAGGTGATCTAATGAGCGATTCAGCCAAAACACGTAATCCTGCCTACACGCCCAAAGACGCTACCCAAGTACGCCGGTTCCCATTGCGTGAGCTGATCCTGTTTGGGGTTCTGCTCGCGGCTATCTTAGTGGTTTACGCCGTGATGGGGGCGGCCTATAGCACGCGCATGCTCGTTGAAGCCGCTTGTTATGCCATTCTCGCGCTGGGCTTAACCATTCAGTGGGGCTATGCAGGGCAGTTCAACGCGGGGGTGATGGGGTTTGTCGCCCTTGGTGGTTTTTGTGCGATGTTTTTCAGCGTCCCGGTCAATGATGCCTTCTGGGGGACTGCACTGCCCGGCGAGCTAGGCCTTGTGCTGCTTTACGGGGTGGCGTCCGTCCTGCTCGTGGTCGCTGTCAGCAAGCTAGACCGCCTGGGCGTGCCAACACCGCTGCGAACCTTCATGGTGATCGTATTAAGTATCGTGCTTTATCTCGCGGTGATTAGTCAGCTACGCGAAGTCACTGAAGCGATCGAAAGCCAGGCAGGCTTTGTCGGTGGGCTAGGATTGCCTCCCTGGACCGGCTGGATAGTCGGTGGCGCGCTAGCAGGGGGCGTCGGTTATTTTATCGGCCATATTTGCTTGGGCCTGCGTAGTGATTATCTCGCTATTGCCACCCTGGGCATTGCTGAGATCATCAAAGCGTTCCTAAAGAACTCCGACTGGTTGACTCGCGGCACCGCCACGGTCTCACCACTCCCCTGGCCCACGCCGGGACCCGCCGAGCTGGGTTTCACCCTCTCGCGCGCGATCTATCTCTCGTTTACTGCGGTGATCATTGCGGTGATCTTCTTCCTGCTCAACCGTGCCTATAACGCGCCATGGGGGCGCATGATTCGAGCGATTCGCGATAACGAGATGTCCGCGGCCGCCATGGGGAAAGACATCAATAAGCGCCGGCTGGAGATTTTCGTGCTGGGGTGCATCCTGATGGGCTTGGGCGGGGGCATTCTGGGCACCTTCAATAGCCTCTTCGACCCGCAAGGCTACCTGCCACTCAACCATACCTTTTTGGTACTGGTGATGGTGATACTTGGCGGGCCGGGCAATAACCTGGGCACTATCTTCGGTGCCGTGGCGGTGTATATCATTTGGATTATGTCGGAGCCCCTAGCGCTGTTTTTGATGCAGTTAGCCGTCGCCTTTGGCGAAGGCACGTTTGGCTGGGATGCCCCAAGCAATATAGATAGCCGCGCGCTACAGGCCAGGGTGCTGGTGATTGGATTGCTGATCACGATGGTGCTGCGCTTCGCGCCCAAAGGACTACTTCCCGAGAAGATCAAAAGCCACGGCTGATGGTAGTAAAGGATGGCCTATAAAAATGCCCGGCTGGAAACAGCCGGGCATTCTTTTAATACTAAACCTAAAAATTAAAGATCAACCTGACCTTTGCTGGTAAAGGTGCCGTCTTCTACCGCCATCTCGACCACTACGCCCGGTACATCACCGTTGTCGTCAAACTCATGCGAGCCAGACGCGCCTTCGTAGTTGATATCGGTACCGGCCGCAATCAGCTCAACCGCTTTCTCCCACTCGCCGGGCAAGATGACTTCACCTGGGGCGCTCGAGACGCTGCGCAGTGCGTCTGAAAGCCCTTCACGGTCGGCATTGCCGTTTTGTTCAATCGCCAGCGCGATCAGGAAGGCGGCGTCATAGGCCTGAGCGGCGAACACGGCGCTTGGATCTAACTCAGCCGCTTCGGCGGCATCGATAAAGAGGTCGGTGCCGGGTAGATCAGGGCTGCCGGGGCGCGTGGCAATCATGCCATCAAGCACGTCCGCACCAATGGCTTCAATCAGGCTATCGCCGACCATACCGTCAGCGCCTACGTACTGGGTAAACATGCCGCTTTCGTAGGCTTGACGCAGTACCGTTTGACCCGACGTATCGGCATAAGCCAACACTACCAGTGTTTCAACGCCGCTCACTGACAGCGAGCCTAACTCAGAACGATAATCCGCGCGGTTATCTTCGTGGGCGAGGTTCTCAGTAATCTCTCCACCGCCCGACTCAAATGCAGCGCTAAAGGCGTCCGAAAGCCCCTGACCATAGTCGTTATTCACGTAGGTAACGGCGACTTCATCAATGCCTTTTTCGAGCAGCAGCTTGGCCAGCATTTCACCCTGGAAAGCGTCTGACGGCACGGTGCGGAACACCAGATCGTTGTCGTCTAACTCAGATACCGCCGGTGCCGTAGAGGCAGGTGATACCATCAATACGCCACCGGGAATGGCGGCGTTATTAGCCGCGGCAATGGTAGCGCCGGTACACAGTGCACCCACAATCGCCGTCACATTTTCAGAGTTCACCATACGGTCAGCAGCGTTTGAGGCGGCCGATGCATCCGAGCAGGTGGTATCGCCCGTCGGCATTACCAGCGTTTGGCCGTCTAGAATGCCGCCCTGCTCATTGATCTGCTCTACGGCGAGCTGAGCCCCTTCAAAAATGGGTGGTGTTAAACTTTCGATTCCCCCGGTAAAGCCGCCCAAGAAGCCAACTTTGACCTCTGCCTGTGCGAAGCCTGCCATTGCCAGGGTAGAGGCCGCCACGGCGGTGGCTAATGCGCGTTTATTCATCATGTTATTGGTCGCTCCCAGTCTCTTAAAAATTTGTTCAATTTTTTGTGTGCCTCAGCGTATATGCGTTAAGGCTGCTATTAATCTGGAACCGGAACGCCAAAAACACAAGCGTCGGCTTCTAACGCTACTTCGCCAAAGGGTCGATAGCCAGCGCTCAACCTTGAGCTGATGGCTGAATCGGGCGTTGAAATGGCGCCAAAAAATGTCGTCTTCAGTGATTAATGCCCCTTATCCCGCACCCTTTCAGCGTTGGCAAAGCGAACCACTAACGCCAACGATCAGGTTAGTCATCACGCTGGTCATGGTCGCTGTCAGCGACACGCTCGGCCCAACGCTTGCGGGCAAGATTGCGTCGGTAAAGGCGCACCAACGCAATCGAGAGCGCGGCGACCAGCATGCCGCCCAGCACGACCCCTTGCCAGGGGCGGGCGGCATTCCCCATGACGGTTTCCAAGCCAATGACCAGCGTTAAACCAATCGCCTGGGAAGCAATGGCAAGCGCGCGCAGCCTATCAAACGCGGGTGGGGGCATAACGTCTCCGTAATTTGCAGCTCGCATGGTATGGTCTGCCAGTGTACCTGTTTCACGAGAAAATCATGAACGCCATTGCTCTCGGTCCGCTACTGATTTCGCTACCACGTCTCTATGCCATTGGCTGTGCCCTGTTGCTGCTACTCTGCGCGCGATGGCTGCTGGGGCTCCCCCGGCGTGATCAGCAGCGCTGGTTTACCGGCCTTATCATTGCTTGGCTGATTGGCGCTAGGGTGGACTATGTCCTGCTCCATTGGGAAAGCTATAGTGCTGCGCCATGGGAGGCGTTAAAGGTCTGGCAACCTGGCTACCACGGCCTTTGGGGCATGGTCGCCGGGTTAATATGGACAGCCTGGACGCTACGTGCACGCCTGTTAGCCATGGGCGGTGCAATGGCCATGCTGGTCGCGACGTCCAGCCTGTGGTTGGTGCTGGTCACCCTGGCCCCCTTGGGCAACGACTTTGCCACTGACTCCCTGCCAGCGGTCACCTTGGAAGACATCGACGGCAATCCGGTAGCGCTGCCGTCGCTGACCGACAGCGGCGATCTGATTATCGTCAACCTGTGGGCGACCTGGTGCCCCCCCTGCCTACGCGAAATGCCGCTGCTCGAGGAGGCCGCCCAGCGCGAGGGCGTGAGCGTGGTGGTGGCTAACCAGGGCGAAGACCTGCTGCCCATGGTACGCTATTTGGATGAACAGCAGCTTGAGTTTCGCTATGCGCTGCGCGACCCCAGCCAACAGCTGATGGCCCTATTTGAAGCGCCAGGGCTACCTACCACGGTACTATTTGATGAACAGGGCAATACGCTGGATGTACACGTGGGCGAGCTGACCCGCGCCCATCTCGACCGCTGGCTAAAAGATTGATGCCGATACACCTTAATCCCCTCGCTGCTTTGCGTTAGAATCCCCCGCCCTGTTGCCGCCGGCGCTCCCCTCCGGCGGCAGACGACCCGTTTTGCAGACTCCTCCGAGGCATCATGAGCGATTTTTCTCCCGGCCAACGCTGGATTAGCGACGGTGAAGCTGAGCTTGGGCTCGGCACCGTGCTTAACTGCGACGCCCGTAGCGTTACCATTTTGTTCAGTGCCAGTCAGGAAACCCGTACTTACAATACCCGCCAGGCACCGCTGACCCGCGTCATGTTCGGCAGCGGCGACCGTGTCATCTCCGCCGATGGCTGGCAGATGGTGGTCGATGACAGCAAAGAGACCCACGGCCTGATCACCTATATCGGTGAAGACAAGGAAGGCAACCTGCGCGAGCTGCCCGAAGCCAAGCTCGCTGACACCATGCAGTTCGATCAAGCGCGCGACCGGCTGCTGACTGGCCAGGTCGATCGCAACGACTGGTTTGATTTGCGTTTTCGTACCCTGCATCACTATCAGCGTATCGAGCAGCACAGCGCGCTGGGCTTTTCCGGGCCGCGCATCGATCTGATTCCTCATCAGCTCTATATCGCCAATGAAGTCGCCAACCGCCATGCCCCCCGCGTCCTGCTGGCGGATGAAGTGGGCCTGGGCAAAACCATCGAAGCGGGCTTGATTCTGCACCGCCTGCTACTCAATGGCCGCGTTGAGCGCGCGCTGATTCTGGTGCCCGATAGCCTCACGCACCAGTGGCTGGTCGAGCTACTGCGCCGCTTCTCACTCAACGTCTCGCTATTAGACGAGACCCAGAGCCAGGCTCACGGCAGCGAAAACCCCTTTGAGAGCGCTCAGTTGGTGTTAGCCAGCCAGGGCTGGCTATTTGCCAACCCGCAGCTCCAAGAGCAGGCGCTGGCCAGCCAGTTCGACCTGCTGATCGTCGATGAAGCGCACCACCTCGATTGGAGCGAAGAAGGCAGCGGCCCCGGCTATCGCTGCGTCGAACAGCTTTCGGCGCTAATCCCCGGCTTGCTGCTGCTCACTGCCACCCCCGAACAGATGGGTATCAAGAGCCACTTTGCCCGCCTGCGGCTGTTGGATGGTGAGCGCTATCACGACCTGGAACGCTTCAAAGCCGAAGAGAGCCACTACACCGAAGTAGCCCGCGCCATTGATGCCTTAGCGGCTCTGCCTGACGATGCGAGCGCACGTACTGCCGTCTCAGCGGTCGCGGATGACCGCGATAGCCAGGCGCTGCTCGACACGCTGTGCAACCCAGAGGCAAGCACTGCACAGCAGGACGCTGCTCGCGCCCAGCTCAGCGAAGCGCTGCTGGATCGCCACGGTACGGGGCGGGTGATGTTCCGCAATAGCCGCCGTCACGTGGGGGGCTTCCCCGAGCGGCGCTTAAACCTCGCGCCGTTAGCGCTGCCTTCGGCCTACCGTCGCGTAGTGCGCCGCTTAGAGCGCGACGATGATTACCTCGACGAACTGCTGATCGAGACCGGCATGGATCACCCCGACGTGCTGATCTATCCCGACGCGGCCTACCGCGAGCTCAGCAATGACCCGCTCAACGGCGAAGATTGGTGGCACATCGACCCCCGGGTTAACTGGCTGCTGGAAAAGCTTAGCGACGACAGCGAGAGCGGTTTTGCCAACGAAAAAGTGCTGGTTATTGCCCACCACCGGGAAACCGCTGAAGGCCTTGCCGAAGGGCTACGGGTGCTGGGCGGCTACCACGCGCCGGTGTTCCACGAAGACCTCTCGCTGATCGAGCGTGATCGCGCGGCGGCGGCGTTTGCCGATGAGGATGAGGGCGTCCAGGTACTGGTGTGCTCGGAAATTGGCTCAGAGGGACGCAACTTCCAGTTCTGCCGTCACCTGGTGATGTTCGATATGCCTCAGCATCCTGATCAGCTCGAACAGCGCATCGGCCGCCTGGATCGCATCGGTCAACGCCACGCCATTGAGCTGCACATTCCCACCTTCGAAGGCAGCCCCGGCGAGCGCCTGCTGCGCTGGTACCACGAAGGGATGGATGCGTTCAGCGCCCCCCATGGGGTCGGCAACGAGCTATTTGACGCCTTTGGCGACGCCCTGGCTGATGCCCTGCTGGATGATGAGGCACTTGACGAGATCATCGCCGAAACCCGTACGATGTTTAACGCCAAGCTGGCCGAACACGACGCGGGCCGTAACCGGCTGCTGGAGCTCAACGCCTGCCGCCCCGCCCGCGCTCAGCAGGTGATCGACGCGGTGCGCGAGCTTGACGATGACGCCGCCCTGCCGCGCTATATTGAGCGAGCGCTGGATATTTTCGGCGTGGATAGCCAAGAGATCGGCAAAGGCTTAATGCACCTGCAGCCCAGCCAACATATGCTGGATGGCCTGCCGGGTCTGGTTAAAGGTGAAGAGGGCTTTACCGCCACCTACAGCCGCGCCCAGGCGCTGGCCCGCGACGATGTGCAGCGACTCTCCTGGGAGCACCCACTGCTGCGCGAAATGATGGGCCGCGTGCTGGATGGAACCATGGGCAACTCGGCGCTCGCTCTGCTACGCCACGACGCCATTCCCAGCGGCCGATTGATGGCCGAGCTGGTTTTCCGCACCCACTGCCCGGCACCCAAAAAGCTGCACCTTAACCGCTTTTTGCCACCTACCGCGGTGCGCCTGCTGCTGGATGAGTCAGGAGCCAACCTGACCAGCAAGATCTCCTTCACCGGCTTGGGCAAGAACCTTCAGAAGGTTAACAAGTCGCTGGCACGGGACTTGATCAAAAGCCGCCACGACCAGCTGCGTGAACTGCTCACGCAGGGTGAAGGCGAAGCCGAGCGCCAGCTGCCCAGCATCGTGGAGAACGCCGAGGCCCGCATGCGTACGCAGTTGGATGCCGAAATTGCCCGTTTGACCGCGCTGGCCGAACACAACCCGGCGGTGCGTAGCGCCGAAATCGACGCCCTGAAAGATGAGCGTAAAGCGCTTAGCGACGCCATTGAGAACACCCGCCTGCGGCTGGATTCCGTGCGGGTGATCATCACCGTCGATGCTGACCGTTAAGCGTTAAACAATCGCCTCCAGCGCCTTGTCCAGGGTGGGATAGAGAAAGGTAAATCCCGCCGCCTCAAGGCGCGCAGGGCGCATATCGGCCCCGGTCAGCAGCAGCCGCGACATTTCCCCAAGCCCTGCTTTCAAAGCAAAGGCGGGCACCGGAAAAATGGCCGGTCGGTTGAGGTGCTTGGCCAGGGTTTTAGTAAAGGTCGCATTGGTCACCGGGTGAGGTGCACTGCCGTTGAAGGGGCCACTCAAGGTCTCATGATTAACGAGAAATAGAATTGCCGCGACCAAGTCGTCGCGGTGAATCCAAGGCATAAACTGCTCACCGCTGCCAAAACGGCCGCCTAATCCAAGCTTAAACGGCGGCAGCATTTTCTGTAGGGTGCCGCCACCCGCCGCTAACACTAACCCCGTTCGCAGAATTGCCAACCGCACTCCCAGGGCCTCAATCGGCTGAGCTGCAGCCTCCCACTGTTTACACAACCGATAGGCGAACTCATCGTTAGGCATCGTCTCTTCGGTCACCACGCGTTTTCCCTGATCGCCGTAGTAACCCATCGCTGAACCGGAGACCATCACCTTTGGCAACGGCTGCCCGTTAGCGCTTAACTGTTCGCATAACGCCACCAGTTGCTCGGTCGCCGCCAAGCGCGAGTTAATCAGCTTGGCTTTCTGCTCATCGCTCCAGCGCTTGGCAGCAATGGGCTCACCCGCCAGATTAATCAACGCGTCCGGCGGCGACTCGATAAACGCCTGGGCGCTATCACGAATATCGCACTCGCTAGGCAAGCGATCACGCACTTGATGCGGGCGGCGAGAAACCACCTGCACCTCGTGGCCTTGCTCTATCAGTTGCTGGCAAAGCCGCTGGCCGACAAACCCACTACCTCCGGTCACTAATACGCGCATGCAATTGCTCCTGTTGGTGTCACCGTTAGGTGTCAGCTTGGCGAATGAATCAATCGGCAACTAAATTGTACGATATTTATACAACAATGCTACAATAGGTTTCCAATTCAGTTATTTAAACGCTTTTAAATGACGTGCTTTTTATCAAGAGCCTTTCAAACGCAGCGAGGAATCCATGGCTACACTGCCGTTAAAGGCGACAGACAGGGTCGCTATCATCGGGGCAGGCATGTCAGGGCTTGCCTGTGCAAACGTACTCGCCAATAGCGGCGCCAGCGTCACACTCTTTGATAAGGCTCGCGGCCCTGGTGGGCGCATGTCGAGTAAACGCAGGCCGAGCGCCGCTCTCGATTTAGGCGCCCAGGCATTCACCGCTCGCGATGCCGATTTCCAACGTGCCGTCGATGAATGGCTTGTTGCGGGCTGCATAGCGCGTTGGCCTAAACGTACTTATCAGGCTAGCTCAAGTGGCTGGCAGGCGCACGACGATCATCGAACGCGCTATACCGGCGCACCGAGAATGAGCGCCTTGACGCGCTACATGGCCGATGTCTTAACGGGCCAGCCGAATACTGAGCTACATACCGACACGCGTATTACAGCGCTTAATGTGACCGCTAAAGGCTGGCAGTTGATAGACGCTAGCCAGACAACATACGGCCCCTTTGAACAGGTTATTATCAGCACGCCTGCGCCCCAGGCTCATGCTTTGCTTGCCGATTGGGAAGCCGAATTGGGAGCGGCATGTCAAGCAGGAGAGCAGCGCGCCTGCTGGGCAGGATGGGCGATATTTGCTGACCCTCTGCCGTCAATAGTGGGGGTAGCGCCTGATTGGCAGATGGCGCGGGTAGCTCACCCAGCGCTGCACATTGTGTCGCGTAATCAAACCAAGCCGGGGCGCCGTGAACAGATGGAAAGCCTGAGCCTGCTGGCGCAGCTTGACTGGAGCGAAGCGCACTTAGAGCAATCGGCCGACCAAGTGGCTCACCAACTGCTGGCCGCCCTACAAAGTCTTTACCCGGCCACATCCACCCTACCTACACCCATTGAGATCGGCGCACACCGGTGGCGTTATGCGCAGCCAGCGAGCTCGTATGGACATGAATACTTATACAGTGAAAGCGGATTGGCCCTATGCGGTGACAGCTTTCGTGGCGGGCGTGTAGAAGATGCTTGGCTATCGGGCCACCGCTTGGGTGAAGCACTAATAGGCCGGTCGGTCTAACCGTTACAATACTTTACTAGCTAAGAAGCCTTCTTATAAAGGTTGTACCGAATAGCGACAAGTTGTACAAATGAGCATACAGTAACGCCCTAGGAAGCCTCAGGTTTAGGTAATGCGTGCAGGCTAGACTTGGCTGTTTTCAACCTCGTATGGCCGAGCACCAGCGTCGATCCGCGGTTTTCCACTGTTCAGATCTTTGATTAGGCAACCTTTACATGGAACAAGTTTCACCTTCGCCACGGCGAACACTGACAGGCCACTGCAGCGCCGTGCTGCTGTCAACCAAGAGGTACAGGCGCCCATGAGTCTCAAGGCGACCCATCCCCCCGATACGCCTCTCTATCCAATACGCGAAGTGTCTCGCTTAACGGGCGTCAACTCGGTCACACTGCGTGCGTGGGAACGGCGCTATGGGTTAATTCGACCTCAGCGCACCCCAAAAGGCCATCGACTTTACGCCCAGGATGACATCACTCGCATTGAACGCATTTTGCAGTGGCTCAATCGTGGTGTGCCGGTCAGTCAAGTCGCTGACTTGCTTGACCAGCCAGAAACAATTGAGACACCGACGCCTGATGCCGGCGATTGGGCCAGTCAGCGCCAACAGTTACAAGCCATCATCGAAGCACTCGATCTGCCCAAGCTAGAGGCGTTTTATCATCAGAGCTTGGCGATCTATCCATTGAGTATCGCTATCAATGAGCTGTGGCAGCCGGTCATTTTAAGCTTAGAGGCGAAGTGGGCCCTTCAGACCGATCATTTAGTACGACGCACTCTGGAGGCGTTTTTGCGCAGCCAGGTGGGCATTCGGCTGCATTACGCCAACCAAGCTACCCGTGGTCCGCTGATTTTGCTCAATGCCATGCCCGATGACCCAGGCCCCCTATGGGTGTTGATGTCAGCGCTGATGGCGAGCGAGCAAGGCTACCGAGTACAGATGCTCGATCACTCGCTGCCCCTTGAGGATCTCCCGCAAGCAGTGGCGCGCCTGCACTCGTCCATGGTGCTGCTTTCTAGCGGACAGCGGGAAAGCGATCGCTATATTCACCAAGCGCTGCCTAAAGCGGCGGAGTCGCTCAATGTGCCTATTGGCGTGTGTGGTGAAGTAGCTCGCCTGCGTGAAGCCGACCTGCGCGATGGCCCGGTGCACCTTCTGGGTGATGACTTACCTCAGGCAATCGCTCGCTTGCGGCCGCTGTTACGCGAGTCTGGCGTTCTGTAGTTCCTATCGTATGTGGTTCATATGTCACCCTATTGGCCGTTCGCCGCCCGGCGACCGGCCATTTTTTGTGTCGCAGGAGACCCTATGAAATGTCAATTGGTTTGGCTGCGCAGCGACCTGCGCATTGATGACAACAGCGCCCTGGCTGCCGCCGCGGCCAAAGGGCCTGTGATAGCGGTATTTTTGCGTAGTATTCCCCAGTGGCAAGCGCACGGGCATGGCGCTAACAAGCTGGATTTTTGGGAACGCGGCGTGGCAGCCGTTAAAGCAGCCCTCAACGGTTTGAATATTCCGCTACTTCACCGTGATATCGAACGTTATGACCAAGCGCCGGAAGCACTGCTTGAAATTGCTCGTGACCATGACATTGAACAGCTGCACTTCAATCACGAATACGCGCTCAATGAGCGCCATCGCGACCAAGCCGTGCAAGAGGCCTTCAAGCAGGCTGGCATTGCCGCCCACGGCTACCACGACGCGCTCGCGTTTGCCCCGGGCAGCCTACTGACCGGTAAAGGTGATTTTTACGGCGTTTTCACACCGTTCTCCAAAGCGTGGCACAAGCAGATCACCGCCGATCAATTGGCGCTGCGCGATACGCCACCGGTGCAAACAGCGCTGAATATCGACAGTGACCCACTGCCTGCCTTACCAGAGGTGGATAGTACGCCGATCGACGGGCGACTTTGGCCGGCGGGTGAAAAGGCAGCGGCGGACAATTTAGCGCGCTTTCTGCGCTTTCGTGGTCGCCACTATAAGGATCAGCGCGACCTACCCAAGGTGCGCGGCACCAGCGAACTCTCGCCCTATCTGGCGCTAGGCATGATCTCCCATCGCCAGTGCTTGCAAGCAGCAATGGCTGAAAATAGCGGACATTTAGGCGACGGTGATCTCGGCCTGACGACATGGATCAATGAACTGGTCTGGCGGGAATTCTACCAACACGTGGCGTTTGGCTTTCCTGAGGTATGCCGCTATCAGCCTTTTCAGGCCCATACCAAGCAATTGCCGTGGCGCGACGATGACGAAGGCTTTCAAGCTTGGTGTGAAGGGCGCACTGGGTATCCCATTGTCGATGCCGCCATGCGCCAATTAGTGACCACCGGCTGGATGCATAACCGGCTGCGTATGATCACGGCGATGTTTTTAAGCAAACACCTGCTCATTGATTGGCGACGCGGTGAAGCCTTCTTTATGCGTCACTTGGTTGACGGCGAATTTTGCGCTAATAACGGCGGTTGGCAATGGGCTGCCTCGACAGGAACGGATGCCGCTCCCTACTTCCGAATTTTTAATCCCACCACGCAGTCCACTCGTTTTGATGCCGACGGCGAGTTCATTGCCCACTGGCTGCCTGAGCTTGCTGATCTTCCTGCGAAAGCACGCCATGCACCGCCCCAGGACCTGCTTACCGATGTGCCGTATCCCGCGCCGATTGTCGATCACAAGGCGGCACGACAACGCGCCCTGGACGCGTTTAAATCGCTGACTAAAGAGTAGCAGCAGTTCATAACACGTTTTTTCCTAAGCCACTTTGTTCACAACGCTAATAGGGGAGACCGCCATGGCTGAGCCTGCGGCGCTGGAAGCGTTTTGCGCCTTTTTCAATAAACTAGACAACACCTGTACAGAAAAGCTATACGAGGTATATACTGAAAATATAATTTTTAGTGACCCATTGCATCATATTGAAGGTCGTGAAGCGCTGGAACGTTATTTTTCAACCATGTACGAGAATGTCGAACAGTGCAGTTTTACTTATCACACTCGGCAGCTGCAGGGTCAGCAGGCATTTGTTACCTGGACCATGTCTTTCGTGCATCCAAAGCTAGCTTCCGGCCGTAGGATAGAAGTAGAGGGATGCAGCTCATTACTCTTTGCCGAGGATGGGCGCGTTTCCCAGCACCGCGACTACTTCGATGCGGGTGCCATGCTCTACGAACACTTACCGTTGATGGGAAACGTCATTCGCTGGTTAAAAAAACGCCTTGCCTAAACTTTCATTAAGCGGCGGGGCGCACTAGGAGGCTCGATGAGTACATGGAAAACGCCCCAACGCATTTGGTTAACCGGTGCCACCTCCGGCATTGGTGAAGCCCTCGCGCGTAAACTCATCGCTCAAGGCCATCAGGTGGTACTTAGCGCCCGCAGCGCCGAAGCGCTGAACGCTCTGTGTCAGCATCAACCCAATGCTCATCCCCTTCCGCTTGATGTCAGTGACCATCAAGCCGTGCTTGACGCTGGCGAAACCATTCGCGAACGCCTGGGCGCGCTGGATTTAGCGTTATTCAACGCCGGTACCTGTGAGTATCTGGATGCCCAACACTTTGATATGGCACTGGTCGAGCGCGTTTTTACACCTAATTTGTTCGGCACTTTGTACGGGGTCGAAGCCGCCCTACCGCTGCTGCGGGCAGCACGACGCGAGGGGCTGCCTGCCCGTTTAGCGGCTACCTCCAGCGCATCGGCCTATTTACCGCTGCCCCGCGCGGAAGCCTATGGGGCTTCGAAAGCGGCCATTAGCTACTTTCTGGAATCACTACGCCTAGACCTTGATCAAGAGGGAATTGACGTCAGCCTCATTCATCCAGGTTTTGTCAAAACGCCCCTGACCGAGCGCAACGATTTTCCCATGCCCATGCAGGTAACCGCCGAGCAAGCGGCCGATGCCATTATCGAAGGATTGGCGAAGGGTCGGCTGGATATCCACTTTCCACGCCGATTCACTTATATCGTCAAACTGCTGGGTATTTTACCCCCCGCTCTGCGTCGTCAGGTAGGCCTGAGTATGACCCGGGCGCAAAAGGAGTCATCATGAGCACCGCGGCCTCGCTGTGGGGGTCGCAGCGTATTGCGATCATTGGCAGCGGCATCAGTGGTATGGCCGCTGGCTGGCACCTCTCTGCGCAGCACGAGGTGACGCTGTTCGAAGCAGATTCGCGGCTGGGGGGTCACACTGCCACCATGGATGTCATGGTCGACGGGCAGACGTTCGCTATCGACACCGGTTTCATCGTCTTTAACGACTGGACCTATCCCCATTTTCAGCGTTTGATGGCGACACTTGGCGTTGCTTCACAAGCCACCGAAATGAGTTTTTCGGTACACGAAACGGCACGTGACTTTGAGTACAACGGCCATACGCTTGGCTCCTTGTTTGCCCAACGGCGGAACTTGTTCAACCCCTCTTTTTATCGCCTGCTGAAGGACATCCTGCGCTTTAATAAACAAGCGACCAACGCGTTGGAGAACAATACGTTACCCGAAGAGATGACGCTGGGTGACTACCTCGACCAGCATCACTATAACCACGCCTTTCAGCAGTACTATTTACTGCCCATGGGAGCCGCCATCTGGTCAGCTAGTATTAGTGATTTACGCGCCTTCCCACTGGCATTCTTCGTGCGCTTTTTCCGTAACCATGGTCTGTTATCAGTTAATCATCGCCCCCAATGGCACACGCTGGTGGGGGGGTCCAAAAGCTACATTCCCGCCCTAACGGCCCCCTACGCCTCGCGTATTCACCTTAATTCACCGGTCACAAAAATCACCCGTGATAGCACCGGGGTTAGCATTACCACCCCCTCTGGAACACAGCGATTTGACCAGGTGGTGCTGGCCTGCCACGCCGACCAAGCCCTGGCCATGCTGAGCGATGCCAGCGAAACTGAAAAAGCGCTGCTTGGCGCCATGCCGTATCAGGATAACGAGGTGGTGCTGCATACCGACACTGCGTTGCTACCACGCCGCAAGCGCGCCTGGGCAAGCTGGAATTACCGCCTGGATCAGCGTGATAGCGAAGCACGGGTATCGGTCACTTACGCTATGAATATCCTCCAACGGATAGAAAGCGACACGACGTTTTGCGTAACGTTGAACGATAGCGCCAGCATCGATGCCAGCAAAGTACTGGGGCGCTATACCTATGCCCACCCGCAGTTCACGCTTGCCGGTCAGGCAGCACAGGCACGTCATGCGGAGATATCCTCCTTGGCGCATCGCACACACTTTTGTGGTGCCTACTGGCGTAACGGCTTTCATGAAGATGGCGTTTGGAGCGCATTACGAGTCGCTCAGGCATTGGGTTGTGATGAAGCAGCCCACCCGCCGGTGTCACCTTCTGCGCTGCCAGCTCAGGATCTGTTGACGCCGCAGGGTGTCGAGGGCCTGGGATGATCGCCACTCCGCGTTCACGTATCTACCGTGGCACCTTACGCCACCGGCGTTTCACGCCTGCCTCGCATACGTTTAGCTATCAGCTATGGATGGCGTGGCTGGATCTGGATGAGCTGCCAGGCCTGTTCGATAACGTGCCTGGCTTTAGCGCCCGGCGACCGGCGTTGGCGCGCTTTCGCCGTGAGGATTACCTCGGCCCAACCGACCGGCCGCTTAAAACCGCGGTGCGGGAAGAGCTGGTTCGCCAGTTAGGGAGTGCGCCCAATGGCCGGATTTATGTGCTCACCCAGCTGCGCACGTTGGGCTGTATGTTTAACCCTATCTCCGTCTACTACGCCTATGACCATTTAGGCAGATTGGCCGCCGTGTTGAGCGAAGTGACCAACATGCCTTGGCGCGAACGTACCCGTTACGCCAGCAAGGTAGACCCATCACGGCATAGCCATCAGGCGCATTTTTATAAGGACCTTCACGTCTCGCCGTTTAATCCGATGGACATGACCTATCGCTGGAAATTTAATGCCCCCGGCGAAACGCTCTTTCTGCATATGGAGAACTGGCAGGATCAGCAGTGCCATTTTGATGCCACCCTGACGCTGTCCGCCTCCCCCGCTACCCGCGGTGCATTGATCAAAACCCTGGTGCGCCAGCCATGGATGAGCCTTAAAACCATCGCGGGCATTCATTTTGAAGCGCTACGCCTGTGGCTAAAGCGCGTCCCCGTTCATAACCATCCCAAGCGCAAGGAGACTTCAAAATGACCACCCTGCGTTCTACGCCGCCCACTGTCCAACCTGCCAGACAAGACCGATTAACCAAGTGGCTCAAACCGCGCCTTATGGCACAGCTGGATACCTTTCGCGGTGGCCGCATTACACTCATCGAAAGCGACCAGTGCCATCATTTAGGCCAAGAGGGCCCGCTGCAAGTGACCGTGGTCATCCGCCACTCCCGCGCCTGGAAACGGCTTGCTTTTGGCGGCACCGTAGGCGCCGCAGAGTCGTATATGGATGGCGATTGGGACGCTGACGACCTGGTTGCTCTGGTGCGGCTCTTCGCTGCCAACCTTGAGCATGTCAATGGCAAAATGGAGAACGGCAGTGCTCGCATCGCCCGCTGGCTACTAGGCGCCGCCTACCGTTTTCAGCGTAACAGCGTTAGCGGCGCCAAACGCAATATTGCGGCCCACTACGATATCGGCAACGACCTGTTCTCCACCTTTCTAGATCGCCACCACTGGATGTACTCCAGCGCCGTTTTTCCCTATCCAGAAGCCAGTTTGGAAGAGGCATCCACGTATAAACTTGACCTGATGCTGGAAAAGCTCGACGTACGCCCTGAGCACCATTTGTTAGAGATTGGTACTGGTTGGGGTGGGCTGGCCATTCATGCGGCGAAAACCCGTGGTTGCCGCGTTACGACCACCACCATCTCCGATGAGCAGCACGCCCATACGGCGAAACGCATCGAGGAAGAAGGGCTGGAAGACCGGATTACCCTGCTCAAACAGGATTATCGCGAATTGACCGGCCGCTATGACCGACTTATTTCGGTCGAGATGATCGAGGCAGTAGGCCATCAGTATCTCGACACCTACCTCACAAAGCTGGATAGTTTGTTGCTCGATGATGGGCAAGCCATGCTGCAGGCCATCACCATTCGTGATCAGCGCTTTGAAGACGCTAAGCGCGATATGGACTTCATCAAGCGCTACATCTTCCCCGGCGGTTTTTTACCATCACACCATGCCATGTTAAGTAGCGTGATGCGCAAAACGTCGCTTAACGTCGTCGCTTTAGACGAAATTGGTCCGCACTATGCGCGCACCTTGCGCGAATGGCGTCACCGCTTCGAAGCCAGCCTGGAGCAGGTACGCACCCTGGGCTACGACGAGCGCTTTATCCGTATGTGGCGCTACTATTTGTGCTACTGCGAGGGCGGCTTTATCGAGCGCTCTATTGGTACCTGCCATCTGCTGCTGGCCAAGCCTGCGGCAAAACCCGTTCCGCTGACGGGTGCGCTGTAAATGGCCTCTCGCCCCTGGCAATCTCTGGTAGCCAATGCCCTGCTATTCGAGGCTGGCTGGCTACTGTGCGTACTGGGGGGATCATGGGTCGCCGCCGTGGCGGGAAGTGGCTTGTTAGCCTGGCATTTATGGCGCTGCGCGCTACCCGGTGAGGCGCGGTTTATCGCTGGCTTTGCTCTGCTCGGCCTGGTGATTGATGGCGGATTGAAGCTGCTGGGAGGCTTTGTTTTTAACGATCAGACACTGATACTCGGGCTGCTGCCGCTCTGGTTATGGATGCTGTGGCCACTGTTCGCTACGCTGGTTTATCACTCATTGGCGTGGCTGTGGCGCTATCCCCTGCTGGCGGCAGCGGCGGGTGCGATTAGCGGCCCGCTCTCGTATTATGGCGGCGCGCTATTGGCGGACGTGACGCTTGCGCCTTGGCTACTCCCCGCGCAGGCCCTGATATGGGCGGCACTCTGCGCGGGAATCAGTCGTGTACATAAAGCTTAAGGAGCAGGGGCTGCCACGGGTACCAAACGCTTTTCCAATTCCGCGGCGGCTAGTGGCCGCGAGAAGTAAAACCCCTGCACAGACGTGCAGCCTGCATTCACCAGAAATTGACACTGCTCTTTAGTCTCGACACCTTCCGCAATCACCCCGAGTCCCATTCCCTCCGCCATTGCCAGTACCGCCTTGACGATCGATGCATCGGCCTGATCGTTCGGTAAGTCTTTGATAAAGGCGCGGTCGAGCTTGATTTTATCCACCGGCAAACGCTTCAAATAGCCAAGCGACGAATAGCCGGTGCCAAAATCATCAATCGCAATCGCAAAACCTTGGTTACGCAGTGATTGGAGTCGCGGCCCCATGTCCCCCGCACGCTCATCGAGCAGCACCGACTCGGTTAACTCCAGACCAATTTGCGACGGCTTCAATTGATAGCGCTTGAGGCAGGTGGCCAGCTGGCTTTCAAGATCCCCTTGAAAAAGCTGCAGCGCCGAAATATTGACCCAAATGGTTAGCTTGGGCATCGCACTGTTACGCCAATGGGCTTGCTGAGCGCACGCTTTTTCGATCACCCAGGTACCCAGTTGCGTCATCAGGCCGTGTCGTTCTGCCAGTGGTATGAAGTCGCCGGGTGAGACCATGCCATCCTGAGGGTGGCGCCAGCGCAACAGCGCTTCCATGCCCACCAGCTCACCGCTGCTGGGTTCATGCTGCGTTTGATAATGCAGCTCCAACTGGTCACCAGAAATAAGCGCGGCACGCAGGTCGCTCACCAGTGCCAGTTGAGGATTATCCTGCTTATCGAGCGCGGGACGAAACCGCTGGCTGTGATTACGCCCCAGCCGTTTGGCGCTATATAGCGCTGATTCCAGGCGCTGAAAGAGCACGTCAGAATCACTGCCGTCCTCCGGCGCCCGACAGCTTCCAATTGTCAGCCCCAGCCGCAACGCTTGATCATTAATCTCAAAAGGCCGAGACATGTGATCGCGCAGTGTCGCTATCCATTGATCATGGTCATCAAAGGTGGTGGTACGAAACACCATAAACTCATCGCCACCCAGGCGACCCACTACACTACCGGCAACATAACTCTCTAAACGTTGCGCGAAACGCGCCAACAGGCGATCCCCCTGTTCCACCCCTAGGCTATCGTTAACGGATTTCAGGCCATCAATATCAATCAGGGCGATATCGAGGCTCTCTCCTGCGCGTAGATGGCGCAGCCGGGACGCCAACAGGTCGTGCAGACGACGGCGGTTGGGCAGGCCTGTTAATGGATCCTCGTAGCCAATACGGCGCAAATCACGCTCGCGATCTTTTTGTGCCGAAATATCGGTAAACAAGTTAATAAAATGGGTGACCTTGCCTTTTTTGTCAGTCACCGCGCGCACTTTTAACCACTCGGGATACTCATCGCCGTGCTTACGCCGGTTCCACAATTCACCTTCCCACTGGCCGGTGCTTTCCAGCGTGCTCCAAAACGTTTCATAGAACGCTTTATCATGGCGAGGGGCCGCCAATGTCTCTAATTTAAGGCCTAGGATTTCCGTGCTGTTATAGCCGGTTACCTCAGTAAATGCCGGATTGGTGGCGATAACGCGATTTTGTGAATCACTCACCACCATCGCATCGCTTGTAAGACTTAATGCATTTTGAGCCAATCGCAGGCGAAGCCGCTGCTGGCGAACTTGGTTCCAGGCATCCCAGAGGCCAAGCAACACAAATGCCGCCGCCACTGAACGTAACATGGGGTCAGGGAGCCAGACGCAACCAGGTAGCGCGACTAGCGCCACCCAAACTAACGGACGATTGAGAGAAACAGGAAGCCACATGGCGGTTTGCGTTACCCTATACAAATTGATCTAGATGAAAATGAACGTTGGATGGCACATTAACTGTGCCGCCTAGTAAAAAACGTGGTTAGGCTATATTACGGTAACAGGACACCAATTGTGCCTAATCGACAGCCAAGGTATTAAACTTCCCAGCAATAGTGCTATCGGCCAAACGGCTAAAATCTTAAAATAGAAGCGATAAATAGCCAGTTACGTGCATTCAGCGGTTTCGGGAAGTAGACTAGCTCAACAACCAATTTGATATTCGGAACGATTCAGTGACCAAGCAACACTCCTTTGATCGCGAAGAACTGCTGGCCTGCTCCCGCGGCGAGCTATTCGGCCCCGGCAATGCACAGCTCCCAGCTCCCAACATGCTGATGCTTGATCGCATCAAGCACATCCATGAAGAAGGTGGAGAGCATGGCAAGGGCGAGCTGATCGCTGAGCTGGATATCAGCTCGAACCTGTGGTTTTTTGACTGCCACTTCCCTGGCGATCCTGTTATGCCTGGCTGCTTAGGCTTGGACGCTATGTGGCAGTTAGTCGGCTTTTATCTGGGCTGGCTAGGCCATCCGGGGCGTGGTCGTGCACTTGGCTGCGGCGAGGTCAAGTTCAGCGGGCAGATCCTGCCGGATGCACAAAAAGTGACCTATAGCATTAATATTAAGCGTATTATTACCCGCCGCCTTATCTTGGGTATCGCCGACGGTACTGTATCCGTCGACGGACGCGACATTTATCAGGCTAATGATCTGCGCGTTGGCCTATTCACCTCCACTGCGAATTTCTGAACAGGAGGCTCCCATGCGACGAGTGGTAGTCACCGGCCTTGGCATCGTATCGTGCCTTGGCAACGACCAACGACAGGTCCTGGACGCGCTCAAAACTGGGCGTAGCGGTATTCGTTTTAAGGAAGAGTATGCCGAGCATGGCTTTCGTAGCCATGTCGCCGGTAGCGTCGATATCGATCTTGACGCGCTCATCGACCGTAAGCTGCGCCGCTTTATGGGCGACGCCGCTGCCTATGCGTATGTGTCAATGGCCCAAGCCATTGAAGACGCGGGGCTCACTGAGGAGCAGGTCTCCAACGAACGTACCGGCCTTATTGCGGGCTCCGGCGGTGCTTCAAGCGCGAACCAAGTTGAAGCAGCCGATGTGCTGCGTGAAAAAGGTCTGCGCCGCGTTGGCCCTTATCGCGTCACGCGAACCATGGGCAGCACGGTTTCTGCCTGCTTGGCGACGCCTTTTAAAATCAAGGGTGTGAATTACTCCATCTCCTCTGCTTGTGCGACCTCTGCACACTGCATCGGTAGCGCCATGGAGCAAATTCAGCTGAATAAGCAGGATGTGGTGTTTGCCGGCGGCGGGGAAGAGGAGCACTGGACGCTCTCTTGCTTGTTTGACGCCATGGGTGCGCTCTCCACCCACTATAACGATAACCCCGAGCAAGCTTCGCGCCCTTATGATAACGCCCGCGACGGGTTCGTTATCGCTGGCGGCGGCGGCATGCTGGTGTTGGAAGAGCTCGAGCACGCCAAGGCGCGCGGCGCGAAGATCTACGGCGAATTAGTTGGTTATGGCGCGACCTCTGACGGTCATGACATGGTAGCCCCTTCAGGCGAAGGCGCGATGCGTTGCATGCACCAGGCGATGGCAACGGTGGATGGCGCTATTGATTATATCAATACCCATGGCACCTCGACCCCGGTGGGCGATGTGGCTGAGCTAAAAGCCATTCGTGCGGTATTCGGTAATACGACGCCTGCCATGAGCTCAACCAAATCGCTGACGGGTCACTCGCTGGGTGCAACCGGCGTTCAGGAAGCGATCTATTCACTGCTGATGATGCAACATAACTTTGTAGCCGCATCGGCAAATATCGCTACCCTGGATGAGCAGGCCGATGGTTTTGATATTGTCACTGCACGTCGTGATAACGTGACGATTGAGCGTGCTTTATCCAATAGCTTCGGCTTTGGCGGCACCAATGCATGTTTAGTCTTCCAACGTTTTAACGACTAGCAAGCCATCAGCATCGATAGTAAAAACGGCGCCCTTGGGCGCCGTTTTTTTATGGAAAAAGAGATGAGCCGTTAACGTGTGGTAGGCCGCGGTACGTCGGAGATTTCCTGTAGCTGTGCCTCGATCCACACCTCCAGTTCCGCGAGCACTTCATCGGGCATACGCCCTGCCGTCTCAATAGGCTTACCAATGCGCACACGCAGCACGCCTGGTCGCTTAACCCAGTGGCGCCCAGGCCAACGCTCACCAGCGTTATGTGCAACCGGCAGCACCGGCACCCCTGCACGACACGCCACCACGCTGCCACTTTTGTTATAGCGTTTGCGGATACCGGGATCGACACGCGTGCCTTCTGGAAAAATAAGCACCGACAAGCCGGTGCCAAGACGCTCGACGCCCTGTGTCAGTACTTGCTTCATCGCCCGCGCTGGTTTGGAGCGGTCCAGGCTGATCGGGCGCAGCAGACGCAGCCCCCAACCGAAGATGGGTAGGCGCAGTAATTCTCGCTTTAGTACCGTACATACAGGTGGCTTCATCACCTGAAGAAACACCGTTTCCCACTCACACTGGTGATTGGCCTGAATGACACAGGGCCCGCTGGGCAGGTTTTCACGCCCCTGAATGTCATAGCGAACACCGCAGGCGATACGAAACCACACCATCAAAAAGTAGTTATACAAATTGAGTAAGCGGTAGCGACCCGCGAGCGGTAGAAAGGGCGCAATGGGTAGAAACAGAATGCCAATCATCAGCATGGCAAAAAAATAGCCAGCGTAAAATATCAGGCTGCGAACCACATTTATCAAGCCGATGCTCCTGTATCGCTGACACGATTGCTCTCACGGGTTAAACACCACGCATCCAGCATGCGCCCAGCCTCTAATCGCCATGGCTTTTGATGAACACCAAAAACGTCTAACACACGTCGACAGTTCAAAACACGCCGCAGCTTGGCATCATGATGATGTTTAAGCGGTTGCACCTCACCGAGGGTAATCTGCTCACCGCGGCCTTCTAAGTGAGTTAACAGCTGAGTCCGCACCATGGAAGTAAAGGTAAAAGCACTAACCGGCTCCGTGCCAGCGAGGTGGTAGGCACCCCAGGCATCGGCACCGCTGCCCTGTTGCTGCAGCATACCGATTAACGCCATGGCAACGGCATCCGCCGATGTCGGACAAAATATCACGTCCTCGGCCGCCCGCACTGGCTTACCAAGCACTAGGCTGCCGATGATGTCATTCAGCCAAGCGTGGCTGCCTTCGAGCGCAAACAGCGGCCCCAGCCGGACGATTAAATGGCGCTGTACATCGGCGCGGATACGGTTACCGGTCTGCACCAAACGGCGCAGGCTGTCGTCGCGCGGAGCCGGAACGACATGCTCATCGATAGGCACTTCTAGGCCATCTTCGTAGAGCTGGTCGGACACACACCACACCAGCGCCACATCTTGCGATAGGCAGGCCTCTAAACACCGATCTACCGCATCGGCATGCGCGGTGACATCGGCTGGCGCCATGTTCAAAGGGTGGGCCAGTGGTGGGATGATCACCGCGTCAGGCGCAATCGCTTCAAGGCGCGACGGCGTGATGACGGTTCCTTGCTCAATGACTAGCTCAGTGTCGGCGCGACGGCTTGCTTCCCGGGCCAGCGCCAAGCTTAAGCAGTGTCCGGCATCCAGTATCAAAAGTTTCAAGCAACATTCCCCTTACTCACGCCCGGCTAGACACTAATGAACGAACAGTGCACTTAGAACGGTATCTCATCGTCAAAGTCGTCGAAGTTACCAGGATCCGGCGCACCGTAGCTGCTGTTTTGCTGATTGGGCGGCGGTGCTTGGTTGCCCTGCTGCGGTGCTGGCTGAGGAGGACGAGGCTGTTGTGAGCCCTGACCGCCGTAGTTGCCACCTTGGGGCGCACCGCCCTGCTGAGGATAACCGCCGCCTTGATTGGGGGCCGGTGCGTTTTGAGGCGCACTTTGCGGATAGTTATTTTGGCCTGCGCCGCCGCCCTGGAAATCACCGCCGCGACCGTCCAGCATCTGCATGTCGTTAGCGACGATTTCTGTCGAGTAACGATCCTGTCCGTTCTGGTCCTGCCACTTACGGGTTTGTAGGCGCCCTTCGATATATACTTTGGAGCCTTTTTTCAGATACTGCTGTGCGATTTCGGCGGTTTTATTGAACATCACCACGCGGTGCCACTCGGTACGCTCTTGACGCTGGCCGCTCTGGCGATCCATCCACGTATCGGTGGTTGCTAGGTTCAAGTTCGCTACCGCGGTACCGCTGGGGGTAAAACGCACCTCTGGATCCTGCCCGAGGTTCCCAATCAATATCACCTTGTTAATGCCGCGAGCCATAAGGCGCTCCTTTAATAGCTGTCGTGTAAGGGTTACTGCCAACCGCCGTCCTACATTTATCGGCCGGGCTGGATTAAGATTTGGGTGGCGCCATTAGCCGCGTCAAAGCTGCCTGATCCAGCTGTTGGCGGTTTACTTTTAAATAGACCAACCGCTCTTCCGGCACCACCATGACGTCTTCCACACCGACCACATCGGCCAAGTGCTCCATCAACAGGTCGAGCGCATCTGGCTGGGTTTCGTGCAGCGCCACCACTTCACTGGAGAGTGGCGGCGGTGAAGGCATTCGCCACATCGCGGCCCACCAGCATAGCGCAAACACGGCACAACCGATAAAAACCGCGTTAAGGCCGCCATAATTAGCTAATAAACCGCCTAGGGTACCGCCTAAAAATGCCCCTAAAAACTGGCTGGTCGAATACACCCCCATGGCCGTTCCTTTGGCGCCCGCCGGGGCCAGCTTACTGAGCATGGAGGGAAGCGTGGCTTCCAGCAAGTTAAAGCCGGTGAAGAACACAAACAGCCACACGAACAACCAATAGCCTGACGATAGTGGCAACCCCAGCCCCGCCAAACTAATCACAATAGCGCCGATCGCCAACAGGCACATCAAGCGCATGCGCTGCTGCTTTTCAGCCACAATGATCAGCGGCACCATGGCAACAAACGATAGTGCCATAATGCCAAGATACGCCAGTCCGTGATACTCAATCGCCACGCCAGCGTTTAACAGGCGGAAGGGAACCGCCACAAAGATCGCCATGAGTACTAAATGCAGGGCGAAGATCGATATATCCAAGCGCCATAAATCGGGGCGAGTGATCACGCTCTTGAACTGCTGACGATCCATGCCCACATCGCGATGACGCCGCCGCCTGGGCGCGGCCGGCACCCAGCGCCACAGCACCAGCAACCCCACCAGTGTCAGCAACGCCGTAAACCAGAACACACCCGCTAGCCCCGCCCAGGCGGCAAGCCACGGCCCCAGCACCATGGCAATAGCAAACGACACGCCAATGGAGAGCCCAATGGTCGCCATGGCCGCGGTGCGAACCTCCTCGCGGGTTTGATCCGCCAGGAGTGCCATGATAGCGGCGGCCACGGCTCCCCCACCCTGCAACGCTCGCCCGGCAATCACGCCGGCAATGGTATCGGATAGCGCGGCAACCACGCTGCCCAGCGCAAAAATCACCAGCCCCATGGCAATCACCCGCTTGCGGCCAATGCGGTCAGAGAGTAAGCCAAACGGAATTTGCAGCGTCGCCTGGGTTAATCCATAGATGCCGAGCGCCACCCCCACCAACAGGGGCGTTGCCCCGGCTAGCGTATCGGCATAAAGCGCCAGCACGGGCAGCACCATGAACAGCCCCAGCATACGAGACGCATAGAGCCCGGCCAAACCGCTGATCGCACGACGTTCAGAGGCCAGCAATAGTGCGGAAACCTTGCGCATAGAGCCCTTTTTGATGAGAGAGAAACATGACGGCTTGAGAAAAACCTCTATTCTAGCGGTTTGCACTGGCGCTGGAAACGGCACGAGTTGACGCATGTTATCAAAGCGGTTTTGCCGGGAGGGGCTCCGCAAACGTATAATCACGCTTTTGCCGCGCGATTCGAGGTGTTGATGGACAGCATTCTGGTCAGGGGTGCACGCACCCACAACCTCAAGCAGATCGATGTGGAACTGCCCCGTAACAAGCTGATTGTGATTACCGGCCTATCCGGCTCGGGTAAATCGTCATTAGCGTTTGACACCCTATACGCCGAGGGGCAACGCCGCTATGTGGAATCACTTTCCACCTATGCGCGCCAGTTCCTGTCGATGATGGAAAAGCCCGATGTGGATCACATCGAAGGGCTTTCGCCTGCGATCTCTATTGAGCAGAAGTCCACTTCTCACAACCCGCGCTCGACCGTGGGCACCATTACCGAAATTTACGACTACCTGCGCCTGCTCTTCGCGCGTGCAGGAACGCCGCGCTGCCCCGAGCATGGCGAAGACCTCGAAGCCCAGACCATTTCGCAAATGGTCGACCAGGTCATGAATCTGGCCGAAGGCACCAAGCTGATGCTGCTGGCACCCGTGGTGAAAGGGCGCAAAGGCGAGCACCTGCAGCTACTAGCAGAGCTGCGTGCCCAGGGTTTTGTGCGCGCCTTGATCGACGGCCAAGTGCTGGAGCTGGACGATATCGCCCCGCTGGATAAGCGCAAAAAACACGACATTAGCGTGGTGGTCGACCGCTTCAAGGTGCGCGACGACCTTGCCCAGCGCTTGGCAGAGTCGTTTGAAACGGCGCTCAACCTCGCCGACGGCACCGCCATGATTCACTTCATGGATGGCGAGCGCGACGATATTGCTTTTTCATCGCGCTTTGCCTGCCCGGTATGTGGCTACTCGCTGGCCGAGCTCGAGCCGCGCATGTTCTCGTTCAACAACCCGGCGGGCGCCTGCCCTACCTGCGATGGGTTGGGAGTGCAGCAGTACTTCGACCCTGACAAGTTAATCAGCCATCCGGAGCTCTCCCTTGCCGAAGGCGTGATCATAGGCTGGGATCGCCGCAACATTTACTATTTTACTCAACTCCAGGCGTTGGCAAAGCACTACCGCTTTGCGTTGGAAACACCCTGGCAAGAGCTTGCGCGCCATGAACGCGAGATTATCTTAAACGGTAGTGGCGACGAGCAAATCCCGTTTGCCTATGTGGGCGACCGCGGCCGCAAAGTCACTCGCGAACACGCCTTTGAAGGCGTGTTGCCCAATATGCAGCGCCGTTATCGGGAAACCGAGTCCAACATGGTGCGCGATGACCTGGTCAAATACATCGCGGTCCAGCCCTGCGCCACCTGTAACGGCTCGCGGCTACGGAAGGAGTCACGGCATGTATATGTGGATGATCACAATATTGCCGAGATTGTGCGCTTCCCGATTGGCGACGCATGGCGCTACTTTGCCGATTTAACGCTGCCCGGGCGAAAAGGCGAAATTGCCGATAAAATCGTCCATGAAATCCATGCCCGGCTAGAGTTCCTGGTTAACGTGGGGCTGGATTATCTCAATCTAGAGCGTAGTGCCGACACGCTCTCTGGTGGCGAGGCCCAGCGAATCCGCCTTGCCAGCCAGATCGGTGCGGGCCTCGTCGGCGTCATGTATATACTTGATGAGCCGTCGATTGGTTTGCACCAGCGCGATAATGACCGGTTGCTGAAAACCCTCGAACGGCTGCGCGATTTGGGCAATACCGTGATCGTCGTGGAGCACGATGAAGACGCCATCCGCGCTGCCGACCACGTTTTGGACATCGGCCCCGGTGCAGGTGTGCATGGCGGTGAGATCGTCGCCCAGGGCACGCCCCAAGACATCATGGATAACGCCAACTCGTTGACCGGCCAGTATCTTTCCGGCACACGCGAAATCGCCGTGCCGCCTTACCGCATTCCTGGCAACCCAGAAAAGCAATTAGTGCTACGTGGTGCCACCGGTAATAACTTGCAGGATGTGACATTAACGTTGCCACTGGGGCTGTTTATCGCCATTACCGGCGTCTCGGGGTCAGGCAAGTCGACGTTGATTAACGGCACGCTCATGCCGATTGCGGCTCGGGAGCTCAACCGTGCGACCACGCTGACACCGGCGCCCTACCAAAAAATCGAAGGACTCGATCAGCTCGATAAAGTGATCGACATTGACCAGAGCCCCATTGGGCGAACGCCGCGCTCCAACCCGGCCACCTATACCGGTATTTTCACGCCGATTCGTGAACTGTTTGCAGGCACCCAGGAAGCGCGTTCACGGGGCTACAAGCCCGGGCGTTTCAGCTTTAATGTGAAGGGCGGGCGCTGTGAAGCGTGTCAGGGCGAAGGCATGATAAAGGTAGAAATGCACTTTCTGCCCGATATCTACGTGCCGTGCGATGTCTGTAAAGGCAAGCGCTACAACCGTGAAACGCTGGACATACACTACAAAGGCAAAACGATCCACGAAGTGCTGGCCATGACCGTGGAGGACGCGCTGGAATTCTTTAGCCCAGTGCCCGCTATTGCCCGTCGCCTGCAGACCTTGCTCGATGTGGGGCTCTCCTACATTCGTTTGGGACAAAGTGCCACCACCCTTTCCGGCGGTGAGGCGCAGCGGGTGAAGCTCGCGCGCGAGTTAGCCAAGCGCGATACCGGTAAAACGCTGTATATTCTGGATGAGCCCACCACCGGGCTGCATTTTGAGGATATCCGCCAGTTGCTGACAGTGCTCCACCGCCTACGTGATCATGGCAACACCATTGTGGTCATTGAGCACAACCTGGATGTGATCAAAACCGCCGACTGGATTGTCGATCTCGGCCCAGAAGGGGGGTCTGGCGGTGGGCAGATCATTGCCGAAGGCACGCCGGAACAGCTGGCGAAACAGAAAGCCTCGCATACCGGGCATTTTTTAGCCCCGCTACTCGCACGGGGTAAAAACGCGGCCAAGCGCTAAACGTTAGGCTTTTTTCGTTGCGGGGGGTGCACACGTCCCCCGTTTTTAAACAAGCCCATTGTCCAACGCATTGAGCAACGCAGTCAGCGTGCATATTGTATATAGTGGCGAGCAGATAATAGTTAACAGTATTAGGCAAGCCTCTGTTAGAGGGACAGGTAATGAACGAAGAAAAAAGCTGTATTATCAAGCATTTCAGTCACTATTGCTCGTTGACTGAGGAGGAAAAGACACTACTCCTCTCGCTTGAAGAGAGCCCAAGCAGTATCAAATCCGGCACGATCCTATGGGAGATGGGCGATGCGGCCAATGAGTTCTGCACGCTGAAAAGCGGCTGGGCCTTCTCTTACCGTCACTTGGAAAACGGGGATCGGCAAATTCTTGAAGTGTTTTTGCCAGGCGATATTATCGGGCTGAGGGAATTCGCGTTCTCCGAGCGCCTAGAGAATGTGCGCATGATTGACGACGGCGTGGTTTGCCACTTCCCCCATAAACGCATGCTGGATATTTTCCGCCAGTCACTTCCCCTCACATCGGTGATGTTTGCTATCGGTAGCCGTCAGCAGGCGCTAATGACCGAGCGGCTGGTGACGCTAGCGAGACGCAGCGCGCGCCAGAAAATGGCACACTTCCTTTACGAAATGTACTTACGGCTACGCCAGACCAACCCCGACATTAGCAATCAGTTCCGTCTCCCGCTCTCCCAAGAGCAGTTAGCCGATGTGCTGGGCCTAAGCCCAGTGCACGTTAGCCGAACGTTTACGGCACTGAGTGAAGACGAATTGGTTTTTCGTGATCGCCATCACCTGACCATTCCAGACCTCGCGGCCCTGTGTGCCGAAGGCCAGTTTGATGATTGCTACCTCACCGACAATGTCCGGCCGCTGCTAGGCGACACAGAATAAGGAGCTTTGATCGCATAAAAAACCGCGTGCTATCACAGCACGCGGTAGGGGGTCACACAGTTAGAGCGCTATGCGCTATTAACCGCATTTGGACCAGCCGCAGCCTGCATAACAGGTCGGGCAGCCATCCATCATAATCAGCTCGCCGCGGCACTCAGGGCAGTTTCCCACCGTGGCTGGCCCGCCGCCTTCAGGCTTTTTTTCCGTGCGACTTCCACCGGTCGGCTCTACCGCGCCTGTTTCCACAGCGGCCTCGTGCGACTCCTCCTCCGGCTGCCAAGCATGGCCATGGGTCATACGGTGCGCGTAGCGCTCGACCAGCTGTTCCACCGGCACTTGATTGCCATCCCGGTCCAGGAAACCGCGACGATAAAGAATTTGCTGTATCGACCAGGCAATCGCAGCGACTTCAGAATCGTGAAACATGGGTTTTTTCCAGCGGTTCATACCACAACGCACCAAGCCTTTATCCCACGCCACTTTACGCAAATCCGCCACTGCCTGGGTGACGTAACCACCGCGCGCCGCCAGCGAAAGACTGCGCATAGTGGCCGTAATCCATTGGTGCTCGCTAGAGAGCTGACCCGAGGGGAAAAAGAACTCTACCGGGCGCTCGATCACCACGCGCTTACCGCCAATCACACCTTCCACCGGCATGAATGACACCAACAAGTAGACTTTCTTACGCCCTTCCGCCCCTACGTAAGAAATCTTTTCTGACACTGCTTCCAAGGTGCCTTCCGGGCGTGACGGAATGCGCACCGTCAGCGGGCTTTCATCCTGTAGCTCAGGAACGGGCGCGGCCTGCTCCTGCTGCTTGATACGGTAACCAACGATTTTTGAGGTAATTTCTACAGCCATGGTGTTCTCCACTTAGCAAAGGTAATCGGACGGTTGTTGACATGGACGCTGCGAGCGAGGGCGCAGCCCCCCGCCGCTACCATTTGCCGTAGGTGCCCTCTTTTAAGCCATCAAACAGGTTGGCAGCGTTATGCTCTTCGCCGTCGTAGACCACCTTCTCATCCCCGGTCAATTCCAGCGTTTCGCCGTTTTCCAGCTCAAACACATAGGTGGTGTTTTTCAGATCATCCTCACGCACGAGAACGCCCTGGAAGGCTTCAGGATTGAAGCGGAAGGTCGTGCAACCTTTTAAGCGGCTTTCATAGGCCTGCAAATAGAGATCCTGGAACTGCTCGAACGGGAACTCGGTAGGCACATTGACCGTTTTCGAGATAGCCGAATCCACCCAATGCTGGGCGGCGGCCTGAACCGCAACGTGCTGCTCGGGCGAAATCGCATCGGCGGTAACGAAGTAGTCAGGCAGGTCGCTGTCCACTGCATCGGCAGCAATAAAGTGGCGGTAGGCCGCTAACTCGAAAGAGACCACTTCGACCTGCTCCTTGGTCTTCTTACCCGATTGAATAATGTTACGGAAATAGCGGTGTGAAAAAGAGGGCTCAATCCCATTAGAGGCGTTGTTGCCCATCGACAGGCTGATCGTGCCAGTCGGCGCGATCGAACTGTGGTGGGTAAAACGCGCGCCGTGCTCCGCCAGCTGTGCGACTAATTCGGGCTCGAGCTCGGCCACTTGGGCCATGTATTGACTGTAGCGGGCATGCAGGATGCGCCCAGGTACACGATCCCCCACTTCATAACCATCTTTGGCCAACTGCGGGCGCTCACGAAGCATCTTAGGGGTAATGGTGTGCTCCTGTTCAAGCACGGGCGCCATGCCCTTTTCTTGAGAAAGCTCAAGCGCCTGCTTCCAGCCTTCGATCGCCAAATGACGGCTGACTTCGTCGGTAAACACCAGCGACTGCTTTGAACCATAAGGAATTTTGAGCATGGTGAGCGTCGACCCCAAGCCCAAAAACCCCATGCCGTGACGGCGCTTGGCTTCGATTTCACGCTGCTGTTGCGGCAGCGGCAGCCCGGCAATCTCGACCACGTTATCGAGCATGCGGGTAAAAATGGCCACGACCTTGCGATAGCGCTCCCAATCAAAACGCGGTTCGGCGCCGAAAGGGTCGATCACGAACTTGGTCAGGTTGACCGAGCCCAGCAGGCAGGCGCCTTCCGGGGGCAGCGGTTGCTCGCCACACGGGTTAGTGGCGCGGATATCCTCACAGAACCAGTTATTGTTCATGCGATTGACTTGATCGATCAGGATAAAGCCCGGTTCGGCGTAGTCGTAGGTAGAGGACATAATGGTGTCCCACAACTCCCGCGCTTTGATCACTTCCACAATGCGACAGGCTACGCGGCCTTCGGCGTCCACCGTGTAACCCTCTTCCACCACCGGCCAGTCACGGTAAATCAGGTCTTCCGCTTTAACGTCCTCTTTTTCACCGGGATGCAGCGGAAAGGCCAGTGGCCAATCGGTGTTGTTTTTCACCGCTTCCATGAACTCGTCGGTGATCAACAGGCTAAGGTTGAACTGACGCAGTCGCCCCGCTTCACGCTTGGCCTGGATAAATTCGCGCACGTCCGGGTGACCCACATCGAAGGTGCCCATTTGGGCACCACGGCGGCCACCGGCAGAAGCCACGGTGAAACACATCTTGTCGTAGATATCCATAAACGCCAGCGGGCCATTGGTGCCCGCGCCAGCGCCAAATACGAACGCGCCTTTATGGCGCAGCGTCGAGAAGTCGTAGCCAATGCCAGCGCCGGATTTCAGCGTCATGCCGGCATCCACAACGGAATCGAGAATATCGCGCATGGAGTCGCGAATGGTGCGTGAAACGGTGCAATTGATCAGGCTTACCGCTGGCTTATAAGCTTCAGCCCCCGCATTGGAGAGAATACGCCCGGCAGGAATAGCGCCGTTTTCCATCGCCCAGCGAAATTTCGGCAGCCACTCTTGCGCTTTATCGCCTTCTACCGCTGCGAGGGCACGGGCAACACGCTCAAACGTAGCACCGACATCTTGATCGACGGGCTGGCTATGACGATCCTTGAGACGGTACTTGGCATCCCATATCTCTCGCGAGGGAGCCTGCATCGGAACGTCGTTTGAGGTTTTAATAGCCTTTGCAGCGGTACTCATGTCGCAAAACTCCTTCACGGCGGGGTGACAATAGCGCTCAAATGGGGCGATTATACGTAGCATCGGAGTGAAGTATAGACTTGACTTTCCACTATATGGGGCGCTTTTTTGACTATTTTCTACCATATATAGAAAAATCAGCGCGTTACTCTTTTGCCAGAACTCGACACGCTATAGGCTAGTGATTTTGGCTAGATGGCTTCGACTATGCTCGCACTTCACGCCCAGCGATTCTCTATGTTCACCTTCATGTCTGCGGTAGCCGCCCTATTGGCAACCGCCATGCCCGGCGCCAGTGCGGCCACGTTCAACGTGGATGACGCGGCTACGCATGACCATTGGCAGTCGATGAGACTTTCACTGGGAGGCGAGCAGCATTACCGCGCGGTAGAGACCCACAGTTATTCAGACGCCACTCTAAGCCTGAACACTACGGCTGGCGTGTGTGATTTGCCTTGGCTGGAAATGCGCGTCACTCTTGAGCAACAGCAGGGAGAAAGCCGCGCAGTGAATTTAGTGCCCGCCAGGCTGCGTATTGATGAACAACCCGTTATCGACACCATGGCAGAATTTATTACCGAACGCGGCGATGATGGGTTTTATAGCCACTTTTACTTAAGTGACATGGCAACCTTGATCACCGACATGCGACAAGGCGAGCAGCTGTTTCTCGGCTTTGATCAACAGGAACGTGAGCCGTGGTACATGACCTTTAGCCTGCAAGGGGCCGACGCAGCCATTACCCGGATGCTGGCGGAATGCAGGGCTGGCTGAATAAACATAAACCAGCCTTTGGGCCAGGTGGACGTCGCTGCTCAATAAAGTGACGAGGCGGACTCGAGCGCCCTTTCCACTCGGTTGCGTCCGCCGTGTTTGGCACGGTACATCGCGTCGTCTGCCCGCGAGATAAGGGTTTTACAGCTATCGCCTGGCTGCCAAACAGCCACGCCGATGCTGACGGTGATCGATTGCTCGAGCCCGGCAATGGACAGCTCAGCCACCAGCGACCGAAGGCGTTCGGCTAGCCCCATCGCCGCATCGACATCCGAGTGGGTCGCCAGCACGATAAATTCTTCGCCGCCCCAGCGGCCTAATCGGTCACAGCCCCGCAGTGAGCCCTCTACCAGACGTGCCAAAGCCACCAGCACGTCATCGCCCACGCTATGGCCATGGGTATCATTAATCTGTTTGAAGTTATCGACATCAAATAGCAGTAGCGCAAAGGCGGCCGCATAGCGCTTCGCCGCCACCAGCTCGGCATTGATTGCCTCTTCAATACGATAACGGTTCCACACGTGCGTCAATGGATCAAAGTGAGCCAGTTGCTCAAGCCGCTGGTTAGCCTCAGCGAGGGCTTGGCGCTCACGCTCCAGATGCATATTCAAGGAACTGATTTCATACGCTGAAATAGCCAGCGTAAGATCTTCTCCCAAATCCACCGCGGCTAGCCGCTCTACCCGTTGCCACGCTTCGCTCTTGCCCACGACTTCTTCATGCCAGGCAAGCGAAGAGGCCGCTACCACCAGCGGTTGGGGCGTAGCGGCAGGCTGCATGGCCCAATACAGCGTTTCCACCTGCTCAGGGCGAAAGAAGAGTAACCACGCGCGCTGGGTCGAGTTCATGGGCAGCGGCACGGCTAACGCCCCGCACTGGCCGGGCATGGCGAGCGAGCAGGTCAATGGCTCTGTGGCTAACTCACGCGTGCACCAAGGCCCGCTATGCACGTGGGCCCTTTCCAAACGAAGCACCAACTGGCTGATAGCGCCCGAGGAGGGCGTGACACCGGCTTGGTAAGCGCCCCCATTCACCCACAGCACAATGCCATGGGCGCGAAACAGCTTCATCCAGGTAGCCGCCTGCTCATGCAGGAGTTGTTGGGGGCTCTGTGGCTCACTGTGCGCGCCCACACTTAATACCAAGCTATCCTGAACGCGCTGCAGGTAGCGCGCTTCCTGGCGAGCCCGAAGCAGCAGCATACGCTGCGTGGCCATCTGCACCAGCGTGCGCACAGCATCGCGCACAGGCGGTTCCACCGCGCGAGGTGTGGCGGAGTGGCAAAAGACTAACCCCCACAGACCGGTATCGCCCTGCATGGCTAAACTAAGTGAGCCACACACGCCAAGACGCGTTAAGTAGCGCTGCCTTTCGGGCGCTGGGGCGCGTAAGAAACTGCCACTAAGGTTCACCGTCGTTTGCTCGGGCACAAGCGTTTCAGGTGCAGAATGAACGTCCTCAATCAGCCGCACGGAGTAATTTTCATAGCTTTGACGTAACGCAGGGGGAAAATCACTGGCCGGGAAGCGCTGCCCTCGTAACGAAGGCAGCTGCTCACCTAACGCTTCAGCCACTATCAAACCGTGCCAATCACTATCGAAATGACACACGCTGACGCGATCATGGCCGGTGAGCTGTTGGATGGTATGCACTAAGTAGTCGAGCAGCTCTTCCTGATGCGTTGCTTCGGCCAAGTGCATCAAGCGCTCGTTTACGGTGCCCAGCAGGCGACGCTTACCAAGCGGGTTTAACGGCTCAATCTCAACAATGACTTGCTCATTGACGCGGTAGGCATGCAACTGAAAACGCACACTGCTGTGCTTAGCGCGGATAAACGCCAACGGGCCGGGGAGCCGCTGCTGCCCCTGAAGCTCACGCCGCACGCGCTGGCTTAGGCGCTTACCCAACACACAGGCGAGGCTGAGCTCACCATTGTCAGGGCGTTCAATACCCGTCAGGCGGGTTAAGTTCGTGCTCGCCGATTGAACGCGTCGACAGTCAGCATCGACGACCAGCAGGGCACCAAACGACTGCAATAGCGGGTGATACTTGGACACGACGGTGGCCTCGACAGTCTATTCACTCTTCAAGCGGCTGCCGCAGCAATAGCTCTACGCGCCGGTTGGCCGCTCGGCCATCCGCGGTTGCGTTCGGTTCCATGGGTTGGGTGTCAGCATAGCCGACGGCCCGCATACGAGAAATATTGAACCCTTGGCGCTCTAAATGCCGCACCACGGCGATCGCCCGCGCAGACGAGAGTTCCCAGTTGGAGGGGAAGCGTGCTGTCGAAATGGGCACGCTGTCGGTATGGCCTTCCACCGAAATCTGGCCGTCAAAACGAGCCAAAACATCCATCAGGCTTTCAACCACGCCACGCCCTTGGGGTGTCAGTACGGCTTGGCCACTGGGAAATAACAGGCTGGTATCAATCCGCAGCGTGACCCCTTCGCGCCCTTGCGACACACTCACGCCGGGAATATTAAGCCCGGCATACTCGGGTTGCAGCCCATCATGGCGGGGCTGTATGCCCGTGGCGAGTGAAGCCAGTGGTAGCGATGATACCGCGCTCGCCGAACGCATGAAAGCAGTATCAGCGCCCTCCCCACCGCCGGGCGGTGAGAGTGAAAGCAGTAGTACGAAGAGGGTAATGAGCAGCGTTAATACATCGAGATAGCTAGTTAACCACCCATCATCCCCCTCGCCAGCCGTGACCGGGATGTCTAGCGCATGGCGTGTATCACGGTCTAACATGGTGGCTATCTCACCGCCGAACTAACCGACGCATCAGGCCGTGGTTTAACGCTGTTATCCCGAATTTCATCATGGTAATTAGCCACAAACGAGTGAAGGGTCTCTTCAATAAACGACGGCAGACGGCGCTTGGTGATCAATGAAATGCCTTCCAGCACCATATTCATGGTGATCAGCCGCTCTTCAGTGCGGCGCTCTAGTTTCACTGCAATCGGCTTAAACACGAGGTTGGCGAGTAAAATACCGTAGAACGTCGTCAACAGCGCCACCGCCATGCGAGGGCCAATGACCTGCAAATCGCCCGCGTCCATGACTTCCAGCATATTGACCAGGCCGACCAGGGTGCCGATCATGCCAAACGCGGGAGCATAGGTAGCCATGGTGCGAAATATTTGCGCTTCCGCATGCTCACGCGCTTTTAAGCGGGCAATGCGCCAGCGCAGCATGTCGAAAATTTCGTCCTCTTTGGTATTGGCAATGACCAGTTGGATGCCGGTGCGTAAAAAGGGATTGCGCGTATGCTCCAGCTCGCGTTCGACCGCGCGCACGTCGCCTTTGAACCATAGCCGAGACATATCGACCAGTTCGCGAATATCGTCACGCATATAGGTGTTTTCGCGCCGGAACACCAAGCCCACCAGACGCACTACGCGCACAACTTCTTTCAGCGGGTAACTAATAAACGTCGCCGCCAAGGTGCCGGTCACTACGATGGCCAAGCCCGGTAAATTGATAAAGCTTGCAGGGGACTCTGCAGTGAAAAAAAGCACACTTACCAACAGCAGTATGCTGGCAAATATGCCTATCAGCGTCGAAGGATTCATCCACGGCTCCTTGCCGGTCACAAGTGAGTTAACAAGCGGTGTTATGCCGAGTCGTGTAAACGCGCGCGTAGACGACTGACGGCTTGGCTGTGCAGTTGAGAAACGCGCGACTCCGTCACGCCCAACACAGCCCCGACCTCCTTGAGGTTGAGCTCTTCCTGGTAATACAGCGCCATGAGGAGTTTTTCACGCTCGGGCAGCGCTTCAATCGCGTCAATCAGCGTTTGCCGCTGCTGACCGTCCAGCAGTTGCTCGAACGGTGAGTTGCTCGGTTCATTGTTGACCGGCTCACCGCCATCGGCGACTAGCTCCTCAAACGGCAGCAATTGGCCACTGTTGGTATCGTTGAGGAGCTGCTGGTACTCATTCAATGGCATCTCAAGATGATGGGCGATTTCACTCTCTTCTGGCGCTCGCCCCAGCTGTTGCTCTAACTGGCGAACGGCACTGTCCACTGCGCGCGCCGAACGGCGCACGCTGCGGGGCAGCCAGTCCCGGGTGCGCAATTCATCCATCATCGCCCCACGAATGCGTTGACTGGCAAACGTCGCAAAGGTCGCCCCCTGGGTAGCATCGAAGCGCCCGAGCGCCTCGAGCAGCCCCACCATCCCTGCTTGAATCAGATCATCGAGCTCAATGCTGGCTGGTAAACGGACCTGAAGCGTCAAGGCCTGACGTCGCACCAGTGGCATGTATTGCGTCAACAGCTCACTCTGTTTGATTCTGCCTTGTGCTGTGTACATCCTCTCGCCTCGCGGCTATACAGCCTTCACTGATAGTTCACAATCATTTGCAGCCCCTGCACTCGAACCGGCCGCTGGCCTGGACGTAAGGCGAAGCGAAAATGCAACGGCGCTTCTGCCCTTTGACCAGCCAACGCGGTGGTAGAACCCCGCATACCGGTTAGCGCAACGCACTGCTCAGGATGGCACAACCAAGCGTTTAATAGTGCATTGGGAGGATACTGAAACTGCCACTGAATACGGCCGAGTTGCCCGGAACGAAGATTGGCCGAGGGCGGTGGAGAGGTCTCCTGACTCGCGCTTGCCCGGTCACTCATCGCCACCATTAGCCCAGGGAGCTGAGCGCTCCAGCTTCCGCTAGCCGCTTGGGCACTCTGCGCCATTCCTGACAGCCATAACCCTATTAACAGTAGCGCACTCAGCGACACTGCCCTTCTTAATGGCCAGCTTAGCATGCTTGCTCTCCTTGGCGGAGTCCACTCATCGCGCAAGTACCAGTAGCTCCATATTTAAGTAGTAACCAGCGGCGCCACGCAAGTTATCGAGCAATCCCTGGCGCGGCAAGTGTGGCTCGTGAAGCGCCAATAAGCGACGCGGCCCCCCTCGTTCATGAAGCTCAAGCAACGTACGGTACATCGCGGCGAACGCATCGGCATCGCTACTGATCCACAGCGCCCAACGGCTGTATTGATTGCGTAGCTGAGCAAGATCAGCCGTGCCTGCCATCACGATATGGATGTCCCAATTCTCCGGATCACCGGCCCAATGACGGCCTAGTGTCGACCACTGGCCTAGCCGTGCTTTTACCTTATTGATCTGGGCGGCGCCACCACTCGGTAGGCCAACCACCACTAATGGCGTCTTGGTCTTCGGCGTGGGCGACGCTAGCGTTTCTGCTTCGTGCGTCTCTGCGTCGTCGCTTGTGTATGCCACCGGCATTAACAACGACGCGCTCTGTTCTTGTGTGGGCACATGCTCGGCCGCCGCGACATCTATTGCCCCGTCAGCCTGCTGCTGTTGGCGCTGCAGGCTCGCCCACTTGCGCAGCCCTGAGGCTTGATCTTGATCACTCACGCCACGCCCTCTCGACTGACACTACCCAGTTGACGAATCGCGTCCCGAGCCATAAAGGCGTACACCAGCGCATCGAGCATGCCGGTATCACGACGCCGACGCGTGGTGCCCGACAAATTGAGCACATCACCACGCAGTGTTTGCGCCTGTTCATCCTCAGCAACATCCAGATGCCCGGCAACGGCGGCCAGCCCGCTCGCCATAAGCAGGCGTACCTCGGCATTCACCTCACCGCTGTCGGCCTCTTTTAGCTGCTGCCATGCGCGGCGCGTCAAGGTGGAAAGCCCATCGCTTTGGAGTTGTGTTAGCAGTAACGAAAGCACTTCTGTTCCCAGCCGGGCAGGCGTCAACCAATAGCGACGCGCGACTACTTTGGCGCTTTCAGGGTCACGTACTTCGCCATACCAGGCAAGCAGAGCAAGGCCGGTGGCGTCCTCTACTTCGGCGTGGGCCGTCCAGAGTTGCATGGACTGCCCGCGAAAACGCACGCCCACATGGTGGGTTAGCACGCTGTCATTAAACAGCTGACGAAGGGGCTGGCGCTCTTGATGAGAGACGACGCGATGGCTGGAAGCCACTTGGCTGACCCAAGTCAAATGTTCGGATTCTAGCCATGCCAGCGCTTCAGGTTCGGGCAGGCGTGGCAGTAAATGTACGGCGACACCGCTTGCTTGTGTCAGCGCCGCCAGGCGCGGCTGCCAGCCAGCAGGGTGGCGGTGCTGCAGCCACGGCAGGGCCAGCCACGCCCCCTCGGCATCCAGGCCAATATCGGGCATTGCCCAATCGCAGCCGCGCTCATTGCGGCGTGCCGACCATGCCATACCCAGCGTTGTCTGCGCGGCGGGATAGCCTGAGAGCAATGCCTCCAAGCGCGCTTCCTGTAGGCGGCTCGGCAGTGAGGCTAAATCCCACATTGCCTCCAGCTCCGCAAACCCGGTCACTCGCTGACGCAGCCGTGCCAGCAGGGACGACAAGCGACGTCCTTGCCCCAATACATCTCGCGACCAGCGTGGCATCCCCATCGGCGCGTCAACACGTTGCGCCTGTTCGCGCTGCGGTGTTGCCGTGCTTAGCGCCTGATCCACCAGTGTCGCCGGGATCGCAATGGCCATATCTTCAGGCACCTGCTGGCCGTTCGAACCAAACAGCACGCGCAGCCCGTGGCGCATGACAATGTCGAGCACCGGTGCTAGGCGACCCGCTTCATCCTGTTTGGTAATAATGCAGTCGTCGAGCTCTGAGCCCGCCGCCCGCGCCGCCTGACGATAGCGCAACACGACCTCTTCAAGGGTTTCCGGCTGACTGGCGGCGTTGAGCAATAGCACCAAGCGCACTCGCGAGCGCCCCCCTTGAAGGTGAGCAATCTGCTCGATGACCCGCTGATCACGCTGGCTCATACCGACGGTGTCGATAATCACCCACTGCTTGCCCTGCAGGCGCCCTAACAAGTCGTCGATGGGTTGCTCTGCATCCAACGCATACATGGGCGTGTCCAGCAGGCGTGCATAAATACGCAGCTGCTCATGGGCGCCGATCCGGAAGCTGTCGGTGGTGACCAGCGCGACCGGTCGCGTGCCGTGACGCATCACAAAACGGGCGGCCAGCTTTGCGGTGGTAGTGGTTTTCCCCACCCCGGTTGGGCCGACCAAAGCGACAATGCCGGTTTGATCGAAGAAGCTCGGCTCATCGCTGAGTACGCAAAGACGCGTCATTAACTGCTGACGCAGCCACTGCAGCGGTGCCTCACTATCACCGCTCGATGCCTTTAACGGCTCGGGCAATCCGGCCAGCAACTCATCGGCGAGCTCACTGCCAAAGCCGACACGCCAGAGCATTTGACGCAGCCGTGCAGCGGTGCCCGTGCGCGCTGCCTGGGGCGAGGAAACCGCACTAGCCGCTGCTTGATTGCTGGCCAGCAGCGCACGCATATCCTGCATTTCCTGCAGTAAGCGCTCACTCATCGCCTGCATGGGATCTTGTGCCGGTGGCGTTACCGGTGTTTCGGGGGCAGCGGGCTCCGGCGAAGGTTCGAAGTGGTCGATGGCTTCGTCCGCCATGGCCAGGATTTCAACGCCTCCTTCGGTACGGCGATTGGCCACGATCAAGGCATCTTCACCAAGCGCTTCACGCACTTGGCGCATCACATCACGACTGTTGGCTCCCACGAAACGTCTAACACTCATGACTTACCCTTTGCCTGTACTGGAAATGGATGACGCTAGCCTACCACGGCATGGGAGGATTAACGCCCGCCTACCAGTGTGGTCACTCTTAATGTGCGGTCATCGGGAATCTCGGCCTGAGACAGCACTGACATGTGGCGCAACCGGCGACGCAAGAAGCGCGACAATACGGCTCGCAACGAGTGCTGCACGACAAGCACGGGTGGCTCGCCCGAGCTTTCATGGCGCTCTAACGCCTGCTGCGCCTGGGTCATCAACGTCTCTGCCAAACCAGGCTCCATCGCACCGTTGCCGTTCATGGCCTGGACCAGTACTTGCTCTAGCTGAGCATCGAGCCCCATCACATTGAGGGTCTCTTGCCCTGCAAACCACTGCTGGACAATCGCGCGCCCCAATGAAACCCGCACCAGCGCCGTTAGCTCGTTGGGATCTTTTTGCTGGGCGGCATACTCCGCGAGCGTATCCAAAATAGTGCGCATATCGCGAATGGACACATCTTCATCGAGCAGGTTTTGCAAAATGCGCTGTAGCACCGTCAACGAAATCGCTTTCGGGATCACTTCTTCGACGAGCGCCTTCTGATCGTCGCCCATCTTGTCGAGTAGCTTCTGGACTTCCTGACGCCCCAGCATTTCGGGGGAGTGACGGTGCAGCAGGTGGTTCAAATGCGTCGCAATCACCGTACTGGCATCCACGACGGTGTAACCATATACCTGAGCATGTTCGCGCTGGTTGCTGTCAATCCAGACAGCAGGCAAGCCAAAGGCCGGATCCTGTGTAGGCGTGCCCTGCAGCTCGCCGGAGACTTGGCCCGGATTGATAGCCAGCCATTTCCCCGGCTGCGCCTCGGCACGGCCAATTTCGGCACCTTTCATCGAAAGCACATAGGCGTTAGGCGGCAGTTCCAAATTATCGCGGATATGCACGACCGGCGGCAGAAAGCCGACTTCCTGAGCAAACTTCTTGCGTACACTTTTGATTCGCCCAAGCAACTCGCCTTTCTGGCGCGAATCGACCAGCGGTATTAATCGATGGCCCACTTCCAAACCGAGGGTATCGACCAGTTGCACGTCTTCCCAGCTCGCTTCCGGGGTCTCCTGCAACGGCACCGGCTCAGTGGCAATTTCATTTTTTACCAGCGTCTTCTCTTTCTGGCGCATGATGTACCACGCCAACCCCGCCAGCAGCGCCGTGAAGAAGAGAAAGACAAAATTGGGCATGCCGGGCACCATGCCCAGTAGCCCCATCACGACGGCGGCCAGGATTAGCACCTGGGGATTCACGAACAGCTGGCTGAGCATTTGCTGGCCAATGTCTTCGTTCGTGTCGGTACTTACCCGTGATACCGTGACACCCGCTGCGGTCGAAATGACCAGAGCGGGGATTTGTGCCACCAAGCCATCACCGATCGCCAGCAGCATGTAGGTCTGGCCTGCTGCGCCGAAACTCATATCGTGCTGCAGCATGCCAATCAACAGTCCGCCGATGATATTGACCACCATGATCACCAGGCCCGCAATGGCATCACCGCGGACAAACTTACTCGCCCCGTCCATCGAACCAAAGAAGTCAGCTTCTTGGGCGACTTCCGCACGGCGCTTTTTGGCGTCTTCTTCGCCAATCAAACCAGCGTTCAAGTCGGCATCGATCGCCATTTGTTTGCCGGGCATCGCATCCAGGGTAAAGCGCGCCCCTACTTCGGCAATACGGCCAGCACCTTTGGTAATGACCATAAAGTTGATGATCACCAGAATCAGGAAGACCACCAAACCAACGGCGAAATTGCCGCCGACCAGGAACGCCCCGAAGGCTTCGATAACTTTACCGGCGGATGCGCCGCCTTGGTGGCCTTCCATCAATACGACGCGGGTGGAGGCGACATTGAGCGATAGGCGCAGCAGGGTTGTGAACAACAGCACAGCGGGAAAGGCCGCAAAATCCAGCGGTTTTTGCGTAAACATGCTGACCATTAACACCATGATGGCCAGCGCAATATTAAAGGTGAAGAGTAAATCGAGCGCGAAAGGGGGCAAGGGCACAATCATCATGCCCAAAATCATTAGGATGAGCAGCGGCCCAACCAGCAGCTTCATGCGCACATCGCCCATCCAATCGCGCCGACCGATTAGCTGACTCAAGCCTTTCATGGTTGTGCCTCATTGCCACCGGCACCATGCCTGGGGCTTTCCATATCCGGGGGAACCGGCAGGTTATCGGGGGTTGGGGGCATTTCGCCTCCTTGTTGGGCTACTTGCTTGAGCCGGTAGGCCCAAGCCATGACTTCGGCCACCGCGGTATACAACTCTGCCGGCACCTCCGCCTCTAAATCCACGTGATGATACAGGGCGCGCGCCAATGGCGCTGCTTCCAAGCGAGGAACGCCGGCCTCTGCGCCAATTTCACGGATACGCGCAGCCACCGCATCAGCGCCTTTAGCCACCAGCCTTGGCGCGCCCATGCTGCCTTCCTGGTAAACCAGTGCGATCGCGTAGTGGGTAGGGTTGGTAATGATCACGTCCGCCTGGGGCACTTTGCTCATCATCCGGCCACGCGCCATGGCTTGCTGCTGCTGGCGGATACGTGCTTTCACATGCGGGTCGCCTTCGGACTCTTTGTGCTCGCGCTTGACCTCTTCCTGACTCATGCGCAGCTTCTTGGCATTATCCCAAAGCTGAAAAGGCACATCGATCAGGATGACCACGAGCAATACCAATACCATTAGCCCTGCGGCTTGCGCCGCCATTTGCAGCGCATTCGCCAACGCTTGCTGGATGGGCTGATCCATGAGCGCCATAAATTTGCCAATGTTGTAGTACAAAAAAACAGCGGCAATGCCTCCGACCAGAACCGACTTGGCGATCGCTTTGGCCAACTCCACGAGGGCCTGGGTAGAGAAAATACGCTTGACGCCCTTGATCGGGTTCAGCTTGGAAAACTTGGGCTGCATCGATTTACCCGAGATTAGCCACCCTCCCAATAGACCAGGCGCCACTAACGCGATGACAGTCAATAATAAAAACAACGGCGTCATGGCAAAGAGCGTGCGCTGACCAAGGTCTAACGCATTGACCAACATCGGGGTGCTTTCCATTGCCTGGCGACGCTCGAACAGAAACGCTTGTTCCATCACCATGCCCAATTGGTCATAGAGCATATTCCCCATGCTCCATAGGCCGATCACACCGCCCAACAGGAGTAAGAACGTATTTAACTCACGGGACCGGGGAACCTGCCCCTCTTCGCGGGCTTTTTCTCTTCGCCTGGGGGTGGCCTCTTCTGTCTTTTCCTGGTCGCTATCGTTATCTGCCATTCGGGTATCCGGCCAGGTGAAGCGAAGCTTAACACGTATTCAGCCGCCCATAGGGACGGCTGAATAGCGTGCTTGCGTGCCCAGAGGGCGTTTAATAACGCGCTTTAAAAGCCTAACTCATCCAATAAGTCGTCTACCTGGTCTTGCCCAGAGACGGTATCCGGAACATTATCCTTCACTTGTGGCCCGTTCAAAAGCTCTTCGTTACGCCGTGCATTGTCGCTTTTCCACTGATCCTCGGCCTTGCGCTGTAGCGTTTCTCGTGCATGGGCACCCGGCGCATTATCGATAAGCACCTGTACCAGCTGATGCTCGATCTCGTGGATCACGTCCATCATCTTCTTGATCACTTGGCCGGTCAGGTCTTGAAAGTCCTGGGCCATCATGATTTCCATCAGCTCTTTGTTGGTCGCTGACACCACATCGGGCACGTCGCTGAGATAAGTGCGTGTCTCGACGACGAGTGCCTTGGCCTCGTCCAGCTCTTTTGGCGCTTCAAACCACTCGGCCCAGCGCTTATCTAGCGCTTCCGCCCGGTCTGATAACTGATCCTGCAGCGGCTGTGCACGGTCAACGGCATTGAGCGCTCGATCTGCTGCCTGCTCCGTCATGGTAGCGACATAGTGCAAGCGGTCGCGTGCGTCGGGAATGGCTATTGCCGCTTTTTCAATCTCTTTATCCAGCCCCAATTCACGCATGTTCTCGCGCAACATGCGCGTCAACTTACCGATGCGATGAATTAGGTCTTCAGCGGCTTGCTCGGACAGCTGGGCAGAATCGGACTGCTCATTCTGACTCATAATGTTGTCTCCTCATTAACCAAGCCCACAGGCTCAGTCGCTCACATACCCAGTTTGTCGAAGATCTTGTTGAGCTTCTCTTCCAGGGTGGCGGCAGTGAACGGCTTAACGACATAACCGTTCGCACCCGCCTGAGCGGCCGCTATGATGTTTTCTTTCTTGGCTTCTGCGGTCACCATCAGTACGGGAAGACTTTTTAAAGCGTCATCCTGACGGATCTCCTTGAGCATCTCCAAGCCGTCCAGATTGGGCATATTCCAATCCGAAACGACAAAGTCAAAATTGCCAGCACGCAGTTTATTGAGCGCATCCTGGCCATCTTCTGCTTCATCCACATTGGTGAAGCCTAGTTCCTTAAGCAGACTACGCACGATCCGACGCATGGTGGGAAAGTCGTCTACGACCAGGAAACTCATATTCTTATCTGCCATCGGGCATCCTCTCGTCAATACATGGCACAGGGGCGACTGGAAAGTACAGTCAGTGGTTTAAAATGCTTGCTTAAAATTCTTCCCACTCTTCGTGGTCGCTACGCTGCGCCGCGGGACGACGCGTTGCTGGCTCGGTTCGGGCAGCAGGCAAGGCATTCGCCGGTGAAGACGCAGACGGTAGTGACTGATGGGCGGCCGCTTGCACGCCCATCAGTTTGAATACGGCGACGGCCTGCTCTAAGCGATTGGCCTGCTCTTCCAGCGAGGCCGCCGCCGCAGACGCTTCTTGCACCAGCGCAGCGTTTTGTTGAGTGACTTGATCCATTTGGCCAACGGCCTGGCTCACCTGCTCGATACCGTCGCTCTGCTCCTGGGAGGCCGCCGAGATTTCATCCATGATATCGGTCACACGGCGCACCGCGGTGACCACATCCGACATCGTGGTGCCGGCCTGTTCGACCAGAGTAGAGCCCTGTTGGATCTGTGTGACCGATGCATCGATCAGCGTCTTGATCTCTTTGGCGGCATCCGCACTACGGCTGGCCAGATTGCGCACTTCACCTGCCACGACCGCAAACCCACGGCCTTGCTCACCCGCTCGGGCGGCTTCTACCGAGGCGTTCAGCGCCAGGATATTGGTTTGGAAAGCGATCGAATCGATAACGCTAGTGATATCAGCGACTTTTTTCGAGCTGGTAGAGATGCCGTGCATGGTTTGAACCACTTGCGCCACGACGTCGCCGCCGCGCTCAGCGGTGGTGGAGGCATCTGCTGCCAACGTGCTGGCCTGGCGGGCGTTGTCGGCGTTCTGTTTTACCGTCGCTGTCATCTCTTCCATGCTGGCGGCCGTTTCTTGAATCGACGCCGCCTGCTGTTCAGTGCGAGATGAGAGGTCCGCGTTGCCGCTGGCGATTTCACGCGTACCGTGATGAATCTCGTTACTGCCTTCACGCACGCGACCAACGATATTGGTCAGGTTCTGCTGCATGGTGGCCATGGCGCCAAACAGACGGCCAATTTCATTTTTACCCGCTTCCGGCAGCGGATCGGTTAGATCCGCATCGGCGATGGCGTCCAGACGATCCACGGCGCCCCTTAGGGGGGCAATCACGGTACGGCGCAAGCCCATATAGATAACCAGCGTCATGAGTAGAGCAAAGACCACTACGCCCGCATTGATCATCGTAAACAGGTTGCCCTGATCCGCCGCATCCGTGCGGATCGTGTCCACACGCTCAAAGCCGTAGGTGATAAACGCAGTCATGCTGGTAGCCAAGCTGCTTAAAGGCTCCACCAGTTCGTCACGCAAATTGTTGTAACGGGTTAAATCCATATATTCGAACGTTTCATGCTGCTGCTTAACCAGCCCCATTACGGTGTTAAAATCCTCGATTAGCGCATTGGCCAGTGCCTCACCTTGCGAAGAAAAGGTGTTACCCGAAAAACGTTCAAAGCGGCGCTCGGCGCGCTCGATACGATCCGCTGCGACCTCGACCTGTTCATTGGACTGCTGGGTCTGGCCGACCATCAAGTAGTTCGAGGCCGTTTCCATTGCCAGCATGGCCTGATTGAGCAGCGAGTCGGCGCGGTTAATCTCATTTAACTGCGCATCGCTGATTTGACTTAGCGTCGCCAAGTTATTTTGTGCATTGCGATCAGCGACCAGACCCAAGCCCGCGATCACTAAGATCAGAGCGACAAAGCAGATGAGCGCTGTGATCACAGCGGCGTGGATACTCAGATTGCGCAGTAAACGATTCATTAGGAGTTCCCTTGCGAGCTTGTTAGTTTTTATGCCACGTTTTTTTTGAACATTTCCAAGCTAAGCTATTAAGCAAAACCAGTATTTATTGCAACTAAGCGCTTATTCCAAACTCAGTTCTCAAGCCAAGTTTTTATAAATAACCCTATACACGCTGCGCGCGACCCGAGGCTGCGATGAGCGCCATCATGCGCGTAGGGACATCATCTAACGCCACCACTTCCACCGCACCGCCCATCGCAATCGCCTCACGGGGCATACCAAACACCACACAGGTTTGTTCATTTTGCGCAATGGTGGGGGCGCCCGCTTGGCGCATCTCGAGCAGGCCTGCGGCGCCGTCTTTCCCCATGCCGGTCAGAATCACCCCAACCGAGTTTTTGCCTGCATGCTGTGCGGCTGAATGAAACAGCACATCGACCGAAGGCCGATGGCGATTGACCGGCGGGCCGCTGTCCAGCCGCGCAACGTAGTTAGCGCCACTGCGCGCTAATTTGAGGTGCTGATCCCCGGGGGCAATATAGGCGTGCCCCGGTAGAATTCGCTCGCCATCGGTCGCCTCTTTGACGGTAATCCGGCACAGCCGATCTAAGCGTTCCGCGAAGGAGCGGGTAAAGCCACCGGGCATATGCTGAGTGATCAAGATCGCGGGGGCGTTCGCTGGCAACGGCTCAAGCACGGCGCGAATCGCTTCGGTACCACCGGTCGAGGCGCCAATGATAATCAGCTTTTCACTGGAAACGAGCGGTGCTTTCAAAGCCTCAGGAGGCGGGGTGTTTTTATGCCGCGCCTGACGAGGCCGGGAACGTGCCGCAGCGCGCAGTTTTTCCGCAATTTCGCTCGCGTACTCCATCATGCCATTACGAATGCCCAGGCTCGGCTTGGCGACGAAATCAAGCGCACCAAGTTCAAGCGCGCGCAGGGTAATTTCCGAGCCGCTTTGGGTTAGCGACGACACCATCAGTACCGGCATGGGGCGCAAGCGCATTAAACGCTCAAGAAAATCCAGGCCGTCCATGCGCGGCATTTCTACATCAAGGGTTAACACATCAGGATTGTGCTGCTTGATCAAGTCCCTGGCAGCGATAGGGTCTGGTGCAACCGCCACGACTTCCATGTCAGGCTGAGAATTGATGATTTCCGTTAACAAATCGCGAATTAGCGCCGAATCATCGACGCAAAGTACCTTGATCTTGGCTGCGCTCAAAGCACGCCTCCTCTTGCTATAGACGCCTGATGTGTGATTGCAACCGCTGGGGCAACAGCGCCTAAAGCGATCTTAAAGACACGACAATGGTTCATTTTTTGGCCAGGGTATAAACGGTCTGCCCACGTAGTTTGAAAGCGTCACTGATATAGGAAAAATTTTCAGAGTGGCCGGCAAACAGCAACCCATCAGGCTTCATGAGCGGTGCAAATCGCTTAAGTATTTTTGACTGTGTATCTTTATCAAAATAAATCATGATGTTCCGGCAAAATACCGCATCAAAAGCACCCTTAATCGGCCATTGCGGCGCCAGCAGGTTGAGTGGCAAAAACTCGACGAGGGCCGACACTTCGGGACGTACCCGCGCGAAACCCGCATGATTACCGGTTCCTTTCTGGAAAAAGCGTTTTACCCGCGCGTCATCAAGCTTGCGTACCTGCTCAAGGGGGTAGACGCCTGCACGAGCCCTGGCCAACGCATCGGTGTCGATATCGGTGGCAATGACTTTGGCTTGCGACGCTTTAGCGCCTAGGGTTTCTAATAGCGTCATGGCCAGTGAGTAAGGCTCTTCACCCGTAGAAGAGGCCGAACACCAAATAGTAACCGGCTCTTGCTTATTCTTAATATGTTCCGCCAGCAAGGGGAAATGGTGCGCTTCACGGAAAAAAGCCGTGAGGTTGGTCGTAAGTGCGTTGGTGAACGCCTCCCACTCTTTGGCTTCAGGCTGGCGCTCCAAGCGCACCAGATAATCGGTAAAGCGCGTCATACCATGGTGGCGTAGCCGCTTTGCTAGGCGGCTATAGACCATTTCCCGCTTATGCTCTGCCAACACGATACCGGCGCGCTGATAAATCAGTTCGCGAATACGCGTAAAGTCAGCATCGGTGAGCACCAGATCGCGCTCAATCTGATTGCCGGATGCCCACTGGCCAGCATCTATCGCCCGTTCACGTTGTTCGGTCAAAACGCTTCCCACTCCTCTACTGAGGCTGTTTGCCGTTTAACGGGCGGGTTAGGCGACGTCGCGCCAGATGGCTGAACAGCCAGTGCGCGGGGCTTCTGCGCCATTGGTTTGTTGGCCGTTAGCGCTGGCGCCCTTGAGGTGCCGGTACTATTTAAACGAAAGGCTTCTACCGATAGTGCTAGCAGCCCCGCCTGCTTTTCTAACGAGACCGCTGCACGAGCCGTTTCTTGAACGCGTAAGGCATTACGTTGCGTTGCTTGGTCCATTTCCGCCACCGCTTGGTTGACCTGTGTAATCCCGTTACTCTGCTCTTCAGACGCGGCCGAAATCTCATGCATAATTTGAGTCACGCTGCGTGCCGCTTCAGCCACTTCGCTGATCGCCGCTTCGGCTTTGCTCACCAAACTGGCGCCCGCGTTAACCTCGCGATTTGAACCATCAATTAGGCCACGAATTTCTTGTGCCGCGCCTGCGCTCCGGCCGGCCAGGTTGCGAACCTCTTCAGCCACAACGGCGAAACCACGCCCATGCTCACCGGCTCGCGCTGCTTCTACCGACGCATTCAGTGCCAAAATATTGGTCTGGAACGCGATGGAATCGATGACGTTGATAATATCGGCCATTTGCTGCGAGCTTTGCGTAATCCGCTGCATGTTATCGACCAACTGCGCCATCAAGTCGCCCGTGTTTGTGACCTGGATAGCATTGTTATCGGCTAGGAGACGGGCTTCTTGAGCGTTTTCGCTGTTTTGCCGCACTGTCGAGGTCATTTCTTCCATGCTGGACGCGGTTTGCTGCAAAGAAGCGGCCTGCTGTTCGGTGCGTGAGGATAGTTCTTCGTTACCGCTGGCTATCTCCTGAGCAGCGGGCGTCACCACATCGATACCGCCTTTTACGTCGGCGATAATGCTACTGAGGCTCTTACGCATCGTATTGAGCGAGTCCATTAACTGGCCCACTTCATCACGCCGCGGCGGGGGCACTTTGGTGGCCAAATTGCCGCCTGCAATTTGCAACGTAAAGCGCGTGGCACTTTTTAACGGACGAACGATCGCGCGTAATGTCATGACACCGATCAAAATGAGCAACAGCAAACCGACGCCAAGTACAACGGCTTGCGCGCCCACCATAGTGGTTTGCTCTTGCTGCGCCTCGGTGGCCATTACCTCAGCCGTCTGCTGCTTCTGAGCAATGAGTTGATTCACCATGCCTGACAAAGCGCGCCCGTCATTCGTCATCACGCTAATGACGGCATCCAACCCGGTAAAGGCTTGATAGGTCTCTTCGGCTTGCAACACGCTGGCGGCCTGGCTCATGCCATTGTCTAAAAAGGCCTGGAGCTGTTGATCAAACTCGCCAGCAAGCTCGGTTTTATTAACGTCGCGAGAGAAGTATTCCTGCCAGACGGTGGCGACATCGTTGGCGCTCTCTTCAATACTTTCGCCCATCTCGAAACGCTGATTGATGAGATCCATACGTTCTGGCTCTATCATTGCCTGACGGGTTTGAGCAATGGTTTGATCGATTTGCTGCAGGCGAATAACATCACGCAGGCCATCATTATTTAACTGTTCCAAACGCTCGCCCGAAGCGCTTAAGCCATACAGCCCTAAACCACCACTCACTAGCAGTAGCACACCCGCCACCATAATCATGCCTGCCAATTTCGCCCGAATGGTATCAAGGCGCACCCTGGCTAACCGCTTCAGCATGCCTTTCTGGCGTAGACGTCCCCTTTCCAAGTAGAGCCGCTTATTACGTCCTTCGCGCATATCGGCATAGACGCGCTCTGCCTGCTCAATGGCGCTCCGTGCCGCTTGGACGCGTACCGAGGTAAATCCAACTACTTGCTCATCCTCAATAATCGGTGTCACGCTGGCATCCACCCAGTAGTGATCACCATTTTTGCAACGGTTTTTAACCAGCCCGCGCCACGTTTCTCCTGCCTGCACGGTTTGCCAAAGATTGGCAAAGGCCGCTGGGGGCATATCGGGGTGACGTATGAGGTTGTGTGGCGCGCCAATCAGCTCTGCCTGTTCAAAACCACTAATAGCGATAAACGCTGGGTTCGCATAGGTAATGCGTCCTTTGGTATCGGTACGCGAGACTAAGAAATCGTCCTCTTTCAGCTCAATTTCACGCTGAGAGACAGGCTGGTTATTACGCATGGTCGACCTTTTTTAGTGTTTATTGTTTAGAAAGAGCGGGCCTGCCCTACCAGGCACATTAAAACGATGTCCACTCTTCAGACTGCTTTACGGGTGGCTTAGGTATTGCGGTAGGCGAGCGCACTACCCCTGGCAGGCTAGGCGCAGGAAAAGAGGAAGATAGGCGAGAATTTGATGGTTCTGAGTTTGATGGTTCTGCGACACGGAAGCGCTCCACGGCCTCACGTAAGCGAGCCGCCTCACTTTCAAGCTCATTGGCATTTCGTGCTGCCTGTTGAACCAATTGGGCATTTTGTTGAACCACTTGATCCATTTGCGCAACGGCCTGGTTCACTTGGCTGATACCGCTGCTTTGCTGTTCGGACGCAGCAGCAATACTGTCCATAATGTCACTGACCCGCTGAACCGCTGCCACCAAGTCCTGCATCGTTTGCCCAGCTTGATTGACTCGCTGAGTGCCGGTATCTACGTTCGTGAGCGAGGCTTCAATCAGCGTGCGAATTTCGTTTGCAGCCGCGGCGCTGCGACTGGCGAGGCTACGCACTTCCTGCGCCACGACGGCAAATCCTCTGCCGTGTTCGCCAGCACGGGCAGCTTCAACGGAGGCGTTCAGTGCCAAGATATTGGTCTGAAAGGCAATATTGTCGATAACCGTTATGATGTCCGCCACTTGATGTGAGCTAGCGCTGATTTCCTGCATGGTATCAACGATTTGCCCAACTTCTTCACCACTCTGCCGTGCGGTGAATGTCGCGCTACCTGCCAGTTGGCTTGCTTGGCGAGCATTCTCAGCATTATGGCCCACCGTAGAAGCTAACTGCTCCATACTCGAAGCTGTCTCTTCCAAGGAAGAGGCCTGCTGCTCAGTACGTGATGAGAGGTCATTATTGCCACTGGCGATTTGCTGGGAGCGCTCATAGATGGAGGTGCCGCTGGTACGCACGGTGCCCACGGTTTGCGAAAGTGAGCGCTGCATATGCCCCATGGCACTATATAGGCGTCCAATTTCATTGTTGCCGGGTGTGGTAATTCTCTGGCTAAGGTCGCCCTGCGCCATGCGCTCAAAATGCCCCACCAGGCGATCTAGGGGGCGCAATACGTTGATCGTTACGCCCCAGACCACCACAATGACTGTCGCTACCGTCATCGCCACAACCGCGAGCAAGGCCCAGCGGATCGTGGCGGCAAATGCACTGAAGGCCGCTTGCTGGGTCACAATGTCGTTCGCTGTCTGAACGATGGCGGCGCCATGGTGCAACGCATACAGGCCGATACCACTGGCAATTAACACGAGTAGCGAAAGTGTCGCGAGCACCAGCCCCCAACTTAAACGCACCGTCATATCATTCATTAATTGCCGTAATTGCTGCGTCACGCCTTTTTCTCCACGCAAAACCAGCACTTCTCGCGGCTTTCCCTAGCGCGAGTCTGCATTAATCGTTAGTACGTAGTCGGCATGTTCCCTATGCCCTGTTTGCCTGCTATTGGTGACTGCTGGTGCTGTCGACCAGCGCCATCTCTTCGCTGGTGAGCAGCTTATCGATATCCACCAGCACCAACATGCGATCATCTAGACTGCCTAGGCCACTTAGGAAATCAGACGAGAGCGTGACACCAAACTCTGGGGCTGGCTTGATTTGGTCAGGCGTGAGTGTCATCACATCAGAAACACCATCGACCACGATGCCGACCACGCGGTCTGCGACATTGACCACGATCACCACCGTTTGGCCACCGTATTCGACGTTATCAAGATGAAACTTAATGCGCAGATCGACGATCGGCACGATCACACCACGCAGGTTGGTCACCCCTTTGATGAAATCCGGTGCATTGGCAATGCGGGTCACATTTTCGTACCCACGAATTTCCTGCACTTTCAAAATGTCGATGGCGTACTCTTCTTCGCCTAATGAAAACACCAGGAATTCACGGTTTTCGGCTTCTGCGGCTAATACTGCCCCACTATTGGCTTGACTCATGACGGCTCAGCCTCCTTGAAAAATGATAGGTTTTGATTGTTCACTACTTTTTTGCCTGCTTCTTTCTTATACCGGCTCAAGCGATGTAAGCCGGTAATATCAAGGATTAACGCAACGCTACCATCCCCTAAAATAGTAGCGGCCGAGATGCCGGGCACTTTGCGATAATTGTCTTCCAAGTTCTTGACCACGACTTGCTGTTGGCCAATCAGTTCGTCCACTAGCATGGCGTAACGTCGACCTTCGCCCTGGACAATCACGGCGATACTCTTGGTGGGGTCAGTAATTGCATTGGCGACATCAAGCACTTCATGAATCGCAATTACCGGCAGGTATTCATCACGCACTTTAATGACCACATCATCTCCGGCCATCGCGTACATGTCGTCTTTAGAGGGCTGGAGCGACTCCAGCACAGTGGACAGTGGGAGAATAAACGTTTCACCCCCCACTTTAATCGACATACCATCCAAAATGGCCAGCGTAAGCGGCAACACGATGCGCGTATTAGTGCCTTCACCTAGCTTTGACTGAATTTCAACGCGCCCACCCATGCTTTGAATGTTACGCTTCACGACATCCATGCCCACGCCTCGGCCAGAAACGTCGGTGACTTCTTTGGCGGTTGAAAAGCCAGGGGCGAAGATGAGCTGGAAAACCTCTTCGTCCGACATGGTTTCGGAAACGTTAAGGCCATTTTCACGCGCTTTCGCCAGCAAGCGATCACGATCCATCCCGGCGCCATCGTCACGTACTTCGATTAAGATGTTACCGCCCTGATGGCGCGCCGATAGCGTTAGCTTACCCGTACGCGGCTTGCCAATGGCTTCGCGCACATCAGGCATTTCAACACCGTGGTCAAGGCTGTTGCGCACTAGGTGAGTTAACGGGTCGGTGATCCTTTCAACCAGACTTTTATCCAGCTCGGTCGACTTGCCTTCGGTAACCAGTTCAATCTCTTTCCCCAGCTTACCCGCGGTGTCGCGAACCACGCGTGGGAAGCGGCTGAAGACAAACTCCATGGGAATCATACGAATCGACATGACCGCCTCTTGGAGGTCACGGGCGTTGCGCTGTAAGAGACTCATGCCATTTTGCAATGAGCTGTTACCCACAGACTGATCTTCTAAATCGCTCACCGTTTGATCAAGCATCGACTGAGTGATAATCAGCTCGCCCACCAAATTGATAATTTGATCGACTTTATCCACAGAAACCCGGATGGACGACGACTCAGCGGCGGCTTTTTTGGGTTTCTCTTTGGCGGTTGATGCCGTTGACTGCCCCTTGACGGCCGCGGGTTGGGCAGGTGTCTTTGGCGCTGGGGCCGCGGGGGCCGACACCGCAGGGGGAGCAGTCGCCGATTCAGCTACCTTCCCCTCAACGGCCGTTATGGCAATCTGATCCGGCTCGATAATGAAACACATGACGGCTTCAATATCGTCAGCGCTATCGCTGCTTTTGAGGATGACTTCATAGCGCTTTGCATCACCCGATTGAGAGAGCACTTCGCCTAACTGCTCTAGCTCTTCAACCAGTAAAATGCGGTCTTTATCTTCAACGTTAAGCAGTGCCACTAGTAGATGACCGCCTGCGTCCGGTGTTTCACTGCTGCTTGCTTCTTCGCTGCTTTCGATAGGGGCAGGCGAGGCCTTGGGTTGGGCGGCGGGGGGCGTTGGCCCATCCAGCTGTTCACCGATTTCATCCAGAGCAATTTGTTGCAGCGTTTGGCAAATGCGTTCAAACGCCTCCTGGTTTGGCTCCTCTTCGCTGCGGTAGGCATCGAGTTGCTCATGCATGATGTCTTTAGCCTCTAAAAAGGTATCCACGAGGTCGGCGCGCAGCGTCAGCTCACCCTTGCGTGCGTAATCGAGAAGGTTTTCCAAAATATGGGTGGTTTTCTGCAGCACGACAAAACCAAAGGTTCCAGCGCCCCCTTTGATCGAGTGGGCGGCACGGAAAATAGCATTGAGCTGCTCGCTGTCCGGATCATCAACATCCAGCTCCAACAAGTGCTGTTCCATATCGGATAACAGCTCTTCTGCCTCTTCAAAAAAGGTGTCAAAAAAATCCGCTATATCCATTCACCGCTCCACCCTTAACGTCGCTTTTTTATGAAAGGCTATGACAGGTTCAGGTCACTCTATTGCTTGTGCCTGAGGCTCGTCTTGTTGTGGTAATTCTTTTAACGCCTCAACTGCAGCGTCTGGCCGTGAAACCTCAGCGTTCATAATGGTTGGATTAAGGATCGCTTCCGCTATTTCGGGCAGCAGCACCACCAACTCTATCCGGCGATTAATAGGGTCTGTTGGCTCAGTCTCCGGCAACAGTACACGGTCTGCAAAGCCCGAAACACGCAGTAACTGATCTGGATCAAACCCACCCGCAATAAGCTCACGACGCGAAGCATTAGCCCGGTCGTTGGAAAGTTCCCAGTTGCTATAGCCGCGATAGCCTCCCGCATAGGGAACACTGTCGGTATGACCGCTGATACTGAGTTCATTGGGCAGCTCGTTGAGCAGAGGCGCGATGGTACGAAGCAGACTGCGCATGTAAGGCGCTACCTGGTCACTACCTAACTCAAACATGGGCCGTTGATCGGTATCTAACAGCTGTATGCGAAGACCCTCGCGAGTCATGTCAAAGCGCATTTGGTTGCGCAGTTGGCGAAGCTCGGGGTCCCGCTCAATCGCCCGCTCAATACGCTGCTGAACGTTTCTTAACCTGCGCTGATCCTCTGAGCTCGGGCGAGTACGCTGTAACGTATCAATGCGTGCTCGTTCTCCATCACTATGGGTCGGATCAGGGCCGCCGCCAGGAATGACACTCGTACTACCAGAGCGATCACCTCCTGTCATAGCGGTGACGAGAGGTGTGCTGAAGTATTCGGCCACCCCCCTGCGCGTCTCTTCACTAGAAACACTCAACAGCCATAGCACTAAAAAAAAGGCCATTAAAGCGGTCATGAAATCCGCTAGAGCAATTTTCCAAGCCCCACCATGGTGAGCGTGAACGACTTTTTTGCGTCTAATAACGATAGGACGCTTGTCACCACCCTTGCTCATGCGCTACCGGCCTTTTTTGCATCCCTCACATACTCTTCTAGCTCGGTGAAGGTAGGACGTTCAGCAGCAAATAGCGCTTTGCGACCAAACTCTACTGCTAACTGAGGTGCGTAACCATGCAGGCTGGCGAGCAGCGTAATACGGATACACTGCAACATTTTTTCTGCTTCTTTAGCCTGCCGATCGATATAACTTGCCAGCGGGCTGATGAACCCGTAGCCCAGCAAGATACCCAAAAAAGTCCCCACCAATGCCTGCCCAATCATGATTCCCATTTGGGCCGGCGTAGCATCTGCATAGGTCAACGTTTTTACGACACCCATGACCGCCGCGACAATACCAAAGGCGGGCATGGCATCGCCTACTTTAGCGATGGCGTCAATGGGTATATGCGCCTCTTGCTCAAAGACCTCAATCTCATGCAGCATCAGCTCATCAATCTCCATCGGCTCCATACCTCCACTGACCATAAGACGCAGGTAGTCCGTTAAGAAATTCATGATATGGGGATCTGACAGCACCGTAGGATGCTCCTGGAAAAGCGGGCTCTCCTGAGGATTATCAATATCACGCTCAATACCTAGCATGCCTTCACGACGGATTTTGGTCAGCAGTTTGTACTGCAGCGCCATTAGCTCCATGTACAACGCTTTGTTATATTTTTTCGCCCGTTTAAGCCTGGGCAGGATTTTAAACGTCGCCTTAATCGCCTTACCGTTGTTGGCAGCAATGAATGCGCCAACACCAGCCCCTCCGATAATCAATAGCTCTAGTGGTTGATAGAGAGGCCCTAACTTGCCGCCTGCCAACACATAGCCACCAAACACAGAAAGCAATACGATCACATAGCCTAGAGGTATCAGCACAAGCAGGGTCCTTGCGGTATTCAGTATTAAATAAGGGAACCAAAACTTAGCCACCTGTTCTGATGTTTAAGCGACGTTCCATCCCAAGCACAATCTAACCCCATTATACTAGGGCTAAGCTGTCATTTAATGAAAAAGCATCACCGGCTTTTACAGCTATCTACGCCGATAACTCATGTTTAATTGTTACTCAGCAACCAGCATTACGTCTTATACCTCAACTACCGCTCGTTAGCATGGGCTTCGCTGGTGTTGTTACAATTTTTCACTATCTTCCTGCTGTGCCTTACGTGTTTTACCCGCCCTTGAAGGAGGTTGGCAGATACCGCACACATAATGCTGAGCAGGGCTATGCGCATGAGCCACGAACTGTCCTGTGCAGCGCGTACATTGATTGAGCTGCAGCAGGTCGCTTTCAAAAAACCGTACAAGCGTCCAGGCGCGCGTCAATCCCAGTACCGGCTCCACCTTTTCCAATGCCATTTGCTCATCGTAAAGTCGGTAAGCTTTGACAAAAGCATCAATTCGCTCGCACCCTGCCGCCTCTTTTAGGCTTAGATACATATTGAAAAATAGCGACGAGTGAACATTAGGTAGCCACGTTATAAACCAGTCAGTGGAAAACGGTAGCATGCCTTTAGGTGGCGACATGCCCCGCACTTCCTTGTATAGCTTGATCAAACGCGTGCGGCTTAATTCCGTTTCTGTCTCCAGCACCTGCAGGCGCGCCCCCAGCTCAATTAGCTCAATCGCCAACTGCACCTGGTGCATTTCATCGACCAAGCTTTTCTGGCTCACTTCGCTTCTCCTGAGGGCATGGACTCAAAAGATTCACTCGCCAGCAGTAGCGAAGCGTGTAGTCCTGCCAAACCCTGATCACGTGGATTCTCAGTGAGCTGGCGCAGCCGCTCGGCACTCGTCTGGCTAAACCGGCACAGCAGTTGGCTAGTACGTGCCAATTTGGTGAGTTGACGCGCATTGAGAGAGACAAGTAGCTCGGCAACCTCGCTATCAATTTTCAAACGAAACATAGCGGCCTCGCGATCTTCATCAAGCAAGCGCTGCGCCAGAAGTAAATACGCTAAATTTATTTCCTGAATTTCATCGAGAAAGTTGGTTTGACTCATGATGTCCCATTAAACGACTCAGGCGCGATATTGTGACCATTGTACTGGCGCCATTAATGACTTTTTATTACCTATCGTCATGGTTACATACAACGTCTGTAATTGGCTACTCGGGCATTTCACGATGACTTAGCCCTTCTTCCGACAATTCGAACACCCACACCAAGAGTTCTGCGACAATCTGGTAAAGGCCTGCGGGGATTTCCGCATCCAAATCTAGCTGCATTAATAGCGCCACCAGTTCAGGTGCATCATGCACATAAATACCCTGGCGCTGAGCTTCTGCCATAATGCGCTCGGCTAAGTCACCATAGCCTTTCGCGACAACGCGAGGGGCTCTATCGTTTTCTTGATAAGCCAGGGCCACGGCTTGGCGACGACGCTCACCCGACGTGGTCATGGGCGGCCTCCGCTTCGACATAGCGTGCACGAAGCTGCACTTTTTGAAGATCTAAAGCGCCCAGGCGCTTTTCCAAGGCCGGCAAACCCGCATCGATTCGTTGATAAGCCGCCGTACTTTCAGTCGTAAAATCGATACTTAGCACATTTCGATAGAGCCACAGCGAAGCATTGAACGCCCCCAGATTAGGAACGTCTAACTGCATATCAGAGCGCCATCCGCCCTCAGGCTCACCCTCTTTCTGGCTACTCTCCTGCCCCTCTTCACGCGCCGGCAAATTGATCACCAAGGCCATGAAAATGCCCGCCCACACATCCCCTTCCCAGCGAATAGCCGGCATCACAAGCATTTCAAGTTGCTGGCGGACTAGACTTTGAAGGCTTTCGTGCACGACGTCTCGCGTCGAGCGCTGAGCCATTAGCTCGGTCACTTCCCTTGCATGACTCAGGTCCGCTTTTGCTTGAACACTCTCAGGCACTGCCCCGTTCATAGCAGCAGGAGGCGTTGAAACGGATCCCGCCGCTGAAGCAGACGGCGGCGTGCTGGCAACGACACCTTGCCCAGGGAGCAAACCTTGCCGAGACGCCAAGCTGTTTTCATGAGTGATGGGTACAAACGGCACGTTAGGTAAGAGAGCGAGCCCTTGCCCAGCGGCATTGGGGGTCGCCAGTGGCGCCAATCCCGTCAACGCCTGCGAACCAACCAGCCCCGTGGGCAACAAGGGGGCCAATGGCCGTGGTCCAGCCTGCATTTGTGGCTCATTGAGTAACTGTTGGCGAGTCCCCTCGCCCTGAAACCAGCGCTTTAAATGGGATTCATAAAACAGCCCACTATCGCGAATACTGGCTTCCAAACGCGTCGCGACGGTACTAGCCCCAGGCGCCTCATTACCGGCGACAAGAGGTGCTTCGGGGCGCATGACAGAGGGGGGCGCTGGAAAACGCAACAATACATCTGCAATAGTGCGGGCGGCGGGGCTAAAGTGGGTCTGAGTAGAGCCCGGTGAAGACGGCAATGGTTCACCGCCCGGGAGCGCTCTACCCCCATCAAGTGGATGGGGTAATCGCTTTAAATCATTCAGCGGGGACGCCGGTGGCCGACCATCTAGATTTGCATCACGCATCACCGCACGAGGCCCTTCGCCATGCGGTATTGGTTTCACAGGCTGATCCAATGCCCGCTGAAGCGATACCTCTCCCTGTCGCCCTAATACTTGATGCAAGAGCGTATCAATGAGGGGGGTAATGCCGCTCACGACGACCTCTTGGCATCAGCATCATCAGAGGCATAGGGGGAGAGCGCACCCTGCTGGGGCGCGTAAGCGCGATGCAGGTCGCGCTGCCGTTGCGACACTCCAATCAGCTTTCCCAACTCGTCTCGGCGTGCTACTAAGCGGCGCCGAATATCAACGTCATGCTCAAGTATGCTCTCAAGTAACTCTGCTTTACGCTGTTGAGCGGCAGGGTCAAGTAATACCGTTGCGTCTAACTCACGTAACTGCTCCACTAACACCACATAGCTGGTGCGTTGTTCAATGAGCTCCGCCCACTGTTCAGCATTGGCAAGTTCATGCATATATTCAACGCTGCTCAATAGCGCTTCATAGCTAGCAAGCAGCGTCTGTTGAGCATTTTGATCACAAGCTGTTGTAGAAGCTGACATCATTGCCTCACGCGCTCTGCCGCTGACCGATATCACGCCAGGCTGAGCCAATATCATCAAGCAAGCGTTCGGCCTGATTCAGGCTCTCTTCATCGTTACGCAGGTTAGCCGTCAAGAGCAGTCGAGCAATATAGTCATATAAAGAGGCTAAACGCACGGCAATTTCTCCACCCTTTTCCTGGTCGAGCGCAGCGGCGAGACCGTTATTAACGATATCCAGCGCTTTGGTGATCGACTTACCTTTCTCAGCCGTATTACCCGTCTGCATGTGAATACGGGCTGCACGAATAGCGGTTTTTGCGCCATCAAATAGCATCACAATCAGCTGATGCGGGTCTGCCGACATCACTCCGCTTTCTACGCCGACACGCGCATAAGCGTTAGCTCCACGCCCATAGGCGGCGCCACCGCGAGAGTAAGTCATAAGCGGAACTCCTGTACGTGGTTCTTTGCTCGCTTAAAGCGGGGAGCCACGAAAAATTAAAAGTTATTAAACAGCGAACTACACGCTACTACTGTTATCTATCGGCGCAGGCCTTAGCGACTTTAACGTCTGACAGGGCTTTTTTTGCCTAACGCTGTACATAACATTAACTGCCCATCAATCCCCATTACGCGTTCTATCAGGTAGAAACCGCTACCTCTCCTACGGATCGGCCGAGCCGCTCAACAATGCTGTCTCTCACCACTGTACCTACATTATCCCGCATGGGAGGTTCAGCTTGTGGCGCAAGCAGAACCTCGGTGGGGTTGCCTTTTGCATCGATACGTAAGATCCACCCCTGCTGCTGACTGGAAAAACGCGCCAGCGAGCCCACGGGAAGGCCCTTGAAATGTTCGATGTAGCGCTTGATCCAACGCATATCAAATTGGTGCGGGTGGTGTAACAAATGGCGGTAAATTTGCTGTGCCGTTTTGGCGGGTCGATCAGCCCGGTCGCGCCGCATGGCTTCTACCACATCGACCACAGCACTGGCTTTCGCGAGCTCGTTAAGGTCATTACCACTGAGGCCACCAGGGTAGCCGCTGCCATCCAGGCGCTCGTTAATGCCTCCAATCACCGCCTGGACAATAGCCGGGGCCAGCCATTGGCAGTTATGTAAGCGATCCAACAATAAGTGAACATGTTCGCTAATCGCCGCTCGATGACTGGCTTCAAAATGCGGGGCCTTGAACAGCACTTGAGGAACCAGTGCTTTGCCCAGATCATGGATAAGCCCACTGGCGACAATCGCTTTACGCAAATCTCGCGGCATGCTGCTACCCACAAAATCAAGCAAATGAATAGCCACCGCAATACCATGACGCACCACCAAAGGCTCAGGAAACAAGCACCGAGAGGCAAACAGTAAGGCTTCACGATCCTCTCCATGGAGCTCCAAAATGCGATCCGCATAACGCGAGAGTTGCCGCCCATCGATATCACTGCCTTGCTGCAACGCTAGGAGCTGTGCATCCAAATAAGCCGCCACTTTTACCAACCGACGCGCCATCGGAGTGGCGTAGCGCTGAATATCTCGGCGACCGAGCAGCTCATCGGCACCAGCACGTTTGCTTGGCATTGAGAACAGCGGAGAGGGCTGACGATCACCCTGTTGCTCTTTTTTATAACGTGCGGCTTCACGCTCAATTTCACAAACAAAATACCAAACCTGTCGCTCTTGCTCAGCACTGCACTCAACGAAGTTAAAGCCAACGCGCAGCAGGTGGCGTTCCGCATCGGCTTGCTGATGGCGGGCACCGCCCAGCACCTCAAAGTAAGTGCCATCCGGGAAATTAAACGCCAGCTTGAGAGGGCTGGATGATTCCGCCAACAGACCGCTAGCCGCCAAGGGCAGCTCGAGCTGGCAGCCCTCCTGGGAAAGGTCTTTCAATTCACCCACCACTTGGGACTCGCCGCTTCCCAAAACAGCGGTCACCACCATTCCCATACGCAGCTCGGCACGAAAGGATTCACGGCGCTGAAGTATGTCTAACGTTGCAGGATAATCACTGCAGCACAAAAAACGCCCCCCCGCATGGCGCGTTTCCGTCAAATGCAAAAGGGGAGTTTTCAACACCTTGCCTTGCGCTTGGCCACGCAAATAAAAGGCAGCACCTGCCTGTAAATGATGCAGTAGATAATCAACCGAGGAGAGATCCATCACCAAGGTTTGTTTCAGATGCTGCTCCATCAAGACAATGGGTTCTGGACGTGCATCCGTACTGGCAAGGCATAGTGATACACCGCCGGTTTCAATGAGCGTATTCAGCAGAGACTCGATCACTGTTGTGTTTGCTATTGTTTCAAACTCATCCTGCTGGATTACCATGCTTGCCTCGCTCACTTTTATGCGTTAATTCGTTCACCGCAAGGCGAAGAAGCATATCAGATGCTAACCGGGCGGCGTATGCACAAAAAGCCGCCATTCTTATGCCTATTAAGCGGGCTATAGCAAGCACTAGAGAAAGCATAGCGTCGGCGCGCTCAGCGCCCACCCGCAGCACAACATAAAGTTTTTTTGCGCTGTGCCGATAAAAAAATAGAGTTGTTATACAAAAAACCAAGCTAAAAGCCGATACGCTTCATTGTTGCATTAAAAACGAGCTATCAAAGCTGATTTTCAAGAGGGATGTACCCATGAGTTCATTACCCACTGAAGCAACGACACCGCTAAACTCGACACTCAGCCATTTAAACCCAAGACAGCGGCTAGAGAGTACGCTAGCTCAGCTAGCGGCCACCAATACTCAGCTTAGCAATAGCAGCAACAATGAAGAGCGCGAGATAACGAACGGAGAGCTCGTCGAACCTATCCAGCGTATCAACGAGACGATGCGCCCACGAGGCTTGGAGTTCGAACTAAGCGAAGAATCATCGCGGGTCATTACGCGCGTCATTGACCGGGAATCGGGTGACGTAATCCGTCAAATACCCGCAGAAGAAGTACTAAAAATCGCCGAGCGACTAGAAGAAATGCAAGGGCAGTTAATCTCACTGGAAGCCTAGAGCTTAACGCCGAAAAACATTGTTGATTAGTTAAAACACTATACTTGCATGTTCATCACGTCACGATATGCAGAGACTAGGCGGTTGCGAACCTGAAGCCCCATTTGAAAAGCAACGCTGGCTTTCTGCATATCGACCATCACATCGTTTAGCTGCAGATTTGGGTCACCCGCCTGGAAAGCCATGGCTTGGCTGTTAGCCGCCTGCTGAAGTCGGTTAATGCGCTGAATAGAAGCTTGAAGCTCGCCCCCGAACCCGCCGTGACCGATCGCTGTTGAAGCCTGAGCGCCATTAAGCGGCTGCGTGGACGCCGCCTGAGTTGCCAAGCCCTGCATCTGCTGAAGGGCAGCCTGTATTGCGGGAGTGCTCATACGCTTACCTCAATTCGCAAAAAAACTAATGCGAAAAGCCTAACACTGAAGCTAGTTATCTCATACGGACAAATACGCATAAAAAGCGAAGCTTATCGTTCCTTTAGGCTGGACGGGGCACCGGATAATGGCGTCCATCACAATTCCGCCTCACCTTTTTGGCGGATAACCGCGATTGACGGATATAGCCTATGCCTTCTTTGGTGATGCGCCTGGGCCGACACCCGTTTTGCCTGCCCCTTTGGAGGGACGCATGAGCGAAACCGGTGCAACGGCAGGCCGTCAAAACAGTACGAATCAAGCCGCTCCTCGTAGCGGCACTACCGCTAATGGGAATACTGAACGCGATGCTGGTAGCGACTCGGCCGTCGGACGAACGCTTAAGCAGTTGCGCGGCAACCCGCTGGTCGCACTGCTTATCGCGGGTGCTGCTTCTATTGCCATTGTAGCGGCACTTTTCATGTGGGCCAGCAGCCCAGAGTACCGCGTGCTTTACAGCAACCTTAGCGAAGCCGATGGCGGTAGTATCATCAATGAGCTTGATACTCGTGGCATTCCCTATCAGTTCAGTGAAGGTGGCCAAGCACTAATGGTACCAAGCGACCAGGTTCACACCCTGCGGCTGCAACTCGCTGAGCAAGGTTTGCCTCGTGGCGGCAACTTGGGCCTGGAACTAATGGATAGCCAGGCGTTCGGCATCAGCCAATTTGCCGAGCAGATTAATTATCAGCGTGGCCTTGAAGGCGAACTCGCACGTTCGATCGAATCACTGGGTCCGGTAGAAGGCGTTCGTGTCCATCTTTCAATGGCTAAACCGTCGGTGTTTATTCGCGATCGTGAGCCCGCTAAGGCGTCTGTCGTGCTCACCCTGTTACCCGGCCGAGTACTTGGCGAAGGGCAAGTTAGCGCTATTGTCCACATGGTGTCAGGTAGCGTCCCAGATCTTGCCGCTGAAGACGTCACCGTAGTCAACCAGGATGGCCGCTTACTGTCTGCTGAAACGAGTAGCGGCAACGACCTGGATGGATCGCAGCTTGAGTACATTGTCGAGGTAGAGCGTTCTTATCAGCAGCGTATTGAAAATATTTTAACCCCCATCTTAGGCCGCGATAACGTACGCGCCCAAGTGGCTGCGCAAATCGATTTTTCACGCCGCGAGCAAACGTCTGAACGGTACGGCCCGAACCAGCCGCCCAATGAAGCAGCCGTGCGTAGCCGCCAGCTCAGCCTTGCCTTTGATGGTGAAGATCCATTGGCCACAGGTATTCCTGGCGCGCTCAGCAATACCCCGCCAGGCACCCTGCCCTCCCCAATCAACCAGCCAGAAGGTGACCAGGAGGGAGAAGATGGCGGTGAAGAGCCGCAAGAGGATACCGCGCCTGAAGCTTTACGTAATTTGCGCCAAGACGATGTTATTAATTATGAAGTCGACCGCAGTATTGAGCATGTACAGCATCGGCTCGGCCAAATAGAGCGGCTATCCGCGGCGGTGGTCGTCAACTACCGCACAGAGATGAATGATGAAGGGGAATGGGTGGATGTCGCCCTAACCGAGGTTGAAGTTGCTCAAATTGAGCGTTTGGTTCGCCAAGCGATGGGGTTTTCACAGCTGCGTGGTGATGAAGTCGAAGTGGTTAATTCACCCTTCGCGCGCAGTGAGGATGAAACCGCAGATGTGGAGTGGTGGCAGCAACCAAGCACTCTTTCGATGGCCGCCACTCTGGGTCGCTATCTGCTGGTTGCGCTGGCCATCTTACTACTTTACCTGCTGATATTACGCCCCTTAATTAAGCGCTATACCCAACCACCGGTCATGGCCACCGCGTTCCCTGGCGGTACATTAGCCACGAGCGTAGGTAGCGACGATGAGAATGAAGAGGGCGAAACGTCTTCTGACGATAACGATGAGACCTACGCTAAGCCGAAGCGGCGGCGTAAAACCTCACTTTATGAGCATAACCTCAACGACCTGCGGGAAATGGCTCAGGAAGACCCCCGCATGGTCGCGATGATCATTCGTAGCTGGATGAATGCTAATGAGTAGTTCAATTGCTGAGATGAATGGCGCCCGCAAGAGCGCCATCTTATTGCTTGCGCTCGATGAAGACAGCGCCGCCGAGATATTTAAATATCTTAGCGCCGGGGAAGTGCAAGAAATTAGTATGGAAATGGCCAAACTGAACCAAGTCTCCCATGACGATATGAAGGCCGTGCTCGAAGCATTCCATAAAGAGACTGAAGAGTTCGTCGCACTGAACCTGAACTCCAGCGACCATATCCGCTCGGTATTGACGAAAGCGTTGGGCAGCGAACGTGCAACCAGCCTGATTGAAGATATCCTTGAGACAACAGGCAATAATTCAGGTATCGATGCGCTCAATCTCATGGAAGCGTCGATGGTGTCTGAACTCATCCGCGACGAACATCCACAGATCATAGCCACCATTTTGGTTCATCTGGATCGCCATCAAGCATCCGACATTCTTGAGCTATTCGAAGAAAAGCTGCGTAACGATGTCGTGCTTCGTATTGCGACCTTCAGCGGTGTTCAGCCCGCCGCCTTGCAAGAGCTGACCGAAGTACTGACCAGCATGCTCGATGGCCAAAACCTCAAGCGCAGCAAAATGGGCGGTGTAAGAACGGCTGCTGAGATTCTTAACTTGATGAACTCTTCCCAAGAAGAGACCGCTATCGAGACCGTGCGTGCGCACAGCGAAGATTTGGCGCAAAAAATTATCGACGAAATGTTCTTGTTCGAGAACCTGCTTGATCTCGATAACCGCGCCATTCAAATGGTACTGCAAGAAGTCGACACCAACTCGCTGGTGGTGGCACTTAAAGGTGCTCAGGACGCCCTGGTGGACAAATTCCTACGCAATATGTCACAGCGTGCCGCCGACTTGGTTCGTGAAGATATGGAAGCTCGAGGCCCTATCCGCGTTTCTCAAGTTGAAACCGAACAGAAAGCTATTTTGCAGGTTGTCCGACGTTTAGCTGATTCAGGCGAAATCGTTCTGGCTGGCGGAGATGATGAGTATGTCTAGTACTCAATCGCCCAAGTTTGACCGCCATGGCGATTGGCGCCGCTGGCAAATGGATGAGCTTGCGACCACCTCCAGTGAGCAGGCCAATGAACACGATGTGCCGACGGCTCATCAGCGCAAAGTGCAAGCGGCACAAAAGGCAGCCGAACTGGCGCGCCGACGTGAGGAGCAAGAGCGTCAGGAACTGCATGATCGAATTCGCCAGCAGGCAGAAGAAGAAGGCTATAAGGCAGGCTTTCAGCGCGGGCATGAAGAGGGAATGGAAAAAGGCTTAGCAGAGGCAGCCGAGCAAAGCCAAGTCGCCCTGCAAGAAGAAATACGCTCAACCGTTACACCGTTGAAAAATTTGGCAAAACAGTTCTCTGATGCATTAGAGCGTATCGATGAAACCATTGCCCACGATCTCGTTGAACTGGCCTTGGCAACCGGTAAACAGCTGGCCGGCAATGCGCTCCAGGAGACGCCTGAGCAAATACTCGAGATCGTGCGCGAGCTTCTGCATACGGAACCACCCTTGGTAGGGCAGCAGCGCCTATGGCTCAATCCCAATGACCATGCGTTGGTAGAAGAACATTTAGGCAATGAGCTGAGGGCCGCTAACTGGAAACTGCAACCCGATGATCAGTTGGCTCGTGGTGGCTGCCGTGTCACCAGTGCACAGGGAGAAATAGACGCGACGTTCGAAAGCCGCTGGCAGGCTATTCAGGCCCAATCACGTAAACGCGGGCTCAATTCACCACCCCCTTCTAACGTCCCTTCATCCTAGGCGGATACGTTATGGCAGATACCACCTGTCCCCATCGACATCGCTGGAATAAGGCTCTGCGACGCACACAGCAGCGCGTTAGCCATTTGCCGCGTTACCGTAATAGCGGACGCGTTATTCGTGCCACGGGAATGGTGATCGAGGTAGTTGGGTTACGGGTGGCGGTCGGTAGCGCATGCCGAATTGAGCTGCCAGGCAGTGATGGCAGGCTAGCCGATAGCGATAAGCACGCCGAAGCCGAAGTAGTGGGTTTTGCTGGTGATAAACTGTTCTTAATGCCATTGGAAGAGGTCGCCGGGCTAATGCCAGGTGCACGCGTTTCACCACTGGATGAAGGGGGTAGCAACAGCGCGCGCCGGTTCCCCATTGGGGAGGATTTGCTAGGTCGCGTGCTGGATGGTAATGGCAATGCGCTCGATGATCGCGAAAATATTGAAGAAACACCGCGTGCAACTCTTAGCACACCCTCTCTTAACCCCCTTTCGCGCGCACCGATTGAGGCACAAATCGATGTGGGGATCCGCGCTATTAATGCGCTTTTAAGCGTCGGGCGGGGGCAACGAATGGGCCTATTTGCAGGCTCTGGGGTGGGCAAGTCGGTACTGCTGGGCATGATGGCGCGCTACACCAAGGCCGATGTCATTGTGGTTGGTTTGATTGGTGAACGGGGCCGTGAAGTCCAGGACTTTATCGACAATATTTTAGGCCCTGAGGGTCGGCGGCGTGCCGTCGTGGTGGCGGCTCCGGCCGATACGTCCCCTCTTCAACGCTTACAGGGTGCTGCTTATGCAACCCGCCTCGCCGAAGGCTTTCGCGATGAGGGCCGCAATGTCCTATTGATAATGGATTCGCTCACCCGCTACGCCATGGCGCAACGGGAAATTGCCCTGGCGATAGGTGAACCGCCTGCCACCAAAGGGTACCCGCCGTCGGTGTTTGCTAAATTACCCGGCCTAGTAGAACGCGCCGGCAACGCCGAGCGGGGCGGCGGCTCGATAACGGCCTTTTATACCGTTCTGACTGAAGGTGATGATCAACAGGATCCGATTGCGGATGCTGCTCGTGCCATTCTGGATGGTCACATTGTTTTGTCGAGAACATTAGCAGAAGCAGGACATTACCCGGCGATTGATATTGAGGCCTCTATCAGCCGGGCGATGACCGCGATCACGTCTCCTGAGCAACTCCAGGAAGCGCGTACTTTCAAGCAGTTATTCTCGCGCTACCAACGTAATCGCGACCTTATCAGCGTCGGTGCCTACAGTCCTGGCCACGATCCACAGCTCGACGAAGCGGTGAACCGTTTCCCGTCATTGGAGCGTTTTCTACAACAAAATATTAATGAGAGCGCAACGCTTGCCGATTCTCGCCAAGCGCTGCACACACTGGTTGGAGGGCGTACATGAGTACATCGCAACTCGAGATGCTAACCGACTTAGCCAGAGGCGCACGCGATCAAGCGGGCAAAGTCCTGGCGCAAGAGCGACAAACAGAACAGCAAACCACTGCGCAGCTACAATCGCTGCAGAACTACCGAGCCGAGTATGCTGAGCGTTTACAAAAAGCGATGCGCGATGGCATTGACCCTGCCACCATGTATAACTACCAACAATTTCTAGCTTCGCTGGACGCCGCATTAAGCCGTGCCCGCCAAGCATTAGCGGCACAGCAGGCAAGCGTTCAACAGAGCCAAAAGAACTGGCAACAAGAGCAGCGCAAGCTCTCTTCCTACGATACACTTGCGTCGCGTCGACTGTTAGAAGAGCACCGCCGCAGCGAGCGTCATGAACAAAAAACTAACGATGATTTGGTGACGAGCCGTTTGGCCCGTCAGCATAACGACACTCCGCATTAGCGGTGCCAGGGAACTGACTATGAATATTCACCAGTTGCTTTCGGCCAGCCAAAGTTCGCCTCAGACGCAATCTCATGGCGCTTTCGGCCGGCAAGACTCACCCAACGGTTTTTTCCAGCAGGCGCTTTCACAAGCTTCTGCCACACAACGCTTCCCGTCATCTGAGGTTGGTGGACCTGGCTCGTTACAGGCACCTTCACAACACGCACCGTTTGATGAACTTAGTGGCCTTTTGTCAGCAGCATTAGGAATCGATCCCGAGGAGTTGAGCACCGCCCTTGAATCACTGGGTCTAGATATCAGTGAAGGAGATCTATCTCAACTGCTGGCTCAACTTCAGCGACCGAATTCAGATATCTCCCTGGATGCGCTAACGCTTGATAACCCTCAGGGTTCTACGCGCTTAGATGAGATTGCTGCTCGCCTAAATTTAATGGCGTCCTTCGCTGAAGATAAACCTCAGGCCCAGCCTGATTCGTCAATCGACCCAGCAGTACTACAAGCCATTACGCAACATCTAAACATCAGTCAGTCGGAAGCGGCGCAGCTCGTCTCTACGTTAAATGTGGTTGTCGGCCAGCAACTACCTGCTCTCTCGTTACCTGCTGACAGTGCACGTTCGTTCAGCGCGCGCTCACCCTCTATTGAAATCCAGGCCGCTTCAAGAACGCAGCCTGATAATTTCTTTGCGCAAATCAATACCAGTGCTGCCCACTCACAGATCAGCAGTGACGCCTTGATGGGCGCCCTAATGACAGTGGAAGGCACCCCCAAAGGAGGTCAGCTTGGTGAGCACTCACTAACTGGCTTCTCATTAACTAACGGCAGCAATCCACTGGCTTCGGCGCAAACGGCACAGGGCTTTGCTCCCAGCGTCGCACCGACTCCCGCCGCCTTACCAACACCCTTAACAAGCCCGGCTTGGCCACAACAGCTAGGTCAACAGCTGGTGCAGATTTCTCAGCGCGGGGGTGAACAGCATGTCCAAATGCAGTTGAACCCCGCAGAGCTAGGTCCGCTGTCTATCTCACTGAAATTTGGCGAACAGGGTGCTCAGGCACACTTTTTATCTGCCCATCCCCAAGTACGCCAAGTCCTTGAGCAAGCGATTCCTCAGTTGAGGGAAGCATTGGCTGAACAAGGCATCTCACTAGGCGAGACATCAGTAGGCGAGCAGCGAGACCCTAATGCTCAAGCATTTGCCCAGTCGGGAGGAAACCGGGGCAGTGGAATAGGTGACGACAGTGGCGGTGATGGTTCTGAGGAGAAATCTGCCTTAGGGGCTGAAAGCAGCCCACTGATCATTGATGGGCGAGTCGACCTTTACGCTTAATTATTGCCGCCTGACACTGTATGAAGTCTCTGCTTCCTCGCAGACCAGATAATTAAACCAAAAGATAGGCTTGCCAAACGAGCCTGTTCATTTCATCACCAGCATGCGCTTTTGGCATAATACACGGCTAGTGATACGCATGGAGTTCACAGGAATCGCAAATGGCAGAAACAAGCGGTGGGTCAAAAAAACTGCTCTGGATAATGATTATCCTAGTACTGCTGTCCTCAGCAGGCGCAGCGGCAGCTATTTATATGGTAATGGATCAGCGTGATGGCGATACAGAAGCCACCGAAGAGCAGCAAGCAATGGAGCGCGAACCGCCCATCTTCATGCGCATTGAACCCTTTACCGTCAACCTTGCCGACGACAGCTATGGCTCACGCTTACTTTATACGGGTGTGACGCTTCGGGTTGGCAATGACGAAAGTAGGATCATCCTTGAAGAGCATATGCCCCAAGTGCGCAGCCGTTTGCTCATGTTGCTCTCCGGCAAACAGGCTGATGAGCTTACTTCAACGGAAGGCAAGCAGCAGCTTGCCCAGGCGATTGTGGAACGTCTGAATGTGCCGTTAACGGAGAATCAGCCGCCGCTTGATTTGCGTGAAGTTTTATTCACTGACTTTATTGTGCAATAACCTCGGGAACTGGAGCCGTTCATGTCACAGGACGATCTACTGTCCCAGGAAGAAATTGATGCCCTGCTGAAGGGCGTTAGCGGAGACGATGAACCATCGGCTTCATCTTCCCAAACGTCTGATGAAGCGCGTATTCGCGCCTATGATCCAGCCACCCAGCATCGCGTCATCCGTGAGCGTTTGCATGCGCTGGATTTCATCAACGAACGTTTCGCGCGTTATTTCCGCAACGGGCTGTTTAACCTATTACGCCGCAGTGCGGACATCACGGTGGAATCGGTTCGCTATCAAAGCTTTAGTGAATTTTCACGCAATGTGCCAGTACCGACCAACATTAATATAGTCGGCATGAAGCCGTTACGCGGTTCCGCTCTGGTGGTATTCCCGCCTAATCTCGTTTTTATGGTGGTTGATAACCTTTTCGGTGGCGATGGGCGTTTTGTCACAAAATCTGACGGCCGTGAGTTTACCAACACGGAACAACGAATTATTCAACGCCTGCTTAATCTTGCAATTGATGCATATCAAGAAGCCTGGAAAGTTGTTTATCCATTGGATATCAGCTTTCTGCGCTCAGAAGTTCAATCCAAATTTGCCAACATCACAAACTCACCTAATGAAATTGTGGTGAATACTAAATTTAATATTGAAGTAGGTAACCTATCGAGCAATTTTCAGATATGCATGCCCTACGCCATGATCGAGCCGTTGCGTGATTTATTAGCCAACCCGATCAATGATAGCAACCATGATCAAGATGGCAGCTGGTCTCGTCGTATGGCTAGCGAGCTACGTCAGTCCGAAGTTGAGCTTGTCGCCGAGTTTGCACAGATACCGAGCCGTATCGCTCATGTAATGGGACTCAAGAAGGGCGATGTGCTCCCGATAGACATTCCACGCTCGATTACCGCCAGTGTAGATGGCGTGCCGGTGATGCAGTGCGAGTACGGCAGCCAGCGTCAACAGCATGCGCTGCGTGTATTACATTTGATCGACCACGCGGCTATGAATAACGCCTCGTCTAAAGACTTTATTAAAATGCCTACGCGACAGAAAGCCAAGGAATCCAAAGCATGACTGATCCCAATAAGCCTAATCAGAATGTCTCTGAAGACGATTGGGCGGATGCCATGTCCGAGCAAGAAGAGACCCCTTCCGACGCCGCCAGCGAAGAAGATCCATGGGCAGCTGCCATGGCAGAGCAAGAAGCGGCTGAAGAGAGTGACGAAGACAGAGAAGAAGCGTCTGCAGCTTCCGAGCAGACGTCTAAAGCATCCTCTGCAAAGCCCGCCAGTGATGATGTGTTCCGCCCACTAAGCCCGGACAGTGGCTCATCACAAGCGCGAGAGCTTGAGATGATCATGGATATCCCGGTGAAACTCACCGTGGAGCTAGGACGTACCAAGCTCACTATCAAGCAATTGCTTGAGTTAGCGCAGGGCTCGGTTATTGAACTCGAGGGGTTGGCTGGGGAGCCAATGGATATCCTGATTAATGGATATTTAATCGCTCAAGGGGAAGTAGTTGTTATCGAAGATAAATACGGAATTCGGATCACGGAAATCGTCACCCCCTCTGAACGTATTCACAAATTGAATCGATGAGCGTTGCAACCTCCACGGCGCAGAACAGCTCACTTGACGCACTGGGTAACAGTGGTGAAGCATTAGTAGGCATGGCTGTTCTGGGCAAGACAGCCGCTGCGCTGGCCCTCGTTATTGCTATCATTTTAATTTGTACGTGGCTTTTAAAGCGCTGGAGCAACCACACGACTCGTCATGGCGCTCACTTAAGGGTCGTCGGTAGTACGGCCGTGGGCAATCGTGAACGCGTTGTCATCGTCGAAGTGGAAGATACGTGGTTAGTGGTTGGCGTTGGAGGAGGCCGTATTACCAAGTTACATGAACGCCCAGCCCCAGAAGAACGAACGTCAACCGTTTCATCGCCCTCCTCCTCTCGCTTTGCGCAACGTTTGTCTAAAGCACTCGCCACCAATCAGCGAAAAGGGTCGCACCCTTCTTCCGATCCACATAAGACGCCATGAGGCATTGGATGCACCTTTCTTGGCCCTGTTTTTTTAAGCAGTCGGTTTTTAAGCCTCTAATGGCTACCCGCCATAGTCAGTACTGGCTATGGCTGATCAGCACACTGGCTATTTGTGTACTCGCCGCGCCAGCGCATGCCCAGCAAATACCCGGGGTTATTTCCCAGCCGTTAGAGGACGGTGGACAGCAATGGTCACTCTCGCTGCAAACCCTGCTTTTTCTAAGCTCGCTAGCATTTTTACCCTCAATGCTGCTGATGATGACCAGCTTCACACGCATCATCATAGTGCTGAGTCTGTTACGCACAGCGATGGGCACACAGGCAACGCCCCCTAACCAAGTGCTGTTAGGGATTGCTCTATTTTTGACTTTTTTCATTATGTCGCCAGTATTGGCACAGGTATATGATAACGCCTGGGTTCCGCTGACCAACGAATCAATTAACTTTGAAGAGTTTTTGCTGCTTGCCCAAGATCCGTTTCGCGAGTTTATGCTTGCACAGACCCGCGAGCCCGATTTAGCACTGTTCGTTCGCTTGGCGGAAGTAGGCCCTATGCAAGGTCCAGAAGAGCTTCCTATGCGCGTTTTGCTGCCCGCCTTTGTCACCAGTGAGCTGAAAACAGCGTTTCAAATTGGGTTTACGATATTCATACCTTTCTTAATTATCGATCTAGTCGTTGCCAGTACACTCATGGCGCTAGGGATGATGATGGTACCGCCCATCACTATCTCGTTACCTTTTAAACTGATGCTGTTCATTTTAGTGGATGGCTGGCAGTTGATCATTGGCTCGATGGCCGAAAGCTTTTACATGATATAGCGCGTTGCTAAAGAAGCTTTTACCTACAATGGGCCGTGCCTTTTATATGGCCCAAAGGATTTATGCGATGACCCCTGAAATGGTGATGAGTATTGCTTATCAAGGCATGCGAGTAACGCTTCTGCTTGCCGGCCCTATGCTGCTGGCCGCCCTGTTCACCGGCCTTATCATTAGTCTGTTTCAAGCAGCCACACAGATTAATGAAATGACGCTGACCTTCATTCCTAAGATTCTAGCCGTCTTTGCGGTACTGGTCTTTGCTGGCCCATGGCTGATTGGCTTGATTACCGACTTCACCCATCGCCTATTTACTAATATTCCTAATATGGTGATGTAAACCAATGGTCGAGGTCACTTTCGCACAGCTGCAAGGGTGGTTAGTGGCTTTTTTATGGCCGTTTGCACGTATCACTGCCTTTATGGCCGCCTCGCCTCTTTGGGGCCACTCCAGTGTGCCCAATCAAGCCAAAGTGGGTCTAGCTGCCCTTATTGCCATCGTGATTGCCCCGATACTGCCGGCCATGCCAGATATCGCTGTTATGTCGTGGGCTGGCATCGGTATTATGATCGAACAGATACTGATCGGCTTGGCGATGGGCCTCGTTATGCATATCATTTTTGCGGTCGTTCAAGCGGCGGGTGATTTTATCGGTCTGCAAATGGGCCTCGCGTTTGCGAGCTTTTTTGATACATCGAGCGGTACCAATATCATGGTACTTTCCCGCATCCTCTACATGATCACACTACTCATGTTCCTGGCGATGAATGGCCATCTAATGGTGCTTGAAACGCTGATTATGAGCTTCCAAACGCTGCCCATTGGCATTGGGACGTTCAATCCAGACGCGTTTATTTTGCTCGCCCGCTACGCGGGGACCATTTTTGCTGCAGGCATGTTACTGGCGCTGCCGCTGGTGGCCTCGCTGCTAACCATCAACCTGGCTTTAGGTATCTTGAATCGCTCCGCGCCTCAGCTCACCGTCTTCAATATTGGCTTCCCGACGTCCCTCATCGTCGGCCTTATATTAATGATGGTACTGATGACTGATATCAGCCGGTTTCTAGAGCGTTTATTTACTCAAGGGCTGGGCTTTCTACAAAATTTAATCGAAACAATGGCGCCCTTAACCTAAAAACCCCAGGCTCTACAAAAGCCTGGGGTTTTTAGTGCATTTTGTGAAAATTAATTATTTCTACATATAGTTAAACAGGGATAAGCCTTTGATATCCACGAATGCCTTTTGGGCCGCCTGCATACCTACTTGGCGCAAGCTGTATTCTGAGATTGCTTCAGCGTAATCCAGATCCACCAAATCAGACAGCGTTTGCTCGTAGTTCAACATCCGGTTACTACCAACGGCATCAACGACATCAAGCTCATTGAGCCGTGCCCCTGCAGACGCACGAACTGTGAGAACATTATCCAGCGCATTATCCAAATCACGCATAGAGGTGTTCAAGGTATTGCGAAGATCAGCTTTTTTAGTGGCATCGTCAGCAGGGTTTTCCAATACGCGTATGGCCTCTTCCATAGTACGGAAAAGATCGGCACCCCGCGATTCTCCACCCGCTTGTGCAACCAGAATGGAATCATTTTCACTGGGCGTACCTTCTAAATTAATCGATACACCACCGTAAGATACTTGCTGAGCAGTGTCGCCCAAATTGCCTGTGTAACCTATTGCAGTCTGAACAGGATTCCAATTAGCTCCATCAAACGTTTCGACGTCGAATGTATCAGCAGGGCTTTTAAAAGTTATACGGAAATCTGTTCCATAATTCGTATCATTAACATCGCGTATTTGCGGCCCGCTAAAAGTAACATTGCCTCCATTAAGAGTACCATCTGCACGTTTAGCTTCGGCCACATAGCCAGCTCCGCTAGGAACGCTTTTAAAGATAGTTATACCATTATCGTTAACAGGCATCAGCCGTGAGGCGTCAACACGCTGTTCGCGCACATTGCTGTCGCCCTGATATTGCACATTGTCACCGGCATCTTTAACAAAAGGCGGTGCGTTATCCTTATAACCGCCAAACAAGTAACGACCATTACCATCAGTCGCATTTGCCTGGCCAATCATCGTTTCGTAAATTCCTTTAAGCTCGCTGGCGATTGACTCGCGGTCAACGTCACTTAAGGTGTCACTTGATGCTTGAACCAACAGTGTTTTAGCACTAATTACTGCATCACTAACACTATTTAAAATACTTTCAGTTTGCGATAGGGAGTTGCGGGCCGATACGCGCGCATCAGAATATTGCTCGGTAACCGCTTTCGCCTGATCCACACCAACTGCCCGCGAGGCGGCCTGGGGATCGTCTGATGGGTTAACTACGCGTCGGCCACTGGCAATCTGCTGGCTAACTTTCATCAAATCGCTTTGCTGGCGATTCATAGACGCTGTGCTTTGCTCGAACATGGTAACGGTACTAATACGCATCACTTAAGCTCCCGGATTAACCGCGCAGGTTCAAGATGGTGTCCATCAGCGTTCCGGCGGTGTCGATCACACGCGCATTGGCCTGATAGTACTGCTGGTAACGGATCAAGTTAGCGGCTTCTTCGTCTAAATTGACCCCTGATTCTGACTGTTGCACCGCGGTCAATTGGTCGGTCAATCCTTGGCGTGCGTCCAAATTCACTTCAGTGATATTGGTACGGTTACCGACATCGCTCACTATGGACGCGTACGCACCAGAGACCGTTGCGCTAGCACCGACTATTGATTCAGATTGCAGATTTTGCAGCGCCAGCGCGTTACGGTTATCGCCCGAGCTAGCATCACTAAGAGTGATAGATAAATTCGTATTATCTGCCTCAGGTAGCTCGTTTAGCGTAAAGGCAATATCACCGATCTGAATACGATCGTCTGGATTTAGCGTCTGGCCAGCCGTAGGCGCAGTTCCATTAATCGTTATTGTAGCGGTAGCTGGATTCTCAACGCTAAAGCTACCATCCTTATTGACAGTAATACTGTAAGCTTCATCTACATCAGCAAAGGCCCCCTCGGCAATCGATACTTTACCCACATCTAAATCGCCTTGAGTTTCAACAAAGCTAGCTGCCGCAATCTTATCTAGATCAGCAATATTTGTATCCATACCGTTGGCAGCGCGCCGCACAGGCTGAATTTCAAAGCTGTCGCCTTCTTGAACGTTATTACCACTAGAAAACGAAAGCGTCACACCACCAAAGGTGATTTCACCCGAGCCATTGCCTGCACCACCAGTCCAACCTGTTACGTCAACGTAATTGGCACTATCAGGATCCGTGCTATTGAGCACTTGGCCGTTATCATTACGCGTCACAACTGGGTCAAGGTTTTCGTCAAATGAGACGGTATAGTCCGTGGCACGCAGCTTATCGACTGTTTCGGGATCAAAACCCACCGACGTTAAAAGATCCGGATCACTATTGCCTTTATGACCATAGGATTGCGGTGCGCGAACGGCAAAGAAATCCTCACCCTGGTCACCATTAAGATCTACACCGAGTTTGTGCTGCTCGTTGAAAGCCGTTGCTAGCGAAACGGCTAGCTGGCCAATTTGGTTCTGTGTCTTGTCTAGGGTTTCTGAACGGAAGGTCATCAAGCCACCTAATGCCCCGCCGGTAATCGTTGATTCGTCTAGCTGAACTAAATTACCACCGCCATCGCGATAACCGACCACTGTGCGCTGGGGATCATAATCGGCTTGCACCGCTTCCAACTGAAAGGAGTTAGTACCGGTTACTAGCGGCTGCCCATTAGGCAAGCTGATGTTATAGGTTTTCCCATCCTGAACGTTCAAGCGCAGGTTCATTCGCTCGTTGAGCTCAGATACCATATGGTCCCGCTGATTGAGCAGGCTGTTAGGTGCTTCGCCAGTACGGGCACGTGCTAATGCGATCTCTTTATTTAAGCCCGCGATTTGCTCAGCCGTATTATTGATCTGGGTAATTTCATCTTTAATCTGGCTATTAATATTTCCCTGCATATCCTGCAGGTAGCCATCGAAAGAGCGGAACTGGGAACTCAGCGTATTGGCTTGGCCCAGTACACCCTGGCGAGCGGCTGGATCAGATGGCGAGCTGGCTAGATCTTCTAACGATGAGAAGAACCCCTGCATGAGTGGCGCTAAGCCTGCCTCGCGATCGGCTAACAAGTTATCGATTTGCGATACTTGGTTATAATACGTTTCTAATGCACTCGACTGGGTCTTTGCACTGTTTAACTGATCAGCGACATAGGTATTGAACTGACGCTCAATGTCGTTGACCCGAACGCCCCCGCCCACACGGCCCTCACCCAGTTGGGCTAACTCTCGGTTATAGCCAGGCGTGTAGACATTACTAATGTTGTTACTGCTTGTATTAAGGGCGTTCTGTGCTGCGTTAAGACCGCTTAACCCAATCGAAAACATGCTCATGATTCAATTCCTTAGGCCGATACCTATATCTTTTATAATTATCGGCACTGCGCAGAAAAACTTGAGGAAGGGGCTAGCGAGAATCTGCCAGAAAATTGCCGCCAGCTTCAATCGGGCCCAGAGATTTCATGACGGCGACTAGTTTGTCTGCATAGAGAGGGTCAGTTGCATAGCCTCCTCGCTGCAACTCGCGCGCCGCCAGCTCAGCATTAGGCGCCTGAATCACACCGGCATAACGAGGGTTATTGCTAATCAAGCTGGCATAGTCGGTAAACGCGTGCTCAAACGAATCATAAACACGGAATGTGTCGACGACTTGGGTACGTCGCCCATCGATATACTCATGGGTCACAATATCCGTAGTTTCGCCTTGCCAATGGCTACCGGCCTTAATCCCAAACAGGTTATGACTGTTATTGCCATTGCGCGTGGTGATTTCGTGACGTCCCCAGCCTGTTTCTAGCGCCGCTTGCGCCAAAATCAGCTCTGCAGGAACGCCTGTAGTAGCACTAGCCGCCTGCGCGGGTTTCGCAAGCGTTTGGACGAACTGATCGATATGGGTTAGTGCATTTTGTTCTCGTTGGGCTAGCGTAGAAGTAACAGGCTCACTGCTCCTCTGCACCCCTTGGCGGATCGCTTCAAGCTCGTCCAAAAATCTGCCACTGCCCTGCGGGGTTGCTTCAGCCATCGAAGGTTGAGCGGCCGAGAAGGAACCATCCAGCATGCGAGGCGTGCCGCGAGGAATGCCCGCAATTAACGCCTGCAACTCGCGATCAGCGTTTGCTGACGACTCTGCTTTTGGAATAGCTCCTTGGCGCTCTAGTTGCTCAACGAGCACTTCCGCAAGACCCATGCCACGCGAAGCCATTACTTGCGACCACTGCTGATCCAGCATCGATTGATAGGTATCTGTTGCGCTGCTATTCATCAGACCTGAGCTAGGTGTCGCATCACGCATGCTCTTCATCATCATTTGAATGAATAACGCTTCAAATTGCTGGGCAGCACCATTGACACCCGCCTCAGGATCGACGCGAGCGGTGTGTTGAAGCCGCTGAAAACCATTCATGTCGAGGGCAAACTGGCTGGTCATATCACTCGCGCTCATCAAATAACCTCCAGCTCAGCGCGCAGCGAACCCGACACTTTTAACGCTTCTAGGATGGACATTAAGTCTTGAGGCGTCGCGCCTAATGCATTCAGCGCATTGACTACTTCGTTGAGCTGCGCACCCTCTACGATTTGTAGGTACGCCTCTTGCTGATCGATTTCAATGTCCGCGTCTGGCACCACGACCGTTTCGCCCTGCCCAAAGGGGTTGGGCTGGCTCACCCCAAACTGGGTATCGATCATGATCGATAGACTACCGTGGGCTACCGCCGCCTGGCGCAATGTAACAGCACTGTTCATCACGACTGAGCCAGTGCGTGAATTCAAAACCACCCGCGCCGGTGCTTCCGTAGGTGTTACCTGCACATTTTCGATGCGAGCCATGAAATTGACCCGCGCATTGTCGTCAGCAGGCCCATCAAGGGCAATCACTCGGCCGTTGCGCGCATAGGCAACCGACTGACCAAATTCATTATTAATCGCCGTTACCATGCGCTGAACGGTGCCAAAATCAGAATCATTAAGCTGTAATTCAAGCACGCCGCCATTGCCACCCAAATTGAGCGGCACTTCTCTTTCGACCAAGGCGCCGTTGGGAATACGCCCCGATGCCTGTTGATTAATTTGTACGCTACTGCCCCCTGCCTGAGCACCTGCTCCGCCCACGAGCATATTGCCTTGGGCAATGGCGTACGTATCACCATCGGCCCCTTTTAACGGTGTCATTAACAGTGTACCGCCTCGCAAACTGCGGGCGTTGGCAATCGACGAAACCACTATATCTAACCGCTGACCCGGCCTTGAGAACGGCGGTAGATCGGCCGTAACCATCACTGCCGCTACATTACGCAATTGCAAGTTTGTGCCTGCAGGCACCGTCACGCCAAGCTGAGACAGCATATTGGTCAGACTTTGACTGGTAAACGGTGCTTGCGTTGTTTGGTCACCGGTGCTGTCAAGGCCAACGACTAAACCATAGCCAACCAGCTGGTTATCACGCACTCCGGCAAAGCTCGCCAGTTCGCGAACACTCTCTGCCTGGACTGGTAAAGCCAAGCTGCCCATAAGAACCAAGGCAGCTAACCGAACAAGCCAAACGTCGGATGCCCGACGAAAATGTAGCCATAAGTTACTTAACCGCATTGCTATCGCCTGCTGTCGCTCATTCATTGGTCGACCGCCCGTTGATGGGCAGGTCAATAGTAGCGCTTTCATTGGTAGCTCCCCATAGAGCTAGAACGGCGACACGTTTAAGAAGAAACGTTGTAACCACCCCATATGTTGCGCTTCGTTGATATAACCGTCGCCCACATACTCAATCCGCGCATCTGCCACTTGAGTGGAAGGCACCGTGTTTTGTGCGGTAATCGTACGTGGGTTAACTACCCCAGAAAAACGAATAAATTCAGTACCCTGATTGATAGCAATTTGCTTTTCACCACGCACGCGTAAGTTACCGTTATTCATGACCTCTAGAACCGATACGGTGATCGTACCCGTGAAGGAGTTATTGGCCTGGGAGCCGCCACTGCCCGAAAAATCATTCGCTCCAGACACATCGAAGCCATACTCAGCCAGCACATCAAGAACGTCAGGCAGCTGCGCAAGTTCAAGGCTGGCACTGCCACTACGCCCTGCATTGGATTGCGAATTCTTGCTCGCACTTACCTCTTCATCCAAGACTATCGTCAAAATGTCGCCCATTGCACGCGGGCGACGATCTTCAAATAGCGGCTGATAGCCTTGCCTAGCTTGATAAATAGAGCCATTGGGGATCGGAGGAGGGCGATCCACAATGCTTATTTGCTCTTGCTCGCCTACCACAGAAGCGCGGGGAACTTGGGCACACCCGGCAATAACCAGTATTAAAAGCGCCAGACAGGCTAGCGCAATACGACGTGACATGTGGTGCAACTCCAGCATAAAGCAGCCTATTATTAAGCCCAGTGAGTAGATTACAGCTGGCTCAAGCGTGCCAACATTTCATCACTGGTTGACACTGCTTTGCTATTAATCTCATAGGCGCGCTGTGTCTGGATCATATTGACCATCTCTTCAACGACGTTGACGTTGGAGGTTTCCACGTAACCTTGGAACAGTCGACCTGCACCGTTCATGCCAGGCATGTTCTCATTGGGTGCACCTGAGGCGCCCGTTTCCAAGTAAAGATTGCCACCAATACTCTGAAGACCCGCGGGATTAATAAAGGTACTGACGGTGATTTGCCCGACCTCATTATCAAGCGCAACACCTGGCTGACGGACGCTGACGGTGCCGTCTTCACCCACATTCACTGACAGTGAATTCGCCGGTAAAAAAATGGCTGGCTCAACGGGGTAACCATTGGCGGTGACCATTTGGCCATTTTCATTTAGCTGAAAACTCCCGTCACGCGTATACGCCGTCGTTCCATCCGGCATTAACACCTGAAAAAAACCTTCGCCATTGATCGCAAGATCGCGCGAGTTTTCTGTTTGCTCTAGCCCACCCTGAGTATGCAGACGCTCCGTCGCGACGGCGCGCACACCGGTGCCCACCTGCATACCAGACGGCAGCCGATCCTGGATATTGTTCTGGGCACCGGGCTGACGCATGTTCTGGTACAACAAGTCTTCAAATACTGGGCGTGAGCGTTTGAAGCCATTGGTACTCACGTTAGCCAGGTTATTGGAAATGACATCTAGCTTGGTTTGCTGAGATTCCAAACCGGTTTTAGCTGTCCATAACGATTTAATCATAACTCTGCTCCCTCGGCCGACTGATATACATCAGCGCTGGATGGCCACCATCAACCTTGAATAGATAGAATGCCATTGGCGCGCTGGGCATTTTCGTCGGCGCTACTAATCACCTTCATCTGCATGTCGTAACGGCGCGCCACATCAATCATTGAAACCATGGCATCGACGGCGCTAACGTTGCTGCCTTCAAGCGCACCGCTCACTAGCTTGGCATTCTCATCGGCGGGTAAGGCGCCGGGCTCCCCTTCATCATTGGGAGGAGCACGAAACAGGCCGTCTTCACCGCGTGTTAACGCGCCTTCTTCCGGCGTGACCAGCTTGATACGGCCAACTTCGACCAATGCTTCTGGCCCTACACCTTCTGGGATGGCACTAATGGTGCCGTCAGCGCCGATAGACACTTGCGCCCCCTGCGGTATCGCAATAGGCCCACCTTCTCCCATCACCGGGCGCCCTACATTAAGCAGAACGCCATCGCTGTCGATCTGTAAATCGCCGCGCCGTGTATAGGTTTCAGTACCGTCATCTGCCTGTACCGCCATCCAAGCATCGTCTTGCATCGCGACATCAAGCGTGCGCCCCGTATACTCAACGGGGCCCTGGGAAAAGTCGCTGCCGGGCGTCGTCGTTACCGCTGAGGTCCGCGTTGCCAGTAACGCATCGCCCTGCACGGGCACGGAACGAGCCGCTTGTAGCTGCGCGCGAAAGCCAGTAGTGCTCACATTCGATAGGTTATTACTCACTATCGACTGTTGATCCATACTGTTTTTAGCACCACTCATCGCGGTATAGAGCATTCGATCCACGGTACTTACTCCTTACCCAAATGACCGATCATTAAAGGTTAATAATGGTCTGCAGGAGCTCGTCCTGGGTGCTGATCGTTTGCGAGTTAGCCTGATAGGCACGCTGGGCCACAATCATATCGACTAGCTCGCCCGCCATGTCGACGTTGGAAGTCTCAATAGCGTTTGCCTCAATTAAACCGCGTTGGCCGGTTCCAGGAGCGCCCACCAGTTCCTGACCTGAAGCTCCGGTTGCTGTCCAAAGGTTGTCCCCAACTGGGTTTAGCCCTTCGGGGTTACGGAAGCTCACCATCGCAATTTGACCAGCAGCGCGGGACTCTTCATTGGAGTAGTTACGCATCACGGTGCCATCATCTTCTATGGTAATACCTACCAGGGAGCCTGCTGTATAACCATTTTGAGCGGTATCACTCACTGTGGAAGGTTCTGCAAACTGAGTAGAACCATCAAATGCTAAATCGACATTTAGTTCTGCAAACTGATTCGCACCGCCAAATTCACTATCAGGTAGCAAGGCATTTAATGTAAGAGGTTCTGATTCATCATCGATCAATACACCACTTTGATTGAATTCCAGACTACCTAGATCGAACGGCCCATATTCCTCAGCGCCTTGTGGCCCACCATTAACACGACCACGAATTTCCCATTGATTCACATTGCCTGAATCTTTAATGAAATACATAGTCAGGTTACGCGCATTACCCTGAGAATCATAAATAGTGGCGTTCGTCTGAAAATTATAAGTTGCCGCATCAGTAGCGTCGAAAGCCGCTGGGTCTAACGCTTCTTCGCCTGAATCTAGATTAAGTTCTACCGACAATTCAGTCGTAGCACTTGCCGGGAGGGCCCCGGCATCGACTGTTAAAGCTGCTACATCCCCTCCGGCCTGGACATTACCGTTGGCATCAGCAGCATAACCCATAATTTGCGCGCCCTGAGCGTTTACTAGATCGCCATTGGCGGTCATGGTTAACTGACCATTACGCGAGTAGCCCACTTCACCGTTGGGCTGCTGAAAACGAAAAAAACCTTCGCCTGCAATCGCTAAATCCATATTGCGATTAGTGGACTCTATATTGCCTTGACTGAAATCCTGCAATACACCCGATACTCGGGTACCCAGGCCAATGCGTGATTGGGCATACACATCGGCAAACTGCACATTAGAGCTTTTAAAACCGACCGTTTGCGAGTTGGCAATGTTATTACCAACGGCGCCTAATTTTTGCTGCTGCGCGTTTAGACCACTCAGTGCTTGTGAAAAACTCATGATGTTCCCCTAAGAAAGCTGTATTTAGTTAAAGGCTATTTATTAATTCATAATTAAAGAATTTGTTTAACGTCATTCAGGCCGATTTGGCCGTATACAGCGCCTAAATCCAACCGAACGCTGCCACTGCGATCATTAGGCGTCACGCTGTTGACGACTGCATATTGCAAGGCCGTGTGTTCGATTTTTTCACCTTCAGCGTCGGTGACTTCTAACTGAACCGAATAGCGACCGCTAGCGGCCGATTCTTTCTGCTCATTGAGACCATCCCACTGGAAGGACTGTACCCCAGCATCTGGCGCTCCAAGGTCAAGGGTTCTAATCACTTGACCACCCTCACCCACGACCGTCGCTTTAACATTTGCCGCTGGCTCGGCCAACTCTATGCCGAAGGGCGTGGAATAAGCGTTTCCTTCGTCATCCTGGCCGACTAAGACATCCCTACCAGATACCATGACGCCTTTACCAATAAGGCCGCTCGCCTGCAGGGCCTGATTGGCATCCATTTGGCTGGTAATGCCTTCGAGTGTGCTATTTAACTCTTCAATACCGCTAACCGTATTAATTTGCGCTAACTGTGAGGTCATTTCCGAATTTTCCATCGGATTTAGCGGATCTTGATTTTGCAATTGGGTAATCAGCAACGTCATGAAGCTTTCGCGCAGCTCATCTGATTGGCGCCCGGAAAGGCCGTTGGCGCCACCGCTATTGACGTTAGTTAATACGCTCGTGTCGATATTCATGTTTTAGCCCTCACCCAGCGACAGCGTCTGCATCAGCATCTGCTTACTGGTATTAAATACTTCAACGTTGGCCTGGTAGGAGCGTGAGGCAGAAATCATATTGACCATTTCATGCACGGGCTCAACGTTGGGCTTTGCTACGTAGCCTTCTTCATCCGCTGCGGGATGGCTGGGCATGTACTCCATGCGCAGCGGTGAATCGTCTTCGACCACTTCGGTAACGCGCACGCCGCCAACCCCATAACGCGAAGCGTGTGCTTGGGTTTCAAACATGACCTGCTTCGCTCGATAGGTTTCGCCATCAGGTCCGGCCACGCTGTCGGCATTGGCCATATTGCTAGCGGTAACGTTCATCCGCTGGGACTGGGCGCTCATTGCAGAGCTGGCAATATCAAACGTAGAGAACATCGACATCGTTGGTTAACTCCTCACTAATTTGGTCTGGTTATTCGGGCTGCATGGCATTTTTCAGCCCTTGAATACGGCTGTTGAGCATCGTGAGTCCGACTTGATAACGAACAGCGTTATCAGCAAACTGAGTGCGCTCACGATCCATATCAACCGTATTTCCATCCAAACTAGGCTGGTCGGGAATGCGGTAAAGTAAATCGGCGTTGCCCGCTCCACGCCATGCGGGGCCTTCTCCAGCAATATGGCTACCAGCGGTACGCGCCAGTGTCAGTCCACCGCCGGTATCGCTTGATGCATTTTGAGTACCGTCTACTGCTTTTTTCAGCTCACTAGCAAAATCGATATCACGCGCTTTATAGTTGGGCGTATCGGCATTGGCGATATTCGCGGCCAACACATCGTGGCGTGCTTGCCGTAAGCTCACGGCTTGCTGGTGAAAATTAAAGGCAGATTCCAGTTGATCAATCATGCCGACCCTCGCGTTGAGGCAAAAAATAAAATGGATTTTGTTGATGATGAAGAATACGTCTGTCGCCGTCAGCCTAAAGCATGGAACAGCTTGCATTTCTGCCAGTATTTCGCGTGATGCTGCTGCTACCTTTTCACTACACTAACGATGCAGTTACTCTACCCCTTTTTTATTTCAGTTCTCCACTAAGTGGCCCCTCCATGCTACGAAAGCGCGTGATCCCGCTAAGAAGGCCTTGCTACTGGGATATGTTTATTTTATTGGCAACGCTTGTCATGGCAGCCACTACCCACGTTCAGGCTGATGACGACCAGTTACTCCAGCAAGTGCATCAATTTTTGTATCAAGAAACACAGGCATTAGGCGAGGAAGTCGTGATTGAGCTGAGGCCGCCATCGCCACACCTCCCTGCATGCATCCAACCAGAACCGTTTTTACCCAATGCAAATCAAGCGCCATTAGGCCGCGTCTCCGTTGGTGTGCGTTGCGGCGAAGACAGCCGACAAGTTCGCTACTTGCAGGCCCAGGTCGATGTCATCGGCACCTATTTAGTGGCCGCTAGCGATATTGAACGAGGCACACTGATCACATCCGCCATGCTCAGCGAACGTGGTGGTAACTTGGGCGACCTCTCGGCACAAGCTTTGACAGCAGAAGCCGACATCGTGGGCAAAGTCGCACAGCGTCCAATCCGCAACGGCAGCACTTTTTTAGCCCACTACTTACAAGCACCTGACTTAGTTGAACGCGGTCAGCGCGTTACTGTCATAGCGCAGGGTTCGGCTTTTCGTGTTTCACGCGAAGGTGAGGCCCTTGAAAGCGGCGCTCTGGGCGAGCAAGTACGCGTGCGTTTCGAATCGCGGGAAATTCTGACTGCACGCGTCGCTGATCACGGTATTTTGGTAGTGGATTTTTAATTCTCCACCTAAAGTTATACCCAGCACTGCCGATAGTTACTACACTAAGCGCCAAGCGCATCGACGTTGACGATGAGGCAGACAACGTGAAAATTGATAACATTAATTCGCTATTACGCTCGAACCAAACTCAGCAACGGGATGAAACCCAAAAAGCTGAGAGCGTATCGCCAGTCGCACCAAGCACGGCGACGCGAGAATCAACGCAACTCAGCCAGTCAAACATTGATGAATCTCAGGATATCGACACTGCAAAAGTGGAAGAGATTCGCGATGCTATTCGTGAAGGGCGACTCGAAATGCGCGCTGATCGAATTGCTGAGGGCCTGATTGCCAATCTCAAAGATCTATAGGAAGCTTTTCATATGAGCCTTGCAACTTTGCTTACCGATCAACAGCAGCGTCTTGATGCGCTTATGACGTTGTTGTCCAGCGAGCAAAACCTCTTGACGCAAGGTGATATTGACGGTGATGCGCTAACGAAAGTGGCTTTAGAAAAGCAAACATTGCTGACCGAGCTTGAGCGCATTGAATCTGTGCGTCGGAACGTACAGCAACGCCTCGGTTATGCAGATGGCGCCAAAGGCGCTAGAGAAGCAGCTGCCAATGCTGGCTGTCAGACAGCCTGGGACAGCTTGTTAGAAAAGAGTGAACGTGCCTCACGCATGAATGAGCTAACGGGGCAAATGTTGTCAGTTCGCATGAAGCATAATCAAGCGATGCTGGATTATATCCGTCAGATCGCTGAAAAAACACTGTATAAACCAGATGGCCGAAACAGCGCCCAGCCCGGCCGAATCAACGCTTCTGCCTAGTAAGCTCCTCGCTAAATTTCTTTACTTGCCGTTTTAAGCCACCCGCTAATGGGCGGATATCAAGAGGCCTCTCATGTTCCACTTACTGCCTCATCACTATACCGCTCTGGTTGTTGGCGCGTCTGGGGGCATAGGGTCGGCGGTTATCGAGCAGTTACTCTCTTCATCTCAGGTAGGTCATATCATAGCGGTTAGTCGTCGCCCACTTACATTTGATGACCCGCGTATCACTCACTTCGTGCTCGATATTTCCCAAGAACAGGATAGACAAGCGCTTAAAGCCAAATTGGCTGCCCGCCCGGTTCACCTCTTCTTTAATGCTATCGGCATCCTTCACGATAAGGCTCAACAACTGCAGCCTGAAAAACGCCTGGACCAGCTCAGTGCAGAAAATCTAGCGCAGATAATGTCCATCAATGCCTTTACACCCATTTTGCTGTTAGCGGCTCTACAAGACTCTTTTAAAGGATCACATCCTACGGTAATTGCCAGCCTTTCTGCTCGGGTTGGTTCCATTGAGGATAATCGCTTAGGCGGGTGGTATAGCTATCGTGCCAGCAAAGCAGCTCATAACATGCTGCTTAAGACAGCATCGATAGAGCTAAAGCGACTCAACAAGCAGTCAGTCGTACTCTGCTTACATCCAGGTACCACAGACACATCGCTTTCTAAACCTTTTCAAGCACGAGTGCCTGACGAGAAACTGTTTACGCCTTCATTTGTAGCCGAGCAATTACTCGCGGTCATCGCTCAGCGTACGCCTGACGACAATGGTAGCTTTTGGGATTGGAACGGCCAACCGATCGATTGGTAGTTTTGCTTTTCATTATCGGCACTTTCAAAATACCACCGAGCACCGAGATGGCCGCGTCGCTGCGCTCCTCGCCATGACATATAGTCGGCCACAGCCAGCCGCTCTCCACCTATTATCGCGAGCCCCCTGTCATCGCGAGCGCAGCGCGGCGATCTCAGGGTTGCTTGCCACCGCTGGACGAGATGGCCGCGTCGCTACGCTCCTCGCCATGACATTCATTTTCTTTCAGGCAACAAAAAACCCAGCCGGGTGGCTGGGTTCTTCGTTGAATAAGTGCCTGACGATGACCTACTCTCGCATGGGGAGACCCCACACTACCATCGGCGCTAAGCGGTTTCACTTCTGAGTTCGGCAAGGGATCAGGTGGTTCACGCGTGCTATGGTCGTCAGGCGTAACTGGCTATGTACATCATGCTGACTAGCGGTTGCTAAATTATGATCGTCTCATTGCCTGCCGCTTCGCCTGCCTCACCTTGTTCGATGAGCGAGCTTAGCCACACGCTGCGTATCCGGCGTTTTAAATGTTGCGTCATCATCACGACCAGACCCCTTGGGTGTTATAGGGTCAAGCCTCACGGGCCATTAGTACACGTTAGCTCAACGCCTTGCAGCGCTTCCACACCGTGCCTATCAACCAGCTGGTCTCGCTGGGCCCTTCAGGAGGCTCTAGGCCTCAGGGATGTCTCATCTTGAAGGGGGCTTCCCGCTTAGATGCTTTCAGCGGTTATCCCGTCCGACCATAGCTACCCGGCAATGCCACTGGCGTGACAACCGGAACACCAGAGGGTCGTCCACTCCGGTCCTCTCGTACTAGGAGCAGCCCTTCTCAAACATCCAACGCCCACGGCAGATAGGGACCGAACTGTCTCACGACGTTCTAAACCCAGCTCGCGTACCACTTTAAATGGCGAACAGCCATACCCTTGGGACCGACTTCAGCCCCAGGATGTGATGAGCCGACATCGAGGTGCCAAACACCGCCGTCGATGTGAACTCTTGGGCGGTATCAGCCTGTTATCCCCGGAGTACCTTTTATCCGTTGAGCGATGGCCCTTCCATACAGAACCACCGGATCACTATGACCTACTTTCGTACCTGCTCGACGTGTCTGTCTCGCAGTTAAGCTGGCTTATGCCATTGCACTAACCGTACGATGTCCGACCGTACTTAGCCAACCTTCGTGCTCCTCCGTTACTCTTTAGGAGGAGACCGCCCCAGTCAAACTACCCACCACACACTGTCCTCGATCCGGATAACGGACCTGAGTGAGAACGCCAATGATGCCAGGCTGGTATTTCAAGGTTGGCTCCCTCCGAACTGGCGTCCGGAGTTCAAAGCCTCCCAGCTATCCTACACAGGCAACATCAGCGTCCAGTGTGAAGCTATAGTAAAGGTTCACGGGGTCTTTCCGTCTAGCCGCGGGTACACCGCATCTTCACGGCGATTTCAATTTCACTGAGTCTCGGGTGGAGACAGCGTGGCCATCATTACGCCATTCGTGCAGGTCGGAACTTACCCGACAAGGAATTTCGCTACCTTAGG
>OJIO01000003.1_pt1 | contig 224700 bp, 201 predicted proteins | sample 1595621 | NCBI WGS metagenome assembly OJIO01 (sample SAMN05416776, study PRJEB24817) | seawater metagenome | isolation source: Sea water | place: Canada:Atlantic | collected 2013-07 | reverse complement strand
CCGAATTCTCACCGTATCATACCGAGCATTTGGGGCGGCTAGGAAGTTTTGAGCTGGATCTAACCAAGCAGGTTAAGCCCATGACTTTTGAACTGCTGGTTGATTAATCCATAATATTCAATAGGTTAGGCTAGAAGTGGCTAAATTCAACGCTTTTACCGGCCGGACCTCTACATTCTCTCTGGCTGCAGAGGTCGATAACCCGCGCCGGAAACTGTGCCCACTGAGCTCTGCGGCAAAATCAAACTGACAGCGTTGCCCCAGCTTTTTAAGCAACTCATTAACCGATGCCGGATTAAGTGCTCCTGGCTGCAACTGCCCCCAGCGGTTGATGGCCCGAAACACAGGGCCGGACTGGATGCCACTGACAGCCAGCCACCGGCGTAGTGATCGAACCGGGCAGCAGCTGTCAGGCCCGAAGGGGATTGCCCGGTATAGGCCGCGACCTTGCTGATCGGTTTTTGACCTGGGCAACGCAACAACCAACCCCTCCGGCTCCCATTGAAGATCTTCAACCCGAATGGCGACCAACTCGCTGCGCCTGAAGGCACCAAAAAAACCGGTCAGCACCAAGGCAGCGTCTCTGGCTGGTGTCAGTGGCTCCGGCTGTTGATCCAACCATCGGATCATCTTGGCAATATGCTCCAGGCGCAAGGCATGGGCTTTCTGTTGTGGCTTGCCATGGGTGCGGCGAATGCCAGTCATTGTTTTTCTAATCAGTGGATCATGGGTTGGATCGGCAACGCCTTGATGTAAATGCCACTGGCTAATAGCGGTTAAATGTAAGTTCAGCGTTCGTGGATTCAATGTTTGTGCTCGTGCCAACAGATACTGAATAACGGCATCCTTGCTGGCTGGCAAGCGGCCGCCCCATTTTTCAAATTGGCGAACAGCGGAGCGGTAAGCTTTTCGTGTGTTGTCAGACGTTGCCTGAGACAGGTATTGCTGCAAGGTCTCTTGATTCGTCAGCGCCAATAGTTTCTGGCCAGAGGTGGGCAGGGCTGGACTACTGATCGGGGGCTTGCTCATGAATTATCGTCTCCGCAACGAAGTCTGAGTTGGCGTGGTATTGCTGCCCGTGTAACGCAGCCATCACTGCGGTTAGACAACAGAGCCTAAGGCGCTTTTACGTCTTTAACCTACGATAACATTGATTATCATTGGTTAGATAATGAAATTCAAGCAACATTGAAAAGAGGAAATATAATGTTATATTACGTGTTATGGAATACATTACTAAATAATCTGAGAGGAACCTGCCATGGCCCGCGCCGGAGTCACGTACCACGATATCGCCAAAGCCGCTGAAGCCGTTAAAACGCAAGGCCAGGAGCCCACGGTAGATCGGGTACGGGAGCATCTGGGCACCGGCAGCAAAAGCACCATCGCACCACTGCTCAAGCGTTGGCGGTCGGACAACGGGGAAGCAGCCGCTGTCAGTGGACTGCCGAACGACCTCGTCGAAGTGATAAAGTCCCTGCATGAGCGGGTACAGCAGATGGCGGATCATCGTATCGAACAAGCCCGCCGGGAATTTGAGGCATTAAATGAAGAACTCCGCAATGAGTTGACCCAAGCCAACAATGCCATCGCGCAACTTACTGCCCGACAACAGGACCTAGAGAACCAGGCAGAACGGCTGAGCAAAGAAAAAAGCGAGCAAAGTCAGTCCCTGGAAGACGTGCGTGTCAGCCTGGCAAATGCCGAGTCCCAACGGGACGAAGCTCTTACGCGAGCCAACGACTTGAAGGAGAGTGTCAGTGAACTCAAGCAAGAAAACCGGGATATCCGAGATCATTTCGAACATTACCAGCAGCGCACTGCCGAAGATCGCCAGCAGGAGCGCGAACAGTTCCACTTGGTAAGCCGCGGCCTGAAAGACCAGATTCAAGACCTGCAACTGCGACTATCACAGGCTGATTCAAAAGCGTCCGAGCTGGTTGACGCCAATGAGTGGTTACAACGACACACCCATGAACTCGAACAAGCCAATGCGATACAAAAAGGCACTCTGGATAGACAAGTGGCCGATATCCAGAAATTAGAGCATCAACTTAACGACGCCTCGGCAAAAAGCCGGGAGCAGCAGCATAAAAGCGAACAATTGGTGGATAATATTGCCGCACTCACCAGCCAGAAAGCAGACGTCGATAAGCAAGTGGCCGTACTATCTCAAGCGTTCGAGACCACTAAAGCCGATCTGATAGCCTCTCAGAATAGAGTGGAAGTTCTGTCCGATGAGTACAAGTTGATTCTTCAGGAAAAAGCGGTGATTCAGGGGCAGTTTAAGCAGCTTCAGGAGTCACTATCGCGATAAGGGCATTAGTCAGACTTTTGTCTAAAAAGCTTTATTAATCAATATGTTATATGCGAAGTGGCTAATTCCAACGCTTTTACCGGCCGGACCTCAATGTAGATTTTGAGCTGATCAAGCAACAGGGTGGCTGGAAAAGCGATGCAACGGTGCGCGGTTACATTGAGCACGGTGAACAGTTTAATAATAATGCTGCCCGCTCGTTAATGGTTCGACTGGCAGACATCATGGCTAACAAGTAACGACTACTCGGGTCTCGGGTAACAAGTCGCCTCGCCTGAGACGCTGATAGTTGCTATAACGGTTATTATATTTCCGATAATTTCAGGGTACTGGCATTTCATGTCTACTGTTTCGTCCCCAATCCCCTTCATCGACAATCTGAATTATCTCAGTAGCCCGCTGACTGACGCTCGGCAGGTTATGTTGCGCCAGCCAGAGCTAAGAGAGATTGAAGGCTGTTTTGATGATCTGGTGCATTCGTTTGAATTCCTGGTCAGCTTTAATGGCTCAACAGCCACCTTTAATAGCTACCGCCGTGAAATTGAGCGCTTGCTGCAATGGACGTTCATGGTACGCCAATGTTCTCTCGGCGAGCTAAGACGGGCAGATATAGAAGATTACATCGGCTTCTGTCAGTCTCCCCCTCCTGGCTGGATCGGCACCAGTCAGGCGGCACGTTTTGGCAACAGTCAGGAAGGACGTATGCCTAATGACAAATGGCGTCCCTTTGTGATTCAGCCAGACAAGTCTTCGTTGTCAGGAGAGCGCCCGGATGTATTTGCGTTATCACAAAAAAGCCTCCAGTCGCTGTTTGCTGTGCTGTCCAGTTACTTCAATTACCTGATTCAGGAAGATTATCTCCAAACCAATCCGGTTGCCCTGATACGACAAAAAAGCAAATACCTTCAACGCCACGCCTACGCTGAACCCATTCGACGAATCTCCAATTTACAATGGGACTACATTCGGGAAACCGTTGATTTGCTGGCACGAGAAAACCCGAAAGAGCACGAGCGCTCGCTATTTATCATGCTTTGCCTGTTTGGTATGTACCTGAGAATTTCAGAACTGGTTGCGGATGAACGCTCCTCGCCGATGATGGGAGACTTTCAGTGCGATCCGGATGGCAACTGGTGGTTGCGGGTTGTCGGTAAGGGCAACAAGGCCCGCATGGTTACTGTATCGGACGATATGCTGGATGCGCTGATTCGTTACAGAAAGCATCTTGGCTTGAGCCGCCTTCCACTTCCGGGCGAGCAGACACCTCTGGTGCCAAAACTGAAGGGGCGCGGCGCGGTCACCAGTACACGACAAATTCGCTATCTGGTGCAATTCTGCTTTGATACGGCGTTTGCGCGAATGAAGCAGGAGGGACTGGAAGATGAAGCGCAGGAGTTGCGGGTCGCCACGGTTCACTGGCTCAGGCACACCGGCATCTCAGAAGATGTTCGAACCCGTCCGAAAGAGCATGTCAAGGAAGATGCGGGGCACGCCAGTATGGCAACGACGGATCGTTACATTAATACGCAAATGCGCGAGCGCCATGCCAGCGCCCGCAATAAAAAGCTGAAGCCCGAGTATTAACCCGGGCCGGTATCAGGACATATGCTGCCCGCCATTGGCGGAGATATTGCTACCGGTTACAAAACCGGAGTTATCGCCAGCAAGGAAGCTGATTACATTTGCAATTTCTTCAGGCTTGCCGAAACGACCCACAGGAATGCCTTTCAGGATCTGATTACGGACTTCTTCAGGCACGTCCATAATCATACTGGTAGCAATATAGCCAGGCGATACGGTATTCACGGTAATGCCCTTGGCAGCAACCTCTTGGGCCACCGCCTTGGTAAAGCCATGCATACCCGCTTTTGCGGCTGAGTAGTTGGCCTGGCCAAACTGCCCCTTCTCTGCATTAACAGAAGAAATATTAATGATACGACCCCACTTTTTCTCCAGCATATCGTTGATTACCAGACGCGTCATATAAAAGACAGACGTCAGGTTGGTGGCAATCACATCGTGCCACATATCTGGAGTCATTTTCTTCAGGGTTGTATCACGTGTGATACCACCATTATTAATCAGGATATCGACGGTTCCAAAGTCCTTGCGAATATTGTCGATACAGGCTTCACATGATTCCCAGCTGGTAATATTGCCAAAGCCAAGAGCGATGTCATAACCCTCGCTGCTTAGTTTTGCTTGCCACGCCTGCGCTTTCTCGTGCTTGCCTCCTGCATAGTAGCCCGCCACAACCTGATAGCCATCATCGTGCAATTGCTTACAGATGGCAGTACCGATGCCGCCGGTTCCACCGGTGACTAATGCAACACGTTTTGACATTCATCCACTCCTTTTGCTTTGCGGTTCACTAGAATTCCTAGCTTCGTACCAACTTATGACAACCCGGTGACCAGACTATGGCATATCGGGGCAACTGTCCCCTCGCAGTCATGCCAAATATTGACTCTGGCTCGTTTGGCTACACCTTACACCAGTTAGGATGAATGACGCATTGAGCTGGGTTATACTCCCTGCCCTTTTTCTGCCAGTCATCGCCTTTCATGAAGTTTGTCGTCAAGTTCTTCCCGGAAATCACCATCAAATCCAAGTCAGTGCGTAAGCAGATGACAAAAATCCTTCGTGCCAATTTACGCACTTTGACGCGCAAACGAGGCATTTCCGCCGACGTCCAGGATCGCTGGGACAGTTTGGTGATTGAGGTAAATCTATTAGACAACGAAGACGTTGTTACGGTTCATCGCCGTATGGTGCAAATCCTTTCTCACACACCGGGCATTGGTTATGCGCTTGAAATTGACGAACACCCGTTCGAATCATTGGATCAAGCCTACCAGTTGGTGCGCGAAGCCAATCGCGAGCAACTCGAAGGCAAGACGTTTTGCGTCAGGATCAAAAGGGCTGGCAATCACGACTTTACCTCCCATGATGCGGAAGTCTATATGGGCGGTGGATTGCTGAAAGAAACCGGCGCCACGGGTGTATCGCTGAAAAACCCGGATGTGGTGGTTCATGCTGAGTTGCGTAATGACAAGGTTCAGGTCGTCAAGCAGCGCATACCAGGATTGGGTGGTTTTCCACTGGGTAGTCAGGGAGATATTTTGTCACTGATTTCTGGAGGGTTTGACTCCACGGTGGCCAGCTACCTGTTAACCCGGCGCGGTTTGAAAACACATTTTTGTTTTTTTAATCTTGGTGGTAGTGCCCATGAAATAGGCGTCAAACAAGTCGCCCACTATCTTTGGTCCTGCTATGGCGAAAGCCATCGGGTGAAGTTTGTTACCATTCCATTTGAAGCAGTTGTTACTGAAATTCTTGCCAAGGTCGACAATGGTCATATGGGTGTTGTACTCAAGCGCATGATGATGCGCGCAGCGTCACGGGTGGCCGACAATCTGAAACTGCCCGCCCTGGCAACTGGAGAGGCGGTTGCCCAGGTTGCCAGCCAGACCATTTCTAATCTGGCGATTATTGATCGGGCTGCCGAGCATATGGTGTTGCGCCCTCTGGCAGCGATGGACAAACAGGATATTATTGCTATTGCTCGCCGCATTGGTACAGAAACGTTTGCCGCCAACATGCCGGAGTACTGCGGCGTCATATCCGTCAATCCACTCACCCACGGTGAACGCAGCAAAACCGAAGCCGCCGAACAAGCCTTTGATTTTGCGGTATTGGAAGACGCCTTGCAGCGCTCCACCTATCAACGTATCGATAACGTTCTGGAAGAGATTGGTAGCGGACTGGAAGATGTCCTGCTGCTAACCACACCGGCGCTGACGGATGAAATCGTTGACATTCGTCATCCAGACGAAGCCGCCGATGCGCCACTGGAACTCGCCAACAATCCAGTCAGACACATCCCCTTTTATGAACTGGAAAGCCGCTTGGCGGATCTCGATACCAGTGGCAGGCAACGTTACCTGTTGTACTGTCAGAAGGGCACCATGAGCAAGATTCATGCGCATCACCTGAACCAGCAATTCAAGGGACTGTTCGGTGTTTTTGCCGAAAGCAGCTGAGCGTCCCGAACTCTGGAGTCAGCAGTAAGCAGACAAAAAACACCGCTCAGTAAACGGTGTTTTTTGGTAACGCTACGAACTTACGACCGATCTGCTAACTCAAATTACAGCCGGTTCAAGCCGTTTAATGCCGCCACGCGATACGCTTCTGCCATGGTCGGATAGTTAAATGTATTATTAACGAAGTAGCTCATGGTATTACCTTCGCCCTTCTGGTTCATGATTGCCTGACCAATATGAATAATCTCTGCTGCCTGGTCACCAAAGCAGTGAATGCCAAGAATTTCCAGCGTCTGACGATGAAATAACAATTTCAGCATGCCGACACCCTCCCCCGTAATTTGTGCACGGGCGATATTCTTGAAAAATGCCTGACCCACTTCATAGGGTATCTTCTCTTCCGTCAGTTGACGCTCGGTTTTGCCAACCGAGCTGATCTCGGGAATGGTGTAGATACCATTAGGAACCGAATCAACGTAATGAAAATCTGACGGACAGGAAATAACCGACCCGGCTGCACGGCCCTGGTCATAGGCTGCAGATGCCAGTGCTGGCCAGCCGATCACGTCACCAATGGCGTAGACATTCTGTACTGCCGTGCGATATTCCTTATCGACATCGATTTGGCCACGAGAGTTTGTTTCCAGGCCGAGACTTTCCAATCCCAAGTCTTTGGTATTACCACTGCGACCGGCCGCCCACAAAAAGGCATCCGCCTTGACTTTTTTACCGGACACCATGGTCATGGTGACGTAACGATCGTTGCCTTCAACCGAGTCGAATTGCTCGTTGTGTCGAATCAGCGCACCCTTGTCTCGCAGGTGATAGCTCAGGGCATCCGAGATTTCATCATCAAGGAAATTCAGCAATCGATCCCCGGGGTGGATCAGGTCAACCTTGACCCCCAGGCCGGAAAATATTGATGCGTATTCACAGCCAATAACACCGGCACCATAAATAATAATAGTGCGGGGGGTATGGCCAAGTTTGAGAATGGTGTCGGAGTCATAAATACGTGGGTGATTAAAATCAATACTGCTTGGACGCCACGGACTGGAGCCTGTTGCAATAACAATATGTTCCGCATGCAGACGGGTATTACTCATATTGCCCTGGTAAACGTCCACCGTATTGGCATCGGCAAACTTGGCTTTGCCGGTGTATACATTAATCCGGTTACGCCCATAAAATCCGGTTCGTAGCTTGACTTGTTTACCAATGACCTTTTCGGCACTTTTTAGTACCTGAGGAAACGAAAACCAGCGAGGCTCGCCAATTTCACGAAACATATTATTGGTATTAAACTGAATAATTTGTTTGACGGCATGACGCAACGCCTTGGATGGAATTGTCCCCCAGTGAGTACAGTTACCGCCGACCATGTTCTTGTCTTCAATGACGGCCACTTTCTTGCCGTGTTTGGCAGCGTACATCGCTGCCCCTTCTCCCGCAGGACCGGCGCCAATAATGACTACATCGTAACGGTAATCTGCCATCTAACAGTGCTCCCATCTTTCAGTTATTATTCAATTCCCAGCCCGGCCATAGTCTAGTGGAAATGACCCGACCGCGTTGTTAGCGTTTGGTCGCGTCGTAAAACTCGGCACTGGCCGACCGGGCCGCAGCAGCCTTGCTTTCTTTTTCGCATTTCTGCTTGTCACCACCGCAGACATCACAGGCGGACTCCATGCCAATCGCTGCCATGCCACCGCAGGAACCTGATATTGGTTTACGACCAAACAAAACACCAACGGCCATTGCCGCAACAATCATCAGCATGACCGCAAAGGCCACAATTATCATAGTCATAGGATTATCCTCATTGCTCGCTTCCATGAATAAGACCGGGGAAGCGATGTAAAAATTCGTCGGAGGCCAGTTCGGTAAAACCATTCTCAGTACGCACAATAGCGTAGGCGGTCAGCTTGTAACGATTGGCGAGTAAAATCGCCTGCTCCGGCCCAGCGACGTTAAGCGCCGTTGCCCAGGCATCCGCAAGGGCACAACTCGGATTCAGCACGGTGACGGAGGCCAGCTGATGAGTGATGGGATAGCCAGTATGCGGGTCGATCGTGTGGGAGTAGCGCACACCCTGCTCTTCAAAATAATTGCGATAGTCACCGGAAGTTGCCAGCGCAGAATCGCCTGGCTCCAGCACCAGCTGTACCTGTCGATCCATGGCATCCAGCACCGGTCGCTCAACAGCCACCCGCCAACCATTGCCATCGGACTTGGTGCCACGGGAGCGCAGTTCGCCACCAATTTCAACGAGATAAGAAATAATGCCCTGCTGCTCGAGCAGATAGCCAATCTGGTCAACGGCCCAACCCTTGGCAATGGCCGACAAATCGATATACAGCGGCTTGTCAGTTGAAAGTACACGATCATCAAGATGGATAGCGCTGGAGCCTATGCCAGAGAGTAATGCGTCGACTTCTTCCTTGGACAACTTTTGATCCCGATGTTTTCCTGGACCAAATCCCCAAGCATTCACCAAGGGGCCAACCGTAACATCAAAACGTCCTTCACTCTGAATGTACACTTCCAATGCCTGGGCCAGTACATCAGCCAATGCTGCGGAGACGACTTCAGCATTCAGTGCCTGGTTACGCCGATTCAACCGCGATAACTCCGATTCTGGATCGTAGGTGGACATGATTCGGTTGATGTCCAGCAGGCGTTGATCAACCAGCTGCTGAATGTTTTCAGCTCCTTCACTCTGGCCGATCCAGCTGATGTGGTATTGGGTTCCCATCGTCGGACCAGCGATCTTGACGACCGAATCTGACTGACTGCAACCCGTTATGGTGAAAATCACCAAGAGAACGATGAATAAATGCTTTAACATGGCAACCCCTGAAATGGCGGCGCCAGTATACAGCGAGTTAGCCCCGGATGCCCACCGCCCGCCAGTATTCTGACATGGAGTCCTGATCGATGAAAAAGATGATCTATACGGCGGTGCTTTTTTCTGTTGGTACCCTGCTGCTGTTCGTCGCTTGGATTTATTTCAGCACCTATCATCCCGCCGAACTGGAAAGTGCCAAACTCTCCTGCCCGACCGCGACGCCCAGCTATACCATCTCGGACGGGCCATTATCTGTCATGAGTTACAATGTGCAGTTTTTTGCTGGCAAGCACTATGTTTTCTATTTTGATTTGCCGGATAACCGCGGGCCGGATGATCGGCCAACGTCTCAGGATATCGCTACAACCACGACCGGGATTGCTGCGTTATTACAGCGAGAAGCGCCGGACATTGTTTTTCTCCAGGAAGTCCACCACAACGCGGCGGCAACTGACCATGCCGATCAGCTGGCAGAGCTGCTCAAGCAGCTTCCTGACGACATGTACCCCTGCATTGCCAGCACCTACTACTGGAAAGCCGATTATATTCCACACCCGAGGATCAAGGGCAGCGTCGGCATGAAACTGATTACCCTCTCACGTTACAAGATCAGCGACGCTTTGCGTTATCGCCTGCCACAACCCCCTATGGATCTCGTGTCGGCACAGTTCTATCTCAAACGTGCGATTCTGGGCGTCAGCTTGCCGACTATCGATGGTCCCGAATGGCGACTGTTCAATACGCACTTTGATGCATTCGCCCAGGGCAGCGACACCATGAAAAGGCAGGTTGAAGTGGCAGCCAGCCTGATGCAGGAACAGGATCTGAGCGGATCACCATTTATATTGGGTGGCGACCTGAATCTGTTAATGCCGGGACAACTGGCGCAATTACAACCCAGTCAGCATTATCTCTACCAGGAAGCCACTGAGCTACAACAACTGCTTCGATGGCCATCTGTACCCGGTCAAGACAATATCCGCGATGCCGCCGCAGACTGGTTTACGCACTACCCGAACGACCCAGAAGTGACCGGGCCAGATCGAACCCTGGATTATTTGTTTTATAGTCAACGGTTATCTGTCGAATATGCGAGTGTCATTCAGTCGCTGGAGGTGCAGCAACTGTCAGATCACCTTCCGGTGAAAGCAGATTTCGTCATCACTAATAACAAAAAAGAATAACGACTACAGAAAAAGTTCCAGCAAATATATCTTCATGACTATATTTGAATTTTCAGACATGCCGTACACTCTCCACCAAGAAGGAGAATAATCCATGCAAGAAAATCTGTCTGAAGAAATGCTGGAACTGATCGCGCAGAGGTTTCGTTTGCTGTCTGATCCAATGCGCCTGAGAATTTTGCACCAGCTGCAACCGGGAGAAAAATCGGTTGGCCAACTGGTCGAAGCAACGGGCGCATCCCAGCCCAATGTCTCCAAGCATCTGTCTACACTGAGAACTCATGGCCTGGTGCGCCGCCGCCAGGAAGGCAACATGGCTTACTTCAGCATTGGCGCGCCATTTATCTTTGAGTTATGTGACTCAGTCTGTGACAGCATGAGAGAGGAGTGGGAGCAGCGGCAGTCGTTACTGGGGAGTTCTGGCAGCAGCCGTTAAGTTGCCGCCAATCCGCCAAGAGCCACTATCGCAATCAAGCCGGATGTTGCCACACCGACGGGTAACAGCCGGCATTACTCCTATCAGACCGTACGCACCTGTGCCAGATCACTATTGGCAATCCAGTAGTGGCGCCCGGCTTTTTCTGTATGCGCTGCCAGCCCAAGGCGCTCCCAGGTTTCCATAATCGAACGAAACTGGGATTTACTGACCCGGATATCATCCACTGCATGGGCATTGGGGCGACGACCAAGGAGCTGCTTTCGTACAGTGTCGGCGATAAAAGTTTCCAGGCACCCCCTCAGTCGATCCTCGCTTATATTACCGGCAAAGGAACTGTGCAGGGCCCGATACAGCTGATCCAGCCGGGCTGGCAGTATCATCTCCTCGCGAGAAAGATTACCGCCCTGGTACACTTTGGCGGAAACCATCAGGTTGACGGGTTTGCGGCTCATTTCAAGACGCTCTCGAACCGTCAGTGAGCCACCACCAAGATCAACCACGGCTGCGTCACCGGTCATGGCCGCATCCTGGCTACCGGTGACTGGCTCCTGCTTTTCCATCTTTTCGGTCCAGCGCACCCAACCAAAATCCAGTCGCGGCTCGATATTGTTGATAGCGGTTCTGGCATAGGACAATAACTCATCGCGTAAATGCCACAACTTGTAACTGACTTGCTGCGTCACCAACTGATAGAACCCTTTCAGCCGCCCTTGTTCTGGCGTCAGGGAGCCACCAACAGGAAGGTTTTTCAGAAATGCCAGTACCGGCTTGCCGATGGTTCTGGCATGGACAAATTCCCGGTGCAGATAACTGATCCCTGTCGGCGCCATGGGGCCGTACTCATCACCAACCAGCAGAATAAACAAATCTGCCAATTCGATTTGCTGGCGAGCCAGATCCCAATCGTAGCCATCACCATCCTCGCGACAGGAAAAACTGACGTTTGTCATGTTCAACCGGGCTAGCAAGCGTTCAATTTCATAACGCTCTAACTCAAGCCCTCGTTGATTGGATGCCAAATAAACCAACTGGCGTTTCCCATCTGGCATTTACACCACCGATCCCAAAATTGTCAAAAACAGCCTAAGATTGTCACTATAGCAGTGACATAATACGTAAAACATAGAAAATTCCACCCATCGTCAGCATTGAACCCAAAGTACTGACCGCAATGGCATTCGCAGTCAGCACATGGTTCGCCCCCATCGCTCGAGCCATGACAAAAGCAGCCGCGGCTGTCGGGCTGGCCATCATCAAGGCAACGACCCCAAGTTCAACACCGCGAATTCCCACCGTAATGGCTGACAACACGATCAGTACCGGCAAGATAACAAGCTTCAACAGGGATATTTGCAGCGCCGTTGAGTTGGCCGCCCTGAGAGCTCGGAAGTCCAGCGTACCGCCAACACTGATCAACGCCAGGGGTAATGTCATCTGCCCCAGACTACTGGCAGCACTGTGCAGTGGCTTGGGTAACTGCCATCCAAACAGACTGAAGGGCAATGCGAGCACAATGGCGATGATCAGCGGGTTTTTTGCAATCAGCAAGAGCTGGCCAGACCAATTTACACCTTGTCCTCTAGCCAGCACCATGACCGACAAGAGATTGTACATAGGGACACCAATGGCAAGTACCAGAGCACCGATCTGCGTGCCCTGGTCACCAAACGCGTACACCACCATAGAGATGCCGATAATACCCAGATTACCCCGAAACGAGGCTTGCACAAACGCGCTGATATCGGCCTCATCCACACCGGCTATCCGCGCCCATATGCCACTGAAGATGCAGCTGAATAAAATAGCCAGGGCGACAAAAATCACCAGGCCAAGATGAACACCGGAATCAAAATGTACTTTTGATATTGCCAGAAACACCAGTACGGGGAGAGTCAGTGTAAAAACCAGTCGGGAACTGACCGTAACAAAATGATCATCGATAAGACGACGCTGGCGCAAGATAACACCCAGAACCACAAGAAGAAATACGGGGAGTACTATTTCTCCTGTAAAAACAAGGGATTGCCAATACATTTGAATGTGGTTTCCTGTATATAAAGTCAAGGTTAAGTCAATCAGCCGGACACAATAACGCGCCAGTACCAGATGTAAATACAGTCCCGCTTTGTTATCATTCCGCGCTTGTTCACTTACCCTTGTTGATGTAGCCAATCATGACCCGCCTGAAAAAAAACCGATCACTCAAACGCATCCACAAGGTAAAGACCGGCAACGCTGCCAAATTAAAGCGTGAGGCTGGCAATGATCGCCAAACCGGCAAACGCGTCAAAAATCGCGTCCCCTCTGTTTTTGAGAAATTTCTGGCCGAAAACCCGGAAGCCAAAGCCGCATTAAACAAAGAGCAAGCAGAAAAAACAGCTGACAACCAAAAAAATCTCGTCAGCAACAAACCTGCTGCAGAAATTGTGGAGCCAGCGGTTGCGGCCCGACAGCCCAAGCCTGACTTGCCAGAACGCTCGTTGCTCGATCAGCTGGAAGACAAAGATTTCAAAGATATTTACTGATGAGCTGGTGGCCGGCCACGTCACTGGAACTTGAGTGTTTTCCTGCCGTACCCGAGCAGATCGCGCGCCCCTGGGACAGCGCTGACGAATACCTGATGGATCACCTTGATTGCGACACGCCCACCTTGCTGTTTAATGATCGTTATGGCGCACTGGCTTGTGCGCTGCAGCAACCTGTTTGCTGGCTTGATAGCGCCTGCGCACACCAGTCCAGTATTAATAACCGTCAACGCAACGGTCTCGACCAAACAGACGCTCGCTGGATCAATACCCCCCAACAACTGCAAGACAGCGATATTAGCCAAGTCATTATCCGGCTACCCAAAAACTTTGAACAGCTGCGTTACTGGCTGCAACTCTGTCGGGAACACCTTGACAGCCAGACCACTATTTATCTGGCGGGCATGGCCAAGCACATTCCCGTTCGCTGGTTGAACTGGCTGGAACAGCATTGCGCCCACTACCAGCAACTGCCTATCAAACGTAAAGCCAGACTGGTGCAGGTTCGCCACCCCGCCAACGATCCGGGCTTACGCTTGTGGCAGGAATATCAGGTTGGCCCGCTAAACATCCAATCCCTTCCAGGTGTGTTTTCCCGAGCCAGCCTGGATCCCGGCGCTGAGTTTCTGCTGCACACTCTGTCCAGCCCAGACACAATAACGCAAGCACAACTACCTGACGTTACCGGGAGGCTGTGTGATCTTGGCTGCGGCAACGGCATTCTTGGCTTATGGCTCAAGCAACGCCACCCGGAACTTCAGGTTATCCAGACCGATGACTACCTTCCTGCCGTTGAGTCGGCACAACAGAATGCGCTGAATGCAAACGTGGATATTGCGTGTCGTCACGGTCACAGCCTGAGTGCAGTCAGTGAGCCGCTGGACTGGGTCGTATGCAATCCACCTTTTCATGACGGCCATAAACAACTAAACAATATTGCCAGCGACATGTTCAACGACTCCGCCCGCCAACTGAAACCGCATGGCAATTTGCTGGTGGTTGCCAATCGCCACCTGCACTACCCACCCCTGCTCAAACGCCTGTTTGCACGGGTTCAACGGATTAACTCCGATCAGCGCTTCGTTATATTCTGGTGCCAGTCGCCCAGATAATGACCCCCTGACACCCATTACAGGACCTTCTTCCCTATGACACCTGAACATGCCGCCAGCCGCAGCGCCTATTGCCTGCTGTTAGCCCGCATCAATTTACCGCATATACAAATGTGGCAAGATGACCAACAGCTTGATGTTAGCCCCTACACCAAGCTGCTCAATAAGCAAACCGCCTTTCTCAAGGGTGAGCTGACCTCCCGCGCCAACCTGGAACGTTTTTTTGCCCAGTTCAGTGAATGGCGCTCAGAGCTGACAGAGTCCGACACCCTGGGCTGGCAAATCGTCGATCTGTGTAACGCCGCCTTGTATGCCTCTACCGAGTGCATTTTTGATGACGCCTGTGATGATATCGAACTACTCAACCAGTACGTCACCGATATTTATGCGCAAATGACCGAACTGGGTGCAGAAACCGCCGAACTGAAACACTACTTTGCCTCGATACAAAAAGAATTCCAGAGCCAGTTCAGCAGTTTGCGACACATTCCTGTGAGCAAGGATTTTTTTGTCTGGATGGCTGAAATGGACGTCAGTCTGTTCGGAGTCGCTGAATAGACGGAACCCGGGCTGGATCAATATAACGAAGTGAAACGACGCTAAACTGGTGCGTTTATTCAAGGGTGCATCTAAAGACGCACCCTCAATTCACTATCCAACCCGTACCCAGAACCAACACCATGATCCCTGAACTGCTCTCCCCCGCCGGCACCATCAAAAACATGGAATACGCATTTGCTTATGGTGCCGACGCGGTTTATGCCGGCCAGCCGCGCTACAGCTTGCGAGTGCGCAACAACGACTTTACCCTGGAGAAACTGAACCAGGGCATTTCTCAAGCCCATCAATTGGGCAAGAAGTTCTATGTAGCCAGTAATATCGCGCCCCATAACAGTAAGGTCGATACCTACATGGGGGATATTGCACCGGTGATTGCCATGCAACCCGACGCCCTGATTATGTCTGATCCCGGCCTGATCATGCTGGTCAAGGATCGCTGGCCAGATACCGTTATCCACCTGTCCGTGCAAGCCAATGTCGTCAACTATGCCGCCGTAGAGTTCTGGCGACGTCAGGGTGTGAGCCGGATTATTCTCTCCCGCGAGTTGTCGTTGCACGAGATCGCCGATATTCGCCAGCGCAGCCCGGAAATGGAAATCGAAGTCTTTGTTCACGGCGCCTTGTGTATTGCTTACTCAGGCCGCTGCTTGCTGTCCGGCTACATGAACCACCGTGACCCCAACCAGGGTAGCTGCACCAATGCCTGCCGCTGGAAATACGATGCTCATGAAGCCAGGGAAACTGACGCTGGCGACGTCATTCCTGCTGGAGCGCAAGAATTCGACCCGTCCGGGCCAGTATTCCGCCCGGATAAAACACCGACCCTCGGCATGGGCAGCAGCACCGACAAAATCTTCCTGTTACAGGAAGCGGGTCGCAGCAACGAATACATGCCAGCGTTCGAAGATGAACACGGCACCTACATCATGAACTCGCGTGACCTTCGTGCCATCCAGCATATTGACCAACTGGTCAAACTAGGCGTTCACTCGCTTAAAATCGAAGGCCGAACCAAATCTCACTACTATGTTGCCCGCACTGCTCAAGCTTACCGAAAAGCCATTGATGACGCGGCCAACGGACGAGATTTTGACAAAAACCTGATGAATACCTTGGAGAACATGTCTAATCGTGGCTATACCGAAGGCTTTTTTCGCCGCCACGTTCACGACGAATATCAAAATTACGAACGTGGTACATCGACCAGCACCGGCCAGCAATTTGTCGGTGAAAGCATGGGAATGACCGACGGTCGCTTGCGTATTGATGTGCGTAACCGCTTTGAAGTGGGCGACAGGCTGGAATTGATGACCCCAACGGGCAATATTTCGTTTATTCTCGAGCACATCCAGGATCGTCAGGGCAAATCTCGTCACGATGCACCAGGATCCGGTTTTATTGTTGATATCAATATCCCGGCAAATAGTGTGATCTCAAATGCGGAAAAGGTCATGCTGGTGCGAAACTTGCCCGATATTTGCTTGTAAGCCAGACTGTCCCTTTCAATTTACAGGATTAACCCACAGGATTTGCCATGCCGTTTCGTCGCTATCTGATCCAACTTGTCCTGCTGGCTTCACTGCCCTTCTTTGGCGTTAGCGCAGGTGCTGCTACCGAAACCGCACCGGATGAGCTGGTCAAATCAGCTGTCAGCCTGGTCACCAGCCACTTGACCAATGACAGGGCTCTGATCGAGACACATCCCGGCTATCTGGATCAACTGCTGTCGACCAGCATCCTGCCCTTGATTGACACCCGGCAAATGGGGAAAAAAGTGCTTGGCAAGTACTGGCGCAGAGCTTCTTCCGAGCAGCAAAGCCTGTTTCTGGAAGCGTTTCGCCGCAAACTGCTGAAAACCTATGCCGGTGCCTTCCGGGCTTATGATGACCAACCGGTTCACTTCCTGGACACCCGATATAACGGCCACAACAAGGCGCTGGTTCCCAGCCTTATTGAATTGAATGGCAAGCCGCCGTTGACCGTTGACTATCGCCTTTACCACAGCGCTCAGTGGCGTGTCGATGATGTCACCATCGCCGGTATGAGCCTGGTAAAAAGCTTTCGCGATCAGGTTCAGGCAATGATCCAGGAAAACGGCTTCAGTCAGGCCATGGTCAAACTGAGCAAGGAATATCCAGATGACCGGCCTGTGGTACGACTCGGATCCGATAGCTGGGCACCGTACGCCGGCAAGCAATTACTTGGTGACGGGATTGCAACCGAACTGGTGACAACGGCACTTTCCCGTCTTGGCTATCGCGTTGAAGTTGAATTCATGCCCTGGATGCGCGTACTGGAATCCACCAACAGTGGCGAAATCCAGGGTGTATTATCGACCTGGCCAGGTCAGCAAGATGATAAATGGCTGCTGTCCGATGCCTACCTTCATGGTCAGTTGCGCTTTATCAAATCCAAGAGCAGTGACTTTGAGTATCAGGGCAAAAATCATCTGAAAATCACCACACCAGCATTGCGCCTGGGCATCTACTCAGAAATAAATTATGGCCCCTGGCTGGACAACATAGATCGTTACTTCGCGGTTGAACCACGGGATTACTGCTCCCAGCTATTCCGTGACGTTGCCAACAACAATCTTGATCTGGCTCTGGTTGACGAATGGGTAGCCAGCACCGAACTGGCCAGCAATCCGACCATTGCCGAACATCTGGTGCTCGCCCCCGGCGACATTGCCAGAACCAGCATTCATCTGGCGATCAATCGCCAACTCAGCAACGCTTCCGCCCTCATTACTGGCTTCAATCACATGTTGCAACAGATGAAACAGGACGGGAGTTATCAGCAGATACTGGAAAAACACCAATACCCCTACCATGATTAAACAACGTATTCTTTATCAAGACAGCGAAATCGTCATTCTTAATAAACCGGGCGGGTTACTCAGCGTGCCCGGCTTGTATGACAAAGACTCGGCTTTTGGCCGTCTGCAAGCGTTGCTCGGTGAGTTGCATATTGTGCATCGCCTTGACCGCGACACCTCTGGCATTATTGTTTACGCCCGCAACAAACCGGCTCTGACCTGTATCCAGCAGCAGTTTGAAAAGCAGACCACTCGCAAGGTATATGAGGCGCTGGTAAGCGGGGAACCAAAAGGTAGCGGCGGGTGTATCAATCTGCCGATCATTGTCGACTGGCCCAACCGGCCATTACAGAAAATCAGCCATACGGACGGACGCTATGCCCTGACCCGCTGGCACAAGCTGGATGTTGACACTGACACGGAAGGCCGACGTACTACCCGGATTGAGATGTACCCCAAGACCGGCCGCTCCCATCAATTACGCCTGCACATGCAGCAAATTGGCCACCCGATCATCGGCGATCCCTTTTACAGCGCCAATTATTCGGAACAGACAACACCCACCATGCAGCTGCATGCCCGAGAATTGTCCTTTCGCCACCCCACTACCGATGAGCGCATGGATATTGTGTCGCCACCACCGTTCTGATTCGGCGTTATTGGCTACCCTGGCGCCGCTGCCAACCGGTCAGCAACAGCAGGTAAAACCCAAACAGAATGACGCCGCCCATGACAATGACAAGGGCAATGCCACCAAACAGATCCGGCGCTTTCATCAAGGTTGCCATCAACGAGTCCTGATAGTAAAAAAACCAGGCATGATCAGCTGGGAAAATCATTTCATGCAGGTGATAGAACACCTGCTTCGGCCCAATCAGGATAATCGACAACACCGACAGACTCATCAGCCCGCCCAGCAACGCCCCCTGAATTCGCCAGCGGGGTTTATGTCGCCGTAACAACAAGGTTCCGCCAACCACGACCACGGCAAAAAAAACGCTGACCAGCCGCAAGACATCGATTAAATTGGCAACATCCTGCAAATGAACCACCTCCGGTTGTCTCAACAGCGGGCGAGTGCTGCCACGATACTCAAACGTTATTTCTTTTAGCCCCTCACCCTGATGATGAACTGCTTCACTGATGGCATTAAACAGTCGGACATGTTCCGCCTTGTCGAGGCTGTCCAACCCACGAATAAAACGATTTTGCGGGCCATACCGATCGATATGCTCGCCAATATCATAAATATCGTACCAGCGTTCAAAGCCGTAATGAGCTGCCGCCAAACCAAACCACGATAATGCCAGCGACAGCAGCAACGCCGCGATTAGCACGACAAACCAGCCAAGCTGGTGTACGTTTTTCATCCTGCGCGCTCCCAGAAAGCAAGTAACGATTTGGCCAACAATGCCGATTTTTCCGGTTCCAGATGCAGATGATGATGCCCCTCAACATCAAGGCGCTCTGCCATCGGCATCAATCCGAGTCGACGACAAAAAACAGCTTCGGGAACGATGCCCTCATGGGCACGAACCACTAACGTGGGCAAAGTCATTGCTCGCAGAAATTCCTCCACCATGGGCTCCGTCAGACGAAAAGCCGAAGGACGACGCAAAGCCGGATCGGTACGCCAGAACCAGCGTTGGTTACGCGGCTCCAGGTTACGCAGAATAACGGGCGCAATAACTTCCGCACCAACAAACGGCGTAGCCTTTATCCGTGCCGCAATGGCTTGTTCCGGATTGAGGTAACCCGCAAAACCAGCGCGAACCGATGTCTCCACATGACGCCGAAAGGTGTCGACAGCTTGTTCGTTGGTTTGGGTGACAGGGCCAATACCATCCAATAAAACGGTGCTGGCAAAACGTTCAGGGAAAGCCCCGGCCGCCAACACCAGCGCCGCAGCCCCCATCGAATGCCCCAGCCAGTGAACCGGTTGAGAAAACTGTTCGGCGACCCAGGCAATGGCTTCCGCAGGCGCCCAGATGGGATAGCCGCCTGGTAGCCAGGCCGATAAACCATGACCCGGCAAATCAATCGCTATCAAATAAATACCCGGTAACTGGTCAGCCAAGGCCGCAAAGCTGGCGGCATTATCCAGCCAGCCATGAACAGCAATCACCGTTGGTTGACCGGGTTCACCCCATGCCAGCCCTTCGATAGAACCACCTGGATAATCAAACTGTATCGCTTTCAAACTGGAACACCACCGGCAACATTGCAAGCGGCTATTATGACAACTGACTTGATTGAGTACAGCTCGGAGGGAGCAATATCAGAGTCCTTCCAGTACCGGATACCAGACTGACTCTACGGACAAGCAACCGGGCCCGGCAATATCACCACTCAACACCCAACATTCAGCCGGTGACCAGGGTTGATCAAATACCTGCCCTTCGACCAGATAGGCTGCCAATCGTCCGACCAGCGGCAAATGGGACACCAGAATCACATCACCGTCCCGTTCAATCAGTTCATCCACTATCGGAGTAACATCGGATGACGGTATCAGCGAAGCATGATTTTCCATATCTAATGGCATCGATTCCGAAATCAGCGCCGCCGTTTGCTGGGCCCGATAATAAGGACTGACCCATATCTGTGGATTCTGCCATTCCTGCTCCGCCAGCCAACCTCCGGCAGCCTGAGCTTGATGTCGTCCCTTGTCGGTTAGACCCCGATGTTGATCATCAAGACTCCCGACGACTGCAGAACCATGGCGAACTATACAGATTTTCACAAAATATCAGCCTTTTTGTTCAAGGCGCTTCTTTATTGTTGGATCATCATTGACTACTGATCGGGCGACGTTGGAACGTTTTCTTCCGCAGTCGCAGTCAGTGTTGAAGGCCACTCCCGGAAGGGAAACGGCTTTTCGTCACTGCAGCCGGTCAGGTAATGCACCACCTGCTGGTAGTAAATTCCCAGCGCCTGGCAGAAACCACCCAACTCCTTGTGCGGATGGCCGGTCAGTAATCGTGACACCCATTGCACCAGTGTTGACAGCAACAAGACCAGGTCGAGGAGTCTTATGACAACAATAAAGATAACGGTATAAATTGTTCGAAGCCAAAAAGCATCTGAGGTGACATTGGTTTTGAAATTCGCGTCTGACATTTAACCCGCTCCTGTTAGATTTCGTGCTTGGGTAAGGCAAATTCTACATCTGACGCATGTTCACCGGTCATCAGCCCTCGAGCGACCATTCCGGGATCGGCGCCATTAAACAAACATTCGTAAGCACCCATCACCAGAGGCATATAGATACCTGAATCTTCTGCCTTGGCCCTGACATAGCGCAAGGTATTCACACCTTCAGCCACTTCACCCAACTCTTCGATCGCCTGATCAAGGGTTTTACCCTGGCCGATGGCATAACCGACACGAAAGTTGCGGCTCAGGGGGGACATACAGGTCACCACCAGATCCCCCACGCCCGACAAGCCAAGAAACGTCAGCGGGTTGGCTCCCATGGCATCCGCAAAGCGACTCATTTCTGCCAGCGAGCGGGTAATAATCATACTCTTGGTGTTTTCCCCCATGCCCAGTGCCGCCACGAAGCCGGAAACAATCGCGTATATGTTTTTTAACGCCCCACCCAGTTCGACGCCATAGACATCATTGGAGGCGTAAACACGCAAGTAATCACAACTCAAGGCTTCTTGAATATCGCGACGCAAGTCACTGTTTTCACTGGCAATAACGGTTCCTGCCAGTTCCTTGCGAGCAATTTCCTTGGCGAGATTGGGGCCACTGAGAACACCCACCGGGTTATCAGGGAACACCTCACGAATGACCTGACTCATCAATAAAAAACCGTCGGGTTCAATTCCTTTGGTGGTGCTGACCAATGCTTGTTGCGGGCTGATCAGATGAGCAAATCCGGAAATAACGTCTCTGACGGACTTGCTGGGTACAGAAACAAAAATTACATCTGCACCAACGACTGCTTCTTCAATAACCGTTGTTGCCTTGAGTGACGGGTTGAGGGCGATACCGGGCAGATATTGTTCATTGACGTGCTGTTGATTAATGCTGTCCGCAATATCCTGATTTCGTAACCACTGAATGGCCTGAATATTGTTATCTGCAAGAATATTGGCCGTGACCGTGCCAAAACTGCCTCCACCTATGATGGCTGCTGTACGGATGCCCACAAAAAATCTCCTGATGGGTTATTGGGTTCGACTGCATTCCAGAGTTTCAACCAGCTCACTGAAGGTATCGCGATTGCTGTCGTTAAGATCCATCAATACCTTGTGAGCTGAAATAATCTGATCGCGAGCGGCTTCTTCATCTACCGTATCATCTACCCAGTCCCGAAACTCGGCTTCATTGGCAAATGGCTCTTCCAGAATATGAAAAACATGGTCGAAACCCATGCTCATAAGAATTCGCGTAATACTGGGATCCGGGGAAAACACCGTCGGGGTGATATCAAACCGATCCCGACTTACGATGGATATTTTTGCCAGTTGGCCCAGCGTCGTGCTGTCGACGCCCTCAGCCGCTGACAAGTCGATCAACACATTGGCAAACATGCCATCGGAAAGCACCTGCCGAATGTATCGATCAAAGGCGGTACACAGATTGAGTCGCACATCCCCTATCAGGCGCACAATCTCGACGCCGTGATACTGGGCTACCTGGATCTGACCCGACGTCATAGTTCACCTCGACCAATAGAGACCATCGCAATATCGTCAGGAACTTCCAACGCGTGTTCTGTTTCCAGCTCCAGCACAGACGTCAGTCCGTCCAGATCGCCCTGCTGGCCTTTAACCATGTCCAGCAGGCTTGCTTCTTTCTCTGTCAGGCTGGCAGCGGGAATAATTTCCAGCACACCATCCGAAAACAGTAGAAGCCGGAAGGCATCAGGAAGTTCCAGTCGCATGGTTTTGTATTCTGCTTCACGGAACAAACCAACCGGCATGCCTCGCCCTTCCAGATAATGACAACCTGAGGCATCCAGCAGCGCCGGCATCGGCAAATGGCCGCCGACGCTGTATTCCAGAACCAACTCCCGCGTATCCAGTATGCCGTAGAAAATGGTCAGATGCTTGTCCAGCCCGGTTGCCAGCATCTCGGAATTCATCCGCTCGAGCACCTGGGCCGGATGCAACAGATCATCGCTGGAGCCTCGACGAAAGTTACGCCGCAGGCGATAAGTGAGATTTTTAAGCAGGACAGTGACAAATGCCGATGAAGAACCATGACCAGACACGTCGGCGATATAGAAAACCAGCCGATGTTCTCCCAACTCAAAATAATCGAGAAAATCACCACTCAACATCAGTGAAGGAAAAATCCGATGGTCACATTGCAAACCGTTGTAGTTCAGGGGGTCGGGCAACATCCGCATCTGAATTTGACGACCGGCCATTTGATCGGTTCTCAGCTCATCCAGACCGCGCTTCAACTCCGTATTGGTTTTTTCCAGATGCTCACGATACGCAATGTTTTCTGCCTCAAGATCGGCACGCTCCAGCGCCCGCCTGAGCGCATGATGCAGCACTTCCAGATCGAGTATGGGTTTCACCAGGAAGTCATCAGCCCCCAGTCGCAAGGCTCGCACCACATCGTCCATTACCCCGGCACCGGATACCACGATCACTGGTAGCTCGGGGCGGCATTTTTTTAGCTGCTCCAGCCACTCGATCCCGCTGGTACCAGGCATTCGCAAATCACAAATCGCAATATCAATATGATGACGATCGAGTTCTTGCCAGGCAGCTGCAGCGGAAGGTGCAGTTACCACCTGGTAATCGTAGTCCACTAAAAACGTGGCGATACTCTCGAGCACCGAGGGGTCGTCATCAATGACCAGCACATTCGCGGCCATTCGCATCTCCTAACACCGGAAAGCATTCAGAATAAGAGGTACACCTCGACAAGCAAGCCCACTACCAGACATAAATATCCGTGTCATTGGACCAACCCATCGTTGCCCCTACGGGGCAGGCAACATGGGTGCGAACACTAACGCCAAGCGAATCGCCATGCAATCCCCCACTTGTCCTGTAACCAGGGAATATTGAACTATACTGATTGGCATAGAAGAAGCCGCATACCGGCAAGCTATCAAGGAGGCAGCCATGAGCTGGCGTAATCACTATTCCGAAAAACGCGATTTCATCCGGATGTCGGTTAACACCGAAGCCAGTCTGGTGATAGAAAGTCACACATTGTCTTTGACCTGTATTGATTTGAGCACCACGGGTGCCCGCCTGATCTGTCATGCCGACAGCGGCCTGGAAGCTGGACAGCAGGGTGTGGTGACAATATCCAGCGGCGGCGGAACGACGACCCCACTGGTTGCTGATGCCTCCGTCGTGCGGGTCAGTCGAACAGAAAATGAGAGCGAAGATATTGCCGTCACCCTAACAAACCTGCGATAGCGTCAATCAGCAGAAAGCCGACCACCAAAACGCTGCCAAGCTGTCGGGGCCGGCGTCTGAAGAAGCCTGGCAGAACGCCTGCGTTTTTACTGACCGCCCTATTTGAAGTAAGCCTGATCCGTCACGGTATGATCCGTCACATCGCGAACCCCCTGAACCTCAGGAATCTTGGCAATCAGACTGGCCTCGACGCCGTCTTTCAAGGTCATATCCACGGCACTGCATCCCTGGCAACCACCGCCAAACTTGAGAATAGCCAAACCGTCTTCAGTGAATTCAACCAGGCTGACTTCGCCGCCATGAGACGCCAGTCCCGGATTGATTTCGGTGTAGAGCAAATAATTGATGCGCTCTTCAACCGGGCTGTCTGCCGTCACCTTGGGCATCTTGGCATTGGGAGCTTTGATGGTCAGCTGCCCGCCCATGCGATCTTTGGCGAAGTCGATAATCGACTCCTCCAGGTACGGAATACTCATTCCCTCAACGTAAACCTTGAGCAACTCCATCTGCTGCAACTTGTCATTATCATTCACTTCTTCCGGGCGACAGTAAGCCAGACAGGTTTCAGCGTAACGGGTACCGGGCTGAGTGATAAACACACGGACGGACATATCTGCTGCGGGCTGCTTGCTCAGCAAATCAGCCAGGTAAACTTCAGCATCCGGGGTAATCTTTACGTATTCGGTCATAAACGTATCCTCAAAACTGACCGCCATTGTAACGAAACCCCGTAGGTAGCGAAATACCCCACCAAAATAGTTGGATAAGACAATCTTATGCACCTCTGATATAATCTTGCGCCTTTTTTAATGTCGATCTGCAGTTCATCCGAGTGAGTCAAAGAGCAATGTCCAACGTCAGTCGCCAACGTCGCATCCAGCAGTTAAAAGAGAATCTTACCCAGCGCATCCACATCCTGGATGGTGGTATGGGCACACTGATTCAGTCGCATCAGCTGGAAGAAAAAGACTATCGCGGCGAGCGCTTTGCCGACCTGAGCCAGGAGATCAAGGGTAACAACGACCTGCTGGTATTGACCCAGCCCGACATTATCGCTGGCATCCACCGCCAGTACCTGGAGGCCGGTGCTGACATCCTCGAAACCAACACCTTCAATAGCACCCGAGTTTCGCAAGCAGACTACCAGCTTGAAGATCTGGTACCGGAATTAAACCGCGAAGCTGCTGCCCTCGCCCGCAGCGTCTGTGACGAAGTGGAAGCTGCGACGGGCATTCCGCGCTATGTTGCCGGAGTACTTGGCCCGACCAGCAAGACCTGCTCAATTTCACCGGACGTCAATGATCCCGGCTACCGGGCGATCACCTTTGATCAGTTGGTTGACGAATATACCGAAGCCACCGAAGCGCTGATGGATGGTGGTGCCGACCTGATTCTGATTGAAACCATTTTCGACACCCTCAATGCCAAGGCCGCCATTTTTGCGGTACAAGGAGTCTTTGAAGCGCGCGGCGAAGAATTACCCATCATGATTTCCGGCACGATTACCGATGCGTCCGGTCGCACCCTGTCAGGCCAAACCGCCGAAGCCTTCTACAATTCGCTGATTCATGCCCGGCCGTTGACTATCGGGCTGAACTGCGCCCTGGGAGCAGAAGAGCTTCGCCCTCACATTGAAGAGCTGAGCAACAAGGCCAAGTGTTTTATTTCCGCCCACCCGAATGCCGGCCTGCCCAACGAGTTCGGCGAATACGACCAGACTCCGGCAGAAATGGCCGCCATCGTTGAAGAATTTGCCGCCAGCGGCTTCCTCAACATTCTGGGAGGCTGTTGTGGCTCCACACCGGCACACATCAAGGCGATTGCCGCAGCGGTGGCAAAACACCCGCCACGGGTTATTCCAGAGATAAAGCCGGCCTGCCGACTGGCCGGGCTGGAGCCGTTCAACTTTGACGAAACCAGCCTGTTTGTTAACGTCGGTGAGCGCGCCAACGTCACAGGCTCAGCGGTATTCAAACGCCTGATTGTCGATGAGAATTACGACCAGGCCTTGACGGTAGCTCGTGAACAGGTAGAAAACGGCGCCCAGATCATCGACATCAATATGGATGAGGGCATGCTGGATTCTCAGGCCGCCATGGTGCGCTTCCTGAATCTGATTGCCGCCGAGCCGGATATTGCTCGCGTACCGATCATGGTGGACTCCTCCAAATGGGAAATCATCGAAGCTGGCCTGAAGTGCATTCAGGGCAAGGCGGTGGTCAACTCCATCTCGCTAAAAGAAGGCAAGCAAGAGTTTGTCGAAAAAGCCAAACGCTGTCTGCGTTACGGCGCGGCGGTGGTGGTCATGGCGTTCGACGAACAAGGTCAGGCAGATACTGAAGCCCGCAAGAACGATATTTGTGAAAAATCCTACCGTATTCTGGTCGATGAAGTGGGCTTCGATCCAGCCGATATCATCTTCGACCCGAATATATTTGCCGTTGCCACCGGCATTGAAGAGCACAACAATTACGCCGTTGATTTCATCAACAGCTGTCAGTTTATTACCAAAAACCTACCCCACGCCAAGATCTCTGGCGGTGTTTCCAATGTTTCATTCTCGTTCCGGGGCAATAACCCGGTGCGCGAAGCCATCCACTCTGTCTTCCTTTATTACGCCATAAAAAATGGCCTGAGCATGGGCATTGTTAACGCCGGTCAGCTGGCGGTTTACGACGATCTCCCGGCCGAATTAAAAGAGCTGGTTGAAGACGTCATCCTCAATCGCCGCGACGATGCCACCGACCGCCTGCTGGCGGTCGCCGAAAACTACCGTGGCGATGGCTCGGTCGCGGAGAAAGAAACCGAAGAATGGCGCACCCTGCCAGTCACAGAGCGACTGACTCATGCCTTGGTCAAAGGCATTAACGCCTACGTTGAAGAAGATACCGAGGCCGCCCGCCAAATGTTTGCACGGCCGATTGAAGTGATCGAAGGCCCGCTGATGGATGGCATGAATGTGGTTGGCGACCTGTTTGGCTCCGGCAAAATGTTCCTGCCGCAGGTGGTAAAAAGCGCCCGCGTCATGAAACAGGCAGTAGCTTACTTGCTGCCCTACATCGAAGAAGAAAAAAACGGCAAGTCTGAAACCCAAGGCAAAATCCTGATGGCTACCGTCAAGGGCGACGTGCACGACATCGGTAAAAACATCGTTGGTGTGGTACTGCAGTGCAACAACTTTGAAGTGATTGACCTGGGCGTGATGGTGCCTGCCGAAAAAATCCTCAAGGTCGCCAAAGAAGAGAACGTCGATATCATCGGCTTGTCTGGCCTGATCACGCCATCACTGGACGAAATGGTTCACGTTGCCCGTGAAATGCAGCGCCTGGACTACCATGTCCCCTTAATGATTGGCGGCGCCACAACGTCTAAAGCCCACACAGCGGTAAAAATTGAACCCCAGTTCAAAAATGACATTACCATCTACGTGGCAGATGCTTCCCGCGCTGTCGGCGTTGCCCAGAAACTGGTCACCCCGGAAGCCAAGCCTGCATTTATTGCCGCCACTCGCGACGAATACGTTCACGTACGGCAGCGTAATGCCAATCGCAAGGCCAAGGCTCTATTACCCTATTCACAAGCCGTGGCCAATGCCTTCAACTGTGATTGGGACAGCTACCAACCTGTCACCCCCAACCGGCTGGGTATCAGCGTATTCGATCATTTTGATGTTGCCGAGCTGGTCGATTACATCGACTGGACGCCCTTCTTCATGTCTTGGGAGTTGGCCGGTAAATTCCCCCGCATCCTGGAAGATGAAGTGGTTGGTGAAGCCGCCACCAATCTGTTCAAGGATGCCCAGGCCATGTTGCAACGTATCGTGGATGACAAACTGTTCCGCGCCCGCGCTGTCATCGGCCTGTGGCCTGCCGCCAAACGCGGCAATGACGACACCGTGATTTTCAACCCTGACAATCCAGCGGAGGAGTTGGCGGTGCTGCATCACCTGCGCCAGCAAACCGACAAGCCAAACGATCAGCCCAATTATTCACTGGCGGATTTTGTCACTCCGGAAGCCAGGCTGACCGATGGCAAACAGGATTACATGGGTGCATTTGTGGTCACCGCCGGCATCGAGGCCGAACAGTTGGCGCAAAATTACAATGCCAGCCATGACGACTACAACAGCATCATGATCAAGGCACTGGCCGATCGCCTGGCCGAAGCATTTGCCGAGTACCTGCACGAACAAGTCCGTCAGGACATCTGGGGCTACGCCCCGGATGAGCAAATGGATAACGAACAACGAATCAAGGAAAAATATCAGGGTATTCGCCCGGCTCCCGGCTACCCGGCTTGCCCGGATCACACCGAAAAGGCCACCCTGTTCAAATTGTTGGATGCAGAAGCCAACACCGGCGTATTCCTGACCGAAAGCTTTGCCATGAGTCCGGCAGCTTCCGTTAGTGGATGGTATTTGGGCCACCCGGACGCCAAATATTTTGGCCTGGGGAAAATCGGCAAAGACCAGGTTGAGGATATAGCGGCCCGCAAGCAGATGGATCTCGAGACCATGGAGCGCTGGCTCGCCCCTAACCTCAACTACGATCGCTGATTGATGCCTGCTGATCGCTGGCTCGGGCGACTGTTACAGATTGAGCCACAGCGCCTGAGTCGTATATTTGGTATCGGCCTGCCCATTATCGGCGCCATGCTGTCACAAAGCCTGATCAACCTGATTGATGCCGCCATGGTCGGTCGCCTGGGTGATGCGGCGCTGGCTGCCGTCGGCGTTGGTGGTTATGCCTCGTTTATGATGGTCTCTATCGTCATGGGGCTATCTGCAGCGGTACAAGCACTGATTGCCCGCCGCATTGGTGCTGGCGCAACCGATAAACTACACGAACCGCTGATGGCCGGTTTGTTGTCAGCCGTCTTGCTGGCAGCACCACTGTCGTTGCTGTTTATCTTCCTCGCTCCTACACTGATGCCAGCACTGACCACCAATAGCGACGTCGCCGCCATCGCCACACCTTATTTTCAGTGGCGCACTGCGGCCTTGATTGCAGTAGCGATGAACTTTGTTTATCGGGGCTACTGGAGCGGCATTAGTGAAACCCGCCGTTACCTGCAGGTCCTGCTGATCATGCACGCAGTCAATATTTCGCTCAGCTACGTACTGGTTTTCGGAGTCGGCAACTGGCAAGGCATGGGTGCTGTAGGCTCCGGTATTGGCACTGCCATGGCGCTGGTATTTGGCAGCGCCATGTATTCCTGGCTGACCTTTACCAATCAGCGCCAGCGTCTGGGTCAGATCAAATTCCCCACCCGGCAAACACTGCTGCAGCTGATCAGACTGGCCTGGCCAAACTCGGCCCAACAAGCCTTGTTTGCCCTTGGTATCAGCATCTTGTTCTGGATCATCGGCCAGATCGGCACACAGGAACAGGCCATTGGCCACATACTGATCAGCCTGCAGCTGGTGCTGATTCTGCCTGCGGTTGGTATGGGCATTGCTGCGACCAGTCTGGTCAGTCATGCGCTCGGTGCTGGCAACCACAAGGACGCCCATCGTTGGGGATGGGAAGTCGTCAGAGTGGCCAGTTTTACGCTGGCCTTGCTTGGTTTGCCGTTATGGGTATTTCCGGAATGGATACTGAGAATTTTCACCAACGAGACGGGTCTGGTTCAAGCGGGGATTGTGCCATTGCAAATCACCGGTATTTTTATCGCCTTTGAAGTCACTGCGATGGTGCTGACCCAGGCATTACTGGGGGCGGGCGCCAGTCGTCAGGTGATGAAAATCAATCTGACCATGCAATGGTGTGTATTTTTGCCACTGGCGTATCTGGTCGGGCCAGTCTTCGGCTTTGGGCTGATTGGGGTATGGGCACTGCAAGGCTTGCAGCGTGCAGGATTATCACTGATTTACAGTATGATTTGGCAGCGACGCCAATGGACCCATTTATCCGTCTAATATTATTCGGAGTGCCACTGCATGATTACCAGCAAGGTGATTGCACATCGAGGAGCCAGCCGCCTGGCACCGGAAAACACCTTGGCCGCGTTTCGTAAGGCCCGCGACGCCGGTGCTTCATGGATAGAAGTGGATGTGGCCTTGAGCGCTGATGGCCAGGCCGTGATCTTTCATGATGAAAAACTGAACCGTTGCAGTAATGGTCATGGCTGGCTGCTCAATCACACACTGGCCGAACTGCAGCGATTGGATGCTGGCAGCTGGTTTGCCGCTGAATTTCATAATGAGCAGATTCCTACGCTCGAAGCCTTGCTGCTCTGGGCCGCCGAACAGTCGATAAATCTGAATCTGGAAATCAAACCGGTTATTGGCCGTGAAGCGGAAACTGTCGATGCCCTGGTGATTGCACTACAGGCAGCCCAGGCACGTCACAACCATATCGCCAGCCAGCTCCTGCTTAGCTCCTTCAACCCACTCGCCCTGACCCACGTTCGGGCTGCCCTGCCCACCATCCCACGCGCACTGCTGACCGAAGCCATCCCTGCCGATGCCGTTTTGCGGCTGCAACAACTTGACTGCGAGGGATTACATTTTTGCGCCGAACTGGTGGATCAAGCTGCAATCTTGGCATTAAACAACAGCGGCTTCAGCGTGCGCGCTTACACCGTCAACAATACAGCAGCAGCAGGCGCCTTGATCGCAATGGGCGTAAACGCCATCTTCAGCGACATCCCGGATTTAGCCATCACATCGGCCCACATCATCTCAGACTGACTTGTTCGGTTTAGCCGAACGATATAAGGCATAAAAGTAATTACGATATAGATAAATAGTCGTTTTAAGAATAAAGCGGCTTTGGTAATGTTCGCCCAACTAATAAACATCACTGACCGTGCGCCAGTGTAAAAAAGCAACCGAGATACTATGTACCAATACGACGAGTACGATCAGCAGATCCTGAACGAGCGTGTTGCCCAATTCAAAAGTCAGACTGAACGTTATCTGGCCGGGGAAATCGCTGAAGATGAGTTCTTGCCGCTGCGCCTGCAGAATGGCATTTACGTGCAACGCTATGCACCCATGCTGCGAGTTGCCATCCCTTATGGTGCATTTAATGCCCAGCAGATGCGTGTCTTGGCCAAGGTAGCCCGAGACTACGACAAGGGTTATGCCCACTTCAGCACCCGCCAGAATCTGCAGTTTAACTGGCCAAAACTGGAAGACTGCCCACAAATCCTGGCCGACTTGGCTGCAGTACAGATGCACGCAGTGCAAACCAGCGGTAACTGTATTCGTAACACCACCACCGACGAATACGCTGGGGTCGTTGCCGAAGAAATTGTCGACCCGCGCCCATACTGCGAAATCATCCGTCAATGGTCGACCTTTCACCCGGAATTTGCCTTTCTGCCACGCAAATTCAAAATTGCCGTCAACGCCGTCCCAGGCGAAGACCGTGCGGCCACTGAAGTTCACGACATTGGCGTACATATCATTCGTAACGACGCGGGCGAGCTGGGCTATCGTGTGCTGGTCGGTGGCGGCCTGGGCCGTACGCCAATCATTGGCGAAGTGGTACGGGAATTTCTGCCAGAGCAAGATTTGCTGACGTATCTGGAAGCCGTGATTCGGATTTACAACCAGTTTGGTCGTCGCGACAACAAGTACAAGGCACGCATCAAGATCCTTACCAAGGCACTGGGCGTTCAGCGCATGTCCGAATTGGTAGAAGCCGAGTGGCAGCGTATCAAGGATTCCGCCACCCGACTGACAGCCGCCGAGCTGGAGCGCGTCAAGAAACACTTTATAGACCCTGCCTATGCTGCACTGGAAAACAACCCGCCCGAACTGGTAACAGCCAAAGCAGAAAATCCTGCTTTCGTTCGCTGGCTGGGCCGTAACGTGCGCGAGCACAAGCAGTCAGGCTACGCCGTCGTAACCTTGACCCTGAAGCAGAAAGGCACCCCTCCCGGTGATGTGACGGCCGAACAGATGGATCAGATTGCCGACCTGGCTGACGTATTCAGTTTCGGTGAGCTGCGCTCTACCCACCAACAAAATCTGGTACTGGCCAATGTCGAGCAGCGTCAACTATTCACCCTGTGGCAAAAAGCCAAGACGCTGGGACTGGCGACGCCCACCCTGGGCCTGCTGACGGATATGATTTGCTGTCCGGGCGGTGATTTCTGCGCCCTGGCCAATGCCAAATCCATTCCGATCGCCGAAGACTTGCAGGTGCGCTTTGAAGACCTGGACTACCAGCATGACCTGGGTGAGATCGATCTGAACATTTCTGGCTGTATGAACGCCTGTGGCCATCACCACATTGGCAACATTGGTGTTCTCGGGGTAGATAAAAAAGGTCAGGAGTTTTACCAGGTATCACTGGGCGGCAACTCCGGTGGTCGCGGCCCGACATCGCTGGGCAAGATTCTTGGCCCATCGTTCTCACGCGAACAGCTGACCGACGTTATCGCCAAAGTGCTCGACTTGTATGTGGCGACTCGTCACACCGGAGAAAGCTTTCTGGAAGCCTACAAACGTATTGGTCATGACACATTCAAGGAGGCGGTATATGGCAAAGCTGATTAAAGATGGTGCGTTTGTAGCCAACGATGCCTGGACTCGTATAGAAGACAACGCCATGGCGGAAGAATACAGCCTGATTTCATTGGAACGCTGGACGCACCAACAAGCCGAGCTACAACCACTGGCGTCACGCGGCAAACTGGGTTTGTTTCTGAACAGCGACCAGACTGCTGATATGGTGGCAGAACAGTGCCGTAACTTTGCCGTCATTGCCGTCGACTTCCCCAAGTTTGCTGATGGTCGGGGCTACTCCATTGCCCGCCTGCTGCGCGATCAGTACCACTACGCCGGCGACTTGCGGGCTGTCGGTGACGTACTGATTGATCAACTGTTTTTTATGAAGCGAGTCGGCTTCAGCTCCTACGCTCTGCGCGACGACCAAAAAGAAGAGTACGCTCTGGCGGCTTTTTCGACATTCAGCCAACCTTATCAGGGCGCTATGGATGAACAACGGCCGTTGTTTGCACGTATCACTCGCTGATTTGATTCGCTGATTGAGTCAACCTGCCTGCAGGCTCCTTCGGGAGCCTGTGCTGTTTTCATCTCCTGTCATTACCGCCGCCCTTATCGGCGAATACTCAGCAACTCGCTATAGGCAACAAATCAAGCCATAACAGGCTGGCGGCTGCCGATCCGCTGACGTAACCTTGGTAATCTGGCAGAGGAGGCAAAAAATGCAGCAAGATATTGTTTTTTCAACTTTTTTGATTTTTGCAGGTGCCTCTGTACTGGCTACCTTCGCCTTATACACACGCCAGCCAGTGTTAATTGCCTACATTGCTCTTGGCGCATTGGTTGGCCCCTTTGGCATGGGTTGGATTGAACACCCGGAACAACTGGAAGACATGTCTCATATTGGCATTATTTTCCTGCTGTTTTTGCTTGGCCTCGACATGCAGCCCAGTTCGCTCATTTCAGTTTTGCGGCAGGCCTCCACAGTCGGGCTGGTCAGCTCGCTGCTTTTCTTTATCGCCGGATTTGCCGTTACCTGGGTTTTTGGCTACAGCCAGATGGACAGCATCATCATCGGCTTGGCACTGATGTTCTCCAGCACTATTATCGGCCTGAAATTATTACCAACCACCGTTCTGCACCACAAGCACATGGGCGAATTAATGGTCGGACTGCTGCTGCTGCAAGATATGCTAGCCATATTCACCCTGATTCTTCTGGGCGTCATGAAAGGTGAGAGCGACATGCCGGTCTGGCAGCCATTTATTGCCTTGCCGCTACTGATCGGCGTCGCCTACCTGACGGTCAAAGGCATCTTACTACCCTTGATCACCCGCTTTGATCGTTATCAGGAGTATTTGTTTATTCTGGCGATTGGTTGGTGTCTGGCACTCGCGGAGGGCGCACAACTGGTTGGGCTGACTTATGAAATCGGTGCTTTTATTGCCGGAATCACACTCGCCACAAGCCCCATTGCCCAGTTTATTGCCATCAGCCTCAAGCCGTTGCGCGATTTTTTCCTGGTGATGTTTTTCTTTGCCCTCGGAGCCGGCCTCAACCTTGGCATGTTGTCTTCCGTCGCCTTCAGCGCCATCGCCCTGGCCATCGTCGTGCTGACACTGAAACCCGTCGCCTTCAGAATACTGCTCCGACGTTTCAGCGAACGCACCAGCCTGGCCTGGGACGTGGGCTTTCGTCTCGGACAAATCAGCGAGTTCTCGTTATTGATAGGGTTTGTAGCTGTCGAAAGTGACTTGCTCACCGAACGTGGCTCACTACTGATACAAGCAACGGCCATTATCACCTTCGTGGTATCGAGTTATATCGTGGTGTTTAACTACCCCAATCCGATTGCTGTCAGCGACAAACTGAGAAGGGACTAGGGGGCGTTGATTTTTGTTTTCGAAGCAGTCAATGCAAGGCAAAAACAGGAGAAAAGGGAGCTTATGGTTGACAAATGACCGATTTGAGCCTGTTTTTAACACCGCAGTGGCAACGCAGGTAGAACATCAACAGCCTGCCAGACGGGGCTAACACCCCGTCCCTCACCATCATCAGCTTTTGCTGACCGCCTGCTGCTGCACCCGGTTCAGCACTGTGGTCACCGCCTTGCCAATTCCTCCCTGAACAGCAAAACCGATCCGCTCCTGCAGTGTCTTTCGGTATTCATAACGAACACTGAAAACATCCGAATTCGCACAGGCATCAACGATATAGTCATCGCTGGTTCCCAGCTCATCAATGAGTTTCAACTCAACCGCCTGCTGGCCGTACCAGACATCGCCATTAGCAACGGCGGTCATATCCAGCCTTGGACGATAACGTTGAATATGCTGTTTGAACAGAGTGTGCGTCTCCTCAAGATCAGATTGGAATTTGTCCCGAGCCTTGGCTGTATTCTGGCCGAACATGGTCACCGTACGTTTGTATTCTCCGGCGGTAAACAACTCGAAGTCGACATCATGTTTTTTCAGCAATTTATTGAAATTGGGCAATTGCGCCATTACGCCAATGGAGCCGACCAGTGCAAACGGCGCTGCCACGATACGATTGGCCAGACACGCCATCATATATCCGCCACTTGCGGCAACTTCATCCACGCAAATGGTCAGCGTGACACCCTTGTCGCGAATCCGTTTCAGCTGGGACGCAGCCAGACCATAGGTATGCACCATACCACCGGCACTTTCGAGGCGTAGTACTACCTCATCATCAGGTCGAATGGAGGTTAGAATTGCGGTAATTTCATGCCGCAACAGATCGACTTCACTGGCTCGAACATCACCATTAAAATCAATAACATACACTCTTTTCTTGATCGATTTAGACTCCAGCCCATCCTTGACCCGCTTGCGCTCGGCTTTTTCCTCCGCCTTGTCTTCCTTGTCGCGCTGCTTGTGCAAGGCTTTTAGTTCATCTTTCTCCAGCACCGCATCTTCAATCACTTCCTTGTACTCTTCGATATCATCATTCAGCCGCTTGACGACCAACTCCCCTTCGGTACGCGACTTATGACGCATACCCATACTGGCTACCGCCCCGAGCAACAAAATAATCGCTCCGGCAATGGTCACAGTCTTCAACAAAAACAACCCGTAGTCGGCAAGAAATTCCACGCACGATTCCTTAAATGTAAAACAGCTAGTCTACCTGAACCCGGTTAAGCAACAAGTTGCCAACCGGGAATAATCGCCCGAATTCATACGGTCGTTTGAATTCAAGTTGACACTTGTTCAAGTGCCACATAGAGTGTTGCCATGGTTAAACAAACCACTGCTAACTCGTTTAGATACCCAAAAGTCAGTGCATGACACTAACAATAAAGGAACAAGCCAATGACTTCCGTCGCAGATATTATCAACACACTGAACAACCGCTTCGATTCAGATGCCGCTGACGATCTGAATGCCACTTTCCAGTTCAGTATTGAAGATGGCGATGATTATTACATCACCATCAAAGACGGAACCTGCACCGTTGGCGAAGGTGAGAATGATGATGCTGATGTCACCCTGGTTATGAACACCGAAACCTTTGCCGGTATCGCCAGCGGTGAAACAGATGGCATGCAAGCCTTTATGTCCGGTCAATTACGCGTCGAAGGCGATATGATGCTGGCCACCAAAATTGGCGAATTGTTTCCAGCCTGATCGATCAAAACAAAAAAACGGGCTAGCGCCCGTTTTCTGACCAGTTACTTTATCCGCCTTTACCAGTCGCCACCTAGCGCTTTTTCTGCAACATCATTCAAAGGTTTGGCAGCAACACCAGTATCGGTAATATAAACCGCATACACCGCTCCGTTCGCCAGGGGCATAAAGACGGCACTCCCCATCTCTGCCTGTAACCAGAACCCGAATTTTTTGATCATGCTCCACGCATCAATAACCCCGGGCGTCGACAACTCAAACACCGTTCGTTCAGCCGTTCGCTCCTGCTCAAGTGACAAGAACCGCCCAGACAAGCGATCAAGCCGATACATCGGCGCCGCACTCAAGGCATCAAACGGGCCATACCAGGCCAGCAGTCGCACATCCAGCTGCCACTGGTCACCATGCAGGACATACCGTTCTTCTAGACCTTCTTCATCAACCAGGCTGATGTCGTAAACCTGCTCGCCGGTTTGATAAACACTGACCGTCAGCGCCGGAACATCCGGATGCGCCTGATCGTAACTCCATAAATCCAGAATGACATAAACCAGCAAGAAGCCACCGAACAACATCAGCATTCCGGCTGTACCTTTGAGCCACTGGATAAACCAGGATTTCCCCAACCACATAAACGCCACAATGACGAGAATCAGAAAAATAACAAAACCGAGAGAACTGATCAGGGTATCGTGCAACATATTAATCAGCTCTGCAGATGCACAAGACTCTCTTGCGCCAGTCGAATCGCCTCATCAGCACCCGCAGACTGACCATTAAGAGTATCGAGGAAATATTCAATTGCCGTTATCGCATCGGCAAATGCTTCCATTTTATGTTCTGCAATCGGTTCCCGAGCAGTCAGTACCTGTTGCGTAATAAACGTATTAAGTGCCAACAGGACATCATGTGCTGGCCGCTTATCCAGAAACAACAAGGCCCCGGCCACGTCGAGCAGGCTTTTACCCACATTTTTAACGTGGAGGTGATCACCATCCGACTCCAGATAACTGCCTATCGCCCGTTTGATCATCGCCAGCGCCGTCATGGATTCTGACACTACTGCAATACGGGCCTCTCTCAAGCTGATCGGGTCAACCAGCGCCTTGGTATCCAGGCCACTGTGCGATATGGCACGTAAATCCTGTTCCAGCCGGATAATACTGTCTGCCACACTGGCTGCGTTATCTTTCAGCCCACTGGAACCGGCTGCCCGCAACTGTTCTACCAGAGCCAGGGTGCGGCTGGCAGGCGGTGTCTGATTGGTGATCATCAGTGTGTCGCCAATCCGTGACAATGATGACAACAGGTCATCAAAATCTTCTTCCGTAATATCAATTCGTTCCACCAGATCAATCTGATCCTTAATGATCTGTAGCTCTTCCTGAAGTGCCGTCGCCAGGGATTCCATCGCAGCACTGTCCGGGCCACGCAATTGACTGCGGAACTCCACCAACTGGGATTCCTTGACGCCACGGCCAAGCTGAAATTCTTCCTGAATGACGCGAATCAAATCAGAATCTGGCTGGGCCAGAGAAACGATATGAATAAATTCTTTTAGCAGCCAATCTGGCTGCTTTTCGGCAAACGCCTTGCCTTCGGTGTCTTGAACGTGGCGCACCTGTTTATCAAGCTGCCCCAGCAGAATCAGACGCGCTGGCGTCATCTCAAATGATTGCTGAGACAAGGCATCCAGCGCGCCCATAACGGTATGCCAAAACAACCAGGAAGCGCCGCCCCGGCTTGCTTTTTCAAAGCGACTGATGGCGCGTGACATAACCAGCACCGGGCCACGTCGCCCCTGACCACGCATCAGGCCGAGCAACCCGAGCTGGTACATCTGACGAGCACGACGATACGGGAAACGCATCATGCCGGATTCCAGCTTCGGCATGACCACGCGCGGCCGTAAATTCACCAGGAAGAAGTAGGCTTCCGGCAGAGGCGCATCGTTACGCTCCCGCCGAATCTGGTTAATTGATGGCACCAGCAAACTGGGTGACAGCGGATAACCCGCCCCCAATAAATCGACAAATCGTTTCAGGAATACGATTGCCTGGGTAAATATCGTCAAGGTCTGATCCGACAGCCGCTCTCCACGAGCTGACCGACCGGTTTCTGCAAACTCTTCACACATACGCTCACCAGCACGAAAATCCAGCATTTTAAAGGTGCCGCGCACCTGCTGAACCTCGGCAAAAAATGCGCGCAACTGATCTGGACTACCGGTTTCTGAATACACATCCAGCTGTGCTGCTGCCTGATCCAGTGCGTTGGCTACCTCGGCTTTTACCAGGTTCAACGACACTGCAAACGTTGACTCTTCGCTTCCGATCATTAGTTCTGCCATGAGTGTTTGTCGTATTCTGTGAACATTTGTTACCGCCATTCTATCCACTTCATATATTAATCGCGAAAGTTTTGCGACATTGAAGTGAAATAGCAGCCCGTTTGCAGGACAGAGCCATGCACAGGGTCTTTATACCCACAACTGTGCTACAGGGGACATCTATTTAATCCGGTACTCACTCTGGGCTACCGGATGGTGTCGAATCACGAAGCCGACTTGCAGGCCTGACGGGTCACGTCAAACGTCGGCGACACAGAGTCGAGATCATCCGGCAGCCCCCGGAGGGCGCGGGTTGCCGCCGTCCAGAGCGGTGTTGGCGAACTTGAAAAGGACTCGTCATTTCGCGGCATTCGCCGCCTTGCCCTGATCACCGGCAACACTCGCGCAGAGTCGTGCAGGATTAAATAGATGTCCCCTTGAGTAATGCACCGTTAGACTCTCAGTCGACCTGCAACGAGATCCCTCCGTGTCCACATCGTCTCCATCATTACGACTATTACTCACCAGCCTTGTCTGGCCTGTTTACTTACCAGGGTTATTAACCGCCACCGCTCAAACCGCCATCCTGGTACTGCTGCCGCTGTACGTACTCGAACTCGGGTACAGCCCCTCCGTCGCCGCCCTGATGCTGGCAACCCGAGGGATTGGCCAGCTGGCAGGGGATATTCCCGCCGGTATCGTCGCTGGACGCTGGGGCGACAAGATTTGCCTGATGCTCGGCGCTGCCGCCTACGTTGTCGGCTACGGCCTGATGACGCTGACCGATGTGCCATTATTGCTGGGACTGGGCGGCGTGATCGCCGGGATGGGCATGTCATTTTCACTGATCGGCAGACAATCGTACGTCACCACCCGCACCCCGGTTCACCAACGGGGCCGGGCCATCTCACTGATGGCCGGAGCCATGCGCGTTGGCTCCCTGTTAGGCCCGGCACTGGGCGGCCTTGCGGCGGTCAAGTTTGGCTACCAGGCAACCTTTGTGGTGTTGGTACTGTTATGCCTGCTGTCGTTACTGATTGTATTTTTGTCGGCCGACCGTGGTGAACCAGAAGCCGATCGCACACCCCACAGCTTTATTGCCATTGTTCAGGTGCTGACAGATCACCGTCAGGCGTTTCTCAGTGCCGGATTGGCGATGATTTCGCTGCAATTCATGCGTGCTGGCCGAGTGGTATTATTGCCACTGGCGGGTAATGCCATCGGGCTTTCAGTCGCCGAGATCGGCCTGGTGGTCGCCGCTGCCGCCCTGATGGACAGCCTGATGTTTATTCCGGCGGGCATTATTATGGATCGCTGGGGACGCAAGGCCGCCGCCGCACCCAGCCTGTTGCTGTTTGCATGCGGACTCGCCGCCCTCGGCTGGGCAGACAGCTACCTGGGACTGCTACTCAGCGCCCTGCTCATCGGCTTTGCCAATGGCGTCAGTGCTGGCCTGGTGATGGTATTGGGTTCCGACTTTGCACCAGCCACCGGACGCGCCCGCTTTATGGGGGTCTGGAAACTGGTTTCCGATTCTGGCCAGGCGGCGGCACCACTGGCAATCAGTGCTCTTCTAACAGCCGGTAGTCTATTACTTTGCTCACAACTGATTGCCGCCACCGGGCTGATCGGGCTGTATGTGATGGCGTCCCGGATGAATGAAACCCTGATCAAAAAAAACGGCCCATAATCGGCTACAAGCAGACGGTCTGGCCCACGACAGTGCGGATAACTGACCAACCCCGAGAGGTACAAAATCCACTGGCTCAGGCTTAGGTTGACATACAGGGCAGACAGTCTGGAAGCGATAGAGGCATTATTGCCCTGGAATCAGACGCAAGAGTAGATGGGGTTAATGAAGCGGTTACCTACGTCTAGTTCAGATGGCAAGTCAAAAATCTGGGTGCTACTATAGTAGCACTTTGATTTTTGAGGGCAGAAGAATGAAGGTTGAATTGGTGACCACCCTAAAGAGGCAAGCTACTAAAATCCTTGCAGATCTACATACGTCTAAAGAGGCCGTTTTAATTACCGAACATGGCGAACCATCAGCCTATCTTGTGGATGTTCAAGACTACGAGTTTATGCAACGTCGGTTGACTCTGCTGGAAGCTCTTTCAAAAGGAGAAAGGGCGGTACTTGATAAAAAGACGTTGACTCATACCCAAGCTAAGGAGCGAATGGGTAAATGGCTAAAATAGTCTGGACGGAACCAGCTCTTGATCAGTTGGATGACATTGCCGAATATATTGCTGTAGATAAGCCGGATGCAGCAAGAGAACTTGTAGCTAGAGTCTTCAAAAAAGTAGACCGCTTGGAGCAGTTTCCGAACTCAGGGAGAGAGCCGCCAGAACTTCCTGACTCTATTTACCGAGAAGTTGTATGCAACCCATGCCGAGTTTTCTATAGGTGTGATGGAAATAATGTGCTTACCCTTCATCTCATGAGAGATGAGATGCAATTGAGGAAGTACTTACTGAGTGATGAGTATGGCAGCAGCTAATCGGCTAGCCGAGGGCCCTGTGTGTCAACCTAAGCCAGTGGATTTTGAGATGCCGTTTTATGCATGCCCCAACGCGGATGTCCCGTGACCGTGATATTGAGAAGCGGCAAAAAACCGGTTGGCGCGGCCCGCGTCTTTCTTGAGGATCGCTCTTATCACTCGCTGACGATTCGGGATATCTCTGCACAGTCGCGATGGTGAGTTATTATTTTGGCGGCAAGGCAAGGCTGGACTTTTTCGCGCTCTGATCCCGCTGGTCATTAATGTGACTTTCAGGTTGCTGATCGCCACTTTTCTGCTGCTGGGCTACTGCCTTGTCTGTATACAATTCTGCAAGATGTGCGCGGAAACTGAGCCATTGGGTCAACGGCCCAGTCCGCACACCGCTACGGTGATAACAGCATTCTTTCAGTCTGCCGTATAACCTGTTTGCTCAACGTGTGCGATGCTGCAATAGCAGACGGGCGTCCACTCCTTTGAACTTTTTTCTGGCACGTTCAATCGCTTGTGACAGGATGCGATCGGTGGCCACTGGCCCGAGCTGCTCACACATGGCGACATAAACCAGATTCAACAGTGTTTTTAATTCACCAAAATCGGGCGACAGCAAATTAGTGGACGACTTGCCTAAGGCCAGCATGGAAAACGCATACACCAGATCCGGCGTCACCCCACGTTGTTGCGCCTGTTCTTCAGCCTGCATCCGTACCTGCTGAACTTGCGCGGCTGGTACCTGGAGCATTAATTCTTGTACCACAGCGCTGAAACAGGGCATCCATTCGTGCGTATTGAGCGTAACCGGGTTGTCCAGTATGCCATTACGTTGCCGATAGGCTTCCATTTGCGAGATCGGGTCAGCCTTCAGGCCAGATGTCCCTCTCATCAGCAAGCCAATCAGATCACGATAAAGCTGTGATCGATTGGAGGCGATGGCATGCAAATCCCGACAGTCGTTAAAGAAGCCGTTCAACTCATACTGGGATTTCTGGGCATAGCCTTCTTCCCAGCGCCACATCACGTCCCAGAGCTCGTCGCCATCCAGTACTTCACTCAGTACGGTATACACCGCACGGCGTTTGGTATTGATATTCATCCGCACGCTCCATACTTACTGACGAAAGTACGTCATGTCTTTGTGGAACTCGGGATAGGCCACTTCATAGTGTTCAGACACATCAAGGCCCTGCTGCTCTTCAGCGGTGGTAACCCGTAAACCTATCGTCATCCGAATCAGCCCAAACGTCAGCAGTGACAGCGGGAAAGCCCATACGAACGCAGCCACAATGCCAATCAACTGCACCATCACCTGATGAGTGTTAAACAGATCCCCTGTCACAAACATACCGGCGGCCAGCGTACCCCAGACGCCAGCAAAGCCATGCACTGGTACCGCACCCACGACGTCATCCAGTTTCATCCGTTCCATCATCAATGACCCGGCGACGGCGATCATACCGGCAATCAGTCCTGTCAGAATGGCCCATTGAGGCTCCATGCTGGCGCATCCTGCGGTAATGCCAACCAGCCCGGCAATACTGCCATTGACGGTTGCTGTCAGCAGGATAGGGACTCGGAATACGCGGCTGAACAGCAAGGCACCGAGCGCACCGGCACCGGCTGCAAGTTGGGTATTCAACGCGATCAAACCGATATCCGCCGTCGCAGCCAAGGTGCTACCGCCATTGAAGCCAAACCAGCCGAGCCAGAGAATAAAACCACCCAGAGCGACCAACGACAGGTTATGCCCTGGAATATTGCGGGCTTCGCCAGTTTCACGGGAGAAACGACCAGTACGAGGTCCTAACACCATAATGCCCGCCAGAGCACACCAGGCTCCGACCGAGTGCACCACGGTCGAACCGGCAAAATCAATAAAGCCCATATTAGCCAGCCAGCCAGAGCCACCGTACAGGCCACCCCAAACCCAACTGCCAAACACCGGATAGATAAAAGCCGCAATTACAGCCGACGCCACCAGATAGGCATCGTAGCGGGTACGTTCAGCCATTGAGCCGCTACAAATCGTGACTGCGGTTGCGGCAAACATGGTCTGGAATAGCAAGACGGTGTAATCCCAGGGTTCGGCACCCGACATCATGAAGTGACTGGTACCAAAGTACCCGGTGACGTTATTACCAAACATCAGCCCATACCCGACCAGCCAGAACATCAGGGTTCCCAAGCACACGTCCATGTAGTTTTTCATCATCACATTGACGGAGTTTTTTGCCCGTGACATGCCAGCTTCCAGTAAGGCAAAGCCTGCTTGCATAAAAAACACCAATGCAGCGGCAGTCACGACCCAAATGGTATCGGCCGCCAGAGTGGAAACGACGGATTCCTCCGCCTGGGCTGGCAACCCGATCAGGCAGCCGATGAATACTACGGCCAATCTGCGCATATATTATCCTCGTTGTTATATAGCGATAAAAAGCAACCTTGTGACAGCCATGGCTATCTCCCCCCAGACACAGCCATGGCCAACCCCACAAAGTGCGGTGTGACAGATCACCGGATTAACGGGCAATCCATATGCCATCTCGCTAGCGCACCGACAGGGTGCATCTGTCATATGTCAAAGTGGACGGTGGTGCTTGCATTCCATAACAAGGGTTTCAGTCACGATTAAATGCGCTGAAAATGTGCTTGCAGGTGTAACCCAAAGCGTTGATAAAAAGATCAGTGACCGATTTTGGAAAAGCAGGAATCAGACTGGTGCAACCAGTACCAGCCGTACCTAGCATCACCACAGAAGCGTGCACCGGGACAGCACACGGGTAGAAAAACGACGCCTAAAATTAACCGCCGCAATTGATCTGTCTCAGTCATAACATCCGATTAAAATGCCAATACTGGACAATGTAGATACAAGGGTCTGCAGATGACGACAGAGGGTCGTCCCGATAAACAGGTCTTACGCTGGACAAGACGTTTTATGATTGAGAGGTTGAACACCAGCCTCTACGAGTGATCATGCTGGATTGGCTTGACCACCCTGACAGCACCGCCACTCTGGTTGGTCAGAGCCAGGATAAAATTTTCTCGGTCACTATCGGCCACCAGCAGCTTCATACAGACCCGTGCCTGAAAATCGCAGTGTTCTATGGTGGTGGGGTATTGATCCAGCAAATGCCGGACAACGGCTTCCATCGGGTAGTCGTATTCCAGCGTTAACCGGGTTTGCGGGATACGCTGTTCAGTTGGCAATTCCGCCAGCCCGAGGATAACGGCATCAGAGTACGCCCGCTGTAGTCCACCGGTACCGAGTTTGATACCACCAAAATAACGCACCACGGCCACTACAATTTCTCCCAGGCCACTGTGTTGCAGCACCTTGAGCATTGGCCGTCCGGCGGTGCCGCCCGGTTCGCCGTCGTCACTCATAGACATCACTGTGGTATCCGGTGCTCCGGCAATGTAGGCCCAGCACACATGGCGTGCCTGGGGATGCAACTCCCGAATTGAACGAATAAAGGCCTCTGCCGCTGCCCGGTCGCTGGCCTGCCCCACAAAGGTTATAAACTGGCTACGCTTGATTTCCAGCTCGCGGATATGAGGCTCTGGCGTTACGGGGACGGAGTAAACTGGGGTCATAACAGGACTTGTCGGCAAGAATAACAGGGGGAATTCTGACGCCTTGTGGCGTCAGTGTCGACGAAAGCCTCAGAACGACAGTACCAAACCTGCTGATAACGCTTGTGGCGAGCGGCCTGGCAAGGTTGCCAGCTCATCACCGTGAGTACCGTCAACGCCTTGAAAGCTGGCGTTGCTGTCGTTGTTGGTGCGGGTATAAACACCGTAGGTTTTGAGCGATTTGGACAACTTGCGCTCTACCCCGCCAGATAACATCACAGCACCAGTGTCCTCACTGTGACGATAGCTGGCTGCTTTCATGATGCTGCCCAGCCAGGTCAGTTTGCCCGATTTCCACGCGCTCTGTAGTGCCCAGGCTTTACGGTCGAGGTCGGTGATACTGTGGTCGTCGGGCTGGTAACGCAAATTTTCCATCAAACCTTGCAGTGTCCATTGTGCCCCCCGATAACGCGCCAGAATACGCCAGCTGTCAGAGTCACCGCTGGCTGACCCCAGTGCCAGTTGCTGCCAGTGTTCTGTGGCGGCTGCCAGCGTCCAGCCTGCACGCGACCAGTCGGCCCGAGCACCCACGTAGAGCCGCTGATTGTTATCGACGTAACCGGACGACTTCACCGCATCTGGTGAATATTGCAGTGCCAAATGCAGCGCTCCGCCAGCCAGCGGGGTTTGCCAGCGTCCCAGCAGCATGTTTTCCACCCGCAAGTCGAGGGCATTGCCGCGATTGGCTCCGGCCCCCAGAATTGCACCGCGGTCGGCAACAGTATGCTTGAGCAAGCTGTAATCCAGCGCAATGCCTTTCACCAGGCTGTCGTAGCGACCCGCCAGCAGTTCTGCGGTACGTTGATCACTTGGCTGCCAACGCAAGCCCAGATAACTGTTACGCGTCGTCCAGGTATTGCTGCTACTGCCATCCGGGGTGATGTTCTGTTCTATCTGATAGAAGGCTGTCAGCCCGGCGACATCGGTAGGTATTTCTCCCCGCAGGCCGATTTTCGAAGAGTTGAAGGACAGGCTGACATCCCCCGACGACAGTTTGTCGCTGGCACTGGCAGCTGCTTCAGCCTCCGATATATCGGAATCCAGATAATCCAGCGAGGCATGCAAGCTGCCGTAAAAGTTCAGGGGATGGTCTCCCAGCTCCACCGCCGTTGCCTGCCATGTCGCGCCAAGCAGGATGACTCCTGCGGTGAAATACAGTCTCGTTGTCTTCATTTTAATCGTCCAGAATGTCAAGTAGTGGGTATGGGGCGATATGCACACCAGTATTTCCTGGTTGCCACAATCGTTATATAGGCTAGTATACAGCGAATCCAATAACCACATTTTTTACCGGAGTATTTGGCATGATTGATCAACCAACGACTTTCTCAACTCTCTCGCGTCCCGATACAGACAGGCGCCAGTACCGTCACCAAAGCCCGCGAATAATCCGAGACATCGCTCTGTTCATGGGCACACTGTTGTGCCTGACAACAGCCCATGCCGATACAGTGGCCGTCGCCGTTGCGGCCAATTTCACTGCTCCGATGAAACAAATAGCCGCCGAATTTGAAGAAAAAACCGGCCATGTCGCACAACTGTCCTTTGGCTCATCAGGCAAGTTTGTAGCCCAGATCCAGAATGGAGCTCCTTTTGATGTGTTTTTATCGGCTGATCAGCAAAAACCGGAAGTGTTGGAAACCGCCGGAACTGCGGTTGCAGGTAGCCGCTTCAGCTATGCACTGGGACGCTTGGCGTTGTGGACAATCCAGCCAGACATTGATCCGCTTGCAACCCTGCGTAATGGCCAGTTCAACAAGCTGGCCATTGCCAATCCACGCCTGGCCCCTTATGGACTGGCGGCCACCCAGGTCATCACCCAGTTGGGATTGAGCGAGTCTATCGAGAGTAAACTGGTTCAAGGAGATAGCATTGCCCAGGCTTGGCAATTTGTCAGTACCGGTAACGCGGATCTCGGTTTTGTGGCGCTGTCACAGATCAGCCTCAACGGCAAGATATCGAAGGGAACGGCATGGGTGGTGCCGCTAGAGCAGCACGACCCCATCCGTCAGGACGCAGTACTGCTGCAACGCGGAGAACACAACAAGGCCGCAGTGGCGCTGTTGCAGTACCTGCAATCAGCACCGGCACGGTTGATTATCCGCCAGTATGGTTATGACATTCCGCAGTAAGCCCGCAGAACAGAGAGCCAACAGCCCCAGTGAGTCAGTAGCCAGTGCTCAGACGTCGACCACCAGCACCACACTGCTGGCTTCAAACAAGGCGCAAGCCTGTTGCTGCTCTTGCAGTTCCATCTCGTCAAGACTGCGGTTGGAGATAATCGCGCTGATGGTTTTGCCATCAGCCAGCGCCAGTACCACATCGGCATTCACGGCCCCTCGGGTAATACGGGAGACAGTGCCCACCAGCTTGTTGCTGGAACTGAGCTTGATATCCAGATCACTCGACAGCATCACTGCCGGTGCCTTGATCAGGGCGATGAGGGTGTGGCCAGGTTCAATTGCCAGGCTATTGAGACTTTCTTCGGTAATCTGGGCGGTAACAATATGATCGGACGTTATCCGCAAGCGGATATCGGCGTTCACCGCACCAGGAATCACTTGTTCAACCACGCCTCGGAACTGGTTACGTGCACTGGTTTTCAATTGTCCTGCCCTTAATAAATCACTGATGTCATCGGCCACATCCCCCAGCGACTGTACCCGCTGACGAATACGTTGCAAAAAGACGTCATGTGCTTCCTGTAATATCAGAAACCCGGCCAGCATCCGCTCACCGTAACCGGTCAGTACCGTACCACCACCACGGGCACCGCCTGCGGCTCGGGCAACCAGTGGCTGGTCGGCCATATTATTCATTGTATCAATACGATCCCAGGCGGTTTTGTAGCTGATGCCCACCTGTTTGCCAGCAGCAGAGATCGAGCCGGTATCGGCAATCGCCTGCAGCAGGTCAACCTGCTCACGTGCAAAGGGCCGTTGCTGACCTTGCAGCCAGATACTGCCCTGTAACGCCGTGGTATTCGTTGTGTTATCGGAAGGTTTCATAAGCGGGATAACCTGGCCGGTTGCTGATAGTGCGTCATACCGGATGCCAACACGCAGTGGCTCAATCACCCCGTTGTCAGCATCCAGGACAGTTCAGTAGCTTGTCCGTCACTGTCATCAATTTAATTAAATCGTTTAATCAATCAGCGGAACCGCGTTGGAGTTGGTCACACGGGAAAACACTGTGTCAAACTCGGCGTAGGCCTTGCGCATCCAGACCTTGGTACGCTGACGCTCCATCAGGCTCAGGCTGGCACCAGAGGCATCGCTCTGATTCACCGCCGCCCAGAAGGACATTTCGCGCTTGTTGATCTTGAACATGGTGGGCGAATGCAGGGCAGGTAATGTCATGCTGAGAATACGGGCCAGGTCATCCTGTTCAGTCAGTGCTGGCAGTGCATCGACGTCCTTGAATACCGTGCCACGGCCTTCGTTTTTAACCACGATGCAGTTCATGTAGTACTTGTACTTGGCGAGAAACTTTTCCAGCAATTCAAGCGAGTCCGGGCTGTCGTCGACGACGTTCCAGAAGACAATCGGGATATTCATTTCTTCACACATATCCAGCACACCGTTATCGTCGATCCAGCGATCCAGGAAACGCTGGCTCTGGGCTGGCAAATCCACCACGACTTGCTGATCGGCCTCCAGTGCGCATTCCATGATAGCGTCAGTGCTTTCAAACTGATCCAGTGTCAACGCTTGGGTAAACTCTTTGTAATAACGAGTCGTCGTAGCATGCGACTGGTCAGCATCCAGACCAGCGTAATGCAGTCCTTTGTCCAGACAATACTGTGACAATAAACGGGCAACCACGGATTTTCCGACACCGCCTTTCTCGCCGCCGACAAAGTGAATCATGCTCATGATGAGTTCCTTACAAAAAAATGGATCAGAGGAGGCACTTATACCACAGTCAGACTGCAGCAAAGCAGACTGGCCATAAGGTTGGCCACATTTCTATAATGACACTCTCATTCATTGATCTGCCCCGGAACTTACCGACTGCAGTCAGACAACCGGAGTATCCATGAGCAAAAAGAACCGCCGTGCCGTGCCCGACTATCAACGCCCTATCATCGAGACACACTTTCATCTCGACTACCTCAAGGAGGCGCCTGTCGACACTATTCTGGCCGAAGCCCGTGCCATTGGTGTTGAACGTTTTATGACCATCAGCGTGCAGCCCGATAACATGCCAACCGCGCTGGCGCTGGCGCTGGCGCACGACGACGTCTACGCCACCCTGGGCGTTCACCCGCACGAAGCCGCGCTGTTTGACGCTGCGACCGAAGCCTATATGCGAGAACACTCGGGCCATGGCAAGGTCGTTGCCGTGGGTGAAATCGGTCTTGACTATTACTACGACCATTGTGATCACCAGGTTCAACGCCAGGTGTTTTGCCGCCAACTGGAGCTGGCGATCGAGTTCGATCAGCCGGTGGTGATCCACACCCGCGAAGCCGACGATGACACCATGGCGATTCTGCAAGAATACGCTCCACAAATGAACCGCAAAGGGGTGATCCACAGTTTCACCTCCGGGCTGGAGCTGGGCCAACTGGCGGTCACATTGGGCTTCAACCTTGGCATTAATGGCATCGTCACCTTTAACAAGGCCACGAACGTTCGGGAAGTAGTGGCCGCGACACCAATCGAGCGTCTGTTGCTCGAAACCGATTCCCCCTACCTGACGCCAATGCCCTACCGTGGTATTGAAAACGCCCCCAAGTACCTGCCTTTCGTGGCCGAAAAAATTGCCGAGGTAAAAGCCTTACCGGTCGAAACCGTACTGGAGCAGACTTGGAAGAATGCCATGTCGACATTCTTTCCCGGATAACGATTTGGGTATAGTGTTTCTGCACCGGATATATAACTGTGAATAAAGGCAGACAATCCTCTGCCAATTTGACTGAATGCTCTTGTCCACCAGAGAGCCATATCAATTGAGCCTGAGCTTGGTAGGCTGGACGACCTCACAGACAACCCAGGTATTTCCATGGTTCTGTTCGCACCCGTCAAGCACCCTCTCAGCCTTGCGTTACAAGGAGGAGGAGCGCACGGAGCCTTCACCTGGGGCGTACTGGATCGTTTACTGGAAACAAAACACATCCACGTTGAAGGCATCAGCGGTACCAGTGCTGGTGCCATGAATGCAGTAGCGCTGGCCCATGGCATGATGGTGGGAGGCCGTGACGGTGCACGCGAAGCATTAAATGATTTCTGGGAAGCCGTAGCTGCCAGTGCACCCTTCAAACTCAGTGGACTGAGCACTGCCGGGGATATGTCGGTGGCTCCGGCACTTAATTTTATGATGAGTTTTACCCACTACTTTTCGCCCTATCAGCTCAATCCCCTCGACATCAATCCACTGCGTGCCATTGTGGAAAAGAGCTTTGATTTTGAACGTCTGCGTCGCCACAACCCGGTACAACTGTTTATCGCCGCCACCAATGCCAACACCGGCCATTTACGGATTTTCCGTAATCAGGATATGAGTGCCGACGCACTGCTGGCATCGGCCTGTTTACCAATGGTGCATCACAGCGTCGAAATCGAAGGCGAGCCTTACTGGGACGGTGGTTACTCCGCCAACCCGGCGATTTTCCCGCTGTATTATCACTGCAATTGTGCCGATATTCTGATGGTGCTGTTGGCACCCATGCACCATGGCGATACCCCAAAAACAGCCTCCGCGATTAAAAACCGGGCCATGGATATTGCTTTTAATGCCGGATTTTTACGCGAAATGCGTATTCTGGCCCAGGCACGAGCCTTTGCTCGGGAAAGCTGGCGGCCCTTTGGTCGACTGGAAAAAGCCCTCAACCGGCTGCGGTTCCATCTGATTGACCCCAATGGCGAAATGGATCAGTTACCCTCGACGTCCAGGGCGCTGCCCGACCAACGCGTATTACACCAATTACGGGATATGGGCAGACACCGTGCCGAGCTCTGGCTACAAGAGCATCAGGGCGCTATCGGCAAACGTTCCAGTGTCCGACTGGCCGAGCTGTTTTTATAGCTGCTGATGCCTGGTAACCCCGGTGTTGGCTGGGTAGCCCCGGTATTGGTTGGGTAACCACTAACTACCAACGATAGGAGAAACGAAGGTATTGCAGAAACCGGTTGCAAAGGGGCTATTATGACCTGCACCACAGGATCCAACAGCAGCACAATAATCCGTAATGAATACATTGAACTGTAACCCACCGTCTGGCACTCTGATCCGTTGATTGCCCACGCGCGCAAGAGCTACGCATGAAACGACCCACCAAAACGGAAATACGTCAGCAACTGAACGACGAAGTTGAACAGTATCTGCAAGAAGGCGGAGAGGTCAGCAAGGTCGCCAGGGGCGCTACGGGTCTGCAAAACGGACGTTATGACGAACGCAGCATGGCGTTCGAAAAACCCAAAGAAGAACGCACACCCGTGCCCGAGGTGCTACAAGCCATTGACCAGCGCCGTGATTCCCAACGCAAGCCCAAACGCCCTGCGGCAGCTGCCAGTCAGCCACGCCGTCGTCCGCGTAAAAAAATAATCTATGATGATTTTGGTGAGCCCTTGCGTATAGTCTGGGAATAACACCTGCCGTACCAGCCCGCCATGGATAGCCAGATGAATAACCAGCCAAACGATGAGTAACCATTCCCTGCTGCTGACCCTGGCGGCAACACTGCTGTTCTACAGTGCTTTCTCAAAACGTATTGATCAATCTGGCATCAGTGCTCCCATGCTGGTCACCCTGATGGGGATTCTGGTCGGGCCGCAAGTACTTGCCTGGGTGCCCGCCGATATCAAGGCCAGCGAGCTGACCGTGCTGGCTGAACTCACTCTGGCACTGATCCTGTTTACCGACGCCAGCCAGATCAAACGTTCACAACTGGTGTGCTACGAAATTTTACCTATTCGTCTGCTCGCCATTGGCTTGCCACTCACCATGCTGGCAGGCTGGGTACTGGCAGTACCGCTACTGGGCTTGGCCTGGCTGCCTGCGGCCTGGCTGGCCATCATGCTGTCTCCTACCGATGCGGCTCTGGCTCAGGCGATCTTTTCCGACAAACGTATCAGTTTGCCGCTGCGACATACCATTACCGTTGAAAGTGGCCTGAACGACGGCCTGGCCCTGCCGGTGCTGTTATTTGTACTGGCCGTGATGAACGCTGGCGACTATGCCTTTCTCGACTCCATGCAATGGCCTGTGTTTGTCACCCAACAGTTTGTCGTCGGAGGCCTGACAGGGGTGGTGGTTGGCCGTTGGGGTGGCCGACTGGTGCAATGGGCCTCGGACGCCCACCAAATGATGCCGTTGTTCCAACGCTTGTCGTCGTTATCGCTGGCCTTTCTGGCTTACTCCGGGGCTGAATCACTGGGGGGCAATGGCTTTATTGCTGCTTTTCTGGCGGGGCTGTTTCTGGAATCGCACCGGGTCACCGTGATGACTCGCTTGCGTGAATTTGGTGAGGCGGAAGGTGAAGTACTGAGCTTGCTGATGTTTTTCCTCTTCGGGCTGGTATTTGTCGCCGAAGCCTGGCCGTTGTTCAGCTGGCCCATGCTGGCTTATGCCCTGCTCAGCCTGACACTGGTGCGGATGATTCCAGTCCTGATTTCCCTGACCGGCAGTGGCTTGCCATTTGGACAGAAGATTTTTCTCGCCTGGTTTGGCCCTCGTGGCATTGCCAGTATTCTGTATTTGATGCTGGCTATTCAGCAAATGGGGTACGCCGACCGTATCGCAGCTTACGATACGGTGTTTGGCACAGCGGTATTGACGGTATTATTGAGTATCTTTTTGCATGGTCTCTCGACCCATGTCTGGAAGCGCTGGCCGGGCTGACGCCTAACCACTTCAACCACTTCAACCACTTCAACCACGCGAACAGACTACGACAACCGGTTTTTGGCCTCGATCCACTGCGACATGTAGCGAGTACTTTTGAGCGTATGGTGCCGTAACATGGCACCGTAAAACCCGCTCAGCCGATGGTTTTCAAGGTTCCCTGCCAACTCGGACAGTCGTGCCAGCCAGCGCGGTGCATGATCTGCAAAGGCAAAACGGTCTGGTGCCAACCGAACCGCCGCAGCGGAACACGTATCCCACAGGCTGTCGTTCTGATACAGCTGCACGGCGGCATCAACAAAAACGGTCGCCGAATCGGCCACCAATATGCCCAGGTCACGCTGATTGCCCATGGCAGAACCGTACATGCCTTCTGCCCCTACCGGAGTGGTGACAGCTGGGGTTGCGGTGATTGCTGCATCCAGCAATTTGCCCTTCAACCCGGCACCAAACCTTAACGGGGCCAGCATGACACGGGCAGAATCCACCACCTCAAGCGCATCGTCTGCCCAACCGGGGACATAAAAACCCAGTTGTTCATTCTGCAAGCTGGTCGCTTTTTTAGGCGGATAAGCACCAAAAACGTGCAGCTCCGCCGTTGGCAGCTGCTGGCGAATGGCGGGCCAAAGGGCTTCTCTGAGCCAGCGTACGGCATCCCAGTTCGGCTCGTGGCGAAAATTACCGATACAGACAAAATGCTGGCGTTGAGACAGCGCCGTCAACGGCCGCTGCCATTGTGATGCCAGCAGCATAAAAGGCAGATAGATCAGCTGAGCTGCCGGTATCTGGAATTGTTGCTGCAACCAGTGCCATTCAAATTCCGAAATCACCAGCGCCAGGTCGCAACGTAAAACAGCCGCCACTTCCCGTATCGCCAATTCAGAATGAATATGTTTCAAGCCCGGTTCTACGCCTTCCTTGAGCGCCTGATGGCGAGCATGACGCAGGCTGTGGACGTCTTCCATATCCAGCACCCGCAGCGCATTCGGGCAGGTTTCTTCCACCCGCCAGCCAAATTGCTCTTCCATCATAAAACGGTCGAACATCACCAGATCCGGCTGCAGCCCGGCGATATAGTCGTTAAACGTCGAGCTGTTAAGCTGCAGTTTGGCGGCTTCCACTCCGTAGTCGGCCAGCGCCACCGCATGAGGACTCCAGTCGGCTGGCGAACCAAACACCACCCGATAACCACCCGATTGCAGTGCCGCAATCAGCTGCAACATGCGGCTACCCGCAGCGGACGATGCCGGCTCCGGCCAGACGTAGCCGATAATCAGAGCGGTTTTCATGCAGTGTTCCTATGGCGACCAAACGCGGCAGTATAGGCAGACAGTGGCCAAGCTGAAAGCTCACCTGCTGCTGACGACCAGAGGAAGTCGCAGGTCAGAGATCAGCCTCTGGCAAGTGATCCGCAACATTCGTGTTCAGATAATCCCGCAATTGTTGTTCGCCAGCAGAGCCAAATAACAATTCGCTGATGTGCGCCAATACGGGGGATTGTGCCAGCGCCGCCTTGCCACTGGTCAGCTCCAGCATGGTACGACGACGTAAAAAATCTTCCAGCCGGGTGACCATCTCCAGCCGTGCCGCCAGCCGGACTTCGGCCTCGCGCAGGTCGTCACCCTCCAGCAGCGGCCGTAACCATTCCGGGTGATCCGCCACATCGACCAGCAACTCGAAAGCATCGGTGCCATAACGCCGCCACCAACGTTGCAACAAGGTCTCCCGGCGATGCTCACACCAGTATTGATCCAGCCCTTGCTCCGTTGCCTGACGCCAGAAGCCTTCCCGGCGGCGCTCGTCCGGCTCACCAAACCAGCGATCGGATCTCGGCTGCAGCGGAATACCGAACGCACTGATATGGTCATATATTTCTTCGCCGACGTTGACACAATCGGTCAGCTTGCCACCAAAAATGCTGAGGTAACGATGGTCGGCACTGGCATCAATCGCATGGCGGCGCGACAGGTTAAGCCAGTCACCCTGCTCTTTTCCTGCTTCTCCTGTTGCTTCCTTGTTGTCTTGATTAACAGAGTCGGCTTGATTCTCTGCGTTATCTTGATTCTCTGCCGCCGCACTGGCCACCACCAACGGCCGCACACCACAGCGCTCGGATATCACATCAGCAGCGGTCAGCGGCTTGTCCAGCTTCAGACGCTGATTGACGTTATCCAGCACAAACTGGCGATCGGCGGCGGTCACCACCGACTCAGGCCGCGTTACACGGGTATCGGTCGTACCCAGACAAGTCTTGCTGCCCATCGGAATCACAAAAAACAGCCGGCCATCGTTGGCAAAAAATGCCAGCACACGCTCTTCTTCGATCAGCCGGGGCACAATCAGGTGGATACCTTTTGAATACACATGATGATGGCCAGCCGATTGCTGGCTTAACTGGTTGTAGCCGTCGACCCAGGGGCCGGTGGCATTCAGTAATACACGGGAGCGAATCAGCCGCTGTGCACCCGTTTGCTGGTCGACTACACGGGTATGCCATTCATTATCGATCTGCTGTGATCCTTCAGAGGCTACGTAGTTGGCCACCACCGCGCCCTGTCGTATCGCCGTACGAACAAAATCAAACGTCAGCCGGGCGTCGTTATCAACCAGCCAGGCATCTGAATATTCCAATCCGCCCTGGGCAACGGCGATGTCGATCAATGGCTGACGCTGTTGCAGCCGCCGTCGCGACAGGTACTCCGGCATCCGGGTTGCCCCGCGACCAAAACCCCAATACAGCAAAGCACCGATGTAAACCATCCAGGCGGGCTTGCGAAAACCTTTGGGTACCGTCGTCAGAAAGCGTATTTCGCGAATTCGACTGGGAAAACGCTGCATCAGCCGGTTACGACTGCGGCACAGTTCATTCACCAGCGCCACTTCACCACTTTCCAGATATTTGATGCCACCCCAGACCAGATTGGAACTGTTGGCACTGGTCGCGCTGCCAAAATCATCACGATCAATGAGGGCGACCCGAGCACCGTGACTGGCCAGTGCCGCTGCCGACACCGCACCGTTAATGCCACCGCCGACAATCAGCACATCAAAGCACTCACCATCCAGTTGTTTCAGAGTATCTTGTCGCTGCGTCACACTGGTTTCCTTATTGACAGAATCGTAGTCATTCCAGCACCACACGCTGCACGGCTTTTTGCCATCCGGCCAGCAAAGTAGCACGCTGGGCCTCGCTCATGGCGGGTGTAAAGGTTGCCCGGCATTGCCACAGGCGGGTGAATTCCGAGGTATCACCGTAAAGCCCCACTGCTCGCCCGGCCAGATAGGCAGCTCCCAGTGCGGTGGTTTCCAGCAGTGCCGGACGCAGTACCTCGGTATTCAACACATCCGCAAGAAATTGCAGCATCCAGTTGTTGGACACCATGCCGCCATCAACCCGCAATGACGTTGGCCGCAGACCTTCCTGCTCCATCACTGCAAACAGGTCGGCGGTCTGATAACAGACGGCTTCCAGCGCTGCCCTGGCCAGTTCCGCCTTGCCAGCGCCACGGGTCAGGCCAACAATCGCGGCCCGAGCGTCGGCACGCCAGTAAGGCACACCCAGCCCCGTAAACGCAGGCACCAGGTAGACACCCTTGTTACTGTCCAGCCCGCTGGCTAACCGTTCCGTATCGGACGCCCGTTCGATAATGCCTAGCTCGTCCCGTAACCATTGCACCGTCGCACCGGCAACAAAGATCGCCCCTTCCAGGGCGTAGGTGCGCTGACCATCCAGTTGCAAGGCAATCGTGGTGAGCAGTCCATGGGATGAAAACAGCGGTTTTTGACCGGTATTCAGCAGTACAAAACACCCGGTGCCATAGGTGCTTTTTACCTGTCCTGGCTCAAAACAGCACTGGCCGACGCTGGCCGCTTGCTGATCTCCGGCTACCCCGGTGATGGCAATATCCCGATCGCCGGTAAAGCGGGCCAGCGCGGTGCCAAAATGACCAGAACAATCCTGTACTTGAGGCAGCATGGCAGATGGAATACGAAACAGGTCGAGCAGCTCGTTATCCCACTCACCACGATGAATATTAAACAGATTGGTACGGCTGGCGTTGGTCGCGTCGGTCACATGCCGTTGGCCACCGGTCAGGTTCCAGATCAGATAACTATCGACCGTGCCAAACAGCAGCTCACCACGTTCTGCCCGCAGGCGAGCACCATCAACGTTATCGAGAATCCAGGCCACCTTGGTGGCAGAAAAATAAGGGTCAAGCCGTAGGCCTGAGCGGGCCTGTACATAATCATCCCCAACCTCTGACCGCAGTTGATCGCAGAGCCTGGCGGTGCGACGGTCTTGCCAGACAATCGCAGGATATACAGCAGCGCCGCTGTGTTTATCCCACACCAGCGTCGTCTCGCGCTGATTGGTAATGCCGATGGCAGAAACCTCACAGCCCTGCTCCCTCGCCTCTGCCAGGGCTTGCTGAACCACTGCGCAGGTGCTTTGCCAGAGATCATCCGGATTGTGCTCAACCCAGCCATCATCCGGATAATGCTGGGGGAACTCCTGCTGGGCCATGGCAACGGTTTGCAGCTGCGGGTCAAACACGATAGCTCGTGTACTGGTTGTTCCCTGATCGATGGCAAGAATGCCAAAACGGTTGCCCATGTCATTCTCCCGAAATACGTCACTGATTATGGCAGTGGCAATACACGCTCATTGCCCAAACAATACGCACTAATAGTTTAGGTAACGCTACGATCAATCGTAACGTTACCTGCCTTGATACTTTTCAACTCCCCACTAATTAGTGGCAATTTTTGTCATACTCTTCGTTAACCTGCTGGTGAAAGGCCTTGCTCTCGACATCATTCAGGAACACTTTTTCACCCTGATCGTTGTAGCGATACAACGCTTTTTTGTCTTCGAGATCTTTTCTCATACCACTCAGGACACCACAGGTACGCCTGGTCTGCTGTTCCACAACACGCTGGTGTTCACGCTCTGCTTCACGTTTTTTACGCTCTGCGGCGGCGCTTTCCAGGTAGGCTTTTTGTGCTTCATCACGATTAATAGCGGGGATCGTTGCCGCAGGGGACGAGCTGGTCGTTGCCGTGGAAAGATCCAACGATTCGGCATTCGCCGTAGTCGGCGGCATGCTGCCAAAATGCACCTTGCCGTTAGCGTCCAGCCATTTATATATCTGCGCGTCTGCACTCAGTGCCACCAGCACCAGCATCATGCCTGCAACCAGATATTTCATCCCTGCCTCCCTGCCTTTTATCAACAGAATCAAAGGACCATTTAAAGACGGCCACTTCGAAAACGTTGTGTGTGAAAGAAAAGGCTACCACAAAGCAATTTCAAGATCCGAATCTAAGGCTGACAATTCCCGGATACAAAAACGCCTCCCGAAGGAGGCGACTTGACAATCCGGCGGTCACAGGTCAGAGGTGTTTGACCTGATCGATTTCATATTCCACGCTGCCACTTGGAATCTTGACGACAACGGTGTCGCCCTCTTCCTTGCCAATCAGGGCACGAGCAATCGGCGATGAAACAGAAATACGATTGGCTTTGATATCCGCTTCGTCATCACCGACGATTTTGTATTCCACTTCTTCGTCAGTATCAACGTTGATAATGGTCACCGTCACACCAAACAGCACCTTGCCAGTTCGCGGAATGGTCTTGATGTCGATCACCTGGCAATTGGAGAGCTTACCCTCAATCTCCTGGATACGACCTTCAATAAAGCCTTGCTGTTCACGGGCGGCGTGATACTCGGCGTTCTCCTTGAGATCACCGTGTTCGCGCGCGTCCGCAATTGCCTGGATAACGGTCGGACGTTCGACACTTTTCAGGCGTTGCAACTCGTCGCGCAATGCCTTTTCCCCTTCGAGGGTCATAGGAAACTTCTGCATTTGCATTGACTCCTGATAGCTTGGTTTATTGGCCGATACTGGCATGCAGATCTTGCAGACGATGAACGTCTTTCAGACCTTCGGAACGCAGCGCTTCAACAATGGCCTCTGCACCCGCCAATGTGGTGGTGTAATACACCTTGTGTTGCAATGCGCTGCGACGAATGTCTGCCGAGTCTGCGATAGCCTGGGCACCGTCGGTAGTATTGACGATCAGATCAATACCATCGTTTTTAATTGTGTCCACGATATGTGGACGGCCCTGAGTTACCTTGTTGATGCGGCTGGACTGCACCCCGGCATCCTCCAGGACACGACGGGTGCCATCGGTACACACCAGTTCAAAACCACATTCCACCAGCCCTCTGGCAACCGCCACCAGACCGGACTTGTCGGCTTCGCGGACAGACAGGAAAGCGGTACCACCGACGGGTAAATCGGCACCGGCCCCCAACTGAGCCTTGAAAAAGGCTTCGCCGAAAGTTTTTCCAGCACCCATGACTTCCCCGGTGGACTTCATTTCCGGGCCAAGAATCGGGTCAACACCCTGGAACTTGTTGAACGGAAATACCGCTTCTTTCACAGAGAAATACGGCGGAATGATTTCCTTGGTAAAGCCCAGATCCGCCAGTGAACGACCCATCATCACCTTGGCCGCAATAGAAGCCAGGGAAACGCCTATACACTTGGATACAAATGGCACAGTACGGGATGCGCGAGGGTTTACCTCAATCACGTAGATTTCACCGTCCTGATAAGCCAGCTGGGTATTCATCAGACCAACAACACCCAACTCCAGCGCCATCGCTTTCACTTGCTCACGCATCAGATCCTGAACATCCGCTGGCAGACTGTAAGGCGGCAATGAACAGGCCGAGTCACCCGAGTGAATACCGGCTTGCTCGATATGCTGCATGATGGCACCAATCACGACTTCTTCACCGTCACAAACGGCGTCAATGTCCACTTCGATCGCGCGATCCAGGAAGTAGTCGAGTAGCACCGGCGAATCATTGGAGACCCGTACCGCTTCGTTCATGTAGCGACGCAGGGACTTTTCGTTACTGACAATCTCCATCGCCCGACCGCCCAGGACATAGGACGGACGAACCACCAGCGGATAACCGATGTCGGCAGCGCGAGCCACTGCTTCTTCGGCAGAGGTTACGGTGGCGTTCACCGGCTGCTTGAGACCCAAACGCTGGATCATTTGCTGGAAACGCTCGCGATCTTCGGCACGGTCAATCGATTCAGGCGACGTACCAATCACGGGTACACCACAAGCTTCCAGTTCGTTGGCCAGCTTCAGTGGTGTCTGACCACCGTACTGTACAATGACACCCTTGGGTTTTTCTTTTTCGACGATTTCCAGCACGTCTTCCAGCGTTACCGGTTCAAAGTACAGGCGGTCGGAGGTGTCGTAATCGGTCGAAACCGTTTCCGGGTTACAGTTGACCATGATGGCCTCGTACCCTTCTTCCTTCGCCGCCAGTGCTGCGTGCACGCAGCAATAGTCAAACTCGATACCCTGACCAATGCGGTTCGGGCCACCACCGAGCACAATAATCTTGTCGCGGTCGGTCGGGTTCGATTCGCACTCTTCCTCGTAGGTCGAGTACATGTAGGCAGTATCGGTCGAGAATTCAGCGGCACAGGTATCAACACGCTTGTAGACCGGGCGGATATTCAGCTTCTGACGATGCTTGCGAAACGCTTTTTCAGAAATTCCCAACAAGGTCGCCAGACGCTGATCGGAAAAACCCTTGCGCTTCAGTCGCAAGACCGCACTGGCATCCAGTACCGTCAGGCTGCTGGCCGAAACACTGGCTTCTTCTTTGATCAAATCTTCGATCTGTACCAGGAACCAGGGATCAATGCCTGAATACTGGTAAATTTCATCGACCGTCAGGCCCATGCGGAAGGCATCCCCGACGTACCAGATACGCTCGGCACCCGGCGTCACCAGTTCAGAGATAACCTTGTCCCGCGCACCTTCGTCGGCCAGATTGACCTTCGGATCAAATCCGGAAGAGCCCACTTCAAGACCACGCAGGGCTTTTTGCAGCGACTCCTGCTGAGTACGGCCAATGGCCATCACCTCGCCCACGGATTTCATCTGGGTAGTCAGGCGGCCATCAGCCTGGGGGAATTTTTCGAAGGTAAAACGAGGGATCTTGGTTACAACATAGTCGATCGATGGCTCAAACGATGCCGGTGTTGCACCACCAGTAATATCGTTTTGCAGCTCATCCAGAGTGTATCCAATCGCCAATTTGGCAGCCACCTTGGCGATCGGAAAGCCGGTTGCCTTGGAAGCCAGTGCCGAAGAACGCGAAACTCTCGGGTTCATCTCGATCACGACCATGCGGCCGGTTTTTGGATCGACACCAAACTGGACGTTGGAACCACCGGTTTCCACTCCGATCTCGCGCAGTACCGCCAGCGAGGCGTCGCGCATGATCTGGTATTCCTTGTCGGTCAGGGTTTGTGCCGGGGCAACGGTAATGGAATCACCGGTATGAACGCCCATGGCATCAAAGTTTTCGATGGCACAAACGATGATGCAGTTGTCGTTCTTGTCGCGCACCACTTCCATCTCGTACTCTTTCCAGCCAATCAGCGACTCGTCGATCAGCAACTCGCTGGTTGGTGACAAATCCAGACCACGAGTACAGATTTCTTCAAACTCTTCCTTGTTGTAGGCGATACCGCCACCGGTGCCACCCATGGTAAAAGAAGGGCGAATAATGCAGGGAAAACCCAGCGTTTTTTGCACTTCACGCGCTTCTTCCAGAGTGTGGGCAATCCCGGCACGAGGGCACGCCAGACCAATTTTTTTCATCGCCTGATCGAAGCGATCACGGTCTTCAGCCTTGTCGATGGTATCGGCGTTGGCGCCGATCATTTCCACACCGAATTGTTCCAGTACGCCAGCCTTTTCCAGGCCCAGGGCGCAGTTCAGTGCCGTCTGGCCACCCATGGTAGGCAAGAGCGCGTCAGGGCGTTCTTTCTCAATAATTTTGGCAACGGCTTCAACGGTAATCGGCTCGATATAGGTCGCATCCGCCATCGATGGATCGGTCATGATAGTGGCGGGGTTGGAGTTGACCAGAATGACGCGATAGCCTTCCTCACGCAGGGCTTTACAGGCCTGGGCACCGGAGTAGTCAAATTCACACGCCTGGCCGATAACAATGGGGCCAGCGCCAATGATCAGAATGCTGTTGATGTCAGTACGTTTTGGCATTACTCAGTCAGTCCTGTGGTTATCCGTTGGCCTTGGCTTTGGCGGTTTCAATCAGATCAATAAAGTGGTCGAACAGCGGTGCGACATCACGGGGGCCTGGGCTGGCTTCAGGATGACCCTGAAAGCTGAAGGCTGGCTTGTCAGTACGGGCGATACCTTGCAGCGTACCGTCGAACAGTGACTTGTGGGTTGCCTTGAGGTTGTTTGGCAACGAGCTTTCATCGACCGCAAAGCCATGGTTCTGACTGGTGATCATTACCTTGCCAGTGGCCAGATCCTGTACCGGGTGGTTGGCTCCGTGATGGCCGAGATTCATCTTCAACGTTGTCGCACCCGAAGCCAGTGCCAGTAACTGGTGACCCAGACAAATGCCGAATACCGGAATTTCGGTCTCCAGAATTTGCCGGATGGCGTCAATTGCATAGGTGCAGGGTTCCGGGTCGCCGGGGCCATTCGACAGAAAGATGCCATCTGGATTCATCGCCAGCACCTCGGTAGCCGATGTTTGCGCCGGAACAACGGTCAGTTCACAGCCTCGTTCAGCCAGCAGGCGCAGAATGTTGTACTTGACACCAAAATCGTAGGCGACAACCTTGAATCGGGTTTCGGTCTGTTCGCCATAGCCCTTGCCCAGTGCCCAGTCGGTCTGGGTCCAGCGGTAAGGTGCGTTAACTGTAACTTCCTTGGCCAGATCCATGCCTTTCAGGCCAGGAAAAGCGGCGGCTTCTGCCAGTGCCTGTTGTTGACTTGCATCACTCCAGGCATCGTCTGCGGCAAGCAGACAACCATTAAGGGAACCCTTTTCACGCAGAATACGGGTCAGGCGGCGGGTATCGATATCCGCCAGCCCAACCACATTATTGGCTCGCAGGTATTCATCAAGCGCCTGTTCGCTACGAAAGTTGGACGCCGTTAATGGCAAGTCACGAATAATCAGCCCTTTGGCGGCGATGCCAGCGGACTCAACGTCTTCGCTGTTGGTACCGTAGCTGCCAATGTGTGGGTAAGTGAGTGTAACGATTTGATTGGTGTAGGACGGGTCAGTCAGGATTTCCTGATAACCGGTCATGGACGTGTTGAAAACAACCTCTCCAACAGACGTTCCCAAAGCACCGATACTGGTGCCCTTAAACAAGCTGCCGTCTTCAAGAGCTAGAATGGCTGGCGTAGACAAAACTGTATCCCCGAGCAAAGAAAAACAGGCGAAGCGAGGTACTAGGCGGGTACCCCATGCGTAAAAAAGCGGAATGCTGATCCGCTCATCGGCATTCCGCTAATTTCAGAAATTATGTAATGGTCGGTCACTTCTGCTTGAGAAGCTCCGAGCTTTGATTAACCGCAAATTATACGCAAAAAGAGCTTTTCTGTCCACGATATCGAAGACAAGACGGGAACAGGTTACGTTTTAAATCCCAGGAATTTGAACTGTGCACTCTTGTGTGACATATCAGTTACATATCGTTACATACAATTTTAAACGGTATTTTACTTCCCACAAGTAGGGGTAATTCTTTACATAGTAACCATGGATGAGCCAGTTGCTGATTAGTTTATCGATTTCTCACCGAACATTGGTCGATGTCGAACACGTGTCAACGCTCTGGATTCAGGCATATACATATAAAATTACACACATGAGGGATTTTCATGCCTGTTGCTGTTGATGGTCGCCGTCGCTTGGCCCCCGAGGAACGTAAGCGGCTGTTACTGATGTATGCTGTTGAAGTTTTCTCCCGCCGTGGTATTGGGCGTGGAGGACATACCGACATTGCCGAAATTGGCGGGGTGTCGGTAGCAACCGTATTCAATTATTTCAAGACCCGTGATGCACTGGTCACCGATGTACTGGATGAAATTGCCCAGTTTATGCACGCCATGGCAGAAGACGCTTTTTCGGCAGCAACCACACCGCTGGCCCGGATTCGTGACTATTTCCAGCGTTTTTTACGGGCTTGCGAAGAGCAGCCGGATTACATCAAGGTCTGGCTCGAATGGAGTGCCTCACCACGCGAAGAAGTCTGGCCACAATATCTGTCGCTACAAGCAGAGCTACTGGAACGATTGACGATCCAGATTGAAGACGCCATCAATCTCGATGAACTCGACCAGGGATTATCAGCTGCTGAACGCGCACGCTGGGTACTGGGCAATAGTCAAATGTTGACCGGAATGATGTTTGACCCGATGGGTAAACCGGATGATATGAATGCTCTTGTCAATCGCGCTATCGATCATCTGCTGTTGGTGAAACAGCCGCCATCAGGCGAACGCAAGTCCAGCAAAATTGGTCGGGACTGACAGGTCACTGAAGCGTTATTGAGGCTATAAATACAAGGCAAAAATGACCAAAGAAATGGTATTTACAGGTGATAAATACGCATTTCACGGTCATTTTTAACGCAGCAATCGTCACGCAGGCAGGTCATCAAGCGCTTGTTACCAGGGCCGAATCAGAAGCCCAACACGTCCTGCATATCATACAGTCCGGCCTTCTGGTCGGTTATCCACAAGGCCGAACGTACGGCACCACGAGCAAACGTCATGCGACTCTGGGCTTTATGGGTCACTTCGACTCGTTCACCATCGGTGGCAAACATCACGGTGTGATCGCCGACAACATCACCACCACGAATGGTCTCAAAGCCAATTTGTTTGTGCGGCCGAACTCCGGTCTGACCTTCACGACCATAACAAGCGACTTCATTCAGATCCCATCCCATGGTTTCTGCAACCACCTCACCCATACGCAAGGCAGTACCAGAAGGGGCGTCCACCTTGTGGCGATGGTGCATCTCGATGATTTCGATATCACTGTCTTCGCCCATCACTCTGGCGGCCATACGCAACAAATTCAGGCACAGATTCACGCCCACAGAATAATTCGGCGCGAATACTACACCCGTCTGTGTGGCACACTCTGCCAAGCTGGTTTTTTCATCATCACTGAAACCGGTCGTGCCAATCACGATACATTTGCCATGCTGCTGGCAGAATGACAGGTTGGCCAGCGTTACTGCCGGTGTTGTAAAATCAATCAGTACATCAAACTGGTCAGCCACCTCGCTCAAACTGGCAACAGCCCTGATACCCAAGTCTTTCCCCAAACCGGCAATTGCACCGGCATCAAGACCCAGCATCGGGTCATCATGACGCACAATCGCAGCCCCAATTTCAGCACCCTCGGCTGCATCAACTGCCTGAATCAGCACCCTTCCCATACGTCCGGCGGCTCCGGTAATGGCAATTCGTGTCATTGTTGGATTCCTGATAAAACAAAGCCCGGGTTGGCACAATATCCAACCGCGGGCTTGTTATTTGAATGTCAGTTTTCAACTACGCTCAGCGTGGCTTCAAACGTCTTCGAAGAACTTTTTTACACCTTCAAACCAGCTCTTTTTTTGCGGCGCATGCTTTTCGCCCGTTAATGATTCTTGAAACTTCATCAACAGGGCTTTTTGTTCATCATTCAGGCTCACCGGAGTTTCAACCTGAACCCGACAGAGCAAATCACCTGCACCACCGCCACGAACCGGCGCTACGCCTTTGCCTTTCAAACGAAACAGTTTGCCACTCTGGGTTTCTGCCGGAATTTTAAGACGCACCCGACCATCCAGTGTTGGTACTTCCAGATCACCACCCAGTGCCGCATCAACAATACTGATGGGAACATCACAATACAGGTTACGCCCGTCGCGATGAAACAGCGCATGCTCGCGCACACTGACCTGAACATACAAGTCACCAGCAGGACCACCCATAGCACCCGCCTCGCCTTCACCAGACAAACGAATACGATCACCAGTATCCACACCCGGCGGAATTTTAACCGACAGGGTTTTGGTTTCTTCTTTTACGCCACGACCGTGACAACTGTTACACGGATCCTCAATGATCGTGCCCTGGCCACGACAAGTAGGACAGGTTTGTTGCACAGAAAAGAATCCCTGTTGCATACGAACCTGGCCAACGCCATTACAGGTTGAACATTGCTTCGGGCTGGTACCTGGTTTGGCACCACTGCCATGACAGGTTTCACAGCTGACCAGCGTCGGAATCCGTACTTTCTTTTCGACACCACGAACGGCTTCTTCTAACGACAGTTCCAGCGTATAACGCAGATCAGAACCGCGCTGGGGACCGCCACGGCCGCCACCAGCACCGCCAAATATGTCACCAAAAACATCGCCAAAAATATCGCTGAAACCAGCGCCATTGGCTCCACCACCGTAGCCACCACCCGCATTGGAATCCACACCGGCATGGCCGTACTGATCGTACGCCGCACGTTTCTGGCTGTCATTCAGGATTTCGTAGGCTTCCGTCGCTTCCTTGAACTTGGCTTCGGCATCCTTGTCATCCGGGTTACGATCCGGGTGAAACTTCATGGCCAGCTTGCGATAGGCCTTTTTAAGTTCCTTGCCATCAACGTCTTTGGAAACGCCAAGGATCTCGTAATAATCTCGTTTGGACATTGTCTTTCTTGCCTCAGATGGGAGCTATTGATCCAGCCATGTGAGACGCAAGACGGGAGTCAGCCTACCAGAGGTAAGCTGACTCCCGTCTCCCATCTGTCGTCTTACTTGTCTTTTACTTCTTCAAACTCTGCGTCGACAACATCGTCATCCGCAGAAGAAGAATCCGCATCCGCACCGGCTGGCTGAGCCTGCTCGGCATACAGTTTTTGTGCCAGCTTGCCAGAGGCTTCAGTCAGTGCGTTGGTTTTGGCTTCAATTTCAGCCTTGTCATCGCCCTTGAGTGCAACTTCAAGATCAGCAATTGCTTTTTCAATCGCTTCCTTCTCTTCTGCACTCGCCTTGTCACCGGCTTCTTCCAGCGTCTTTTTAGTCGCGTGGATCATGCCATCGGCAGTATTCCGAGCCTGAATCAGTTCTTCAAAATGCTTGTCTGCTTCAGCATTGGCTTCAGCATCTGCAACCATTTGCTCGATCTCAGCATCACTCAGACCAGAAGAGGCCTTGATGATGATGGACTGTTCTTTACCGGTTGCCTTGTCTTTCGCGCTGACATTCAGAATACCGTTAGCGTCGATATCAAAGGTTACTTCAATCTGTGGCATACCACGAGGTGCTGGCGGAATGTCCGCAAGGTCAAACCGACCCAGCGACTTGTTCTGCGTCGCTTGCTTGCGCTCGCCCTGTACCACGTGAATGGTGACCGCCGTCTGGTTGTCATCGGCGGTTGAGAACACTTGCGATTTTTTGGTCGGAATGGTGGTGTTCTTGTCAATCACTGGCGTCGCAACACCCCCCATGGTTTCGATACCCAGGGTCAGCGGGGTAACATCCAGCAACAGTACGTCTTTTACATCACCAGACAACACGGCACCCTGGATCGCTGCGCCAACCGCTACGGCTTCATCAGGGTTCACGTCTTTGCGTGGTTCCTTGCCGAAGAAATCGGCAACACTCTTCTGCACCAGTGGCATACGAGTCTGACCACCCACCAGGATCACTTCATCAATTTCAGCAATAGACAAACCAGAGTCTTTCAGCGCCATTTTGCAAGGTTCCAGGGAGCGCTTGACCAGCTCTTCTACCAGGCTTTCCAGCTTGGCACGGGTTACCTTGACGTTAAGGTGCTTGGGACCACTTGCATCCGCCGTAATATAAGGCAGGTTCACATCCGTCTGCTGGCTGCTGGACAATTCAACCTTGGCTTTTTCAGCACCTTCTTTCAGACGCTGCAGTGCCAGTGGATCATTGTGCAGATCGATACCGCTGTCTTTCTTGAACTCGGCTGCCAGATATTCAATCAGGCGCATGTCGAAATCTTCACCACCGAGGAAGGTGTCACCATTAGTGGCCAAAACTTCAAACTGCTTTTCACCATCAACGTCAGCGACTTCAATAATAGAGATATCGAACGTACCACCACCCAGGTCGTAAACCGCGATGGTACGATCACCACTTTCTTTATCGATTCCGTAAGCCAATGCCGCAGCGGTTGGCTCGTTGATGATACGTTTGACTTCCAGACCAGCAATTTTGCCGGCATCTTTGGTCGCCTGACGCTGGGAATCGTTAAAGTAAGCCGGTACGGTAATAACGGCTTCAGTCACGCTTTCGCCGAGGTAATCCTCTGCGGTTTTCTTCATTTTCTTGAGGATTTCAGCAGAAATCTGTGGGGGTGCAAACTGTTCGCCACGCACTTCTACCCAAGCATCACCATTGCTGGCTTCGACGATCTTGTACGGCACCATTTTGATGTCTTTCTGAACCACATCATCCTTGAAACGACGGCCGATCAAACGCTTGACCGCGAACAGAGTGTTGTGTGGGTTGGTGACTGCCTGACGCTTGGCTGACTGGCCAACCAGAACTTCGTCGTCGGCATAAGCGACGACGGAAGGCGTGGTACGATCGCCCTCAGCGTTTTCAATCACTCTGGTCTTGCCACCATCCAGGATCGCCACACAGGAGTTGGTGGTTCCCAGGTCAATACCAATAATCTTACCCATGATAAATCTCTCCAAAACTCGAGCAGTGATCACTGCTTGCTTGTCTTTAAACCAATTGCAACGAAGACCGTTGCCATGTATTTGCCTATGACCTGTATATGTGTCCGAAGCTGGCGCTTTCAAGGCATGGCGTTAATTTTTTGCAGTCAATGCAATCAGGCATTTTCATCAATAGCAGGAGCAGCCTTGCTGACCACAACCATCGCCGGACGCAGTAAACGACCGTTCATTACGTAACCCTTCTGCATCACCGCGAGCACAGAATTGGGTTCGGCGTCGGCACTTTCGATCATCGTCATGGCTTGATGGTGCTCGGGATTAAACGGATGCCCAACCGGATCTACCACATCGACATTAAACTTGGCCAGTGCCGACAAAAACCCGTTCAGGGTCATCTCGATACCTTCACGAATAGCCTTGGTGGCGTCTTCCTCTGGTGCTGCTGCCAGACCTCGTTCGAGGTTATCCACAACGGCAACCATTTCATTGGCAAATTTTTCCAACCCAAATTTATGGGCTTTTTCTACATCCAGCTCCGCACGACGACGCACGTTTTGCATCTCTGCCTGAATTCGCAATACCTGCTCTTTCAGATCAGCGATTTCTTGCTGGGCAGCTGCCAACTGCACTTCTGCAGCGGAAGTGCCAGCAGCGGCAGATTCTGCACTCGCTTCGGTTTCGATCGCTACTTCAGGCTGAAGATCTTCGTTTTGCAGGGCTTCGTCCTGAATCTTTTGCTCGTCTGACATGAAATATTCCTCTCGTCGAAAAATGGCGCTCGCAGCTATATGGGGTTCCGCTCGTCGGATTCAAGGGCATAACCGGCAGAGAATTCAAACTGTTACTTGACAGCAATTACTACTGTATATAAAAACACTGGTTATACGTTCAGATAAAGGAGTTAATCCATGCTCACCCATCTGTCTATTCACCAGTTTGCACTGGTCGAGCACCTCGAACTGGAATTCCAGCGAGGCATGGCAGTCATCACTGGTGAAACCGGTGCAGGCAAGTCAATTCTGCTGGATGCGCTCGGCCTTGCACTGGGCCAACGGGCCGATGCCGGCATGGTCAGACATGGAGCTGAACGAGCGGAAATCTGCGCCAGCTTCTGCCCAACGCCCAATGCCCGTAACTGGCTGACTTGCCGGGATATACCTGACGAGGAAGACCTCATATTGCTGCGTCGGGTGGTTTCTGCTGAAGGTCGTTCCCGTGGCTATATCAATGGCCGTCCGGCTTCCGCCAATGATTTACGCGAATTGTCGCAGCACCTGATTGAAGTTCACTCCCAGCATGCACATCAGCGCTTACTGGAAAAAGACGCTCCGCGCCAGATTCTCGACGCCTTCGGCAATCTAAAACCCCTCGCGACAACCGTGGCTGACTATTTCCAGCAATGGCAGCAACTGCATAAACGACTGCGCCAATTGCAGGAAGAAAGCAGTGAAATCCAGGCTCAGCGACAACTGCTCAGCTATCAGGTTGAAGAGCTGCGTGAACTGGCCATCGGCGCTACCGAAGTGGCCGATCTTGAGCAGGAACACAAACGGCTGGCCAATGCCGAATCGATGTTATTAGGCGGGCAACAGGCACTGGCAGTCAGCACCGGAGATGACAGCGATGGTCAGGGTGCGGCTCAAATGGCCTGGATCGCCTATCAGCAACTGGCGCGTATTGACGATCAGCACAGCAGTCTGATTGAAGCACGCGATCTGATGCAGCAGGCCCAAATACTACTGGAAGAAGCGGGCAACTCCTTACGCCACTATCTGGATCAGGTTGATATTAACCCTCACCGCCTGCAGCAAGTTGAACAGCGTCTCAGCGATATTTTCAGCATGGCACGCAAACACCAGATTCAACCCATCCACCTGTACGATCACTGGCAGCAGCAGGAAGCCGCTCTCGCGGAATTAAGCCTGTCAGACGAAGATCTCGCAGAATTACAAGAACGAGTAATTACCTTTGAAAACCGCTACATCACCGAAGCGCAAACGCTCAGCCAGGCCCGCATCAACGCAGCAGCCAGGCTGGATGCCGATGTATGTAGCCAATTTGATGCAATGGCGTTGGGACGGACACATTTCGAAACCTGTATTGATCCGCTATCGTCTGCCGAAGCCGGCAAACATGGTCTTGACCAGATCCGGTTTATGGTTCAAACCAACCCAGGCATGCCAGCCGGGCCACTCGCCAAAGTGGCATCAGGGGGGGAACTGTCACGTATCAGCCTGGCTATCCAGGTGGTCACTGCCGCAACCAGTGATATATCTTGTATGATTTTTGACGAAGTGGACGTCGGCATCGGTGGCGGCACGGCAGAACGGGTTGGCCGCCTGATGCGATCCCTGGGTGAACGAGGACAAGTTATGTGTGTCACTCACCAACCTCAGGTTGCAGCGCAAGCTCACCAACATTTTCTGGTCAGCAAAATTTCCGGTGATGAGCATACCCATACCCGGATTCAGGAGCTCGGAGAGACTCAGCGCACTCGGGAAATCGCCCGTATGCTGGGAGGCGTCGATATTACCCAAAGCACCATGACTCATGCTGAAGAAATGCTGGCACTGGTCAAGCAGACAGCCGTATGAGAAACCGCACCAGTACTTCGAGCTGATACTGGCTGGCTTCTGTGCGGGAATGCCAGGGACGACGCAGAATGGTCGTCCGCAGCTATGGGGAAAATTGCAAAACCGACAGGGATAACATCCCTCCCAAGCGTTACATCAGTATGGTGCGCATCAAACCTGCAGCAACCAGTGGCCGCAACTGGATCATGGGAGCAAAAAACAGTTATCTGTTCACCGCGTTCCCGTCAAACCCGGGAGCCTTGTCGAGAACCCGGCCATTACTTCTTTTTACGGATATAGAGCACCAGACTGTGATCAACCAGATCGTAACCATGCTGCGCCGCAATTTCATGCTGTAACCGCTCAATTTCCTCATTGGTAAATTCAATCACGGTGCCGGAGTCGACATCCACCATATGATCATGGTGGTCGCCCTTATCCAGCTCAAACACAGAATGACCGCCATCAAAGTTATGACGCGTCACCAGTCCAGCACTCTCAAACTGGGTCAGCACCCGATATACGGTTGCCAGCCCAACGTCTTCACCTGCCTCAATCAATGATTTATAGACATCCTCAGCACTCAGGTGAGCCTCTGGGTTACTTTCCAGAATGCTCAGAATTTTAATTCTTGGCAGAGTGACTTTCAGACCTGCTTTACGCAACTCCATATTTTGATCGGACATTGCAACCCTCGAATATTTCACAGCGACTTGGTTCATCAGGTATCATCGTCCGCCAATGCAAAAACGCAAACCACCGGACGAGACAACAGCTGAATGATGCGAGCGACAATTCTGACTTTTTTACTTGGTTTTGCAACCCTTTCCGGCTGCGTTTTCCCTGGTGTGCACAAGCTGAACATTCAGCAGGGCAATATCGTCACCCAGGATATGCTAAATCAGCTACATACAGGCATGACAGAACATCAGGTCGAGTTCGTGATGGGAACGCCTGTGCTGAAAAATCCGTTTGAAAGCCAACGCTGGGATTACGTGTACACGTTGGAAGAACGCGACAAAATCACCAAACAATACCGCATACAGGTGTTTTTTGATGATCAGGGCAACTATCTGAACTACACAGGTACTCTGCCAGAAGCAGAATTTTCAGAGCAAAGCCAACTGGACTCGTTGCCGCAGGAAGAATCTGCAATCAACACCATCCCGTTGGAGTAGCTCAACCATGGTACAACATCCGGCCCAAGCACAGCGGGCCGGAGCAGCTATTTTTGTGTTTTGGCTGCCCGATTGGCCCGCGCCTGTTTCGGATCGATGATCAACGGCCGATAAATTTCGATACGGTCACCCTCCTGTACAGGGTCTGACAGATTTCTTACTGTCTTGCCAAAAATGCCCATTTTGGCAGATTCCAGCTCCAGCTGCGGAAATTCACGGGTAATACCGGACAACCGTGCAGCCTCCAGCACACTGGTTCCAGACGGCACAAAAACTGCCAGAATGCGCTGTTTTTCAGGCAACGCGTACGCCACTTCCACTGCGATTGTTTCAGCCATAGACTACCTGAGCACGTTTTACGAACGAATCGACCATCATATTGGCCACCTGTTTGAACACTGCCCCTAACGCCACTCCGGTCAGCTTGTTGGCAACTTCAAATTCCATATCCAAAGACACTTTACACGCCTCCTCGGACAGCTTCTGAAAATGCCAAATGCCATGAAAACGGGTAAAAGGGCCATCCAGCAGCTCCATTTCCATGCGTTCCGGCTTTACCAGACGATTATGGGTACTGAAACTCTGATTGATTCCGGCTTTGGTAATAGTCAGGCGAGCCTTGATGTAATCCTCGCCCTCGTCAATCACCTCGGTCTGACGACAGCCATCCAGAAACTCGGGATAACGACGGACATCATTCACCAGGTCGAACATTTGCTCTGCACTGAACATCACCAGCGCACTGCGCGTAATGGTGGTCATGATACCTCTTGAAACGAATTAACAGGACGGCTGGCCCAACGACTACCACGCAGATCCTACGGCAGCAAGCCATTGATAAAAATCAGTCCGACGGCAACCGGCGACACGTAGCGCAACATAAACATCCACAAGCCAAACAGAACGGGAGATTGTATACGCGCCTCGGCACCAATCGCTTCGCGACTCATAAACCAGCCAACAAAAACGGCGATGAGGATACCACCGAGCGGCAGCAAAATGTTAGAGGTGAGAAAATCCAGCGTGCCAAAGAAGGTTTTGCCAAACAGGGTAACCTCAGACCATTCATTAAAAGAAAGTACCGTACCGAACCCCAACAACCAGGACAAACCACACACCACCACCGTCGCCTTGCCACGGGAAATCCCCTTTTCCACCGACCAGGCAACCGCTGGCTCAGCAATGGAAATGGCCGAACTCCAGGCCGCAATCGCAACCAGAATAAAAAACACCGTACCAATCAGATCCCCGGCAGGTAACGCAGCAAACGCAACGGGCAACGTCTGAAACATCAAACCAGGCCCGGCACCAGGTTCAAGGCCGTTGGAAAACACCACGGAAAACACCACCACACCGGCAACCAGAGCCACCAGGGTATCGAGGAACCCAACCGCCAGTACCGTCCTCCCCAGTGATGCCTGCCTCGGCATATAGGCACCATAGGCCATGATCGCCCCCATCCCCAGACTCAGGGTAAAAAACGAATGGCCCAATGCCACCACCACACTGGTAGTGCTTAATTTGCTGAAATCCACAGTAAACAGAAAGGCTATTGCCGCCCCAAAACCCGGTGTTGTTAAGGCGTAGCCAAACAGCAGTATCAGCATCATGAACAACAGTGGCATCATCAATCGCACACTGTTTTCCAGCCCCTTGTGTACCCCGCGAGAGATCACAATCCCCGTCAGAATAATGAACAGGGTATGCAGTAACAGCAACAGTCCGGGGCTACCCAGCATGCCGCCAAATTCATTACCTGCCAGCTCAGCATCCGCACCGTCAAAAACACCGCTTGCCATTTTCACCACGTAGGCCAGCGTCCAGCCCGCAATCACGCTGTAAAACGACAGAATAAAAAAACCGGAAACCGCTCCCATCCAACCAATACTGCGAAAAAAACGCGGGGCATTTTGCTCGTCAGTCATCTGCCGCATGGTATTGATAGGGCTCATCCGTCCTTTACGCCCCAGCAGTACCTCCGCCATCATCACCGGAATACCGGCGGCAAGAATACACACCAGGTACACCAGAACAAACGCTCCACCGCCATTTTCTCCCGTGATATAGGGAAACTTCCAGATGTTACCGAGACCAACTGCTGAGCCAGTAGCCGCCAGAATAAACGTCCAGCGGTTGCTCCAAACGCCATGCATACCGGTTTTATCTGAATTCATGTTATTCTTCTCTGCTTGATCCGTGGCTGTATTGTTAAAGATTTATTCGCCTGCCTCAAGTTGCAGAACCGCAAGAGCCAGGCCCTTTCGCCACAGTGTCCGACCGGACAAGCCCCACACCGCCCAGAGACATCCTTGTTGACAGTATGAGTACCAAAAAAAAGCCAAAAGCCTCCAGCCCAACCATCGCCCTGAACAAACGGGCTCGCCACGACTACTTTCTTGAAGACAAACAGGAAGCAGGCCTTGTGCTTAGTGGCTGGGAAATAAAAGCACTACGGGAAGGCAAGTGCCAACTGCTGGATTCATACGTCACCTTTCATAAAGGCGAAGTGTGGCTCACCGGTGCCCTGATCACCCCTTTGCATCAGGCATCCACCCATGTCGTTGCGGAACCCCGGCGCGAACGCAAACTGCTGCTCCACGCTCGAGAAATCGAAAGACTGGAGCAAAAAGTGCTGGCCAAAGGTTACACCTGCGTATGCACCGCCCTCTACTGGAAAGGCCACCGGGTCAAGGCAGAAATTGCCCTGGCCAAAGGTAAACAATCCCACGACAAGCGCGCCACCAGCAAAGACCGAGACTGGGCCAAACAAAAAGAACGCATCATGAAACACTCGGTGCGCTAACCCGTTAAAAATCCGGACTTGGCAAATCGACTCGCGGAACGTATAGTCCCGCTCTTGCTGCGCAGAACACCGCGCCGTAAAAAACAGTCTGAAGAGGAACCCCGGTAAGTTAAGGGAACCAAGCCGGTACAACGGCATCCAATCTCCAGACTGAAGGGGCATTAGCCCTGGGCTCACAGCCTGAGCAACACCGATTTCGGGGATGATCTGGATTCGACGTTGATTACAAAGCTAGTGGTGCATGCCGAGAGGGTAAGACGATCTCGTAAATCAACGTTTTACATTTATATAGTCGCAAACGACGAAAACTACGCACTAGCTGCTTAATTGCAGCTTACCTCTGAACCCCGGTGCCTATAACAGGGGGACGAGGGCTAAGCCCTATAGGATCGCTTGGATGCTTCGCTCGGAGTTGAAGAGCTAAACCGAATCGAGCTCGTTCTGAACGCCCTGCCCCTCGGGCCGTGACGAACTAAATTAATAGAGACGGCTAAGCATGTAGATCTCCTAGTGGAGGATTGGCGGACGCGGGTTCAAATCCCGCCATCTCCACCAAACAAAAACCCTAATAGATTGATTCTATTAGGGTTTTTTTATTGCTGCACTCTCAAATATACCTTTGTGCCTACATTTTGACTACACCAACCCCATACCTTCGCTTTTTGTTTTTGTTCTGGCTAAACAAACCGAACCAGTCTGCTCTACCTGAGTCTGACCTGTATCAAGCCTAACCCCCATTGGGTACGTTATTCTGAACGTACTTACCAAGGAGAGATACATGTCCATCGAAGCCCATGACCTGCACCATGATTTTCCTGAACTGAGCGAGCAGATTCGTGATTTGAAAATGACTGACCGTCATTTTGCCAAGCTGTTCGATGAATACGATGAGCTGGACAAGGAAGTGCGCCATATTGAAGAACAAAAAGAAGCGGCATCGGATGAGCGCCTTGAGCAATTGAAAGTGCGCCGCGTTGTTCTGAAAGACGAGCTCTATGCCATGCTGAACCAAGCCGCTGCCAACTCCTGATATCGCTGGCAAAGGTCACCAGTAGTTGCTGAAGGCAGTGTAAAAACACTTTTCAACGACCGTTTGACGCCTCGCGCTTGCGAGGCGTTTTTAGTTTTACTGACTCTGATTTTACTGATCCTGGTTTGACGTGCTTATGTTTCGTGATCCCGCCCGGGTATTTCCAGAGACTGACAGGATCTATTGCTTCCTGCTTTGGCAGAATCAGTATCGACCCCATCGTCTGCTGCAGTCGATAGCCGGGTCAATGCTCGCAGCCGTTTACGGGCGGCTCGGCGTTCAGCAAAAAAAGCTGACAACATCTGGCCACAGGCTTCGGCCAGCACACCGCTCTCAATCTGGAAAGTATGATTAAAAACAGGATTGGTGGGTAACTGCATCGCACTGTGAACAGCACCGGCTTTGGGTTCAAACGCCCCATACACCAGACGCTCAATACGACTGTGAACCAGCAAGCCATAACACATGGTGCACGGTTCCAAAGTGACATAAAGACAAGCACCACTGAGGCGGTAATTACCGATGGCGGCGGCCGCTTCACGTACGGCCAGCATTTCGGCATGGGCACTTGGATCCAGATCGGTAATCTGGCGGTTACGTCCACGGCCTATCACTTTGCCATCCAGCACCACGACAGCACCAACAGGTACTTCGCCGTCATCAGCCGCTTCTTGCGCCAGCACCAGCGCCAGCGCCATGGCTTGTTCATCCCTGGTAATTATCTGCTGTGGCAACATCTATATCTATCCACCCACTAAAATGGGCGGCATGATAACCGCCACTCAATCGAAAGCCAGTGCCGTTTTGAAATGACGCTTTTCGCTTTCAAAAACCCGTTTTAATACGGTTTGTGCCAATAAGCCACTGATCGCCCCCACCATCCCGGCAACGGTCGACAAAATAGCTTTAGAGATACCTGCTGCCATGGGCTTGGGGCTACCCGCTCCCATTTGTACCATCACATCAAACACTTCAATCATTCCAGTCACGGTGCCTAACAAACCCAAAAGCGGACAGATGGCAATAAACATCCGAATGGTGCTGAATCCCGAGTCCAGCCCCATCGTCAGATTGGCAATCAGCTCCTGATGGATCTGTTGCGATGCCCAGCTATGCTTGTTGCTACGTGCTTGCCATTCCTGCAACGCTACCGAACGACGTCTCGGGTGCACAGCAAATACATACAAAATACGTTCGATCAGATAAGCCCAGAGCAAAAAGATCACCCCCATAATGGGGTACACCACCTCGCCACCGCGTTCCAGAAACAGGATTACTTCTTCCATCGCCCAATATGCTCCGGCGTTTATTTGAAGTAATCAGATTATCTCTTTTCGAGATAAGGGAAAGATGCAATTGATCACAGCTTGAAGAGCGTCATGTCTGGTCACAAATTAATCAAATCGTCATTACTCTGTCACTGAAACTGTGATGCAATTCCACCGTTAGCCACCGGATTTTTTCACCGTAAAACCCCGTTTGCTCAGCTCGGAGACCAGCAAATCCCGCTGCTCTCCCTGAATTTCAATCACGCCATCCTTGAGTACCCCACCTACGCCACATTTCTTCTTCAACTCTTTGGCAAGCGTCTTGAGTTCGGCACCGACCAGCGGAACACCGGTCACCAGGGTAACCACCTTACCGCCACGTCCTTTGGTCTCACGTGCCACTCTCACAATGCCATCGCTCTGAGGTTGCTCCGGTTCACCGCAGCAACACTGCTCAATAGGTTCCCGACAGTCCGGGCAGGTACGCCCGAATTCGGTGGAATACACCAGTCCACCACTGCTTTGTTGTTTGGCCATGTTATTTCCCGTTGTTGCTGCCGCAACGCTAAATCATTCGTGCGCTTTCGGCAAATCAACTCGTCACTGACAAAGTAGCACCAGGCAAAGCCGTCACAGGCAAGGTAAAGGTGACCAGTGTTCCCATTCCTGGCTCGCTTTCTATATCCAGTACGCCGCTATGATTGGACATGACGTTGTAAACCACAGTGAGACCCAGCCCGGTGCCCTTGCCGATTTCTTTACGGGTAAAAAACGGATTGACGGAACAACTCAAATCATCGGCGTTCATTCCCACCCCTGAATCTTTGATATATACGCGTACCTTGTCATCCACCTGCTCGGCAGCCACTTCGATTCTGCCAGACCCATCGATCGCATCACGGGCATTATCCAGAATATGACGAAACGCCAGCCGGATTTGGCTGGCCACGCAATCCACCTTGGGAATACCACTCATCATGACATCCAGGAGAATGTGCTCATCATGTTGAAGATCCAGTTCGTCGATGGCTTGGTGCATCAATTCAGCCAGGTCGGCGCGCTGCCTGGTTTGCCCTTCCTGACTCGCAAAGGTTCTCAATTCCGCCACGATATTACGGACTCGCTCCAGACTGGACTGGGAGGCTTTCACCAGATCCGGGGCATCGTCACGAACAAAGCCGAGATCAACCGTGCGTCTCATCGCCTCCAGAGACTGACGGATCGCCGAATCGGAAATAGAGTGCTCTACCGATTGATACAGGTCTGCCAGCTCTATCAGCTCGGTCAGATATTCACTAAGAGAGGCAATATTGCTGTAAACCACTGCGATCGGGTTGTTGATTTCGTGGGCAATGCCAGCGGCCAAATGACCAAGTGACGCCATTCTTTGCGCCTGCAACAGCAGCCGCTGCGTACGCTGCAGCTCATCAAAGCTTTGCTGCAACTGACTATTACTGTTCTTCAATTCCTGAGTGCGAGCACGAACCTTGTCTTCCAGTTTGTCGTTCAGTTCGCGGGCTCGTCTTTCTGCTTGCCGACGGCGCTGCATTTCAACATCGACGGATGCAAACAGGCTGTTGATCTTGTGTACCAACTCTTGCAGCTCCCGCAGATTGGCCTTGCTTGCCAGCGGTGCTTTCAGAGCATTGTCGGGATCGAGATCCTTGATCAGATCCGTTAATTCACGGAGTGGACGAGTCAGACGAAGCCGCAAGATCACCACCAATACCAGCGCCAGCAATACGTTACGTGCCACTTCCATTGCTACAGTAATGGCAGCCCGCTCTCGAAATCCGGCGTGAATGGCACGCTCGTCGATCCAGACAGTCAGAGTACCCACCTTTTCAAGACGCTGCTCAGCGAGGTTATTGCCAAACAGACCCACCGCTTTTTCAACCAGATAAGTATGTATTGGGCCACTGGCCAGCTCCTCGGCAGACAAACCACGCCGCTGGTTATACCCGGACAGGTCATCTTCAACATAAACCGACACGATGGAGCGATTCAGCATCAAGCCCTCAAAAATCAATTGAATGGCCGTGCTGTGGTACTGCTGTAACGCCAATGCCAGCTGGCCACTCTGGTAACCCAGCAAGGCATCGAGATTGGTATTGAAGCGCTCTTCTTCTACCTGATGGTCAATACGTATTTGCGCTGCACTGAACAGCACCCCAAATACAAGGCTGCACATCAGAATGTAGAGTGTCAGCTTACTCTCTGCCGAGGGGGATTGAGAAATCACAGTTGCCCTTGCCTGATCCCGAGGGGTTCTACCTGAGTATAGCCGCCTCCGGAAGAGCTGCTACAAACGGGTACCAAACAGTAGCAAACCTCCATATCAGCAGACGCTTCCTAATCTAACGGTAAGGCACTGCGGTCGATCACCTTGCGCATCACAAAGCTGGAATGCACACCGCTCACTCCTTCTATACGGGTAAGCGTACCGAGCAACAGTTGTTGGAAGGCTTCCATATCACTGACGATCACCTTGAGTACGTAATCAGCCGACTGACCCGTAATCAGATAACATTCCAGCACTTCCGGGCAGGCATCAACCGCCGCTTCAAAGGTGGCAAATCGCTCTGGTGTGTGTTTATCCATACTGATGTGTATCAGCGCCAGCAAGTCCAGACCCAGCTTTCTGGCACTGACATGGGCACGGTAACCCTCAATAACGCCGCTGTCCTGCAATGCCTTGACGCGACGCGAACAGGGCGATGGCGATAACCCGACCTTGTCGGCCAATTCCAGATTCGACAAGGCACCCTGCTGTTGTAACAGCGCCAGAATGTGTTTGTCTGTCCGATCCAAAATCACAATGGCGGCGCGAGAAGATGTACTCATAAAAGGCACCTATTACTACGTTAAAAAACAAACCAGCAATTTATCACTAAAAAATCAATAAATACCGCAATAATAAAAAACAAAAACCTGCTGAATAGCAGAAATTAACAATCTTTATGCTCGCGCTTCGCACTACACTGTATCCAGTTTCATTACAGCACGCTGAGTCCCAGCACGGAGCCATCATGAGCCACCATCAATACAGCAACCCGGACTTTAATCCGGAAAAATACCCTCGCTTTCCGGTCATCCGGAAAACGGATCGCCGCTGGCCAAATGCGGAAATCCGGACAGCTCCGCTGTGGTGTTCTGTGGATCTGCGTGATGGCAACCAGGCACTGATCGAACCCATGAACGTGAGTCAGAAGCAGGCCATGTGGCACCTGCTGGTCAACATGGGCTTCAAAGAAATCGAAGTCGGTTTCCCAGCGGCCTCGCAGCCAGATTTTGACTTTGTACGTTGGTTGATCGAAGAAAACCGCATCCCCGATGACGTCACCATTCAGGTGTTGGTGCAGGCCCGTAATGATCTGATCGAACGCACTTACGAAGCACTGGATGGTGCCCGTCGTGCGGTGGTGCATGTGTACAACTCGACCTCGCCGGTACAGCGCAAGAAAGTCTTTAATCTTGATAAAGCCGGTATTGTCGATATCGCCCGCCAAGGTGCAGCCAAGGTGCAACAGGTCGCACGGGATTATCCGGCGACCGACTGGACCTTCCAGTATTCTCCGGAAAGCTTCTCCAGCACCGAAGTCGAGTTCGCGGTTGAAGTCTGCAACGCCGTGATTGAGGTGTGGCAGCCGACGCCGGAGAAGAAGATCATTCTCAACCTTCCGGCTACCGTCGAATCGGCCATGCCCAACGTCTTTGCTGACCAGATCGAATGGTTTTGTGATCACGTCAACCAGCGCGATAGCGTGTTGGTCAGCATTCACACCCATAACGACCGGGGCTGCGCGGTGGCCGCTGCTGAAATGGCGCTTCTTGCAGGTGCAGACCGTATCGAAGGCACCTTGCTCGGTAATGGCGAACGCACCGGCAATATGGATATCGTCACCATGGCGATGAACCTCTATAGCCAGGGCATTGATCCACAGCTGGATATCAGCATGGCCGACGACATTATCAGCACGGTTGAGGCCTGCACCAATATCAAAACCCATCCGCGCCACCCCTGGCTGGGTGAGCTGGTATATACCGCCTTTTCCGGCAGCCACCAGGACGCTATTCGTAAATGCCTTGCTGCACAGACAGAAAATGAACCATGGGATGTCGCTTACCTGCCCATCAATCCGGAAGATATTGGCCGTAGTTACCAGTCGGTGATTCGAGTCAACAGCCAGTCCGGCAAAGGGGGGGCCAGTTATTTGCTGGAGCAGGCCATGGGCATTACCTTGCCGCGCTGGGTACAAATTGAACTGGCACAACCGGTTCAGGCGCTCGCCGAGCGCAGCGCCAGCGAATTGCAAACCGACGATATTGTGCGCTTGTTCCGCCATACCTTTATGACCAGCCATGGCCAGTTGCAGCTCGACAGCTATACCCTCGAAGGCAGCGGTAACCAGAGCGCCGTGCAGGCTTGCCTCAACGATGGCAGTAACCTGGTCAGTTTGCATGGTCACGGCAACGGTGCCATCAGCGCCTTTACCGACGCCATTCACCGTGCATTGGGCGTGACCGTACAGATCGTGCAATTTGATGAACAATCAGCAGGCGAAGGTTCAGATGCCGGTGCCGTGGCGTTTATTCAGGCCAATATCAATGGTCAGCGTTATACCGGAGCAGCAGCAGATGAAGATACTCTGAGCGCCAGTATGAACGCCGTATTGGCGGTCGTGAATCAGTCGCTGAAACAACAGTAAAGCCACCTGTCCTGTCCTCACGCTGATCTGACATCCGTCAGGTCAGCGTCTTCCGTTCTTTCTGGCGCTGTTTGCTGAGCTACGTTATCCACGTCCTCCGCGTGCTTGCCTTTTAGATCCAGTCTTGAACACCCAGTCTTGAACACCCTCCTTTGAATTTTAAATCCTGCTTTTTCATGATTGCACTGCCGCTTCCCAAGCCTGGCAATTAGGTCAAATTTACCAACAGACCGTTTCTTTAGACTTAAGTCGATATCACCGGAGCGTACAGACTGCTCATTTGGTCATATCATTTGGCACGTATTGGCACAAAAAAGACACAAAATACGCCACTTAGTTTTACACCTTTATACAACCGGGATTTCACCATGGCTACAGATTCACGCATGCTCTGCACGGCACTCCGCAATCGACTGATGTCTGCCGCAGACGCCGCCGCCCTGATACCCGCTGGCAGCACCGTCGGCATGAGCGGCTTTACCGGCGCGGGATACCCGAAAGCCATTCCCGCCGCTCTGGCCGAACGTATTGAACAACTGAACAACGCTGGAGAAGAGTTTCGAATCAACGTTTGGACCGGTGCCTCTACCGCCCCGGAGCTGGACGGCAAACTCGCCGCCGTCAACGGCATCAATATGCGTTTGCCTTTTCAGTCGGATCCGATCTGCCGCGAGAAAATCAATAACGGCAGTATGGACTACATCGACATTCACCTGTCCGAAGTGTCCCAGTACGCCTGGTCCGGCTTTCTCGGCAAAATGAACATTGCTGTGATAGAAGTCAGTGGCGTTCTTGAAGATGGCCGCCTGATTCCGTCATCAGCCGTTGGCAACAACAAGACCTGGATAGAACAGGCAGATCAGGTGATTCTGGAAGTCAACAGCGCCCAGAGTGCCGGTCTCGAAGGCATGCACGATATTTATTACGGCACCGCCCTGCCGCCACATCGTAAACCGATTATGATCAGCCAGCCCACCGACCGTATCGGCGAACACTACCTCCATTGTCCGGCAGACAAGATCATTGCAATTGTCGAAACCAGTGCCCCCGACCGTAACTCGCCTTTTAATCCACCGGATGATATTTCTCGCCGTATCGCCAGTCATATTCTGCAGTTTTTTCAGCAGGAAATTGCCATTGGCCGCATGCCCAAAGAGCTGCTGCCCATACAATCCGGGGTCGGCAATATCCCCAACGCCGTATTGGAAGGCCTCGACGCTGGCCCCTTCAAGCAACTGAGCGCATTTACCGAAGTGATTCAGGACGGCATGTTGGCGATGCTGAAATCCGGCACACTGACAGCCGCCTCGTCGACCGCCTTTTCGCTCAGCCCCACGGCAATGGAAGAATTGAATACCAACATCGATTTCTACCGCCAGCGTATTATCTTGCGACAGCAAGATATCAGTAACCACCCGGAACTGATTCGACGCTTGGGAGTGATCGCCATGAATGGTCTGATCGAAGCCGATATCTACGGCAACGTCAATTCGACCCATATTATGGGCAGCCGCATGATGAACGGCATCGGTGGATCTGGCGACTTCGCCCGTAACGGCTACCTGTCGATTTTTGTAACGCCGTCCACCGCCAAACATGGCGCGATATCCGCCATTGTCCCGATGGTCTCTCACGTCGATCACACTGAACACGACGTCAAGATTCTGGTCACGGAGCATGGGCTAGCGGATCTGCGTGGTCTGTCACCCAAACAACGGGCGCACCAGATTATCCAGAAGTGTGCCGACCCGGCATTCCGCCCGGCATTGATGGACTACTTTGAACGGGCCTGCGCCAGCGGACGCGGGATGCACACTCCGCACTTACTCGGTGAGGCACTGAGCTGGCACCAACGTTACGAAACCACTGGACACATGTAAGACAACCTGGACGGATGTCAGAACTGATGTCTGCGGGGTTGTAACGACAGCCATTCTGCCGCAGACATCCAGCTATCTTCAGGCAAGCCAAGTGATAACGCCAACTCAACCAAACCGTGTAACCAGCTGCAGCCATTGGCCTGAGGCATTCTTCCCGTTCTGGCTACCGGATGATTACGGAACCCCAGTACCTGACTGTGTTCGAGATGCAAGCGTCGAAAATGACCGATAAACACCTCCGGGCGCATATCGCACAAGACCAGCCGTTGACGCACCCGCTCCGGGAACAAACCGTCGATGATCTGGCTATCTATCTGGCAACCAGCCTCGGTAGAATCACGGGCATAACGAAACCGCCCAGGCTCCAGTACATAAACCAGTGAATGCGGGCGCTGAAACTGTTGCAGCCGCTCACTGATCCTGAACGCCTGTTGCAACGACAGATAACCACAGGCCACCAGCTGGATTTCTGCCGCGCAATGCCCCCGCAGACAACTAGCACCATGAGCCACCAGTTGCTCTGCCATGGTCGGCGTCAATAGTGAATCAACCCTGCCATCCGGTATCACCAATTGCATTACCACACCCGACTCACCATAACAGGCTTTCAACGCCGCCAAGGCGGTGTTGCCATCCGGTATCAACAAAACCCGAACCTGATCAGCACTTTGCGACAGCAAGGCTTCGGTCATCTCCGGCGCTGCAGCATCATGGCGACTGACTAAAGGTAATCCAGTCCAAGGCGCTGGTTCATCATCCAGTTTTTGCCGCCGGGCGAAGGCAACGGTCTGCAGCAATGGTTCCAACATCGCCAGGCCAGCGGATTCATCGGTCACCAGCAGATTGATGCCCATTTGGTTGCCCAGACAGGCGTTAGCCAGTAATTCTCCCTCATGGTGGTGTAACAACGCGCCTGCCGAGCCACCAGTACGAGTGCCCAAGCGTTCATGGCTGATGGGGAATATCGCGCTAGTCGCACCGATATGACTTGCCAGCCGTGGCCGCAATGCCGGATTGATTTCACAAATATCGGCAAAATAACGATCCAGCAACGGTAGTACCTCATGGTCGCCATGCTGCCAGTGAGGATCCGGGCGATTGACCGTTACCATAAACGGTCGCAGCGGCCGCCGTGGTTGGCGTAATACCGCAGTTGTCACCGGCCAATCGGTCACTGCTGTGGATTCAACTGCCACCGCAGTGGCTGGCTGACAGGCCAACGCGATCAGCGGTAAACATTTCAACTCGCCCATTGATTGATGCCATTCAGCTTCTGCCTCCAGTAATGCACAGGCAATAGTGACGGGCCGGGTATCAGCCAGCGAACACGGCACCTGACTAGCGTTCGTTCCAGTTACAGGCACTTTGGTCTCACCAATCCACACCGGAATCAACACACCGCAATCCTGCCGGGACCACCAGGATAGTGTGCGCGTCAGGCGTTCCAGCTGCTCGCTGGCATCCCCATCCAACACCAGCACTGCCACTTCCCCCGGCAGTGGTTGATGAATGGCTTGTGTGACCAGCGTATCCAGCGGAGCCCTGGCACCGACCAACTCGGGTGAGATCCAGGGGCCGGGCAAAATCTGTTGTTCGCTATCACCGGCAAATTCCTGAGCAAACCGCGCCCAACCAGCCGCCGTTAACGGATAGCGCTGTTGTCGGGAACGATTGGCAGCGCCAGTGAGTAATTGCCAGATTTCCAGAGCAGCGCCCATTCCAGGCAGTGCCGATAACCAGTCACGGCGCATACCGGTCAGATGATTTAACAACATGCCCGCAGCCACCAGCCGCATCAATACCTGCCACTGGGCCGACGAACCGGGCGCAGCCAAAAACTCCGCTTGCCGCTGCAAACCGGGAACACGGCCATCCAGGCTATCCGACAGCCGTTCAGTCATCAACAGGGCCTCAGCCACACGCGGCGTTGGGATTGAGCACCCCACTCGAACCAGTGCACGGGATAACCGGTCGACATCCGGGCTGACATTCAGATTGCCAGCCGCCTCTCTGTGTACCACTCGCTCATGCGCCATCACGCTCTCCAGACCAATCATTGGTAGCCGTTAGGGGCATATCAACCTGTTGTAGACACAGAAAAGACGGGGCAAAAATGGTGAAAATGCAGTTTTTATGTAATCACTACATACTGTGATGTGAATCGATTTTTAACGCTGTCGTTTCAGGGGCAACAAGTATCAGATGCTTACGCTAGTCTAGGAGCAGCGACGATCCGGCGTATTGCCATGAATCAACGGCCGTTGTATCAATAATCTGGATACCGCAGACATAAAAAAACCGCCCGAAGGCGGTTTCAGGGTTCAGTCAGACGGATGTCCAGGCTGAACCGGGAGTTTTACAACAGCAACAATCAGGCTGGTTGCTCAACACCCTTCATGGTCAGCTTGACGCGACCTTTTGGATCAACGTCCATGACGTGCACGTTCACCATCTGACCTTCTTTCAGGTAGTCGGTGACGTTTTCAACACGCTCTTCACTGATCTGGGAGATGTGCAACAGACCGTCTTTGCCTGGCAGAACGGTGATGAAAGCACCAAAGTCGACGATTTTGCTGACCTTACCTGTGTAGGTAGTGCCCACTTCGATATCCGCAGTGATGGCTTCGATCATGCTGCGAGCCAGATCAGAAGCTTCTTTACCCGCTGCGAAGATCTTGATTTCACCGTCATCATTGATGTCGATAGAGGCACCAGATTTCTCGGTGATGTCACGGATGGTCGCACCACCCTTGCCAATCACTTCACGAATCTTGTCGGAAGGGATCTTCATGGTGCTCATGGTTGGCGCATTTTCTGCCAACGTCGCACGCGGCTCAGCGATCACGGCATTCATCTGACCCAGAATATTCAGACGTGCCGCCTTGGCTTTCTCCAGAGCAATCTCCATGATCTGCTCGGTGATGCCTTCGATCTTGATATCCATCTGCAAGGCAGTGATACCTTCGTCAGTACCGGCTACCTTGAAGTCCATATCACCCAGGTGATCTTCATCACCCAGAATGTCAGTCAGGACGGCAAACTGTTCGCCTTCCTTGATCAGACCCATGGCAATACCGGCAACCGGTGCCTTGATCGGTACACCCGCGTCCATCAGTGCCAGCGATGCACCACACACAGACGCCATGGAAGAAGAACCATTGGATTCGGTGATTTCAGACACAATACGAATGGTGTAAGGGAATTCGTCAGCGGCAGGCATCATCGCCTGGATACCACGACGGGCAAGACGACCATGACCAATTTCGCGACGACCTGGTGTGCCCAGACGGCCTGCTTCACCTACAGAATACGGAGGAAAGTTGTAATGGAACAGGAACGGATCGTCCTTGGTTCCGTGCAGGAAGTCGATCATCTGTGCATCACGGGCAGAACCCAAAGTGGTCACAACAATCGCCTGGGTTTCACCACGGGTGAACAAGGCAGAACCGTGAGTGGTGTTTAATACACCGGTCTCGATAGTCAGCGGGCGAACGGTATCGTTATCACGACCGTCAATACGAGGCTCACCATCGATAATACGTTTACGTACCACTTCGTACTTCAGCTCGCCCATCATGTCGGCGATGTCGTCAGCGGAGAAGCCTTCTTCGCCTTCTGCTGCAGCCAGTTTCGCAACGGCACTGGCCTTGATAGCGTCCAGCTTGCCGTAACGCTCCATCTTGTCAGACGTGGTATAGGCCTCGCCAATCGCAGTCGCTGTTTCCGCTTTTACCGCTTCGTACAAAGCAACGTTCTTGGCTTCAGCAGCCCAATCCCACTTGCTGACTGCCAGCTCTTCAACCCACTCGCTGATCGCAGTGATCACCGGCTGGAAACCTTTGTGGGCAAACAGTACCGCACCCAGCATTTCATCTTCGGTCAGTTCGTCGGCTTCGGATTCCACCATCAACACGGCGTCTTTGGTACCGGCGACAATCATGTCCAGCAGTGAATCCTGTAGCTGGGTCTGGCTCGGATTGAGGATGTAGCCCTGGTCTTCAACAAAAGCAACACGGGCACCACCGATAGGACCATTAAATGGTACACCCGATACAGCCAATGCCGCAGACGTTGCGATCATGCCGCACATATCTGGATCAACGTCTTTTTCAGAAGACATGACCGTGACGATGACCTGAACTTCGTTCATAAAACCATCGGCAAACAGCGGACGGATTGGACGGTCAATCAGACGGGAAGTCAGGGTTTCTTTTTCCGAAGGGCGGCCTTCGCGCTTCAGGTAACCGCCAGGAATACGGCCTGCGGCATACATTTTTTCCTGGTAATGAACCGACAGCGGGAAAAAATCCTGACCCGGCTTGGTTTTTTTGGCAGCGACAACAGTAGCCAGCACCTGGGTCTTGCCCATGGTAACCAGTACCGCACCATCTGCTTGACGGGCGATTCGGCCAGTTTCAAGGGTGATGGTGTCGTTACCGAGCTGGAATGTTTTGGTATTAGCGACAGGTTTGTTGCTCATGTATTCATTATTCCTGTAAATCAAACGAAGCTGCATCACCGCCGGTGCTTCTAAGCATTGGCCGTTGAACAACGAGCCAGCTTTCCAGCCCTGCTGACAGGGTTGGAATATCGGGTTCCCCGGCGGGAACCAACGACAAATGGTTAGAAGCACCACCGCGTTCTTGCGGGGCTGGCACCACAGTGATAGCAGAATTTAGAGGGAGTATAGACAGCCGCACAAGCGAGCTACAGATACAACAAAAGCCCCGGAGGGCTTTTGCTGCAAGCGAGATTAGCGACGCAGACCCAGACGCTGGATCAGATCCAGGTAACGGTTAGCATCTTTACGCTTCAGATAGTCCAGCAACTTGCGACGCTGGTTAACCATACGAATCAGACCGCGACGGGAGTGGTGATCTTTACCATGCTCCTTGAAGTGACCCTGCAGACCCAGAATGTTGTGGGTCAGCAAAGCAACCTGGACTTCCGGAGAACCGGTATCGCCTTCGGCAGTTTGATACGCTGTAACGATCTCAGCTTTTTTCTCAGCAGATAATGCCATATATAACTCCAACATAATGTGCATCAGGAAAACCTGACGTTAGTAAAGACATCGCTACCGTGCACATTAACAGTAGGATGTTGTTTGCAGACCTGACTAACCACGAGAAAGTCAGGCACCGCGATCAAATCTAACAGCCGTTTCAGCAGGTTATTCTGGCATCCGGGACAGCTTCGGGTTGAATAACCCTGGCGGTCGAACACGCCCGTCGCAGATACTGCCAATTCCGAAAAACTGACAAACCCCGAATCAGCGGCCCATAATTGTACTGAAGGTGCCTCTTCGAGGCTAGTACTATGTTTCGGCCACCGCAGGACTTTTCATATCAATGAATGCCGATGAATGTCGAATCAGGATCATTCACTTGCGGCCATCCTACCCAGCCAGGACAAATTGCGCTATACGTCTTCCTGCTCGTCCGACGCCTGGTTCGCCTTATCCTTGTCGCGAGCCTGCCGAATCAGCCCTGTCAGATGGTGGCCACGATCCATGCTTTCGTCGTAATGGAAACGCAACATCGGCGTTATACGCGTCGTCAGGATTCGAGCCAGTTCCGAGCGTAAATAACCGGCTGCATCGTTAAGAATAGCTACGGTTTGCGCCTGAATTTCCTGATCGGTTTCTCCACGGGCACCCATCACAGTGAAATAGATATCGGCGTAACCAAGATCCTTTGCCACCTTGACGTGATTCAGAGTCACCATACCCAGGCGCGGGTCTTTCATTTCAAACTGGATTTTCAAGGCCAGTTCGCGCTGAATCTGTTCCGACAAACGGGAGGTTCGACTGTAATCTTTTGGCATGATTTCTCTCTCTTGCTGCGACTGGTGCGCAGGCTACAGACACCAAAGCCCGGCAAGGCCGGGCTTTGGTCAGGGTTCAGACCCGAGACGCACAATGCGTCTTGTGGATCACAGAGTACGGGCAACCTCACGCACGTCAAATACTTCAATCTGATCGCCTGGGCGAACATCCTGATAGTTCTTCACGCCGATACCACACTCCATGCCCTGGCGAACATCAGCCACGTCGTCCTTGTAACGACGCAACGATTCCAGGTCACCTTCGTAAATCACTACGTTTTCACGCAGCACGCGGATCTTCTTGTTTCTGTGAACCGTGCCTTCTATCACCATACAACCAGCAATCTGGCCGAATTTTGGCGAGTTGAACACATCACGCACTTCCGCAATACCAACGATTTCTTCACGCAGTTCGGGAGCCAGCAAGCCAGCCATCGCCTGTTTCACGTCGTCGAGCAGATCGTAGATCACGCTGTAATAACGCATGTCCAGTCCGCTGTTTTCAACGATACGCCGTGCGGCGTTATCAGCACGAACGTTAAAGCCGAAGACAACCGCGCTGGAAGCAACCGCCAGGGTCACGTCCGTTTCGGTAATACCGCCAACACCGGACGATACAACGTTCACCTTCACTTCGTCCGTTGCCAGCTTCTGCAAGGAAGACACAATGGCTTCCAGCGAACCGCGAACATCAGTCTTCAGCACAATGTTGAGCACGGCCTGGGCACCTTCGCCCATGCCACTGAACAAGGCATCCAGTTTGGCTGCCTGCTGATGTTGATGAACCTGCTCCTTGGCCTTGTTTTCACGATATTCAGCCACTTCACGGGCTTTTTTCTCGTTTTCAACCACCATGAAGCTGTCACCAGCATCTGGTGTGCCATTCAGACCCAGAATTTCAACCGGAATCGATGGGCCAGCGGCATCAACCGGTTTGCCGTTTTCGTCCAGCAAGGCACGAGCACGACCATAACAGGTGCCCGCCAGTACGATATCGCCTTTCTTCAGCGTACCGTTCTGTACCAGCATAGTGGCTACCGGACCACGTCCCTTGTCGAGACGGGATTCGACGATGACACCTCGTCCAGGGCCATCAAAGTGCGCTTTCAGTTCAAGTACTTCAGCCTGCAGCAATACCGCTTCGAGCAAGTCATCGACACCCAGACCGGTATGCGCAGAAACCTGAATAAACGGCACATCACCGCCCCAATCTTCTGGCAAAACACCGCGAGCCGACAATTCGTTCTTGACGCGATCGACGTCCGCCCCTTCCTTGTCCATCTTGTTAATCGCAACCACCAGAGGAACACCAGCAGCACGAGCATGCTGCACCGCTTCTTCTGTTTGCGGCATAACACCGTCATCGGCAGCAACAACCAGGATCACCACGTCGGTTGACTGCGCACCACGAGCACGCATAGCCGTGAAGGCGGCGTGTCCCGGTGTATCCAGGAACGACACCATGCCGTGATCCGTTTCGACGTGATAGGCACCGATATGCTGGGTAATACCACCGGCTTCACCAGCAACAACCCGTGTGCGACGGATATAGTCGAGCAACGAGGTTTTACCATGGTCAACGTGACCCATGACGGTAACCACTGGCGCACGAGGTTTTTCTTCACCCTCGTAGGATACTGAGTCAGTAACGTCTTCTTCCAGCTGGTTATCAGAGATCAGCTTGGTCACCTTGTGACCCATATCTTCGACCAGCAGGGTCGCCGTGTCCTGATCCAGAGTCTGGTTGATGGTCGCCATCACGCCCATACCCATCAGAATCTTGATCACTTCACCGGCTTTTACACTCATCCGGGATGCCAGTTCACCCACCGTAATGGCTTCTGGCAATTCAACTTCACGAATAACCGGAGCGGTTGGACGTGTAAAGGCGTGTTCATTGTTGTTTTGCTGCTGTTGACGGCTGCGACTGCCCTTGCCTTTTGGCTTGCTGCGACGACGTCCGGCATTCTGGCCACCATCGGCATCCATATAACGGCTGTCTTCGCGGGTATCCGAGCGTTTTTTATCAACAACCTTGCTCTTCTTGCGATGCTCTTCCTGGCGTTGCTGAGCCGCTTCCGCTTCAGCGCGTTTCTGGGCTGCATCTTCTTCTGCCGTCAGCGGCTTCGCTTTGGCTTTCGCAGTCGCTACCGGCTTACTCGGACGAGGGGCACGGTCATCGCGCTTGGGCTGCTGGGCAGGTGCTGGTTCTGTCTTGGCCACTGCTGGCTTGGCACGAGCAATACTCGCTGCCTTGGCGGCGGCAGCTGCTTTCGCGGCGGCGGCTTCTTTTGCGGCTTTTTCAGCGGCTGCTTTGGCAATACCTGCCTTCGAATCCGCACGCGGTGCAATACTGACCCGTGCGGTTTCTGTAATTGGCTTGCTGGCAGCTTCGGCCTGGGCACGAGACTCTGCTTCTGCGGCATCACGTGCTGCGCGAGCAGTACGTTCTTCAATCACACGTCGTTCTGCAACTCGAACAGCATCTTCTGCCGCCTTGGTTTCTGCAGCCAGACGTTCAGTTTCTGCCTGACGTGCCGCTTCAACGTCCTTATCCATGTCATCGCGCTTGACGTAAGTACGTTTTTTGCGCACTTCAATAGAAACGGCTTTCTTGCCACCCTGACCGGTTTTCAAGGTAGTTGTCACCTTGCGCTTCAAGGTGATTTTCTGGGGTGCCAAATCCGTTGCATCGCCATGGCTTTTTTTCAAAAAGGCCAACAAGCCTGCTTTTTCATCGTCCGACACTCGTTGTTCTGCTGCGGTCTGTGGCAGGCCCGCTTCTTTCATTTGGGACAACAAGCGGTCTACGCTGGTCCCCACCACGTCGGCGAGTTCTTTAACTGTTACTTCTGCCATACGTTTCTCCTATGCCGAGTGAGTAGATTAATCATTGCCCTCAAACCAGGGCTTGCGTGCGGTCATGATGAGGTCCGCCGCTTTCTCCTCGGTCATATCCTCAATGTCCATCAGGTCGTCAATGGATTGCTCGGCAAGATCTTCCATCGTACAGATACCTTTACTGGCCAATACCAGTGCCAGGTGTTTTTCCATGCCCTCCATTTCCAGCAGGTCTGCTGCTGGCTGCGACTGTTCGAGCTTCTCTTCCGAGGCAATTGCCCGGGTCAGCAGCACGTCTTTGGCGCGAGTACGGAGTTCATTTACCATGTCTTCATCCAGCTCTTCGATTTCCAGCATCTCGTCAATCGGGATGTAGGCAATCTCTTCCAGCGTGGTAAAGCCTTCTTCAACCAGCAACACCGCAAAATCTTCTTCGATGTCGAGTGCGTTAATGAAGTTATCAATGTAAGCCGACGCTTCCTGATTCTGCTTGGCGGCAGCATCTTCGATCGTCATGACATTGATTGTCCAGCCCGTCAGCTCCGATGCCAGGCGGACATTTTGTCCACCACGACCGATCGCCTGAGCCAGGTTGTCATTTTCTACCGCCACGTCCATTGTATTGGTTTCTTCATCCATAACGATGGAGGCAACGTCGGCAGGAGCCATAGCGTTGATGACCAGTTGCGCCGGATTATCATCCCAGAGCACGATATCAATACGCTCACTGCCACCCAGTTCGTTGGTCACCGCCTGCACACGCGCTCCGCGCATGCCAACACAGGCCCCGACTGGATCTATTCGCTTGTCGTTGGTTTTTACTGCAATTTTGGCGCGCGAACCGGGATCACGAGAAGCACCCTTGATTTCGATCACTTCTTCTGCAATTTCAGGTACTTCGATGCGGAACAGTTCGATCAGCATTTCTGAAATGGTACGACTCAGCATCAGCTGGGGACCACGATTTTCAGGGCGAACGGCATGCAGAATAGCGCGTACGCGATCCCCCATACGCATGATTTCCCGGCCAATCAGCTGGTCTTTCGGTAGCAGGCCTTCAGCGTTATTGCCAAGATCAACAATGACGTTGTCGCGGGTCACTTTTTTAACGGTGCCGTTAACAATCTCTCCCACCCGGTGCTGATATTGCTCAACAATCTGGGCGCGTTCAGCTTCACGTACTTTCTGAACAATAATCTGTTTGGCAGCCTGAGCTGCAATACGACCAAAATCCGGATTATCAACCTGAACTTCGTAGGTGTCACCGGGCTGGAGATTGATGTCGATGTCATGCGCTTCCTGCAAGGTCAACTCGTCCCCCAGTCCTGGCACCACATCGTTGCTCACGACCAGCCAGCTACGATAAGTATCGTAGTCACCCGTCTTGCGATCAATATCAACCCGAATTGTCGCTTCTTCATCTTCGTAGCGTTTCTTCGCGGCGGCGGCCAATGCCGATTCGATGGCCTCAAAAATAACGTCTCGCGATACGCCTTTTTCGTTGGAAACCGCTTCCGCGACCAGGAGAATTTCTTTACTCATCTTCCAGCCTCGCTATGCAACCTTAGTTATCAAAATTGGGAACAATATGAGCTTTTTCAATCAGCTCGACAGGCAGCAGGTATTCGTGGTCATCGACCAGCAAAACAAGATCCTGCTCCTCTATGCCCTGAAGACGTCCCTTGAATTTGCGGCGTCCATCAAAAGGCATACGCAGACGTAATTCGATCATTTCACCAACCGACTGCGTGTATTGATCCATGGTAAACAGGGGACGATCCATGCCGGGGGAAGACACTTCCAGAGTGTAGTCCTGGGAAATCGGGTCTTCTACATCCAGCACACTGCCAATCTGACGACTGACGTCCGCGCAATTGTCGACAGTAATCCCGTCTGCATGGTCAATATACACCCGCAACAACGCATGGCGTCCCTGAGCAACAAGCTCAAGACCCCAGAAGACAAAGCCCATTGATTCAACAACGGGAGCCAACATTTCCAGCAAGCGGGCGTCACGTGCCAATATTTTTTACCTCTCAGAAACAAAAACTGGGCACCTAGTGCCCAGCCCGATATTGCTGCCTGACTACCAGACAACAGATCTGCCAAATCTTTACGCCGAACGATACCAATCTTCCGGCATTCGTCACCAGACAGCGTTTGACGGTGACGACAGCTACTAAAAAGCCCCTGACATGAGGGGCTTGGGGACAGCTTAAGGCCGACGCATTATAGGGCGTTCAGACCAAAAAAGCGAACAGCATCGCTTTTTCACTAAAGCTGGGTTGGTGCGGATAGCGAGACTCGAACTCGCACGAGCATTGCTCACCACCCCCTCAAGATGGCGTGTCTACCAATTCCACCACATCCGCATCAAGACTTGGCCAAATGAGCCTACTGGTTGGTTTGTTCAACCACAGGTTCATCGGTCGAAGATGCATCTAATTCAGGTGCATCCAAAGCAGGCGCGTATTCTTCCACAAGTGGGGTATCTTTCTCAAGCTTTTCAATCACTTCCTGAGCAGGAATACCAATATTTGCCACACTTTCGGCCTTTTGCTTGGCATAAATACCCAACCCCAGGCTGGTAACAAAAAAAGCCGCCGCCAGGTAGGCCGTCGTATGACTGAGAAAATTGCCTGAGCCGCTGCTGCCAAAGACAGTTTGCGACGCGCCAGCACCAAACGAAGCGCCGGCATCAGCGCCCTTGCCTTGCTGCAACATCACAAAACCAACGATACCAAGTGCCAACAGGACATGAACAACGAGAATGATAGATTCCATACTTTCCTAAGCCGTGCAAATTTTCAGAAATTGGTCAGCATCCAGTGAAGCACCGCCCACCAGACCGCCATCGATATCGGGTTGAGAAAACAATTCTCGGGCATTATCTGCTTTTACGCTGCCGCCGTAGAGAATTTGAGTCGCTTCGGCCAAGCCAACATCACGAGCCGCCAGCTGACTGCGAATAAATTGATGCACCGCCTGAGCTTGCTCCGGCGTTGCCGTTTCGCCAGTACCGATAGCCCAGACCGGCTCATAGGCAATAATCACCGCTTGCCATTCCGAGGTGCTCAGCTCCGAAAGCAGTAGCGACAACTGCTGACCAACAACTTGCTCAGCATTACCCGCCTGACGCTCTGACAGTGTTTCACCAACGCAAACAATCGCTTTCAGGCCAGCCGTCAGTACACGACGCGTTTTCGCCAGTACCAGCTCGTTGCTTTCGGCATACAGTGCACGACGCTCGGAGTGGCCGATAATAACGTACTGGCAGCCTACGTCAGCGAGCATGGCAACAGACACCTCACCGGTATAAGCACCGGCCTCTTCGCTGGCACAATTCTGTGCACCCACCTGGAGCTGACTTTGTTCAAGCCCTGCAACCACCTGACCCAGATACGGAAACGGCGGACACACCACCAGATCGCGCTCCGGTGCATTCACTGCGACAACGGCATCAAGCCATGCAGCCGTTGTGTCGCTCGCAGCGTTCATTTTCCAGTTACCGGCAATCATCAAGCGACGCACGGGATACTCCCAAATTCAAAGAGCGCAGATACTATCCAAGAAGCGTCCGCGAAACAAGCCGAAGCGCGCATTCACCCGCTCACCCCGGCCACCCAATAAGCAGTCCGTTCAACAATTCAGTTCTGCTTTACCCACTCAATTCAGATTCAACAACAGCAGCCAGCTGCTGTGCCAACGTTTTGGCCAGCGTGTCTGTTTCTGCCTCAATCATCACCCGCACCACCGGCTCAGTACCAGACGGTCGTAATAACACTCGACCGCGCCCAGCCAGAGTCGATTCAATATCCACAACGGCTTCTCGAATAGCGACCGACGTATTGATATCCATCTGTTTACTGCGCTGTACATTAATCATGACCTGCGGCATTTTGCGCATGCGCGTGTGCCAGTCATGTAACGAAGTGCCGGTTTCCATCAAGGCCGTCAGCACCTGCAACGCAGCCACAATACCATCACCAGTGGTCTGCACATCCAGTGCCAGCAAATGACCAGACGACTCTCCACCCAGACGCCAGCCTTGTTCATCCAGTTTTTGCATCACATAGCGGTCACCCACCCTGGCTCGCAAAAAAGGGATATCCAGCTCGCGCAGGCCCAACTCCAGGCCCATATTACTCATCAGTGTTCCGACCACCCCACCCCGCAAGCGACCGCTTTGCTGTGCATGGACAGCCATGATATACAACAGCTGATCGCCATCAACCAGTTCACCGCGATGATCCACCATCACCACCCGGTCACCATCACCATCAAAGGCGATGCCCAGGTCTGCACTTTCTTCCAATACCCGGCGGCGTAACAATTCTGGTTCGGTCGAACCCACATCACGATTAATGTTAAATCCGTCTGGCTGATTGGCCAGCACAATAATTTCGGCCCCCAGCTCAGAAAATACCGCCGGCGCTATCGCATAGGTTGCACCATGAGCGCAATCCAGCACAATTTTCAGGCCACGTAAATTCAACGAGCTGGCGGTTCCCTTACAGAACTCGGTATAACGCCCGGCCGCATCATTGATCCGTACCGCCTTGCCCAATTGCTGCGAATCGACACAAACCATGGGCTGCTGCAAATAGTGCTCAATGGCTTCCTCGGTCGCGTCAGGTAACTTTTGTCCCAGCCCGGAGAAAAACTTGATGCCATTATCATAATAAGGGTTGTGAGAAGCGCTGATGACAATCCCGGCCTGAGCACGAAACGTTCGGGTCAAGTAAGCTATACCCGGTGTGGGGATTGGTCCCAGCAAGGCAATATCAACCCCCGCTGCAGACAACCCGGCTTCAAGCGCCGATTCAAACATATAACCCGAGATACGGGTGTCCTTGCCAATCAGGATTTTGCTTTTACCCTGCTGAGAGAACACCTTGCCCGCCGCCCAGCCGAGCCGCATAACAAAGTCCGGTGTAATAGGGGCTTCACCTACCCGACCACGAATACCATCGGTACCAAAATATTGCCTAGCCATGAAGTACTCCCAACGTCGCCGACACTACTTTCATCGCTTCAACTGTTTCCTTAACGTCATGCACCCGTAGAATCCGGGCACCATTCATAGCACAAATCACCGCGCCAGCAACACTGCCCGTCACCCGCTGAGTCGGCTGTATTACACCGGTTACTTCAGCAATCATGCGCTTGCGGGACAAGCCCGCCAATATTGGCAGACCCAGCCGGGCAAACGCTTGTAGTCGTCGCATCAATTCAAAGTTGTGTTCACAGCTTTTACCAAAGCCAAAACCGGGGTCAACCAACAGCCGGCTGCTATCGATTCCGGCCGCCAGACAGGCTTGAATTCGCTGCTCAAGAAAACCGTAGACCTCGTCAACAACAGAGTCGTAGTACGGGGCTTGCTGCATGGAATCCGGCTGCCCTTGCATATGCATCAGGCATATCGGCAAGCCAGACGCCGCAGCAGCTTCGATCGCGCCATTCCGCCCCAGTGCACGAACGTCGTTAATCAAATGCGCGCCTGCCACGGCAGACTCAGCCATCACCTCAGCCGTACTGGTATCAACAGAAATAACCACATCGAGCTCTCGGGCAATGGCCGCAACAACAGGCACCACCCGATCCAGCTCTGCCGATGTCGACACCGGATCGGCACCAGGCCGGGTAGATTCACCACCAATGTCGATTATTTCAGCACCGTCAGCAACCAGACGCGCAGCCTGACGCAAAGCAGCCTCCAGACTGTTGTAGCAGCCACCATCAGAAAAAGAATCAGGAGTTGTATTCACGATCCCCATCACCACCGGGCGAACAAGGGACAACTGGCGTTTACCACATTGAAGAATCACTGCGTTTTTTATCCATTCAGATAGCGGAGAACCATCCTGTTTCCACACACGTGTAACTAAACCGGCTCGTCCATCTCCGACCACGGCAAATTGACTCAGGGAAACCTCTGAACCCGTATTGGCAACGTACAAAAACAGAAACAGCCAGAAACAATCAGAAACAGAAAGAGCGGCGACTGCCGCTCTTTAAAAACCAAACAGAAGCTGTCAACGATCGCTGGCAGTTTCTCCGGCTGCATCATCATCTGGATCCTGTGCCATATCGCGACTTTCTTCGCTGGCAGGTGCAGAAGGCCCTGAGGAATTGCGGTCATCCCATGACTTTGGCGGGCTCGGCTTACGTCCAGACATGATCTCGTTGATCTGATCTGCATCGATCGTCTCATATTCCATCAAGGCGTCTTTCATCAGCTCGAGCTTGTCACGATTTTCTTCCAGAATGGTCGCTGCACGCTGATAACAACGATCCAGCAGGCCTTTGACTTCAGCATCAATCACTCGCGCGGTATCGTCTGAAAGATGGGACAACTGGCCACCACCTGCCGCTCCCAAATAGCCTTGCTGCTCTTCTTCGGTGTACAGCTGTGCGCCCAGTTTCTCGGACAACCCCCACTTGGTAACATAGTTGCGGGCATACTTGGTCGCACGCTCAATGTCGTTGGAAGCACCTGTCGTAACACCATCCCGACCCAGAGTCATCTCTTCAGCAATACGTCCGCCATAAAGCGAACAGATATTGCTTTCGATACCACGTTTGCTGATGGAATGACGATCTTCTTCAGGCAAGAACATAGTGACACCTAGTGCCCGTCCACGCGGAATAATCGAAACCTTATAAACAGGGTCATGCTCCGGCACCAGACGCCCAACAATGGCGTGACCTGCCTCATGATAGGCTGTGTTGGTCTTTTCTTTCTCCGACATCACCATGGTCTTGCGTTCGGCACCCATCAGGATCTTGTCCTTGGCTTGCTCGAACTCTTCCATGGTAACGTGATTGCTGTTTGCACGTGCCGCAAACAACGCTGCTTCATTCACCAGATTCGCCAGATCTGCACCGGAAAATCCTGGCGTACCACGGGCAATCACAGAAGCATTAACATTGTCTGCAACAGGTACTTTACGCATATGCACCTTGAGGATTTGCTCACGGCCACGAATATCCGGCAAACCGACCACCACCTGGCGATCGAAGCGACCAGGACGCAACAGCGCAGGGTCGAGTACATCAGGGCGGTTAGTAGCAGCAATCACAATAATGCCGTCGTTAACCTCAAAGCCGTCCATCTCAACCAGCAACTGGTTCAGGGTCTGTTCGCGCTCGTCGTTACCGCCGCCAATCCCAACACCACGAGAACGACCAACGGCATCGATTTCATCAATAAAGATAATACAAGGTGCCTGCTTCTTGGCCTGATCAAACATATCCCGCACACGGGATGCACCCACGCCAACAAACATTTCGACGAAGTCAGAACCGGAGATGGAGAAAAACGGCACCTTGGCTTCACCTGCAATCGCTTTGGCCAGCAGGGTTTTACCGGTACCGGGCTGCCCCACCATCAAGACACCACGGGGAATCTTGCCTCCCAGTCGCTGGTACTTGCCAGGGTCACGCAGAAATTCAACCAGCTCTTTAACGTCTTCCTTCGCTTCATCGCAACCAGCCACATCTTCAAAGGTGGTTTTGATCTGGTCTTCACTCAGCAGCTTGGCCTTGCTTTTACCAAAGGCCATCGGGCCTCCGCGACCGGAACCGCCCCCTTGCATCTGACGCATGAAAAACATAAACACCGCCAGAATGATCAAAATAGGCAGCGACGCCAGCAGTAACTGGGTAAAGAAGCCCTGTTTTTCAGGCTTTTCACCAACCACCTTGACCTGATTATTCAGCAGCGTATCCATCAGCTTGTCGTCATAAGCTGGCAGTACAGTTTCAAACGACTCACCATTGCTGCTGGTGCCGGTAATGTTCTGACCCGCAATCGTAACGCGCTCAACCTGGCCGCTTTCAACAGCAGTGATAAATTCTGAGTACGACAGTTCATTACCACGCCCGACGTTCTGGAAGTTGTTAAACACCATCATCAGGACCGCAGCAATCACTGCCCACAGTACGAAATTCTTTGCCATGGGTGGCACTACCTCTCTATTACAGGCGTATAACGCCTTGATTCTGTCTTAGCTTAGCAAGCATCCACTAGCCACGGAAACCTTTCGCAACAATATAGACCTCTCGAGACCTGGGCCTGGACGCCTTGGGCTTGCGAATCAGCACTTTATCAAAGGATGCACGAAGATCCTTGAGGTAATCATCATACCCTTCTCCCTGAAACACCTTGGCGACAAAATTGCCACCAGGACTTAACACTTGCCGCGCCATATCCAGCGCCAGCTCAACCAGATACATCGCACCGGGCTGATCAATCGAACTCACTCCACTCATGTTGGGGGCCATATCTGAAATTACAAGGCCTACCCGATTGGAACCGATACGTTCCATCAGTACATTAAATACTGATTCCTCGGTAAAATCGCCCTGAATAAAGTCAACCCCTGCTATCGTGTCCATAGATAAAATATCAGAGGCAATCACCGTACCCTGCTCCCCAACCCGCTGCACCACCACCTGCGACCAGCCTCCAGGAGCCGACCCCAGATCAATCACGGTCATGCCGGAGCGCAGCAGCTGATCTTTTTCATCCAGTTCAATCAATTTGTAGCTGGCACGGGTTCGATAACCATCCTGCTGTGCCTTCTGGACATACATATCGTCCACATGTTCCTTTAACCAGCCTGCGCTGGATTTGGATCGTGCCATAGGGGTTTGCCTTCCGGTCAGATATACTCTTGCGTCATACCCTGTTCATCAGGGCAGATTATTTTAACACTCTCACCCGAGGGCCGGACAAACAAATGCCGCTCACCAACGAACAAAAGAAAGCGTATCGCGCTATTGGCCACAACCTGAACCCGGTTGTTACCGTTGCCAGCAATGGCCTGAGCGAAGGCGTGCTCGAAGAACTTAATCGCGCACTCGACGACCACGAGCTGATCAAAATCAAGGTATCCGTGGGCGACAGAGATCTGAAAAAAGCCGTCATTGCCGAGCTGCTCGGAATCACCAAAGCCATGCTGGTACAGCAGATTGGCAATACGGCACTGTTGTTGCGCCGCAATCCACGCGCCAAGATCAACCTGTCTAACCTGCAGCGTGGCGATAGCAAGCCCTGACCCCGCTCTGGCCACGATGCATCGAGATATCGTGGCCTGCTTTTTCCTGTATTAATAAAGATTTACCCGAATTCACAACACGGATCTGGGCGCCAGCATCACCCACACCGCGCCGAGAACACACAGCGCATGCAGTACCATCATCTGCAGCTTCCACCAAGGCATCAGGCCAAAATACAGCAGCGATAACAGCAACATGACCAGTAACAACTGAACCGCTCTTGAGTCCCACTGAAGGATTCGACCAAACGCTGCCAGCACTACCATCAAGGCGGCGACCGCCACCCCCACCGCAACCATCCAGTGCATAACAACCAAACCATGATGGGGGAAATAGCCCTGTTGCTCCAGTAACGGCCGTACCAGCCAGGCACACACCCAAATTCCTCCCAGCCAGAGAGTGCGTAACACCATTAAATAATCCCGAACCACAAGAAACCCTCACCCGACTGGCAAGCTCCAATTTCCGCATGTGTCGCCCTTGATTTCAAGAAACAAAAACAGCTCAGGGAAAAACATCCATGAATATTTGGAATATGACAGCAATCTGTCGATAATAGGCAAAAACAAGGTAGCCAAGAATGACAGACATCCTGATAACAGGCACCGGCCTGTATACCCCCAGCGAAAGCATCAGCAACGAAGAGCTGGTAGCGGCCTACAATACCTGGGCAGAACAACACAACAGCGATAACGCCAGCGCCATTGCCGCCGGAGAAACCAGCGCCGCACCACTCTCAAGCGCCGAATTCATTGAAAAAGCCTCTGGTATCAAACACCGCTACACCATGCACAAACAAGGCATGCTGGACATCAAGCGCATGCGCCCGACTTTTGACCCAACCAGGGAAGGCGAAGAACCCGAAGCCGTCACCATGGGACTGGCCGCAGCACGTGCCGCGCTGGCAGCGGCCAACCTGCAACCAGCCGACATTGACCTGCTGATCGTCGCCTGCACCAATCATCAACGTGCCTACCCATCGATTGCAGTTGAAATCCAGCACAAGCTGGGCTGTTCTGGCTATGCCTACGATATGGGGATCGCCTGCTCATCCGCCACCTTTGGATTGATCAGTGCTTACAACGCCCTCAAAGCCGGAACCGCCAAACGCGCCCTGCTCGTTAATCCAGAATTTGTAACCCCTCAGGTCGACCTGACCTCGCGGGATAGCCATTTTATTTTTGGCGATGTCGCCACAGCAGCGGTACTGGAACCGGAACACCACAATGACAAACAATCCGGCTTCCGAATTCTGGACACCCAACAGCTCACCCGTTTTTCCGATAATATCCGTTGCGACGGCAATTATACCGACCATTGTCAGGACGCCCTGCCCGACAGCCGCCCCTACTTCAAACAAGAAGGACGCAAGGTATTCAAGGAATTGCTGCCGCTGGTCACCGACTTTATAGAACGCCAGCTGAGCCAGAACCAGCTAAGCGCCAGCGATTTGAAGCGCATGTGGCTGCATCAGGCCAACATCAATATGAACCTGTTCGCCGTAAAAAAACTGCTTGGACGGCTGCCGGAAAATAACGAAGCCCCTGTCGTACTGGACGAATTTGCCAACACCGCCTCTTCCGGCTCCATCATTGCGTTCCATCGCCACCAGAATGATTTTGAAGCGGGCGACAAGGGCCTGATCTGCTCATTCGGAGCGGGCTATTCCATTGGCAGCCTGCTGGTAGAAAAATGCTGACTACCCAAAACCACTACACGGACAAGCAGTTAACACCGAGTTGGAATTTTCATTTTCATACCGTGAACACCAACAAGCCGATGCACCAACAAGACACAAAACGCAAATAACCCGAAAACAATAGAAATCTGCCGAATTCATAACCCAAAACAGCCGATTGCTATTATTTCCTTTATTTCAAGTAACCTTCATTAGCGTTAAACAAACCGCTGTGTCATCTTACCCGGCACTTTGAAGAACATGCCATAACAACGAGGAAGCGTGCATGACTCGCCAACATTCTTACGATCGCGAAGCCCTTTTATCTTGCGGTCACGGTCAACTTTTTGGTGAAGGGAACGCCCGTTTGCCATTGCCCAATATGCTGATGATGGATCGCGTCACCAACATCAGCAACGAAGGCGGAAACTATGGTAAAGGTGAAATTGTTGCCGAACTGGATATAGATCCATCACTGTGGTTTTTTGATTGCCACTTTGAAAGCGACCCGGTGATGCCAGGCTGTCTCGGACTCGACGCCATGTGGCAATTGGTAGGCTTCTACCTTGGCTGGCGCGGCAACCCAGGCCGAGGCCGAGCACTGGGTAGCGGAGAAGTCAAATTTCGCGGACAAGTCTTGCCGACCGCTAAAAAAGTAACTTATCGCATTAGCATCAAACGCGTGATGGAACAGAAACTGGTCATGGGCATTGCCGACGCCAGTATGGAAGTTGATGGTCGTGAAATTTACACCGCCAAGGATCTTCGCGTTGGCTTGTTTACGTCAACAGAAAATTTCTAAAAACCCCATCCTCTGCAATGTTGCGGTGTATTACGCCTGAGGCTAATACACCCTACCAAGAACCTCCTACCAATTGTAGCGCTCTTCAGCGCTAAAATTTGCGGTGGTGTATTACGCTTGGCGGCGCTTGTTAACAACTAACGACAAAATTTCCCAATCTTGTTCCATGGTAACTTGGCACAGAGCAAATACAGTTTGTCAGTATGTTTGGCAGCCTGAACAGCCTGGCTGAATGTATTACCACCCGGTAATTGGACTTGTTGTAAAACCCAACCCTGCTGATCAATACGAAGCTTATCCCACTCCAGAAAAGCATACTGAAACAAATTAAGGTACAAGCCGCGCTCATTAGGGGCTATTTGCATCAATTGATCCAAGCGATCCTGAATGCGCTTTGCAGGAGCATTGTAGGCGACCTCGGCAGCCAAAGCGGACAAGGGATAATAAGGCCAATCCGGGCGTAACCTTGCCGCAGAATCCCAATAAGCCGCCGAGCGCTCCAGCACTTCCGTTCTGACAGCACCTTCCAGCAGCATCCCTTGTTGATGAAAATACAGGCCCTGTGCCTCATAGATATCCGGGATACCCAACACATCCAGATTTTCAGCCACATCCAGCCAAGCGTTATTAGCAGAAGGAAAAACGTTTGTGCGCTCCCCCATTAGCACCAATGAATGTACAAACGACAGATACACACACATCACAATAACAGGCACAGCAGGCAGCCAAAAGAAGCGACCGAACACGACCAACCAGGCGGGCGTGTTCAGCACAGTAACAGCCCTGGAATCAGGACTGTTTGTCGTTGGAGGTATAACCGTAGGCATCGTAATAACCTGCATAGTAGCCATAGCCACTGTAACGAGCCTCTTTATTGACATCCAGCTGGTTCAGCAACACACCAAATATCCGCGCATTCGACTCATCCAGCTTGGTCAAACTGCCTTTAACCCACTTATCCTTGGTTGCATCCGCTTTAACAACATACACAACGCCATCAACCAATGTTGAAAGATACAAAGCATCACTCACCAACCGCATAGGTGCAGAGTCGATAATAATACGCTGATACCGGCCACGTAATGTATCCAGCAACTGTTCGAAATTCCGAGAACTCAACAGCTCCAGCGGATTCGGTGGAATTGGCCCGGATGGAATAACGTCGATATTCAGTTCTTCCATATGATGGATACATTCTTCCAAAGTATCCGGATACGCCACCGCATTCGACAAGCCTTTACTGTTATGGGGCAAACCCAGCTTCTTCGCCATGGTCGGTCGACGCATATCCGCATCAATCAACAGGGTCTTTTCCATTTGCCCATAGGCTTCAGCCAGGTTGGCAGAGGTTGTGGTTTTACCTTCGCCTGGTACGGAAGACGTCAACAGCACCACCTTGGACGAATGCTCCAAACCAGCCAGGGTCAAGCTGGTACGCAAGGTTCGAACCGACTCAGAAAATCCGTGTAACGAATCATCTGAAAACGCCCGTACCAACCGCCCCTCTTCAAGACCCAGTTTTTCCAATACCGATTCTTCGATCATCGGTAGCATACCCAGCAACGGCACACCCAATTTGCGGTCGACGTCTTCTGCATTTTTAAGTGTGGCATCCAATGCATCCAGCAAAAATGCCAAGCCAACACCAAACATCAAACTGACCACCAACGCCAAGGCCACAACCAGCTTTTTATTCGGTTTAACTGGAATTTTTGGTAATACTGCGGGATCGGAAATACGTGCGTTCGCTGTTTGCAAATCACCCGTTTCGGTGGTTTCACGAATACGGTTAAAAAAGGTTTCGTACATGGTGCGATTGGCGGTCACTTCACGGGTGTATTCGTTTAGCGCGAATTCCGTACGGTTCAAATTACGCACGTCCTTGATTTTATCTGCCAGTGCTTTTTCCAGCGCAGCTTCCTTGATTTTGGCCGAGGAATATTCTTTCTCTATCCCTGTTGCGATGCGTTTCATTTGTGTTGCAACCGAATCTCGTACCGCATCCAGATCGGATTGCGCCGCAATCATCTTCGGGTGCTTGGAACCGTAACGCTTGGAAAGCTCGGATACTTTTAATTCGGCATTGGTTTCATTCTCACGCAGCTTTACAACCAAAGGGTTACTGAGAATTATCGGAAAACTGCTCAAACTGTTGTAACTACGGTCAGCCAGGGAGTTAAGCTGCCGATAAACTGTTTCAGCCTCCAGGCGCTTGGAGCTTGCATCGACCAGACGTTTTGTAATTTCATCCAGCTGTTTAGACACCAGGGTATCAACACCAGCAACATCAATTATGTCGTTGGCCTCACGATAATTCTGCAACTTGTGTTCGGAATCCTCCAATCGTTCTTTCAATCCACCCAAACGTTCCGACAACCAGGCAGCCGCCTGTTGGGTTAAACCCACACGAGCTTCCATCTGTGACTGAATATACGCATTGGCCATCGCATCGGATGCAACCTGAGCCAATTCTGGATCACGACTCTCGACTGAAATTTTTACCAATTGAGTTTTACGCAACGGGTCTATTGAAACGGCTTGCCAAAATGTATCAACAGTAGCAGCTAGAATATCGGCATCGGTTGGCAGTTCGCTTTCACCAAAGATGTACTCCTTGATGGAAAACGATTTTTTGTTTGCCGGATGATACGGATTAAATTCTGGATTTTTTATCAAGTTCAGTTTGAGTGCGACCCGCTTGGCTAGTTCACGGGATTTCAGAATTTCAAACTGGGTCTGAAAGTATTCCGAAGACTGACCACTCAAGCCATACACTTCTTCGATAGACAAAATCTTGGCTTCTTCTGCTTCAATCAACAAGGTGGTTGTGGCCTGATAAATCGGCGTCATCGACATCACTACCAAAACCGCAATCAGGGTCGCCACCGCGCTAAGGGCAATAATTTTGCTTAAATGGCGGCGAAATACATGCCAGTAATGCACCAAATCAATCACTTCGACCGACTGAGATGCTGAAGAGCCAAATCTTGGTGTTTTCTCATTCATATTCATAAGTCAATCAGAAGAAACTCTGCTCCACAGTAATCACATCGCCAGGCTGAACTACGTCGTAAAGCTTCACCGTCTTCTTCTCCTTACTGCGTTGCGCATCTTCAGCAATAGATTCATAGGGGCTCTGGTCGTGCATCACAAAAATTTTGCCTTTCGAAGCCCGCTCAGTAAAACCACCAGCAATGGAAATCGCCTTATCAATAGTCAAACCGGGATGAAAGGCATAGCTTCCTGGCTTCTCCACCTCTCCGGTAACATAAAAGGGGCGGTACTCAACAATCGATACCGTCACGCTGGGATCAAGTAAATAGGGTCCTTTTAGCCGCTTAATCAGGTTTAGCTCCAGTTCCTTCGGGCTTAACCCGGCAACGGTGACATCACCTAACAAAGGGAAAGAAATATCGCCAGACAGACCAATACGAACATCCAGACTCAGGTCAGGTTCGTCGTATACACTGATCTGAATAAGATCACCAGCACCCAAGCGGTACTGGTTAGGGTTCGCCATCGCAGCGAAAGAGAGGAAGAAAACAATAATCAGGCCGGACAACCGCAGCATTAGGACATCCTGTAAACAGCTAACCAAAAAAATCATCGGCCTGAAAACAGGCCGATGATTTACAAGCATAAAGTGCGACAGCTTAGAACGCCAGATTCACACCCAACGACAGTACTTGCAAGTCATAGTCAAGACCTGCAGTATTTGAATTACGAGATGCCTTCTCCAGACCCCCTTTTACATCCAGCACTTTATTAGGAGAGTATATACCCGCAATACCCATGGTGGTGGTTTTGTCTTGACGGTCACTAGCAGTTCCGGTCAGAACTACAAAGTTATCCTTATTCAACGACAGGTTTGCCTTTAAAGCCCACATTGGTGAAAAGGTGTGATCCCAAGTAACCGCAGTATACTGGTTCGCGTTGTAGCTACCCGGACCAGTGGTTTCGTTGGCTGATTCGCTGGTGGTGATATTCAGTACTGAGTAAGAACGCGGTGTCCAGGTAACGCCGGCTTCCCAGGCAAAGCGGCTATCACTGTCAACAGAGGAGTGGTCAAAATCACGTTTGGTGGTACCGATTTTGAAGTCGCCGGTCGTTTTACCGGCGATGTCCCAGCTGGCGCCTGCCAACAGCGTCATGATGCTACCATCTTTGATAGAACCGGAATCTTCAGAGTAAGAAATACCGGCATTACGCAACTCAAACAACACTCGCGTGGCAGAACTCACTTTCAGACCGAGCTTTGCACCAAAGGTGGTTTTGTCGTAGTTCAACGCATCAGTAAGAGATGAATTGTTGGAGTAATCTTTGGTGTAAGTTGATGCATAGGCTGTGACATTAGCAAAGGCAGAAGCTGCACCATAGGTATAATCGCCACCTAAAGTCAGCTCACTGAATTCACTAGGATCAACCGTAGTCTGGCCTACTAGGGAACCGGAACCACGAGGGTCATGACTTTTATTAAGGGAAAAATCCAAGCCTATCGCCTGGCGGGAAGTCATTTCAACATCTCCCCCCAGAGTCAGCAACTGATCGAGGTAGTTGTCGTCAGAGTCGGCATCGTAGGAAGCGCTCGTCAACTCATAATAGGCTTTTAACTGAGTGACACCCAGATCTGCTTTCAACGCCACATTCGGGCGAATTGCCGTAATACTAGAGCTAGTTTCGTCGTTTTCTTGCAGATAAATATTGCTATTGTCACTGATGGATACTTCGACACCTGGCAGCAAAGTCACCCCGCTTCCAAGCATGATTCCATCCGGCTGAACTGCATACGCGACCGTACTCACGGACGCCATTGCAAACAAAGGTAGCTGCCAAGCTTTCATATCGATCCTCTCATAACTGGCTGATAAAAGTTTTACGTCTGCCAGAGTCTCTGGCGTCCAAAATTTGGGCAATTATGACTGTTACTTACAGAAATTAACAGTACGGCAACTTTCTAATTGCCTCAAAAATGCATCATTGCGGTGAAATTTTCACCAAGTCATCCTGCAGGAAGCAAAGTCACCCTCTGAGACCTACAAAGCTACCGACTAAACCGGCTAAATCGACAGGCATCCAGCTAACCGCAAAGATCCAGGAACACTCCAAGGCAGCATCGGCAAGCTGGGACTAACATACCCTTGCAATCTGCTACCGCGCCACAACAACAGAACCAATCAGGTAAGAAGCGTGCCCAATCCCGACAAAACATCAGCCTCGCGGCATAGCCTTTACAAATCACGGTACAACCTGAGGAATATTACACTCAGGATATGAATAAAACATGAATTACAAGCAGCTAAAATTACAAGTAATAATCATTCGTAAATTCATAAAATAACCAAAAAACGAAGTTTGAACCGGCACCATGCCATTTCACTATATTCACACTGAGACTGACTACCTCGAGACCATCTAGATAATGATTATCTCTACAATCATCCTATTATCCCTGCCTAGCACTTCATCGAACCATACTTATTCAAACCAGGGTCACTCTACTCAGACAAATATTAGTGAACGTGACTTCCGGTAAATCCCTTGAAAAAAGTCAAAAATACAATTTTCACATCCATCCATAACGACCAATTACGAATATATTCCAAATCGTAATCCACCCGACCAGACATTTTATCCAGTGTATCCGTCTCACCACGGTAACCATTAATCTGGGCCCAACCGGTGATTCCTGGTTTGACCTTGTGCCGCAACATGTAGTAGGGGATCAGTTTGCGGTATTCCTCATTGTGTGCAACCGCGTGCGGTCTGGGGCCAACCACAGACATACGCCCTTGCAACACATTAATAAACTGGGGTAGTTCATCCAGAGAGGTTTTGCGAATAAACGCTCCTACTGGAGTAATCCGGGCGTCGCCCTTGCGCGCCTGAACAACTTTGTCAGAGTTTTCCATCACACTCATGCTTCTGAACTTCCACACCTGAATTTTCCGCCCATCCAGCCCGTAACGGTACTGTTTAAAGATAACCGGCCCAGGGGAAGTAAACTTTATCGCCGCAGCAATCACCAACATCGGCAAGGTAATCACACTTAGCACCCCCACCGAAAAAACAACATCAAACAGACGCTTAAGCACGTCATTAAAGCCAAATATCGGTGTATCGTAAACACTAATGGTTTGCATATTCCCCACTTCGCTAAGTCGGGCGTGAATAAGATTAAATGTGAAAAAATCTGGAATCAAATGTACCGATGCCGTCGTGTCGCCACAGTGCTGCAAAATCTCATCAATACGCTTTTGAGCTTTGAGTGGTAACGCCAGAAAAATAACTTCAAATTCACCATTCTGTGTTCTACTTATTAGCTCGGCAATTTGCCCTTCCAGAACAATATCCGGGTATTCTTCCAGCACCCTATTATTGTTACGATCATCAAAAAAGCCGCCAAATACATAGCCCAACTCCGGGGCCGACTCCAGCTGGTGTCGCATTGCCAAAGCGCATTCGTTTACCCCAACAATTGCGGCCCGTCGAGTATTGATCCCCTTGGCACGCAAATAGCCCAGCAAACGGCCAAAGCCAAAACGCCATAACATCATCGACACCGCCACCGACAGCATCCAACCCCCAGTAACCACCCTGGAGAAATCTGATGTCACCTTGGCAAAAAATGCCAGCGCGGTCAGCCCAACACACACCAACACCCAAGCTGCCCCCGCCACAGAGAGAATATGCAGAGCAGAGGTACCACGCCAGGATCGGTATACTCCGAACAACTCGGCGATTAACAGATAGGAAATAGACGACAGCAAGCCGGCAGAAAAATAAATAAACGACATGGACTGGCCGTAGGCCCACAGGCACAACGGTAACAACCCCAGAATCAGCACGATATCCAACAAGCGAAACAAGGCACCGTAGGTGTTTTGATGAGATCGAATCATTCCCTGAGTAGTCATTTCACTCTTCTCTGTAACATCACGTAACTCAACTTAAACAAATCTATCAGAACCATTCGCCAGTCGCCACCTGATCTTTTGCTACTCATGGCTAGCACCGGGTATAAAGAGATGTCTGCTCTCTGGCTCCGACCAATGCTAACCAGCAAAATTATCACGACTACACCGTGAACTGTCTATCATTTTTAAAATTTTATTGAGGGTATTTTGAGTAGAAAGCCGTATGTTAGCCTCTATCGCTCTCCACCACTTATTTAGTGCTCTTTCTCACTACACACATACAGACCACGCCATCCGCTCAGCTCCCTCAAAATCGGTATCTTACTCTTGTGCAGTATTCGTCTTGGGTATTTTAACTAATGCCTGTGGCAATAACGCTTGCAATTTGGTTTTTAGCGCCTGTTTGGAATCCGCATCGCCATGTACAATCCGAATATCTCCTGGGGGATGGCGCATCCGGGTGGCAAAATTTATTAAATCTTTTTGATCAGCATGGGCACTGTATCCAGACAGCGTGTGAATATTGGCCTGAATCGTTACACGTTTACCATCCAGCACCACATACCCGCCTTCTGGCCCCCAGCGCTGAATATCGCGACCTGGTGTACCACGGGCCTGATAGCCAACAAACAACACATCCGTTCTCGCATCTGGCAATAAGGCTTTCAGGTAGTTAACCATACGGCCACCAGCGCACATGCCACTGGCAGCGATCACAATGGCCGGCCTGCCCGTACGTCGTAAATAACCAACCGTTTGCAGATGTTCTTCGTGGGAGTTGATGGTCAGTAACTGCTCGAACGACAACGGATGACGGCCCCGCTCCAGCCTTCCACGAGCCTCGGCATCCCACAGCTCACTAAGACGACGGTATTGGCGGGTAAACTCAGCCGCAAGTGGCGAATCGACCACCACATCGATATATTCGGATAATGGCGACTGTTGCGGCGAAGACTTGCCAAGCCGATAAAAAATATCTTCCAGCTCGTACAACAACTCTTGCGTGCGCCCAATCGAAAACGCCGGAATCAAAATAGTCCCGCCATCACGCAAACAGCGCTCGAGTAGCGACTGCAAGCGTTTTTGCCGAACCCGGCGACTATCGTGAAGACGGTCGCCATAGGTACTTTCAATCACAAGAGTGTCGGCACGATACGGCGGCTTGGGTGCGGGCAATAAAGGCGAATACGGTGCCCCCAAGTCTCCTGAAAAAATCACTCGCTGGCGGTCACGCACTCGACGTCCGTTACCAATATCCAGTTCAATGTAGGCAGAACCCAGAATATGGCCAGCCACCCGAAAACGTGCCCTCACCGGCGCAGAGGAGAATTCGAAACCGGACACATCAAACCATTGATCGTAGGGTAGCGGCACCAGTAACGCTTTCAGGGTTTTTATTATCTGAGCGATAATCGAGCGATTGCGGGTAACTCCCACCTTGAGTGCATCTTCAATAACCATTGGCAATAATTCACAAGTTGCCACTGTGGCATAAATCGGCCCGTTAAATCCGGCAGCCAACAGATAGGGAATACGGCCAACGTGATCAATATGGCAATGTGTGACCAGTAGCGCTCGCACAGTACTCACGTCAAAATCGATACGGGTGCGATCCAGCTCCGTATCTGGCCCATCCGACGAAGTCGCCTCTGCCCCCTGGAACAAACCACAATCAACCAGAAGGGACTCACCACTATCGACCGTTAGACGATGACAGGAACCCGTTACTCCCGTAACAGCTCCGTGATGAATAATGTTGTAGTTATAGGTGTCGTTATAGGTGTCGTTGTACATAGCTCCTCCTTGAGATAACGCCGACTAACTCCGTTAGCTATTTTTAAAAATGACTGCTTTCGAAACTGAATTCGATTCTCTCATGCAGGAGCGGGCTTGCCCTTGCTTGAAACGGATGGATGACCAATGACATCCACCGGACACTGGACGCAAACGCCCTCCTACAGGTTTCCTACCAATCCTCGTCTACCAATTAAGCTAATGGTGTTGCGTACTCACTTGCAAATCCTGATCGATCCATCAGGCATCACCACCAAATAAATCCCGCGTGTAGACCTTGGCCTCGACATCAATAAGATCAGGCGACATGCGGTTCGCAACAATCACGTCGCACTCTTGTTTAAACGCATCCAGATCCTGAACCACCCGAGAATTAAAGAAGCTGTCTTCTTTAAGCACAGGTTCGTATACCACAACCTCAACGCCCTTGGCCTTGATACGCTTCATAATACCCTGAATCGCCGACGCCCTGAAATTGTCAGAGTCAGACTTCATCACCAGGCGATAAATCCCCACCACCCTGGGAGTGCGTCGCAAAATCGAATCCGCAATATGATCCTTACGGGTTCTGTTGGCATCAACAATGGCGCGAACCAAAGTACTTGGTACTTCCTGAAAGTTTGCCAGCAACTGCTTGGTATCTTTCGGTAAACAATAACCGCCATAGCCAAACGACGGATTGTTGTAGTGAGTACCAATACGAGGGTCAAGCCCCACCCCTTCGATAATCTGACGGGTGTTCAGGCCGTGCGTCTCTGCGTAGCTATCCAGTTCGTTAAAGTACGCAACGCGCATCGCCAGGTAAGTATTGGAGAACAACTTCACCGCCTCCGCTTCGGTCGAATCGGTAAACAGAATATCAATATCCTGTTTAATCGCCGCATCAGACAGCAGACGAGCAAACACTTGCGCGCGCTCGGAACGTTCGCCAATAATGATCCGGGAGGGATAAAGGTTATCGTGGAGTGCCTTCCCTTCACGCAAAAACTCCGGAGAAAAAATCACATTGGCACAATTCAGATCCTGCTTCAGCCGCTCGGTAAAACCTACTGGCACCGTAGATTTAATAACCATCACCGCATCAGGATTGATAGCCATCACATCACGAACCACACTTTCCACGGTTGAGGTATTAAAGTAGTTGGTTGCGGTATCGTAATCGGTCGGCGTCGCAATAACGACATAAGAGGCATCAGCATAGGCCTCTTGCTTATCAAGAGTCGCCCGAAAATTCAGCGGCTTTTCTGCCAAATAGTGCTCGACCTCCACATCGACAATGGGAGACTGCTTGTTGTTCAGCATCTCCACCTTTGCTGGAATCACATCCAGCGCGACAACTTCATTGTACTGAGCCAACAACATGGCATTGGACAATCCGACATAACCCGTGCCTGCAATGGCGATTTTCACAATATTAATCCGTAAACCATAAATTAAAACATCAAACCTGACATCGTCAGCAGCACCAACATAACTTATGTGTTAATAATCTTGCTGACGCATTCCAAACACTGATTCACCAGTGCTTTAGCCTGCAGATAATTCCCAGCCTCGGCATAACAGCGTAATTCCGGCGCATTCCCGGAAGGCCGAAGGTGCACAATATCACCAGAAGACAGGGTTACCCGCAGTCCATCAGTTGTGTCTGCAGATACAGCTTCACCTGGCAAGTGCAACAACTCAAGCATCGCGTTGAGATTCTCAGCCCAACTGACAATCAATGCCTTGCTCTTGTCGGTCGGTACATCCTTGATTCGATCACTGGCGGTAAATCGTTCCGGCAATTCAGCTAACAACGCACTGATTGGCTTACCCTGCAAGGCACTACCAGCCAATAACATCAATGCAGGCAACAGAGCGTCTCGAGTTGGCAACGGAGCAATTATAGCAGCCCCCATTGCCACAGCACTCTGTAATAAAAAACCACCATTCGCCTCAAAACCGGCCACCCGTTCAAAACGTTCCGCCAGAACCGCCATACCCTCAATCACATAAGGAGACCCTATCCGCGTGCGTTTTACCTCGGCGAACAAGTCACTTTTTTCAATTGCGGTATTACAACTCACTGGCACCGCCAAAGCCTGAATATCAAGTGCACGGGCACATAAAAGCCCAAGTATATCACCGCGTAACCACTGGCCATGTTCATCTGCAACCAAGGGTCTGTCGCCATCACCGTCGGTTGAAAAAATCGCGTCCAGCTCATACTCAGACGACCAGGCAAGCGCTTGCTGCTGATCTTCTTCCGATACCGCCTCGGTGTCGATCGGCACAAAGGTATCTGTGCGACCCAAAGAAATTACCTCAGCACCTAATTTTTTCAGTACCTCAGCGTTTAATTCACGCCCAGCCGCCGAGTGCTCGTACAGGCCGATACGCTTACCTTGCAACAAGTCTGGCGCAAACAATTGTGTATAGCGCTCCATATACAATTGCCGTGCTCTCGCAGACTCACCAGGTAACACTGACTGAACCGGTTTAACCTCTACTTCCGCCTGCAGAATAGCCTGTTCGTCAGCTTTGCTGATTTCACCATCCGGGCGATAAAACTTGATGCCGTTACGATCAAAAGGAATATGGCTACCAGTAATAACGATAGCTGGAATACCATCCTGCATCGCCTGCAATGCCACCGCAGGTGTCGGTAACACACCGTAATAATCCACCGTTACGCCAAGATCTGCAGCGGCTGCGGCACAAGCGGCAGCCATCGACGGACTACTGGGACGGCGGTCAATGCCAAGCGCTACGCGTTCTACGCTGAATTCTTGCTTCATTACACTTAGGAAAGCCAGCGTGAATGCAGCGCACACCGGGTCGGTAAACTGCTCGACCAGACCACGAGCGCCACTGGTGCCAAAGTTGATCCCTGATTCTAAAAGAATAGCGTTTGAATAGGTTTTCACTTGCTCCTCCCGAGAATTAAAAATAGTTTATCTATAAAATATCATTTTCTATGATTACTACAATATTTTAGGGATAATTTCTGCACGAATCTTCTGCATTTAAAGTTTTAAAATGAAAACTCGATGATCTATAAGTGTGCTTATTATAGAAATAAAGTCTACAGCAAGTTTTTTAAATCACTGTGATAGCCAAAAGATTTTGCCATTTCCATACGAAAGTCTTCCTATCCGAGCCAATAGCTACTCAAAGCAGTTTACTAAATCCAAAAAATCTTTACACAATCAAACCCGAATTCCGCCCAAAAGCCTGACATAAGAAAAATAAAGAATTGGAACGTAGACTATCGCTAAAGAAAAAACAACGCTCAATAAGGAAAAAATCACGCCCATATTTTCAAAATATAAAATTCCGTATAAAAAAATTGAAGAATAATAAAAAATAGCGTATATAATTGAGATCCCCACCAACAACAGCATACTAAATAAAATATCCAACTGTGCATAAAAAACAGCTATAGCCAGCCTTAAAAAACCAGACAAGAAGAGACCGGCAACACTATATAGTAAAAAGTCAAAGAAATCTTCTACAAAGACAGAGGAAAGTACACAAGTTAGAAACACAACACCCACGTTCACAAGTTGATTAACTAGTAACAGTTCGGGTTTATCTATACGAATGTATAAGCTGGCAACAAACCAAAGACTAACCTGAACAACAACCCCAAAAGAAAAGAGAACTGAAACCCTTGCACTTTCCAGCCAATTATTACCAAAGAAAATACCAATTATTTCATCCGAAAAAGCTCCTAACAAAGCCATAACTGGAGTAATAATAAGACCAACAAAAAAAACAAACCTAAAATATGAACCTCTAGGATCACAAGATCTAGCAACTAATGAATTTGCTACGGCATTAAGAGGAACCATAAATACATTATATATAGTAACAATCAATTTCCTTCCAACATCCAGTATCGCCAAACTGCTAGAGCCGTATATAAGAACCACAAACACTTCGTACATTTTCGAACCTGAAAAATTCAATATTTGAGAAAAAGAGATTTTCCACCCAAACTGCCAAAGCCTCTTAATGTCGGAGTAATCTACAATACTGCTCGTTTTAACTCCAACAAACCTCCGTAAAATAAAATAATCCGATATCACATAAACATACCTATAAACTATCAAAGAATATATACCAACACCCAAAAATGCCAAAATACAAGCAACAGAACCGGAAGATAAGGATATAATACTAGACCTAATTGCAATCTCTTTAAATCGAAAATCTCTTTGTAAAATAGCCATGTAAAATCCCGAAAAACAAGCTATGGATGGTTGTATCGATATCAAAAGAGACAGAAAGCCAATTTCCTTACCTGCAAATAAAAACATAATAGGAGACACAAAAAACAACATCAATATCAGTAAGAAAACTGACACATACTGAACAAACCTATAGCAATAAGACAACAATTTATTGGTTACTGCATCTTGCCTAACAATATATTCTTTTACTCCGAAAGAAGATAGATATCCTAAAAATTCTACTATTAAAAAAACCGCGACCAAATTACCAAAGTCCGCTACATCTACGCTACGAGATACTATCACGTAAACTACCAAGGCCATTATTTTTTCAAAAAATGCCCCTAGCACACTCCAAAACCCAGCCACCGCTATCATAATTCATCCATGCGAATAAAAATCAAGCAAAAATTTCCATGGGAAAGCTATCAATGAGTTTGTCGGTATTGAATTCGACACCCCCACCATTATAGTTGCTATTAATAGCATCAACTATCGAACCAAAACAAATTGGAGCTCGTCCAGTAGATAAATAATAATCATAGTATTTAAAACATGGTTCTTTAAGAGAGTCTGAAACATACCAAATCGCTTTTATCCCATATGCCTCCGCAACAATAAGACCATGAAGAGAGCTAGAAATTATAACATCACATCTAAGTATATCCAAAATAACATTTTTTGGACTCCGAAGAGGATCTATAACTAAAATCTCATCTGATTCAGGAATAATTGATTTGTCATTAAAATGCTTAACAATACCAAATTTATAGGTAGCCGTTTTTTTTCTATATTCAGGAAAGAGTCTTGGAAGCAACACGGCTGGGTCTCCAATAATTTCAGGCCTCCCCATACACAAAGAGGAATTAACAAACGATTGTGTTATAGGACCACGAACACCAGCAATAAACACCTTGTGCGGCTTGATTTTCCTCGCATGAAATTTCGGATTATTCAAGCCGACTCCCCAAGCAACATCACCCTCATTGATCAAATGAAGAACCGACCCTCCTGGATAAAATGTAGATTCATTGTGGTCGCCTCGCCGGACATTTATCCCTACTATCCTAACCACTATTTCGTAAAACAATTCGTCACCGAAATTTGGTTTACCTGTAGGATGACTCCAAGCATGAACTATAGTCTCATTAGAACTAATAAATCGCCGTTTTAAAGCAGTAATATTATAATTAAAAGATCCCACCAAAACCTCCATAAAAAATTAAAACTTTATCTACTAAAAAAGGAATAAAATTTTAAAAATCAAGCCCGACCGTACAAATCCTTGAAACGTACAATATCGTCTTCACCAAGATACGAACCCGACTGCACTTCGATCATTTCAAGTTCAATTACACCGGGGTTTTCCAATGCATGCACCTGACCGATAGGAATGTAGGTCGATTCATTTTCCGTCACCAGGTAAGTCTCTTCACCATTGGTCACCTTGGCAGTTCCAGACACCACGATCCAGTGTTCGGCACGATGATGATGCATCTGTACTGACAATTTAGCTCCCGGTTTGACTGTGATGCATTTGACCTGGTAACGATCACCACTGTCTACCGAATCGTACTTACCCCACGGACGGTATACCTCCCGGTGTTGCTCGTACTCCGAGCGTCCCTGCTGCTTGATTTGAGCAACAATTTTCTTAACTTCTTGCACCTTGTCTTTACTGGCAACCAGCAAGGCATCCGGTGTATCCACAATCACAATACCATCAAGGCCCAACGTTGTTACCAAGCGAGTATCGCTATACACAAAGCTGTTACTGGTATCTTCCAGAATAACGTCGCCACCACCCAGTGTGGCATTACCGTTCTCGCATTTTTCGGCAATATCCCAGAGTGCAGACCAGCTGCCAACATCACTCCAGCCAGCATCTAGTGGCGCAACCACGACCTGAGCCTCTCCAGCATCCAAAGCAGACAGCGGTTCCATAATGGCGTAATCGATCGATTCATCCGGGCATTGTGCAAAGGCTTCGGCATCGACCCGAACAAAGTCCATGTCGGCCACAGTTGCAGCCATCGCTTTAACACAAGCAGCATGAATATCCGGGCGGAACCGTTCCAATTCTTCCAGATAACGATCAGCCCGCACCATAAACATGCCACTGTTCCAGAAATAGTTTCCTGCATCCAGATACTGCTGCGCGGTTGCCTCATCCGGTTTTTCAACAAATGCCTGCACAACCTGACAGTCATTTTCAGCGTCTGATCCTGCCTGAATATAACCGTAACCCGTTGCAGCTTCGGTTGGCACAATACCCAATGTACCAAACTTGCCTGCTTTCACCGCTGGTAACAGCTGTTTGGCCGCTGCCTGGAATGCACTGACATTTTGAATAACATGATCGGCAGCCAGAATCAGTAGCACAGGTGCGGCTTCACCTTCCGGTAGATCTTTCATGACCTGCAACGCGGCCAATGCAATCGCTGGTGCGGTATTACGACCTACTGGCTCAAGTATAATCGACGTTTTCTTACCCCCCAGCAGCATTTGCTCTGCCACCAAAAAACGGTGATTTTCATTACAAATAACCACAGGGTCTTGATTCGACAAACCATCCAGACGCGCGGCGGTTTGCTGCAGCATGGTCAGCTGTCCGTTTAATTTTAAAAACTGTTTGGGGTAGGCAGTTCGTGACAGTGGCCACAAACGAGTGCCGGAACCACCGGCCATGATGACAGGTATCATGCTGTATATCCTTTATCTGGTTCGAAGTACCATTTGGTATGGCAGTGAACATCATCGCGCTCAAGCAAGTCAAACTCGCTTAGCCATTGGTATTTGTTATGTTGCGTTTTGGGTAGCTCTAAAACTGCATCTATTATCAACTCAAATGCATTAACCACATAATGAGTATCGGGCTGATCACCGAACACGCTATCTGAATAAAAATGTTCGTATAAACCATGGTACCGAGCCGACGTAATTTCAAATGATTGACCAAGCTCAGCCTCGGTCAACCGCAAAAAGGCATCAGAGAGTGTTTCATTTTTGAGAATCCGGCCACCCGGGACAAACCAGAATCCTTTAGCCGGTTGATTGGAGCGACATCCCAAAAGCACATTGCCAGCTTGATTACGGACAATCAAATCAATCGATACCAGTGGCGTGTTATCTATGATTGTGCTGAAAAGACTATTGGGAAGCCAAGCCACTACTCACCACTCCCGTAACCATCAGGATGTCGAGATTGCCAAGCCCAAGAATCACGAACCATATCATCCAGAGTTCGGGTTGCCGACCAGCCCAGCATATTATGGGCAGAAGTAGAGTCCGCCCAATAAGCTGGCAAGTCTCCTGCACGTCGAGGTTTGAAGACATATGGAACCTTAATGCCGTTAACTCGACTAAAGGCTTCGATCATTTGCAGCACAGAGTATCCGCAACCCGTTCCGAGGTTAACCGCCGAAAAACCTTTATGAGCCCCTAACCAACTCAGCGCCTTCAGGTGTCCTTCTGCCAAATCCATGACATGGATATAGTCACGGACACCTGTACCATCAACGGTATCGTAATTATTTCCAAAAACACCTAACTCCGGTAAAGCTCCAACCGCAACCCTGGTCAAATAAGGCATCAGGTTATCTGGAGTGCCCTTAGGGTCTTCCCCCAGATCCCCACTAGGATGCGCACCAACTGGGTTAAAATAACGCAGAGCTATTGCTGACCAATCTGGGTTAGCACCACACTGGCTTTGCATCATCGTTTCGACCATCGCCTTGCTATGCCCATAGACGTTAAAAGGTGCAATCGGGTGCGATTCGCTGTATGGATTAAATTGAGGAACACCATAAATAGTAGCCGAGGAGGAAAAAACCAATTTAGAAACGTCATGATTCCTCATAACCTCCATCAACACAGCTGTTCCACCGACATTATTACGATAATATTTCATCGGTTCACTGGTCGATTCTGCGACTGATTTATAGCCGGCAAAATGTACTACTGCATTAAACTGGTGCTGGGTGAAGATACCATTCAGCAAGCCGACATCATGATCAACGCCTTTGTAGAAAAAAGGCCTTTTTCCAGTAATAGATTCTATAGCGTCAACAACTTTCGCAGAGCTGTTTTCCAAAGAGTCAACAATAACAACATCCATTCCCGCCTGCAGAGCGACGACAACAAAATGACTACCAATATAGCCAGTTCCACCTGTTACCAATATTCTCATAATTTACACCGTTTTATAGTGCCCCGCCTCCGTAACTAAGCTCGGAAACTATCCTGATTATCTTGAAACCATTGATAGGTACTTGCAAGGCCATCTTTCAGTTTAATATTGTATGACCAACCCAAATTACGTAGTGTATCGACATTCATTAACTTGCGTGGCGCGCCGTCGGGCTTGGATGCATCAAATGTCACATTACCTTCAAAACCAACGACCTCCGCCATAGTTAGAGCTAATTCCGCAATCGTACAATCGACGCCTGTACCTACGTTAATATGCGAAAGCATAGGCTGTGTGCAAGATTCGTAGGTTTGCTGATCGACATTCATCACAAAAATAGAAGCCGATGCCATATCATCAACGTGCAAAAACTCACGCATTGGCTTACCAGAACCCCATACAGCAACCTCGGGTGTAGCGGTTGCCTTTGCTTCGTGAAAACGACGCATCAACGCAGGAATAACATGAGAATTATCTGGATGAAAATTGTCGTTTTCTCCATACAAATTGGTCGGCATAACACTGCGATAATTCCGCCCGTACTGACGATTGTATGATTCGCACAATTTAATGCCCGCAATTTTAGCGACGGCATAGGGTTCATTGGTAGGCTCTAAAGTCCCTGTCAGTAAAGCTGATTCACTCATTGGCTGATCGGCCAATTTCGGGTAAATACAGGATGACCCCAAAAACAGTAAATTCTGAATACCCGCCAAGTGTGCCGAATGCACAATGTTGCACTCAATCATCAGGTTTTCGTAAATAAAATCTGCAGGATAAGTATTATTGGCAACAATACCGCCGACCTTGGCAGCCGCAAGGTACACCTGATCGATGCTTTCTCTTTCAAAAAACGCCTGAACATCTGCCTGACAAAGCAGATTGAGCTGATTACGATCTTTTGTAATCAGCTCAACGCCGGTGTCTTTCTGTAACTGTCGCACAATCGCAGAACCAACCATGCCTTTATGACCAGCAACAAAAATACGCTTCATGATACTTGCCTATTAACCTTCCAGAGAAACATTCACATCGTAACCATGCGACTTGAGCAGAGCATGTTGCTTCGCTTTTTGTAAGTCGTGTTGCACCATTTCAGCACACATGGTTTCAACTGTAATTTCTGGCACCCAGCCTAATTTGTTTTTAGCATTGGAAGGATCACCCAACAGGGTTTCAACTTCTGCAGGGCGGAAGTATTTAGGGTCAACCTGAACAATCACATCACCTACAGAAATTCCAGGACACAAGGCCTCGTCAGCAATGGCTTCAATAATTGCTTTCTCTTCGACACCTTCACCTTCAAACTTCAAAGAGATACCCAACTCTTTGGCAGACAGAGTGACGAACTCACGTACAGTAATTTGAGTACCAGTAGCGATAACAAAGTCTTCAGGCTGCTCTTGTTGCAACATCATCCACTGCATACGGACATAATCTTTGGCATGCCCCCAGTCTCTCAGTGCATCCATATTGCCCAGGTACAAGCACTTCTCCAAACCTTGGGAAATATTCGCCAATGCGCGGGTAATTTTACGGGTAACGAAAGTTTCACCGCGACGAGGGGATTCATGGTTAAACAAAATGCCGTTGCACGCATACATACCATACGACTCACGGTAGTTGACCGTAATCCAGTAGGCATACATCTTAGCTACCGCATAAGGTGAACGGGGGTAAAATGGCGTCGTTTCTTTTTGAGGAATTTCCTGCACTAAACCGAACAATTCCGAAGTGGATGCTTGATAGAAACGAGTTTTTTTCTCAAGCCCAAGAAAACGAATGGCTTCTAGCAGACGTAGCGTTCCCATCGCATCAACATCCGCCGTATACTCTGGTGCTTCAAACGAAACCGCAACGTGAGACTGGGCGCCCAGGTTGTAGACTTCGTCTGGCTGAACTTCTTTCAGGATACGAGTCAGGTTAGAACTATCCGTAAGATCACCATAGTGCATGAAAAAGCTGACATTCTTCTCATGACGATCCTGATAAATGTGATCTACCCGTGCAGTATTAAATAAAGAAGCCCGGCGCTTGATACCGTGGACTTCATAACCTTTTTCCAGCAGGAATTCGGCAAGGTAGGAACCATCCTGGCCAGTAACACCAGTGATCAAGGCAACTTTTTTAGACATGATTTTTTCCATTCGTATCAATTAAATTTTCGTTTGAGCAACCACTGCTGCAAAAAATAATATATAAAACGAGGATTCTGTTTAAGGTAGCGCCTCCACAGCCTCTTGGGCTCTGATACTAACCGAAACAGCCATTCCAAACCTAACTTTTGCATCCATTTTGGTGCATGCTTTTTAGACTCGGCGATGAAATCATAAGCAGCTCCCACCCCCAACATCACACAGTTAACTTTACTTTTGTGTTCAGCCATCCACCGTTCTTGCTTTGGACAACCTATCCCAACAAATAAAATATTTACACCAGAAGCATTAATACTCTGGAAAATAGCTTCATCTTCCTCATGCGTTAGTGCGCGAAATGGTGGTGAATATGAATAATTTATACGAATATCTGGATAAGAAATCTTAAGTTTATCGACAACCAAACAAAGAAGATCGTCCGAACTACCACCATAAAGCCCAACATTTAACTGTTTAGCACCAGAAATTCCGCACAATTCATTCATAATATCTTGGCCACGCACTTGCTGAGCCTCACTAAAACCAAGCAATTTTTGCGCCCAAGATATAGGTCTGCCATCAGGGATTATTAAATCAGCCTGATTAACTATCGACCGAAACTCAGCAGAATCAAAAACTTCCATACACATATGAACATTTGATACGCATACATAACTCCCTTGCCTAGAACGAGCTTTTGCAATCACAAAATCAACAGATTTAGCTAAAGAGGTAATATTAGTATTCATATTAATCACTGAGACATTCACACTCACCTCCATCTTTACGTTTAATAACTTTTTTATATATTTCAATCAAAGACGTCAGATTTTCACTTGGAGTATACTTTGCGTCAAATTCCTTTAGAGCACCGATTGACAAACGCTCTCTTACAGATGGATCTGTTATGACTTTGGAAGCGGCATTTATAAACCCCTGATTATCTTTAGGCGTATAATGCAAGCCGCAAAGATCATGCGTAACAACAGCTTCCATATTTCCTAATTTAGGTACAATAACTGGCAACCCACAACCTAGAGCTTCGACAATTACCATAGGAAATCCCTCATACCAAGTTGAAGCCATTACCAAACACGAAGCTCGAGACATCAAAGACAGTACTTCTTCTTTAGGTAAACGCCCTAAATTTTCAATATTATTGGAACCATGTGATTCCAAATATTCATTTAAAGGCCCATCCCCCACGAATTTTATACTCAAGCCACTACCTCTAAAACAATCAACAAGAAAACGAACTCCTTTTTCCTCACTCAAACGCCCAACATAAAGAGCAAAATTCTCCCGACTTTCTAACGATCCACCTCTATAGTCTGAAAAGTTTGGTTTTATATAAATACGATCTTCTGGCCACCCAGCACTCACATATTTTTTTTTTGAAAAATCAGTAAGTGCTATATAGCCATCAACAGCTGTACTCCACGTACCAATTTTTTTATTTATTTCAACCATCAAAATCAGAAAAAACGTACCAAGAAAAGAGTTTTTATAAACCTTTTTCGACAATGTCCACCACGAAGAAGAAGAAGAAATACTTTTTTCAACAACCTTCCCCTTCCACATTAAGATTGCAGTTGGACAAATTGCGCGAAAATTATGAAGCGTATGCACGACCGGAACGTTATTGTAATGGCATGCCCAAAAAATAGAGGGTGACAGTATAGGAAAATAATTATGTACATGAACAACATCAGGCTTTGTCTTTTTTATTACTCGGCGCATTTTAAAATATCCAAACACCGAAAAAATAGAAAAAATAGCGACAACTAGTTTTGAAAAAAAGCCTCTGATATACGAATTATCAACCTGAAAGACTGTAACGTCATGCCCATGTGACCTTAGCAAATTACACTCGTTAAGGACAACAGAATCTTCCCCCCCTTTAATTTGATAAGAATTATGGACCATTAGTATATTCAAACCATTCTCCCAAAAACTTTAGCCATTTCCAGCAAAGAATTATAACAATCAAGTGCATCCTTTACTTCTTTTTCATATTTACTATGCATTTCAAATATAACAGCATTCTTAGATTCATCCCTATCCTTATTGGGCATAGCAACATGAGAAGCCCTAACAATACCGCCTGAATCTTCTCTCTCCATGTCTAAAACAAATTTATTCACTTCACCAAAATCATCTGAATCATACGACGACAAATAACTCAAACCCAAAAAACTCCGAGCATTCTCAACAAAATCCTCAGTGTTTCGAACTAAAAAACCAAAATCTACTATATATATATAATCCAAACTAGCCATCAACTCAGAATAATACTTGATATAATATTCAAGCGCATACTTGACACTTACATCTTCCCTAACAACAAAGGATGATACTGAACTTAATGGCTCTCTAATTACAAATATTGCTATCTTCTTAAATCTAATTGAAGACTTTATTTGTGCTATTTCGTGCCTATGACGAGCAATTTTAATATCAGAAGTAGATAAATAACGAAACAATGCCACACAAAATGTATTCCCACTTCTAGGATACCCTTCAATAACTATATCAACACTAGCGTCAACCACTACTCCTTTACTTTTTCCAGAAAATAAAATCCAGAACTTTTGCCCTAAATAATTCGAAGCAAATTTGTTTTTCAGCTTCCATTTAACATCATTCCAGTTCATATTCTCTCCAACTTTTAGACAAAGCATCAGTTAAAATAAAAAAAATAACAAAAGATTGAAAATATTCATAATAATTATCAACCAATCCAGCCAAAACCAAAAATATCAAAATAAACATATACCCTTTTGATTCTAAAAATCCAAGATATTTAATACGTCGATAGAAAAATATAAAAATGAGCAAGGTAAACACCAGACCCAACTCATAAAAAAAACTAAATATTGAAGAATACGGATAGTTAAACGCGCCCGCCAGCCAAGGGGGTGCTTCTTTCATATCTACCCATAACGGGTATGTATTTCCAAACATTGATTCACTAATATTAGCGTAACCAAAACCACCAACATACTCACCGGTCATAAACAGAGAAGCTCGACTTGAATAAACTCCAGCACCATCGCCAATAAAAATCTCCTTAACCCAATTAGAAGAAAAATCCCTTAAGAAATTCGACAGGTATTCACCTTTAAACCCCAACCCAGCCAAATCATCGTTACCTAATACCACATCATAAAGGTAACCAAATCTATCAACTACAAGAATGAAATTCAAAGGTTGAAAAACACTATATAAATATAAAATCAGCAACAACACAATAAAGATGGCGAAAAAATAACCAACCTTGAAAAGAAAACCTGATTTCCCGCTAAAAAATATAATTCCAAAAGAGAATACAACAGCCATAATCAAATGATTAACAGAAGCTAAAAATATAACAAAAAAAACATTTAAAAGAAGAATTTTATTAGCAGCACGACCAAAATAAACAACATATAAAACGCTAACCAAAACCATAGTAAACACAAACATTACATTACTTGAATCCGCCTTATATTCAAATGGATTCCGAAATGTCCCTGCTACTACATCACCAAAACTCACATCAAAAGAACGACCCATTGCCAAATTAAAAAACACAGAAAAAATACTAAAAGCTACCTGCAAAATCATATAGTGTTCGAAAACTCGCTTTATCGTTTCTGCATTCATCGTTCCCGGAGCACCACGAGAGAGACAAAAAAGAATAATGGGCGATATAAAAAAATAAAACAAAACACTATTCAACAAAAAAACAAAACCATGAAAAACAACAACGGATATCAAATTCAAAAAACCAAAACCGAGAAATATCAAAACAATTTTTTTATCAACAACCTGCCTTGAAACCTCATATAAAATCCACAATGGCAATACAACCAAACTAACAACCTTAACTGGAAACGAAAACAACACTAGAGGTACAGCCAAACGCATATATTGCAAATCTATATTAAATTTTCCAGCACCTACGAAATTACTCATTTACAAATTTCTCTAACAACCTTAAAGATATCATGACCAACTTTCTTATAACAAATAACATTCTCTTTATACTCCATCATTGAATTTAAAAATTTACCTTCATTATCTTCAACAACCCTCAGAGCACCGACCAAAGACTTAGAGCTATATTGTGACAAAACACCTAATTTGTATTTTTCCACATCTAAACCCAGATCACCAACATCGGTCGCAACGACGGGTTTTCCAAAAGAAGCTGCTAGCGCCAAAACGCCGCTTTGAGTTGCGTCCTTGTACGGCAACAGTACTAAGTTCGTCTTCTCAAATAAACTAGCAATATATTCATCACTGATAAATGAATCGTAAATTTTCACACAACTACAACCGCGCAACTCCGTCAATATATTTTCCAAAGCCAAGGGCCAGCATGATTTCATCAACTCTGGAGACAATCGCTTTGACCCGACCACATATAACTTATATTCTTTACGATCCATCCCATTTCCAGAGCCATTCAAAATATCTAATTCACGCGCCACACCAGGCAATAGATCAACCCCCTTATTTGGCCGTAGCGCTCCAAAAAACAATACATTAAAACAATTATTTGAAAATTCAAAAACATTTTCTTCCGACTTATGATCTTTAAAGTGAGACAACTCTACATGAGGAATAACAACTGGAGCGAAACCATTTTTAGAAACAAAATCTTTTTTACATCTTTCACCATGAACAATTACCTTAGCAGACCGATCTAACACCAACTTGCAAAGAAAATCCTTTATAAAACCATATTTCATGTCAGAGTGAGCAACAGGATCATGCTCTACTGGCATATATTTAACGCGAAGAAGAAAGCAAACTAAAAATATCGAAAAATAAAAATATATCGAGCATTTCCCAGATGAATCCAACACCAGATCTGGCTTACTTCCATAAACAAGTCTAAAAAAATATACTAAAAACCCCAAACGATCCAAAAAGCTTTTGTTTTTATAACAAAAAACATCACTCGAAAATGCCACATCAACATCAGCCACAGTAGCTTTCAAAGCAGCATCAACGGCAACTCCATATACACCTATTCCACCACCACTATAATTCACATGCAATAATTTACACACCCACTTCCACTCCATCAAAGATCATAAATTTCAATAAGCGAACCATATCAATTAACTACAAGGTATTTATCTACTAAAGAAAAAACTTCCTCTTTAAACCCCGCCAGCCGTTCCTCATAGCTCATATCAGCAATCGATTTGGCAACACCGCCTTCTGCCAATTCACGTACCATACCCGCAGCAATAGTGATATTGGAGATACGATCGATAATAACCAATGAGCCATTACCTGGAACCTGTCTGTATTCGTCCAGTGCAACAGGTGCATTTAGAGAGATGGTGACCAGGCCAACTTCGTTAAGGTTCAGTTCAGTCGCGTCGAGATGTTCCATCGTATTGACATCGACACGATGCTGAACACTGTCTACCGTGCCATAAACGCTCTTGGTGCCCACCTTGAACAGGTATTCTTTGCCTGTTTTCATCGGGGTTTCGTGCATCCATACCACTTCGGCCTGGTAGCTATCGCCAAATAATGGAGCTTTACCTGTGTAAATCAAGTCACCACGGGAGATGTCGATTTCATCTTCCAGTGTCAGGGTAATGGCTTCGCCAGCAATGGCCAGGTCGAGATCACCATCGGCGGTGACGATGCGGCTGACTTTACTGGTTTTACCAGAGGGTAAGGTGGTGATTGTTTCGCCCGGGCGAATTTCACCCGCTGCAATGGTGCCGCAAAAACCTCGGAAATCCAGGTTAGGGCGGTTAACGTACTGCACGGGAAAACGGAAGCCTTCGAATGCGTCAGCCTTGTTGCTTTCAATAAGTTCCAGCAGCTCGACCATGGTTGGGCCGGTGTACCAGTCAGTGCTGGTGCTGCGGTCTACCACGTTGTCGCCTTTGAGCGCAGACAGTGGGATTGGGTGGATATTGTTAAAGCCCAATGAACGTGCAAATTCAGTGTAATTTTTGCTGATTTGTTCAAAAACAGCTTGATCAAAATTGACCAGATCCATTTTATTAATGGCAACGATGACGTTTTTGATTCCGAGCAGGCTGACGATATAGCTGTGGCGGCGAGTCTGTGTCTGTATGCCTTTGCGGGCGTCAATCAGGATAACTGCCACGTCGCAGCTGGAGGCACCCGTTGCCATGTTGCGGGTGTACTGTTCGTGCCCGGGGCAATCAGCAATGATGAATTTACGTTTTTCGGTAGAGAAATAACGATAGGCCACATCAATGGTAATACCCTGTTCCCGTTCAGACTGCAGGCCATCGACCAGCAGGGCCAGATCGAATTCTCCGTCGGTGGTATTGAACTTTTGCGAGTCATTTTTGATGGCGGCCAGTTGATCTTCAAAAATTAATTTGGAGTCGTGCAGCATGCGGCCAATCAGGGTGGATTTGCCATCGTCGACATTACCGCAAGTCAGGAAGCGCAGGATGTCTTTTTCTTCGTGTTGTTTCAGGTAGCCGAGGATGTCGGCAGCGATCAAGTCTGATGCGTGAGCCATATTGTTGCCTTTTGATCCATCCAGCTTTGCTGGAGTATCTATATAGTAAGTTTGTTTCGATCAGGTCACACAGTGGCCGAATCGTGAATTTGTTTTTCTGCTGGCCTGTTTTGTAACGTGTCAGAATAAAAGGCCTGCGTTTTACCATTCAGATAAATTCTTATAGCGATGGGCAAAGTGCCCATCCTACGTTGCGCTTTGCAACACTCATCTCTTGCAACATTCACCTCTTGCAACGCTCCCTTTTGTATCACTCACCACTCACTTCCGACTGGTGGTGTTTTAGTGGGTGATGCTTACCTACAAATAGGTAGTAGGTTCTTTTATCTGAACGGTATTGATCGTGTTAGAAGTAACCTTCCATTTTTTTCTTTTCCATCGAGCCGGATGAATCGTGGTCGATGGCACGGCCTTGGCGCTCGGATGTCGTTGTCAGCAACATTTCCTGAATGATTTCTGGCAAGGTGGCAGCTTCGGACTCAACCGCACCGGTCAGTGGATAGCAGCCCAGCGTGCGGAAACGTACCATTTTTTCTTGTATTTCTTCGCCGTCATGGATCGGCATACGCTCGTCATCGACCATAATCAGCATGCCATCACGTTCCACAACCGGACGCATCGCGGCGTAATACAAGGGTACAATTTCGATGCTTTCGAGATAGATGTATTGCCAGATGTCCAACTCAGTCCAGTTGGAGAGCGGGAAGACACGAATGCTTTCGCCTTTGTTGATACGGCCGTTGTAGATATTCCACAACTCGGGGCGCTGGTTTTTCGGATCCCAGCGATGGTTTTTGTCGCGAAAGGAATACACCCGCTCTTTGGCTCGTGACTTTTCTTCGTCACGACGTGCGCCACCAAAGGCGGCATCAAAGCCGTATTTGTCCAGCGCCTGCTTCAACCCTTGGGTTTTCATTACGTCGGTGTGCACCGAAGAACCATGGGTAAACGGGCCAATGCCCTGATCTACGCCGTCCTGGTTGATATGAACAATCAGATCCATGCCAACCTTGGCCGCCATGGTGTCGCGGAAGCTGATCATTTCCTTGAACTTCCAGGTGGTATCCACATGCATCAAAGGGAACGGTGGCTTGCCAGGAAAGAAGGCTTTGGTGGCCAAATGCAGCATCACGGCGGAATCTTTACCAACGGAATACAGCATCACCGGATTATCAAACTCGGCCGCGACTTCGCGGATGATATGGATACTTTCGGCCTCAAGCTGTTTGAGGTGAGTCAGGCGTTTTTTGCTGATAGTCATAATCGTCACTTCTTCGAATGTGGGCTGGCGCTAGCTCAGGCTTGTTCAGGTTGGGCCAGTTCGGCGAATACCGCGCTCCAGCGCTCACCGGCCTTAGCACATACAATAAAATATGGGTTAAGTAAGTCTTCTTTTTGACCGTACTGTAATTTTTCCAGTGTTGGGGTTAATACCTGACCCCCGGCATGTTCAACAACGGCTTGCGCTGCTGCCGTATCCCACTCGCAAGTAGGTGCCAAACGCGGATAAAGATGTGCAGCACCTTCCGCCACTAGGCACAGCTTCAAAGAGCTACCCATCGAGACCAGATTGACCTCTCCCAGTTGTTGGGAAAATGCAGCCAGTGCTTCAGCACCATGACTGCGGGAGCCAACTACATTCCAGGGCTGTTCTGCTTGTGGCTCGCTGGCCACACTCAGCTTAACGGCTTCCCCTTTGCCATCCTGGCGGTAGGCACCAATCTCATCGGCCGCAAAATACATACGATCCAATGGCGGGCAATACACGACTCCCAGTACGGCGCGGCCATTCTGTATCAAGGCGATATTGACGGTAAATTCATCATTTTTCTTGATGAATTCCTTGGTGCCATCCAGCGGATCAACCAGCCAATAGGTTTGCCATTGACGGCGTTTTTCCCAGGTTATGTCTTCTTTTGGAGATTCTTCCGACAGCACCGGATAGTCACTGATTTTTGCCAGGCTATCGCAAATAATATGATGTGCGGCGAGGTCAGCCTCAGTGAGCGGGCTAGAATCACTTTTTTCATACTGGGCAAAGTCGGTGTTGTAAATTTCCAGGATCGCCGCTCCCGCAGTGCGGGCAATATCGCTAACCTGATTAACCAATGGCTGCATCGGAACCTTCCTTAACGGGTTTGAGGTAACCGTGCTGATCAAGGTAGTCAATGACCTGTTGCGCGGCTTCCTGAATACTGATGTTGTAGTTTTTGATACGAATTTCGGCGGCATCCGGTGCTTCGTAAGGCGAGTCAATACCGGTAAAGTCCTTGATTTGCCCTGCCCGTGCCTTTTTGTAGAGACCTTTGGGGTCACGGGTTTCACACACTTCTATCGGTGTGTCGATATGTACTTCGATGAATTCACCGTCTGACAGCATTTGGCGAACCATCTCGCGATTGCTTTTGAACGGGGAAATAAACGCCGTCAGTACAATTAATCCGGCATCAACCATCAGATTGGCCACTTCCCCCACCCGACGGATATTCTCGATGCGGTCTTCTTCGCTGAAGCCCAAATCGCCACACAAACGGTGCCGTACGTTATCACCGTCCATCAAGTAGGTATGTTGCAGGCGTTCAGCCAGCATGCTTTCAACCGCACCCGCGATAGTCGACTTGCCCGACCCGCTTAGCCCAGTAAACCAGAGCAGACAGGGACGCTGCTTTTTCATATAGGAGCGAATGGATTTGTCCACCGCATGGTTGTGCCACACAATATTTTCGTTTTTCACTCTGGCTCCTTGTAAAAACGGCTCATCTCTAAAATGACCAGACAACCGGTATAACACTGATGGAAGTGACCGCGACGATAATACTCAGCGGTGTCCCAAACTTAACGTAATCCATAAAACGATAGCCCCCAGGCCCCATAACCATCAAGTTGGTCTGGTAACCGGTTGGCGTCATAAAACTGGCGGAAGCCGCGACCATAACCGCAATGGCAAAAGGTTCGTAATTGACACCCAACACTTCGGCAGTACTTAAACATATCGGCAGCATAATGATGGCGGCGGCGTTGTTGGTCATCATTTCAGTCAGCAGCACTGTGGCCAGGTAAACGGCAATCAGTGCACTGAGTGGCGAGTCTGCGACGGCCAGTAATCCACTGGCAATATCTTTGGCCAACCCCACTTTTTCAACGGCGGCTCCTAACCCGAAAGCACAGGCGACTACCAGTAGTATTGAATAGTCAATCGATTTGCCTGCGTCTTCGTACGTGATGCATTTCATCGCCAACATGGCACCTGCTGCCGCTATCGAGCTGACAAGGATACTGGTCATTCCACTTCCAGAGGCGATCAGCATGACTGCAAATATCGCCAATGCGGGCAAAGCCTTGGTCTCGTCCGCCAGAGGAGGGGTGCCCAGCTTGCTGACCAGCAGAAAATCCCGGCTATTACGATGACGCATCAAAAAACCTTTCTGGGCTTCTACCAGCAAAGTATCACCTTCACACAGGACAAGATCGCCCAACTTTCCACGTAACCGCAGCCCGTGGCGCGATACGCTCAGTACGACGGCGCTGTAACGATGACGGAAGCGCGCTTCACGAATTGTCTGGCCAATCATTGGGTTGGAGGGTGAAAGCACGGCTTCGAACAGGCGTCGATCCGAACTGGAACCGTTCAGTTTAAAGCGTTGATCGTTGGCTAAGACCAAACCGTGGATATTACGCAGCTCGAGAACTGTCTCTGGGCTGCCTGCAAACACCAATCGGTCACCGGCCTCGAGTACAGTTCGTGGACGTACCGCAGAAATAATCTGTTCTTCCCGTTCAATTTCGACCAGAAACAATCCTGGCAAGTTACGTAAGCCTGCCTCTTGAATATTTTTGCGTACCAGCTCGCTGCCGGGTTGAATCACCATTTCAACCAAATATTCACGTACCTGGTCAAATTGCTCGACCGAGCTTTCTCTGTCTGGCAGCAGATACCGGCCTGCGACCAGAATATAAATCAATCCCAGAACAGCAACCGGAACCCCTACCCAGGCAATTTCAAACAGACCAAAGCCAGCGTATCCGCTTTGCTGCAGCATGCCGTCGACCACCAGATTGGTGCTGGTACCGATCAATGTGCAGGTGCCACCAAGAATAGAAGCGTAACTGACGGGAATAAGAATACTGGACAGGCGAATGGAAAAGCGCTTGCTTTGGCTTTGCAGCAGCGTGGTGAACATCGCAACGACTGGGGTATTATTGACCACTGCGCTCAGAATCGTAGTGACAGGTAATACACGCAGACTGGCTGAGGTCTGATTTTTGGGGCTGCCAACCAGATAACGCCGCAACACTTGGGTAGCACCGGATTCTTTTAATCCACCAACCACAACGTATAACGCTGCAATGGTAAAGATGCCAGGGTTGGAAAAACCGACAAATGCATCCGCTGGTGCCAGTACGCCACCAAGCAGAAGAAGCATCAATGCCGCTGTAAACAGCTTTTCTGCTGAAGCCAGATTCAACGCCAGACCTGCCAGTACGGCGGCGAGTAAACCGGCAACAAAAACAGCATCTACCAGACTGTTGCTGTGACCCAAGTCCATAGTGATCGTAGTCCGTTAATTCGGGGCTTTAACAAGCCCTTTACTTCACCCGGTGCCGATGCAGGCATCGACACTCACTGTATTCCGTTGGCATCTTCCGCGAAACAGCCCTTACGCGGAATGATCTTGCTTGAACGAAGGCGCATTCTGCACGAACACAAGACAAATCTCCATGGTCTGTAAAAATTTGTAACAACCAAAATGCCTGCCAACTCTGTCACAGTTATATTTTAGCTGGTTTGCCCAATTTGTAAGGTGGTCATATGGGGCGAAATGGATAGTGCTTGGTGAGATGACCAAATTGACTGTTGTGGCCTCTGTCGCACAACGTAGGGGATCTCTCGGAGCCCAATGATACTTTTTTGTTCCAACGCGAAAGCCAGCCAGAATACTTATTAATTTTCAATAAAATCAGTAGGTTAAATTAAAATTTTACGACTCATAAAGATTGGTAGAACCGCCCTGGAAAACCGTCGGATTTTATTTGTGTAAATTTTCGGTATTTCTGCCGATTTCGCTATTCAGCGATGCCAGCACAGGACTACTATCATCCGGTTCCTTAACATTCCTTTCACAGAGTTTACGATCATGCGCAAAATTCTACTGGGCGTCGCTATTGGTCTGAGCAGCATGACGGCTTCTGCCGCCATCACTGACTATCTGGCGACCATGACCTTGTCTGAAGCGTATTTGCAAGCATCCGCTGATTGCGGTGGCAGTTGTGATGCAGACATCGCAGCGGCATTGGTAGCTGCGGGTTACAGTGCCAGCGATATCATTGCAGCGGTCATTGCGTCCGGAATATCTCCGGCGGCGGCGATTGAAGCGGCAGCGGCGGCGGCGCTGGAAGCAGGGCTCAGCATCAATGATATTATGGCTGCGGTGGTACAAATTGATGGCGTCAGCGCGATGGATGCCATTGCCGGTGTCACCAGAGCAGCGGTGTCTCATAATGTCTCTGTTGCTGCCGTTATGCAGGCAGCCATTGCCGCCAGTATTCCAGCTGCCGTGGTAGTTGCTGGTGTTATCAGCAGCGGTCAGTCCACGGCCGTTGTTCTGGCAGCCGCCACCAGTGTTGGTTTTGCTCCTTCTGTTATTACAGCAGGCCAGGCATTGGCAGCGACCACAGCAACGGGAGCTGGTACCAACACGAGTACAAGTACTAGAGGCGCAAACACAGGGACAAATACCAACAATACACCGCCTGCGACCAGCCCGACGGTGTAAAGAACTGTATAAACGAGTGCCGAGTAACGAGGTACTGCAGCAAGGATGCTGCGTTTTTAGTCCTACAAGCCAACGATCTCGATTTTATAGCCACCGAACAATCACGACTTATGGCTTTTATTGTGTAAAACCTGACCACTTTTAGGTAACCAGGCTTTGCAGCCACCTTACCCTGAGGGTACAATTGCCCAGACTTTTTAATTCACAGGGATTACGACCATGCGCAAAATTCTACTGGGTGCCATTATCGGCCTGAGCAGCATGACTGCTTCCGCTGCTATCACCGACTACTTGTCTACCATGTCTTTGGCTGATGCTTACCTGCAGGCTTCTGCCGATTGTGGCGGTACTTGTGATGCAGACATCGCCGCTGAATTGGCGGCTGCCGGCTACAGCGCCAGCGATATTATTGCTGCCGTTATCGCTTCTGGTGTGTCACCAGTGGCTGTTATTGAAGCAGCATCTGCCGCTGCTATTGAAGCGGGTGTTAGCGTGAACGACATCATGGCGGCTGTTGTACAAATTCCCGGCGTCAGCGCGAATGATGCGGTTGCTGGTGTGACTCAAGCAGCTGTTGCCAATAACGTTTCCGTTGCTGCTGTTATGCAGGCAGCGACTTCTGCCAACATCCCGGCTGAGGTTGTGGTTGCCGGTGTTGTGAGCAGTGGCCAGTCCGCTGCCGTTGTTGCATCTGCCGCTTCTGCTGCCGGTTTTGCTCCTTCTGTTGTTGCAGCAGGTACCGCGTTGGCCTCTACTACAGCAACAGGTGCTGGTACTACCACGACTACAACGACTACCACCACAAATACCAACAGCAACAACACTCCTCCGGCGACAAGCCCGACTGTGTAATTGTTAGTATTGGTTTTAAAAAGCCCGGTTTTCCGGGCTTTTTTTCGTTTGTTGCTTTAATACCGCTGCAAGAAGGACTGGCAGTATATGACTCGCTGGCGCGCTTATCTGTTTCTACTGTTTATTTTGCCGCTACCTATTGGTGGTTATGCTGACTGGGCCTGGCCGCTGTACACCGCCCTGGCGTGCGGGTTGTTGGTGCTGGAGCTACGCTTGCGTGTCAATGATCTATCAACCTTCCCGGCGGCTTTTGTACGCAGCCGCTGGCTCTGGGTCAGCTTACTGCTGATTCAGTTATGGGTTGGCGCACAGGCCGTGTGGGTAACTCCTGACCACTACGATACCTGGGTATATTTATTCAAGGGTCTGGGTTATGTCTGCTTTTTTATGCTGACGCTGCTGCTCTTAGATACCAATTTTCGTATCCAACAGGCGATTTGGACGGTGATATTGGCAGCCGCCTTTCAGGCCTTTTATGGCTCCCTAATGGTACTGACCGGCTGGGAATATGGTTTTTTTGCGGCCAAACACGCCTATATTGGTAACGCGACCGGCACTTTTGTAAATCGTAACCACATAGCGGGTTATCTTGAAATGGTACTGGCGCTGGGAATAGGCTTTTTACTGGCTCAGTCAACGGTTTATAAAGGGTCGCTGCGGCAGCGAGTACGCCAGGCCGTACAGATGTTACTAAGCAGTAAGGTAGTCCTGCGGCTGTTGCTGGCCATGATGGTGATTGCTCTGGTGATGACCCGCTCACGCATGGGCAACACAGCGTTTTTTGCCAGTATGATGATTGCCGGTGCATTGGCCTTGCTGCTGATGCGGCATAAATCCAGATCCACCACCATTCTGTTAGCCAGCCTGCTGATTATTGATATCGCCATCGTCGGGACGTTTTTTGGTGTCGACAAGGTTGCTGAACGTTTACAAAAAACATCTGTCGATAGTGAAAGCCGCGATGAAGTCGCACACGACAGTTTTGTTATGTGGCAGCAACAACCACTGGCTGGCATTGGTGCTGGCACCTTTCAAACCACTTTCCCGAAGTACAAATCCACTGATGTCACAGCAGTAAATGTTTATAACCACACCCACAACGACTACATTCAGTTTTTGGCTGAATTCGGTGCCCCAGCGTTTGTCATACTGCTGATTGTGGTACTGATCTGTCTTTGGCGTGCCATCCGCGCCATGCGGGTGCGGCGTAGCGAGTTACTCAAGGGAGTGGGATTTGGTGCTACGATGGGCATCATCGCTATCGGGATACATTCCACGGTAGATTTTAATCTGCAAATACCTGCCAATGCCTATATGTTTATGTTTTTACTGGCATTAGCGAATATTGCCCGCTGGGCTGAACACGATCCCCGAGTTCATACCAACGCCACCCGCACTCCCCGGCGCTCCAAGCGTCATGTTACACACGCAGCACACGCGACAACAACAGAGACACCCTGATCATGAAAGTACAAGCCAGACTATTACGCCTTGAAGCCAATCCGCAAGGACGTGATTTTGTTGTCGGTGATATCCATGGCCATGTTTCCAAGCTGATGGATCAGCTCAAGCAGCGACAGTTCAACCCGGAATACGACCGGGTTATTTGTGTTGGAGATCTGATCGACCGAGGCCCGGAATCACCTCAGGCGCTGGCGCTGCTGGATCAGCCCTGGTTCTATTCGGTACTGGGCAATCACGAGTATCTTATGGTCTGTGCCATGAAGTACAAACAGAGTGAACAGCGCATGACCTGGCTCAGCCACGGCGGTGACTGGATTGCCAGCACCTCACCCAGTGACTGGCCCGGCTGGTTCGACAAGATAGAACAACTGCCGCTGGCCATTGAAGTGACAGGAAAGACGGGCACTCGCTACGGCATTATTCACGCTGAATACCCGTTTTCTGACTGGGCAGACATCGAGCAGCTGGATGCCGATGAGGCACTGCGTACCATCTGGTCGCGGGCGCAATTCCAGCAGCGCTCTGAACAGGTGATTGATGGTATTGATGTGGTTATTCACGGCCACAATATCAGTGACGGCGAATTACATCTTGGCAACAGAATGTATATTGAACCGGGGGTGTACCTGGGGAAAGATTTTATTATCAAGGAATTATAGCGTTCGATCGGTATTCTCTGCGTGCAGGCACCAGAAATCATCATTCCCCCAAGGGGTCTCCTGTCCAAGACCCTTTCTATCAAAGACCTATTCCCAAACGCCCAAACCGGTTTTCGCCGTTTTAAATCGCTACTACCGTTATTTTTGCTCAGGAATCCGATTCTTCCAGCCACTGTTCTACCCCGGCAAGGCTGCCAAATGGGCGTGAATAATAATAACCACTGATGCCATCGATGCCGCTTTGTCCGAGTTCGTCCACATCGGCTTCAACTTCAACCCCTTCACCCAACACCAGTAAATCCAGCTTGTGGCCGATCTGGATCATCGACTGAATAAAAAAGCGTTGATCCTGAGCCAAATGCAAACCCCGGTTAAGGCTGCCATCAATACGGACATACTCCAGCGGCAGACGCTTCATGTACGAGAACGCCACCGTACCGGTACCAACCTGATCGATTCCCAGTACAACACCAAATGGACGGACGATACCTGCTAATCGCACCAGCTCGGCTTCTGCATTACGAACACAATATTCCGGTACTTCCAGCGCCAGAAAATGGGCCTGCTGAGGATATTGGCGTATCAGCTGAACCAGATCCTGATGAAAGGCATTATCAATCACAGATGCCGGTGAAAGATTGATGCAAATCCGGGCATTCGACCTTAAAGGTTCATTCTGCAGCATCAGCATGACCTTGCGGATAACCGATATATCAAATGCAGCAGCCATTTGGTGTTGTTCTACCATCGGCCAGAACCGGGCTGCAGACATGCTCTGTCCATCCCGCTCAATACGACTGTACACCTCCAGTTGCAGCAGTTCCCGAGCATCGCCACGCGCCTTTATCACTGGCATAAATTGCAAGCTGAGATGGTTGTTTTGCAACACGGATTTGAGTAATGCCGACCACTGCCCACCGGTCAGTTCCGGCTGGCTGGCGCGATCTTCCTGATAGAGAATTGCGCGGGCGTGGGAATGACGTTGTGCCTGTCGCAAGGCGGCATCTGCACGGCTCAGCGCACTGCCCAGTACATCCTGATCACCCTGTAAAAATACCCCTCCAAGGTGAAAATTCAGCCCGGTTCGCTGATTCAGCGCCGTGGTTGCCAGCTGACCAAAGGCGCTTTGAAGCAGTTCGTCGGCGTGGCCACGGCTGGCACAAGGCGCATACAATGCGAAATCGGCACCGGCATGGCGTCCGCAGACACTGTTCTGATATTCCAGATGCCATTGTTGCAGCGACTGCGCCACCAGCTGGATCACATCGTCTCCGGCCTGTCGGCCTTCACGCTGGTTATATTCAGCAAAATGTTCGACTTGCAGCAGCATCAGTACGCCACTGTGCTCATCAGTGCCTTGTAATACATGTTCCAGCCGCTGATCAAAACCGCGACGATTAAGCAACCCAGTGGCGGCATCGTGAAATGACTCCTGCCGTAAACGCTCGGTGGTGGCTGACTGTTCGGTAAACAGTGCATGTAATTTGCTGACCATTTTATTCATCGCCAACACCATGCGCCGCAGCTCTCTGGCTCTGGGAATATTTTCCTGTATTTGCCAATCGCGCTCACAAATGGCCAGCGCCTGTTGTTCAACCCGCATTACCGGCTTGAATAACCAACCCAGCAGGATGTGTAACAAAGCCAGGCTGACCAGTAATACCAGCGCAAACCAGATGGCTTCGGCTTTTACCATGTCCCACATATCCCGATAAGCAAAGTCGGTGTGACTGCTAACCCGTACCGTGCCCAGCTGCTGCCAACCAACCATGACGTCTGCTTCTGCGGGAAGCATGTCAAACGTCACTTCGCTCATAAACCATTGCGGCGCTGGTGACTCGGACAGCGCCTGACGGGCGCGGCGATGGAGTTCGTTGCCGCCAACACCGGTAAAGGTAATGTCGGCAAAAAAACCTCGATCAAAAAGCGCGTCGATCTGACGTGACAGCTCCACCGGATCCAGCCCATCGACACGAGACATCGACAGCGCCAGCGAGGTGGCAGCATCGTAGGCGCGGGCGTTCAGCTGTTGTTGAAAGCCATCTCTGCCATTCTTGACCGTCAGCAGCAAGCTGCCTGCCAGCAGCACGATCACAAGGGCGCTGGTGAGAAGGGAAAACTGTTGTCGAAGCGTCATGGTTAAATTCCTTACAGATCCATACCGATACGGGCCATGCGAATACGCAAATCCGTCCAGAGGTCAAGTTGGTTAGAGCTGCCAAGGCGCACGCCCTCGCCCTTCATTTTGGCCAGCCACATGCCGTCGCCATTAAAGCTGTAAACCGGCTTCAGATCTTTTCGCTCAGTCGCTGGCCGGATTCTGGAGGTCAGGTTGTCCAGTACAACAGGAATAACACCCGGTGCGGAAAAATAGGTCAGCACCATATGGGCCTGGTTGTAGTCCAGCGCCTTGACATAGGTGATACGCAGTTTGCTACTACTGACTCCCAACCGTAGCAGACTGTAATATTTGGCAATCACGTAGTCTTCACAATCACCACCATCGGTGACCAGCGACTCATACGGCGTTGCCCAATAGTCGATTCGCTGCCAGTGCTTGAGGTCGTCGCGAAAAGGAATTTCGCTGTTAAAGAAATCGTTCACTTCTTCAAGAATATCCTTTTCATCCTTGAGATCTGCCGCATCGTGCATCATGTCGCGCCAACGCTCCATACGATACATCGCCCGTCGACCGTACTCATTTCGTGCTTTCTGAATCAAGGCATCGGGCACCCAATCTTCACGATCGGCAACCAGATACACGGGGGCAGCAAACATCGCCAATACAGCGACCATGCCCACACTCCGGATACCACCGAGCAGCAAACGACGACTCAATAACAGCCAGTGACAAGGGAATGAATTCCGGAACAGACACAGCAGACACATTCGTTAAGACACATCCCATCGTAAATGAACCCACGACGGTGAGTTCTGGACAGATTGCACTTAACTATAGACACAGAACGGCAAAACCGCCTGCAAGTATGACTCAGCCCGAACGTTTCTCCGGCTGCTGTTTCATCAATACCAGCACCAGCACAATGGCAGGAAGCCCGAGGAAGGCTGCAATCACAAAGAAGTCGCTGTAGCCCCAGCCATCCACCACCCATCCGGAAAAACCACTGATAAACTTGCCCGGCAAGGTCATCAACGAACTAAACAAGGCGTATTGGGTGGCGGTATAACTCTTATTGGCGAGGCTGGAGAGGTAAGCAATGAAGGCCGTACTGGCAATACCACCACTCAGGTTGTCTGCGCTGATCACCAGTGCCAGCCAACTCAACGGTGGACGACTGCCGTCCCAGGTCATGGCCATCAGTGCAAACAGCAAGTTAGTACTCGCTACCAACACAGCACCCAGTAACAAAGGCCGATACATGCCCCACTTGACCACTAGCACGCCACACACACCCGACCCCACCACCGTCATGATAAAGCCAAACATTTTGGCGATGCGGGCGATATCCGACTTGCTGTAGCCGAGATCCAGATAAAACGGGTTGGCCATCACTCCCATGGTGATGTCGCTCAGGCGGAATACCGCGACAAACGACAGAATCAACAAGGCAAACCAGCCGTTACGCTGAAAAAACTCCAGCAGCGGACATATCACAGCGCCCAGTAACCAGCGCTGCCATGCCGGGCGCTGCATCAGATACATAGGCCGCCCGATCAAGCGGTCAATCAGTTCGGCATCCACGCGGCCACGCTGCTCGGCGTTCAGGTGTTTTGGTTCGTCAGACCAGAGGGTGGCGGCAAGACCAATCAGCATCAGCGATGCCATGCCGATATAAGACCAGCTCCAGCTGTACCAGTCCGCCAGGTACAAGGCACCGGCACCGGAAAACAGCAGTGCAACCCGATACCCGAAGATATAGCTGGCCGACATGGCTCCCTGAAACTCGTCGTCTACCACTTCAATCCGATAGGCATCCAGCGCCACATCCTGGGTTGACGATGCAAACGCCACCAGCAACGCCGATACCGTAATCCACCACAAGTCGGTATGCGGATCGAGCATGCCCATCCACAGCAAGCCGATGGCGATGCCCAGTTGTCCGGCCAGAATCCAGCTACGCCGCTGCCCCAGCCAACGCCCCAACAGGGGTATGCTTAATCGATCCACCACCGGCGCCCAGAAAACCTTGATCGAGTAGGTCATCCCGATCCAGGCAAAAAAACCGATGGTGGTACGTTCAACTTCCGCATCTCGTAACCAGGCGGTTAATGTCGAAAACACCAATAAAAACGGCAGCCCGGCCCCAAAGCCAAGTAAGGCGATCGCCAGCACGGGCTTGCGGGTATAAATACGCCAGGCATCCTGCCACCAGCCGAGCAAAGACGTCGAAGCAGCATCGGAATCACGGGAGGGATGAGCTGCTTCGTTGCGGTGGGTCATCAGTCTTTGAAGTTCTTGAACGCCAGCGGCATGGTGATGGAGTCGTCGTTGCGATACAGCGTCATCACGGTTTGCAAATCATCCCGCGCCTTGCCTTGCACCCGAACCATTTCGCCCTGAATCGACGCCTGAACTTTTAGCTTGCTTTCTTTGACAATCTTGACCATTTTGCGGGCCAAATCCTTGTCGATACCCTGACGCAGGGTCGCAATCACCTTGACCTGTTTGCCGGCTCCGGCAAGATCGCCGTACTCCAAACAGCTGACCTTGATTTTGCGTTTGATCAGCGCGCTTTCCAGCATCGGCTTCATTTGCTCAATCTGGAATTCTTCATTGGCGGTCATGGTGACGGCGAAGTCTTTCAATTCGAAGCTTGCATCCACACCTTTAAAGTCAAAACGTGTAGTCAGCTCGCGGTTTGCCTGGTCGACGGCATTCAGGGCTTCGTGTTTATCCACTTCGGAAACGACATCAAACGATGGCATCGAGTTTCTCCTGTCAACAAATAGAGGACGGCATCTGTATTGTGATAAAGCCGGACTGTATACCTCTGTCAGCACCGAAAAGCAAAAACCGGCGGAGTAACGTTCCTCTCGTTCCTCCCATTGTCTCCCTCTGCCTATCTGGCCTGTCGGCCTGTCTTTTTGTCTATTTTTTGTTTGTCTTCTTATCTGTCTTTTTGTTTGTCTTCTTGTCTGTCATACCGCTTCAGTCGTTGGATTACATAAAATTCAGGCGGTGACGAATCGGATGCAGGTGTGGTGTCCGGCTATTGAGCTGCCTATAATCACGCCATGTCATTATCAATCGGTCTTCTGGGCCTGGGGGCCATCGGTACGGTGATGGCCAGTTACTGGAGCAAGCACCGTGTGTTTGTCCTTGGCCGTTCCACCTCATCCCCGTCTCAAGCAGGCATCAAGTGCCCGCTGAGGCGCTCGTTGACCTATGGGCCCGCCATTCTGAATCAACACCCGGAATGGCCGGAAGCATTAACGCTATCGCTACCGCAATGGAATCACCAGCGTCTTGACTGGCTGGTCGTCACTACCAAGGCCGGTGATACTCAGGAAGCCCTGTTGCCCTACGCCAGTCAGTTGCACCGGGTTGAGCGTATTTTATTGCTGCAAAACGGCATGGGTCAGCATGAGCAATTGGCACATTGGCTCAAGAAGCAAGGACTGCCCTGTGAGCTATGGCGCGGAATCTCGACCGATGGTGCCTACCGCCTCGACAAAACCAGGGTGATGTATGCTGGCTTGGGTCATGTCTGGGTCGGCCAGCACCGTTCGAATCCAGCCAGGCTATGCACCTTGCCGACAGACTGTCGTTTACCTCATACCGAGGTCGTTACAGATATATTGACCCGCCAACGAGAAAAGCTGGCTATTAATGCGGTGATCAACCCACTCACGGCACACTACCGTTGTCTTAACGGCGAGTTGGCAAGCAACGCTTTATACCGCCCGCAGCTGGAAGCTCTGGCAACCGAAGTCGAGCAGTTTTTCTTGCAGCAAGGTTGGCCCCTGCAAGAAAATTTGTTTGATCGTGTCATTCAGATTGCCTTGTCTACCGCCCAGAATCGTTCATCCAGCTTGCAAGACGTATTGGCCAACAAAGCCACCGAGTTACGTCATATTTCCGGCTACCTTTTAACCCAGGCAAGCACGGCAGCTATCGAACTTCCGCTTACCCGCGCACTGATGGATCAAATTAATGACAGTACAGAACACGGCAAACGGTTCTAACCTGCTGGCGCGCCAGAAAGCCATGGCCGCGGTGATAACCACCGTCATTTTGATCCTGTTTCTCGCCGCCACGGCCTACGTGGCCACAGCAGATCGTATCGGACGCAACTATCTGGTGCCGGAGATTAATCAACTGCTGATTGAAACCCTGACCATTCAGCTACAACAGCAACCGCTGGATCTGATGGCCGTCAAGGCACTGCTCGACAGTTTTGCCCATCATCATCAAGTGGACTCCATTCGTCTGACGCAAGACAGCAGTCAGCTGGTGATGCAAGTGCCATTCGACCGTTATACCAGCCACGAGCTACTCCAAAATGGCATGTATCGGCAACAGCTCAGCACCATTAACGGCGATTTCGAGATTCATATCTTCAACGGTGTCTCCCTACCCGGCTATTACCTGGCCGATACCATCAGCACCAGCCTGATCGTCGCAGCCCTGAGCGCACTCTTGGTGTTTGCCATGTACGTGCTGATTCGACGTTGGCAACAGCAGCCGTACACCGATCTGCGCGATCAGATCAAGATCGCGCAACAACATAATCACGACCCGACCACACCGTTCCAGTGTCAGGATCCGGATTTACAACCCTTGGTCAACAGTCTCAATGATCTCCACTGGCACTTGCATCGACGCCATGCCGACCTGGAACGAGCCCATAAACAGGCGGAAAGTGCTCGCCATCGGGCCACCACACTGGCGCGTGACAGCGCTCGTATCAACAGCGACCTGGAACATGAAATTACCGTTCGCAGCGCGATGGAGCGCCAGTTGGCACAAACCAAAGCCTTGATGGATGCCATTATCAATGCCATGCCATCCGCCCTGTTTGCCCTTGATCAGCAAGGCCGGTTGTTATTGTGTAATCGCCAGGCCGAAATCTGGCTCGGTAAGCGTCGTCAGGAACTGGCCGGGTTTTTATTAAATGAACTGATCCCGGAACTGGCACCACTACTCACACGGGCTAGACAGCGGCTGACCTCAGGCGATGATCTGGACACCCCGATTCTGCAGCGACGACTGTCTCTCGATAGCCTGGAAGCCGGATTGGTCACCGACTCACTGGTGTATGCGCTGGATCAGCAACAAGCTGCGGTTGCTGTTGTGCGCATTGATGACATTCGCCAGCGGCTGCAGTTGGAAGAAATGATGGTGCACTCGGAAAAAATGCTCACCGTCGGAGGCATGGCTGCAGGCATGGCCCATGAGATCAACAACCCGCTCGGTGCCATCCTGCAAAACCTGCAAAATATCAAACGCCGTCTGGGTACCGGGTTAAAAGCCAACCACGAGGTCGCCACCAAGCTTAATCTCGACCTCCGGGCGGTGGAGGAGTACCTGGAAGAACGGGAAGTTTTCAAACTGATGGAGCACATGCGTGAAGCCGGGGAACGAGCGGCGGCGATTATCGCCACCATGCTGAATTTCTCCCGCCGCAACCATGAGCACAAAGAAAAAACGCCGGTCAGCCAACTGGTTAACAATGCCCTGACCGTTGCCCGCAACGACCTTGGCCTGCACCATATAGATATATCAACCGCCTCACTGAAGCACTTGCCGGATGTTTCCTGTATTCCGGGGGAAATTGAGCAGGTACTGGTCAATCTGATCAAAAATGCGCAACAGTCGCTGGCGCAACCGGCCACTGCCGAAGCGAACTGGCAACCGACCATCCGCTTGAATGCCTGGCGCGAAGGCGACTTCCTCTGCATCTCTGTCGAAGACAACGGCTCTGGTGTCGATGCTGACCAGATCGGTCGCATTTTTGAACCGTTTTTCACCACCAAAGAAGTCGGCACTGGCACCGGCCTCGGGCTGTCGGTGTCTTACTTTATTGTCACCACCCACCATCAGGGCGATATGTATTACCGTCCCGCTGATCCCCATGGTGCCTGTTTTGTGATCAAACTGCCGTTGTAAAACCCGTCCATTGCTCTCTTCTTGAGCTCTCATGCCTGTGCACCTGTGCTCCAGCGTCAAAATAGGCGCAGAGCGGAACCCCCGGATCGGCTCCCACACGAAGCGTGGGAGCCCGTTGTTTCTCTTCTTGACGCCTGCGACCCTCGCCGCTACTCTGCGCTCAGAATCAGGTGCCCGCCCGCTGAATCATTCAGCCTCGGGTTAAACGGGAAGACCGGTGATGCGTTTACGCAAAAACCGGCGCTGCCCCCGCAACGGTGATCGACCCACTCAATAACCGGTTTCCGCCCACAGCAGGAAACCAGCCACTGCCGAGCAATACCGATTGCATGGGTGGGAAGGCGTTATTGACGAGTACATGGTGCTCAGGTCGTCAGCCCGGATACCGGCCTGTTCCAATCAACCGACGTTGCGGAGGGCAGCGGGAGGGATTTGCGCAAATCCGTAACCGCTGTACCACTACGGTGTCTTCCGCTTTCAGCGGAGTTGTTTATTGCCCGGTCTGCTCCTGCCTGCTCTTGCCGTCTTATTTAGACCCGGCATTCAGGACTCCCATGACATTGATTTTGCCTTCCTGCAACTATGTCCGCAGCAACTATGCCGTCCGCTGTAACTATGTCGTCCGCAGCGGCATCAGCCATCGTCTCTGGCAGTGGCGGATCACGACGTGGCCGTTGAGCCTGGCCCTGATTTTGCTGTTTTTCTCCCTGCATGGATACGCCGAAAACACCGTTACCGCAGACGACGAATTGGTCGTCTATGGCCAAACAGAACCCGCTGACGACGCCAGCTACCAGCTCTATGACCAACAGGCACTCTCGGCTGGCTATCAGAATCTCGGTGAATTTTTGGGGCGTATCAACGGTCTGCAAATCCAGTCGCTGGGCGGCCTGGGAGATCCGGTGCTGGTATCGATGCAAGGGGCCGACGCCAAGCAGACCCGCTTGCTGGTGGACGGTATCGCAGTGAACAATGGACAGTACGGTCAGTACGATCTGAATGCCGTACCACTGGCTGCGATTCAACGGGTCGATATTCTCACCAGCAGTAGCGATGCCGACGACAGCGGCTTGATCGGCGACGAAGCCATTGGTGGTACGATTAACATCATCACTCGCCATAGCGGCAGCCACCAAGCCAACGCCACCAAAATATTTGCCGCTGCAGGCAGCTACGGCACGGCCACCCTGAGCCTGCAACAGCCGTTGTTATTCTCGTCATTATCAAACCGCACCAACAACCGCACCGCCGACCTGTTACTCGACCACCAGCAAAGCGATAACAACTACCGCTACCCAGTGACCAGTCCGCAAGACACCCGTCAACCGTCCGGACAGCAACAAGCGCTCAATAACGCCGCTTATCGCCGTGATCGACTGACGCTGAAGTATCAACAAACAGGTCTGTTTGCCAGCCTTTACTGGCAAGACGAACACAAACAACTGCCTCAATATTCACGTAATTCTTCTATTAACAGTGCCCGCCTGGACAGCAAGCAACTGGGGATGCAATTGTCGGGGAATTGGGGACAACGCTTTCGGCAACACTGGCAACTCTGGCATTCACTCGACCGCCAGGGGTTTTACGACCCCTCTGCCGTGTTTGGCTATGTCGACAGTAACAATCGTTATCGTTACCAGCACAGCGAAGCCAGACTGGGCAGTCAGGTTCAATGGCAGTCCTGGGATCTCGGCAGCAGTATCAATATCAGCCAACAGCACTATCAAAGCCGTTACCTGAATGACAGCGAAGCCAGCGCTTGCGATTCCCTCAGCAGCAACTGCAACCAGTACTCCTGGTTGCGACATAGGCAACTGAGTGGCCGGGCACAATGGCAAAACAGCGCCAGCACCCGTCAAGTCACCCTCAGCGGCAGTCATCACCAGCAAGACAGCCTGTTAAAAACAGTCGATCGTTCGACTAGCGACAGTGCTGATAACAGCAGCGACAGCTCCCACCAGCAGCAATCCTGGCCATCCGGGCTGATCAGCGCCAAACAATACTGGATTGGCGATAACAGCAGCGGCCAATTGCAACTGAGCTGGAAGCAGGCGTTAAGAATCCCCAGTCTGTACGAACGTTTTGGTAATCGCGGACTGACCCGAGGCAACGACGAGCTGCAAGCAGAACAAAGCCGCACCACCACGTTGACTGGCAGCTGGAACGGACGCTGGCAGCAGCGCTCACAGCAGTTCAGCTTGACTCTGTTTCAGCGCCAGCTGGAAAACGCCATCGTGCCGGTATACGACCCGGCAACCGGTGCCGGTCGTTATGAAAATACCACGGCTGCCAGCATGACCGGGCTGGAGTGGCAACTGCAGAGTCAGTTGGGCCGAGACACCAGCCATACAGCCACATCGACCACTTCCGCACCAACCACTTCCGCACCAACCACTTCCGTACCAGCAAATGTCGAACCAGCCCGTTTCGAACCAACCATAGGCTACTGGCAGCTGCAGCTGGCAGGCAGCCACTACCATAGCCAGACCCGCAGCGATATTGTCGGCTTCGATCATAAATACCTGCCCGGCATCTATCACTTGCGGCTGACCGCCGGACTGCTCTGGCAGTCCTCAATGGCAGCCCGGCATCACAGTGTCGACCTCCATGCAGAACTGGCCGACGATCTGTATCTCGACCGCTACAACAGCGTCCCCGGCGACCAGCGCCGCCTCTGGAACATCAACTATCGCTACCAGTGGCCAGCCAACTCAAACGCATCCAAGCCATTAATGGCTCCGGCAAACGCCGGTCTACGGATTCACAACCTGTTTAACAACGCCTTTAGCGACTTCAGCGGTCGCCCGGCACGCGGTCGGGAATGGACGCTGTACCTGAGCTATTCGCTCTGATGCTCACTGATTATTGCAAGTAACCCCATAAGATCACCCCTAAGGAAATCCACCATGTTCACCCAACAGCCCAACCACCCGACCACCCTGACACACGTTATTAGCAGCACTAACCTGGTGCTCGCCAGTACTCTCACTCTGGCCCTGAGCGGCTGTATGAGCGATGACAACAATAATAATGGACAAGCGATTGTTGAAGGTGCCTACGCGGTGCAAACCCATGCTTCCGACTACAGCAGCAGCCAGGTCGCCATCGGCAATATCACCGGCGACCGCTCGGTACAACAACAGCTCTTCAGTGCCACCAGCACCAGCTACACCCTCGCCAGCGACGCCAACTGGCTTTATCGTATTGGCCAATATGGTATCGACACCATCAGCCGCTACGATGCCACTAGCAGTCTCAGCACCCCGGAATGGACCTACACCACCAACGACGATGGTGACAGCAGCGCCAATACCTATACTCTGGTACATCAGGATGACCAATACGGCTGGCTGCTTCGTTACGGTGCCAACAGCGCCTGGAAAGTAGATACCACAGCCACCAGTGAAGCTGACTTCAAAGTGGCTGAAATCGACCTCTCCGACTACCGGGTAGCGCTGGATGGCTACAGCACCGAACCCAACATGGTCGATGCCGCCATCGACAACAACCAGCTGTTTATTCTGACCCAGCGCTATGGCATTGACGGCAATAACACTGCCTACGTGGTGGTCTACGATCTCGATACCCTGACAGAAATCGATACTGATACCCAGACCGACGGCCTCAAGGGCATTCCTCTCACCGTTACCAACCCTGGCACGCTGGAACTGCTCAATGGCCAACTGTACATTGCCGCCCGTGGTGACTACGGCAGCAACAGCGGTGGCTTGGATGTAATCGACACCACCACCTATGCCGTTAGCAACCTGATCGACGGCACTACCTTCGCCGACCTGAACGACACCAGCGCCGCAACACCGCAGTATTACCATGTCAAAGACATCGCCGTGGTCAGCGACCAGCAAGCCTATGTTAACATCAGCGTCGAAGCCGGATGGAGCAGTGTCGCCAGCTACCTCTATGAGATCAATCCCGGTAGCGACAAGGCCACCATCACGACCACAGCCAACGCCATCGACGTTAACAGCCTGATGACCAACAGCGTCAGCAATCCGGAAGACAGCTACAGCCTCGGCGACATCACCATCGACAACAACCAGCGCCTGTGGATTGCTATCACCAACGCCACCCAACCCGGCCTGCTGGTACTGGATACCGACACCAACAGCCAAAACGGCGACGTCATCAGCCTCGACCTGGTACCTGATACCATCGTCTTCCTGACTGACGAACTGACCGCGCAATAACCCCGCCCACATCACCCATCCCGTGGGGACCGGCTCTGCCCGGCGCCCCACCCCCGTAGGGACCGGCTCCGTCCGTGTCCAACCGGCTCCATCCGTGTCCAACCGGCTCCGTCCGTGTCCAACCGGCTCCGTCCGTGTCCAACCCCTCCGTCCTTGCTCCGTACGTGTCCAACCGGCTCCGTCCGTGCCCATCAAGACCGCAAAAGTCACAACCACAGACATGGCCAGATACCCTGACAATCACGCACCAGAGTGACAATATTTGTCACTTTATATCCGATCCGGTAACCCGCTCTTTTGAAAACTGGTTAAGCAACCAACAACCGGGCAAAAGAAACGAGAACCGGGTCACATAAACCCGCTCATTCCACAGAAATCAATACCTGGCACGCTATTCGCTTAATAGTTTATGAACAAGAAGCAGATGGTCAGATTCCAGGAAGCCACCCCCCTCTTCGACTTCCAGGGTTTACCCGGTGCTTTGACTGAGATGTCGTCAAGACGCCTCAAACTGCGTTCGCAGGACACTTGAAACGTTGCACAACCCTAAAATTTGAGAGTGGAGATTTCCCATGAAGACAATGCAAAAAGGTTTTACCCTGATTGAATTGATGATCGTGATCGCGATCATCGGTATTTTGGCTGCGGTTGCGATTCCTCAGTATCAGAACTATATCGCTCGCTCAGAAGTTCAAACGTCCTTGGGTGATGCTCGTGGTTATATGATGGCCTTTGAAGATTACGCTGCTCGCTACGGAACCTTTCCTGCCAATCCAGCTGCATTGTCTAACTACACCGGCTTCGCCATCACTGCTGCTGCAGATTTTTCAACCAGCAGCAAGTGGACTATGACAGCACCTGCGGCTGGTTCTGATGCTGCTAATTGGACTGTGACTGTTACATTTAGCTCTGATGCTTCTGGTATTATTTCTGGTCAAACTTACACAATTGTCCCAACGATAACTACATTAGCCGCAAGCAGCAACGTTGGTAACGAAGGAGTAAGCTGGGATCTAAGCGGTGGAACATTAAAAGGCGCATTCAAGCCTAAGCTGTAATCTAGGCTAACCAGTCTGAAGCCCCGCTATTGCGGGGCTTTTTTATATCCCATCCACTCCACAGATGCCGACCCTTGCCAATTTTGCTATGTTGTTCTCTGAATATGGATTTATCCCAGGTGAATAATGACCTTGCTTAGCGGTATCTCAAAACGTCTCTCAGACTCCGGCATCGCATCTGCGCTATTGCAGGATTTACTGACCCAGGCCCGCGACAAAAAACAGCCCTTTGTCCAGGTAGCAGCAGAATCCGGTAAAATCACGCCAACGCATATTGCTACCGCTGCCGCTGAAGAATTTGGCTTGCCGCTGCTGGATCTATCAGCCTTTGATACCGATATTATCCCTACCGACCTGATCAGTAATGAGCAACTGGAAAAACACCGAATCGTACCATTAATGGTACGAGGCAACCGGCTGTTTGTGGCCCAATGCGACCCTTCCCAGATACAGGCTATTGACGAGATCAAGTTCAGTACCGGCATGACCATCGAGCCGGTGATTGTCGAATACAACAAGCTACAGGCGTTGGTCACCAAAATGCTGGCTGCCAACGACACCAGCATGGGCGATCTCGACAGTGAGCTGGAAGACGTTGATCTGGAAGACCCGGACGCCGCCGACAAGGCTCAGGAAAAAACAGCGACCGCAGCAGAAGACGACGCCCCGATCGTGCGTTTTGTCAATAAAATGCTGCTGGATGCCATCAAGATGGGCTCGTCCGATATTCACTTCGAACCCTACGAAAAACGTTATCGGGTGCGTTACCGCACCGACGGTATCTTGCATGAGGTCACCAGCCCGCCAGTATCGCTGACCAGCAAAATTGCCGCTCGCCTCAAGGTGATGTCGCAAATGGATATTTCCGAGCGCCGCGTTCCCCAAGATGGCCGTATCAAGATGCGGCTTTCCAAAAGCAAGGCCATCGACTTTCGCGTCAATACCTTGCCGACGCTGTTTGGCGAAAAAATTGTCTTGCGAATCCTCGACCCTTCGTCGGCCCAGTTGGGTATCGATATGCTGGGTTATGAACCCTTGCAAAAAGAGCTGTATATGCACGCCCTGTCGAAGCCACAGGGAATGATTCTGGTGACCGGCCCCACCGGTTCCGGTAAAACCGTCTCGCTTTATACCGGCTTGAATATTCTCAACGTCGAAGGCACCAATATATCCACGGCGGAAGACCCGGCCGAAATCAATCTTGAAGGGGTTAACCAGTGTAACGTCAACGCCCGCGTCGGCCTCGACTTTGCCGCAGCGTTACGTTCTTTCCTGCGTCAGGATCCGGATGTCATCATGGTAGGGGAAATCCGTGATCTCGAAACTGCCCAGATTGCCATCAAAGCTGCCCAGACCGGTCACCTGGTGTTGTCCACTTTACACACCAACAACGCCGCAGAAACCATTACCCGCCTGGCTAATATGGGCATCCCCTCATTTAACATTGCCACTTCGGTATCCTTGATTATTGCCCAGCGACTGGCCCGCCGTTTGTGTAAATCCTGTAAAATTCCGACAGACATCCCCAGAGAAGCCTTGCTTGAAACCGGTTTTACCGAGGAAATGCTTGAAACCGCTGAGATATATCAGCCAGTAGGCTGCGAACATTGTAAACATGGCTATAAAGGTCGTGTTGGTATTTACGAAGTGGTTAAAATAACCGATGCCCTGTCTCGTATTATCATGCAGGGCGGCAACTCGATTGAAATTGCCGATGTTGCTCGTCAAGAAGGCTTCAACGATTTACGTACCTCGGCACTACAAAAAGTCGCTCAGGGCGTTACTAGCCTCGAAGAAGCCAATCGAGTCACCACGGATTAACCAGCGGCGGCTACCTTGTGGCCAATGATTTTGCAGAGGCGTTCCAGCAGTTATGGCCAAGCAAGCGAAGAATATTGATTTTGTCTGGGAAGGCGTCAACAAACGCGGCCAGAAAATGAACGGCTCCCTGTCTGGCCAGAATATGGCCATGGTCAAGGCCCAGCTACGCAAGCAAGGGATTCAGCCCGACAAGGTAAAACGGGCTTCCAAGCCAATGTTTGGCCTGGGCGGAGCGGCCAAAGGCAAAAAGATCAAGTCGGCCGATATCAGCTTTTTTACCCGCCAGATGGCCACCATGATCAAGGCTGGGGTGCCGTTGGTACAGTCATTCGAGATTGTTGCTGATGGGGTTGATAACCCCAGTATGAAAGACCTGATCCTGCAACTGCGTGATACGGTGTCCGCCGGTAACGATTTTGCTTCGGCACTGAAAGAGCATCCACAGCACTTTGATGAGTTGACCTGCAACCTGGTGGAATCCGGTGAACAATCCGGCGCTCTGGAAACCATGCTCGATAAAGTCGCGATTTATAAAGAAAAGTCGGAAGCACTCAAATCCAAAATTAAAAAAGCCATGGGCTACCCGATTACCGTACTAGTGGTCGCTGCCATCGTTACGGCCATTCTTATGATCAAGGTGGTGCCTACCTTCGATGGTATGTTCAAAAGCTTTGGTGCCGAGTTGCCGGCACCGACCCAGTTTGTGGTCGATCTTTCCGCAGCGATGCAAGCCTACTGGATGTATGCACTGGCCGTGATTGTGGCACTGGTAACCGTGTTCAAGCAAATGATGAAACGCTCGCAGTTTTTTCGTGATCAGATGGATTACTTCACACTGAAATTACCCGTGTTTGGCAATATTATGCACAAGGCGGCGGTAGCCCGTTTTGCGCGGGTATTGTCGACTACCTTTGCCGCCGGTGTGCCCCTGGTCGAAGCGCTGGAATCCGTGGCTGGCGCTGTCGGTAACAAATTGTACCGGGATGCGGTATTAAGCGTGCGTCAGGAAGTAGCAACTGGCCAGCAGATGCATTTTGCCATGCGTGCTACCGGCGTATTCCCTAATATGGTGGTACAAATGACCAGTATCGGCGAAGAATCTGGTGCTCTGGATTCTATGCTCGACAAGGCCGCCGAATATTATGAGACTGAAGTCGATGAATCGGTGGATGGCCTCACTGCCATGATGGAACCAATGATTATGGCGTTCCTCGGGGTTGTCGTTGGTGGCTTGATCATCGCCATGTATCTGCCGATTTTCCAGATGGGATCGGTAATGTAACCATGGAAGGCTTATCGCAATTATTTACCCTAATTGGCAGCCACTGGTTGTTGCAGGTGATGTTTATTGGCCTGCTGGGCCTGTTACTTGGCAGCTTTATGAATGTGGTGATTCTGCGGCTGCCGGTAATGATGTTCCGGGCCTGGAAGCTGGAATGTCAGGATATCGACCAACTGCCACCCCATCCGGCGCTGGACGACCTGAGTCAGCCCTATAATCTGGTCACCCCCCATTCTCACTGCCCAAAATGTCAGGCCCCGGTCAAAGCCTGGCAGAATATTCCGCTGGTCAGTTTTTTATTATTAAAAGGCCGTTGCGCAGGCTGCGATAGCCCCATTGGCTGGCGTTATCCCATTGTCGAGCTGGTAACGGCGCTGTTCAGCCTGACCCTGATCGTTGCCTTTCCCTGGGGGTGGCAACTGGCCGCCATGCTGGTGTTCACCTGGTTGCTGATCACTATGTCGGTGATCGATATCGACCACCAGATTCTGCCGGACACCTTGACGCTGGGACTGTTGTGGTTGGGACTGCTGGTTAATTCCCAGGGATTATTTACCGATCTGTATTCGGCGGTATGGGGCGCTGCGGCCGGTTACCTGAGCCTGTGGTCGGTGTTCTGGCTGTTCAAACTGGTCACCGGCAAGGAAGGTATGGGTTTTGGTGACTTTAAATTACTCGCTGCCCTCGGTGCCTGGCTGGGTTATCAGAGTATTCTGTTGATTATCCTGTTGTCGTCTGCCGTTGGTGCGGTAGTGGGTATTGCCGGTGTGATCATACTCGGGCGCGACAAAAATTTGCCAATCCCGTTTGGCCCTTACCTCGCCATGGCCGGATGGATTGCGGCGCTATGGGGTGATGAGCTGATCCATTGGTATTTGGGTGGTATGTAACTGTGGTATGTAACTGTGGCATGTCACTGTGGTATGTCAGCTTTCGGGCTGGGGCCTGTCGAACTCACTCAATCCACGCCAAGAGATTTTTTACCGCAATGGGCTTATCAGAATCGACGCACTGCGAGAGTGGTTAAATGACTTGGGTCGTGGGTATTACCGGCGGTATTGGTTGCGGTAAAACCGCAGCGTCAGATTACCTGGCGGCGAAAGGTATTATCGTGGTCGATTCTGATCAGATCGCCAGACAGGTTGTCGAACCTGGCCAACCAGCCTGGCGAGCGATTGTCGATCATTTTGGTGCCCATCAGGTACTGCTGCCGAATCAACAGCTGAATCGTAGCTGGTTGCGCACCCGAGTATTCGAACAGCCGGAAGAACGTCTCTGGCTCGAACAGCAAACTCACCCCGCTATTCGCCAACAAACTCAACAGCAATTGGCCCAGGCCAGTAGCCCGTACGCCATTCTGGCCTCACCATTGTTGTTTGAAAGCGGTCAACAGGCGTTAGTGCAACGCACTTTGGTAATTGATTTGCCAGAATCGCTGCAATTACAACGCGCCAGCCAGAGGGATGGTAATTCTGAAGCGCAGATTCGTCGTATCATGAGCGCTCAGATCAGCCGCGAAGAACGGCTGCAACAGGCAGATGATGTGGTAAACAACGCTGGCTCACTGGCTAACCTGCAGCAACAACTCGACGCTTTACACCAGCAGTACCTGGCGCTGGCAGCACAAACAAGCCCAAGCCCAAGCCCAAGCCCAAGCCCAAGCCCAAAATAGCAGAACGTACTCGCTCTGCCTGTTAACCGTTTAAATTATTTGTTATGAAAGGCGATCCAGCATGAGTGAATCCCATATCACCACCAAAGGCCAGTCGGCCGCCAACGATGCGGTACTCGCAGTCAACTGCCCCACCTGTCAGAAATCCGTGCCCTGGACATCCGCCAGTCTGTTTCGGCCATTTTGTTGTGAGCGCTGCAAACTGATCGATCTGGGCGAATGGGCCAGCGAATCGCACCGAATTACCGGTAATGATGACGACAACGACCTGATGTCAGAAGACGCACAGTACTGATTACGAACAAGGCCAGCATGGCAGCTGGCACTCCCAAGCATCCGGGAAGGCGGGCCGCTGCGCCCACTAATGGCTGCGATCAATATGCGAGGCTGACAGCCAACGTTAAGGCCAGCGTGGCAGCTGGCACTCCCAAGCATCCGGGAAGGCGGGCCGCTACGCCCGCTAATGGCAGCTGGCGCTCCCTATCAACCCGAGCCGTTCGGCTTTATTGACGCATATCCACCAGAGTGGCTGCGGTTAACAAACAACCACTGTGTAAAAAACACAGCGTCAGTGGCAGCTCTTTGCCGATGACTGCAGGCAAGGGTTGCTGTAAACCGAACAACATCAGATGCAGACCACCCGGTTGCAAGGTGACGGTTTGCCCTGCAGGCACATCCAGGCCGTCGATCTGACGCATTTTCATCACACCGTTATCGTGGGTATGCGTGTGAATTTCAATATGATCCGCCCAGTCAGCCTTGGCCGACAGCAAGCGATCCGGCCCGGAGCCGCTGTTTTTCAAGGTCAGAAACGCTGCACTCATGCTACGTCCAGGAATCGGGGCACGCACAATGGCATCGCTGATTTTCATAGTGCTGACGGATCCAGTGTTGCCAGTCCCACTACCGGTCTCAGTCTGTCCATATGCGCTCACAGCGCCCAGTGCCGCCCCCAACACCAGGCTGACTAACCGTAACCAATAAAAACCACAACGGACGAAAGGTACTGGCTGACTTCGGGTCGATAACGGGCGAATCAAGTCGCGACGGCTCATAACACTATCCTTGGCTGAATCTATTGGCGGATCAAAGAGTATGTACGGGATTGTCGCAGCTGCTGATAGCCGCCGTACAGCGGCTAAATGCCGCAGGGTGTATCAGGAGAGATCCCGTGAGTCTCTGGCCACTCGCGCCGTCTTGTCAGTCAACTGGACGCTTGTTGATATTTTCGGCAAACTCCGCGCTTTGCGGCACGCCTGCACTGCCAGATCATCGGCAGCCAGACCATTCACTACCAGAGCATCGGAGACATATCATGAGCCAATGGGTTCAATTACGAATTCAAGCCAAAGCAGCGCAAGTAGATGCTTGTGAAAACGCCCTGCTGGCTCTGGGTGCCTTATCCGTTACCCTGCAAGACAATGCCGACCAACCAATTCTCGAGCCTGAACTGGGCACCACCCCCCTCTGGGATGACACCCAGCTCATTGGCCTGTTTGATGCCGACACTCATACCGCTGCAATCGTGGAGCAGTTTCCCTTGATGTTTGCCGCTGAAGGCGGTGTTGGAAGCGTCGATTTGTTATGGGAACAGGTCGAAGACAAGGACTGGGTCAGAGCCTGGATGGACACTTACAAGCCCATGCAGTTTGGCCCGCGCTTGTGGGTGTGCCCAAGTTGGTGTCAGCCACCACAACCGGATGCCGTCAACCTGCTGCTTGACCCTGGCCTGGCTTTTGGCACCGGTACGCACCCGACCACCGCGCTGTGTTTGCGCTATTTGGATGAGCATATAAAAGGTGGTGAAGAGGTTGTCGATTTTGGTTGCGGCAGCGGCATTCTTGGTATGGCAGCGCTGTTACTGGGTGCCCGTACAATGACAGGTATCGACATCGATCCCCAGGCACTGACCGCCACCCGCGACAATGCCCAGCGTAACGACATCCGTAGTGACCGTTTCGAGGTGTATTTACCACAACACACACCTGCGGTTCAGGCCGACATAACGGTCGCCAATATTCTGGCCGGGCCACTCAACGAACTGGCCCCTCAGCTGGCCCAACTGACGCGCTCCGGTGGCAAGCTGGCCCTTTCCGGGTTGCTCTCCCACCAGGCAGACGACGTTATTCAGCGTTATAACGAGTGGTTTGTGATGGATACACCAAAGCAACAGGAAGATTGGGTTATTATCTCTGGAACCCGTCGCTAGGGAGCTGTCGGACTTATGAGCAACCTGGATAATTCTGAGGATTCATCATGGCCACGCATGTGACTCGCTGCCCACATTGCCAGACCAGCTTTCGCGTCCGCGACGAACACCTCGCGATTGCGAAGGGGAATGTCCGCTGCGGCTCTTGCTTGCAAGTCTTTAATGCGTTGAATCACCTTGTGAATCCAGTTGCAGGGGCGACAAATACAGCGGCTCCGACGCACAAGCCGACGCCAGCCGAACCGGCAATCGCTGCCAAACCAGCCAGTCCCAAGCCCACCGCTCAGGCTCCGACGTCCTCAACAGCGACAAGTACAAACACCCCACCACCCGCCACAGCCATACCAGCCGAGGTTCACGATGATTTTGATTCCGTCAATCTTGAATCCCAGCAGGAAGTATCCTCCGACGAGCTGTTCGATAACCTGTTTGGCAGTGCCGACGATGATAATCTGGACGATAACAACAGTGGTTTTCTCGACAAGGCTATCTTCGACAGTCTGAATGGCGACGACACCAGCCCCCCGGAAGCGGAAGACCGCCAGCTTGATGACGATGACCTGCTGATCCACGACGAAATGGACAGCATCGGCGAACCACACGATGGCGACGAGAGCATCTCAGACGATCCGTTTGCGGATCTGGGGTTACGTGCTCCCGAACATCTTGATCGCCCAGCCCCCGGATCCGGTCTTGAAATTGACGATTCGCTGATCAACCTCGATTCCATGGATAACCATCCGCTCAGTTACGACGTCAGCAAACCGGAAAACATCGAGGAAGAGGAAGATGACGACGAAGCCTGGGCCAGAGCGCTGCTTGATGACGACTCACCACCGGAAGAAATTACCCGTGAGCTTGGTCTGGTTACCACTCGCAGCGAGGAAGCACAATTCAAACGCCCCGCCGCCACCGTCGCCATACCAGAAAATGCGGAAGACGACGAACCTCCTTCCGCAAACAAAACACCCATCAGCTTCGCCCTGGCTGACGAGCAACCAGAAGACCAGAGCAATACCGATTACCGCGCTGACCATGGCTTGCCTCCCGGCTTTGGACAACCGCCTCGTCACCAGCAGTTGACAGGTAACATTCAGGCAACCCCGCTGCAACTGGATGCTGAAAAGCAAAAACGGGCCAAAACCGGTTGGTTGGTCGCCACCGTAGCGTTGCTGGTATTGCTGGCCGGTCAAGTGCTGTATTTCAATTTTGACCAGTGGGCAAGAACTCCGAGCTGGCGTCCGGTATACCAGTCGCTCTGTTCCGTATTTGGTTGCCGTTTGCCACATGTTCAGGATGTGCGTTCCATGTCGACCCGTAACCTGGTGGTGCGCTCCCACCCGGCCATTGCCAATGCTTTGGTGGTCGATACACTGATATTGAACAACTCTGAATTTGACCAGCCATTTCCTGACCTGGCATTGATATTCAGGGATTTGAACGAAAATGTTATTGCCAGCCGCCAGTTTACGCCGGCGGAATACCTCGCCGGAGAAGTTGCCGGTCAAAGCAGCATGCCCAGCAAAACGCCAGTACACGTCGCGCTCGAAATTCTTGATCCAGGGCAAAATGCTGTCAGCTATGCCGTGCAACTGGTGGATAATCAATAACCGGCAGATGGGTGGCCAACTGTAAGAAAAATGACATATTTGTTGGCAAAGTGGTCTTTATTCAACCGATTCATCCGAGTATGATAGCGCCACTTTTTTCCGCACACTTTTTGACCAACTCGTAGTTATTCATGCCCACAATTGGTAAATACACGCTAACCAGCCCGGCCGTGCTGGCACCGATGGCGGGGGTGACTGACCTTCCATTTCGTCGCCTGTGTCGACATCTCGGCGCTGGCCTTGTTGTCGGCGAAATGATTGCTGCCAACCCCGACCTGCGCGCTACCCGCAAGTCACGGCAACGACTGGATCACAGCGGCGAACCAGAGCCGGTTGCTATCCAGATTGCCGGGGGGGATCCGGAATCACTGGCAGAATGTGCTCGTTACTCCGTGGCGCACGGAGCCCATATTGTCGATATCAACATGGGCTGTCCGGCCAAAAAAGTGTGTAACAAGGCCGCTGGCTCGGCACTGATGAAAGATGAAGGCCTGGTACGAGACATATTACAAGCCGTTGTCGAAGCCGTTGATGTCCCGGTAACGCTGAAAATGCGTACTGGCTGGGAACCTGAACATCGTAATGCAGACGTGATCGCAACGCTGGCGGAAGAACTCGGTATCCAGTCGTTGGCGATCCATGGCCGTACCCGTGCCTGTGGCTACAAGAACACCGTCGAGTACGACACCATTCGTGCAATCAAGCAGTCGGTGTCCATTCCGGTGTTCGCCAACGGTGACATTACCTCTCCACAGAAAGCGGTTGAGGTCATGGACTATACCGGTGCCGATGGCGTCTTGATCGGTCGTGCAGCCCAGGGAAATCCCTGGATTTTTCGGCAAATCAATCATTTTTTGGCCACCGGAGCAGAGCCGCAAGCGCCTCGGCCAGATGAGATTTACAACACCCTGCGGGATCACCTGCAGGCTTTGTACGCCTTTTATGGCGACTACCTTGGGCTACGTATTGCCCGCAAGCACGTTGGCTGGTATCTCGCCAGCCAACCCGGTGGTGAACAGTTTCGCCGCCAGTTCAATCAGTTGAATTCCATCGACGAACAAGGACACGCCGTTCGTCAGTTTTTCCTGGGGATCAGGAACTCGAGGGAGATTGCAGCATGAACACCCAAGCATATATCAAGAAGGTTGATACGGTGACCGAACCAGCAGAACAGCACATCCGATTGGAAACACCCGTGGCGTCAAACCAGACCCTGCGTGACAGTGTCGAAAAAGCGTTACAGAACTATTTCGACCAGCTTGATGGCCAGGAAGTGGCCGGTATCTACGACATGGTCCTGTCGGAGGTGGAAGTGCCACTACTCGAAACCGTCATGAAATACACCCGCGATAATCAAACCAAGGCCTCTGTTGTGCTTGGTCTGAACCGTGGCACACTGCGCAAGAAACTCAAGCAGTACGGCATGCTCTAATACGCGCATGAACAGATAAGAGCGGCTGCAAGGCCGCTTTTTGTTTTTCAGACTTCGACTAATGTCAGCCAACCCGTTGCCAGGAATACCATGAGCCACAGCACTCCAACCGCACCGTCCCAGTCAGGCAACACGCCTGTTCGCCGCGCCCTGATCAGCGTATCCGATAAAACCGGCATTGTTGAATTTGCCCAGTCTCTGGTCGAGCTGGGAGTCGAAATTCTCTCCACCGGTGGTACTTACAAACTGCTGTGTGACAACCAGGTAGCGGCAGTGGAAGTCTCTGACTACACCGGCTTCCCGGAAATGATGGATGGTCGCGTCAAGACCCTGCACCCGAAAGTACACGGCGGCATCCTGGCTCGACGCGGACAGGATGATGCCGTTATGACTGAGCATGGCATCAATGCCATTGATATGGTGGTAGTCAACCTGTATCCGTTCGCCGCTACCGTCGCCCGCCCGGATTGCGACCTGCCGCTGGCGATTGAAAATATTGATATCGGCGGCCCGACCATGGTGCGTTCTGCCGCCAAAAATCACGCACACGTCGCTATTCTGGTGAACGCAACGGATTACAACAGTGTACTCACCGAACTCACGTCCGGCGGCCTGTGTTACAAGACCCGTTTCGCGCTGGCATTAAAAGCGTTTGAACACACAGCGGCCTACGATGGCATGATTGCTAACTACCTCGGCACCATCAACCAGTCCGAAGAAACACTTGACGTCGCAAACCGCCTGCACTTCCCGCAGACCTTCAACAGCCAGTTCATCAAGGCGCAGGACATGCGTTACGGTGAAAACCCGCACCAGCAAGCGGCCTTCTACGTGGAAGCCAATCCACAAGAAGCGTCTATCGCTACCGCCAAACAACTGCAGGGTAAAGAGCTGTCGTATAACAACGTTGCCGATACCGATGCCGCTCTGGAATGCGTCAAGTCGTTTACCAAACCCGCCTGTGTGATCGTCAAGCACGCCAACCCTTGTGGGGTAGCGGTTGTGCCGGAAAACGACGGTGGTATTCGTAAAGCCTACGATCTGGCATTTGCTACGGATACCGAATCGGCCTTTGGCGGCATTATTGCCTTTAACCGCGCACTGGATGCCGACACCGCCAAAGCCATTGTCGAGCGTCAGTTTGTCGAAGTGATCATCGCACCATCGGTCAGTGCCGAAGCCGCAGCCATCATCGAAGCCAAGAAAAACGTCCGCCTGCTGGAGTGCGGCCAGTGGTCAACCGAACGCGTCCAGGCATTGGACTTCAAACGGGTGAACGGTGGCTTGCTGGTGCAGCAGCGCGACCATGGCATGATCAACGTCGATGACCTCAAAGTAGTCACCAAACGCGCCCCAACCGAAGCAGAACTGAATGATCTGGTGTTTGCCTGGAAAGTGGCCAAGTTTGTTAAATCCAATGCCATTGTCTACGCTAAAAACCGCCAGACGGTCGGGGTGGGTGCTGGCCAGATGAGCCGGGTAAATTCTGCCCGTATCGCGGCCATCAAGGCTGAACATGCCGGTCTGCCGGTCGAAGGGGCAGTAATGGCATCAGACGCATTCTTCCCGTTCCGTGACGGTATTGATAATGCTGCGGCCAATGGCATCAAGGCCATCATCCAGCCCGGTGGCTCGATCCGTGATGACGAAGTCATTGCGGCTGCCGACGAAGCAGGCATCGCCATGGTATTTACCGGGATGCGTCACTTCCGTCATTGATAAATAGCCGGATGTCAGACATCAGGCATCAGCGGCAAATATCAGAATACATCATTGTGCCAGCCGTCGGATTTCCGACGACTGGCTGTTCGGAGTACCAATATGCAAGTATTGATCATAGGTTCGGGTGGCCGCGAACATGCGTTAGCCTGGAAAGTCCTGCAATCGCCGCAGGTAACAAAAGTTTTCGTGGCGCCGGGTAACGCCGGTACCGCACGCGAAGCCAATATGGAAAACGTCGCCATTGACGTGATGGATTTCGATGGCTTACAGCAGTTTGCGCAAACCAACAATATTGGCCTCACCATCGTTGGCCCTGAAGCGCCTTTGGTTGGCGGAGTGGTTAACCAGTTTCAGGCAGCAGGCCTGAAGATCTTTGGCCCATCTGCCGGAGCAGCCCAGCTGGAAGGTTCCAAGGCTTTCACCAAGGACTTCCTGGCTCGGCAGCAGATCCCCACCGCAGACTACCAGAACTTCACCGAGCTTGAGCCAGCGCTGGCGTATCTGCGTGAAAAGGGCGCACCGATTGTGGTCAAGGCGGATGGCCTGGCGGCCGGCAAAGGCGTGATCGTCGCAGAAACCCTGGCTCAGGCCGAAGAGGCCGTACAGGACATGCTGTCCGGCAATGCCTTTGGTGATGCCGGTTGCCGGGTGGTGATTGAAGAATTCCTCAGTGGTGAAGAGGCTTCATTTATTGTCATGGTTGATGGCAAGAATGTACTGACCATGGCCACCAGCCAGGATCACAAACGGGTTGGCAATGGCGACACTGGCCCCAACACTGGCGGTATGGGTGCCTATTCCCCGGCCCCGGTTGTGACGGCAGCCATTCACGATCGCATTATGCAAGAAGTCATCTACCCGACCGTTCAGGGCATGGCCGCAGAAGGCAACGATTACACCGGCTTCCTCTATGCTGGCCTGATGATTGATGCCACCGGCACGCCCAAGGTGATTGAATATAACTGTCGGTTTGGTGATCCGGAAACCCAGCCAATCATGCTGCGGATGAAATCCGATATGGTGGCTCATTGCCTGGCCGCGCTGGAAGGCCAGCTGGATAGCGAAACCGCCGATTGGGATGACCGCCCGGCACTGGGCGTAGTACTGGCCGCCGGTGGTTATCCGGCCGACTACCGCAAGGGCGATGTTATCTCACTGCCCGATAATGACGGCACCAACCGCAAGGTATTTCATGCCGGTACCCAAACTGCGGACAATGGTGATGTATTGACCGCTGGTGGACGTGTACTCTGTGCCACCGCGCTGGGTAACACCGTCGGTGAGGCCCAACAGGCCGCTTATGAGCTGGCGCAGCGGGTTAGCTGGCAGGATATGTTTTATCGTACCGACATTGGCTACCGCGCTATTGCACGGGAAAAGCAGTAACAATACGGCGCAATAACCCAGTACAACCAGCCGGCACACAATTCCGTACTACAACGCGTGGCAGGGCAATTTCTGCCCTGCCAGACTCGCAAGGGATTCCCATGGCAGATCTGGCAAAAAGGCTACTTGAGTCATCATGGTTAACAGGGCTGCTCTGGCTACTATGCCTAAGCAACAGTAGCTGGGCCAGCAGTCCGGTACTGATTCCGGAAAGCGATTTTAATCATTCGATCAGTAGCTACGTCTCGATCCTGGAAGACCCTGAATCGTCGTTAGCTATTGACGATATGCTGACTCAGCAAGTCCAATTACGCTTTACTCCAAGCCATGCCGAGAACCTCCATTTTGGGGTCAGCCATTCCACCTTCTGGCTACGCATCAGTCTTTATAATCCGTTTCCGATAGATAAGCAGGTCATACTGGCGCTGTCCAATAACCATATTCCGTCAGTATCCATGTTTGATATCAGTCGCAGTGATGCTATCACTGTTATCAATGGTTTTACCGCCCCTTCCGGTAGTTATCAGCAGGCCCACCCGTTCTTATTAACGTTACCGGCAATGACAACACAAAGTTATCTGCTGTCGTTGTCGAGCGGCGGCCTGATCAATACCGATGTACGGCTGATGACACCACAACGTTTTCTGCAAAACGAACAGTGTCAATCCATTTTGATTGGCTTGGTCGCCGGCTGGTTAATGGCAACCGCAGCTTACTTTATCAATCTGGCCTTAACGCGCCGCTCTTGGCTAGCCTGGTGTGCATCGGGCTACTGTCTGGCATCAACAGTATTTATGGTTAGCTGGCTGGGCCAGTTGGGTTTGTTACTGAATATTGACCTCGAGCATTCGGAAATTGTTACCGAGCTGGCCACCGGTGCCGCCATTGCCAGCCAATCTCTGGCGGTCTACTTCCTTGGCTGGAAAGGCCAGCATGCCCGGTTGTTCCGTCAGATATTACTGGGCAGTACCGGCTTATCAATCCTCGGCACCATACTGCTAACGTCCTTGTCCGGCAGCTATAGCGAAACTCTGGCCCCCCTCCTGGTGATCTTGATGCAATTGATCCTGGCGATCTTGCTCGGCATCGGCAGCAGTCGCCACCCATCAGCACAGCGTTGGTTCCTGACTGGCACCATGGCCAATCTTGGCGGTGTATTACTGATCCTGTTCATCAGCAATAACCTGTTGGAGTTTGATTCCATCAATAACTGGATGGCATTGTTGTTACCGTCCGTTATGACCGCCTGTATGGTCATGGCCGTTTTGCGCCTGACCCGCAAGAGTGACCAGTTTCTGGAATCGCCCAACCGTGGCGTTGCGATCAACCCCGCGATCCTGTCACAAATCAGCCACGAACTGCGCACTCCTATCAACGGCGTGCTCGGCATGAATGAATTATTGTCGGACACCCCACTGACCGATAACCAGCGTGATTTCACCGAAACCATTGCTCAGGCCGGGCGGGAAATGCTGCACGTCGCCAACGAAATTTCGGTACTGGCCAAGATTCAGGATGATCATCTGGAGCTGGACACCCGTGCCTTTGATCTGGTCTCCCTGACCAATCAGGTACTGGTGCATTTTCAACTGGAAGCCAACCGTAAACAGGTTGAACTGATGGTTGACCAGGAAGAAGACCTGCCAGCTCGACTGGTGGGTGACCGTAATCGTCTGCAAACCCTGTTGCATAACCTCTACGCCCGACTGCTGGCCTACACTGAACAAGGTGAAATCAGCACGCACTTAAGCCCGCTACGCAACAACCGGGGCCAGGTTCATGGTGTGTCGATCCAGATTCAGTTACATGGCACCATCACCAATCGCGACGATTTGAGAATCATGCTGGATCTGCTCTGCAGCACCCATCACACAAACGGCGAAACGCCCTGGAATCTGACCGTCAGCCGTCATCTGATCCGCTTTATGAAGGCATCGCTGGAAATGGAAAGCCTGACGACCCAGGCGGGTTCTCTTACCCTGTACCTGCCACTGGAGCCTGAAAGCGCAGAAACATCGGTGCAGCCGGGCCACGATGACAGTCTGATTGGTATGCATATCCTGATCGTTGACGATAACGCCTCGCTCAGGAAAGTGATTGAAAAGCAGATCCGACGTTGGGGAGTGCGTGTTGAAAGCACCTACAGCGGCAAGGAAGCCCTGGCCATGCTGCGTAATCAGGCAGCTACCGGACATGCGTTTGATGGTGCCATCATTGACCAGGATATGCCGGTCATGAACGGGCTTGAACTGATGCAACGCATTCAGGATGACGCCTCGATCAGCCCCAAGCCCAACGTATTAATGCTCACGGGTCTCAGCATCAGCTCGGTCAGAGAACAGGCCCATGCGGTTGGAATCTATCACCTGCTAGCCAAGCCTGCCAGTGGCGAACGCCTGAAGCGGGCACTGCTGGAACTCAAGTATCGTCCGCAACGACCGTCCAGTACCCACTGACGTAACCTGCTAATTCGCGGACACCGCACGCCCGGCGGCCCATAACCGGAGGCGCTGCAGCGGTTCAGCCATGGTTACCGACAGCGGCTGCGTTGCATTAGCTGCCGCGACCAGTTGTTGGGTCGTCAGTGGCTGGTCATTAAGCGTTGTCTTACCGGCTTCCGCACTGGCATACCAGGCAGCGACCACCACTTGTTCAATTTCTGCGCCGGAAAACCCTTCGGTCATGGCGGCCAGTAGCCCCAGGTCGACCGCATCGACATCATGCCCGCGCTTGCCCAGGTGGATGCGGAAAATCGCTTCCCGCACGCTGGCATCGGGCAAATCAACAAAAAAGATTTCGTCCAGACGACCCTTGCGCATCAGTTCCGGTGGCAGAGCATGAATATTGTTAGCAGTCGCCACCACAAACACCGGCTGTTTACGCTCCGCCAGCCAGGTCAGCAAGGTACCCAGCAAACGCTGGCTGACGCCATTGTCCTGGCTATCACCGGCCAGTGCTTTTTCGATTTCATCAATCCACACAACACAAGGCGCCATCAGCTCGGCAAGCTGCAACGCTTCCCGCAAGTTACGTTCTGTCTCACCAAAAAACTTGTTGTACAAGGCACCCATATCCAGACGCAACAAGGGCACTCCCCAACTGCCAGCCACCGCCTTTGCCGCCAGGCTTTTACCACTGCCCTGCACACCAAACAGCAACATTCCTTTGGGTCGCATATCGGTATCGGCTTCGAGGAACGCCTGCTGACGCTGTTGCAGCCATTGCTTCATGGTATCCAGACCGGCCACATCACCAAAACGGGCAGTGTCGTACTCAAATCCCATCACGCCGTCCATATCCATCAACTGGAGTTTTGCCCGGCTGACTTCCGGTACATCTTCTGCCGTGATCGCACCATCATCGACTATCGCACCACGAATCAGTCGGCGGGCATCGGAATACGTCAAACCACGAAGGTTGGCCACCAGGCGCTTGAGTGTTGGTTCATCGGTTTTTACCCGTGTGCCACTTTGGGCGGCATAACGCCGTGCTTCTTCCTGTACCAGGGTCATCAATTGCTGTTCATTCGGCAGTTGCAGCTGAAAACGGGCACTCAGGCGCATCAGTTCATCAGGTACCTCAAGTCGGTGGCTGAGTAAAACGAGGGTTTTTCCGGCATGCACATGTTGCAAGGCAATATCCTTGAGCAGCCGTACTATCTGTGGTTCTGCGATAAATGGATGCAGATCGCAAAAGACAAAAATACCGCCCTGTTGTTGCTGCTTGATATGCAGTAACGCCCGTTCGGGCACCTCACTTTGCTCCAATCCTGGTTCTTCACCAAAACCCAGCCGCCGCAAACCGTCGGTCAGAGTCCATTGTTGCAATGCTGCACCGCGCTTGATGGCCAGACGAGTCAGCAAGTCCAGCGCTCGGGGTTCTTCGTGGGTTTCAATCACCAGAATCGGCGTATGGCGCTCCAGCATCAGTGCCAGGTCGTGTACATCCTGCATTCTTTGGCTCTCTCTGTCAGACTGGCTGACGCCAGGAGTGTTATGGTTATGGCTGAATAGCGATGATACGGATCATGCATCAGAACGCAGAAAAACGTAAACTGTCAGCCGATTCAGTTTTTCGGGTATGGCCTGCTATGCCCGCGTTGCGGAGAGACCCGTTATGAGCCAGCAAAATACTCGCCAGTTTTCCCTGTTAGATCGCCTGATTGGCAGCGCCGACCAAGCCCTCCGCACCCTCGTTCCCGGTGTTGCCTCAGCCGCTCGCCCATCCCCAGCTCTCCAGCGCGAGCAACATGAGATGAGCGACGCCGAACGTCAACATGCCGCCGCTCTGATGCGCATTAATCATACCGGTGAAGTCTGTGCCCAGGCCTTGTATCAGGGGCAGGCGTTAACGGCCAGATTGCCTGATGTGCGTGGTGCCATGGAAGAAGCCGCCGCAGAAGAAATTGATCACCTGGCCTGGTGTGAAGCTCGCATCAAGGAGCTGGACGGCCGTACCAGCCTGCTGAATCCGCTGTTTTATGGATTATCGCTGGGTATCGGTGCCGCAGCGGGTAAAATTGGTGACAAGGTCAGCCTGGGATTTGTTGCCGCAACAGAACAACAGGTGTGCAAGCACCTGACCTCTCATATCAGTTCATTGCCCGTTCAGGATGAACGCAGCAAGGCGGTGCTGTTGCAAATGCTGGAAGACGAGGCCAAACACGCCACTACCGCACTGGATGCTGGTGGCCAGAAATTTCCATTGCCGGTAAAAATGGCCATGACTGCTATTTCCAAGGTCATGACCAGTGCAACGTATCGGGTTTAAGCCCAATCACTGGTTAACCCCATAACAAAAACCCGTTGAAGCGCGAGTATTCAACGGGTTTTTTATGGCCAGACTGACGCGAAGGGCAAAGAGCGAAGGCTACAGGCTCAGGACTTTCTCACCACGAGAAATACCCGACACACCACTGCGCACGGTTTCCAGCACTGCAGTCGAACCAATCGCCTCAATAAAGGCTTCCAGTTTATCAGTCGCGCCAGTCAATTGGATGGTGTACACACTGGGTGACACATCGACGATCTGGCCACGGAAGATATCCGCCGTACGTTTGATTTCAGCACGCTGGGCTCCCACGGCTTTCACCTTGATCAGCATCAGTTCGCGCTCGATGTGTTGACCCTCAGACAGATCCACCAGCTTGACCACCTCGATCAGCTTATTGAGCTGTTTGGTGATCTGTTCGATCTTGCGATCATCGCAATGGGTGGTCATGGTCAGACGCGACAAGGTCGGGTCTTCGGTAGGCGCAACCGTCAGGGTTTCAATGTTATAGCCACGCTGGGCAAACAGTCCGACCACACGCGACAAGGCACCCGGTTCGTTTTCCAGCAGGATAGAAATAATATGTCGCATCATATCAGGTACGCTCCGTCTTGCTCAGCCACATGTCGCGCATGGAGCCCAAAGGCACCTGCATTGGATAAACGTGTTCTTCCGGGTCAACGGCTACATCGAGGAATACCAGGCGATCCTTGTATTTATTCAAGGCATCGTCCAGCGCTTGCGGCAATTCATCGCGGCTTTTTACCTGAATACCCACATGGCCGTAGGCCTCGGCCAACTTAACGAAGTCGGGCAGTGATTCCATATAGGAATGGGAATGTCGCCCTTCGTAGTTCATGTCCTGCCACTGACGTACCATACCCAGCGAACCATTGTTCAGACAGACGATTTTTACCGGAATACCGTACTGCAAGCAGGTCGACATTTCCTGAATGTTCATCTGGATCGAACCTTCACCCGTGACACACACCACTTCGTGATCGGGGAAGTTCATCTTCACCCCCATCGCGGCCGGAAAACCAAAGCCCATGGTGCCCAGGCCACCGGAGTTGATCCAACGATTGGGCTTGTCAAACTTGTAGTACTGAGCGGCAAACATCTGATGTTGGCCAACATCGGAGGTGACGTAGGCATCTCCCCGAGTAGCAGTCCACAGCGCTTCGATGACTTCCTGTGGTTTCATCAAGCCGTTTTCATTTTTTTCGTAACGCATACCATGACGCGGACGCCACTCGTTGATCTGTTTCCACCAGGAGGTTATCGCATCAGCATCCGGCGTTTCACCAGCTTCATCCAGCAGCGCCATCATTTCGTCCAGCACCGTACCCACTGGCCCGACAATGGGCACATCGGCGGTGATGGTTTTGGAAATAGACGATGGATCAATATCGATATGAATGATCTTGGCGTCCGGACAAAACTTGGTCGTGGCATTGGTCACTCGGTCATCAAAGCGAGCGCCTACCGCCAACACCACATCGGCGTGGTGCATCACCACGTTCGCTTCGTAGGTGCCGTGCATCCCTAACATACCAAGGAAACGATCCGCCGTGCCGGGATAAGCCCCCAGCCCCATCAATGTGCTGGTGCATGGGAAGTTCAGGCGATCCACCAATGCCCGCAGCTTATCTGAACTGCCGTCGATGATCACACCACCGCCGCTGTAGATAACCGGACGCTTGGCGCTCAACAGCAATTCAACCGCCTTCTTGATTTGGCCGGAGTGGCCACGCTGAGGCGGTGTGTAAGAGCGCAGTTTGACCTTTTTCGGATAAACGTATTCAAAACGCTCATTCGGCATGGTCATATCTTTCGGTATATCAATCAGTACCGGGCCGGGACGGCCGGTGCTGGCGATATAAAACGCTTTCGCCACCAGCTCTGGAATTTCTTCCGGGCGGCGAACACTGAAACTGTGTTTCACCACTGGGCGAGAAACCCCCAGCATGTCCGTTTCCTGGAAGGCATCATCGCCGACCAAATGGCTCATCACCTGACCAGAAATGACAACCATTGGAATAGAATCCGTAAACGCAGTAGCAATACCGGTAATGGTATTGGTCGCTCCAGGGCCGGAAGTCACCATCACAACACCGGCTTTACCGGTCGCACGGGCATAGCCATCAGCCATATGGGCTGCGGCCTGCTCGTGGCGGACCAGTACGTGTTTGACGGCACTTTGTCTATAGACGGCATCGTAAATGTGCAGCAACGAGCCGCCCGGGTAGCCATAGATATATTCAACGCCTGACTCGTGCAGAGCACGAACCAACATTTCTCCGCCGGAAAGTAATTCCACCGTACTTATCCTCTTGCACAAGCTCTTGTCAGAGCATGAGTGAAATAAAAATTGCGGGATCAGCGTCATCACGCCCTGAAGGCGGATGGATCCCGGTGAGGATGAATAACTTGTAGTTGCTCATCAGAGTCCCGGAGTCTGGTCATAAACTGCGGGTTGGAACTGGATCGGAGGATAACCCTGGTCCAGAGGCCATGGCTGCCAGAGATCAGCACGGGGGTGTTGGCTGCTCAATCCGGCAAAAGCTGTGCAATTTTAGCACCATAGCGCCGTTTGTCCAGAGAACACGCGGCCTGCGGGATGCCAGAATAACGGCTATTTCCTTGACTTATCAGCTCGTTGCCATAGTGTTCGCTGCATCCCGGTTCTGTTGATATTGCAGGTGATTATGAAATTTTTGCTCTCGACAGCAGTGGTGCTACTGCTATGGCCAGCCTTGGTAACCAGCCCGGTGCAAGCACAGGTATACCGCTGGACAGATGAAAGCGGCCAGGTTCACTTTGGTTCACAGCCTCCCCGTGAGCAACAGGCAACAGCAGAAACCTATGATGTGCAGGTTTCGCGCCCCGCCACACCCCCTGCCACAGGCAGATCCCTGGTGGACACTGCCAATCCGAAAAAGGATGAGGAAAAACAGCCAGACTCCGACGAACCCGCAGTGTCCAACGAAGAGGCCGACGCGTATTGCCAGCAGGGCCAGACCTATATGGGCAAGCTCAGCAGTAATTACAGCCGTCGCTTCAAAGACCAGGAGACCGGTGAATACCGTCCGTTGACGGACGCTGAACGGGAGCGCGAACAGCAGAAAGCCCGCAAGATAATGGACACCTATTGCAAAAAACAATAACCGCCTGCGCTACTCGCGCCAGATCAGACTGGCCTGCCGCCCGGTTTGGCCATCCCGACGAAAGGAATAAAACTGCGTCGCTTCCCGATAAGTACACCATTCCTCCCCGAATATCCGCTCGACGCCCGCCAGTTCCAACCGCCAGCGCGCCAGTTTATGCAGATTGGCATGATAACGATCGCCGTGGCCACGATAAAAGCAACTTGCCGGTGCCCCGGCGAAGCTTGCCCTGACCTCTGGCCCGACTTCAAACGCGGCCGGGCCAATGGCAGGACCCAGCATGGCCATTACGCTACCACTAAAACGGGTCAGGGCCTGTTCCAGCACACCAGCAGCCAGACCACGCCATCCGGCGTGTATCGCTGCAATCTGCTGGCCGTTTGCACTGACCAGCAACACCGGCAAACAATCTGCCGTCATGACGGCACAGGCCAGGCCTGGTTCTGCTGTCCAGCAGGCATCTGCTGGCAACACAATTTCGTTCCCACAAGCGTGCCGACATTCAGTGCCGTGCACCTGATCAAGCCATTGAATGGCACGAACAGCGGGTAACTGCTGTTGCAAGCGGATACGGTGCTGCCGTACTTGCTGTGCATTATCACCAACATGCAGCCCGAGATTGGCACCATCCCAGGGCGCTGCAGAAACCGGCCCACTCAGTAACCGGCGCGTACTGAATGCCACCTGCACCCCGGCAGGCAAGGGCCAGTCTGGCCGGATCAGTTCAAATGTCGTGCGCACCACGCCGGTCAGCCTCCAGCATCTCAAGCAATTCGATCATGTCGGTTGGCAAGTCCACTTCCCACTCCATCCATTCCTGCTCAACCGGGTGCAATAATCCCAACGCCTTGGCATGCAGCGCTTGACGTGGAAAGTTTTGCAGCATGGTACGCAAGGAAGGGCCAATACCCTTGGTCAGGCGAGTACGGGCAGCGTAGGTGGCATCACCCACCAGCGGATGGCCAATGTGCGTCATATGCACGCGGATCTGGTGAGTACGGCCAGTTTCCAGTTTGCAGCGAATATGGGTATGGGTAGGAAACTTGTGTAATACCCGGTAATGGGTCACCGCGTCTTTACCCATCGGATTGACCGCCATACGGGTGCGCTGGGTACCATGACGACCGATCGGTTCATCTACTTTGCCGCCGCCGGTCATGTGCCCCTGAACTACCGCTTCGTACTCACGTCCCATGGTGCGATCCTGCAGTTGTGCGACCAGATGCGCCTGGGCTTGCAGGGTTTTGGCCACCACCATCAGTCCTGTGGTGTCCTTGTCGAGCCGATGTACGATACCGGCACGGGGAATATTGGCCAGCGCCGGACAATGATGCAGCAAGCCATTCAGCAAGGTGCCTTCACGATTGCCAGCCGCCGGATGCACCACCAGATCAGCCTGCTTGTTGAGCACCAGAATATGATCGTCTTCGTAGACGATATCGAGGTCGATGGCCTCTGGCTCCCAGTCACCTTCGGGGGCCAGCTCCGCTTCCAATACCAACGTCTCACCGCCGGTGAGTTTGTCACGCCCGCGCCAGGCCTTGCCATCAACCGTCAGCTGTCCCTCTTTGATCCATTGTTGCAGCCGTGAGCGTGAATAGTCAGGGAACAGTTGCGCTGCTACCTGGTCGAGTCGTTTGTTGCCCTGATCAAAGGGAACCTGAATACTGCTAGAGATCTGATTGGTCATAGTCTGCCAAATCGGGGAGGGTCGATGCGATACCAGACGTCAGAACCGCCAATCGGTTGGGACTGTGCTGTGACTGTGTTTTAATACCGCGCTTTAGCGAAGTATATCCACAATTAGGAATCCGCTCCATGACGTGCCGCTGGCTGTTGATTTTATTATCTGTCTTGATGGTCGCCTGCTCCGGAAATCCGGACAAACCCAAAGAACAAACCGAGCAACAATTATATAAAGAAGCCAGAACCGCGCTGGATAAAAACAGCAACGTTATTGCCATTGAAAAGCTCAAGGCGCTGGAGTCCCAGTACCCTTTTGGGGAATACGCCGAACAGGCTCAACTGGAGCTGATTTACGCCTATTTCAAAACCAGCGATCTGGAAACCGCCCTGGAAGCCAGCGAACGCTTTATCCGCCTGCATCCGCTGCATGAACAAATCGACTACGCCTACTACATTCGTGCGCTGACCACCTATGAAATGGGATTTTCCATGGTGGAACGGCGTTTTTCCGACGATGTTGCCAAGCGTGACCCGACGCCGCTGCGCGATGCCTTCCAGTATTTTTCAGAATTGTTGACCCGCTTCCCGGACAGCCCTTATACCGCCGACTCCCGCGCACGTATGGTCTATCTGCGTGAACGCCTGGCCAGTTACGAGATTGGCGTGGCGCGCTACTATATGAAACGTCACGCCTTTATGGCAGCTGCCAACCGGGCCAACAAGGTAGTATCTGAGTATCCAGGTACCGCTGCGGTTGCCGATGGCCTGGTGATGATGACGGAAGCCTATCAGGAGCTATCGATGACAGCAGAAGCTGATGACGCCTTGGCACTGCTGAAATATAACTTCCCACAGCACCCACAACTACGGAATGGCGAGTTCAAGAACAGCGGTCTGGCACAAACAGATCGGCGCAGCTGGCTGGAAATCCTCTCCTTTGGCTTGAGTAAATAACCCGATACCAGACCACATTTTCAGGCCACTTTTGTGGCGATGGCCGAAATACAAGCAACTGAACACAACCGGCCCCGGAATACACGTCCAACCAACATCCGGGGCCCGGTTATTCACTTCATCTGACAGATTTCAGATACCAGCCCGCCAACCACTGGTGATCGGATAGCGCCGATCACGACCAAAACCACGCCGAGTTACTCGTACGCCAACCGGTGCCTGACGGCGTTTGTATTCGTTTACGTCAACCAGACGCAGCACCCGCATCACATCATCGCGGTCGAAGCCACTGGCAATAATCGCCTCGGCACTCATGTCCTGCTCAATATAATTTTCCAGTATGGTGTCCAACACCGGGTAAGGCGGCAGGCTGTCTTCGTCCACCTGGTCGGGCGCCAGTTCCGCCGATGGCGGACGATCAATCACTCGCTGCGGTATTACCTCACCCTCACCGATCGAATTACGATATTGTGCCAGTGCGAATACCCGTGTTTTATAGACATCCTTCAGCGCCCCGTAACCACCCGCCATATCGCCATACAGGGTTGCATAACCCACCGCCATTTCGCTTTTGTTGCCGGTGGTCAGCACCATATAGCCCGTCTTGTTCGAGATCGCCATCAACAGCACACCACGACAGCGGGATTGCAGGTTTTCTTCCGTGGTATCAACCGGTAAACCGGCAAACTCCTGCGCCAGAGCACCCATAAATTGCTCGTACATCGGAGCAATCGAAATCGACTGATAACGTACTCCCATCACCCGCGCCTGCTGCGCGGCGTCTTCTTTGCTCATATCCGAGGTATAGGCAAATGGCATCATCACAGCCTGAACCCGATCAGCCCCCAGAGCATCCACGGCAATGGCCAGTGTCAGCGCTGAATCGATACCGCCTGACAGCCCCAGAATAACGCCCTTGAAATGGTTTTTATTGACGTAGTCACGCACTCCCAACACCAGCGCGTTGTAGAGACTGGCCAGTTCATGTTCGTGGGCTTCCACCACCGGTGCCGCATTCGCAGCCTGCAAAACACCGGCAGAAAACCGGACGTCAGCCGTTGCTGCCTGGTATTCCGGTAGTTGGGCAACGCAGAGGCCAGTGGCATCCAGAGCAAACGAGGCACCATCGAAGACCAATTCATCCTGCCCACCCACCTGATTGACGTACACAATCGGCACTCCCAGGCGACCAATATGCTCACGCAAGACGGTCAGGCGCTCGGTTTGCTTGCCAAGATGAAAGGGCGAGGCGTTCAGGTTAAGAATCAGCTCGGCACCAGCGGCCACGGACTGTTCTGCCGGCCCTGTGTACCAGATATCTTCACAAATGGTTAAACCCAGATGTACGCCAGCGATATTAACAACGAGGGGCTGGTCGCCAACGCTGAAATAACGCTTTTCATCGAACACCTGATAGTTTGGCAAACATTGTTTGGCGTAACGCCCCAGTGATTCGCCCTGATACCAGACACCAGCACAGTTATAGAGACGCTCGTCCTCGCGCCAGGGAAAGCCAGCCACAATGGCAATGTCGTGACTGGCAGCCGCCAGCCGTTTTATGGCGGTTTCAACACGAAGTTGCAAACTTGGTCGCAACAACAGGTCTTCTGGTGGGTAACCGGTCAGCGCCAGCTCGGAAAACAGGATAAGATCGACGCCACGGTTACGTGCTGCGTCCACTTCGCTGAGCATCAAATCACAGTTGCCGGTAATATCGCCAACCAGAAAATTGCATTGCGCCATGGCGATGTGAAGTGACTCTGTCATGCTGTCGCGTTACCTTCTGCTATTTTTCCGCAGTATTGTCTGGAAATTCCGCCGGTTAGGCAAATACATTAGCGCCAGGCCAGGTGAACGCCAGTGGCCGAAAGGATATTTAACATGTCGTCTAACGTGAGCGATCTGGTTGTCAACGGCAAGCGCCTGCTAAAAATTTACAGCTATTACTCTCTGCTCCTGGCCTTGCTGATCATGGCGGTACATGCCACCGGTGGTACCGCTCTGATTGGCCACGACGCGCCTAATGCCAGTCTGATTGCGACGGTACTTTATGTCATGGTCGCGGCCAGCTTTGTTGCCATTGCCAGCCTCGGCCCCCATGTTCAACTAGCAACCAGTTATTTCTTTCTCGAAACGGCGATTCTCTCGGTACTGATGTTTGCCTCCGGCGGGCTTGATACTGGTTTTTCCAGTCTGATTCTTATCTGTGTAGTGATCGCCAACCTGCTGGCACCCGGGGTGCTCGGGTTTGCAGTTGCCGCCTGGACAACCCTGGCCATTTTGGTAATCCAGCATTTCTGGCCAGAACACTATCAGGCAGGCGAACTGGTTAATTCCGGTGTTTACGGTTTTTTATGTTTTTTACTCGCGGCCCTGACCCAGGCGTTGTCCCGACGTCTGAACAGCGCCCTGGAGCTGGCCAGAGACCAGTCATTACGATTACGCCGCCTCAGCAAGATCAGCTGGCAGGCACTGGCGGACTTGCCCAATGGCATTATTGCCTGCGACCGCGATAACCGTATTCTGTTTTTTAACCAGCAGGCGCAACGCTGGCTTGGTATCAGTGATGAAGAATCACTGCCCCAGCCCCTGCTCATCGCTCTGACGGAGCCAGGCCGCAAACACGCACTCAAGATATACGGTGAATCCCTGTTGGTCAGCAAGATGCCGCTGCCGGATTCCATGCCAGGCGACTATCTGGTGTTTATGGAAGACCAGTCTCGCATTGCCGCAACAGCGCAACAACTCAAGCTGGCCTCACTCGGACGTCTGACCGCCAGTATCGCCCACGAAATACGTAATCCGCTCAGTGCCTTGCGCCAGGCCAGCCAGTTGCTGGCAGAAACCCCGTATCTCAAGGAAGAAGAACTGTATCTCAGCCAGGTCATCGAGCAGCACTGCATGCGTATCAACCGTACGGTGGAAGACATCCTGCAACTCAGCCGCAAGCGCCAACCAGCCATAGAAGTATTACGGCTAAAGCCCTGGCTCGAGCATTTTCGTGAACAGTTTATGGCCATGCAAAAAGGCCAATCGTTCCAGCTGGTGATTCGCTGTCATGAACACCAGCAAGTGGCGTTTGACCCTGACCACTTGCAGCAAATATTGCACAATCTGTGCGCCAATGGCCTGCGTTATGCAATCAGGCAACAACCTGACAACGCCCGCCTGGTTCTCTCAGCACAAGCCCAGGAACATAACCGGCTTCTACTTGATGTGCTGGATAACGGCACGGGGATTGCCGATGAACAAATCGAACAGCTGTTCGAACCTTTTTTTACCACGGAACACAATGGCACCGGGCTGGGACTCTACCTCTGTCGCGAGTTGTGCGAAGCCAACCAGGCCAACATCCAGTATCATCGCACCCGGTCGGGTTCCTGTTTCCGCCTGACATTAAGAACGGACATTATCCTATGAAAAAATACTCCGCCCTGATCATCGACGACGAGCCGGATATACGCCAGCTGATCGCCCTGACCCTGAGTCGCATGGACATGGAGTGTTACCAGGCCGCCAACGTCAGTGAGGCATTAGCCTTGCTCGCCGAGCGGCCTTACCACTTTTGCGTCACCGATATGAAACTGCCGGATGGCAACGGTCTGGAGATTATCCAGCTGTGCCATGCTCGCTATGCTGATATGCCAGTCGCCATGATCACCGCCTATGGCAGCATGGATATGGCGGTTGAGGCGTTAAAAGCCGGTGCTTTTGACGTGGTTGCCAAACCGCTGGATATTGCCCGTTTGCGTGAGCTGGTTGCAGCGGCATTACAACTGACCCGAGTACCGGTACATCTGGAATCCCTGCCTTCCAGCGATGCCCTGCTCGGACGTTCTGGCGCCATGATGGCGCTCAAGGACAAGATCCAGAAAGTCGCCCGAACCCAGGCACCGGTATTTATCCACGGCGAATCCGGCACCGGCAAGGAACTGGTCGCACGACTGATCCACCATCAGAGCTCTCGCGCCGATAATCCCTTTATTCCGGTCAACTGTGGCGCCATTCCAAAAGACCTGATGGAAAGCGAATTCTTTGGCCATAAACGTGGCTCCTTTACTGGTGCCAGTGCCGACAAAGACGGCTTTTTCAAAGCAGCGGAAGGCGGCACCCTGTTCCTTGATGAAGTCGCTGAATTACCCCTCGACATGCAGGCCAAACTACTACGGGTAATTCAAGAAAAAGCCACCCGAGCCGTCGGCAGCGAGCATGAATCTCCGATCGACGTCCGCATTCTCAGCGCCAGCCACAAGGATCTGGCCAAAATGGTAGAAGAAGAACGTTTTCGCCAGGATTTGTTTTTCCGCCTTGATGTGATCCAGATTGCCGTCCCCCGGCTACGTGAACGGCAGGAGGACATTCCCACCCTGATTGGCCACTTTATCCGCAAATACAGCCGTGAATGGGGCATGCCGGAAGCCAGCGTCGGTCGTGATGCCATGGCAGCCCTGATGGACTACAACTACCCCGGCAACGTCCGGGAACTGGAAAACATCCTCCAACGAGCCGTCACCATGGCGGAAGGCGATGAGATTAACCAGCTCGATCTGAATCTGCCCGTGCATGATAAAGACCCCGCCACCCGATTACTGATGCCCGCCATCGACCCAGCCGCCGCCATCGAAACCAGCAATCTGGAAGACTATCTGGAAAACATTGAACGCAGTGCCATCACCCAGGCATTGGAAGCTACCCGCTGGAACAAGACCGCCGCCGCCGAAAAGCTGGGGATCAGCTTCCGGGCACTGCGTTATCGTTGCAAAAAGCTGGATATCGATTAACGCCTGCCAGCAGCCTGTACCCGGAAGTGAACTCAGAATTTTGTCTGAAAGCAAACCCTGACAAACTAAGCCATATGCCCGAGTGACAGCCACCTCCCCAGCAGTAATGATAGCCAACCAACAACATCAGAATCGCCAGTCAGGGAGGACAGGCTATGACACGGTTTGCACACGGAACGACCCTGACCGAATTGATGTTGGTTATCGCCATTCTAGCTATCGCTGCCTTTACCATTACCCCCGCAACTACCAGTATTATCCAGAAGCAACTCGCAGACCGGGACGTATCCCTTGTTCACATGGCAATAGCCACTGCCAGAAGCCGTGCCATCCTGACACAAACCCCGCACACCTTGTGCCCGCTCGACAGTAGCAAACACTGCAGCCGCAACTGGAATAACGAACTGACCCTGTTTGCCGACCGCAATCGCAACAAGACCCTGGATGATGACGATACCGTTGTGCAGCGCATCACAAGCGCAGATAACACCGTACTGCGCAGCTACAACCGCAGCGCCATTTCCTTTGGTGCCAATGGCTTCGCGGGTGGCTACAACGGCTCATTCAGCTACTGTCGCACCACCTCGATGGGTCAACACAAAAGTGCCGCTTTTATTCTTTCCAGAATTGGCCGCCTGCGTCCGGGCAAAGATTCCGACAATAACGGTCAGGTGGAACTCGCCAACGGTCAGGATGTGGAGTGTCCCTGACAGATATTCCTGAGCTTGACCGGGCCGTACCAGCACAACCAGCACAACCAGCACAACCAGCACAACCAGCACAACCAGCACAACCAGCAACCACTTATCGTTTCCCTGACTCCGTTAGTCCAGCACCACTGGGGTCAGACAGCCTATACCGGTATCTTCAGGGATAATCTGTTTGATCTTGCACAGAGCGCTGCGCGAGGTTGCTGGATTAAATAGATGATCCCTTTAGATCATCAGCTATCGTTCCGCCGAGGTTTTTCATGTATGCCAACTTGATCACGCACACATCGCGTCAGCGCGGCTCAACACTACTGATCAGCCTGGGAGTTCTCACCGCGATTACGGTCGGCGCAACCGTGGCCATGCAGCAGTCGACCACGCAAGTCCGCATGGTGACTAATATGAACGTTGAAAAACAAACCTTTGCAGCTTCTTATAGCCATTTGACCCGTGCAGTCAAAAACTTGGGCAACTCCAGTGGTGCCTTGTTAACCGATCTTATTACACGACAAAATGCCAGTATTGCAGCACAAAAAGCGGCCGGTATTGATGATGCGGATATTCAATATAACTCTGCAACGATTGATGCCTACACGGACTTTGGCTGGCAGCAGCCGGACAGTGCCTTGCTCAACAGTGTTGGTGCTACCCAAGTGGTTATCACCTATCCTGCAGAACAGCTACAACAGCGCGACACGACTCCCGTTAACCCCAAAGATAACGAAGGTTCTTCCAACGCTGCCAGCTCTGTTTATCCTTTTGTATTGACTGCAACAACCGCCAGCGAACACGGCAATATTACGTCGACGCAGCAAATCGGCATTAAGAGAAAAGGCGCTTCCGCTCAGTAAAGCTATTCGAGGTCAATATCATGAACACCAGACACCTTATATTGTTTTCCCTGCTTGGCTTACTGATCAGTCCGCTTGGCAGAGCAGAATCTGCAAACCTGATGAGACATGCAGAATTCCACATTCTGCCTGCAGAGCTGATTACCTTCTCTGGTAGCGCAATAACGGTAAAACCCTGTGATGAATGCCAGACCGAAACATTCACCATGAAAAGTGAAACCGCGCTGTTCGAATATGAACAAGCGATTGATCTCCAGCGAGCGTCAGAGCTCTACCTGCGCAAAAACATACCCGTTATTTTTCTGGGCATCGACAGGCAGCAGAACCAGGTGGACTACATTAACTTTGGCGGCCATGCGTCGAGCGAATATTAAGGAGCAGCGCCATTATGAAACTCTACTGGTTCACCCTGATTGCCCTGGGATTGTTTAGTCATCTTCCCGCCTTGGCCGACGATACTGAAATTTACGTTCAGCGTACCACTGCCGCCTCTCCCAACGTGGTATTTATTATGGATACCTCCGGCAGCATGAATGGCAACGTCTACGAAGATGGCAAATACGTCGGCTCACGCCTTGACGTGGTAAGAGAAGCCGCTGTCGAAGTCATCAACAGTACATCCAATATCAATATATCGCTGTTCCGTTTTAACAGTTCCAACTCCCAGGGTGCCTGGATGAGCAGCCCCATGTTATCGATTGATGCGGAAGGCGTCCGTAACATGGTCAAGGACATCCTCTACTCCTACGCGCCCGGCGGCGGCACACCCATTACCGAAAGTATTTACGAGGCTGCTGCCTATCTGCGCGGCGATGCCATGAAGTACGGTAAAACCACCACAGCCAACTCAGACTTGTGTATGGTGTGGGAAGAGCAGGAAGTACCCGTTTCCAGCTTCAGTTCTCAGTCAGCATCAACCAGAGGGCTGGCGCAATCCAATGCTTCCGCCAAAGCCTACGGCGGCGTTGATACCAATCTCTGGTGGTTCCGTATGATGGCGAATGGCGACGCCTGGGCCGTCAAAAACTATTACATCAAAAGCAAGAAAAACAGTCTGGAGTGGCTATCCTGGAACAAAGCCCGTAAAAACTACTCCGGCAAACAAAAGCTTGATAGTTATGGCGTAACCAAATCCGAATACAAAGCCAGTGAACCGGCCTGGTTTATGGTTATGGATGCCTGGATGTGGTCCTATGTCGTTGATACCAGCACTGGTCTTTATACCGCCTGGGATGACATACCTGAATGGTTTCGTACCAACGTACTTCAATACACCTATGGTATTGATAAAGCCACCTACATTTCCTATACCGCCTCATCCATTGTTGACGACTCAGGCGATGACCCTGGTGACGACCCAGACCCAGAGACTGAAACGGTACTGGTGTGTACCGAATATTTGAATCTTGATGATACCCACGATGGTCATGGCAACTATGTTTCCCCTATCACCGAAGAATGCCAAACAAACCATGTGGTTATTTTCACTGATGGAGAACCCAACAGTGATACGGATATCAATTCAAAAGTGCAATCATTGTTAAAAGAACTGCCCAGCGCCGATTTCCCCAATGACAGTGACTTCAGCGCTAATTGCAGCGGTAATGGTGGCTGCGCCGAAGAAATCTCCTACTACCTTTATAACGCCGACAATAGTGATGCCTTCGAAGGCAGGCAGGCAATTTATGTACACACAATTGGTGGTTTTGTTGGTGGCAGCACCCAGGAACGTCTCGATGATATGGCATCGTATGGCGGCGGCGTGTCCGGTAACGGCTCCGATTCTGCGTCGTTACGCCTGGCACTGACCAAGATTTTTGAGAATATTTCCAAAACCTCCGGCACATTTGCCGCACCTGCGGTTGCCGTTAATGCCTACAACAACCTTGAGCACCTCGATCAACTGTATTATTCCGTCTTCAGTCCATCAACAGCAGCCAATTGGAAAGGTAATATCAAACGTTACCGACTGGATACCAGTGGCGATATTATGGATGCCGATGGCGACCTGGCTGTCGATTCGACAACCGGCTATTTTGCCGATAATGCCCGTAGCTACTGGACGCTCGACGAAGATGCACCCGATGGCGAAACCGTCAACAAGGGTGGCATAGCCCGTCGATTGTCTGACCCGGCCAACCGCAAAATCATGACCGATATCTCCGGTAGCACCATCAGCAGCGCGGCGAATCGGATTACCAGTAGCAATACGACACTGCTCAGCAACCTGCCTGCCACGGTACCAGCTGATGACAAGGCTGATTTTATACGCTGGCTGGCTGGCTACGACCCCAGCTCTGCCAGTACCAGCGCTCCTCGACGAGAAATGGAAGATGCCCTGCACAGTCGCCCGGTACTGCTCTCGTATAGCTCCGGCAGCACGACCAAAACCGCCCTGTTTGTCGGTACCAACTCCGGTTACCTGCATGCATTTAATACCGATGAAGATAACCCCAAGGAATATTTTGCCTTTATCCCTTCTGATCTGTTTGACAGCGCCTATGCCTACTTCAGCAAGAGTGCAGAGCGCAGCTACGGACTGGATGGCTATATTTCCAAATATCACATTGATACTAATGGCAATAATATTATCGACTCGGGTGAAAAAGCCTATCTGTATACCGGGATGCGCCGCGGCGGACGGAATTACTATGCTCTCGACGTCAGCGATCTGGATGCTCCAAAGCTGGCCTGGACCATCAAGGGTGGTAGTGGCGATTTTGCAGAACTGGGACAAACCTGGTCCAAAATGCTGCCGGTTACCGTACTGTGGAAAGGCAAACAAACCGATGTCCTGATGTTTGCCGGTGGCTATGACGCAACCGAAGACGACAATGCCAAACGCACGACTCACAGCATGGGGAATGCGATTTATATGGTGGAACCGGCAACCGGCAAGCTGCTCTGGAAAGCATCCAGCTCCAGTGGCAACCTGAAGCTCAGCGAGATGACCAGCGGTATTGTCGGCGACCTTGTACCTGCCGATAACGACGGTGATGGCGATGTGGACACCTTGTATGCCGCCGATCTGGGAGGTCGTATCTGGCGCCTCGACCTGGCTCAGGAAGATGATTTATCCAATAGTCCCGCCACCTTTGCCACAGGTGGGTTGATAGCAGACTTGGGCAAGGACGAGACCGAAGCCAACAACGTGCGGTTTTTTTCTACCCCGGATCTGACCTATTCCTCCCGCGATACCTTTTTGGACAAAACCACCGGGGCTAGCTACTCCGCCGGTCGTTACCAACTGGTGATTGGCTCCGGTTATCGTGCTCACCCATTAAACACCGCCACCCAAGATCGGATTTATATTATCAACGACTTTAATGTTGATACCGCGCCCGAGACCTATACCAGTGTTACGCTGGATGATCTGGTGGAGTACAACAAACTTGCCACTGCCGACACCGACAAATTAAAAAATGGTGTATACCTCGATTTATCCGGCAGTGGTGAAAAAGTGCTGTCGAATGCCATCACTTTAAACTACTACAGCTATATCAACAGTTATCAGCCATCGGATTCGTCCTACCGCTCAGGTTGCGAGCCGGATACCGGAAAGAGCACCCTGTATATTCTGTCATTGCATTACAGCGCAGGGGCTGCTTCGCTGTACAAGGAAGCGATTGAGTCCAACTTCCCTGGTATCCAGGACACTCCAGTGGTGGTGTACCAGGAAAAAGAGGTGGATGGCGATGGCAATAGCAATGGCGATAATTCAACCGATGATCAGACCGAATACTGCCAATCGATTACGGATTTTGATTACCTGACGCACCTTGTTGATAGCGGGGTTTGTCCTGCTGATTTACTTGATGGCACTGATGGTACTGATGACACAGACTTAACGGACTGCAGCAGTAATTGCGACACAACCGATAGTAGTGGCAGTGACGATGATAGTGGCAGTGGCAATGATAGTGACGGTGGCGGTTCGATAATTTCATCACCCACGATCGTTAATGGCACAACAACGGTTGAAGTAACCGGTGGGGATGACCCCGTAGAACAGGCCTACTGGAGGGAGCTGGAGCAATGATACTGGTCAAGCGGGTTCCTGAACCAAGGAGAGCCTCGCCACCCGGTTTCACCCTGATCGAGTTAATGGTCACCATCGCTGTGTTTGCTATTCTCGCGGCGGTGGGCACCCCCTCTATGACCCGCTACTTTAATAACCAGACCGCAGACCGGATAGTGCGGCAGCTGAATACGGATATCCAGTTTGCTCGCAACCATGCACTGGCCTACAAGCTGGATGTTAACATCCAACCCAAATCCGGCAGCTGGAGTAATGGCTGGGAAGTTCGGGAGGCCTCGTCCAACATTCTCGTTCGTCAGGCGACACTGGATCCCACTGCGGGGACGGTATCCGCGTCGTCGATGTCGTCGGGGAATATATTAGCTTTCAACGGTGCTGGACGCGCAACCGCCGTTGGCGCGCTAACCATTACCATTACCGGATGTACAGGAGACAGGGTCTACCGCATTGAGATCTTGTCTATTGGCCAAATCATTCGATCGGAGAGTAGCTGTGTCTAGATTACGCAGTGGCGCATTGTCTTCAAAAGGCTTCAGCCTGATTGAAATCATGGTGACGGTCGCCATTACCACCGTCGGTTTGGTCGGCCTGGTCGCCTTGTTACTGGAATCTGACCGCTCCGCCCAGGATTCCACCAGTCGCTCACTGGCATCCTGGATGATTGATGACTTGACCAATCGTATTATGGCCAATCAGGATGCCGTTGCCAGCTACGACACGGGGGGCGCTGCGGTCAATTGCTCCGCTCAGCCAACCATGTGTGCGGCCTATCACAACGGTACGGCACACGTTAACAATGCCATATGCAGCGGCGATCAACAGGCCGCTTTCGATTTATGGAACGTTGCCTGCCCTTCTAACGTTACCGTGCCAGGCTCGGACTTTACCCGAGCGGGCAATACCGATTTTATGGCGCCTCCCAAGCTGTATGTCAACGTACTGACAGGATTGGGGGTTGGTGCATTATCCACCCAGGTTTCTATCACCATGACCTGGGATGTCAGAACCTCAGGCAGAGAAGCCGATGGCAGCACCAACTACCTGAATGAAGGCAATATCACCAGCCGTACTGACGCCCTTTCAACGGAAATAGACCTGTGAAAACCTTTCGTTTCAAACAACAGGGCATGACACTGATCGAGCTGATGATCGCTGGAGTTATCTCGATCATCATTGGCCTGGTCGTGATGCAATTAATGATAGGTTCAAATCGCGCATCGAACCGTATTGACGGCATGGCACAAGCACAAGAAAACGCCCGCTTTACCCTGACCTGGTTGGCCAAACAGGTTCGCCATGCAGGTTTTAACCCAGAGCTGTTTGGCGCTGCGATTCAACCAGTGGCTGACCTTTGCACGGGCGCTGGCGTTGTGCCGCCAGCCAACGATGCAGCTTGCACCTGGGAAGCGACAGATCAGGCCGGAGACCGACTGGCAATCCGTCGCAAATTTAGAGATACAACAGATAACACCTGGGATCAGTTTACCTGCAGCGGCGTTGACCTGGCAGGCTTGCCGGGTGTCGATGATGAGTCTGTTATTATCGATGTCTACTGGGTTGCATTGAATACCAGCGGAGGCACAGATGACGAATACGATGACGTACTGCGTTGTGCCAGTTATCTCGAGAACAGCGGTGCGGATACCATCCTCAGTGGCGGTGTTCAAACCATCGCCTCCGGTATCGAATCCTTTCAGGTGTTGTACGCAGACCCTGGCGCAGGTAGCACCAATGCCACCCGTTATGTACCGGCCGACCAGGCAACCATCACTGACGTAACAACGATCCGCATTGCTATCCTGGCCAGAGCCTTCAGTGATGCCGCCAGGGTACAAGGAAAACGCAGCTATATTGTACTGGATGCCAATCCGATTACGCTGGAAGACAACACACCGCGCCAGATTCTGGAAACGACCGTGTTTTTCCCTAACCGCTAACGTTTATATTCAGACTGACAACAGGAAACCTGAGTACTTATGAGATTGTCTTCGAGAACGTCCAGAACACGCGGTGTTACCCTGATTGAACTGATGGTGGTGATTGCCATCATCGGTATTCTGGCAGCTATCGCTATTCCGAGTTATCACAATTATGTACGTCGTGCGCTTAGAACCGATACGATCAAGGAGCTCTCTCGTATCATGGCAGCACAGGAGCGCTACTACTCTGATGAACTGACGTACAGCGCCGACTTGAGCCAGCTGGGTCTGACCTTGAATGGCGGTTTTTACCTGATCAAGGATAGCGGCAACGGCAGCACGATATACCAGGTCGCCGCCGCCAGCTGCAATGGTGCCCCTCTGACTCAATGTGTCCAGATAACCGCCACGCCTCAAGGCACACAAGCAGCCGACGGGACTCTGTTGATGGATTCAACCGGAAGCCAGACTCGTACCGTAGGAGCCGATGTGTACGAATGGTAGAGTCAGGAGTAATCAATCGCCCCGTTATGGCCCAACCAGGTGACGGGGATTATCAGCATCACTGATGGGTAATTCAGGTTTCACTACCGGAATATAAAACAAACAATAGCAAAAACCTCACAACAACCACTCAGACCTCCTTCAGCCTGAGTTCTTGCGGCAGCGAAAAAACCACATTCTCTTCGGTTCCCTGCACTTCTTGTGGTGTCTGGCCACCCAGATCCACCAGGCACTGCACCACTTCTTTCACCAGCACTTCCGGTGCCGATGCTCCGGCAGTTACACCGACGCGGTTGATGCCTTGCAGCCATTCGCCACGGATTTCACTGGCGTTATCCACCAGATATGCTTTGGCACCCATACGCTCGCCCAGCTCTCGCAAGCGATTGGAGTTGGAACTGTTGGGGGAGCCAACCACCAGTAAAACTTCACACTCTGCCGCCAATTGCTTGACAGCGTCCTGACGGTTTTGGGTGGCATAACAAATGTCGTTCTTGCGCGGCCCCTGAATCTGGGGAAATTGCTCTCTCAGGGCGTCAATCACCTTGGCGGTATCGTCCATCGATAACGTCGTCTGGGTCACATACGACAAGCGTGAGGCATCCCGGACTACCAGATTGGTTACATCCTGCTCATTTTCGACCAGATAGATATCCCCTCCCCGACGGTGATCGTACTGCCCCATCGTGCCTTCCACTTCCGGGTGCCCTTTGTGACCAATCAACACACATTCACTGCCATCGGCGCTGTAACGGGCAACTTCGAGGTGCACCTTGGTCACCAGCGGGCAGGTGGCATCAAAGACTTTCAAACCCCGATCCGTGGCATTTTTGCGCACCGTCTGGGCAACACCATGAGCCGAAAAGATAACAATGCTGCCATCCGGTACTTCATCCAGCTCATCAACAAAAATGGCCCCGCGCTGACGTAAGTCGTTCACCACAAACTTGTTGTGCACCACTTCATGGCGTACATAAATCGGCGGATCAAACAACTCCAGCGCCCGGTTGACGATATCAATGGCACGATCAACTCCGGCACAAAACCCGCGCGGGTTGGCGAGCTTAATCTGCATGGGCGTTCTCGACAGCTTTGACGTCGAGAATCTGTACTTCAAAGGTCAGAATCTTGCCTGCCAGTGGATGGTTAAAATCCACTTCCACCCAGTCACCTTCAACACTGGCAATCACTCCCGGCAGTTCGGTGTTGGAGGCATCAGCAAATGACACCACCAGGCCTGGAGAAATCGGCAGATCAGCAGCAAAATCTGAACGTTTCATCCGTTGGACATTGTTCGGGTTATGCTGACCAAAAGCGTGCTCCGGGGCGACACTGAAAGTCTTGTGATCCCCTACTGCCAATCCTGGCAGCAGGCTTTCAAAACCTTCTGGCAGATTACCGTCACCGATCACCAACTGTGCCGGAGTGGCCTCAAAGGTGGAATCAATCACCTGGCCATCCGCCAGTTTCAGGGCAAAGTGAAGAGATACGGTACTACCACTGGAAATGATGTCTGTAGCCATGGGGTCACCTTTTGTTATGCTTTTGTGCTGCTTTTGTGCTGCTTTTGTGCTGCTTTTGTGCTGCTTTTACAACGCTGCAGCGCTGATTTAATCGCCATGCGTTTTAGCTACAGCAGCTGATTTATTACTATTGATACTGTCGCGAATTACGTCGATAGCCATCATGATGGCACCGATTGTAATCGCCGAGTCAGCAATATTAAACGCTGGGAAATAAGCGTTTTGCCAGTGCACCGAGATAAAATCAATCACGTGTCCGAACAGGACACGGTCAAACAGGTTACCCAGTGCCCCGCCCAGAATCAGCGCCAGCGCAATGCCAAGCCAGCGTTGATGCCGAGGTAACCGGCTCATCCAGACCATCAGCATGACACTGACAGCCACTGAAATCAGGGTAAAAAACCAGCGTTGCCAGCCCGGTTGATCCGCCAGTAAACTGAACGCAGCCCCTTTGTTGTACAGCAGGGTAAAATCCAGCACCGGTAGCAAGTAGATCGGATCACCATAGATCAGCCAGGCTTCAGCAACCTGCTTGGTGGCAATATCGACTACAAATACCAACGCAGTGAGCCAGACCCAGACCAGTGCACTTGTTTTAATAGATGGCATCAGGCATACAGGCGAACTTCGCCCTCTCCTTCAACGTTTTCGATACAACGACCACACAAGGTCGGGTGCTCGATGTGACGACCGACTGTGTCACTGTGGTGCCAACAACGCTCACATTTTTCGGCGGTTGATGCCGTAACGTTGATACGCAAGCCGCTCAGCTCGGTAGCGTCGCCCATATCATTGGTGAACGGCTCAACCCTGGCTGCTGAAGTCATCAGCACAAAGCGTAATTCGTTGCCCAGTTTTTCCAGTGCTGGCTTGAGTTCGTCACTGGCATACAACACCAGGTCTGCACCCAGGCTGGCACCGATGATTTTGTCACCACGGGCTTTTTCCAGCTGACCATTCACCGCTTCCTTGACCCTGAGAATGGTTTGCCAGTAGTGGTTATCAAAGCCGTTGTCATTAAGTGCAGGAAAGCCGGTATACCATTCTGCCAGCAGCACCGACGCATCACGCTCGCCTGGCAGGTTGTCCCAGATTTCTTCGGCGGTAAACGACAATATCGGCGCAATCCAGCGAGCCATGGCTTCCAGTACATGGAACAGAGCGGTTTGGGCACTGCGGCGCGGCAGGCCGTCGGCCTTGCAGGTGTATTGACGATCCTTGATGACATCCAGATAGAAGCCACCCAGTTCACTGACGCAGAAGTTCATCAGTGTTTTGGTCAGGCCCTTGAAGTCATAATCCATATAGAAGGCAATCACCTTCTCTTGCAGCGTACGGGTGTAATCCACCATCCAGGCATCCAATGGCAGCAGCTGTTCGCCCGCGACCAGATCGGTCTGTGGATCAAAACCATGAATATTGGCCAACAAGAAACGACAGGTATTGCGCACTCGACGATAGGCATCGGCGTTACGTTTGAGAATCTCGTCGGAGACGGTCATTTCGCCGCTGTAGTCGGTGTCGGCAACCCACCAGCGCAAGATGTCGCCCCCCAGACTGTTCAGCACTTTTTGTGGCTCAACGGTGTTACCCAAGGATTTCGACATTTTGCGACCATTGGCATCCACGGTAAAACCATGGGTCAGCACGGTTTTGTACGGAGCTTGTCCATAAGCTGCCACACTGGTCAGCAAGGAACTCTGGAACCAGCCACGGTGCTGATCAGAACCCTCCAGATACATATCCGCCGGGAAGGTCAGCTCTTCGCGCCGCTGGCATACCGAGGTATGTGTTACACCGGAGTCGAACCAGACATCCAGCGTGTCGGTAACCTTGACGTATTCCGCTGCTTCATCACCCAGTAATTCTGCTACATCCAGCTCGAACCAGGCATCAATGCCAGTGGCTTCCACTTTCAGTGCCACCTGCTCAATCAGCTCCGCTGTGCGCGGGTGCAGTGCGCTGCTGTCCTTGTGCACAAACAAGGCGATTGGTACACCCCAGGTACGCTGCCGCGAGATACACCAGTCCGGCCGATCCGTCATCATGCTTTCAATACGGGCCTTGCCCCAACCCGGACGCCATTCAACGGCATTTTCCACTTCGTGCATCGCCTGTTCCAGCAGGCCATTCTGGTTCATGGCAATAAACCACTGTGGGGTGGCGCGGAAGATGATTGGGGTTTTGTGACGCCAGCAATGCGGATAACTGTGCGTGATATTGGCTTTTTTCAGCAATGCACCGCACTCGTTGAGAATCCCCAAGACGCGGAAGTTACCCTTGTCAGCCGTGCTGAGCCCGGTCAGTTCCAATGCTTGCAAGGCCGCGTTATCAATAAAATGACCATGGCTGTCAACCAGCATCTCGGCGGCAGTGATACCAAAAACCTGACAGACGTTATAGTCGTCGGCACCATGCATCGGAGCGGTATGAACAGAGCCAGTGCCGGAGTCAGCCGTCACATGCTCACCGGTGATAATCGGTACGTATTTTTCTGCGCTATCGGCCGCAGGCATAAAGGGATGTCGAACCACAAACGGGGCACTGTCGCCAGCGGCCAGCTGTTCAGGGGTCCAACCCAATACCGCGCCCTTGGTGGTGGCAACCACGTCAAAACCGGTGGCATCGAGACCATAACGACTCATCGCATCGTTCACCAGATCAGCGGCCAGCACCAGTAATTCATCCTGCTCTTTCAGCAATACCAGCGAGTATTCCAGCGTTGGATGTACCGATACCGCTTCGTTCGCTGGCAATGTCCAGGGGGTCGTTGTCCAGATCACAATACTGGCCGGTTTGGCCACCAGTGATGCATCCCCAGCAAAAGCAGACAGCAGTCTGGCGGTATCCGGGAAGGCAAACTTCACATCAATCGCCACCGACTTTTTATCCTGGTGTTCAACCTCGGCTTCGGCCAGGGCAGAACCACAAGCCGGACACCAGTTCACCGGTTTGAAGCCCTTGTGCAGATGGCCCTTGTCGATGATTTTGCCCAGCGTCCGAATGATGTCCGCTTCGGTTGTAAAATCCATGGTGAGGTAAGGGTTATCCCAGTCGCCCAACACCATCAGGCGCTTGAAATCTTCGCGCTGGCCGTCAACCTGTTTGGCAGCGTATTCGCGGCAGTGGCGGCGGAATTCACTGGCGCTCACCTTGTCGCCGACCTTGCCAACCTGTTCTTCGACTTTGAGTTCGATCGGCAGACCATGGCAGTCCCAGCCAGGTACATACGGGGCATCAAAGCCGCTCATGGTGCGCGACTTGACGATCATGTCTTTCAGAATCTTGTTTACCGCGTGGCCGATATGAATCTTGCCGTTGGCGTATGGAGGGCCATCGTGCAGTACAAACTTGTTACGCCCGGCACGGGCAGCACGAATCTGCTGGTACAGCCCCATGCTCTCCCAGCGCGCCAGCATGTCCGGTTCACGCTTGGCAAGATTGCCACGCATCGGAAATTCGGTATCCGGCAAATTCAGGGTCGGTTTGTACTGGCTGTCCACTTTATCGTTCATAACGGGTCGCTTCTGAGAAATTCAATTCGGTCGTGGTGATCCGGGACGATCCCGCATCACGGAAAGAGTGTGGCAAGGTGGCGAAATAGCGCTGGGCCGAGCGTTTGTCGTCATCAATGGCTTCGCGTAACGCCTCCAGGCCATCAAAGCTGCGTTCGCCACGAATTTTGTGCCAGAACTCAACGGTCAGGTGATGGCCATACAGATCACCAGAAAAACCAAACAGATGTACTTCCAGTGACGGTTCTGGCATTGAACTGATGGTCGGCTTCACACCAATATTGGCAACGCCCAGATAGTCTTCACCAGTTTGCTGAATATGGGCGACTACAGCATACACACCATTTAATGGCAGGCGATGACGCTTGACCAGCACATTGGCGGTTGGCGTATTCAGTGTACGTCCAAGCTCCCGTCCATGGGCCACTCGTCCGGACATACGATAGGCACGCCCCAGTAATTTGCGCACTTCACCCAGACGGTCAGCTTCGAGCTCTTTACGAACACGGGTACTACTGACCCGCTCTCCCGCCACCAGAAAGGTCGAGGAATCCCGCACTTCAAAGCCATACTGCAAGCCTGCACTTGCCAGCGCCTGGTAATCGCCACGACGATCACAACCGAAGTGGAAATCATCCCCCACGATCAGATGGCGAATACCCAGCGTATCAACCAGTACCTGCTTGATAAAATCATCCGCCGACATCGAACGTAATGCTTGATTAAACGGCAGACACAAAACGTAGTCGACGTGATCGGCATCGAGATCTAGCAGCTTTTCGCGCAGGTTTGCCAGACGCGCCGGTGCTTTGTCAGCGGCAAAAAACTCTTTTGGTTGCGGCTCGAAAATCATCACCAGCGTTGGTACGCCCAACGCATTCGCAGCATCGTGCAAACCACGCAAAATAGCCTGATGCCCCAGGTGCAAGCCATCGAAATTACCGATGGTCACGGCGCAACCCGAGAATTCCGCTGGAATATTATGTAAGCCTCGCAGCAGACGCATGAGCGATGACAGTCCTCAGTGGTTCAGTTACCTGAACATAAAAGGTAACCAGGCAAAAATACAAGGGGCTGGATTATAGCCAAGGCACTGCGCGGGGAACAGTCAAACCCCGGAAACAGCGTGTATCAACAGGATTTAACCTTCTCTCCCCGTTAATCAAACAAGGCACCACGCACATGTCGCGGCCGTAGCCCGGCCACGAGTAACACCAGTACATACACCACCACACCGGCGATCACCACCCATGTCATTTGCAGCATACGCTCGGTTGCCGACCACAGCAGCCAATCCGCCGCCGCGCCCATCAGCCAGAGTATCGTACCCAGCAATGCGGTATTGGCCAGCGCCAGCTTGGCTATGAAGCCTGGCCAGCCGCTCTGATGCTGTAGCACCCCGGCCTTGCGCAACCCCAGATACAGCATCAGAGCATTAAAGTACGACGAAATCGCCGTCGCCAGCGCCAACCCGACATGAGCAAACGGCAGCACCAATATCAGGTTAAAAACCATGTTCACCACCATTGCCTGAATACCGATGCGCACTGGTGTGCGAGTATCCTGCCGGGCGTAATAGCCGGGGGCCAGTATCTTGATCAACATAAAGGCCAGCAAACCTGAGGCGTACGCCTGCAGGGCGGTGGACATCTGTACAATATCGTAGGCTGTCATCTCACCGTGATAAAAGATCGTCGCCATCAAAGGTTGCGCCAGCAGCGCCAGCGCCAGCGCCGCCGGTAACGCCAATAACAGCACCATGCGTAACGCCCAGTCCAGTGTCCGGGCAAAACCGTCCGCCTGTTCTGCCGCGTGCTTACTCGACAGCGCGGGTAAAATCACCACACCAATGGCAATGGCAAAAATCCCCAGCGGCAGGTTGTTCAATCGATCGGCGTAATACAACCAGCTGACACTGCCATTTTCCAGAAACGACGCCAATACCGTGTCCAACAGCAAATTGATCTGGCTGACCGAGACGCCGAATAACGCTGGCACCATCAAACCTACAATCCGCTTTACCCCTTCGTCATTGCGCTTCACCGTTGGGCACACCAACAACTGCAAACGCGCCAGAAACGGCAACTGAAACAGTAACTGCAGCAGACCGGCAAAAAATACGCCCCAGGCCAGGGCAAACAGCGGTTCTTCAAACCAGTCGACGGCGAATATCGTGGCAGCAATCAGGATCAGATTCAGTAATACCGGAGTAAAAGCCGGGATGGCAAAACGCCCGTAGCTGTTCAAAATACCGCCCGCAAACGCGGTCATGGCGATAAAAAGCAGGTAAGGAAAAGTAATCCGCAGCAGATCGCCCGTCAGGGCAAATTTACCCGGATCCGTCGCAAAACCCGGCGCGAACAACCAGGGTAAATGCTCCGCCAATAAGAGCGCTAACACCGTCACTGCCAGCAACACCAGCCCCAATGTGCCAGATACCCGCGACACCAGCAGCTGCACCTCATCCAGAGGACGACGGGTGCGGTACTCACTGAGGACGGGCACAAAGGCAACCGAGAACGCGCCTTCTGCAAACAGACGGCGGAAAAAATTCGGAATTTTAAACGCCACCAGAAAGGCATCAATACGGGTACCAAAATACTGGGCCACCACCACATCACGCACCAGCCCCAACACCCGACTGAGCAAGGTAAACACACTCACCACCGACGACGAGCGCAACAAACTGCTGCCTGCAGACCTGGCTGTTTTTTCCGTTATTTCCTCAACTGCAGCATTTTGTTTGTCCACCATGGCTATACCCTTTTGCAACCTGACTCGTCGCTACCCGGACGTAGCAACAATTTTTGAATACCGGCGGCAGGCTGCTGAAAAGCAGCCACAAAAAAGCCCGCAAGAGCGGGCTTTTTTATCGTTAAAAGGCATTAGCCTTTCAGCGAAACAACCTTCGAATTCAGACGGCTCTTGGTACGTGCTGCAGTGTTCTTGTGCAGAATACCCTTGTTAACCATCTTGTCGATGTAAGGTTGAGCTTTAACGAACGCAGCCTGGGCCTGTTCGTAATTGTCAGTCGCTACAGCAGCGTGTACTTTCTTGATATAGGTACGCACCATAGAACGAAGTGCTACGGTACGAGCACGACGCTTGATAGCCTGACGGGCGCGTTTACGAGAACCAGCAGAATTTGCCACAGTCGGCTCCTCAATAATGGGGTTAGTGGATTCTAAGAGGGCAGGGATTATCCCGACCCTCCTATTCTATGTCAACCCAAAGTCACCGTTTTCCGGCAAACAGGCGAACTTTACTGCAACTTAACCAATAACAACCTTTTCAAATGACTTGACCAAATCATCCACCGCTTTCATCTGCGTCAAATACACTTCCAGTTTATCCAGCGGCAGCGCACAAGGGCCATCACATTTGGCTTCTGCAGGATTCGGATGCGCTTCAATAAACAGCCCGCCAAGGCCCAGTGCCATGCCTGAACGCGCCAGCTCAAATGCCTGCTGACGGCGACCGCCCGCAGAATCAGTACGACCACCCGGACGCTGCAGCGCATGAGTGGCATCAAAGACCACCGGAGCCATGGCTTTCATATCATCCATGCCGAGCATATCCACCACCAGGTTGTTATAACCAAAGGAGGAACCGCGCTCACACAGCATGATGCGTTCGTTACCGGCTTCGGCAAATTTCTTGATGATATGACGCATTTCGTGAGGTGCCAGAAACTGGGGTTTCTTCACGTTAATCGCCGCACCCGTCGCTGCCATAGCCACCACCAGATCGGTCTGGCGCGCCAGGAAGGCAGGCAGCTGGATCACATCCACCACCTCGGCAACCGGTGCCGCCTGATGCGGCTCATGAACATCGGTGATGATTGGAACACCAAAGGTCGATTTGATCTCTTCAAAGATCTTCAAGCCTTCTTCCATGCCCGGACCACGGTAGGAATTGATTGAGGAGCGGTTAGCCTTGTCAAATGACGCCTTGAAGACGTAGGGAATACCCAACCTGGTCGTGACTTCAACATAATGCTCACAAATCGCCATGGCAAGATCGCGGCTTTCGAGCACATTCATACCACCAAACAAGGTGAAAGGCTTGTCGTTGCTGACTTCCAGGTTCCCAACGGCTACCGACTCAATCATAGTGATCCTCAGATTTCTAATAGAAAGTTCAGGGTCTCAACCACACATCCTGCAGGAATGAGACTTGAAAAAATATTGTTACTTGCTGCTATATTACCACCAGATTGTCCCGATGGATCATTTCCTGCTCGGCAACAAACCCCAATGCCAGTTCCAGACCAGACGACGGGGTACGTAATATCTTGTTTGCTTCCGTGCGACTGTAATTGACCAGGCCCTTGGCAACCAGCTCACCACGTTCATTTTTGCAGGCAACCACTTCACCACGCTCAAAGCGACCATTGGCAGCAACCACACCAATCGGCAACAGGCTGCGATGGCCGTTGCGCAAGGCATGAACGGCACCCTCATCCAGGATCAAATCACCCCGCGTTTGCAGATGCCCGGCAATCCACTGCTTGCGGGCGGCTACCGGCTCACGATCGGCCAATAACAGAGTACCCAGCAGCTCGCCATTACGTAACCGGGTCAGCACCGCATCAATCCGCCCTCCCACAATCAGGGTATCTGCACCTGATCGGGCAGCAAGAGAGGCCGCACGCACCTTGGTCACCATACCGCCACGACCCAATACACCGCCACCGCCCGCCATGGCAGCAATCGCAGGATCGGAGGCGCGTCCTTCCAGCACCAATTTGGCATCCGGGCTGGAACGGGGATCCGCAGTGAACAAGCCTTGTTGATCGGTCAGGATAACCAGCACATCCGCCTCGACCAGATTGGCTACCAGCGCACCGAGGGTATCGTTGTCACCAAAGCAGATTTCATCGGTCACTACGGTGTCATTTTCATTCACCACCGGCACGACACCAAGATTCATCAGCGTCCGCAAGGTACTGCGGGCATTAAGGTAACGAGTGCGATTACTGAGGTCATCGTGGGTCAGCAACACCTGAGCAGTCAGGCGATCATGCTTGCCAAACGCCGTTTCGTAGGCTTGTACCAGACCCATCTGCCCTACCGCAGCTGCTGCCTGCAACTGGTGTAGCTCTTCAGGGCGCTTACTCCAGCCGAGACGTGTCATGCCTTCCGCGACCGAACCGGACGACACCAACACAATGTCATGCCCTTGGCGCTGCAACTCGGCCATTTGATCGACCCAGGATTGCATCCCTTCACGATTAAGACCCTGACCGTCATTGGTCAGCAAGGCGCTGCCGATCTTGATCACCCAGCGTTTTTTACCCGCCAGACGAGTACGATGCTGCTGAATTTGCTGTTGTGAGTCCAAAGCCATTCCGAAAGCTCTTGATACAATGTCACGGCCAGAAGCGGTGACTGGAATTCTGGTAGCAACTCTGCAGTGTTGACATCACACCAGCAGAGCCGTCGACCAGCGACGGGGAAGCCTAACGCCTGTTACGAAAAAGACTATTCGTTAAGATAAACGACTTCGACATCGTAGTCATCGTCATCGTCGTTACCATTTGAAGCAGCCCTGATCGCAGCCCGCTCGGCCCGATACCGCTCTTCCAGCTCTTCAATACGCTCACGCGCTTCTTCTTCCACAACTTCACGTTCGCGGTTAATCTGATCGGCAAACTCTTCATCTTCTTGGGCACGCAGACGGCGAGCTTCGATGTATTCCATAATGTCGCAACTCAGCGGGAAGGTACCCTCCTTGTTAATCGCGGCAATCTGGTAAACCGGCCCCTGCCAGTCAAGCTTGTCCAGTACATCCTGACAAGCAGCTGCGCGTTCGCCTTCCGGCAGCAAATCCAGCTTGTTCAATATCAACCAGCGATCACGCTTGGCCAGGCCCGGAGAAAAGTATTCCAACTCGTTGATAATCGCACGGGCGCGCTCAGCAGGATCAGCACCATCCGGCGGCACCATATCAACAATATGCAGCAGCAGATGAGTGCGCACCAGGTGCTTCAGGAAGCGAACGCCAAGGCCAGCACCTTCCGATGCCCCTTCAATCAGACCAGGAATATCGGCAATCACAAAACTGCGATGTTGCTCAATAGAGACCACACCCAGGTTAGGCACCAGCGTTGTAAACGGGTAGTCTGCCACCTTGGGACGGGCCGCCGAGACAGAGCGAATAAAGGTCGACTTGCCTGCATTTGGCAACCCCAACAGACCAACGTCGGCCAAGACCTTCAACTCCAGCTTGAGGTTACGCGACTCCCCCATTTGCCCCGGCTTGGTCTGACGTGGCGCCTGATTGGTGCTGGACTTGTACCGGGTATTACCCAGTCCGTGGAAACCACCGCGAGCAACCATCAGGCGCTGACCGATTTCCGTCAGATCACCCAGGGTCTCGCCGGTATCTTCATCAATCGCTGTCGTGCCCACCGGCACCAGCAGCACCGTATCTTCACCCTTGGCTCCGGTACAGTTACGGCTGGCGCCGCCCTGACCATTCTGAGCGCGATGACGGCGGGTATAACGATAATCCACCAGTGTATTGATCGAGTCGTTGGCTTCAAGGTAAACCGAGCCACCATCGCCACCATCGCCACCGTCCGGCCCACCCTTGGGGATGAATTTTTCGCGACGAAAGCTCAAACAGCCGTTGCCGCCCTTTCCCGCTTCAACTGTAATTCGTGCTTCGTCAACGAACTTCATATCGATACCTCAAAAAAACATACAAAAACGCCCCAACTGCAAGCAGCTGGGGCGCTTTTTACGGCAAACCAACCGCCGACAACCCGAAAGGGTTGTCGATCAGGCAGGAACGACGCTAACAGTCTTGCGGTTCTTTGGACCTTTCACTTCAAATTTGACAACGCCTTCGGCAGTTGCAAACAAAGTGTGATCACGAGCAACACGCACATTGTCACCAGCGTGTACACGAGTACCACGCTGACGAATAATGATAGCGCCTGCTTTCGCTGCCTGGCCGCCGTACAGTTTGACGCCAAGGCGTTTACTTTCGGAATCGCGACCGTTTTTGGTAGAACCACCAGCTTTTTTGTGAGCCATGCTTCTTTCTCCTTCTGAGGGACCACTACAACACTGCGGATGCGGTGACCGTCATTCACAGTCACCCGGGCCCAAATTGAATTTAAAAAAATTAGCCAGCGATGCTGGTGATTTTCAGTTCGGTGAACCACTGACGGTGGCCCATTTGCTTCATGTGGTGCTTACGACGCTTGAACTTCATGATCTTCACTTTCTTGTGACGACCATGGGCAATAACTTCTGCGGTTACTTTAGCGCCTTCAACCACAGGGGTGCCAATTTTAACGTCATCGCCGTTACCAATCAGCAAAACTTTTTCCAACTCGACAGCGCCGCCGGTAGCTATTTCCAGTTTTTCAACCTTCAGCGTCTGACCTTCTTCAACACGGTATTGCTTACCGCCGGTAATTACTACTGCGTACATGATGTTCTCCATCGGCTGCGTTTTAGCCGGGCCTCTGATCAGCACCGGTCCATAACCGAACACGCTACTTTCACGACCTGCTTCTACTGGGAACGCACGGGTTACCATATGGCAGGGAGCTGAAATTCGGGCGCGAGACTATACCCCAGAGACTGTACCCTTGCAAGTCGGCGATTATCGCATTTCCTTGACACTGTGGACGGTCAACTCTAGCATTTGCGGCAGTTTTTTCGGGATTCTATGAACATGCCGCCATCCACCATGACAACTCCATCCCCGGCCCCGTCGATGTCACTGGCCGATATACTGGCGCGTGTTGATGACGACTTCCAGGCGGTCAACCAGTTAATCAACGATCAACTCTCATCCCGTGTGCCTCTGGTGGAGAAAATCGCCGATTATATTGTTAACAGCGGCGGTAAACGTATCCGCCCGCTGCTGGTGCTGCTGAGTGCCCGAGCGCTCGGCAACTGCAACCCGGACGTGGTCAGGCTGGCCGCCATTATCGAGTTCCTCCACACTGCCACACTACTGCACGACGATGTCGTTGATACCTCGGATCTGCGGCGTGGCAATCCAACCGCTAATGCCAAGTGGGGTAACGCCCCCAGTGTTTTGGTCGGAGACTTTCTCTATAGCCGCTCGTTTAACATGTTGGTCGAACTGGCCAACCTCAAGGTGATGGACATTTTGTCATCCACCACCTGTGTAATTGCCGAAGGTGAAGTGCTGCAGCTGACCAACGTCAAAAACCCCAACATCACTGAAGCCCAGTATATGGACGTAATTCAGGGAAAAACGGCACAACTGTTTGAGGCCTCGACTCACGGTACCGCCGCCTTGCTGCAAGCGCCTGACGACGTTCAGGAAGCCTTGCGTATTTATGGCAAGGAGCTGGGTCTGGCCTTCCAATTGATTGACGACGTGCTGGATTACGAAGGTAATGCTGCCGATCTGGGTAAAAACGTCGGCGATGATCTGGCTGAAGGCAAACCAACCCTGCCACTGATCCATGCCATGGCGCATGCCGATGAAACCGGCCGCAAACTGGTGCGCCAGGCTATTCGTAAAGGAGGTCTGGATAACATGGACGAGGTGATGGCCGTGGTTACCAGCACCCGCTCGATGGAGTACACCCGCAGCAAAGCCAATGCCTGCGTACAACGGGCTGAACAACAGCTGCAACTTTTACCGCAATCACCGGCCAAAGACGCCCTGATCGCACTGGCGCGAATCGCCGTGCAGCGTAAAACATAACCACACCAAGCCAACGTCAGGGATTTCCTATGCAGATGATTGCCAGATATACGGTTGCCATACTGGCACTGCTAACGGTGGTCACTACCGCCCAGGCAGGGCTGTTTGACGCACCAGGCAACACGGAAGCGCAATTTTTACCGGTGGAACAAGCTTTTCCATTGCAAGTGGATATGGATAACGGCCTGCTGATTGCTCAGTGGCAAACTCCTCCCGGCTATTATCTTTACCAACACCGCATTTATCTGAGCCAGAACAATAGCCGTATTGATCCCGCCAGCTTTTCCCAACCGGGCAAGGCCAAGTTTGATGAGGCCTTTGGCGATATCATCGCTTATTACGGCCCGTTGGAAACAAGTTTCAAACTGGATCAGCTCAATGCCGGAGAAGTGACTCTGCATTATCAGGGCTGTGCCGACGCCGGACTTTGTTATCCACCCCAGCGTTTCACCATTCATGTTTCCGCCTCCGATGTTCATCGACCGAAGCCACCAATTACACCAGTAGCAGTAGCTCCTTCAACCGTCTCACCCCTGCCAGACTCCAACACGACCACTACACTCGACACACCCGCCGCGTTGCCTGCTACGACCAGATCAACAACTCCTGACAGTAACGGTATCGGCAGCAACAATACCGCCGCACCTGCGAGCACATCAGCAAGCTGGTTTGAAGGCTCCTGGCTTACCACCATCGGCTTGTTTTTCCTGCTTGGACTCGGGCTGACGTTCACGCCCTGTGTATTGCCGATGATTCCGATCATGACCGCCGTAGTGATGGGGCAAAACCAGACGATTTCAGCCCGCCGTGGCTTTCTGCTCTCAAGTACCTATGTCCTCGGCATGGCCATTACCTACGCCCTGGCTGGTGTGATCATGGGATTACTCGGTGCCGGTGCCAACATCCAGGCCTGGATGCAAACCCCTTGGGTGCTGGTGCTGTTTGCTCTGCTGTTTGTATTATTGGCGCTGGCCATGTTTGGCCTGTATGAGCTGCAATTACCCAGTGGTATCCGCAATCGCCTTAACCGGATGAGCCAACAGCAATCCGGAGGGCACCTGCTCAGTGTCTTTGTGATTGGCGTGCTGTCAGCACTGGTTGTCTCCCCCTGCGTATCCGCCCCACTGGCGGGCGCTCTGGTTTACCTCAGCACCACAGGCAACGTCTGGCTGGGTGGCAGCGCCTTGCTGGCACTCGGGCTTGGCATGGGCGCACCACTGATTGTACTGGGCACCAGTGGTGGTTCCCTGATGCCCAAAGCCGGTGCCTGGATGAACCAGATCAAGGTATTTTTTGGTGTGCTGCTGCTCGCCGTGGCTATCTGGCTGATCAGCCGTATCCTGCCCGGCCCGATTTCCCTGGCACTTTGGGGGCTACTTGCATTGATTTACGCCGTGGTGCTTGGTGCTTTTGAAGCAGCCTCAACTCCACTCCAGCGTTTACTCAAAGGCCTCGCCTGGTCATTACTGCTGTATGGCATTGCCGCGTTCTGGGGGGCATTGCAGGGCAACCAAAATCCTGTTCAACCGCTGACCCCCAGGCACCTGTCGTCAGCCCCCGGAGCGGGCAAGCAGAGCAGCGCTTTTTACCGCACCGAATCCGTCGCTGAAATACAAGATCTGATCAGTAACAGCCAACAACCCGTGATGCTGGATCTGTACGCCGACTGGTGCATCAGCTGCAAGGTGATGGAAGATGAAATTTTTGCCGATGCCGACGTACAACAACAACTGCGCCACATGACCTGGCTGCAACTGGACGTCACCCGCAATACTGCGGAGCAAATCGATTTCCTGCAAAACATGGCGGTTTTCGGGCCACCGACGGTGTTGTTTTTCCACAACGGGACTGAAATTCCGGCATCACGTATTGCCGGGGAAATATCCAAAACCGAATTTCTTCACCGCACCGCTCCCTGAGGCCTGCTAAAAACGACGAGATTACCAAGGGTTTTACTTGAAACTTCATAACCAAAGCCGCATATAGGTTGTATTGACGGATCACTTCACGGAGCCAAGCCATGTTTTATACCTGCCCTTCCTGTGGCGCCATCAACCGCATTCCCGACGACCAGCACAACCAGCAAGGCCAATGCGGAAAATGTAAAAGCGCGTTATTTAACGCCACGCCGGTGGCGTTAAATGACACCGGCTTCCAGCGTTTTCTGGCCAAAAACGATTTACCCGTCCTCGTCGACTTCTGGGCGGAATGGTGCGGGCCATGCAAGATGATGGGGCCGATTTTCAAGGAACTCTGCGCTGAACAGCAGCACCAGTTACGCTTTGCCAAGGTCAATACCGAGCAAGCCCAGATGGTGAGCCAACAGTTTGGCATTCGCAGCATTCCGACGCTGATTCTGTTTCGCCAGGGCAAGGAAGTGGATCGTCTGGCCGGTGCTCTGCCAGCTCCACAACTGCGTCAGTGGATAGCCGCAGCGTTGCAAAAATAACCGCCAATACCTGCGAGCAACCCGTCAGGTTAATACTCAGCGCTGAATCGGAGATTCTGCGCTGACGGTGATGGTTTCTTCAATCACGATACTCTTGCCGGGCTGGCGAGCGCTTTCAAGCTCTCGCAGCGTTTTATCCAAAAGATCCCGCGCTCGCACAATGGTTGAGCGGTGAATTTCCTCGGAAATATCGGTAATCATGGCTTTATTGGTAACGGTTTTCAGAATCAGCTCGAACGTTGTAGTGCCAGTGGGATCATGAATCAATGAATCCACAAACTGGCCGTTAACTGTCTTGCGGCAAATTCGGTCAATCGCCGGGTACATCAACGAATGAGCCATCAGATAACTTTTGTAGTTTTTTGGCACAAACGTTACCTGAGTACTGAGAAAACTGAAAAAAGTCAGTAAGAATAACGCCTGAACGCCGTTAGCAATGGCGCAAAACACACGATTGGTCATCGTTGTGAAACGATTGTTCTCAAGCCAGCGTCCGTGCACATTGTAGTGCACAGCAATTTTTTCCAGCAAACGAATGGAAAACCACATCGTCAGAAACAGAATCAGAAAGCCGGTTAACGTCAGCACCGCCCAGTCATTGGCGCGCAAAAGACCCATCTGGGTCAGATACAAACCAAAGTGGTCGCTATAGGCGCTGGCAATGGATATCGGCAAAAACACCTTGGCCAGATCCAGCATTTCTTTCGACGTACCGTATTTGTAGCCAAGTACGATCAAGGCAATAAATGCCAGTACAATAAACGCATCAAATATCATGAATCAGCCATCCCCCGTGTGGTCATCCCTATTTCTGCTCATCTCTCACATACAACACCACAAACTGCTGCCGATCTCGGCACCGCCCGAGTACATGAAGACACTGTCAGCAGCAAGTTGCAGACCAGCCAGCGTCAGTTAGCTTTTTTCCGCAAGTTCCAGCCAACAAGCCCCTTCCCTGACCTGCGCCCACCCACTGACACCCTCCGTCCAACGAATTGGAAAACCCAGACAGACGCAAGTAATGCACCAATAAATAACATAAATACCCATGAGAGCACCAAATTGATTCATAAAATATCCTGAAATACATTACCTTAGTTAGCCACGCCACAACTTAATGCGGTGATGGTGCCATTATTGTGCACTGGGTTATAACTGGCTTATTTTTTGCAAATTAGGTGTGAATATGGAGAACCTTACAATGCGCGCCAGCCCCCTGTTAAACCAACGAATCATGGAGCACCTGAATACCGGTGTGCTGCTGCTGGATGCTGAGCTGATTATTATTCATATGAATCCCTCTGCCGAAGCCCTGCTGGAAGTCAGCGGCAAACGCGGCGTCGGCACCCACTTTTTTGAGTTGGCGGTCGAAGACCAGAGCGATGTGGATGCCATGCGAGATGCGGTAATTACAGGGCATTCCTACACCAAGCGAGAAGCCCATATTCATCTGCAAAATCAGCAAACCTTGACCCTCGATTACAGCGTCAGCCCGGTAACTCACCCAGAGACCCGCACGCCCACCTTGCTGGTTGAACTGCAAGGTCGCGATCGACTGATGCGTATCAGTCGGGAAGAACAACTGATCGCCAAACAGGAAACCACTCGTTCCCTGGTACGCGGACTGGCTCACGAAATCAAGAATCCACTTGGCGGCATTCGCGGCGCCGCCCAGTTACTGGAACGAGAATTACCTTCGGCCGAACTGAAGGAATACACCAATATCATTATTGAAGAAGCTGATCGCCTGCGAGATCTGGTCGACCGCCTGTTAGGGCCGCGTAATATCCCCAAGCAGGAACCGGTCAATATTCATGAGGTGCTGGAACGCATCTGCCAGCTGGTCGATGTGGAAAGCCGGGGACAGGTCGTTATTCACCGGGATTATGACCCCTCCATCCCGGAAATCGAGGCTGACAAGGGCCAGCTTATTCAAGCATTGCTGAACATTGGCCGTAACGCCATGCAGGCGATGTTGGAAAACCCGGATCAACAAGAGCGCCCCAGCCTGACCATTCGTACCCGCAGCGTACGCCAGTTCACCATTGGTCATCATCGCCATCGTCTGGTGGCCCAGGTTGAAATTATCGACAACGGCCCCGGCATACCGGAAGGGATCAGGGACAACCTGTTTTATCCCATGGTCAGTGGCCGCGCCGAAGGCTCAGGGCTGGGTCTGTCTATATCCCAGTCCATTATCAATCAGATTAACGGCATTATCGAATTCACCAGCGTGCCCCACCGCACGGTGTTCTCCATCTTTTTACCATTGGAATCGCTATGAGTACTGTCTGGATCATCGACGACGACAAATCCATTCGCTGGGTGCTGGAAAAGGCACTCGACCAGGCCAATATCCAGACCCGGGTGTTTGAACAGGCAGAACCCGCACTGAATCAGCTGAAACGGGAACAACCGGACGCGATTATCACCGACATTCGCATGCCGGGTATGGACGGACTGATGCTGCTGGAACAGGTACATGAGGCCAATCCGGATTTGCCCGTGATTATCATGACCGCCCATTCCGACCTGGAAAGCGCGGTGTCGTCTTACCGCCGGGGTGCCTTCGAATATCTGCCAAAGCCCTTTGATGTTGACGAGGCCGTCAGCCTGATTGAGCGAGCGATTGCCCATTTCGAAGAAATGTCAGCCAATACCCCGGCGCCGGAAAAAGAAATCAACGAGCATGAAATCATCGGTGAAGCACCGGCGATGCAAGAAGTTTTCCGGGCAATCGGGCGCTTGTCCCACTCCCATATCACCGTGCTGATTAATGGCGAATCCGGTACAGGTAAGGAACTGGTCGCCCATGCCTTGCACAAACACAGCCCCCGTGCTGTGGAGCCCTTTATTGCCCTCAACATGGCCGCGATTCCACGGGATCTGATCGAATCGGAATTATTTGGGCACGAAAAAGGCTCCTTTACCGGTGCTGGCGGTCAACGCCGGGGCCGCTTTGAGCAGGCTAACGGCGGTACCCTATTCCTGGATGAAATTGGCGATATGCCATCCGAAACCCAGACCCGCTTGCTGCGCGTACTGGCCGATGGCGAATTTTATCGGGTTGGCGGTACCACGCCGATCAACGTCAATGTACGTATTATCGCCGCCACCCACCAGAACCTCGAAAGCCTGGTAAAGGAAGGCCGCTTCCGCGAAGACCTGTTCCATCGCCTGAACGTTATTCGTATTCACATCCCGCGTCTGGCCGACCGCCGCGAAGACATCCCCAAGTTGCTGGGTCACTTTCTGCAGTCGGCAGCCGAAGAACTGGATGTCGAGTCCAAAACCCTGCGTCCGGAAACCGAAGACTTCCTCACCTCGCTGGATTGGCCCGGTAACGTGCGTCAGCTCGAAAATACCTGCCGCTGGATTACCGTAATGGCATCCGGTCGAGAGGTCTTGATCAACGATCTGCCACCCGAACTGCTGGAGCAACAGAGCAGTACCCAGACCTCCGGTAACTGGGAACAGAACCTGCGCTTCTGGGCCGATCAACAACTGTCTCACGGTGCGGTCAATCTGCTCGATACTGCCGTACCGATCTTTGAACGCATCATGATCGAAACCGCCCTCAAGCACACTGCAGGGCGTCGACGGGATGCGGCCAATTTGCTTGGCTGGGGACGAAATACCCTGACTCGCAAAATCAAGGAGCTGGGTATGGAAACCGGCAACGACGACAATGAAACGGACGAATAAACCAGCCAACCCCCATTACCCACGCCACGTGCCCGCCCAAACAGCGGGCTATCGTACCGCCTCACGCCAGTAAATCACCCGGTCATTGCCTCGGAACTGGCCAAAGCTGATCAACGCCGTCGAGTCATCGTTATAGTCGCCATCACCATCAAACTCACCTGACAACCAGCTCGGTGCCTGATAGCGGTAGCGCACACTGCCGTTGTGACCCATACCTGGCGGAAGGTGCCGGATCCAGCCTTCTCCGTTCTGAATATCCTGCCACCACATTGCCGAGGTATCCGCTGCTGACAGGTTTCCGCTCCAGCTGTCGGCATCGGCACGGTAGACTGCGGCACTCACATCCAGTGGCGTGCAATTATCATCGCTATTGACCGGCCAGCCAGAGCCATCAAACTGCAAGACATGCACTGCCTGATCAAGCGGACTCTCTTCCGGGCCAAAGGCATTTTCAATTTGCAGCACCCCAAAGCGCAGATCCGCCGTGCCCAGCTGCTGTGCAATACAACCACCAGCCGCGACACAACCCTCACCACCGACACCATGACTGGCCGGGTTCATATTCATGCCCTGCAATAGGGTCAAACCACCGTCACCATCATCAATGCCAACACCAACCGCCAGGGCAGAAAAAGGGCCATCCGGGCGGGTTACACCGCCATCACGGTGACGCAGCAACGTCAGGGAATCGGTCACCAGCGCTTCTCCGGCATCCCAGACCAGGGCACTGCCACCTTGCAAGCGAGTCGATAAATCGATGCCATCCTGATTATTTTCAGCCGCCCATAAAGCCGATGCTCTGGCAAAACCTTGCTGATAGTTCCGGGTGATTTCATTGTTCGTATTGCGCGCCTGCACCCTCAACGTCGTCAACATTCCGGCCTGCCCCATATAGGTAAACGCCCCACAAGCCTGGCTAAAGACACCATCCAGAGCCACAAAGTGGTGGGGATAAAAACGCCCGACCGGTTCGCTGTTATAGTCCGCAACCGTCTGGCCAAAGTAGCTGGTACGGCTGTTGAAACGAAACACCCCTACCTCATCAAGCTGCTGATCCAGCACTCGATCACCGGCATCCGCCGCGCTGATAGCAACCGTGCTGATCGCCAGTGTTGCGTCTACCCCGGCAACGGGTGCCAGCCGTTCGCTACCAAGCAGTACCTCACCGATAAAATCGGTTGCCAGCGAGCCATCCGCACAACGGGCACTGAGCGTCTGGGAAAAAGACGCCCCGGCAGCCACAAACGGACTGCAGCTGGCATCTGCCGCCAGACACTGCCCGTTGTTGTCTGCCAGGTTCAGCGTGAGTGCTGCCGGGCGCACAAGCAGCCGGTCGGTGCTGGCATGCAAAGAGCCAATACCTGCGCTGGCGGCTTCACCGGCGTCGCTATAAGGAGCCGCGTCATAGCGGAAGTGAATCCCCAGAAGCTCCGCCGTATTCAGATACCCCAGCGTCAAATCCGCCCGGCCCTGAACAAACATCAGTTCCAGATTACTGCGGTCAGGTTGCTGCTGGGCGTTTATACCCTGGCCGTTGAGCAACAAGGCTGTCGCCACAATCCGAGCCTGAGACACCGCAGGTGGCGGCACATTATTTGCCGTAAACCAGCTTTTCAGCGCTTTTATGCCGGTAAATCCGCTCAACTGCTGACACGGTCTACCGCCACTGTCTTCACCAATCGCCACCAGTGACAGGCTGGTGGTGGCACCGCAGATAAAATCTTCCGGTGCCTCAGCCAGCGCAAATCCCTGGGTTCGAATGTCCGTACCAGCGGCAGCCGTTGCAGCAATGCCTGATTCCCGGTCGGTGACAGTAACCCGCAGATGGGTATTTTCGTTTGCATGAAACAGAGACACACTGGTTTCGCCCGCTTGCTCTGCGCCCAGCGTTACGTCGCTGATTGCGTCATCGCCACTGGCACTGGCACTGGCAAAAAAATGACTACTACTGGCTTCGGTACTGCCCAAAGCCAGCGTTCCGACATAGTCCGTCTTGATGGTCATACCATCAGCGCACAAGGCCTGAATACGGACATCGCTACGGCTGAATGGACACGCCAGGCCGTATGTCGGTTGCTGTATCTGAAAACCACCCAGAGCACAGCTGGCACCGGGACACAAATCACCAAAGTCCATTGCCGCCCCGCTCTCTTGCAAATAATAAACACGGACATAAGGTTGCAACATGATATTAGCCGCCGTCACCGCCCCGTACAGTGTTGCCGAGCGTCCCAACTGAGCGCTTCCCCTGGCGTAAATCAGGCCGCTGAAGCGACTCTGATCACCGATATTAACGTCGCCATAACCAAACAAAAACAGCCGACTGGCATCCCCAGACCCAGAATCCGGCGAATTGGCGACAAACCCGCTGCCGATATTCACCGTCTGACGGGCATAAATTCGCACACTGCGCTTGCCATCCACCACCCATCGCACATGGTTACCAACGATCAGGTTCTCGATCCAGTAGTTACCGGGTGCCAGATGCAATACCGCGTTGTCGAGCAGCTGCAAGCTGCCGATACGATAGTCGCTGGCACCGCCAGCAAAGGTCAGTGTGGCAGCACGACCCACCGACACCCGGTTGAATTGAGTCGTTAACGGGCCGAGGGTGACAGATGAACCATCTGCAACATATTCACTCCCTGGACGATGCCTCCGATTCCTGTCTTTATCCCGACCATCAAAATCAATCGACAAAAATTCTGGGGCCTCAATGGCAGGGGCCGATAACCCATTACTACGACAGGCGACGGTTACACAACTACGGGCCGAGGCATTACGGTCGTCGTAGACACGGCTGACAGACAACACATTGGAGGGGCTATTAAACAACTGTGCATTGCTACCGAAGTAAATCTGCCCGCCATTATGACTGGCCAGACCATCAACAAAGCTGGCAGAGCAGCTGTTCAAGGCACCACAAGGATGGGTTTGTTGCATCAGCTCCAACACCTGGTTCTGGCTCAGGGCAGAAGCAAACACAGCTACCTCGTCAATAGCCCCGTGTAAATATCGGCCATAAAGATTCTGGTCTGCACCAATTTGCAAGGGATCGTTATTTTCCATCAATAACCCGGAAAACGAACTGCTGGCCACCACGACACCATTCAGAAAAAGAACCTGATTGCCATCACGATAGCTGATAGCAACATGCGCCCACTCACCCGACACGACGCCACTAGAGCTGGTCAGCGAACGGGTATTACCCCGCGAATCGCGCCACCACCAATACACCCGCCCCGTTGAGTTGATGTGAAATTCGTAGTTTTCATCCTTCGACACCACCGGCGCCAAATCTGCGGGTAAAGCATCCAACCGTATCCAGGCACCGACACTGACGGCGGCGGCCAGATCCAGCACAGCGGCATCACTGACTTCGATATAGTCATCAACCCCATCAAACTGGCCATAGCGACACGTGCCCGGCGTGCCACGGATGGCTGGCGACAGGTCGCTGCTGGCAATACCGTTAAACGCTCGTCCATGCAACCCGGCGGTGCCACGATCACGGACTTCTCCCGCGCTGCCGCTGTAGCCACTTTCGTCCAGTTGATAATGCACCACCGGCTCCGGCAGTTGTGCCCAGGTGTTCGAGCCACTCAGCAGCAAGCAACACAACAACCAGCGCCACAGGATGATCATTTAACCCGTACCTCCAGCGTCCGGCTGGCATTACCCCCATCACACAATGACTGGCTGGTCAGGGTGCAATAGGTATCGGTATCCACCACAAACCGGCTGCATTCAACCGTCACCTGGCAGCCAGACAAGCCGGATACCCCGAACTCAATCTTCTGCCGGGCCAGGGTACATTGACAGGGGGAAGCAGACAGCGCGTCAGGCAACACCAGTTGGGCACCACTGTAAGCCGCCAGATAAGCCCGTGCCGCCGACACCGTCTGGCTGTACTGCTGCGCAGTCGTACTGGTTATACGTTGTACCGCCAGACCGACCATGCTGAGTATCAGCAAGATAAACAGCGCCATCGGTAACCCCATTCCCTGGCTGGCTGGCCACGCCCGGCCAGCACTTTGCCCGGCACGTTGTCCGGCACGTTGTCCGGCACTTCGCGTACCGATAGTGGAAACAACAACTAACTGGACAAGCCTCCCGGCGTCAGGGTACATGAAGCAGATGCACCTCCCGAGTAATCGACTGACGTTCTCCGTCACTGCCCGCTGCATTGCCATCGCGGACAGAGCGCAAGGTAGTAAAACGGAGGCTGACCACCGCGTTACGCTGCACTCCAGATGCCAGCAAACCGAATTCCAGCGACCCTGGCAGCAGACTGTCCAGCATCAACGTGGCATCAGTAGCTGGCAGCAACTGACTGCTGTCGGCAGCAAAACCATAGCCGCGATAGCGCCAGATGCGCCCGCCAGCGTCCTCACAGTAGGCCACGGGCGTATCCACCAGATAGACGCGACGCTGAGGAGAGTCGGTAAGAAAGCGCTCGTTCTGGCTGAACACCAATGTCTGACGATGATTCTGTACCGACCCCAGAGTCGCCATAGAGGATGAAAGTGCTGAACCAGGGCCGCTCGCACCGTAAATAACCTCACTGCCGACCGGATAGACCGCCACATAGCCAGAATCCCCCGACGTCAGCGCGGCAAACTCCACCACCTCCATCAGAGTACCTGCCGACCCCAGCGGCAACGTGAGATAGTCACTACTGCCGAGAACCGGTACCAACTCCAGACAGGAAGAACCGTTATTTTCAAAACGCCGTACACTGTTTGGCAGCGCCAGGCGAATATCGCGGATGATCTGTTCCGCTGTCGCACTGGCATTGCTGGCCCACATTGAACGGGAAGAGGTATCGAGCCAGCCCAGCACCGACAGACTTATAAACCGGGTACTGACCAGCCCAATAATGCCAGTGATCACAATCACCATAATCATTTCGATCAGCGTAAAGCCGCCAGCACCCACAGCCATGCAGCGCCGTGGCATCAGAAGTTTCCCCGCAATGCCGACAGCCGCAAGCGCTGATTGTCCGGCCCGCTGACCGTCACCTGAATCAGTTTGCTGCGACTACTGACGTTGCCAACGCCATCCTGGCAACTCACCTGCACATCCACCTGATACAGCGCCACGGCAGCCAGCAAAGCGCCATCCAGAAACCGGCCTTGTTCGCTCAAACCATGAAAATCGTCCACATCATCAAAATCGCTACGCCCCGACTCACCACCCTCTGGCCCATCAATCACACAACGACCGACACTGCCGCCACCCAACGGGCTATCCTGCTGAAAGTTCAGCGCCAAAGCGTCATCCAGATAGGATTGTGCCAACTGCACGGCGCGGGTCTGCCACAGCGGATTGGCACTCTGCCCCACCCCAAAACTGATACTGCGCGTAACCGCCGTCAGCGCAATCGCAAGAATCACCAGGGTAATAACGGTCTCAATCAGACTGAAGCCCGCTGCCACATAACGACCCGACTCAGCCATATGGCCGTTCACAAACATGACCCTTCATAAGCGTATCCCGAGGCACTGACACAGAGTTGAATAGGCGGAGAGGAAAGCACACAGAGCTGCAACGGCTGATAGGGCACCAGCTGACCATTACCATCAAACAGAATCGTTGTCGGCAAGGACGGCAAATCGCTGCAGCCAGCCGCCAGACGGCGGCCAATCAACAATGACAGGCCGCCACGTTCCAGCGTCTGCGACAGCACCACACCCTGATCAGCAGACAAACTGGCGAGCCACTGATCACCCAACTGAGAAATCACCAATCCCACCGCCGCATCACTGGAGCGCGACAGCGATACCTGACGCGCCTGCTGAAAAACCCCCAGCCAGTGATCAACAATGATGCGACGATCATAGCTGTCGCGACTGGCAAAGATGCCGACCGCCGCAGCAGACAACACCCCGGCCAGCACCAGTACCAATATCAGTTCAATCAGCGAATAACCGTTCTGCCGCCCGGCAGCCACCAGGCATCAACAGCCGGTAGCAACCACCGAAACGACCGGGGTGATATTGGTCGAACCATCGGCTGCTTCGTAACGGGCATAACAGTTGGTTTTGGCCGGTACCAGATCAAACTGCAACGTCGTAATCGTGGCACCCGCCACGTCTGAGGTGGCGTAATCGGAAATCTGCGCGGAAGCAACAACCCCGGCCGCGTCGGCAGTCGGATAGCCAGAAGCCATCGTCACCACCTGGCCATCCAGGGTCACGGACGACGAGCCGGAATTGCCATCCGCCAACTGCTGGGCATGGGCAATATTGGACGACGAACGTAGCGTACCTGCCAGCGCATTAAGGCTAGCCAGTCGGGCATCACCACCGAGATCCGCAAACCGTGGCAAGGCGAACGCCGACAACACACCCAAAATCACAATCACCATGATCAGCTCGATCAGGGTAAAACCGGAAACACGTTTCATACATCACTCCTGCGTGACATCTGCCTGACTGTCAGGTTACGACCGCAGCAGGGCTACGGCACACACGAGACAGCGAGGATTAATTGATCTGTTCCTCCTAACCATAGATCACAGCATCGTGATTGCCCGCGCTCTTACGAAAAGACACAGAGCCGCCCTGAACCACAACAAAACACGGGAAAAAATACGGAAAAATGACGCCACCAGCGCCACTTACCGACGAATGACTGGCAGGTTTTCAGAATTTCACAGCCTGATTTGTGTCAGTATGACAAGCCATCAAACGACCATACCCTTGCTACGCCAGCCGCAATCACCACGGCCAGCGGTAAACAGATTACCCGCGCACTCGTAACAAAGATGGATACTCTGTGGTCAGAACGCTTGTTATAGTCAAAACCAAAACCGAAAGGACAGGAGGCTAGACCCACATGAACAACCTGCACATTCTTATTACTGGCGGGGCCAGTGGTATCGGCCTGGGCATTGCCGAACAGCTGGGCAAACAAGGCGCCCGCATCGTGATTTCTGACATCAGTCAGGAAGCCCTGGACAAAGGTCTGGTTCAACTGAGAGAAGAAGGGATCAACGCCACAGCAGTCGCCGCCGATATGTCCGACATCACTGCAATCGATGCCCTGGCAGCCCACTTTACCGACGATCCCATCAACGTGGTGGTCAATAATGCCGGGTTGCAATTTGTTTCCCGCCTGGAAGACTTCCCTGCCGACCGCTGGAAATTGCTGATTGATGTGATGCTGGTTGGCCCCGCCATGTTGTCGCGAGCGCTATTACCGGCCATGCGAGCACAAGGTTTTGGGCGCATCATCAACATTGGCTCGATTCACAGCCTGGTCGCATCGCCCTACAAATCCGCCTATGTCGCCGCCAAACACGGCCTGATTGGTTTTTCCAAGACACTGGCACTGGAAACTGGCGATACCGACATCACCGTCAACACCATCTGTCCGTCGTACGTCAAAACACCGTTGGTTGAAAAGCAGATTGCTTCCCAGGCCAAAGAAAACGGCATTACAGAAGAAGAAGTGATCAACAAAATCATGCTCGAACCAATGCCGAAAAAGCAATTTATCGACATCTCCGAAATTGCCGGCACCGTTGCTTTCCTGGCCAGCCCGGCAGCCAAAAACATCACCGGCCAAACCATGGTGCTGGATGGTGGCTGGGTCGCTCGCTAACACTCACCGTCAGATTAGAGATCCCCTGGGCCGATGGTGCTGCCTATCCGCAACACTGAATCATCGTCGGCAAGCCGCCTTCTACGGCGTCCAGGGGCCATTTCAATCTGATCATCCCGCTCCCTCAGGCCGGGGCCGGGTGGGTGTATTGGTTCCAGGTGTCCTCCACCACATGGATGGTGGTCTATATTTACAGGCTACCCCGCTGCCGCTCCCCGTGCTGCTGCGCCCAGCTCCCAGATCGGTAAAAATACGCCCAGTGCCAGTATCAGTACCAGAATGCCCATCAGCACCAACATCAAGGGTTCCACTGCGTCCGCCAGCTGTTTCAGCTCGTAATCGATTTCTTCCTCGTAAAAATCTGCCACGTCGTTCATCAACTGGTCGATTGAACCGGTCTCTTCGCCCACCGCCATCATTTGTAACACCAGCGGGGTAAACAGCCCGGAACTGGCGGCAGTGCGGGTTAACTGGTCGCCGCGCTCCACTCCGGTCTGCATCAAACGGATCGCCCGACCAACATGACGGTTACCGACACTGTCCGACACAATCGCCAGACAGCGTAATATAGGTACTCCGGCCGACATCATCATCGCCAGTGAGCGGGCAAAGCGCGCCAGTGCCATGCGCCGGAACAAGGAGCCAAAGATCGGCAGCCGCAGTTTTAACGCATCCCAATACACGCCGCCGTCCGGGGTTTTCTGGTATTGCCAGGCGGCTACCACCAGCAAGATCACGCTCAGGACGATCATGGAGCTGTAGTTGGTTGCAAACTCTGAGCTGGCAATCAGCACACGGGTCGCCAATGGCAGCTCCGATCCCATATTTTCAAACACCGGGATAAAGTTCGGAATGACGTACAGTGTGACAATGCTGATGGCTGACACCATCGACATCAGCACCAACGCCGGGTAACGCAACGCGGACTGAAGCCGTTTTGAGGTTTCCTGTTCCATTTCCAGGTGTGCCACCAGAGCTTTGAAGGCTTCTGGCATACGTCCGGTTGTTTCACCGATGTGCAGCATGTTGATATAAATCGGCGAAAACACCTTGGGATGCTGCCGGAAGGCCGACGTCAAATCGCCGCCGGAGGTCAGGGTGTGGGAAATATCAGCCACGATACGTTTGATTTCGACGTTGGGAGACGATTCGGCCAGGCCATTCAAGGCCCGAATAATGGGCACTCCGGCACGGGTCAGTGCCAGCAATTGGCGAGTAAATATGATTTTTTCAGCCAGTCGGATACGACGGGAATGCCAGAGTGGCATAGCCTCGCGATCGCGGCTGGCTGGTCGGGCATTCAGCCCCAGTACCAGAATCCCCTGCCGTTGCAGCTGCGTCGCGGCACTTTGCTGATCTGCGGCCTGCACCTGACCCGTGACCGCTTGTCCACGGCCATCGCGGCCTCGATAGTCATAACCCGGCATCAACCATTGGCCTCATCAAGGGTGGCAGAAACCCGGAATACTTCTTCCAGCGATGTCCATCCCTGGCGGGCATAGTCCAGCGCAACCAGCCCCAGTGGCCGAAAATCCGGCTGCCGGGCGGCGGCTTCAGCAAAGGCGTTGGCATTATTGTCACGTAATGCGGTGATCAGCGGGCCACGTATTTCAAGCAGTTCATAGATACCGACCCGTCCCTGATAACCGGTGTTATGGCACTGGTGGCAGCCATGGCCACTGCGATAAGAGTGGTCTGCGGCTCCGGCTTCCATGGCGTTCAGCCAGGCACGTTCCTGCTCTTGTAGCGGCTGCGGCTGAATACAATTCGGGCAGAGTCTTTTAATCAACCGCTGTGCTACCACGGCTCGCAGCGATGACGCCACCAGATAGGTATCCACGCCCATATCGAGCAGCCGCATGGCACTGGAAGCGGCGTCGTTGGTGTGTAATGTCGACAGCACCATATGGCCGGTCATGGCTGCTCGCAGACCGATTTCGGCGGTTTCCTGATCACGCATTTCACCCACCAGAACAATATCGGGATCCTGCCGCAAGGCAGCGCGCAGCACCGTGGCAAACTCCAGCCCGACCTTGCTGTTGATCTGTACCTGATTGATGCGGGGTAATCGGTATTCCACCGGATCTTCCGCTGTGATGATTTTTTTCTCTGGCCGGTTGAGCAAATTCAGTGCCGCATACAGAGTGGTGGTTTTGCCACTCCCTGTCGGCCCGGTGACCAGAATCAGCCCATGAGGACGCTGGATCAGATGGCAAAAACGCTGCCGTAATGGCGCTGGCATCCCCAGCCGTTCAATGTCGAGCAAACCGCCGCTCTGATCCAGCAGACGCATCACCACCGATTCGCCAAACGGCACCGGCATGGTCGACAAACGGACATCGATGCTTTTGTTGGATACACGAATATTAAAACGGCCATCCTGAGGCAGGCGTTTTTCTGAGATATCCAGCCCCGACATGATTTTCAGGCGCGACACCAGAGCCGATGCCACCCGTTTTTCTTTCATGATTTGTTCTTGCAAATCACCATCGATGCGCAAACGAATACGCAGCAGGGTTTCTTCCGGCTCGATATGAATATCCGAGGCTTTCACCTGCACCGCATCTTCAAACAGGTTTTGTAACAGTCGCACCACTGGCGCATCGCTGGAATCGGAGTCCAGCGCCATCTGGTCTATGTCAAAATCGCTGGCTTGCAGTTCGCCTTCCAGCTCACCGGCAATCGACGCAATTTGTTCCTGCCGCCGGTAGAGGCTGTCCAGCAAGGTCAGTAATTCCTGCTCACGTACAAAAGCGGGCAGTACCGGCCTACCCAGTGCCCGTTGTAATTCGTCCACCAGCATCAAATCGGTTGGATCCGCCATACCCACTCGATAGCCGCCACCTTCTTCGGCCAAGAGAATGGCGCGATAACGCCTTGCCTGCCGCTCGGGCAGGCGCTGCACCAGTGCCGCATCAATACGAAAGCGGGACAGTTCGATAAAAGGAAAATGGAAACACTCGGCCAATGTCCCCAACAGCTGTTCTTCCGCTAAAAAGCCAAGATCGGTGATGGCGCGCCCGAGCTTCTTGCCCGAACGCTTTTGTTCCGCCAGTGCCTGTTGCAACTGGCTAGCGGTGATCAGCTGGCGCTCCAGCAGCAGATCACCTATGCGGATCTTTTTCGAGGTATCCATCAAGTTGCCACTCCTGGCCTAACGCTCGCTGGCCGGATAGCTTTCTGCCACAGAATCATGTGGCACGGGTGTCTGCAGCGACGTCAGATCACTGGCTGGGGATTGCGGTTTTAACGCCGCCACAGCCTCTTGCGCAGCGGCTGCAGGCGTGGTTGCTATGGCTGCAGTCTGTTGCCGCAAGTGTTCGTTACTGGCGTCAATCAGCCAGCCGGTCAGCAGCGCAATGCCAAGCATAATCAGCATGGCACCTGCTAATACCAGCAGTGCGTCTTTAATTGGAAGTTCCCTTTCCGGAGTATCGCGCAGCGCATGGCTACGCGGACGAGTACGCAATTCATGCGTCTCGGCGGGTGCAGTCACAACTGACCCTTTTGTATACCATTGATGGTTCATGGTGTTGGCCCTCCGGGGGTAGATACAGACGGTGCCAGGGTGGAGAAACGGCGATTGATTTCACCAATTTCTTCCACCGGAATGGCTCCGTCCACGATGTGCGGCTGAATCAGAATGACCAGCTCGCTTTGCACACTTTCCTGCCGCTGCTGGCGGAACAGCCAGCCCAGCAGGGGAATATCACCGAGTAACGGTACTCGCGCTTCGGTCGTGACCTTGCGGTTTTGCATCAGACCGCCAATCACCACTACCTGACCGGACTGCGCCCGAATAATGGAATCGGTCTCGCGTACGGTGCTGTAGGCCAGCGGCAGGTTAAATTCCTCGCTCCCCAGCTCAATGGTTTTGACCCGCTCTTCCACCTCGGTCACGGTCGGGTGCACATGCAGGATCACTTCTTGCCCGTTGCTGATCTGAGGGGTGACATCCAGTGCGATGCCAGAGAAAAAGGGCGTCAGTTCAATGTCGGGGCTTTGGGTGCTGCCGGTAGTCGAGGTCGTGGTGGTGGTACTGACTTCAGTAACAAAAAACTCGTCCGACCCCACTTTGATAACGGCTTTCTGGTTGTTCACAGTGGCAATACGCGGACTCGACAACACCCGGACATCACCTTGGGTCTGCAACAATTCCACCGCGCCGGTGAAATCACCCATACTCAAGTTGAGCGAAAAAATACCGCCAATACGATCGGCATTGTCCAGCCCCACACCAGCCTGCCCGGCGGTGACCGAGTTACGGCTGCTAGTGGCGGCCAGCGTGTTCCAGTCGATGCCAGCCTGAAAACCATCGTTCAGGGTGATTTCAAGAATTTTGGTTTCGATCAGCACTTGTTTGCGAATGCTGATCTCGGCCTGGCGCAAATACGCCTCGACCGCTGCCTGAGTCGATGGCATGGCGCGAACAATCGCCAGACCGGCATGAGCATCGACGACCACTTGTGCACCCTCCTCACCCTGTATCAGCAGTTGCAGGGTGGAACCCAGTTGTTGCCAGAAATCCGCTCGGGACGCCGTTTCAACTTCGCTGGAGTTCACTGTCCGACTGCCGGAACCTGAAACGTTAGATCCACTGCCGCCATTACGTTCAACATTGGACACCTGACCACTGCTGACTTGCATGCCAGAACGGCCACTGCGGCTCACATTGAGGTAATCAATCGGATAAATCCGGGTTTGCTGCTGACGCGGCAAAACCTTCACGCCATAACGGGTTTCGATAAAATCATAGCCATGAATATCCCGTACTGCTTCCAGTGTTTCCCGCAGGGTTACCTGTTGTAAATGCAGCGAAATCAGCCCTTTCACCTCCGGGTGCAAGACCAGATTGACCCCTGTACCATGCACCAGGCTGTTAAAAAACACCGCGACCGGGGTGTTATCTGCGATGACATCAAAGCGCTCAACCGCAGCGTTGGTCTTCGCCTTGTCAGCGGTTGTACTCGCCATCAGGTCAGCACCCGCACCCGCACCCGTATTAGAGTCTGCGGACAGCGCCCGTTGATCCACAACCTCTGCCGCTGCCGCGACCTGCAGCAGCGGTTCAGCGGCAGCCGATGGTGGTTGCAGTGGCGTCTGGCTACAGCCAGCCAGCGACACCAACCCGGTGAATACTGCAAGCAACAGCCCGAATAGCCGTCGTTGCTGGTGAATTCTCAGAGACCCCGTCATTGTGATTGGTTTCCTTCAGTGGTCGTCTTGTGCTGGTGCGGTTGTGAGCGCAGGGCGCTGTTAACCAGCGTCAGCCGTTGAGTGTCGGTGGCTGATCGCAATAGCACGCCCTCCGTATCAATGCGAATTACCCGATAACCCTGGATACGATCGCCACTGGAGAGCAACTGATTGTTAATCACCACCACCGCCTGACGGCCCAACTGCAGTTGTTGCAACACCAGCGGCTCAGCGGCTACAAACTCGACGGGGGGACGGGATTCATTACTGGCCCAGGCCGGTGGCCGGGTTGGATCCGAATCTGCCTGTACCGTCATGACAGCGGTAAGTGCTGCCCACAGAATGACTCGCAACAAGAGGTTATCCACCGACCACCTCCGCTTGTGTACTCAGAGTGAACACCGTCAGCGACAGCTCTCCCCAGGGATGCTCTTGCAGACGGTAGTCCAGTGACTGCCAATAAATCCGGCCAGGACTGGTATCCAGCAGACGCAGGTAATGGTTGGCGCCACGCCAGGTGGCCTGTAAGCGAATCCTGAAACTGTGTTTCCAGAGCAACGGTGCCTCGGTGATTGGCAGAATCGAAGCAGTCATGGCATTGGCACCAGCCGGTACTGCCGCAGTCTGTACCGCAGAGAGTGATGTCGTGATTGGAGCAGCAAGTGAAAGCGAATCAGCAACCGGTTCTGGCGGCAGATTTTCCAGTGACAGCAAGACCAGCTCCGGCGTTTGCTGCAACACCGGCTCCAGTAATGCCACCATCTGCCTGGGTGCCACTAATTGCTCGGAAAGATTGTCGGCCATCTGGTCCAGCGCCCGCTGTTGTTGCTGCAGACGTTCCAGACGACGTGCCAGTGCCTGATTAGGATCCTGCGGTTGCAGCTGTTGTAAAGCAGCCAACTCGCGATCCAGATCGGCCATTGTCTGCTGTGAGCTCGCCAACAGTTGTTGCTGTTGCTGCCGTTGTTGCCACAAAGGGTCGATACATACCCAGCCTGCCAGTAGCAGTAACACCATCAGAGTGATGGACAGCAGCCGTAATTCTCGCGGTGCCAGCCGCTGCAGTTGCGTAGTCAGCTGAACAACCAGCGCAACAACCAGCGCGTGTTCCAGCCAGTTTTCTGCCCAGCCCGCTCTCCTGCTCATGGCTGTTCTCCCCGGATTATGGGCCATACCGATTCACGCCTGCCGGGCTTCGCGGGTCGGGTGTCCAGAACAAAACCGAACCCCGGCATTTGCCCGGTAATACCTATTTGCTGAAAACGCCGTTGCTGATAGGCCGGCAGTAAACCGAGTTGTGCCAGATAACGGGACACCGCCACCGGCTCGCGCACCTGCCCGGACAAGGCGATCTGCTGGCCCTGATCGCGGATGGCAATCTCTGCCAGCCAGACGTTATTCGACGACACACTGCCCAGCTGGGACAGCAACGGCAGGAACGACTGTGAACCGTCCGGTAGACGACTGTGCCGTTCAATCTGTGTCAGCAAGGCCAGCCGTTGCTGGCTCTGCTGCAAACGTTGTTCGCTGTGCGTTATTTGCTGCTGCAGGCCAGCGTCCGCTTCCGGCATACGCAAACGCTGGTGCTGGCGGCTAATATCGCCCTGACGCAGAACCTCCACCTGTTGTTGTTGCTGCAACCGCGACTGGTTATAACGCCACTCCAATGCCAGCCCGACCACGACCAGCACCAATAAACCCAGCAGTATCAGCAACTGTCGAAGCAGCTGCCGGAACGCTGGCGGCAACCGCACCGGTTGAAATTCGGGCAGGTAAAAATTAACCCGCTGACGGGCTTGCCAACTCATCAAACGGCCTCCCGCCAGAGCGGATCCAGCGCCAGCCAGGCAGCCCCCAGAGCACTGGCTGTCAGCGCGTTACCATCACTTTCAATCCAGTGGCCTAACGACAAACGGCGACAGGGCATGGCAAGACGCTGTTCCAGCGCCAGTAGCAAACTGTCGTCAAGCTCGTCGATCGCAGCCACCAGCCACAACTGCCCCACCACACCCATACCTTGTTGACTGTCGAAATAGTCCAGTGAACGCTGGATTTCCAGCGCCAGCGTATCCAGCCGCTGAAAACCGCCCGCCGCGGGTGCTGACTCGCCGACTGACAGGCTGTCAGACCATGAGCCAGCAACGGTCAACTCGCTATTGTTGTCCAGTTGCGCTAATTCTGTTGTCAGGGCTGCCGCTCCGGTTTGCAGATCGCGGCGTAAATACAGTGCCCCCTGGCTGTAGATCAGCAACCGGCCGTTGTCTTTTTCCAGCTCCAGAATGGCAATACTGGTTTCTGGCTCCAGCGGTTCCAACAGGCCAAGCAAAGCCAACTCAGTAATCGTCACGGCCTCTATGCGCAACTGTTGCTCGCGGCAATGATTCACCAGCGTCTGCACCGAATCCCGTGGCGACATCGCCACAAACACCATGTTCTGGCGTCCGCGATAGGCGTCTTCTGGCAACCGAAACGCCTGCACCAGTAATTGTTCCAGCGGTACATCCGCCAGCTCGCCCAGGCGGAAACGCATGGCATCGGCAAGCTCACTGTCTGCCACCGGAAGCGCATCCAGCAGCTGCAGCTGATAGCGATCACTCGGCAACACCAGCACAACACGTACACGCCGACAGGGCAGCTGACGTGCCCAGACACCCAGCGCCTGCCAGTCAGCCAATGGCTGAAAACAATGACCCAGCACCTTGCGCCCACCGTCTGCCGACACCACGCCACTGGCCACCGCTGCCAACGCACCCGATGGATGCAAAGCGATACCGATATAACCGGTGCCAATGTCGGAGCGTGATTGCCAAGGCCAGCGCATAGATTGTCAGTCCAGTTGTTGAATACTGTCAGTGTAGACAGGATTTTGGCGTTTGCCGGTTCAGCCCTGAACCTGTGTCCGGTGGTTACCCATCACCTGTTTGCCAGCATCACTGGTGATCAACGGGGTGAAAACCTATACTGCCCGACCGCTTGTTCGCCGGATAACTGCATGTTTCATATCGTTTTGTTTGAGCCAGAAATTCCACCCAATACCGGCAATATCATTCGCCTGTGCGCCAACACCGGCTGCCAGTTGCACCTGATTGAGCCATTGGGATTCAACATGGAAGAAAAAGCGCTGCGCCGCGCCGGACTGGATTACCACGAATTTGCCTGCGTCAAAACCTACCCCAGCTTTGAACACTTTTTGCAACAGGCACAGCCAGCGCGGCTGTTTCCATTCACCACCAAGGGCAGTACGGTGCATTCATCCGTTGCCCTGCAGCCAGACGACTATTTTATGTTCGGGCCAGAAACCCGTGGCTTGCCAGCCGAGGTACTGCAACAGTTTCCGCCAGCACACTGGCTAAGACTGCCAATGCTGCCGGACAGCCGCAGCCTCAACCTGTCGAATAGCGCCGCAGTGGTGGTGTTTGAAGCCTGGCGGCAAGTGGGATATGAGGGAGCAAAGCTGGCGGGGGACGGGATTTCAGCGTCAGAAAGTGAATCAAGGTAGGGCTCGCCACCATGCTCCCAGCCGACATAACAACGACTTCCCATCGGCTTTGCCGGGCGTTTCACAAGTAATTGCCTAACGCTGATCCAGCGTTCTTGCTTGTGGTGGTCTCAAAAAAATTAGCCTATGGAGGACATCTATTTAATCCGGTGCTCACTCTGGGCTACTGAATGGTGTCGAATCACGAAGCCAACTTGCAGGCCTGACGGGTCAAGTCAAACGTCG